>OGZI01000004.1_pt1 | contig 399275 bp, 352 predicted proteins | sample 1576711 | NCBI WGS metagenome assembly OGZI01 (sample SAMEA3541482, study PRJEB24748) | human gut metagenome | biome: human gut; feature: human-associated habitat; material: faeces | place: China | collected 2012
CCTTTTTCAAAAGGTGGTGGTGTCCAGAGGCAACGCCTTTGGCCGCCTTCTTCGGAAGGCGGAATACTTTATCCGTGAAAGCGCCTTTGCGGGCGAATTTTTCAATCCAAAGTTTGGATTGAAAAAGAGGAGGCTTTTGTAAGAGAAAAGCCCCCTTAAGAAACAAACGACACGCATTTTTCAGAAAAACCTCCCAGTGGGAGGTTTTTCTACTGTCTATACTATATCTACCAGTTATAGATGAATCGTTTTTACTAAAGGTCGATTAGGACAAAATATCATTGAGCAAATGCAGATTTCTACTACCGAAAACTTCCCACTGGGAACTTTTCGGGGAGAGTCTATTCTAAACGTTAGCTCTTGAAACCCTTTTCTCTTGCAGAAAAGGGGATTGAAAACAAGTTTTCAATCAGGAGTTTGCTCTTTTTACCCATAAAGGATTGGGCAAAATTGCCTGCGGCAACTGAGCAAAGCTCCTTTCGTGCTCTCAAAAATGCGCTTCTCAGGATAAAATATTTCGCACTCTACTGAGTGCGACCAAAGACTCCGTCTTTGGAATCTGCGAGCTTTTTGTAAAAAGCTCGACTAAAAACTTTATTTTTATATCAACTACCCGTCTTCGCGCCGTAGGCGAACTGTCTCCAGCTTCAAGCTGGAAAAAGGATGTTCTTAAAAAGAGCATCCTTTTTCTATTTCTCTTATTTTGCTTCAAAATATTTTGGCTCTTCGCTTTCGCCCAGAACCATAAAACCATCAAAGCCCTGTTCTTCCAGACGGTTTAAGAATTTGCCCAATTTCTTTGGCTTGATATAAACGCTTGCTTCCACACCCTGCTCACGCAGTTTGTCGGTCATGCGTACTGCCTGCAAACCTTCATCCTCGTTGCAGATAACTGCAATCCGTTTGCGGCGTCCCGGAATGGTAAAGCCCTGTTCCTCCAAAATCTGGAAGATACGCTCAAAGCCAATCGAGAAACCAACTGCCGGAACATTCTCACCGGTGAACTTGCCGACCAGACCGTCATAACGTCCGCCGCCGCCAATTGCACCGCGGAATTTATTGCTCTGGATTTCGAATACGGTGCCGGTATAGTAGCCCTGTCCGCGGATAAGCAGCATATCAAACACAACATCATATTTTCCTGCTGCAAGCTCGTTAGCATCTGCAATGATTTTTTTCAGCTGTTCAATATAGGTCGGTTCTCCGCAGAGCTGTTCTGCCTGATCGATGGTGCATCCACCTTCCAGCAAAGAAGCAATCTTTTCGCAGGATTCTGCCGAAACTTCCTTTTCGCCCAGTTCCTTCATCACACCTTCGGTACCGATCTTGTCCCATTTATCCAGGGTGATGCACACGCTGTCCATCATCTCATCTGCAATACCGATATTGTGCAGTACTCCTTTGAGTACGCGGCGGTCGTTTATCTTAATGGTAAACGAACCGATGTCCAGCTTGAGCAGTGCAGCTGCTGTGGTGTGAATCAGCTCCAGCTCGCACAGAGGAGAATCGCTTCCCAGAATATCAATGTCACACTGTACAAACTCGCGCATTCTTCCCTTCTGCGGACGCTCTGCGCGATAGGACTTGTCGATCTGGATACACTTAAAAGGCAAAGACAGCTTTGCGCGGTTTGCTGCATAAAAACGGCTCAGAGGCAGGGTCAGGTCATAGCGCAACCCTAAATCCGCAAGATTTTTGTAATCCTGTTTTTCCAGCGCAGCATCCAGCTTGTCCCCACGTTTTAAAATCTTGAACATGAGGTTTAAGTTGTCGCCGCCCTCGCTCTTTTCCAGGTTTTCCATATCCTCAATGGCAGGGGTCAAAATGCGTTCAAAACCGGCTGCACGATAAGTTTCCAGAATGCTGTTCTGCAAATAATCCCGCAGCAGTGTCTGCGATGGCAGATAGTCCGCGGTTCCCTTAACTGGGTTCATCTTCATAAAACATCTCTCCTTGATACCGTTTGTCTTATTGCTTTATCATACTACATCATCCGCATCTTGTCCAGATAAAATTAAGTGCTTTCTCCTGTTGTTTCCTAACAACCCTTAAACGGCACTCAACTTTGATATCCCGCCCCATTGGAGGAAGAAGAATCTCCGGTGATATTATCACTCTGTTGCGGTTGCTCTTCAGAAGAAAAATACGATGACAAATACTGATCCAAGGTCAAAAAGTCTGTCCTAAGCTCAGGATGGGTTTCCCCCATCTGCCAGATTGTTTCAAAGTCCCAGCCATCGAAGTTTTCCTGCTTGTTGATCTCGTTGTAGTAAAGTCCCTGCGCCGTCATCAAGGCAGTGTCCCCTACCGGATATCCTGCCTTCCAGTGCGCGTTATAATCCATAAAGTAATAGCAGCTCACGTCCTGATCGCTCTCGTATCCAACAAAGCCGCCGACTGTTTTGGCAACCTCCATAGTCTTGACCGCTCCCGTCGACAGGCAGTTTGTCAGAGTGCCGATATTCATTCCTGCAAAGCCGCCAATATAGCGCAGATAGATCTCCTTTTCAGAGGACTGGGTACCCCATTCCGGTGTTGAGAAATCGGTTTTAGCAAGCAGGCTTTCTCTCGAATCTGCAATCACATCCCCGAAGGAAGCGCAGTTTTCCACAAAGGTCTGATCTCCCAGACATCCGCCAAAACCGCCCAGTGATTCCTCTCCGTAAACATCTGCGTCAACAATGCATCTGGAAATCAGGACCCTCTCGCCGCCTGTTCTTCCCACAAAACCGCCGATATCATTTGCCAATCCATACACCGTACCGGTAAAAGAGCAGTTCTGGATAGTAACATCGACCGGGATCTCACTCAATCCGTCCGCGCCACGGTTGCTGCCGGCAAATCCGACCAGTCCGCCCGCCATCTGGCAGGCAGTGACCGTTCCATTAACATGTAACCCGTCCACAAAGGCATTCCCGCCAATTACACCGAAAAATCCAGCTGCTTCACCATATCTTCCTTCCGAGACATTCAAACCGCTGACGGTATATCCTTGTCCCAGAAAAGTTCCTCGAAAGGTTGCTCCGATCGAGCCGATTGGTGTAAACGGTTCATTTTCCAGATCGATGTCATTTTGCAGCACAAACACCATGTTTTCGGTTTCGTTTCCCTGTGCCACCCAGTCAGAAAGATCAAACAGATCCTGTGCTGTAGAAAGCTCAAACACCTGTTTCCCCTGCACTTCCTGCATGGTCTGATAAAAGGCAGGGGCATTTTCTGGAATGGACGGCTGCATTTCTTCCGGTTCTTCCGGCTGCACCGATTCCACCGATTCGCCAACCACCGGCTGCGGGTCCTGCTGATTAAGCTGGCGGCTTTCACAGGCACACAGGGAAGCCAGCAGCAAACAAAGCAAAATCACAGTCTGTATTTTCTTCATAAACACCCCTCCTTTTGGATGATTCTCTACAATTATTTTTCTATGTCTGGCTGTTCGATACCGCCGTACGGTTTGACCCGAAGCTGATCGAGAGTGGACTGGATTGCTCCGGTCGGGCAGGCTGCCTTACAGTCGCCGCAGCGAATACAGTCAAAGCTATTTGGCTTTTCCCAAACCGGAATATCCATTCCGCAGACACTTTTACATTTACCGCAGTGGATACATTTTGCTTCATCCACCGAAAAGCGGTACAGTGCAATTGGATTAAAGACACCGTAAATCGCTCCCAGTGGACATACATATTTGCAAAACGGACGATAGTATTTGATCGACACAAAGAGGATCAGCAGCAGAACAAACATCTTCCAGCTGAACAAAAATCCCACTGCAGAACGGAGCGTTGGATTACTTGCCAGAAGTGGAAGCCCGCCAAGCAATGTACCGCTTGGGCAGATATATTTACAGAACCACGGATCGCCCATTCCAGTGATACCCACTACCGTCATTGGAAGCAGGATCACAAACAGCACCAAAATCACATAGCGCAGATACTTTAAGCCGCGATGCCCTGGCATATTTTTCTTCTTTCGAAACAGCGGAATCTTGTGCAGAAGATCCTGTACCAATCCAAACGGACAGAGCCATCCGCAGACAAACCGTCCTAATAGTGCTCCAAACAGCATCAGGAATCCAAACACATAACAGGATACACGGAATTTCCCGCTGTCCAACACCGCCTGTAAAGAACCAATCGGGCAGGAACCCAGTGCTCCCGGGCAGGAATAGCAGTTGAGTCCCGGCACACAGACATACTTTATCTGTCCTTTATAGATCTTTCCTTCGAGGAAGCCCTTTGCATATCCGTTGGTCACCGCAAACCATGCTGCCTGAAACCAGAGGCGGATATTTTTCTGTTTCTTACCCAATTCCGATACACTCCATACAGATATTGATTGCCTTTGACAGCACCAGCTGGGCCTCCCCTGTCAGGGTTCCGACCGCAATCATCACAACAGCCAGTGCTACAAGGACGAGCGAAAATTTACTTGTCTTCATCTTTATTTCTCCAGCATTGCAAGGCGGTTATTGATTTCTTCCTGCCATGCTGCTTGATCTCTTGCACCAATAACAGACTCACCCACTTCTTTGCCCTGTGAATCTACAAAGAAGGTTGTTGGAACACCGATGATATTTTCCATCAGGAAATTAAGCATTTCATCGTCAGGAACCAGGTGGGTGTAGTCTGCTCCGGTCAGCTCCACAATCTGATTTGCAAGTTCAATCTGGCTATCCACACGGTTTGCATCCATGTCCACAAGATCGGTACAAAGGCCTATGATCTGTACCTGTCCACCGTTCTGTTCATATTCATCCGAAAGCTTGGCAAGCTCCGGCATTTCACTCAAACATGGTTTGCAGGAGGTTGCCCAGACATTAATCATAGTAAGGTCATGACCTTCAAAGATCGTTTTATCAATCTCATCACCTGCAAGATTGGTCAGAGACATTTTTTCAAATGCACCTTCTTCTGTGGATTGTTCCGCAGACTGTTCCTCAGTATCTTCTGGTTGTTTTTCAGTATCTTCTGGCTGTTCCTCAGCATTTTCTGGTTGTTCTTCAGTATCTTCTGGCTGCTCTTCCACAGTTTCCTCAGCAGGAGTTTCCGAAGGAGCTTCTTCCTGTGTTTGCTCTGTAGACTGTTCTGTGGTCTTTTCTTCCGAAGACTGTCCACAACCAAACAGACTGAGCGTCATTGCCGCTGCGAGAATAAAAACAGTTAATTTTTTTAACATTCTTTTTTCCTCCTAAAAAAGTCCCTATTTTTAAGGTTTTGTTTTGATACAGCTATCTTCCTACATTATACCGGCTATTGTTACTTGTGTCCAGTCATTTCCCTTTTTCTGTGTTTCCTTTGTGATTATCAACTACTTTTATTCTCGAAAGGTGAAGGAAATTGTTTTTCCTTACCGTTTTATCAAAAAGAAAAGTTTTTTGTATGAAATCTTCGAAAACATCCAAATTCAGATTGATTTTTGTCAGACATTGCCCTATACTTTATTTAGTAAAACGAGACAATTCTCATTGGAGGTCAGTTATGCGTATTGCAATCTTCACCGAAACCTATCTGCCGCAAATCAACGGCGTTGTTACACATATTAAAATCTTAAAAGAAGGATTGGAAGCACTCGGTCACACCGTTTTGATCGTTACCGCCGATTCCAAAACCCGCAAACATTATATTAAGGATAATGTTCTGCACTGTCCGGCCCACAACCTAAAACGAATTTACGGGCTGGATCTTGCTTCTCCAGTCAGCCGTTCCCGTCTGCATTATCTTCGTGAATTCAATCCGGATATTATCCATGTACACAATGAGTTCAGCATCGGTCTGAGCGGTATGGCAATCGCCAAAATTCTGCACGTACCGGTGGTTTACACCTTACATACTATGTACGATGATTACATTTATTATATTGCACCAAAGCCATTGGTTCCTCTTACCAAAAAGCTTTCGCACCGTTACTTCCGTCTCTTCCCCAAATACGCAAACGTGGTAACCGGACCTTCCAAAAAATGCCAGGAATACACCACCGAAATCGGAAGCGACAAAAAGGTTGAAGTAATCCCGAATCCGGTTGAACTGGATGCATTCTCCCCGCAGACCTCCACTCCGGAACAGAGAGAAGAGATCCGCAAGACCTTCGGCATCCCGTTAGATGCGACCGTTGCCTGCTTTGTAGGACGTCTTGGTCAGGAAAAGAGCGTGGATGTCCTGTTAAAATTCTGGGCAGAAGAAATGAAAAAAGAGGACAACATGTATCTTCTGATCGTAGGCGATGGTCCGGAAAAGCCAAAACTGGAAGAACTTGCGAAAGAGCTGCACATTACCGATACCGTTATCTTCACCGGCAAGGTAATGCATCCAGAACTTCCGCCATATATTCACACCTGCGACATTTATGTCACTGCTTCCCTGTCGGATACCAACTCCATCTCGATGCTGGAAGGTATGGCAGGCGGACTTCCTGTTCTTCAGCTTTACGATGAGCTCAATGCCGATCAGGTTCGTGATGGTGTCAACGGTTATATGTTCCGAGATGCAAAAGAGATGGGAGCGCGCCTGCGCCAGATCCGCGATATGGATAAGGATGAGCTGGACAAGTTGAAAACCTCCGTTATCCAGTCGGTTAAAAACTCCGGTGCCGAAACGCTGGCAAACTACATCCAGACTATCTATTATCAGATTTACAAAACCGTTCCGCCAAAAAAATCCCCGATCCTGCACCTGTCTGGGCTTTTGTCCCAGAACGGGTTCCGTCATAAATAGCATTTTAAAACACCCGATCCGGTAACGTTCCGTTATCGAATCGGGTGTTTTTTACACGCATTTTTCTGTAAATTGCGCAAAATGATATTGATTTTTGATTTCGGATGTGCTAGACTTCATCTAAGCATTTTCACTTGTTTTTTATTTTAGAAAGGTGGTTTTTTTATGGATATTTCCCTGTTTACCAGCTGTAAGGAACGTGTTTTAGCAAATTGCGGCAAAGTCATCGTCGGAAAAGATGAAGCGATTACCCTTGTATTCACCAGTTTTCTCTGCTCCGGTCATGTCCTGCTGGAAGATGTTCCTGGTACCGGAAAAACAATGCTTCTTCGCGCCTTTTCCAAAACAATCGGCGGAAAGTTTAAGAGAATCCAGTTCACACCGGACCTGCTTCCTTCCGACCTGACCGGTATCAACTTCTACAACCAGAAAACAGGGGAATTCCAGTTCAGAGAAGGTCCTCTTTTCTCCAATATTATTCTTGCTGATGAAATCAACCGTGCTACTCCACGAACCCAGTCCAGCTTGCTGGAAGCAATGGAGGAGCGTCAGATCTCGGTAGATGGCACCACAACCCGCCTGGAAGAACCATTCATGGTTATGGCAACCCAGAACCCTCTGGAATCCTATGGTACCTTCCCACTTCCGGAAGCACAGATCGACCGTTTCTTCATGAAGCTTAAACTTGGCTATATGACAAGAGAGGAAGAACTGTCTGTTATCTGCCGTCCTTCCACTGGTAAGATTGTAGATGAACTGGAATGTGTTGTTTCTCTGGAAGAGATTGCAAAACTCAAGGAGATGATCCCTCAGATCACCGTTTCCGATGACGTTGCCGGCTACATGATGGATATTGTCACCCAGACCAGAAAGGAATCCCACTTTGCGCTCGGCGTTTCTACCCGTGGTGCAATTGCACTGTATAAAGCATCTCAGGTAACCGCTGCTTTTGCTGGACGCGATTATGTCATTCCGGAAGATGTCCGCTACATCGCTCCGTTTGTACTGGGTCATCGTGTCACCGTAAACGGTACGGTACGCCCAGGTGAAATCGAGAAATACTTCCAGGAAATGCTCGCTTCGATTCCTAGCCCTCTGGAAGCAATCCGCCGTTAACACCTAAAAAGGAGATGATTCCTTGATTTCATTCTTCATTCTCTTTTCTGTTTTTTTGTTTCTCGCTGAATGGTATTCCTTAAAAAAGGGATTAGAGAAGGTCACATATGATGTTCATGTTTCTCAGACACTGTTGGAACCGGACGAAAAATTTACCGTTAATTCTATCATAGAAAACCGTAAATTCTGGTTTCTCCCATATATCGACATGGTAGAAACGTTTCCGCATAACATTCAGATACCCGGAGAAGAAAAAAACATCTCTGATGAGGGGATTACTTATTCTCTTTCTTCTCAGCTTTCTACCAATGCATATGATAAGATGTCGGCTGCAAAGCTTCATTCCAGTTTTTATATGATGCCTTACCAGCGCTTGGATCGAACATTGGAGGCCAGCATCCCGGTCCGCGGAAGATATATTTTCAGCGGCTGTTATATTCATGGCGGCGATTTTCTGGGAATAAAAGATGGTGCCACTGAGTTTACCACACACAAAGAAGTTGTGGTTATGCCGCGTTCTCTCCCATCTCCGGACTTTGATTCTTTCCTTGGGGGACTGATTGGAGATATTTCTATTCGACGCTTTATCTATGAAGACCCAATGCTGACCATCGGTTTTTCCGACTATACTGGTCGGGAACCGATGCGCGACATCAGCTGGACGCAAAGCGCCCGTCTTGGCAAAATGATGGTCAAAAACTACGACCACACCACAGATGTCTGCGTTTCTATTATCCTGAACGTCCAGTCAACTGTTAACGGCTCTGAAGATGAAGAACTTGTGGAAACCTGTTTTTCAATGACCCGTTCCATCTGTGAATATCTGGAAAAGAGGCAGATAAAATACCGTTTTACTACAAACGCCATTCCTTTGGGAATGCTTGACTGTATTTCCAGTGTAGATCAGGGATTCGGCAATGTACATTTTTATACTATCATGGAAATTTTGGGAAGAGCTTCTCTTTCTGCCTGTGAAAATTTTGCTGTTACCCTAAGGCGCGCCTGTGGTAATTGTGAACAGGGAGAATATCACATTGTTATCAGTCCAAACGAAAATGCTGTTTGGGAAGAAAACTATCATAAGCTACAGGAACTTTCCCAAAACAAAACCTTCCTTCTGACACCTGCATCTTTTATTTCACAAAATACTGATAATAAAGAGGAGGAAATTGCATGACCTATTGTTTTTTCTTTAAAATGTTAGGAAACCTTTCTCTTTTTTACTTTATTATCAACTGCTTGTTGTGCATGTTTCAAAAGGGGGTTTCCATTCTTCCAGTATTCATTCTGGCCTTGGCAAGTGCACTGGGATTTTTCCTAAATGAAAAGAAACCAAAACTGCGCTATCTTTCCATTCTTCTGATGCCGCTTGCCCTGATCACGACTTCTGATATCATTGGAGTTGTTGTCGTCTCAGCTTCTATTGTGTATTGCGCTTTCTGCATTGTGCAATCTTGCTTTTTATTAAGCTACGAAGAACGCCTTGAGTTTTTCCTTATGTTTCCAAAAGTGTTCTTTGTCTGCTTTTTCATGATTATGTTTTCAAGCGTCTACTATTCTGACCAATTTGCCAATACAGTTTCTTTTTTAATGAACTTTCTCTTGGTATTTATGATCAGTACAATTTTGATGACTCAGATTTTGCGTCATGATATTTCTGTCATTGTAAAACCAAAGTTCCGGATGACTTGTATTGGAATTTTTGTCGGAATTACACTGACAATCCTCTTTATTAAATCCAAGTTCTTCCTTAGCTCATTGGCATTCATTTTTAAAACAGTTTACAGTATGGTAATTATTCCTGTTTTTATGTTTATTGCCAAAATTATAGGAAGCGTTATCTGGTTTATTATTGAGCCTTTTTACGAAACTCTGCACAATATCATGCTTGAGGGAATCGCACAATTAAATGGAAGACCCCTTGTTTCTGATGGAATAGATCCCTTTTGGGACAGTATGCTGAAAGATTTCATCAGTGAACCAACCTCTTCTTTCTCCGATTTTTTCCATGGAATATTGTCACTGGTCATTATTATTTCATGTATTGTTCTGTTTGTTCGGTTGATTAAAAAAATCAATCACAGGATTCACTACTCCCGTGCACAAATTTCCCGCTCCACATTAAGTGGAAAAGAACAAATCAAGGAAGATATTCCACTCGATCTCGTTCCTCCCGGTGAACCACGCAAAGCAGTTCGATATTACTATCGCTGTTTTTTACGAAGTTGCCGTAATACGGGATTAACTTTTAAGCCAGATGCAAACAGCGACATTGTCGCGCGGCTAACTGTTGAGCACTTTATGAATCAAGATCCTTCTTCAATTTATAAGCTGCGAAACATATATATCAAAGCTCGTTACAGCGAACATACTATTAAAAACGAGGATGTTGCACAGGCAAGGTTGATTTGTGAAGAACTCAGCGGCGAAGAAAAGCGCATGAAGAAACAGGTTTCCAAAGAGCCTCAACTTACACCGGAACAAGTTTTGAATCAGTCGCTCAACGATCACAGAAAAGACGATTTTCCGGGAAATTTCCCTTCCGGCTATTAAGAAAACCCCTGCTCCAAGATTGGAGTGGGGTTTTCTTAATCATTATGTATATTTAGGCTTTGATGATCTTTTCAAATGCATCCAGTGCACGGTCGATATCTTCGCGGCTGGTATCATGGGTTGTTACGAAACGGAACTCACCATCTTCGATTCCGTTAATCTTAACACCTGCTTCCAGCATTTTTTCCGGCAGAGAGTCAATTACTTCTTTTGGAGCATCCAGTTTAAAGAATACCATGTTGATCTCAACGGAATTCATGTCCAGAGTAACACCCGGCATTTTCTGCAGGCGCTGTGCCATATATTTTGCGTTGTCGTGGTCTTCCTGCAAGCGTTTGGTCATAACCTCCAGAGCAATCAAACCAGCTGCTGCCAAGAATCCGCACTGACGCATTCCGCCGCCCAGCATCTTACGATTTCTTCTTGCGCGCTCAATATACTCCTTGCTTCCTACCAGCATGGAACCTACTGGTGCACACAGTCCTTTGGAAAGACAGAACATAACCGAATCTGTGCAGGCTGCAATTTCCTTAACATCAACACCCAGAGCAGTTGCTGCATTAAAGATTCTGGCGCCGTCCATATGAACCGGAATATTTTCCTCTTTCGCCATCTGATAAACCTGCTGTAATCTTTCCAGAGGCACTACCTTACCGGTTGCCAGAGGCTCTTCTACACAGATTAATCCGGTGTAAGGATAATGGATGTTGCTTCTGTCGCGGATTGCTGCACGAATCTGTTCAGCATCAAATAAACCGTCCTTAAAGTGCAGGGTCCGAATAAATGCCTGCGAAAGAACTGCAGCGCCGCCAACTTCGTGCGCCACAATATGCGCTGTATCAGAGAGAATGACTTCGTTTCCACGCTGGATATGGCTCATAACCGCAACGGCATTACCCATGGTTCCGCTTGCCATAAAGAGAGCTGCTTCCTTGCCCAACATCTCTGCTGCTTTACTCTCCAGCTCATTCATGGTCGGGTCGTCGCCATATACATCATCGCCAACCTGTGCGCGATACATCGCCTCACGCATTTCCTGGGTCGGCTGGGTAACGGTATCACTTCTCAAATCAATCCATTTTTCCATAAAAAAGACCTCCCTTTTTCATCGCATCCGTGCGTCAGCTATATTCTCGCCTTTTGCCCGGCGGATTTATTCTCTTAAAATTATACTAAAATATGTTTGTTTATTCAAGTATTTTTTAATAACTTTAACAGTTCCAGTCAATTTTAGCTGGATTTTCCTCGTCTTCTACTGCAATTTCTTGAAGTCTCTGATACATCTTCTGACATTCTTCTGCGGCAATCTGTTCATATGCCGCATCCGTTTCTTCGATTCCAACCCTGTCATAGGCCAGAGCTGCTGCCGCATAAAAACACATCCCCAGTGCGCTGGTCGGTGTGGAAATGGAGCTGAGCGATGAGCTAATCGCTCTGACCGCAGCCTGTTCTGATGGCGACAATCCTGGTTGTTTTGCCTGCGCCATCACTTCTTTAGCTGCTGCTTTTGCTTCTGCAAGCTTCTTTTCTTTCGCAAGATAGGCCTGCGCTGTTTCTAGAGCCGATTTCACACAGTCTGATTTCAGCGCCGATTTTTCATAAATTGGCAGCATTACCTGCTGTGTGTAGGAAACTGCCCAACTGGAAATGGTATGTTTGCTCTGTGTTTCAATCAATCGCATTAGTGAAATAATATAGGGAGAATCTGGACTCCCCAGCATCTTTCTTAACTTTGCCATTCTAATCCCTCCCTCCTTTTTTATCTTACCACATTCTGTTTTTTCTTCCAACAAAAAAGGACAATTTCCAGAGGAAATTGTCCTTTTTAAGAAAACTATGCTTTTGCCGCTTTTGCAGCTTTCTTTTCCTGCCACAGAGTCCACAGGGAACCGGAGAGGAATACAGAAGAATACAGACCGGAAATAACACCGACCATCATTGGAACTGCAAAGCTGAGGATAGAAGAAACGTTCATCATAACCGCTACAACACAGATACAGATCAGTGCCATAACTGTGGTCAGAGAGGTTGTTACGGTTCTTCTCAGGCACTGGTTAATGCTCATGTTAACCAGCTCACCCAGTTCCATCTTGTTGCCGTAATAACGTTTGTTTTCACGGATACGGTCATAGATAACGATGGTATCGTTAATCGAGTAACCGAGGATGGTCAGAACTACCGCGATAAAGTTATCATTGATGGTAAATCCAAGAAGTACAAAGACGCCGTAAGCAATCAGTACGTCGTGAATCAGCGCGATAACAGAAACGACACCAGCAGAAGCACCGCCGATCTTGCGGAAACGGAAACCGATATATACAATCATGATAACCGAAGCAAATACAACTGCTACGATACATTTTTTGAAGAATTCCATACCCATAACTGGGTCAACGTTGTTGATATCGGAAGCTTCAATTTCATTGTCTGCATAGGTAGTCTGCAGTTCTTCCAGCAGACCGGTCTGAGTTTCGGTGGTCAGGTTTTGGTTGGAAGTAAGGCTTACCACCATGCTGGTCTGTCCGGTTACGCTGTTCTCCTGTTTCTGAACGGTAACGTCCTGTCCCAAAAAGCTTTCTACGGTCTTGCCAAATTCGTCCGGAGTAATGTCACCGGTATAGGTATAGGTGGCAATCGAGCCGCCCTTAAACTGAATGTCCAGTTTTGGTCCAACCACAATTGTGATGATCAGAACCAGCACCAGCGCTACAATCGAAATTCCAAAGAAAATCTTTCTTTTTCCAATGATATCCAGTTTCATTATTTTTCACCTCCATACAGCCATGCCTTGCGGAATGGTTTGAATCCTGCAAGGGAGCGCAGCATCAATCTGGAAGAAAGAACACCCATCAGGAAGTTGAGGATGATGCTGACAAGCAGGGTGTAACCGAAGGAGTATACCGAACCTGCGGTTGCAGTTCCCAGTCCCATCCAGGAGAACAGGAAGTTAAATGGAATTGCAAAGATGCTGTCGCTTGGACCAAAGACACCCATCAGAATGATTGCAATGAATACTACGGTAATGTTACTATCGAAAATTGCCGAGAATGCATTCTGGAAACCGGACTGGATCGAAGCATCGATGCCTTTTCCGGTACGGATCTCTTCACGGATACGCTCTGCGGAGATGATGTTTGCGTCAACACCGAATCCAAGACCAAGGATAATACCTGCGATACCTGGAACGGTCAGAGTAAAGGATGGGAACACTGCAAAGAAACCGGTGATTGCTGCGATGGTTCCTGCAAGCTGACCCATCAGAGCAATGCTTGCTACAAAACCTGGCAGACGATAGTAAAGAATCATAAACAGCGCAATGATGATGAATGCTGCTGCACCTGCTTTTACCATGGCATCTTTTGCACCCATACCGAGGGTTGGGGAAATTGCATTGTAGCTCTGGGTTACCAGTTCAAATGGCAGAGCACCACCGTTAATCTGGTTTGCAAGCTCTACTGCGCTTTCCGCTGTAAAGTTACCGCTGATCACACAGCGACCGTCTGTAATCTCTTCATCTACGGTTGGAGCAGAAATAACTTCGTCATCCATGAAGATGGAGATCTGTTTGCCAACCTGTTCTTTGGTTGCTTCTGCCCATTTTTCTTTTGCTTCATCTTTGAGGACCAGAGAAACAACCGGCTGCGAAACACCTGTTGTCGGGTCCTGCTGCATTACAAACTCTGCTTTTTCTACATCAGCACCGGTCAATACAGGTTCTCCTGCATTTGCACTGAGCAGACCTGTTGTCTGGTCGATCGGTACATCCTTGTAAAATGCAAGCTGAGCAGTTTTACCAAGTTCTTCAATTGCTGCTTCCGGATTAAAGTCCTGTTCGTTGGATTTCCATGGGAAACGGACAATAATACGGTCGGTGTTTGTATCGGTGTAAACCTCACTGTCGGTGATGTTCTGGTTGAGCAGTCTGGTTTTGATAACCGATTCTGCTGCGGACATCTCCTCATCGGTTGCGTCGACTCCTTCCGGTGGGCTGAAGGTTACATCGACACCGCCGCGGATATCGATACCCCAACGGATATCGTCTGCGCCCTTGATATAGGTGCGGTCGATATCACCGTATTTGGAACTAACGCCAAAAAATGCTGCATAAGTTAAGAGTGCCAGTATCGCAACTACCACGAAAAAGACTGGCTTGCCAACTCTTTTCATCTGCAATCCTCCAATTCCTGTCTCTGAAAAAACTCTTTGGGTCTTCTCAGATTATTTTTGCCATTTTATAGCATTCATAACGCATATTATATTGCAAATTCCCTAAAAAGTCAATTTTATTATCCTCTTTTGTGCTTTTGTTCATAATTCTTTTTCATCTTTTGCTTTTCTTTTCCACAAAATGATTGTAATATGCATGATTTATGCCCTATCAGCGCTGTTTATTCTAAATCCAGTGCTGTCTGAGAGGTTGTCTCCTCTCCGGTCATCACATTGCGGTACAGAGAATAAAGCGAGGATGCCGACCAGCTAAAGTTGGTTGTATGCAATCCTTTTCCGTTAAGAGGATGATAATTTTCCCGAATCGGTTCATCGTCCAAAAGTCCCTGCGCATGGTCAAAGATCTTGTACGCAAGCTCTCGTGCTTCTTTCTGACAGCCGTAATTTTGCAGCGCTTCTATTCCGTACATTGCCTGATCTAACCAGACCGGACCTCTCCAGTATTTGTCCGGTGCAAAGCTCTCACTGTCTTGGGACACCGTGCCAAGCGGCACAAAAGTGTTAAACTTCTCCGTATCAAGCATATTGGCGATGACCCGCTCCGCTTTTTCCTTGGGAGCCAGCTTTGCCCATAGTGGAATCCAGCCTTCCGGACCCTTTCCACGGTTTACAAGCAATCTTTTACCCGAACCGTCCAGACTGATTTGCAGGTCATAATAATAGCCGGTCTGTTCATCAAACATATAGGTGTTGATGTAGTCGCGGACAAACTTCGCTTCTCTTTCCCAACGGCAGACATCCTCTGTTTTCCCCAACAGCTCTGCCATTGATTTTAAAAATCCCTTTTCTGCGTACAGGTAGGCATTTAAGTCCACCGACTCCTGATTGATGGAATAGCCGATCACCTGCCCGCTGCTGTCTTTGTTTTCAAAGACCTGCACCCCAGGGTCATCTTCTCCCATTCCATTTTTATCAAAGCGGGGTGCATTGTCCATGCCGCTCTCCCACGCCGCGGCTTCTATCACAGCATCCGGATCAAACACTTGGTCGTTGTTTTCGTTTGCTTTCCAGTTTGCCTGATCTACCATCGCGCCATACTCTGCGATTCCGTTTTTGTCTGCATCGCGATTCTGATACCACCACTCATGATAAGCCACCAATTTGGGGTACATCTCCTCCACGAAGCTGACATCTCCGCTCTGACGGTAAACGTTCCATACTGCCCAAGCTGCCAAAGGCGGCTTGGAATTTCGCTCATTCCAGTTTCCTCCATCCCCGCCGCGTTCCTGATTCTGATTATAAAACACGCAGTCAATGATGGTTCCTTTGTCGTATGGACGCAGCGCATCCTCCTGTCCAATCTGGTAATCGAACAGTGCCCGGATGTTATCTTTTGCAAGCTGTGGATGAAATGCGCAGACTCCCACCGCCTGCTTCCAGGAATCCCACGCCCACATTCCGATAAAATACTGATAGGATGTGGACGGCACTACGCCATCATGCCGGATTGCTCCGGCAGCGCTTTGCCAGTTGGTCATCAAGGTCTCGATTGCTTTGACTGCTGCCCTTTTATAACTGATCTCTGCCTCATGACCCGAAAAGGTCTTTTGCAGATAATCCTCCCAACGATTTGCTGAAGCTAAAAAAACATTCTCTCCATTTTGAAGAATCCAGGCTGCCTTTTTCTGCTCTGTTTTTGCTTCTTCTGCCGTAAAGGTAAAGCTGTGCGTTTCAAAAGTCTGAAAGCTTCCTTTTGCCGGCAGGAGAACTGGATTTTTTGTTCGGGAGTGGTAAGCATTTCCCTGCTCATTTACCGTTGTTACGACCTGTATGTCGTGCGCAATCACAAAGCAGTTTTCATGAGAGGTCAGATAATTCCACCGGTTTCGGATGGTTTCAAAAGTCACCTTCACTCCAGTTTGGGTCGAACAAAGTCTGGTTCCCATTTCAAAACGATTTGGTTCTTCATCACTTGTACCAAATTTTTGATAGATCGTTCCCTCCCAGCAAAGATGCATCTGCTTTTGTTGCTGCGTTTTATTTTCGACAGTCGCACAGATGAGTGCTGTTCGGTTAGTCGCAAAAACCAGTTCCAGCGTCAATGCGATTTCATCCATATCGTAGTGCTGCACCAGTCTTCCTGGATAGGACACCCCTTTTTGCCGGGCATCTTTCAATTGATATTTCTTTCCGGTTTCATCCATAATTTTGATACGGCTGATTGCTCGTGAAAGATTAACCGGATATTCTTCCGCGATAATAATCGGACCTGCAAAACCGCCTAAAAGTCTATCCTCCCCCTGCTTTGGCAGATAATATCCATGCCATGCGCCAAGATCAGAGAAATGGTTATACTCGTTGGTATTGTATGTTCCGTACAGCACCTGTTTTGGATCTGCCGCCAGATTCAGTACGTTGGGATAGCTTTCAGTAAGTTTTCCAATTTTCTGTTTTGTCACTTTGTTTTCCTGCATAAAAGTTCCTCTCTTTCCCGATTTTCTTTCAGTATATCGAACTTTTTAAGCAAACTCAAGGGCAAAAAAAGGACAGCCCGCAGGCTGTCCTTTTTAAATCAGCATATTCTTATACGTTTAATTCTGCATGCTCGCCAAGGATATCCTTGTTTGCTTCCAGAACAGGGTTTACACATTCATTTAAGAATTCTGTTACCTGTTTTGGTGCGCGTCCGGTAAAGTTTACTGGATCAAGGATAGAAACGATTTCCTCTTTCTTGAGGTTAAACAGCGGGTCAGCAACGATACGGTCGATCAGGTCGTTTTCGCCGCCTTCTTCTTTTACAACACGAGCTGCTGCCTGAGAATGAACACGCAGCTGTTCATGCAGTACCTGACGGTCTCCGCCCTTCTTAACTGCAGACATCATGATGTTTTCGGTTGCCATGAATGGCAGCTCTCTCATCACTCTCTGATGGATAACCTTTGGATAAACTACCAAACCATCGCAGATGTTGAGCATGATGTTGAGAATGGAGTCAACACCCAGGAATGCTTCTGCAACCGAGATTCTCTTGTTTGCAGAGTCATCCAGAGTTCTTTCAAACCACTGAGTACCTGCGGTGATTGCCGGGTTAAGGGTATCGATCATAACGTATCTTGCCAGAGAAGTGATACGTTCGCTTCTCATTGGGTTGCGTTTGTATGGCATTGCGGAGGAACCGATCTGATTTTTCTCGAATGGTTCTTCCATCTCTTTAAAGTTCTGCAGCAGACGCATATCGTTGGAGAATTTGCTTGCAGACTGTGCAACTGCACTCAGATTGGAAAGAACATAGTAGTCGATCTTTCTGGAATAGGTCTGACCGGATACTGGAACGCATCCATCAAAGCCCATTTCATTTGCGATCATCTGTTCTGCTTTTTTACATTTTTCTTCATCGCCGCCAAACAGCTCCATGAAGCTTGCCTGTGTGCCGGTGGTACCTTTGGAACCCAGCAGTTTCAGAGATTTGATTCTTGCTTCGATTTCCTGTTCGTCCATCAGCAGCTCATTGATCCACAAAGTTGCACGTTTGCCCACGGTGGTCAGCTGTGCTGGCTGGAGGTGGGTGTAAGCAAGACATGGCATATCTTTGTATTCATTTGCAAATTTAGCCAGCATTGCGATTACATTGAGCAGCTTTCTGCGGACGATCTCCAGACCTTCGCGCATGATGATGATGTCGGTGTTGTCGCCAACATAGCAGCTGGTCGCACCCAGATGGATGATGCCTTTTGCATTTGGACACTCGCAGCCATAAGCATAAACATGGCTCATTACATCGTGACGAACCAGTTTCTCTCTTTCACGGGCAACCTCATAGTTGATGTTTTCTTTGTTTGCCTCAAGCTCTGCAATCTGTTCATCTGTGATATTGATTCCCAGTGCTTTTTCTGCTTTTGCCAGTGCAATCCAGAGTTTTCTCCAGGTCTTGAATTTGTTGTCCTGAGAAAATACATACTGCATTTCTTCACTTGCATAACGGGAAGAGAACGGGCTCTCATATGCATTTGTGCTCATTATAACATTCCTCCATACTTCTCTTTGGCAGTTTCCTCTTTTTATTCCACGTTGTTTTGAGGATTTTCTTTCCTTTTTAGTTTATCAATCTCTTCTCTGATTGTCAATTTATTTTGACTGCTGACAGAAAAAAACATCTTTTTTTCTTTTCTTATTGTTTTTGACAGTTTAAGTGCACATTTTTATTTTATCAAACAATACTTCTTTTGTTCATTTTTCTTTGATTTTTCTTTGATTTTTCTCTTGACAAAGCTCATTTGATATGGTAATCTTATCTCAAACAAGCGAGTTAGCAATTGCTAATCACAAATTAACACAGGAGGTTCGGACTATGGGCACATGGATTATTGCTGCAATCCTGCTGATTCTGGCAGTTTTGGCAATTCGAAATATTATCAAAACACGTAAGGCAGGAGGCTGTTCCGGATGCTCGGGAAGCTGTGGCGGCGGATGCTCCTGTTGTTCCCACGCTGCAAATCACACAAACGATACCCACTAACTTTTTATAGATAACCCATTTTTTTATTCCTTCTTCTTAAAGACAGGCTCCGTTTTTTATAAACGGAGCCTGTCTTCATTTTACAAAGATTATACTGTCTTTTTAAGCCGAACTCTGTCAGCAATCCGGCAAGCAATCCAGCCAAATAGCCAACCTAACAGTCCTCCACAGAGAACATCCGTTGGGAAGTGAACATACAGGTACAATCTGGAAAATGCGACACAAAAAGCCAAAGCCAAAGCAACGATCGACCATTTTTTAAAAGTATCGCGATAGTGCCAAAAAACACTGGCGCAGGCAAAGGAAGCCATTGTGTGCCCGGATGGAAAAGAATAGTCCTTCAATGGCTTTATCAGCAGCTCTATTCCTTCCATTAAGTCATAAGGTCGAATCCGAGCCACTAACGGTTTCAGCAGTAAATTTCCAAAAATCAGGCAAAAGGTCAATCCGCCCAGCAAAGCGATTCCTGCACGGCGATATTTTTTTCTGCACAGCAAAAAAACTGCCAGCAGTCCAAAGAAGATTCCTCCATTGCCAAGCGCTGTAATCAGGGGCATCAAAAAATCCAGAAAATCCCCTTTGATATGCTGCTGAATCCAGTCGAGCACTGCAAAATCAATCCTCTGTATCCATTCCATCCAGGTCATCCTTTCTTTTTCCCATTTTCCTTTTTTCTCAAATTGTGATAAGATAGTAATCGTATTATCTTGTCATGTTTTGGGGGACTTATTTATGCAGGAATATTTTGCAGAAGTTTCTCTGCCAATTCGAGAGTTGGTGGAGTTTGTACTGGCAAGCGGCAGCATTGATAACCGCTACGGCGGCGGAGACTTATACCAGCGTGCCAACGAAGGTTCCCGTCTGCACCGAAAGTTGCAGCGTCAGTCCAAAACAGAATATGGTGACCGCTACCACTCCGAGGTGGCACTGTCCGACGACCGCGTGGAAAACGGCATCCTGTACCACATTTTTGGACGTGCCGACGCCATCCTCACCGATTCAGAGGGAACCATTATTGAGGAGATCAAAACCACTGAACTTCCTCTGTCCTCTTTAAGCGGTGACCCCTCCTCAGCTGGATACCGCCCGCTGCATTGGGCACAGGCAAAATGCTATGCCTTTATCCTCTCCCAAAAAGAAAAGCTTTCTTCTGTCCGCGTCCGCCTGATTTATTGTCAGGTGGAAACGGAAGAAACGATTTCGTTTACGCAAAATTTTTCTGCACTTGAGCTTCAAACCTTTTATACAGGGCTGTTGCAGGCTTACCGCCGCTGGGCTGTCATGCGGTTTGAATGGACCCAGCTTCGCGACAAAAGCGCAAAGGAACTTCCCTTCCCATTTGAGTCCTACCGCGCCGGTCAGCGACAGATGGCTGCTGTCATCTATCGTGCCGCTGCTGCTGGTTCCCGCGTTTTATGTCAGGCACCTACGGGAATCGGCAAAACAATTTCCTCTCTTTTTCCTTCTGTCAAGGCAATGGGAGAAGGGCTTGTTTCCCATCTGTTTTATCTGACTGCCAAAACCTCCACCCGCGCTGTCGCGGAGGAAGGTTTTTCCCTCATGCAGCAAAAGGGACTGAGGCTCAAACGGGTGACCCTTACTGCAAAGGACAAAATCTGCTTCCTGCCGGAGCGCCTGTGCAATCCGGATGACTGCCCCTATGCCAAAGATTACTTTGACCGGATTCAGGACGTCTTGTTTGAGATGCTGGAAAAAGAGGACTCCTTCACTCGCCAGACTATTGAGCACTGGGCAAAAGAAAAAACGCTCTGTCCTTTTGAACTGGGGCTGGATCTCTCCTCCTGGTGCGACGCCATTATCTGTGACTACAACTACCTGTTTGACCCGGTCGTCTATCTCAAGCGATTTTTCGACCATCGGGACAGATATGCTTTTCTGATTGACGAGGCGCACAACCTGCTCGACCGCGCACGCGGAATGTACTCTGCCATGCTGCAAAAATCCGATGTGCTCACCTGCAAAAAGCTGGCAGATCCGCTCTTTAAGCCGCTTTCCAAAAGCCTTAACACACTCAATCGGGAGATGCTTTCCCTTAAAAAGCAGATTTTAGCTCAGGAAGATAATTCCGAACACGCTCTTTCCTTTCCATCCATCCCCAAACCGTTTTGGAAAGCAGCACAAAACACCCTTTCCTGCTGTTCTCAGTTTCTGGAAGAACGGCGGCAGAATCGAAAATACACTCTCTTTCAAGTGGAGGAAAACATTCCCCAGGAAATCCTGCAATTTTATTTTGACCTGCGGTTCTTCCTGCGAATTGCCGAACTTGCTGACACCGAAGAATTACAACATAATTTCTGTTTTTTTGTCAGCACCAAAGGCAGTCAGGTCACAGTAAAACTCCTTTGCCTCGATCCTGCCCCCATGATCGACAGCCGGATGAAGCTCGGACAGACCACCGCGCTGTTTTCGGCGACCCTGTCCCCTCCCTCTTACTATAAAACGGTGCTGGGCTGTGATCATCCTCAAGAAAAGACAAATTCCTACTCTTTTCCTTCCCCATTCTCACAGGAAAACCTCTGTCTGCTGGTCTGTGGGCAGATCAACACCCGCTGGGCAGCAAGGGAGGAAAGCCTTGTCCCCATCGCGCGGCTGATTCACCAGATGGTCAGCGCAAAAAAAGGAAACTATCTTGCTTACTTCCCTTCCTATCAGTATCTGGAAAAGGAAGCGGAGGTCTTCTCAAAGCTCTATCCTGATATCCGTTTAATCTGCCAGTCACCGCAGATGGACGATCAGGAGCGTGCTGATTTTTTGCAGCAGTTTGATCATCCCGATTCTTCCCCTGCTCTGCTCGGATTTGCCGTTCTGGGCGGGATCTATTCCGAAGGGGTGGATCTAAAGGGGGAAAAATTGCTCGGCACCGCGATTATTGGAACGGGACTTCCAAAAGTTGGAACAGAACAGGAAATCTTGCGGGATTACTACCAACAAAAAAACAATCAGGGCTACGATTTTGCATACCGCTATCCCGGCATGAACAAGGTGCTTCAGGCAGCCGGCCGGGTCATCCGTGGGCAAAACGACCGCGGTGTAGTACTTCTGTTGGATGATCGGTTTTCCACTCCTGCTTATCTCCGACTCTTCCCCGAACATTGGCATCATGCCCGTATCGTCTATGACAGCGATGGGTTATCTAAAATCCTTCATGATTTCTGGTCAGAATCTTCTATAGATTAATTCATCTTAAAACATGGGAGATCTTTTATATGAGAAAATGGTATATTAGGCTTTTCATTCTAATAGCATACTGTATTCCCTATGCTTTCCTTGCCATCTACGGTGATGCGATGTATCGCACCATGCTCCTTTATGGTGTTATTGCTGTGGCGTTCTTTGTGTTGTATCGTCTTTGTATCCGAAGTCATAACGTCGTTGTTTTCTTCATTGGAAACATACTGAGCCTTCTTGTTTCTCTTTTAACAGCTCGTCTGACTCATCTGGAAAAGATGGAGTGGTATTTTAAGCCGTTCACCTCACAATCCCTGCTTTTGACGATTTCCATTGCTATATTCGCGATTCAACTGATCGCCGCCGCAATCTACTTTCGAAAACAAAAACATTAGCTTATCTTTCCCCATCCACATTCCAGCGCAAAATTCTTCCGACCGGGCAGCCATACTCTCTGGCTGCCTTTTTTGCGGATTCATATTCGATGGTCGTCTTGCTGATTCCTTCAAAGCTGCATCGTTTCCCTTTCAGCTCTCCCCACGGAGATTTTACCGTTACCGCCTCGCGCTGCATCACCGCGCGGTCAAAATAGTTCCAGCGCACGCCGATGGTTGAAGTGTCCTGCATCAGAATCTTTGCAAATTTTCTCTCTTCCCCTTTTTGGCACAGGACGTTGAGCATCACCGCAGGGCGATTTTTCTTCATTTGAATCGGGATAAAGAACACATCCTTCGCTCCCTCTTCCAGCAGCTTTTCCATCGCCCAGCCGAGCTCCTCGCCAGTGGAATCGTCAATGTTGCAGCTGAGAAGCGCAACTTGTTCTGTCTGCAGTTCTTCTCCGATGACAACAAGAGCCGAAAAGGTTTCACCGACCTCTTCTTCTGCTAAAAGAACCTTAACAGGCTCTGTCTTTTGGGTAAATTCCACCTCAATCCCAGACTGCCTGATCTTTTCAAGCTCCTCGAGCATCCCGGCATCGTCTGCTTCTCCTGCTGATACACATACCTCTATTCCAAGCGCTGCTGCACACTGAAGTGCTGTAAGTTCACCAAAACAGAGCGGCTCCATCAAAATCTTTTTGACCGAAAGATTCTTTAGCCCCTCTGCAAGAGAATCTATCTTTTTCCCAATGAGCTTTTCCAGAACTTTCCTGCACTCTTGCGCACCCAATCTGGATTTTTTTCCTTTTAAAAAGAATGCTGTCTTCACTAGGATTTCCTCCCAAATAAGCGATCATACAAGACAAGCCACCAATCCTTGCGGAAAAGTGGCTTGCATTTTTTGCTTTTGTATTTTTGTTTAGAACTCTGCGGAACCGGTTGTTCTTGGGAATGGGATAACGTCGCGGATGTTGCCCACACCGGTGATGTACATGATCAGGCGCTCAAATCCCAGACCATAGCCTGCATGTTTTGTGCCGCCGTATTTGCGCAGATCCAGATACCAGGAGTAGTCCTCTTCTTTGAGACCCAGCTCACGGATACGGTTCAGCAGAACATCGTAGCGTTCCTCACGCTGGCTGCCGCCGATGATTTCGCCGATACCTGGAACCAGAAGGTCTGCTGCTGCAACAGTCTTGTTGTCGTCGTTTAAGCGCATATAGAATGCTTTGATTTCCTTTGGATAATCGGTAACGAAAACTGGTTTCTTAAAGAGCTTCTCGGTGAGATATCTTTCATGCTCGGTCTGAAGGTCGCAGCCCCAGTATACCGGGTATTCAAACTCATCCTTGTGCTCCTCGAGCAGTTTAACTGCCTCGGTGTATGGCAGACGGACGAAGTCGGAATTTACGATATGGTGCAGACGCTCGAGCAGTTCCTTATCATAGAACTGGTTGAAGAACGCCATTTCCTGTGGACACTGTTCCATAACATAGGACAGAACATATTTCATCATGTCCTCTGCGAGGTTCATCATGTCGTTGAGGTCTGCAAATGCGATTTCCGGCTCGATCATCCAGAACTCAGCTGCATGACGGGTAGTGTTGGATTTTTCTGCACGGAAGGTTGGGCCGAAGGTGTAAACATTGGAGAATGCCATTGCCATACACTCTGCTTCCAGCTGTCCGGAAACGGTCAGGCTGGTTGGTTTACCGAAGAAGTCCTGGCTGTAATCAACCTTGCCGTCCTCAGTGCGTGGTGGATTTTCCATATCCAGAGTGGTAACATGGAACATTTCGCCGGCGCCCTCACAGTCACTGCCTGTAATCAGTGGAGTGTGTGCGTAAACAAAGCCGCGCTCATTGAAGAATTTGTGGATTGCAAATGCTGCTACCGAACGAACACGGAATACTGCGCTGAAGGTGTTGGTTCTTGGTCTTAAATGAGCGATGGTGCGCAGAAATTCAACCGAATGACGTTTTTTCTGAAGCGGATAATCCGGGGTGGAAAGTCCTTCGATTGCGATTTCGTCAGCATGGACTTCGTATGGCTGTTTTGCTTCCGGTGTCAGAATCAGCTGACCTTTTACAACAATGGAAGCACCAACGTTGAGCTTGCTGATTTCATTAAAATTTTCCACCTTGCTATTTTCAAATACTACCTGCAGATTCTGGAAGCAGGTACCGTCATTCAATTCGATAAAGCCCAGGTTTTTGGATGTTCGGATGGTTCTGACCCATCCAGCCACAGTCAGCTTCTTATCTGCATATTCTTCTTTGCTGGCTGCGAGCTTTCTCAGTTCTACTCTTTGCATCGTTTTTACCTCCATTTATAATTTATCCTCATAAAAATATGAAAGACACAAACTGGATTCTAGGGACTTCTCGTCCACAATATAGCTTATTATAATACGTTTTGCCGCAATAATCAATCCACTTATCAGACGCTTTTCATAAAAATTTTGCCAAAGATTGTGTTTATCGCAGAAGTGTGATAAAATATCTGTGGATATCACTTAAAGAAAGGATGTAATTTCATTGAAATGTAATATAAAAAAGGATGTCACCTCCAACGCTCTGTATCAGTCTGATCTGGACTGTATCGAAGAGGGTCTGAACCTTCTGGAAGCAGACATCAACGGTTTTCTGGAGCGCAAAAACTTTAAGGAAGTAAGTGAAGAGAACGCTTTGCAGAACCTTGGCTTCATCGCTTCGGTACGTAAACAGCTTGAACACAACCGCCAGTCGTTGAGTCTTAACGAACTGAAAGTTATCTACATCGGCTTAAACTTCCTGCGCGACGATCTGGATGCACCAGCTGACAAACGCAGCGAGAAAAACCGTGATTTAAACGACCGTGAAATCCTCAACAAAAAACAGGATGTCCGCGCTGCACGCCAGAAGATCACCGCGGTATTTACCCGTATGGGCGTCGATATTCAAGCTACTCTGCGTGGCTTCTAATCTTTTTGTCCTTTTTCTGCAAATTGGGGATTGTGCATTGTCGCAAAAAAGAGTATAATAACTTTGAGTTATATTTTGTATTGGAGTAGCGGATTTTTCCCACAGCGGATTGTTTCGCGGCGGGTCCTTCCGCTTTCTTCCTGGAAAGGACTGTGTCAACATGAAAGCAACAGATATCGTAAACAAAGTTGAGCTGGAAGTAGATTACCAGAAACTGATCGAATTAATGAGAGCTGGCCGTCAGGTAGATTTCGTTCTTCCTGCACCAGAAACTGATGGCGACGGCTACCTGACCTGGGATACCGAGTATTGGACCACCGTTGACAACAAACGTTTCATCCGTACCTATTCCCTCAATGGCCGTGTTCTGCGTGACTCCACCACCCACAACATCTACGACCTGGAAAACGACTTCAAACCGGAAAAAGCTGCTCAGATCCGCATCAGCTAATTTTTCTAAGAATTCTGGACGATACCTTTCACAAGGTATCGTCTTTTTTATTACAAGGAGGTTTTGTATGAAACTGGACACGTTATATACCGAGCGATTGATTCTTCGTCAATTTTCTAAAGAAGATTTGGAAGACTACACAGCTATTATGACAAACCCTCAGGTCACCTGCTTTTTAGGCACTGGAAAGGAGAAAACTCCGGAAGACGTCCGTCAGGTACTGATTCATTTTCAGAATTGTCTTGATAAAAACGGTTTTGGTGTATGGGCAGTTGTTTTAAAAGAAAGTGGGAAACTGATTGGGCATTGTGGTTTCCTGCCTTTGGAAAACGGGGAGGATGTCGAGCTTCTCTATGCTTTTGACCCTTCCTCATGGGGGAAGAAAATCGCTTCGGAAGCTGCTTGCATTTGTCTAGACTATGCTAAGAAGAACTATCTCTGGGATTTTGTTTATGCACTTGCCTATCCTGAAAACACCGCTTCTATCCGTGTTTTGGAAAAACTCGGATTTAGTCCAGATGAAAAAGTATTATGTTTTGGGAAGCTTTTAAACCACTTTTCGTACAAATTATGATCATTTCTTCTTCAATCTTTCTTTACAAAAGTGACCACTATTGTTTAAATACAGGTTATACACAATACATATTTTGCCAGTATACTTAGGTCAAACAAAAGAAAAGAGGTGTTGATGGAATAAATTATTCTTCCTTCTAATATTTTTTATATGGATATATTTTTCTTCGTCGGTTCTTTTTTTAAAAAATAGAACAACTGTTAGCCCATTATGTGGACGGAACACCGGCATAGTGGGCGGGGCAGACTAACTATTCTCTCCCACAAAATGGGATTTGATGCAGTACTAGTATCACTAGCTGCCGGGGTTTTTATCTCCGTATAGATTTATTTTGATCTCTTCAATATTTTCTTCATAATACTCTCCTGAAAATCCGTGCTGCAATCAGCGCGGATTTTTACTTTATACAGAAACACTTTTTTCGCCTTCAGCATAGAGTGGTAATGCCGTAAAGTATTTTCGGCACTGGTTACCAGTAATCTATGAAAACGAGGTGGAATCCATGTCATACTACGATTCATGCTGCAATCCATGCTGCTGTAACCCATGCTGCAACCCATGTCAGTCCAACCCATGCTGCTCCTGCAACTGTGGTGGAAGCGCTGCTTCCGGCACACAGCCGGCATTCATCTGTGCAAACGGTACGATGAATGATTTTGCAAGATGCACACTCGCACGTTACGATCAGCTTTCCTATGATCTTGACACCATGCCTGCTTGTTCGACCATCTGTTCTTCCTTCATTCCTTCCGGCTGCCTGTGCGGCTGCAACCGTCCAACCACTCTTCCTTCTTTCCCCTGCCTGCCAAACTGTCTGCCAAATTGTTCTCAGGGCTGCACACAGAACATCAACAATTGTTCTTCCTGCGCTCCAAGCTATTTAAACTCTGTCAACGAAGCAGAACAGTCTGTAAGCACTCAGTCTCCTGTTCTGTTCTCTACTGACAGACTGGCAAGCGGTAACTGCATCCAGCATACAGCAGGTACTGCAAACTTTACTTTAACCTGTCCTGGTGTTTACTTAATTCAGTATAATGCCAACGTTGAACCGGACAGCGGCAGCAACGTCGCACTCTCTCTGGGACTGCTCTCCGGCGGTTCCGTCATCCCAGGTTCCGAGTCAGCAACCACTGTTGCTTCTACCGGCGAGCTTGGTTCCATGAGTGCATCTACCATCGTAACCGTTCCATGCGGAACGACCGGAACAATCGCTTTGTCCAACACTTCAGGCGAAACAACCAAAGTAACCAACGCAAACATCCTGATTACCAAAATCATGTAGTCTCATCCTGTTCATCCAAACAGCTGGCATCTTATACAGATGCCGGCTGTTTTTTCTGTTAACAAATATTATCAAAAAAAATTATTTTAGGATTGAATTTTATAGAGAATGACATTATAATGAAAATGGTCCTAAAAATATTTCAGGAAACAATATTTCACGTGTTTTTAAAACATTTTATGTATTTATGAAAAAATTGCAGAAGGGATGGAGCTATTATGAAATCAGTAAACGCTTTGCTGGAATATATGAAACAGCATGATATGGATGCTTTCTTTCTGGCAAAAAAACAGAACATCCGCTACATCAGTGGATACACCGGAGATGATTCCTATCTCGTCATCACCAAAGATCACTTCTATTTCCTGACAGACCCTCGCTATACCGAGCAGATTTCCATTGAATGTCCGGATTATGAAATTGTGCTGTGGAAAAACTATGGCTCCATCGGAGAATGTGTTGCTGAAATCGCGAAAAAAGAACACATCAACTCCCTTGCTTTTGAAGCAGACACCTTAAACTACCTGTTCTATTCCCAGCTGGAAAAGAACGTAAAAGCAACACTGGTTCCAACCACCAATGTTGTGGAAACCTTCCGTTCCATCAAAACCCCGCAGGAGATCGAGTATCTGCGCGCTGCCTGCGAAATCTCCTGTCGTGCATTTGAGCACATCCTGGGCGACATCCGTGTCGGTGTTACCGAAAAAGAACTGGCTGCAAAACTTTCCGCTTATATGGTTATGGAAGGTGCTGATACCCAGCCATACGGCAACATCCTGATTTCCGGTGCAAGAACTTCCCTGCTGCACGGCATTCCATCTGGCAAAGCAATCGAATACGGCGACTTTGTTCTGATGGATTTCGGCTGTCAGTTTAACGGATATCTTTCCGATATGACCCGTACCGTTGTGGTTGGACGCGCAACCGACAAACAGCGCGAAGTATATGAGCTGGAAAAGAGAATGCTGGAAGATTCTCTGGAAAAAATGAAAGCCGGCGTTCCGCTCAAAGAAGTATATGAAGCTTCCATTCAGGCAGTAAAAGATACCGAATACTATCAATACATTTACAGCGGAATTGGACATGGCATCGGTATGTTCGTTCACGAAATCCCATTTATGGGACCAAACAGCACCGAGCTTCTGGAAGAAAATTCGGTTCGAACCATTGAACCTGGTATTTATATTCCAAACTGGGGTGGCGTCCGCATTGAAGATCAGATCCTGATTACCAAAGACGGATATGAAAATATGATTTCCACCACCCACGAATTGATTGAACTGTAAAACCATCCATTTACATACAGGATGAAATTATCTCAGGAGGGATTTACCATGACTACCAACGAGAAGATCGCCAAAATCAGGGAACTGATGAAGCGCGATCAGATTCAGGCTCTGATCATCCCAAGCGGTGACCCACATATGAGCGAATACTTTTCTGATCACTGGAGAACCGGCACCTATATCTCCGGATTCACCGGTGAAGCTGGAACTTGGGTAATTACAACCGAAATCAGCGGTCTGTGGACAGACGGAAGATTCTATGTTCAGGCACAAAACCAGCTTGCTGGAACCGAAGTTGTACTGTTCCGTGCTTCCGAGCCAGACTGCCCAAGCTATACACAGTATCTGCATGATACTCTGCCAGAAAACAGCGTTGTTGCATTAAACGGCAAACTGTTTAACGTCGATCAAATCAACCAGATGAAAGATCTGTTTGCTGACAAGGATATTTCCATAGACATCACCAAAGACTACGGCAACGATGTCTGGGAAGATCGTCCAAAAGAAGAGTTCACTCCGGTATATTATCTGGACGAAAAATACAGCGGCAAAACTGCTGCACAGAAAATTACCGAAGTAAGAGAAGCTCTGGCAGAAAGTGGCTGTGATGCTCTGGTTGTTTCCCGTCTGGACAACACCAACTGGCTGTTCAATGTTCGTGCACTGGACGTTCCAACCAGCCCGCTTGCAACTTCTTATGGATTTATCTCCAAAGATTCTGCTGTTTTGTTCCTCAGCCTTTCCTGCCTGTCGGAGGAAGCAAAAGAAACTCTCTCCAAAAATGGCATCTGCGTAAAAGAGTATGAGGAAATCTATTCCTATCTGGAAAATCTGAACACTCAGGCAACTGTTCTCTGCGATGAAAAAGAAGTTAACTACATGCTTTACAACGCAATGGAGAAAAATCATAACCTGATGCTTGTTCCGGGAACCAGCCCAATCCCAATGATGAAAGCAATCAAAAACGAAACTGAGATTGCAAATACCTATACAGCTTACCTCAAAGATGGCTGTGCAGAAGCAGAATTCTTTGGATGGCTGTTTGAAGCTCTGGAAAATGGAGAAACTCTGACCGAGTGGGATTGCTCGGAAAAGATTGCTTCCTTCCGTGCTGCACAGGGCAACTATGTCAGCGAAAGCTTTACCGCTATCATGGCATACCGCGACAATGCTGCTATGATGCACTATGCACCAACTCCTGACAACTGCAAGAAACTCGAACGTGCACACCTGTTCCTCAACGACAGCGGCGGTCAGTACTATGAAGGTACCACCGATACCACCAGAACTTTTGCTCTTGGCGAAATCTCCGCTCAGGAACGCCGCGACTTCACAACCTCTCTCAAAGGTGTTATCGCACTTTCCCGTCAGAGATTCCTTGCTGGTTCCACCGGTTCTGATCTGGATGCTATCTGCCGCGGTCAGGTTTGGAGAGATGGTCTCAACTATCGCTGCGGTACCGGACATGGTGTCGGCTACTTCCTGAACGTTCACGAGGCACCTCCGAACTTCCGTGACCGCACCATTGCATTGGAAGAAGGCATGTTCATCACCATCGAGCCAGGTGTTTACACCGAAGGCAGCCATGGTGTTCGTACCGAAAACTCGGTTGTTGTCCGCAAGGATATCGAGACAGAGTACGGTCAGTTCTATCGTTTTGAAACCTTTACAGTTGTTCCAATCGATACCGACTGTCTGGACCTTGCCCTGATGAATGACGAGGAAATCCAGTGGCTCAACGATTACCACAAACATGTTTACGAAAAGGTTTCCCCTCTGGTCAGCGAACGTGCAAGAAAATGGCTGGAAAAGAAAACACAGCCAATTTCCCGATAAACAAAAACAGCCCGGCATACTGCAAGAGTATGCCGGGTTTTCGTTTAATCTATTTATCATAATAAGAGGCAGCCTTCTGCGGCTGCCTCTTTTCTATTTATCCTCTGATTTGGAGCAGTTTCTGTTTGAGTTCTTCTTCGATTCGTCCCAGCTCCACTTCCGCATCTCTGCGCTTCTGTCTGCCTTCTTCCTGGATTTTCATCACTTCGTCCAGAGTAGAAATCAGCGATTCGTTGGTTGCCTTGAGTGTCTCGATATCCACGATACCGCGCTCGGATTCTTTGGCTGTTTCGATGGTCGCCATCTTCAAAGTCTGTGCATTTTTGCGCAGCAGCTCGTTTGTCATGTCGGTCACTTCACGCTGTGCCTGTGCTGCCTGCTGGGAATGGGTCACGCCCAGAGCAAGCACCATCTGGCTTTTCCAGAGTGGAATGGTGTTGACGATGGTGGACTGAATCTTTTCGCTCATCAGGGTATCGTTATTCTGCACCAGTCGAAGCTGCGGCGCCATCTGGATGGAGATCATGCGGGTCAGTTCCAGATCGTGCAGTTTTTTCTCAAAGCGGTCGCACAGAGCTGCCAAATCATTTGCTGCCTGCGCGTCCTCTGGAAGATTGGTCTGTTTTGCCTTTTCAATCAACTGAGCAAGCTGTGTTTGGCGCACTTCTGCCAGTTTTTTCTGACCTGCCAGAATGTACATCGAGATTTCCTTAAAATAGGTTTTGTTTAACTCATACATCTTGTCCAGCATTGCCACGTCTTTAAGCAGGGTTACCATATGATTTTCCAGGCCGTTGACGATCTGGTTGATGTTTGCTTCTGCCTTTGCATATTTTGCCTTCATGGAGTTAATCTTGTTGGTGTTTTTCTTAAAGAAACCAAAGAAGCCCTTTTCCTCTTCCTCGTCAAAGTTCTTAAGCTCGGTGACAACTCCACTAAGCATCTGACCGATTTCACCAAGGTCCTTGGTGCGCACATTTTCCAGCGCACTTTCAGAAAAGTCCGCCATTTTCTTCTGTGCACCAGCTCCGTACTGCAAAATCATGCTGGAATTAGTAAGGTCAATCTGCGCTGCAAAATCGTTTACCATTTTGCGTTCCTGCTCGGTAAGCATGCTTTCATCAAAAACAGGCTTTGGTTCTTCCTTTACTGGAGCCTGTGTCTGCTGCGCCTGCACCAATTCCGGAGCAGGTGCTTCCGGAAATGGATCAAAGGTCAATGTTGGCTGTACAGAATTGTTTGGATCATATGTATTGCTCATAAAAGCTTCCTCCTAAAACAAAACTCTTTTAGTTTCTGGTGACGTTCTGATCAAACTCCGATCCCATCAAACCTTCCTGTTTGAGCATGGTTTCCAGCACAGAAATATCGGAACTTACATCCAGAACTTCATCGGTAAAAAGCTGATCCAGCAGATTTTCAAACGCAAGATTGATGGTATCAAGCGTTTTTTCAATCTGTTCTTTAGCAGTTTTGATATTTTCTCCCTGAATTGGCTGATTATCAAATTCCTCATAGGAATTTAATAATTTCAAGGTCGTCGGCAGATAATAATTCATCAGTCGGCGGATATCCGGCAGTTTTTCCGGATGATCCTCAACCTGACTAAAAATCTTGTCCACAATCTGCTCAAGGCGGAACATTTTGTTTGAAATTTCTTCGCCCTCGATGCGGTCATTTGCCCGACGGATCTGTTCGATCATTTCTCTGCCCTGTCGAATTGCTGCTGCAAGCTCCGGACTTTTTGCCATTGCCTGGGCTTCCCGTTCCTGCTGAGCTTTCATTGCTGCCTTCTGCGCTTCTTCGCGCTCTTTTCTCTGCCGCTCTTCTTCCTGCTGGCGCTGTTTTGCCTGCTGCTGGACATAACGGTACTGCTGGTAAATTTCGTCGGTTAGCATCAGGCAGGTTTTTTCATCGTCCAGATGTGCCTGCGGCAATGCCTTTTTCTGGATCATTTTCTGCAGATCCTTTAAGATAAATGCCTTATCTCTGCCGCTTTCCTGAACCAGCATATCGATCGGGCAAAATTGTCCCTTTCCAATAATTTTCAGATATTTTTTAAGGCGGGCACTCCTGTTAAGAAGCGAGATTCCCTTGACGAGCATCCCGCCCGAAACGGCAATCAGAACAAGCAAAATCCCTGCTACCACAAAAAATGAAGTACCAAACATCTGCATAATGGAAGTAAGCCATGCTGTTACCAGCAAAAACAGGGTAAAAATTCCCAGACCAATTCCGCCAAAAACGGTGAACAATACACCGGATACACTGAATGTTTTGTATGGCTGTATCTTGACTGTATTTTTGCTCTGATTTGACCCATAATGATTGTTGTTATTTTGTGCATAGTCGCTCTTGGACACATGTTTTTTCTCCGCATGGTAACGGTCTGCACTTTCCTTCTTTTGATACGGGTCAGACCCCCATGTTCCGGAGCGACCGTTCTTTTCATTGTTAAAACGGCCTTCTGAACAATAGGAAGAAAACTCTCTCTTGACATCGTCTGCCATATTCTTAAAGTCTCTTTTGATATTTTCCATTTCTTTGGAACGAGAAAGCTCCTCAATCTTTCTGCGCACCTTATATTCAAAATCCTCTGGCATGGCAGGGTTCCTCCATTCATCCTCATTTTTATTCTCATTATAGAACATTTTTCCGTAAAGTACAAGAAGCATACGCCTGCATCAAAATAATTAAGGATTTATTTAAAATATCAAAAATCTTTTCCAAAACCCACAGAATCTTCTTTTCTCCTCTGAAATTGGCGCAAATATTTTTTTTATTTCTGCAAACATTAAAAAGGACATCAAGGACAATGACCGATTTTATATGAAATAGGATTTCCAAATAAAAAAACTTTATGAAGTGTGAGGAATTTCAAGGTGAAACCAATTTTTGTCTTTTCCGGAAGGATCTCCCACAGGAGATTTTTCTATGAATCCTGGCGCATATTCAGTGCACTGTTTTCTGTTCTTGTTATGGGCAGCCTTTGTTTTGCGCTCTATCTTTCCTCCCAGCTTCCTGACCGCTACTACCTTGCCAAAGGAGAAACTTTTTCCATCGGGGACAACAAGATGATACAGGCTGTCAGCAGCAGTTCCTATCCTCTTTCTGTCTATTCCTCTACAGGGAACACCTTTCAGATGGATTTAAAGCTATTTGGACTAATCAACATTAAGGATGTCAATGTCCAGGTGGTTGATCGTCGCGTCGTTTCTCTGTGTGGTACACCGTTTGGCATCAAGATGGTAACAGACGGTGTTATGGTAGTGGGAACCGGCAATGTAACCGATATGCATAGCCAATCGGTCAATCCCGCCAAAGAAGCTGGAATACAGGAAGGAGATGTCATTCTTTCTGTAAACGGGGAGAAAATTTCTTCCAAAAAACAGCTGACCAAACTGGTCAGCACGTGCGGTGCCACCCCTATTTCCATAACCGTCCGTCGCGGAAACGATCTGCAAAACCTGACCGTGTCTCCCGTAAAGTCCTCGATGGACAACGACTATCATCTGGGGCTGTGGGTGCGGGACAGTTCCGCAGGAATTGGAACTATGACCTTTTTTGACCCCAACAACGGCTGTTTTGCCGGACTTGGACATGCAATCTGTGATGTCGATACCGGACAAATCATGCCTCTTTCCCAGGGTGAAATTGTGGAAGCCTCCATTATCGGGGTACAGGCAGGCAGTGCCGGATCTCCGGGACAGCTCCAGGGAGCTTTTGTCGCAGACAGTCCGGTTGGTCAGCTGTATCAGAACAGCTACAACGGTGTTTACGGCAAACTTTCTTCCCTTCCTCCTTATTCTCAGACCATCCCAATGGCACAAAGTCAGGAAGTGAAGGAAGGTCCTGTCCAAATCATGACCACTGTGGAAGGTGAAAAGCCGCGTCTGTTTGAGGCATATATCGAAAAGGTATCACTTTCTCAGGATGAACCTACTAAAAACATGGTGCTGCGAATCACCGACCCAGAGCTTCTGGAATTATCCGGCGGCATCGTTCAAGGTATGAGCGGCAGCCCCATCATTCAGGACGGCATGTTGGTTGGGGCGGTGACCCATGTTTTTGTCAACGATCCGACCCGCGGATACGGCATCTTTGCTGAAAATATGGACAACACCCTGCTAACCGTAGCAGCACAATCCGGTCAAAACCAGTCTGCGGCATAAAAAAACACCCCACTTGAACGCCTGGGGCATAAGAAAGTAATATTTTTTTTGCAGGAACGACATGACCAAAGTCATGCCGTTCCTGTTTCATTAGTTGCTCCGCAGGTATAAAATCCCACAGGATCGTAAAAGAAATAATCTGATAGATGGTCGAATAGGTCCAAAGATCGCCATGTCGGGTTGGAACTTCGCGGTCATTCAGATAGTTTGCAATCATCTTGGTTCCCTGATGATTGAGATACATCTCAAAAATCTTCTGGATAATCGGTGCTTCCTCCGGGTGCGGCTCTAAGGTATAGCCTTTTTCGTTTGGAAGCTTAACCCGATTATATCCATAGGGAGCGATACTTCCAATCCATTTTCCCTCTGATGCACTGCTGTCCCGTCCGCGAATCAATCTTCTGTTGATAGTCTTATATTCCCTTCGGCTCATAAACAAGCCAAACTCAAAGTACTCCTCATCAAATTCGTTGGATGGGTCATAGATCTTGGTCGGAGTAATAATCTTTGTTCCGGAAAACTGAAACACCTGACTGATATACGCCTGATCAGCTCCATTTCCTCTTGCCAGACGTTCAACATCGACAACAAGGACTCCGGCATAAAATCCGGCATTCACCTCTTCCAGCAGTTTCTGAATTTCCGGTCTTGCGGCGATTGACTCTCCAGAAACGACCTCATAATAGGTTTTTGCAATATAATACCCTCGCTGTGCAGCCAGCTTGTCCAGAATTGCTTCATGCCGCTTGAGCGTTTCCTCGATGCTCAGCTCTGCATAATCTCTGTCAAAACGCGACTTACGAAGATATTTTACATATTGCTCCATCTGGGGCCCCCTTTCTGGTTTCATTATAAGGTGAAACATATTTTCCCGTCAATGATACGGATCACACTAAATTCTGGAAAGATACGCAGCTTTATTGCGAGACAGTATTTTCATCTTGAACAGCAACCGCTTCATCGTGCGTTTCGTTGGGTTGGGTAGGGAATCCTCATCATCAAATTCCACTACATCACACAGTTTTCCATCCACATTCAATGCAACTTTGAACTGCACTGATTTTATCCATCTGCCACTCTTCGTCTTTTCCGGATAAAGCTCGATTTTCTCAACAAATGCGTGCATCAAGTCTCTAAGATTCTCATCCGTTTCTAACTCCAAATTCTGAATCATAGCATCTAACATCCTGTAATACTGCTCAACGGAAAAGACTTCTCGTTTCATGTTTTCAATGACAATGTCATTTTTCATAATATCAGCATCTACTTGAGCTATTTTTTCCGTCAACTCACGTACAATGCACATATAATCATCCATAATTTGTTCAGATAAATCATCTACATCTATGTTCTTGATTTTCTCTAATATCGTTTTTTTTCGTTTTTCTGCCTTTTCTCGTATTTCCTGTAATCTTTTGCTCTCTTGCTCTAAATCGACCATAGAACAGCCTTCACTATCACCTGTAACCTGAGCAATATCTCTTTTGAAATCTTCATCACTCAATACCCACTTTATCAAGGCAATCATTTCTTCATTCAACTGGTCTTGTCTGATATGCTTCTTAAATGAGCAATATTCTCCGTCAACCTTGATACGATTTTTACACTTATAATACCACATATCTGTGTAAAACTCACCAGAACCATCCTTTTTCTTTTTGCGATTAACAACTCCATACATCGGAGCACCGCAAAGCGGACAACGAAGAAGACCTGACAAGATATGACAATGCTCTAAACTATGTGTTTTCTCATGCTTAACACCTGTTATAAGACGTTTCGCATGTGCTCGATACCATAATTCCTCTGGAATAATCGCCTCATGGATTCCTTTATACAATTCATAAGTATCTTCAGCCTGTTTCACCACATGCACTTCATTTCTTGCACCTTCAATTTTTCTGTACGTCTTCGTCCAAAAGCGATTTTTCCCATGTACACCGGATTATCCAAAACCAGCTTTACAAAATGAGAACTAACCCTTGGTGTCGTTCCATTCTGACGAACCGTTTTTGTATACCCATGGTCATTCAGCCATTTTGCCACGGCATTGGCTCCCATCTGTGTATTTGTAAATTTATCATATATCAGGCAAACAAGCTCCGCTTCAGATTCCTCGATTTCAAGAACCTTACTTCTTTCACCTTCTTTCGATACCAGCTTGTATCCATAAGGGGCAAACCCACCATTCCAGCGACCATCCCTCGCTTTTTGATGTCTTCCAGCCATAGTCTACTCTTTGATATTTTCTCTCTCTATCTCTGATACAGCTGCTAAAACAGAAATCATCAGCTTGCTGGCAGCACCTGCCGAATCTATGCCATCTTCTACACATAACAGGTGTACACCGTAATCTTCCATCAGTTGAAGGCTACTGAGCGTATCCGCTGCATTTCGTCCGAACCTGCTTAACTTAAAGACCAAAACATAATCTACATCATCTTTTTTCGTTCTAATATTAGTCAACATTCTTTGAAATTCAGGACGACCTTTGATATTTTTCCCTGATTTACCCTCATCAGAGTATTCTCCGACTACTTTCATTCCACGATGTTTTGCTTCTTTTCGTAATCGTTCTTTCTGTGCTTCCAAGGAGTATCCATCAACCTGTATCTCGGTTGATACTCTCGTATATAAATAACATTTCATTTTTCCTACCCACTCTCGATTTTTAAAATACATTCGTGCTTCACGGATAATTTCATTATAATTGATTTTCCCTCATTTATCAACGATTTAAAAGTATGTTACATATTTGGGGCAATTTATGACCAAATCAGGAGAAATCTATGTAACATAAAATTCCCATATTATGCACCTGCTTCACAAAATAAAGGACAATTTTAAACCATGTCCAAATCGTGTCCAAATTATGTTACATATTCTGGTCATAATTTGGGAAAGATATGTACCATGGTTTCTACAATTCTTTAAGCACGTTTAAATCATTTTATATGCTTAGGGTAGGGGGGAAATATGTAAAAGCACATATAAACGCCTCTGAGGGCATTTTACAGCGTCTCAGAGGCATATTTTTATCTCAAAAAGCTACCAAAAATTAACATTGAACAAAAATACACTACAAAATATACTAATCCCCATTTCACAATTAAATACTCATACGTTTTAATTCTCTCCTGTTCTCTTTTAGAGCTATCCTCTTTTAAAAACTCAAGTATCTCTTTTACGGTTTTATTCAAATCTTGATTATCAAAAGATTCATTCATATTTTTTGATAATTTGTCTTTTAATTTATTTCTTTCTTCGTCTGTCATTATTAAAAACATCCTTTCTTTTTTATTCTCCCATAGACCGGTCATCTTGGGCTTTGCGAATCCTGTTCACGACATCTTTTGACCGAATCCTTGTAATATTACTTGAATCTTCACGTACCATTTCCAGCCTTGTTTGGACTTTCCCACGTCTTTTTCTTGCTTCTCTGTCCATAGCTTGTTGTAATCCGATTGACATTTTTTCATCATAAGAATCTTCTTGTTCATCCAAAATATCAGTCATATCTTCAATATCATCTTCGCCATGTAGACGATTTACAGGACGTGGCGGTACAAACAAATCCACTTGAGTTTCTGTAGAAACATAAGCAGGTCCCGGACGTTTTTGCGTTGATTTTTTCTTCTTCGGTACATCCATTTTCACTGGTTCTTTCGCCTGAAAATACTCCAAAATACTTTCAGAATCATACAAAGTTCTCAGTTTATAAGACCTTGCTTTCAGGTTTGCAGGAATCTTTTTTCCTTCCGGAAAATTCGATGTGTCCATCAGCTCATATGTATAATATCGACCACGTTTCTTTGAATCGTGAACCTCAATGTTCACACCAAATTCAGGCAGTTTTGCAATCCATTCCTGTTCAGATGAAGATTGTTCCTGTGCCTGTTTTACACGAGATTTCAAATCATCTTTCCATACATATTCGCCAACCTCACGTTTATGACGTTCCGTCTGTGTCCTCTTATCTTCCGCTTGCTGTTCGCCAAAATCCAACGTCATGTACTGACCAGCAATCTCATTTGTCCATTCTTTTATTTTTGGAAAATAATACTGTTCTTTCGTACATCCTTTTGCAAATTCCATATCCGTGTCACTGATAATCAGATGATTATGTACCAGACCCGATTTCCCATCTATCTGTGTAAAAACAACAGCCTGTCTGTTCGGATAATACTTTTGTACAAAAGTTTGTACAACCAAATTTGCAATCCAAATATCATGTTCGTTCTCAGGATTTAACTCATTTAAACTAAAAGATTGTACGATTCTTAACACCTGCGTTTTGTAATTTTTTCTTGCCTTATTCCAATATCTCTGCATCTGGTCGGCTGGGTCAATTCCCGATAACAGATTTACATAACCAACCATACTGTTACGTTGGTCATGACCATTATGTCCTTTCGTATGACCCATTGCATATTCAAGAGCACCTTTACCATTTGCCGTTCTTGTTACCCTTGAATATGCCATAATGCTTTTGATACCTCCTCGGATGCTTTCTCGTATCGTTCCACACATTGTTCCAATGATGTACGATTAAATCCGCTTGTGTTTAACTCCATTTGCACATGTTGTAAATACTTTACTCTTGATGCAATTTCCATTCTCTCTTTTGCATTTTTTCCAGCCATATCATGTTTAAGCTGTACGATTTCAGCTTCAATATTCGTCCATTTCGCAATCTGATTGATATTCACACCGATGCGATTTAACTCATTACGGATTGATTGCATCTGTGTACCGAGTACAACACATTGCTGTCTGATTTTCTTTCCCTGCTCTGCATCCATATACTGTACTTATCCTAAATATTGTTCCAAATGTCCATCTATTGCTAATCGCACAACTTCAGAAAACGACACCCCATATTCATCCGCCATATCACGAATTACTGTGTCGATTTTCTGACTGATGCGTGCTGATATTTTCACAAGATTAACCTTGTTTTCTTCAGCATCCAGCACGCATTTGTTTGTATTCGTGTCACTCATTCAAACATTCTCCTTTCCCACGTCTCTCTCATCAAAATCCATTGGCATTCCAAAAGAATGCCTAAGACGTGTTTTCCTATGCGTACTTGACCCCACCTAATACCACATCAGATGGTGCCTAATGGTGCCCGTTACGCATAATCTAAAATATGCAAGTATAGGTTTTGTCGGCGCATACGCCGAAAACCCTACCGCAAATACGGTTCCGTACCGGACCCCGATTTGCTTACTTGCAAGGGAAACGAAGTTTCCCCTTGACCCCTTTCTTGTTGTTGCGAAACATTTTGACCACTCTTAATAACCTTTATACTGTTGTGCTCGAGGGTCATGTTCCGCATCTGGAAATTGTTCTTCTGCATCACCAGAATTCCAATTATCCTCATCATCTTCATAAGATAATGTATCCATTATCATGGATTGTTGTTCCTTTGCTTTAGCATTTGCTTTTCGCTTAGCAGCACGCATTGCTTTCTTTTCCTGTAATCGTTCCAACTCCGGTCTGCAACCATCAATGACTGTTTCAAAATTCTCAGAAAGATACTTTGCAATCACACGGATTTCATCACGTCCATATCCTACAATTTCTTTACAGAAATTATCATTTGCAAGAGCTGTTTGAAACATAATCACCACCAATGGTTCTGCTTTTCTACGGTGATATTCAGCCTCTTTCTTTTTCATTTCCCTTTGCATACGTTGTAATTCTAAAGATACATTTCTTAAATCTGACATTTTAAATTTCTCCTTTAAATTTCTAATTGTTAGTAATAAAAAAGCGGCAAACAGAATCAGGAAACATCTTGTTTCCATCATCTGTTCACCGCCGTTTATACAGTACCTCACTTATATGGGCATTAGTATTTGACATGCAGTACGTGTTTTCATATATGGTTTGTCACCCCATATAATCCCTTAGAAGTATAGGCTCGCCACCCAGAGCTTCAACACCACGTTTATGAGTCATGAACTTTTTATTCAATTTTCAATTCAAGTATAACAAATTATATACTAAAAACAAAGCAACAAGTCTCAAAGAATTATAATCTATCACCATATGGTAACGATTTAATATAAGCCTCCATGTATTGCCAATCTGGAACATATCCTTCCTCAGAATATATATGAGTAACATCAATAAATGGTGTTCCATCTGGATTATGTTTTATAGGAAGTTTAATCACAGACTTTCCAAACTTTTTTACATCATGTGGCTTTCTACCATAAGACCATCTGTATTTATCTTTCATGATAATAGTACATAAAAACATTGCAAGGGCAGGATTCATCTCGTATTTTTTTACATAAAATGCCGTGATGTCATGACTACAAGTAAATTGTTCTTTTTGATAAAAAGCATTACACACCGAACCATTTACGGTTACAGCCATACAATTTCCTTCATACAGTTTTTTATCCAATGTGTCATCTTCATTTCCTACTTTATCCCAACCTTTGATATCTTCTAATGAATAGAATTCCGTTACTCCATTATTAGATTCAGTAGATGCCAAAAATGGGATTTTACCTTCTACAGAATGTTCAGGTTTTTTGTTATAAAAACCACCCTTTAACTCAAAAACGTCATTCAAAGTAAATTCTCGCCAAGTATCACAATTTATAGATGCCGATGCACCTTCATGATTTTTTGTAGTCAAAGGTTTATGGCGTAACGACTTGATATAACTTTCCATAAATTGCCAATCCGGAATGTAACCTTCTTCCGAATATTCCCTCGTATCATCAATAAGAATCGACCCATCTTCATTATGTTTCACCGGTAACGAAATACTAAAATCACGTCCTATATGAGTATTTAATTCACGTCCAAATGCATAATATTTTATCTTGCTTTCAAATCTTACTAAAGTAGTTATAAAAAGATTCACATATTCGTTCATATCAGCAGTTTTAGCTCTCAAGACAGCCACATTCTGACCAGTATAAAATGGTTCTTCCTGAACAAAACAAGAACCTAAATAACTACCACCTAATGCAACCGTCAACAAACCCGCTGGATATGGTTCTACACCTTCCACTAAATCAACTTTACCATCAACACCATTATTATAGCTAACACGAGAAACAAAATTAACACTGGCGTTATCATAGGTCATTTTGTTTTTATCAAATCCATTACCCATTTTGACGATATATAAATCTTTTAAATAAAATAACTTCCAACTTCCTATATCAAGATTCATAAATCATACCTTCTTTCATTAAATATGAAAGATAGTTATTAACTGTTTGTTGAAAATCTGATTCTGATAGCATTGAATAGTCTGTTTTCATATACGCCTCGCAAAGCCATTCATCTGTACCTTCAACCTCCGCTGTTGCTGATAATCCATCTACAACTTTATGATTGCGGAATAACCTTAACCATTCTTCTTCGATGACTTTCCATTTGCTGTCTCCATTCTCATCAAACTGTTCTAATCTTCCAAGATTTTTCTTTTTCTTAAAACCATCTTCTTTATAATATCCAAAAAATGTTTCATTTACTGTCCCATCAACATTTATATGTGGTTTTCCCAATGTAAAAACCATACAACATGCAGATACAGCAGCACCTGGATAAAAGATTTCAGCTGGTAAAGTAAATACCGCTTCAAGGGTATTTTCTTCAAGCATTAGTATTTTCTCATTTTGCACAATTTTACTTGTTCCGATTGCTGCTGAAACTGGCAGCAAAACAGCCATCTTTACAGTCTTACGAGGCAATCCATCTTTTTCTCTTTTATCATTCATTTCTTTAATCACATCTGAAAGAAAATGAGTAAATACCAACCCCTTTGTTGGGTCTTCTTTTCCATCTTTTGCTTTTCCCCAATCCGACTTATATTTTTCAGGAATACCGATTGGTTTTGCATTATAAGGTGGATTCATAAGAATAATATCTGGATTTGCATCCATAATAAACTGCTTACAATCGAAGCAACTACCAAATTTTATATTGCTGTTTCCGTCACCATGAATCAACATATTTGTAGTTGAAAGCCCATATGCCTTTTCTTCCACTTCGATACCAAAGATATGTTCTTCTTTAACTTTCTTCATAAGAACAGCAGCTTCGTCTTCTGTCTTTCCACGCCTACAATCAGCAAGCTCCTTTACCATAGCTTGTACTAAAAAAGAACCACTTCCACATGTTGCATCTAATACACGCTTTGTACGGTCTACACCTGTAACTCGACACATAAACTCTGTAATATGGTCAGGTGTAAATGCCTGATTCTTATCAGCTTTTCCAGTATATTTATTAAAAGCAATAAAGAACATATTCAGAATATCCTGACCTTCGGAGCTATCTGTATCAATATATCTATAAATATCCAGAATAATTGTCTCAAGAATATCCATCCAGTCATTGGTTTTTAAAGCTCTAACTTTCTGATTTCCCAAAACATTCTTTTGAAGTAATTCAATCTTTTTAGCTTTGTTATCAGAGCCATCCAATAAATCTGATAATACACCTTCAATTGCTCCTCGGATACCTTTAGGTGTCATTAAACTCCACATTTCTTTCAAAGAATCCACAAATTCTTTTGTAATTAAAACGATACCTTTCTTCTTGACTATATCTTTGATATATAACAAGCTAGTTCCTACAAACTGGCTACGAAGATTTTCATCTATATCCTTTTTATGCAATAACTCGTTCAAAGAATAAGTATTTTTCAAAACAGTTTCTCGGTCATTTGACTTATTCATTTTGAACAATTTAACATAATGAGCCATTTTATCCAATGTCATTTCATCAGCTAATACATGTTCATCATCAACAAATGATTTCCAAACCTTAATCTTATCGTTTGTTGTATTCGCAAGAATACAAATCACTTTCTTACCCGGATGAATCGCTCTCTCTTCTTCCAGATACTCTCTCAATTGTTTTTCATCATCAGCAACAAAATTTTGCTTTGTTTCAATTAAAACAACTACATCTTCACATTCAAATCTAATATCCAATTTAAAATGAGAAACAGGATGTCCAACCTTTGCTTCCAATTGAGATTTACCACCGGCTGCTTGAACGTAGCTATATTCACCAGCCTCTATATTGCTTGTCAAAAATTCCTTTCCAACGGTTTCCACCATGTCATGTCTAAGCATCTCTATTTCAACCCCTTACCAATTATGATTCTCAATATATTCATTCACAGCCAATCTGAAAAAAGCTGATAAACTTAATCCGTGATTTTCCGCAATTCTTGTAAATCGTTCCTTTTCTTCCGGTTTCATAGATACAAGTGCTGTCGCTCTTGAATTATCATTTTTCCCTTTCGCAGCTCTTACAGCATCATGCTCTTTTTTGCCATCATGACACCTCCTTGTATATACTCAATATCTAAATATATATACATTATATCTAAGCCAAAAAAGATTGTCAATCTACGCAAAATGGGTATAGGTCAGACTCTCATAACGAAAAACAAAGTTTGGCGATGTTCTGCCCAAGGGCAGAACATCAGGGTAGGGAACAAAAAACAGAAATTGATGCATATGATAGCAGCTTAGCAGTTTTATACCAGTTTTATTTTGAAACTGGTATGGGTTTTATCCGCTCCAGTACAGGGGAAAGGGTGTTTCTAGCAGTTTAGCAGTTTTGTTTTTAACTTTATATGATATACACAAAATGTAAGGATAATGCGTTATGATTACATTTTTCACGTACGTATATATAAGTAATATAAAACTGCTAAACTGCTAGAAAACTGCTATTTTAAACCTATAAAAATACCATCAGAAGTCCAGTTTCCGATAAAAAACAACAGTAACCACCTTCAATCCACTCACTTTTCTTGTATCCTGCCCATCTCTGTCCAGCGTCAGCTGGACGCTTAACCTAAATAAGACGGCACAATGTGCCGTCTTATCTTACAAAATTCTTATGAACTTACTCTAACGATTCCACGATAATTCACTTTCAATAAAGGAATACACTTTTTACTTACATCCGCACTGCTCATATACATTGGATTCATCCAATCCTTTAAATCATACTCATCAATCAACGGTTCAGGTCGATTCATTTTTCCAACAGATGAAATACTTTTCGTCTTATCTTCACATTTCCAATCAGGAAGTTGTTCCACCAACAACAATAATGATTTCATAAATGTTTGACGACCTAATACTTCACGATTACCAACAGTCTTTCGATACCATGATACATATAAATCGTATAAAAATTGAAACGGTAATAAATCCCATTGCAATTCCGGAAAAATTTCATTTACAAATTGTCGCAACGGGTCATTAAACTCTTTGTATTCTTCTAATGCCAGCTAACAAGCTTTTGGAATCGGTAATTCGTAATAATCCATATTCAGGACTTTCCACAATACATATTCCAGAACGTCTTTACGCTTCAAATAATCCTGTTTAATGTACTTACGCTCTGCTCCCGTAAAACATTTTGTAAACGGGATAAAGAGCTGTCTTCTGTAAAAAGAATCGGATTTATCCTTAATACGTGGCATCTCATTGAGACATTGAACCATAAATCCATGGAACTGAAAAGCAATCGGAGTTTTGAACTTACGGTTAATCTACACTCCATCACCTGTAATAATGGCCTTCAATTTGCTGCCTTATCAATATAGGTTCCAACATCGTTTTCATCTACAATAACCGCTACAGCACGAATTAAAGGCTCTAACATGAAATCTTTACCCATATCAGCTAAAGAAATAGCAGCATAGGAATTTTCACCACAAAGCTGTCTCATCAGCTCACAGAGCGTTCCTTTACCGTTATTACCAGATTCCGAATAGAACCATGCTGATTTTCCCCATGGGACATTCGGTCTTACGATTGCCCCTAAAATTTTCCACATTAAATCTACGATTTCAGAGTCATCAAATAAATCCTGCATCCAGCTTTCGACATCCTAGTTCGTATTATCCTCTGGATTATGAATAACAACATTCTTTGCATTCACATTATAATCCACTCGACATTTACTCATGAACACATAATCAGAACTGAATGGAAGTAAAATCTTTTTATCAAAATCAAAAATCCCATTATTGACCGCAATCAAATTCTTCTCCATCGTAGGAGTTTTACAAGGAGCTTTTCTTCGTAAAACCCTCTTCATTTCCTTTAACTCAAACTCTGTCATCTCATAACAATACGATTCAGCCAATTCATCAATGACTTCATCCGATGTATCATATAATCCCGCATTATCGCCTGTATCCTGATACAACCCGAGAAGACAATATTCTCTACCACTATTCCTTCCAGCTACTGGAATCAACGCTATAGGGTGTCTTACCGCAATAATATCTGCAATTTGAAACGGAGAAAGCTTTACCGGAACCTGCCATTTTGTTCCTGTTGCTCGTATTGCATTTTCTGCTACAATTCTTTTTTCAATTTCCTCTAAAATATCCCCTTGAACTACATCAAGTGGTGTATTCGGGTCTTGTCCTTTTGTTGTCGCCAGATATTCATCTGTGACCTGACGAATGATTTCGCCTCTTACACTTGGCATATAATCAACTCCTTTACAAATCTAATATGCAAAGGTTGATTTATGTATAATTTTCTGCTATTCTATATGTAGTGAAAAATTGTATCTTAATTTGACCAAGACACAGATACATAAACCAACCGGAGCAGTTACGAACCCCAATTCGTAGCTGCTTTTTTTCTTTTTCATTTTCTTAAATCATTAGTAGAATGCAAAAAATCCTCAAATTCTTTTCGACGAATCACCAGTTTCTTGTCATTAACCCATAAGAGAAATGGACAATCCTCTTTCTTGAGCCATTCACGAATTGTGTGTTGCCCAATTCCACTATACACGGCAGCTTCTGCTACTGTTAAATTTAATTTTTCGTTTAAAGGTCAAACACAACACTTTTTCCTACCCAAATGTAAAACTATTTTTCGCATCATGTTACCATATGTGTTTTTTGATACAACATATATATTTACATCTAAAAAAGGAGCTCGAACACAATCGAACCCCTTTTCATTATATCATTCTGAAATGCTTAAAAGCATCTACAATTGCTTTTTCTTTCTCAGCTGGACAAACAACAGGCACTCTGTTCTTTTTATCGCCTATATTGTAATTAGGACGTTTCTCAAAGCCATATTTTTCTTTGATTTGAGCCACATACAACGAAGAAACCGAAAATCCGTACTTTTCTTTTATCCACTCCTTGATTTCCGTATACGTAGCATTACCTTTCATATCCTGTATATAGTCCTCAGTCTGCGGCTCATAATCCACATAACCATATACAATATCGTCTGTTGATTTTTTCCTACCCAAAAGAACAACAGTCTCCTCTGTTGTATTCCTTCTTTTGTAGTAATTGCTCACAATCTGATTCAGATGAGAGATACAGCCTTCGCTTGGAGCGTTGCAATACTCATCGTGGATGCGAACAATCGAAGATTTTGTTTTGATTTCAGTTCTAATCATAGCTTCTCCTTTCGACGAAAGAAAAAAATCCTGCAATAACAGTATGAACCACCACAAACAAAACTATTCAAATATAGGAAACAGCCACACCTTGAACCAACATTTTGATAGTTCCGGTGTGGCTGTTTTATCTTCTTATTATATGTATCGTATTCTTGCTCGTCCCCCGATACTGGGAATATGCAGGCCTGTCTGCGGCAATAGACACCGTGATATCAGTTTTTTTACCGACACCCCCCTTTTACCCTGCGGTACGGGATTTTTACGGTTCTCTTCATCATAGGGTCATGGCGTATCCGACCTGCCGGTGCCGGAGTATAAACGTTCAGGTTACCGCTCTTACCTTTGATTTGTCGAATAAGTAATTGAATCACTTTTCCACAGGTAGTCGTCGCGTCTGCGCTTATTTCGCTTTCTGTTTGCAATACAGGCCATAATGAAGTTTATAACCTACATACTGATGTAAGCGGCCTCCTGCCACTATTTATCAAAGTACACGAGAATGAAAATCCTCTCATATACTTTCCCGTTCAGAAGGCTCATTTACAACCAAATATCACTTTAAAATTCATAAAGTTCTTTCAGAAGTTTTCTTAATTTTATCAGCACTGCCTGTTTTCTTTTGTTCACTGCTTGCTGGGAGATATGGAGCAGTATCCCTACCTCCTGTTCTGTTTTTTCCTGATAAAACAGCAGGTTGATCAGCTCCTTCTCTTCTGGGTTTAAAAAGGACAGTGCCTTCCTGACAATCTCTACATCCAGAAGCTTCTCAACCTGAGCCTGCACGCTTACTTCCTGAATCACAAACTGCTGATTTGCCTCCAGCAGACGCTCATAGGAGTCCTCCCTACTTGGGAGAAAAGATACCGTTTTCTTACTAAATTTTTCTGCTTTTAGGTCATAGGTGAAATACTCCTCTTTTCGCTCAAAGTGTTTATAAGCTCGATAAATTTCTTCACTTACCGGGATTGCTTGTCCATTTATGTAAAGATGATAATCGTTTTTACCTTTACTCATATCCCTTACCTCCAAAATTTGAAAATGTATCCTTTTCAAATTTTGAGGAGGTGGAGAGCGGCACCTTTTTAGTCTTTTTTAACACAAAAGGCAGGCAATTAAAAATCACCTACCTTTCTAAATTAGTCTTTTTATTTATTTATTTTCATCTTAATAAATTAACAACCTTCTTTCGTTAACATTAACTGTATCAGTTATTACAGAATATATAGTTTGTAAAATTCCTGTATAACCTTCAAGATAGTCATATTCTTTAATCTCATTCACTCCTGTAAGATTTACATTTTCGATATCTCTATATGCAAAATTATGAATAAGTTTTTCTAAAATTTCTAGCATTTTATAATAGAAGACTTTATCTTGAGTTTCTTGATACATTTTCTTAAAAACAAGTACCGCTCCTGATAATCCATGACATACAATAGGAGAAGTTAGTATATAATCCTTTGTATCCATTAAAGCAATCTTTTTAAGTTCATTAACACAGAATTCCGTTAACTCTTTATCCGATTTTTCTTTAGCTGCTATATATAATGAATTCAAAATGCCAATTGAACCATAGCACCAACTCATTCTGCTTTTTCCATAAGAACACTTTTCTTTACCGATATATTCTTCAAACGTAATTCTTCCTGGCCAATAAATTATATTGTCAACATAATAGTAGGACTTCATATACTCATCAATAATGCTGTCTATTATCTTCATTGCTCCATCAGGGTTGGAAGATTTTTTATAAGCCAATGATAAAGTTGTCAATGGACCACTCATACCATGGGATACACTATAATTAACACATCCATTTGGGGCTTCTTCTGTCATATATTTTTTCTCATATATGGAAGGATAATAATGACAAACTGGTGTAAGATAACCCATAATCATTTTGGGGGTTAAATGCTGAACAAAGAGTGAAACAATTTCACTAATCTCTTCGCCAACCTTCCCACTATTGCTATCCAAATAATATTTTAAAACACCAGACATTCCTTGTATTAATTCAAATCCATTTTGTTGATAGATTTCAGATTCTTCTGGTAAATTTAGACAATGAGATAAGATTTTGCCCTGTAACAACTCTATTGTCTGAAAAAAGCTCTGCAATTTAGGAATTTTTTGACTTAATTCTCTAACAACAAAATTGACGTATGTTATTCCAGAAAATGAAGATATCGTACGGAATTCTCTATTATAAATCCCATTTCTAATTTTTATTAAGCAAGCATAGATTAAACTATCCCATTGCTGCTTTGATACAAAATATTTGTCCACCGATATTAAAAATGATGTGATATCAATTGCTTCGTACGTACTGATATTCTCGATTTTATCATTTAATTTTTTCAAAAACCTATCGTTTTCTTCTGCAAATTTTTCTGCAATTTCTTTTGATAAACTTGTTTTTTGTAAAACATCATAGCATAATTTGGATTTATTAATCATAACAACCACCTCTTCAGATATAATCAGATAACCAAAGTAAGGTTACTCTATCTCACTTTCTGCTATCTCATTTAAGTACAATTCTTTATAAGTTTGTGATGTCTGCAGCAACTCTGCATGTGTGCCAATTGCTTCAATCTTTCCATCACGAAATACAACAATTTTATCCACCATATCTTTAATACTAGATATCCTATGAGAAATAATAATTCCTATTTTCCCTTTTACTAGCCTTTTAAAGGTTTGTAAAATCTTCTTTTCAGATATAGCATCTAAGGCTGCATTTGGTTCATCCAATAAGTATAAATCTGCATCTCTTATAAACGCTCTTCCCAGAGCGATTTTCAACCATTCACCTCCAGAAAGTTGGACACCATCGTCAAACCAGAATCCTAATTGCATATCTATATTTTCAAGTTTCTTGTCTAAACCAACATCAGAAACTATGCTTGTTATTTCCGCTGTATCTCCTATTTTCGACAGATTTCCAAATGCAATATTTTCTCGTGCAGATAGTTCATAGCGAACAAAATCTTGGAACAATATCCCTATTTTTTTCCTTACAAAATCAGGATCTAAGGTCTTTAGTTCATGATTTCCAAAAAACACTTCTCCTTGATAATCTTGGTAAAGCGTGGATAATATTTTTACTAGCGTAGTTTTTCCAGAACCATTTATTCCTATTAAGGCCACCAAACTATCCTGTTCGATTTTTAAGTTTAAATTATGTAAAACATCATAACCTTGTCCCTGATATCGATAACATAAGTTTTTTATTTCAATAGAAGGAATCATATAACCATTACTTGCTATCGATTTTAATGTTCTTTCCTCCAATGATAATGTTTGGTAAGATCCTGTTCTATCCATTAATTCAAAATACTGACTGATATATAGTATATTCTCATATATCGAATTTAACTGTGTTAAAAAGCTCTGTGCACTTGCTTTTACACTAGACATACTTTTCGTATAGGTTGTTAAATCACCTAAAAGAATATCTCCTATAAAAGCTTTTAGGACTACATAAATTAATATAAATGAATTTATAATCTCCTCAAACAAGATTAAAAAAAATTGAACGCAAGATTTTTTGTTCAACAAGTCTTTATCTTGAGCAATAAACTTCATTCCCAATTTTTTATATTGATTTTTCAAATACTTTCCTAAATCAAATATTTTTATTTCTTTATACGCAATATCCTTTGTTAAAAGGTATTGATAATACCATGATTTTCTTTCTTCTGGAGCACGATGCTTTACCATCAAAAACTGTTTCTTGCCAAAATATGCTGTAATAAATGAACTAATAACTGGCACAATCAAAATAAGAGGTATCAACCACCATTTCCACGATATCAAAATTAGACCAAACAATAAAATATTGATAAGTGACTGAAATAATAAAATAAAAGATTTAAAGAATCCAAAAATTCTTGCAAAAGTTACTTTCATTGCTCTTTGTAATAAATCATATATCTCGGAATCTTCAAAATCTTTTAAAGAAAACTCCTTCACTTTTTCAAGAATTGACATATTAACAATAAGGGAACCTTTCATTTGAAAGCGGCTCTCACAATAACCTGAAGCCAAAGATAAAAAGGATTGAATGATATCAATAAAGATATATGCTATTAGAAGGTTACACAAGTATCTCCAGTTACCACTTGATATCTGTACGGTGTTTATGATTTCTCTCATGATAAGTGTTGAAATACTTGGAAAAACACTAGAGACAACAGCAAAAGTAAGGATTAAAAAAATATAACCCCTACCACATTCTGATAGTAATTTTAACGTTCTGCTAAAATAGCTGATAACTTGTTTGATCTTTTGCGATTTTTCTTTCCAAGATTTCATCAGAACGCCACCTTATAAAATATAATTACTAAATATAACTTATTTCTTTTTTAAATAAATTAAAGTTTTTATAGCTTCTATATAAATCCCATCAAATCTCTAACGAGATTTGATGGGATTTATACATTATAATTATGAAAATAGTCACTAGTTCATTAATTAACATGCTGTTAGACAGGTGACTGACATGGTAGGACAACAATTGCTTTGCGAACAAGCAGGTCCTCCACTACCTCCTCCTGTATCATCAGAATACACTCGTAAATCATCATTTAATTTTACTTTGTTAATCTCAAGATCAAATTCATCAAATAGTTTTAGCATCGTTTTACCTCCTAAATATTGATATTTTTTCATATTTTACTGATCCATCTCAATAAAAAACTATACGCTTTCAGCTTTTATATAATTTATAGCTATTTCTATTGGGCAAAAATGCTTTATAGATTACAAGTAAAATTCCCCAGAGCATTTTCCCTTCATTCTATCTGAATACGTCTATGATACTATTCTGCTTTTTAATAGCAAAATTTTTAGTTTTTATTAAATATTTTTTGGTCCTTATATTATAAAAAAACCCAGAAGATAGGGCTACTCAAAAGATTCTGGGTTTTTCTAAATTAACTTTAATAAATATGTTTTACTTATTTAAATTTTAGTTGCATACATTCCAGCATGTAGGACCATGGCTAGGTGTAGTTGGTGTACTACCACTACTACAATAAGCCAAAGAGTCGCTGCAACTATCCCCTAATAGCATAATATCCATATTAATTTTCTGCATTTCCAAATCAAATTCATCAAAAAGATTAGGCATAATCAGTACCTCCTAAAAAATTACATTTTATATGTTTACCTGCCCTATCTCAGGTAAATAGCAAAATAGACTTATTTCTTCTCTTTTAAATATTTAACCGCTGCTTCCTTTACTTCATCGCGTCCCTCTTTGATTCCTTCGATCGTTTTCTTCACTTCAATGTCCGGAAGGGCACCAATTCTCTGAGTCTGACCTCCGTCTGGTGTATAGATGCCACACGCAGTATACATTACCATGTTTCCTCCAGGGATTGGCAGTATCAAACAATATCCGTCCGCTCCAACGGTATTTTCACCCATCAGTGTTACCTTTTCTCCATTTTGAACCAGCATCGCAGCAAACTCTGGAGCACTCTGGCTGTGCTCATCAATCAATACAACGACTTCCTTATCATAAAGATAAGCTGCTCTGTGTTTTCTGTTAAAATTATAAACTGGTTCTTTCAAAAATGTACCCGGAAGCGCTTCAGAAATTGTTGCAGTGAGCAAACCAACCTCAGGTTCTTCAAAGAGATATGTAGGCAAATAATACTGGCTGTTATCAGGGTACTTCCGATAGTCTACAATCAATCCATCGGTATCTTTTAAAGCATTCATCGCTTCTGTCAATTTTACTTCGTTAGCATGAGTAGCACCCGCTTGAAGATCCATAAAATCAGGATTGATTACCCCGATATTACCCTCAATGATTTCGTATGGTTTTGGTTCTCCAGCCTCATTATTAACTCCGTATCTTGACCAAAGAAATTCCATATTTTCATCTAAATTGAGAGTAAATGCCATCTCTTTTTTATCACGTATAACCGTAACTTCTGGTGTTTTACTATGAGAAGAAAGCAACCATAATTGAAGAACATTTTCTATCTTTTTATCTGTTGGAACACCGAGATATTTTTTACAATGCTCTATCCTATCCTTAATATCAACACCATCTATTTTTCATACAATGTCTCCAGTCTGAAACGGGGAGGATTCGTCAAAGGTTTGAACAATCACGATTTCTCCTTCAGCAAAAACAAATTCCACATCGTCAATGAGATATTCGCCAAATTCTTTCTTTAAAAAATCTCCATTCCAAAAAGAAACATGAGCGTCCTGTAATTTTGCCATCAATGCTGCTATTGTGAGGTCATAACTTTGCTGATCACTTTCTGCCAACATCTGTGGAATAAATTCTGGCAACAAGTCTTCCCAATCTTCGTCCAAAATATCAAGATACGGGCAATAATACTCAAGTGCATTCCAAACACGGAATAATCCAAGTAAACGATAATTTTCATTGCTGTAATCCATATCCTCGTACAACTTTTCATTGTAAAACATTGTAGGTTCAAAAAGACCTGTATAATACCCTCTGCTAAAATCTATGGGGGTTCTAAATCGATTGATATCAGGAAATGGCTTTGTCAGAGGTTCCATATTTGCTGAAAGCTCTTCACAGAGATATTTTTTATCGAATATCCAGCTTGTATCTGCAATTACTACTTTATCTTCTTCCTTTGTTGATAACCATTGAGCAGTAGGAGTATCTGTTTCATATTGGATTTCACCCAAAGACAACAGCCATTCATTGAGAATTTGATTGGTTGCCTCACTATTCTCTGCCTACCGTACTTGAGGAATCAGAGCAATCAATTCTGTATCTCAGTCTTTTTCTCCCGTTAAGAAAACAGGGTGAGTATACTTGACATATCCCCAGACTTTACAGAGCTTTTCGAGATTATGCACCTCCTGTGAATATTCTTCTTTCTCATTTCCTACTGGTGCACACGAAGTAAACAACACACAAATACATAACAATATTATAAATACTTTTATTATCGTTGTTTTTTCACCATTATCCTTCCCAAAATAAATGCTTTTACAAAAATATTCATACAAAGGGATGGAATTTGTATGTTATCAATCTTGAGGGTATCTGTGTAAAAATTTGATACTCCTATTATACCAAAATTTTATTCATTCTATAAAATTTATATCTTCGTTAAAATCATCGTTTTTATTTTCCTCCTTATTATAGAATCTAATAATATATTCTCAAAGACACGGTAATTTAAAACTTGATGAGATCTTTTCAGATAAATTCACTTTACATCATTCAAATTTTAATTACAGACATTCCAACAAGTAGGACCACTAGTAGGAAAACTACTAGTACTTGATCCACTACAAACAGCTATAGAGTCACTGGCACTATCTGAGCATGGTGTAATTTCCATGTTAATTTTCTGTAACTCCAGATCAAATTCATCAAAAAGATTAGGCATATTAATTACCTCCAAAAGATTATAACTTATATGTTTTTAACCAATTCAAATAAACAGAAGTTTTATTTACTCTCTTTATCCCAAATGAGCTTTATACATTATGTTTAATTACTTTTATGTTTCAACATTTCTTTTAAACTATGTGTTGAATGCCTTGTTAATGCGTAAGCCTTTTCTTCCCAAGCATTATTACCGACAAAACGATTGCAAAACATATGAATAATACTTCTCATAATATTTTCCACTGTGTTTGTCAGATTTCCTTCCTGGTCCACTTGGTACACTGCATCTGCATACTGTTTTAATGGAACATACAATTCTTCTAAATAATCATATACATATGGATAATTAACTTTATTTCGTATTTTTTCCCATTGATTTGCCCAATTTACAGCATCTATTAAATTTTTTCTATCCTGCTGAAACTCCTTTCTGTACAACGATTGGTTACTAATCGAACTTAATAATTCTTCCTTTTCTTTTAAAGGCAAACGAAATGCTTCCATGGCCATTGCAATAAAAGATACTCCTATATACTCCAAATTAAACTTTTCTTTCTTTAATTGTTGCATATAGATGATCTTCATTACTGTTCTGCTGTCATAAAAGAAATATTTTTCCGCAGCTTCGATTAACTCTGTTCCGCCATACCTTACAATTTCTCTCTCATAGGTATCAATTACCACTTCTGAAATCAGACCTGCATTTCGAAATTGTAGGAACAAATTGATCAATTCATCAAAAACGACAAACTTCATGTCTTTTTCCGAACGTACACGAACTCTTAAATGTTGATCTGGATCAGAATAACGGATAAAAAAGTACTGTTTTGCTTTATGACCTACAATTAAGTTCTCTAACTTATCATATAAATAGGAAATTAGTTCATTTGTTCTCTTACTATACCCATATAGTTTAAAGTAAAACCAATCATCCTGACCTGGGATAAGTAGCCTTTCATCTGTAGTTACTTGCAAAGCATTTTTTTCTACATCAGAGCTTGTAAGTATGTATTCATCTATCCTATTGGATTTGGATTCTACATTATTATTAGATAATACAAACGGCACAACTACTTCTGTAACGTAATGATATCCATTTTTATCCTTTGCAGCATACTCATCAAAATTACAGCTCACTTCTGCCAGTTTGACAACCCTATCATTTTCTTTCTTTATGATAGTATATATTTCATTAACATGCAGAGGATTTTCTAAGTCCAAAAGCAATCTATTATCTAGTTCTGTTAATAAAACATATCTAGGAATGTTCCATTTTTGACGAAAGCGGTTAAATTTTTTACTAAACTCCTCTCTGCCTTCATTTATTACATTCAAAATATCTTTAGAAATAACCCATGTTTCTGGACGTATAATGACATTCTTATAAACAATCCGTGGACAATACTCATAGTTGACATTAACGATTTTAGCAATTGTATCGATTACATTAAAATGATAAACCAATGAAATTTCCTTAAGAAATCTAACTGCATTGCTTCCTAACAATGGATTTAACATACTTGACATCGTTACTAATACTTTTTTATTTAAACTTTTCGATTTAATAAAAAACTGGTTTGTTCGCCTATCAACACCAATATACAAATCATTTATTGAAATCTTTTTCTTTCCATCACATCCATTTGCATTGAGTATGATTTGATAATCATACTCACTAGTGTTTATTGATATGTTGCTCAATCGTCCTCGCTTTGGTACTTCGGTAATTTCTGCAATAACATAATCTGAAAAAAATTCTTTCTGTTTTGCTATTTCATTACTGAGGGGTAACGTTTCCTTTTCAGAAAACATATCTCTAAATCTCCCAAAGCTTTTTCCAATATTATCGGATGCAAAACCAGGCGCTAAAGTAACCGAAAAAGAATTTTTATTATCTTTCATTTTGCCCGGATGTGCCAGCAAAAATAATTCAAATGACTGCAAAAAGTCCAACTGATCAGTATATTTTTCCTGTTTTTGATCTCCAGCAATATATTGAATATCCTGATCATCAATTTCTATTGTTTTTTGTTTCATTTTAAGAGCTTGGGCAAATTTGCGATGAATTACTTTTTCTAATCGCTCTTCGTTTAAGTTTTTAGATTGTCTTGGAGCAACACTACGATTTGCATCCTGTAAATAATACGATGGTGCACCCAGTCCCTTATCTGGATCAAGCAATTCAAGAACTGGAACTTCTACCCCATACCCGTATTTTTCTAAAAACAAATTGATATAATGTATATATTCTGCACTCTTTTTATACTGCGGAGTTATTTTTACCATAGCTGAAACAAATTCTTCTAAATCTTGTTTCACCTGATATGATAACTGATTGGACTCCATTCCTAATTTTGTATCAATTTGTAGATAATTCTTGCATTCATATATATTCTTCATCTTAGAAATGATAGATTCAAAAATGTGCAAGCCGTTTCCAATTGATTTTAAATTATATTGATTGATATCTTCTTTAATCTCTGTCAGCAACAACAGATATCTTTTTGTTTCGCTGTTAAAATTGATCTTTTCTAAAATATGTATTACATACTCTAACGTATCAGTGTTAACTAACGGTGGTCTTAACTCAGAAATTAAAAACTCATTATCAACCAACTGGTCAAGAAAGGCTTTTATTCTGTCTCGAGATACACCAGGATTTTTTTCTAATAAATACTGCAACAATTCTGAAAATGAGATAAAATCTTGACTTAATTTTCTTACTACCTTTACTTGTCGTGTATTTCTTATTGTTGTAGAGGATTCATTTTCTTCAGAATTTAGTTCCAAAAATGTTTTATTTAATTTTTCCAGTCTGTTACCATTCTCAAAAACAAAATCATTAAACTTAAACTTTAATAGAGCTCTGATCTCATGGTTAGATTCCATCTCTCGAATAACACCATATAGCCATTCCATATCAACACGGGCTCTTTTTGTATGATGAGAAATTTCGGAAACACACATATTGGAATCTTCTGCAAAATTCCCCACAGCCAATCCTGAAAAAGCTCCATACGGTGTTGGCCTTGTGCTAAGTCTAATATAATATTTCAAAAGAGTAGATGAAATTTGTTCACTTGTTTTAGAAGGATCTAATGATGCAAGGCGGTTAATTGCATGGTAAGAATCCAAACTTGCTATTGCTAAAGGTTCTTTCAGAAGTTCTTTCTTAAACAAAGAAAACAACTCATTTTTTACCTCTAATTCCTCGCTCTGATTAAAAACCTTAAAATAATTATCAAGAGATAAAATAGGTAAGCGAGTTGCAAAAAAATCACAAGCAGCATAATTAACCATCAGAAAATTCTCCTTACATTGATATCTTTTTAAACATTACTAAAGCACTTACATACTATGTTTAAAAGTTTATCATCTTGATTCACCTTGAAGCATCATCTAATATATCTTGTACAAGCCACATTGTTAATGTACAAAGGAACACGTACATCTTGGCTCAGCAAGCAATGCATCGGGATATCCTTTGCAGATTTTATCCCAAATGCTACTTATTGGTGCTCTGCCTCAAATCCCAGAACAAATTTACTATATTTACCTTCTCATTTCGAATATTTATCTTACAGTTTCATTTTAGAAGAAATCTGTAAAATACACTTAATTCATATTCGATTTACAAAGCTTGAATTACCTTATTTTTCTTTCGTTCTTCTTTGACAATAAAATACCATATCTTTATTTCCAAATGAATATCATAATAAAATAATTAAAATTTCATAAAACGATATTTTACTAATCAATTCTTGATTTGTTTAAAAATCTGTTTCAATTAATTTATATTTATTTATTATACTGTATTAAGATAATAGATTTTTTTCAATTTATAGGAGATGTTTATGAAAAAGCTTTTTGTTGGAGAAGTTATTCGGAAAAGAAGAATGGAACTTGGTTTAAAACAATATGAGCTTTGTGAAGGTATTTGCGAACCTGTAACAATGTCCCGATTGGAAACAGGAAAACAGACACCGTCTTACAATAAATTAAAAACAATTCTCCAACATCTTGGATTACCTGATGATCAATGCTATATGTTATTAAGTAAAAACGAGATGTTAATATCGGATCTTCAAACTGAAATTACATCTTGTAATGTACTCAAAGATCCTGAAAGGGGTTTGCCCAAAATCGAAGAATTGGAAAAGATTGTCGAGCCAGATGACACTTTGACTCGTCAATTTATTCTACGTTCCAAGGTATTACTTGGGAAAAAAGAAAACGGAAAAATTGTTTCTTACACTTTTGATGAAAAATTGGAGATGCTCTTTGAAGCTATTCGCTTAACTGCACCGAATTTTGATATTGATGCGATTCATGAGGGTCTTTATAGTATTGACGAAGTAAAAGTAATCAATCAGATTGCGCTCGTTTACTCTGATCATAAAGACAACAAAAAAGCAATTGATATCTACTATCAATTGCTTAAATACATTAAAAAACATTTTCAGAATATTTTGCAGTCTGGCGGTCTACTCCCTCTTGTTGCATTTAATTATGCCCGGGAATTGGATCTCGTCGGACGCTATGTAGAAGCTATTGAAATCGCAGAAACTGGTTGGAAAGCCTGTGTAAAATACGGACAATATTATACATTACCTTTAACCATTTCCATTATGGCAGAATGTTATCATTGTTTAAATCAGGATGAAAAAAGCCAAAAATATTATAAGCAGGCTTTCTATCTTTTTGAAGCAATCGATAACAAACGTGGTGCAAAAGCAATAACTGCTGAAGCTAAAAGGTATTTTGGAGATGACTTCTGTTTCTAGAAATCATCTCCTTGACCATCTATTGTATATGGGATAGGGGCATTTGGGTATTCTGCAGCAGAGCAACGACTCCATGGTGCCGACACCATAATGCATATGCACAAAATAACAGATAATAAAATAGATATTATTTTTTTCATAATAAAAATACCCTTTCTTGAATTATATCTTCAGTATATACCAGAATTTTCCAGTTTTAAATATCGTTATTAGTAAATAAAAATAACATAAAACGATATTTTTTATTAACTCCAAGACAACAGCTATAGCTAAATATTAGGATACAATATTTTATTCTTCCACATCCTAATCTATTCCTGATTTCAAACTTAACGTAAGTGTTCTCTTTCTTTTTCTCTCCTCTCACCATCTCCCATCTGCAAAATTTGATCTACATTCTTCTTTGCATCCCGATAGTTCTGCATTTCCTTTTTTAACTTTGCAAATTCTTCCCTAAGCCCCTGCTTTTCATTTAAGAGTTTCCTGTATTCACTTTGAAGTTCTGAAACAGTAGGAAGTTTTTCTCCAGGAAAGGCATCAAACGCCTTCTTTGCCGCTTCATGCTGGGCGATTTCTTCCGCGTGCTCCAGATAAAATGCTGCCTTATCCTTTGCTTGTCGATACTTTCGATAAGTCTCGCGGGTTTTGCTGTAGCGAATAATGTGATACTTTAAGTCAGCGACTTCCGCCATCCGCCCTTCCAATCGCTTCATTCTTCCCGAGATCTCTTGAAAGCGAGCACTTACCTCTGCTTCCCTCTGTTCCAGCTGGGCATAATCCGAAATCCCTGCTTCGCTCAGGAAATTTAGTGTGCGGGCTGCTTCCTTGAGATTAAAAACCTTTGCCCAATACTCATAGCCCTTCCCCTTTCCTGCTGCCAGTTTACTTTGAATATCGATAAGAAGGTTTACCTTTCTTCTTTCTGGTACAGGAACTTTTGTCTTGCCATAAATCTTCTCCCGGAGCGATTCTTCTGAATACTCTGCACCCAAGGTTCTGGAACGGGTAAAGCGTTCCTGTCCGGCAGCTCGGAATTTAAGCAGTCCGTGTGCGCTGACTTCGTACCCTTCACTGCGCATCTTCGAAAGAAACTCTTCAAAGCTTCGACTCTCTAAAATCACGCGGTCGATCATTTGACGAAGATTTGCTTTGTAACTGCTTCCCTTTTTCTCCTCCTTCCACTGAGCATAATGCGCACCCTTTCCTTTTGGAGCGGCAATCACTGACAACCCATGTTCCTGACACAGCCGATCTGAAATATTTTGCAACAACAAATAGGAGTTTTTTACGTTGCGAAACTTTCCTGTACATTCAAGATTGGTGCTGTTAAATTCGATGTGGGTATGGATATGCTCCCGATCAATATGGGTTGAGACCACAAACGCATGATTCCCTCCTGTAAATTCCAGTGCCAGCTGATATCCCATCTGATGCGCTTGCTCTGGTGTGATCTCCCCGGGCCGAAAGGATTGCAGCAGAAAATAGGACAGCACATCCCGTTCCTTTGGCTGACTTCTTCCGGTCAAGTTTGCATAGAGTCTCTTACTGATTGCAAATTCCTCCGCGGCAGTTTCGGGAGAACACTGGTAGGTGGAAACCTGTCGTCCCCCGTCTGTTTTATCCGGATTTTTTCCATAGTCGATTCGGTCTGCCAGATACTGTCGGATACTTTTTCCATCGCTTATCTTTCTGGGCTTTAACTTTGAGATTGCCATCCTCTCCACCTCCAAAAAAGCAGGAAGTCTCGTAAGATTTCCTGCTTATGTATCTGCCGGTGGGCGGCGGGTTATTCAATTTTCAAGGCAGGTATCAGTTAGACAAACTGAGATTTAGCGGAATTAAAACCAGTTTGCTTTTTCTTCTCGAAATACGGGAATATCGCTGTCTTGATATGGATTATAGTTATGAAGATTACAGCCAAACTCTTTTAATGATTTTATTTTGTTATCCTGTGTCCATACAACTAAAGACATTCCATCAAATTCTTCAATGTTTCCATTATTCATTTTATTCTTGAAATACCACTCCACGATTGTTTGATTGCCTTGATGAAAAAACTGTTTAATTTCCCAAACAAGAACTCTACCACGTGTATTCCATTCATCAAACCAGTGCTTTACCGTTTTGCGGTTTTCATATTGAGGGCTCCAACTTTCAGTATATATGACATCATCTGTAAAAATATCGTCAATTCCTAAATCTGTTTGCTTAATCCACATATCAAACCATAATCTAATAATTTCTTCTCTCTCGTTCATAAAGCACCTCTGTAAATTCCAATTTATTGTTCTGTTTGATAAATTCATTATATCATGCAGCTATGAATTCTTCTATGCTTGCGCTATCGGTCAAACTGGAATTTGAACAGGCTTTCTATCAGCTTTTCTAATTATGGGAAAGGGCGGCAGCACTTTTTGCTGTCGCCCCTTGATTGCCTACCAGCAAAGACAGGCGGGGCTGTCAAAGGCGGCGCGTATGCGCCGTTCATCTTGACCATTGACTAGCTCAGCTGGCTTTGCTATTTATTGGATATCTTTTGCTTTCATTTTATTTATTTCTTTCTGCTTATACTCATACCTACCTACAATCCAGAGAAGGAACGATACAGCAAAGAAAACAATGTATGCGATGATGTTCGTTGTGGATAAAGTCGTTTTAAGAATAATGAGTTGATATATTGCCACACCAATGCCCGCTAAAGGAAGTAGGCCACCTAAAAACCAATATTTTGTTGCGCTTAACCGCTCGTGTAAGAAAAACAATGCAATCGCAATAATCACTATAATCCAATGTTTCATGATTTTTTCTCCTTTTCCTGTTTATACTTTTCGATAATAATTTTTGCGGTTTCCAAATCAATTCGTGAATCAACCGCTAATCCTTTGATAAATGTTGAAAACGGTTCTTCCTCCTTTTGGTCGCTCAATTCGATTTTTTGAATGAGTTTATCCAATCTAAGCCGAACTGTGGGATAGGATACCTCATACAAACGTGCAATTTCCTTCAATGAACCTGATTTCAAAACAAAGTTCTTTAGAAAGGCTGCGTCCTCCGGCTCCAACGCAAGTATCCACTGCGGAATTTTGTCTATCTCCAACTCAATTCTCCTTTCCTATTAACTTTAATAATATTAAGTATAACATAAATAAAATTAAAGTCAAGAGGAAGCCTAAAATAAACTTTAGGAATAGTGGTGGTCGTCATTAGTCTTTGCTATTGTGTTACTTTATGGAACATGAGCATTTGCACCCGGGTTATCGGCACCGTAGCCTTCGAGAAGATTGATGATCCCCCAAACGCCAAGGCCAGCTCCTAATGCAATAACCAGCACTTTCAATGTTTCGATTGCCTGTCCAAAAAATTCCATACGGACCTCTCTTTCTACCGCACTCTGCGGCTCACTATGGGTTTATTTTCTTTCTATATATAAAAAACCGCTGTCCGAAAAATGAATTTTCAGACAACGGTTTGTTTATATAAATCAAAGTATTTAGAAAAGAAAATTATAGTCACATAACTTCACAAATGTTTTCATCTCTGTTGTTTTTACGCTATCAATCAACTCTACATTTTTTTCTTTTATAGAAAAAATCAAAAAAAAGTTGTTATAGACACAGGTCAAAAATGTATCATATTTTCCTTCTGTCTTTTTATTACGATATTCAAAAGCAATCTGGAAATCCTTCTTTAATGCTGTTCTGATATTCTCAATTGCATCGGCATCCTCATGTTTTTTCTTAAAATAGAATTCGTATGGAAAAAACATCAATAAATTTTTGGGCGTTTCTATCATTTTTAATGCCACCATTATATCATGTTTTATGCCATAAGCTTTATCTTCTCCTTTTCGAATTTCATACAAATCATTTAATGATTTACCACGAAAAGCTGCGTGCAGTCTTGTCGCTTTTATTTTTCTCTTCGGATTTCTACATCCCTTGTAAAACACAACATTACTTTTGTCTTTATAAATTTGAGGTGAAAAAACACTACGTGCTTGTAATGCTGTTGTGCTCGCCAGCAGTTTAAAATCAATTTGGTAGTTTTTATTTATAGCATCACATTCACCGTTGGATTCAGAATTTGGCTTATTAAAACCATCAGGATATCGACTCAAAAACCATTTTGAATGATTTAAAAGCTCAAGCAGATAAATTTCATAGTTACAATCATTTTCCCCTTGAACAAATCCCTCAATTATACACGGAGCTTCTAGTAATTTTATATACATTGTTAAATCCACTATCATCTCTCCTATCATAGAAGCTAACTAAAGTAATACTACTTATCTCACTGCTATTTTGATCCATTAAGTTATACTTTTTACACCGTTCTATCCTTTCTGCTCTTCCCCTGCTCAAAATAGCGTTAATCTACTTTACTGTTTGCATTTTATATTAAAACTTAAATTAAATTTTATAAATAGTATATCTTTTTGTATGGCTACATTCAAGGTAAAGGCATTTATTATACTAATACAAACAAAATTATTCCACTTCTACCTCAAACACCTCATACTGATCTTCATTCTGCACCTTAAGGTGGTGGGACAGGTATTGTTTCACATCAAATCGATTCTTCGAATGATAATCAGAAAGCTTTTTATACTGTGGGTGGTGTGTTATATCGTACTTATCTGAGAAAAATGGCCGGATACCCTGCACCTGAAGAATACATTTGCTGTTGTCCATCACTGCAATCTCATCGGGACTCATCAGGTCCTTCCCCAGTTTTTGAAAATTTTGTCCATGACTTTCCTGATTCCCCTTAGTCACACTGGTGTTATAGAGATCAATCGTCTCCTTACCAAGCATCTCGGAGATTTCTTTCAGGGTGCTTCGCTCCTTTCCGCCCAAAAACAACACACAGGAACAGTTACCAACAATCGTTTCGGCGTGATCTTTATAGATTGCTTTGAGCTGAGACTGGGTCTGCACCACAATATGTGCGGAAATTTCACGGCTTCGGATGACGCTGACGATATGCTGAAAATTCGGTATCTTCTGGTTTGCGAACTCATCCAACAAACAGGTCACATGGACAGGCAGTGCTCCACCGCATCGAAGCGCTTCATCACAGAGGACATTGAACATCTGGGTGTACATCATTGCCGCGATAAAATGAAAGGTGGTATCGGTGTCCGAAACCACCACAAACAATGCTGTTTTTTCATGTCCAACCCGGTCAATTTCTAGCTCATCATCCGACATCAGACTGCGAACTTCTGCAATATCAAAGGGAGCTAGTCTGGCTCCGCAGGAAATCAGGATGGATTTTGCTGTTTTGCCCGAAACGAGTTGTCAAGGACTTTCTTAGTTATTTTAAAGCAAAACTGCTCTGCAACATTGTCTTGTTGCAGAGCAGTTTTTAGCAGTTATTAAAAATATTATAGAGAATATACCTTTATAATCTTGTATTCGCAAGTAAATACTTTGTTGCTGATGGCAATGTGCTTCGTTGAATAACTTCTTTATGCGTCTCAAAATATTTTTTACTGATTTCAAGTATATCCTGAGGAACCTCAGACATAACTTTAATGTTTTGTTCTTGTAGTCGATGATTTTCAACTGTTGCTTGAATAAATCTATTAAAGTTTATTCCATTAATTATGGCAAGGTCAAATATAACATCTCCGTTTTCCACAAACGGGACATATCTGTCACATAAGAGATCGTTTATTGGGTTTTCATATGTGTTTGCTATTACTAAAAAATAATTACTCATGTGTTCGATTTTTAATACACTATATTTTTCCATAACCTCACCTCCTTATAGAATAAAGATAATTATAAGTTTACATTATTTTCTGGGCTGTACCATCTATTATTGTTAGCACATCGCTAATTATTGCATCAGCTTCTTCTTTTCTGAAAATCATAGTAGTTAAAACAAGAACTTGATTTGCATGAAATCTGGTATGTCTCTGTTGCTTAAAGTAATTATAAATATTTTCCAAGCACTGCTGATATGTTGCATCTTTTACCTGCTTTTGATTTGTTGGTGAAAGTATATGTTGCGTGTGGCTAGCATTTGGAACGAATACAGAACCCAAATTTTGCCTTGGTGGATTCACAGAGATTCCTTTTCGTTGCAACAAGTCTAACAGCAGTGCTTCTAACGCTTTAAGCGCAGGGAAAACATAGCAACTGTATTCTTCCACATTTAAATCAGATTGAGACAAGGAAATAGCTGGGGATAGTATTTTTAAAATAGTATCATCCAACTTATCATAAGCATTCGGAATTCTTTCTTTTAATACAGCCCGTGCTTGTGAAACTGAATTTGTAGAAACTTGATAAATGTCTTTTTGCCGTTGAGTTATCTCTTCTTCTGATACATCAGGCATTAATGCCATAAAATACATGGCTTGAGACAATATATATGCTGGATTGCCCTGAAATACTAGAGTTCCATTATTGTATCGGTTTATAACCATTTTATCTCCAAAACAACTGCTGAATTTCAGATGTCTGTGCGCCGGAGAAGCAATGGTCTTGTCTTCTATCAACTGTATTTTTTCCAACGATTGAAGGTATTCTACCAATTGAGTATATGTGCCATCTGAAACATGTGAAAAAGTACACGCTGAGTTCTCATGTTCATTCTTAAAACTATTGGCAATAATTTCACTCATGAGTTGTTCAGAATATGTCGAAGATACACCTACAACTCGTAATGTTACTGAACCATCATTTTTAAAATAGAAATCTAGAGCTTGCTGAATACCATCAACACAGAATTTGCATCTATACTGATTTCCTATAGGGGCAAGTTCTCCAAACTCAAACTTATCTCCCCATAAATTTCTCCCAAGACTGATAACGAAATCATTAAGAGAAGTTTTATCAATATATACACTCTTTGGCTTTGACATTTCTTTTTCACCTAGCCTCAATTCTTCAAATAGCGCACTTTTAGCCAATTGGTCAGCTAAATCATTGTACTTATCACCAGAATGACCTTTAACTTTAAAAAAACTTATATGTAAATCGTTTTTTATCTCATTATAAAATTCTTGATAAGATTGCGTACCTGCCTTGGTAGCTTTCCACTCACCAGTACACCATTTGGCAATACCTTCATAATCATGATATATATCTAGGCTTTTAATATTGTGTTCCAAGCAAAACCGCATAGCGCATTCAGCTGCTTTTATTTCACCAGCCACATTTCTCATATCAATTAAATTGCTATCTAACATTTTGCCTGCAAAGTGTTTTTCCAAACCATTATAAAAAAGTACAACACCATATGAAAAAGCTTTTTGAGAATCATCATAACTACCATCAACATACGCAATTGCCTCAGAATCACAGACATCTTCTGTTTTTTGGGAGGAAGTATTAGTACTACTATCAGTATTATTTCCTAAAAAAGCCTCTGCTTCTTCCTTTGTTTTAAAACTCTTGTAAATAGCTCCTGAAAAACCATCAGTCTGTTTTTTGCAATCATCCCATGATTTATATATTCCAGGGATGCGCCCTGCCTTTACTGCATAATATTTTTGAGCCATGACCACACCTCTTAAAAATGCTTAATTTATTTACTATACCCTATATTTCTTGTTTTGTCAATCAAAGAATATTGAGCTAATTTATTATATTTAATTATAGCATATTTTTGTAAGCTCGTCACTACGGCGACAAAACGCACAAATTTAGCAGTCATTTTAATATTCCTACATCTGCTGTATCTCGTTTTTGAGCATACGCTTGATCTTATCGCTCATCGTTTCGGTGCTGGTCTAGCTGAAATGGACGCGCACCTTGTAGGTGGTCTTGCCGATTTTCTTTACCAGCGTGGGGAAGTCCTCCGGCGCTCTGGCTGGGGTGGTATCTATGGTCTGCATGGTACGGGGTTCTTCGCTCATGGCGCTCCTTTCTCCGGGCGGGGGACTGCGCCGTCCGGCCAAAAATCAGTCGTGCTTACAGTTAACAATGTCCTTCGCCGCCTGTTTGGTGGCTCCGGCGTTTTCCTCCCGGAAGTTTTTCCCGTCAAAGAGGATTGGCGCGCACCGTTCCAGGATACGGGCATAGATACGGGCATGGGCTAGATCGGGCGGGTTCTTCAGTTCGGACAGCTTCAGATTTGTGGTGATGATCATGGGCCTGCGGCTGCGGTAACGGCTGTCAATGACGAAAAACATCTGCTCTATCGCATACCCGGTGCTACGCTCCACACCCAGATCGTCAATGATAAGCAGGTCATACTCGTCAAAGCTGGCGATAAACTCTGCTCTGTCCTCAGAGAACATCCCCCTTAGGCGGTTCAGGATGGTAGGAAAGTTCGTCATTAGCACCGGCACATCCCGGTCAAGCAGGGCGTTGGCGATACAACCGGCGAAAAAGGACTTGCCGGTTCCCACATCCCCGAACAGCAGCAGGCCGGTGTTGTTCTTGTAAGCCTCTTTCCAGTTCTCCACATAGGCGCGGGCGGCTTGTCCCTTCTCTATCTCTCTCTTTATCTCTATCTCTGGTAGACGAATGTCGGACAAATGTCCGCTGTTTGTCCGGGGCGTGGAAAGAGCCTTGTTTTGGAGCCTTGCCGCCCTCTTTCGCTCGGCCTCGGTAGAGGACTGTCCGATCAGCAGTTCGATATTGCTCATATAGAATGTGCCGCTGTCCAGCACTTCCACAAGGCCCAGCTTTAGGAAGATTTGCAAAGCCCTCTCTCCACAGTTCCGATCTGTTGGCGGGTGATGGTGGCAATCATCTGCGCCGTGTAGGGGATATTCTCGTCCAGCTGGAGCCGTCCACCATGTTTCAGCGATTTCAGGTACAGCTTGAGCAAGATGTTATAGTACAACACACCGTCCTGCATACTTTCCAGCAGTACAATGGAGTCATCGTCAAAGTAGTTCTCTTTGAGCTTCAGGTAGTAATATTTTTGATTCTCTGACATGGGGTTTCTCCTTGGGGTTCGTATTGGGGCTTAGTCCCCATTTGAGGGCCGTTTTGGGGGCCAGAGGATAAATCTATCAGCCCCCGCCGACACCCTCGAAAAAAGCCTTGATTTACAAGGGCTTTTCAGGCCCTAAAGCGTGACACTTGGCCCGCTGTTTACACTTGCGTTGGGCTGCCTTGATGCGCTTCATGTGTCCGGCGCATTCCGGGCAGTATTTGGCGCGGTTGGAGCCAGGGCGGAACAATGACCCGCAGACGGTACAACGCTTGGCATCCAGCCGATAAAACAGGGCTGTTTCCAGTTCCTTGTCCAGTGGCAGCACCGCCGCCCGAAACCAGCGGCACAACAGGGAGTAGGAAATGGACTGGACGCAGACGCATTCCTCCCCATCGTCCAGCGCGATACAGTTGCCTCCGTCATAGTTGCATCACTCATGTACCAGCCGCCGTACCTTGCGATATTGGAGATAGTCCATAATGGGGACGGGGGCAGTGTTACGTTTCCTCATGTTGCCGCTTTCCAAACCGGCCGATAGGTCATGGTCATAAATCGTGTTCCTCCTTTTTGTGGTGCTGGCCCTGTCTGGCTAACAGATTGGCTGCCTTACGGAGCTGTTCGGCAGCCTTCAATTCGTCCCGCATAGCTTTCATTTGCAAAGTGTTTGCCTCTTTTTCAGCAGTCAGCTGGGTAATCTCCCGTTCCCACGCCTTGGGTGCAAGGGCCTAGCCGCTGTCTTTGAGTTCCTTCAGATACCGGGCCGCTGCTTCATAGAGAGCCAGTTCCCGGCTGTGGCGCTGCTCGAACAGTTTCTGTTTTGCTGGTTTCACCTTATCAAGCTGCTTACGGATGGGCTTGTACCTGTTGTACTGCGCCCACATTTCCCCGCGCTCGGTGAGGGCGGCAATCCGGCGCTCGGCGCTGACGATCTTGCCGCGCAGAGCATAGTAGCGGGCATTCATGTCCACCATCTTTTCATGTAGCTGCTGCATGGACTGGATACCATTCGACTGTAAAAAGTTGAACAAGGCGCCACTCTCCTGCAAAGCCCGGATTTTGCCGGTGCGGGTGTTGGCCTGTTTTAGCTGCTGCTGTGCCTCCTACAGTTCAGCCATAATGCCTTTCTTAGCGGGCTTTTCGGTTCCGCCTTTGACCAGTTGTAAAGTCGGGTAATGCGAGCCTTAATCTCTTTGAGCAGCTTGTTGTCGGCGGCAATCTGGCGGTTGAGATTACCTTTTTCGGTTGCAATTCCTCGGCGCTCCATGTGGGTAGCAGCTACGCCCATGTGGACGGTAGGGATTTTATCAAGGCCCTGCCGTTTGTAGCTGCGGTGGTCGATACGCTCTGGCTTTCCCGCTGTCTCCAATGCCCGGTTGGTATAGTCCGCCCACGCCGCCCGCCAGACTTCAGCTTTTCCTTTGTCATTCCAGTCGGTGGTGTCCTCTCGGTGATTCTTCCAGCCCCCTTTACCGTTTGGGATATGCTGGCCGCGCTCGTCCAGATCATAGACCTTGCGGCACTTTGCGCCCCACTCGCCATTTTCTTTCAGCGGGCGGATGGTCAGCAGAATATGGGCATGGGGATTTCCGTCCCCTTTGTCATGAAGTGCGAAGTCTGCGCACATACCGGCGGCAACAAAGTTGTCCTTCACATAGGCCCGGACAAGGGCAAGCTGCTGTTCCCGTGTCAGTTCACGGGGCAGGGCCACTTCCACCTCGCGGGCGAGCTGGTTGTCCCTTGCTTTCTCGATCTGCTCCACGCTATTCCAGAGGGTGGAGCGATCTGCAAATTCCGACCGGGCGTGGACGGGCAGCATGATTTCCGCATGGACAACGCCGCCCTTGTGGGTGTAGTCGTGGGTCAGGCCGTCCCACTCATTTGTCAGTTTGGTGCCGCTGCGGTAGGCGGCTGCGGCAACGGCGGATTTGCCCTTGCTGCGCTGTACGATTTTGATGGGGATGTGGCAGATGGCGATAACACGCACCTCCTTTCCGTGAGGGAATTTATGCTCCGTGGAACCGAACAGACGCGAAGCGGGTGTTTGGCTTTGCGGGTAACTTTGAGACCCCCACGGAAACCCAGAGAAGCGGTTTTCGTGGGGAGAGGAGGAGCAACAGAACAAAGCGTACTTTGCGACGACGAGGGGGTTGGGGAGCGTAGCGCCCCATCGCGGACGAAGTACGCAACAACCCCCGGCAGGGCGCACTTATACACCGTTGCCGGTGTCGTGCGCCCTTGTAACCAAGGGACTTACGGCTCGTCCCCGGATTTCGACAGTTTGGCAACCAGTTTTGCCGCCCCCGGAAGGTGAGAAAGGGCAATAAGAAATGCCTTGACCTTCTCACCGGACAGGTCGGGAGCCAGCGAAAACACGCCCTCTACAATGGCCCCCGCGCTCGATCAGACGACGAGTTCTGGCTCGGCGCTCGGCGTCACGCTGCTTGTTCAATAGGGTTTTATGGCGGTTCTCCAACTGGCGCAGTTCTTTTTGCACTTTTTCCTTCTCGGCGTTCAGCTGTTCCACTGTTCCCATTCTCTGGACACCCTCCATTTCTTCTTTTCAAAATACTTGCGAATGTTCTTTAGCCCCGCCCTGATGGAAGTGCTGACACAGCTGGGAATTACTTCTTCAATGGCGGCGATCTCAATCACTTTCATCCCCAGCAGATACCTTGCACGGATGCGGCGGGCCTGTGTCTCCGACAAATGCTTGATTGCCTCCGCCAATCTCGCTAAGGTAAGTCGATACTCTTGCCCCGCCTCCTTCTTCATCAGAAGTTCTTCCGGTGAGGGCTGCGCCCAGCCGATGGCCGCTTTTTCAATCCCGTCATCGCAGTCAAGGGAATACTGCGCTTTATAGCGATACATCTTGCGCTCACGAGTTGCCTCGGCTCTCCTGTCCAGCAGGAATGTTTCAACGATCTCATCGGACACCTCCACAAAGATGTCCTCTGTGCAAAACGGATAGTATTGTTTTAGATTGATGGTCTGCATAGGCGCGCCTCATTCCGATTGCGGGAGTGTTCTATAGTAGCGCCGCATATTGTTCAAGCCCCTATGGATGGCAACCGTGACCTTGCTGCTGTGTACGCCCTCCCTGCGGGAGATCTCGGTCTGTGTGATGCCGGGGCGTACACGCGGCGGGCCTGCGTCGGGGTGGCACGGGAAAGGGCCTTTGGCAAGGCAGCTAACAGCCGGAGATAGGCAGCGCGATCTTCCTGATCCATCAAAATGTCCTCCGGCGATCTGGCGTGTTCCAGCGCATAGTTCTCCATCCAGCTATAAGCGTCCAGAGAGTACCAGGCGCGGTGGTTGATTTTCCGGCGCTCGTAGTTGGTCATCTCCCGCTGAGCCTGCCGCATTGCCTCCTATACCTCGTCGCTGATCTCTACGAACTTGTCGTGCCGGTAGTGGGGATAAATCCACCGCAGATTGATTGTTTTCATAGGCTTACCTCCTGAAAATGGGAGAAGCGGGCAGCTTGTCCGCTGTCCGCCTCCCGCTGGGATAAGGGAAACCATCCCTTTCACTTGGTAGCCTCAAAAGAGGTCAATCATTAGGGTTGTTTGCGAAAAAATGCAAGAACTTTTTCCGAACCGCAAAAATGCTCTCATAGACGGATACTTTGGAGCAGCCACACATTGTCCCGATCTCCGCAAGGGTCAGCCCGTCCAGGTCATAGAGCAGGAAACGGCGGCGCTGGGCCTCGGTGCAGGTGTCTAGGGCGGCCATCAGCTCGTCCAGTGTTTCCATGCGGCAAAGGTATTCTTCCGGTGTTTCGCCGTAGATGCCCACGCCTTCGGTGGCAATTATGTATTCGTCAAACTCCCGGCCATCCCAATGCTGCCGCTGTTCGTGCAGCAGGTTTTCCGTCTTGTGGTCGGCCCGGTCAAGAAATTCATAGACTTCCAGCGTGACCTCCACGGTCACAGCTTGTCCGTTGTAATGGATGGTGACTTCCATCTGCCTTTCCTCCGTTCAGGTTTTTTGAGAAAATCTGAACGGGGCGGCGGGGAACGGCACCGGGGCTGACATAGAAAAACGCCCGGACAGCATGAAGCTATTCGAGCGCGAGAAATACGATATTCAACTACATTATGACAATTTTCGCACTGACTGTCAGACGGGGGCTGTTCGGTTGCCAAGCTTTTTTTAATGGCGGATCAAAAGTGTGAATTTGTTGGCGGCCAAACAAGCGCATGGTGGCTCCCTCCTAAAGCCGCCATTTCAATTCATGGATTTCATTCCTATATTGAAGGCATAAAGAACGGCGGCCTTGATTACTCAAAGCCGCCGCTGGTCGTATGGGCGTGTCAATAGGTCTGCTGCACGACGGCTTTTTTTCTTTTGCCGTCGCTCGGCAGATACTTCTTATTTAATACTTTTCTTAAACAATAACCATGTGCTGATGAAGTAGCAAATCAATAGCAAAGCAAGAATGCTTACCGTCATACCGATTTGTGTCATCAATGTGCCGAAACCAATATAGGCGGAGATTTCTGCCGAAATCGTTTGGATAAAATAAATTATAACAATCACGGACACTATGATTGCTACAACGATTGGCAGCCCAAACCAGATGCCTAATTGTTTCAATACCAGTTTGCCTATGTGGGTCTCTTCCACACCCAATTTACGAAGTACCGAGAAGCGATATTTATATTGGCTTGCATCCAAAAGTTGCTGCAAAGATAACACCGTAAGACAAATCACCATCAGCACAACAGCTGCATAGAACATAGACGCCTGTAAAACAAAATTACTTGCTTTTGTGGTATTGACTTGTAGGGTACTCAAGCGAATGGCATAACTGACGCCGGTATCAGTTATTTCTGGATACTCGGCTGAAAAAGCCTGTTCTAACGTACGGGCATTTTCATAGGAAATGCTTTCCGTCGTCATGATATAACGGTTCCGAATCACCGGGAGTAAGTTTTCGCAGATGCTATCTGGAAATACATAGAGTACATCCGTATAAGAGTTATAGGCCGTTTCTCCAATTGCTTCCTCGTAAAAAGAATGTTCAGAAAGTGTAAGTTCCCCTGCGTCTGTCAGAATGCTGCTATGCTCTTTCAAAAAGCTATCCCGTTCTTCATTCGTTGCAATAGATTGCCACTGTGTTGTGAACTCGTCCTCTGATAAAGTGATCGGTTCATATCCCAGCATTTTGCGAATGGTGTTGTAATCACTTAAAGAAATTGCCACAACAGGAAAGTCGTATTTCATTCGGTTATGAAAATCGTCCTTGCTCGGCAGATAAAGAGAAAAGGTACAATCATAGTCAGTTTCAATCCCATGTTCTGATAGAAAATCCGTTACAAGTTCGTAATTGCCATCGGGCAGGTTTTCTTCGTCGTATACATCGTTATAACGAGAGGAAATCTGCACATCGTACATAGACCGTATATCAAGATAGCCGGAAGCCCATCCCACCAGAATGGGTGCTGCAATGAACATAAAAATTGCAAGCACTAAGGTTACACAGATCAGCGTCATAGTCTTGCAGGTGGTATTCAGCTTGGATATAATCTGCCCAAAAAAGAACAGATTTTCGCCCTTGTATCTATGTTCCGGAGCCTTTGCTTTCCATGCAACAATAAAGCTGCTACTAAGATAAATGATACAACAAATAAAGAAAAGAAGATCAATCAAGAGAAATAACAAGTATTGATTGATTGCCCCAGCCCCCAAAGCCAGATAGTATCGACTGGTCAAAGCCGGCACACTGGCGGCCATAACCGTGTTCAGAACTGTGCATACCAGCAGTCCCGGAAGTAGGGTAGAAACGCCAGTTTTTCTCTTTCTAATCAGCCAGAATCCAGACCAAAGTAATGTAATGGCCGGAAATAGAATGTTTCCCCAGAACATGAGTTTGGCAGGGATAGCAAAACGGCCATCATAGTAGAATACTATTTTTTGCACGCCAGTGAGAAGCATCCACACTGTGAATCCTTCAAACAGCAGAACCACAGCAGCAATCCAGCGGCTCTTTTTTAGTTCAGGATCATTTTCTTTCTCCGCTGCCAACATATCAATGATTTTGGTTTTCCGAATGGTGCGGGTATTGAATATCCCAACAATCAAGAAGCTGAAAATAAAGAAGCCGATTGTCAGCAAGACTGTATCCGGAAATAGTGTCCACGACAATTCATAGCTTTTTCCATAGGTAGTCAACAGCATGGCCGTGATAAACTGGGAGCAGAACACGCCGAGAAAAATTCCAATGGCAATCGAGAGGATTCCCATCATAAAAGTTTCTGCAAAGAAAAGTCTGCCGACGGTCTTTTGTTCCATGCCCATAATGGACTGGACCGCAAACTCTTTTTGTTTACGCCGCAGCATATAGTGATTGACAAAACGAATCAAGAAAAGTAAGAACAGAGTAATGACGCAGATCGCGGCCTTCATGCCATCACTCAAAATTGTGAAATTGTACTCGCTCCCAATATCGGGTTGGTAGTAGCGGCTGGAAATAGACAGAAAGGAATAAAACAAGGTGACACAGATCGTCATGGTCACGATATAAATCAAATAGTCTTTGACCGAGCGCTTCGCATTGCGGAAAACAAGTTTAGCATACATGACTTTGTCCTCCTCCAATCATGGTAAGGACATTGAGGATTTTCTCAAAGAAGGCACTCCTGCTGTCGTTGCCTTTGCGCAGTTCGGTAAAAATGGCTCCGTCTTGCAGAAACAGAATTCTGCTGGCGTAACTGGCGGTAAAGGCATCATGCGTCACCATAAGAATCGTCGCGCCAAGTTGTTCGTTGATGCTCTGGATCGTAGACAGAAGCATTTGCGCCGAATGACTATCCAACGCACCGGTTGGTTCATCTGCCAAAAGCAGTTTGGGATTGTTGATAATTGCCCTGGCACACGCACAACGCTGCTTCTGGCCGCCGGAAACCTGATAGGGATACTTGTTCAAAATATCCGTGATATTGAGCTTTTGGGCAATGTCTTGGATACGCGGCTCCACATCTCTGGCGGGTGTTTTATTGATAGAAAGAGCCAATGCAATGTTTTCAGAAATCGTCAGGGTATCCAGCAGATTAAAGTCTTGAAACACAAAGCCAAGATTCTCCCTGCGAAACCGGGCAATGGCCTTGGGCTTTATCTCCGTAACATCCGTTCCTCCCAAATAGATGTGTCCTGCGCTCACGGTGTCAATCGTGGAAATACAATTGAGCAAAGTCGTCTTTCCAGAGCCGGAAGCGCCCATAATGCCCAGAAACTCACCAGCTTCTACCGAAAAGCTAATATCTCGGATCGCTTTTGTGATATTTCCCTCATTGCCATAGTATTTCTGGATATGTTCTAATTTTAAAATAGGTTCCATTGTCTTACCTCCATGAATCATCCATGCCTTTATTGTAGAGGGTGCGCAGAGTTGTTTGTATCAAGTTTTCTTACGCACTTCTTACAAAAATGAAAGAAGTGCAGAGCGTGTCAGCCCTGCACTCCAGCAACAAAGTCGTTAATCGGGAAGATAAGAGAAACGCTTGTCCCTTTGCCCTGGGAACAGACTGACAATCCAATACCCAGTTTATCGCAGAGCCGTTTACAAAGGTACAGGCCAATCCCGGTGGAACTATGAACGGTTCGGCCATTCTGTCCGGTAAACCCCTTCTCGAAAACGCGGGGCAAATCGCTCTGTGGGATTCCAATTCCATTATCTTCTACAGATAAAATCACCTGATTATGTTTTTGCGCCGTAGAAAAGCGCAACGATGGTTGTTCCGTCCGATACTTTACCGCATTGCTGATAATTTGATTCAGAATGAATCGTACCCACTTATCATCCATATAGGCGATTTTTCCATCATCCTCCACCTCAACCGCCACATGGTTTTTGCGTAGGAGGTATTTACTGTCTGCGATTGCATCATGGATCACATCGCTAAGCCGTATCTCACGGACGGTATAATCTTTTTCTGTATGCTCACTTCGGGCATAGTAAAGGGCTTGCTCTGTAAAGCGGTTTATATTTTCGACCTCTACCAGTAGCTCTCTGGTAAACTCTGAACGATTATTTTCACAGATCAGCTTCATGGCAGTAATCGGAGTTTTGACCTCATGGATCCATTGCTCTATATATTCCTTGTATTCTTGCCGTTCTCTCTGGACTTCACCGATCTTTTCCAGCATAGACTTCTCGGCCATTTTCAAAATCTGATAAAAGACCTGTTCATCGGCTCTTTCTGGCATGGCCATCACTTCGGGCATCAGATATTTTTCACCCAACTGTTCGGCCATTGCCAACAGCGTTTCACAGTGTCTTTTTTGTATGGAGAAAGAGACGGTCAGATAGCAAACTACAACCACAATCCAGACCAAAGCGATCAAGGAAATGGCTTGACGGGATGTTCCGGTGGCTATCAAGAATAATGCAAGTGCCAATACTCCAAAAAGGTTAAGCAGAAGCACGGGCAGCTGATTTTTCAGATATTGTTTACCGCTCATAGTATATACCCCTGCCTATGTTTTGTTTTAATGAAATCGTGCAGACCGATGTGATCCAATTTATTCCGAATGCGAGTGATATTGACACTAAGGGCATTGTCATCAATGTAGAGTTGATTATCCCAAAGAAAATCTACAATATCATTTCTGGAACAAATTTTACCGGCACTCTTAAAGAGATAGTAAAGAATTTTCAATTCGTTTTTTGTCAATTCTGCTTTCTGCCCTTTATATTCAATCATGCTGCTTTCCAGATGTAGCGTTGCATCATTCCATGTCAATGTCTCGGATTGTCCAGAAGCGTACACCCGCCGCAAGAGGGCGGCGATTTTGGCAAGTAAAATTGCTGTATTGTATGGCTTTGTGATAAAGGCATCACCGCCAAGCATGATGCTGTTCAGTTCGTCCATATCGGTATTGCAGCTTGTCACAAAGATAATTGGAACATTGGAAATGCTGCGGATTTTAGAGCAGATAGAAAAGCCGCTCTCATCGGGCAATTTAATATCCAGTAATACGAGGTGAGGTTCTTCTGCCTTGAAAGTCTCGGTGACCTTTGAAAAATCCTTTACTGAAACAGCGGTATAGCCATTACCTTGCAAAAGAGTTTCCAATTCGCTTTGTATAACAGGATCATCTTCAACAATCAATATTTTATACGGTTTCATGTTTTAGTGCCTTCCCTTGCTTTGTTCTTCCGTCAATCGGTTTGTCTGCATCCTTTGGTACCAACCAGACACCTGCCATTTTTACAGTGCCGGGAATACGGTCAGCGGTGCAGTAGTAATTTATCTGACGGGATAAAATACCCCATTTTTTGCTTGCATCTTTAAGCGTCATGTAGTCCATATTCATACCTCCGACAACATATTTCATTATATTTCTTTTTCTCGAAGAATACAAGTTCGGAGATGTGTTGGATTCGCTACAAATGCAGGTAGAGGCCGCAAAAGCAACCTCTACTGATAATACTCTAATTGTAGATTAGCTCAGACAAAATAATTTCTTCTATCTGAGTGTTCAATGTATTCATTAGCCCCACCCAGCGCATGAAATCACAGGATTTCAATTCCTCCGTGACACCTGCCGCCTCCATCATGCGGGGCAGCATGGAGTCCATCCGTTCCCGCGCCGCCCAGTCAATCTCCAACCGGTGCGGGTACAGCTTTTCGCTCAAAATCAGGCTGCTGTAAAGGCCGGGCCGGTATTCCTTCAGGTATCGCTGCCGCATACGGCCATATTTGCCGATTGGCGCCTCCAGCTGCTCGAAAAGTTTCAGATTGGGGATGTAGTAATCTCCGCAGCGGGTGTAGGTCAATTCGCTCATGTTCATTTTCCTTTGCACTGTGATGGTTAAACTGCGGCACTGGCTGGCAAGGTGGCCTTGCACGGCTCCTGCTTGGGTAACTAGCTGACAGTGGTAAATACGCCTTTCTCCATGTCTTCGGCTCGGATTGCGAACTTTGCCGCCTCTCTCTGCGCTTTGCGCTTGGCGTTGTAGCGTTCTTCCCATTCCTTCTGTTTGCCGTTTGCTTTGCGGCGCAAGTAGTTCTGGTGGAGTCTGTCCTTTCGTTCCTCACGTCCGCGGATTTCTTCCTGTTCCTCTGCCGTAAGGGAAGCAGGCTGCAAGGCAGGCGGGATGTACCGGCCTACAAAATTGAAGTAGATTTCAACCTCCTGTGTGGTGTCCTGGCTGCCTTTGCGGGCGCGTTCATGGACAAGGATTTTCTCTACAAACTCGTTGAGCATGGTATTTGTGCGTGTGTCGAAATTCTCATACTTGTCAATCAGGGAAATAAACTTTTCCGCAGATTTCCGGCTCTGCTCATAGGTGATAACGGCCTTTTCCAATTCTTCAATTTCCGCATTGAGAGCGTCCTGCTCCTTGGCGTACTGTGCGTCAAGGGCCTCATACCGGGTGTCCGGCAGCTTGCCCAAGACGTTGTCCTCGTAAATTTTGCAAATCAGTTTTTCCAGCTCATCGGCCCGCTTCTGGGCGACGGCCAGCCGTTTCCGTTTTTTGGATATGTCGGCAGTCTGCTGTGCAGCCTGCGTTTCCTGTACTGCTCTGACAAACTCTGCCCTGTCATTCTTGGAATACTCAGCGATGGCCCGGAGCATATCCGAAACCAACGTCAGGACAGCACTTTCGTTGATCCGGTGCTGGGTGTTGCAGAACGTTCCGCAGGGCACCTTTGTGTAGTTGGAACAGGTATATTGAGAAATCCGCTTGCCATTGTTGGTGCGGTGGACATACATCTTGCCGCCGCAGTCCGCACAGTAGAGCAAGCCTGTCAGGGGAGCTGCTTCGCCCCAGCCGTCCGGGTAGCGCCGGACACTGCTGCGGATTTTCTGTACCAGATCAAAGGTCTGCTGGTCGATGATGGCTTCATGGGTGTTCTCAAAGATTGTCCACTCGTCCTCGGAAACATAGTGGCTTTTCTTATCCTTGAAGTGCTTGCGGGTCTTGAAATTGATGATGTGGCCCAAATACTCGCGTTTTTTCAGGATGTTCACGATGGTAGAGGAACCCCACCCATACGGGTCTTTGACTGGTTTGGAACGATTTGCGCCTTCGTTGAAGCGGGCAAGGTGTACGGCGGGAATTTCAATCCGGTCTGCGGACAATTTCCTGTCGATCTGATAGGGGCCATAGCCCGCCATAGTGAGAGCGAAGATACGACGCACCACTTCGGCGGCTTCCTCATCTACCAGCCAATGCTCCCGTTTTTCGTCCCATAAGTAGCCACAAATCACAGTGCCGGTCAGGTGTTTGCCGCTCATACCTTTGGACTTGAACACAGAACGGATTTTCCGGCTGGTATCACGGGCATAAAATTCATTAATGATGTTCCGAAAGGGCATGAAATCATCGTCCCCTCTGGCACTGTCTACACCGTCATTGATGGCGATCAGGCGGACGCCTTTCTGCCGGAGAATCTCCATGATCTGACCAACCTTCAGGTAATCACGCCCTAGGCGGCTCATGTCCTTAATAACAATGGCCTCTACTCGTCCAGCTTCGACTTCCTCCATCATGGCAAGAAAGCCAGGGCAATCAAACCGGGTTCCCGATACGCCGTCATCGGTAAAGTGGGTGGGGTTTGGCAGACTATTCCGGAGGGCAAACTCCTCTAACATCTGCTTTTGATGACTTATGGAGTTGCTCTCACCCTGTAATTCATCGTCACGTCTCAAACGCTCGTACAGAGGGGTGATTTTCTCGTTTCTCATGGCTGTACCTCCTGAAATGAAAATGCTCTAAGTGACTGCTTCACTAACGATGACAAAACCATGATTAAGAAGTCACTTAGAGCATACATCTCCCGCCGCAAGCTTATACTTTTTATACTGTCTCACTGCAAAGTGTTCTGGGTTCTTTTGCTCCAGTTCTCGAAAGAGCTTGTCCACCGCATTCTCAAATGTTTCATCCTCTTCCCGCACCTCGCTTGCATTGAGCATGGCAAGCAATGTGTTCATGTTCTTCTCTTCCGGCCGTGCCTCATACCAGATATAAGCAATCAGTGCCTGGTAATAGAGCGTTTCCGCCTTCTGCCAGAAATCTTCACCGCTGCTCGTCCCCTCCCCTTTGGTGTTTTCCATGATGCAGTTGACCAGTTTGAGGATATCGTTTTCCGAATGGAGATAGCGAAACGGATTATACTTCATCGACTGGGAAAAGTCGATCAGATTAAGTACCCTGATTTTATACCCATCTTCCACCAGCATTTTTCCACACTCTTCAATAACGATGCCTTTCGGATCGGTAACAATGAAGCTGGCATTCATCTGCATCAGATTTGGCTTGATATGAAATCGAGTTTTGCCGGAACCGGAGCCACCAATCACCAGCACATTTTTGTTGATATTATACTTTGGCTGTTTATTTCGTCCTACCATAATCCGCTCGGTCTGGGTAAGCAGAATGTTTTTGCTGAAATCAGGGTCAATATACGGTTTGATATCCTCTGAGGTACCCCATCTTGCTGAGCCATACTCCACCCCTTTTCGATATTTCTTGGCATCTTTTTTCTTTAAGAAAACAATCAACCAAATCACAAGCACTCCCACAACGCCAACCAGCATATCAAACGGGTGCAGGCTTGGGAACGGATTCTCTCCCAGTTTTGCAAGCCCATTGATTGCATCGATAATTCTCGAAAAACGGTTCACTGTATCCGACAGGCGATAGGCTTCCCCTATCTTATCCATCAACTAGAAGATGAACAGATACGGCAGATTTGGCAAAATACATTCTTTTATCTTCTGTGTGTTCAGCGTTCTTCCCCCTCATATTGATACTCTGCTATCGTTCGATTCCATTTTTAGTTCTGTTACGCACTTTGTCGTGATTCACAATTTGTTCCTGGAACTTTTTGAGCTGCACCAGAATCGAAGGCTTCTTATTGCGTTTTAATTGCTTGCCAGAAAACTCTCGAAAGGCAGCAGTCAGCGCGTCCGTGTCCCTTGCCTTTTGGTGTTATTTTTTCTCTTCACCCAGAAAGTGTCCCTTCACCCTTACCCCAAAACGCCCCCAAAATTGCATACAAAGATGCAACAATCCATCTTTTTTAACAAAAAAGTGTTCGCCTGTACTTTCTGAGAAAGTAGCAGGCTGAGCCTGCACCCTGTTCGCCTACAGCGCAAAGACAGGACGTTTAATCAAACGAGTGCAGACGAAGGCAAACGATCTGCGCGAGAGCGAGGCTTTCTGACTTGCACTTGACCTACAACGCGAATTGTGTCCAGATTGAATCTGGGGGTCTTGCGCAGCATTCCCTTCCTGATGTACAATGAAAATATACAAAAAGAAGGAGGGCTAAGCTGTGAAAAAGAAAATCAATCAGGTAATAAACACCATTATGGCTGCCTTCGTTGGCGTATTTATCGGACATGGGATTTCTCTCTATCTTGATTACAAAAATCACCCCGATCTCTACATGGTACAATCTGCACCGTGGTACACTGGCATCTTGGTTTATGGGATAGGAACGCTTGCAGTACTGGTAATTTGTATTGGGATAAAGATTGTTTTGAAGAGGAAAACAGATAAACCCTTCAAAAATCAAAATAAATAAGGAGGTTACAACAATGAAAAAGAAATACCTCATCTTATTGACAGTTGTCATTCTGGTGTGTGTATGCGCATGGTTTTATGGATATTACCATCATAAAAGCAATGATAACCTTCCTGCCCTTGCCTCTATCGCAGAAATGAGCGAAGCAGATGTCAATAGCCTGTTGCCTGGATACAAAATCGACCAGTTAATAGAAGTTTGGGGAGAACCTGACCATTCTGAAAATAACACATGTTATTGGAAAATCGGAGACAAAACACTCATCGTAAACTACAAAAACAATGATGTCATTGCGATTTGTGGACTAAAGGACAAATCCGGTATATCAGTAGATGAAGAATAAAGCTTCAAAAGAGATTTCACTTATTTATCAAGACGGCCGCCTGAGACGAACAACTTAGCTTGTTCGTCTTTTTATCTTTCCTGTTCCATTTGTCTGCGCTGCCACTGTTCGAGCAGCTTGATAATGGTGTCCTGCATCCGCTGCGGCGTGTAGCTTTTGGGGAAGTATTTGCGCAGAGTGTCACTGGTGAGCGTTACCCTGTCCACCTCACTTTTCTTTTCCTCGCTCAGGATTGCTCGCATTACATCAAGGGAAAGATGACCTTCCTGACTGAATTTTTTGAGTCGCTGTGCCTACGAAAGTGATGGCGTCGTCTGCTCGCTTTCCATCGCATCCAATAGTTTTGTTTGCTCCTCCTTTTTCAGGAAGGAAAGCTCGTATGCTGGATTCAGTGCAATCTTACGTTCATCCACCAGTTCCAGCAGTTCGGAAATCAGCTCGGTCAGGCGGATATAGCGTTGGACTTGGTTTCTGCTTTGTCCAACCTGTTCAGCTAACAACTGATCGGAGCGTTTTTGTGTCCCAACTTGGGACATATTTTCTTTTTGGGGACGTCCAGCTTGCCGCTTCATCGCCTCCAGCTTCATCTTATAGGCAAAGGCTCTCTCACTCGGAAACAGAGTTTCTCGTTGCAAATTGCTGTCCACCATAATAATCGTCGCGGCATCATCGTCCAGCTCCCGGATAATAACCGGCATCGTTTCCTTTCCGGCAAGCTGGCTTGCCCGATGCCGCCTGTGACCAGCGATTAGCTCATATCCTCCGTTCGGGTCCGGGCGTGCGATTGCAGGAACCAGTACCCCATATTCCCGAATACTGTCAGCAGTTTCCTGCATTGCCTGGTCATCCCTGACTTGAAAAGGATGATTTTGAAACGGATGCAGCTGGGAAAGTGCAATCTCCACCACCTTTTCCCGCTGGGCATCCTCACGGCTTTCTTCGGTAGAAAACAGTTCATCGACTGAGGTCAGCCGAATGTTTTTCGCGCTGCTTTTCAAGGCTCAGCACCTCCTTTGTTAAGTTTCGGTAACCTTCTGCTACTCTGCCATTAGGGTCGTGGGCGAAAATACTCTTTCCTTCGGCGCTGATCTCCTTTGCGCGAACAGAATGAGGAATCTCGCTGCAAAACACTCGGATTTTGTTTCCATATGTATCCCTTAGAAGTGTAGCAATTTCCTTTGCAAAATTGGTTCGATTGTCCACCATGGTGAGCAAAATCCCGTCAACCTGCAATTTGGGATTGAGTTGACGCTTCACCTTTCCAATGGTCGAAAGCAGCTGCTCCAAACCTTTTGCCGGCAGGTACTCTGCCTGAACGGGAATGATAATGCGGTCAGCAGCAGCCAAAGCGTTGACGGTGAGCATACCCAAAGACGGCTGGCAATCAATCAGAATATGAGAATACTGTTCTTTCATCGTTTCCAGATACTGACGCAGGATGCTTTCGCGGCTCATGGCATTCACCAGTGAAACCTCCATCCCGGACAGCTGAATATTGGCAGGAATAAAGTCTACCCCTTCTGGGTGATGAAGGATGCCTTTTCCTTGTGGAAGCGGTTCATCCATCAGGATATGTCCCATCGCTTCGGAGAGTGTAAATGGCAACTGATCCGGCTGCGGATATCCAAGGCTGATGGTCAAACTTCCCTGCGGGTCTGCGTCAACCAACAGCACCTTCTTTCCTTCTCTTGCCAGTCCGATTCCCAGATTTGTACAGGTGGTCGTTTTGCCAACTCCACCTTTTTGATTTGCAATTGCGATAATTTGTGCGGTCATTGTATGGACTCCTCCTTATGTCTTTCAGCATCAAAATAGCTTTATGCCTGATTTTCTGTTTTCTTATTTTGTGTGTTTTCTTCGCAAATCGTGTAGTATTCTATGCAATCTTGGTAGGTTTCCATAGGTATCATGGTGTGACCCATGTTTTTGTCAACGACCCGATCCGCGGTTATGGCATCTTTGCTGAAAATATGGACAACACCCTGCTCACTGTAGCAGCACAGACAAATCAGAATGCAGCATAAAAAAATCCCCCTGTTTTTACAGGGGGATTTTACTTTAGATATATTTTCTTATGCTATATAAAGCATCTTCATTCTTCAAAAATCTTATTTTGACATTTTTAAGACTTAGTTTTAATTTGCAGTTTGATAGGTTATATAGTCCTTGTATTGACGTTTGTCAGTTTCAGGAATATACTGGTATTAGAATAAAGTATTTCACTGAGAATAGAGGTGTACTTATAAAAAACTCCTTTATTTTTAAATTTACAAGTTCATTTCCGTACGCTAAATAAACTTGTTATTATATAAAGATGCTTTTTCCCCCAAAAAATTAACCCATTTTGGATTTTTTATTATCTTTAAAAATCAATAAAACAGTCTAAAAATTTTGTTATAACAGTCATTCCGTCACAAATTTATAAAACCAAAAGGAGGATGCGCTATGAAAAAACTGCTCTGTATTATTTTAACGGCTATCTTTGTTGTCCTGTCTGGCGGATGCAGCACAAACAGTCAACCGGAACGCTGGCTGAACAAAAAGGCCTCCGCAGAGGATGTTCTTTCGATGGCGCTGGAAGCGAAGCTGCTTCTGGAAGAATGGGACTCTCCGGAGGAACTCTCACCGGACTGCTTCTTTCAGTACTATGAAGCACTGGTCGTCTACGGCTATATTTCAGAGCAAGAAGGAGAAAGTGAAATTGACCGGAAGATCGTAGAAGATGTTCTGCTACTCTTCTTTGATGTGGAACCTGAGCAGATGCGTTCAGAAACCTATTATAATAAAGACAACAAAACCTATGAAATCGAAGGTCTGGGCAACGTACTCGATTATCAGATAGAACAGGTCAAAGAGCTTAACGGAGAAATACAGATCACCTATAATCTATATTATTCTGAGAAGTTTAAGCAAAGCGGAACTTTAACCATACAGAAAGAAGATGAATCCCATTATCGCTTTGTTTCGCACAAGATCCATCAGGTAAATTCATCTGCAAATCAGGAAAGTGCCAATCAAGAAACAGCTTCCCCTCCAATTACCGATGAAGAGCTGTGCGAGCGGGCTCTCTATCTGCTTGACCCCTATGTTCTGCCAGTAGCCTGGTGGACAGGGGGCGGTTACTCCTCCCTTTCTGTTTTTTCCGCTCCGGACAACATCATTCAAAATGAAGATGGTACATACTGTCGTGTATTTCGGTTTGACAGCATTCAGGAAATGAAACAGATGACCGAACAGTTTGTTACCAAAGCCTACGCCGAAAAATACCTCTACCCCCACGAAAAGGACTACTTTCTGGAACAGGAAGGCAACCTTTACCTCAGTACAGCCGCTTTTTGCGGAGAATGGATGTTTACTGCTCAGTCGGCCTCTGTTATTTCGAAAACTTCCACTGTAGCTGAATTGTCTGTCACATTTGAAAACCTGTATGAAGAAAAATTCAGCTTTCCTATTTTTCTTCAACTGGAAGAACACACCTGGAAACTTGCCAATACCCCTTATGTTACAGGTTCAGATGCTGTTGTAAATTGTAATCAACAGGATGATTCCTCCGTTCCCTCCGATGAACAGCTGATTTCCCGCCTGTTCTCCCTATACGATTATTACATTTATCCCATCCCCTGGTTTCTGGGAGCCGGTGATGATGCACTTGGCACTTTGGAAGTCGGTTATGAGCCACTGCCGGATACCCCGGAATACACCACCTTTTTTGAAGTGTCTCGATTTGACAGCATTGACGAAATGAAACGGGCTGTCGAACAGGTCGTGACACAGGAATTTGCAGAAAACACCCTGTATCCATATCTGGAAAAGGGCGACTTTATGGAACGTAACGGCAAACTTTACCGCAACACTTCCCTGCTGGGCAGTGGATGGGGCGCAGACCCTGTCAGTGCATCTGTTTTATCCAAATCAGAAAACAATGCAGTTTTATCGGTGGAGTTTCAGGAGTACGATCATATCGTAACCGGTGAAGTACAAATGACAAAAGAAAATGGAATCTGGAAAATTGCATCTCTTCCGGACTTTTTGACACCATCTCCATCTCAGACAGATGAAAAATAGATAAGTTATTTAGGAACAAACATAATAGACATATACTGCTACAAAGCAATCGTACGAATTACTTTTTTGATTCATTTTGTATTTTTTCTCCTCCTGATCATTTAGAATGATTGCTTCAATTATCATGATAGAGCTGGTAATCTATGCTACAATGAAATTAATAAACAGGAGATTGTCAACTTAAAAATATACCGAGGTTTATCTTTCTGGTTACTCATATAGAATATATTTCAGTTGGCAGATAACATTCTGTTATTACCACAGAATCTTCAGAGATAAAATAAACTGAAAAGGAGGAATTTGTATGTTACGTCACCATTTTTTCAGAAACTCCCTCTGCTTGATTCTAACTTTGAGCTTGATCTTCTTACCTACCGGCTGTGGGGAAAAGTCCGAAAATACAGATTCCTCCATCAGCATCGGTACTTCAAACGAAGCAGATTCTTCTCTAGCTTCCAATGCCGCGGATACCGCATTGCCACAGGGAACAGAAACTCCAGAAGAAACAGAAGTGATTGAGGACAAATTCGTCATGCTACGGGAAGTGTATGACATTCTTTCCGGTCCTTTAGGGGAACCCTACCGCACCCCCGAATACTGGGGCGGAGAGGAAATTGACATGATGGAAGTCGGTGACGGGTATCTTATCGCTCTGCGAAATGTGCAGAATCAGATGCACTATCTGCTGTACGAAAGAGAAACAAACTCCATCATCGAGATTGACACACAGGGAAAACATATCCCTTGGGATGAAATTGACTACTATGTCGACAAGCAGGAACTTTCTTTTCCCTACTATATTCCAGACGATCAGACCAGAAAAGTCAAACAAGGAACGATCACCTATTCCCTTGCTGACCATTCCTATCAGGATACGGAAGCTGACAGTTTCTCTCTTGCCTATCCAGAAAACCTTTTTGAAATCCCAGACCCTGTTTTCACTCTAGAAAATCAAACTTACACCTTTGACTTTCTCGCTGATATTCTTGATAAGCTGCCGGAAATTTATTTTACAGATCATCAAGGATGGATGGATTTTGGTCAAAGTAATATTTGTATCCTGAGTCACAAAAAATCTGTTTTAATTTGCCTACAGGGTCAAGCAAAATATTACTATCTCTATCAAAAATCTGGAGCTGTTTCTGCCATTACCCCTTTGGATGTTCCAAACACCTTTTGGGATATGCTGCGGTTTCAGCAAGATGAGGAATATCTGGTCTTTCCTTCTCCAACTGGGCAACGAATTCCCAATGTATCTTTCTCCTTTGCTGATTTTCCTTATATTACCTTGCTTCCTCTGAATTCTCCCACTAATTCCATAAAACGAAAGCTGCCTCTCTGGGATCAGGAAGAGGAAAAACACTATCTGCTCGGCAGAACTCTCTGTTATGCTGAGTGGAAGGCATACCATATCTGGCAGAGTGAAAATGAATTTTCTATAGAATGGGAGCTGCGGGAACCCAATGTCTGTCCATCAGGATATGACTGCTGTCCTGAAATCCGGGTGAAAACTTCTCCTAACCGTTCTGTTACCGTTTGGATTAGAAATAATATTCTCTCAGAGGAAGATGAGCAAAAATTACGGAGCTTACAAATTGATGGAATTCAAAACATCCAGCTTTTCTCTGCCACCTTGCAGGAAATCGAACCAATGATAGAAGGAAAAACAAAAGAAGAATTGATGGAAGAAGGCACTTGTCTTTCTTTTACACTGGAAGAAGGATATCAACTGTATGGAGAATTCTCTTGTACCGATATATTCAGCGATCATTGGACCCATCCGGAAGCTTCCTTATATTTTTCTACTGCAAAGGAATAGTTTTTCTATCCCTAACGCCGGAGACAGCTATTCCGGCCACTATACTTTTAATATAAGTACTGAACCTCTCCTCCCTTAATTCAGAAATCACTTTTAAGGAGTTGAGTAATATGAAGAAAATCCTTGTTTTGCTGCTAAGCTTTGCCTTTTGCTTTTCTGCCTGCAAAACTACACTTTCTCAGGAACAAACGAAAGAGGCACAACAACTTGTTACCTCTCTTTCTGCCGCCGGATTTTTAGGAACTTCCTTTCAAAACAGCTCCGATTTCTGGGAGAAATATTTTGCAGATGAAGAAACGTACTACATCGAAGAATTGCTCCTATTTTACTGTCTGTACCATCCCAACCATCCAGTCTATCCCGAACAGCTTACTGCTAATGACTTTGAAACATGGATTACGAAATATTTTGACCTTCCAGCCGATCTTCTCCATCATTCTGAAGAATATCAGGAGGAGACCGATTCTTATATCATCTCTGTCGATATTTCTCCAGAACAATCCTTGCAAGTCTGCCAGAAATACTTTCACATTGATTCGATATCATCGGAAAAAGACAAAATCAAAGTCGATTATCGTATTCTTTGGGGAGATATGGCACCAAGCGGTCACGGGAAGGAGTTTGCCTATGAAGGATATCTGTTGTTAAACAAAAGCTTAGAGCCATATTGGATTGATTCCTGCATTATCACAAAGGATCAGTCGACAAAATACCTATAGAAATACCCCCAAAATAAATTCTGGAGGCATCTTACAGCTTTTTAATCATCTTTATTCTTAAATAAGGCTGGATTGATTTTTCCATGATGGAGGAAATGCCATGAAACAAAATCAGTGTATTATTACTTTCATTATCATTGCTATTTTGATAATCTTTTCTTCCTGTACTTCTACACAACCTTCGCCAAACAAAGAACAGTCCTCAGAAAATATAGGCTCTGCTACAGATGAATACGAAAACACCCAAACAAAAGTCGTCATCGACCCCCATCTGTTTGCTGACCCCAAAACAGTATCTGAAAAATACGTCTCTCCTATTTTGAATTACGGCAAGATGTCTACCTACAACTGGGAGTCTCCCAGCCAGATCTCGGCTGATGATCTGGTCAATATCTGTATGTCAAACAATTACCTCAATCTTCCCACCTCTCCAAACAACAAACCAATTTCGGAGCATGGGGAATATCTGACAGATTATGTTCCTGCTGAAGATATGGAAGCCGCAATACAAACATATTTCCCAGTTACCTCAGAGTACCTCAAAACATCTCAATATTATGACTCCAAAACGGACACCTATCAAATCACAGAGATTCCTCTCCGACATGGCAGAGGCAGAGGAATTTCTGCAAAATCGGCAGCTGTTTCTCAGAATCAGGTTGAAATCCAACTTTGCGTTAGCAATCCTTCATATGATGTGGGAACTCTGACGATGGAATTACTGCCGGATGGACGCCTCACCTATTCTTCCCTATTTCTGGATGAACTGGAATTGTGCAATCGAAAATACATCCAAAACACACTCTGTTCGGACCTCCTGTTCTCCAACTGGGAAAGCGCAGATCAAATCACCCCCGATGCTCTTACTATTTTTTATCTGGAAAACAACATGGACGCTCCTGTTTTGAGCAGGGATGAAGAAATGCGCCCCAATCAGCTCCCGGAGGACGTAGAATCCTACATCAAGCAATACTTTGATGTATCGACAGAACAAATTCGAAAATCCCGCCATTTTGATTCAAAAAATCAGGTCTATCATATCTGGGGAATCGGCAGTGTGCTCACCTCCCGCGTAACTGCTGTAAAAATTGAAAAAGAGTTTTTGACCATAGACTATCAGTTATATCGTGAAGGTGGAACACCGGAAAATACAGAACTTCTTTGGAAGGGTACGGTAACGATAGAGCAGAAAAATGATGGAGGATTCTTCTATCGTTCCTGTTTCGGTAAAGAACTATAAGCCTTGCTTTTCGCATGAGAGGAGGAATCACCATGCTACGAGAACACCATATTTTTAGAAAGTCTCTCTGTCTGATTCTAACTTTGAGCTTACTCCTCCTGCCTGCGGGGTGCGGGGAGCAGTCAGAAAAGGTGGATTCCTCCATCAGTATCGCTACCTCCAGCGAAACAGATGACTCTGCTACTTCTCCAAACAAAGGGGATTCTTCCCTGTCCTCCACTGCTGATACTGCATTAGCAGAAGAAACAGAAGTGATTGAAGACAAATTCGTCATGCTGCGGGAAGTTTATGACATTCTTTCCGGTCCTTTAGGGGAACCCTACCGTACACCAGAATACTGGGGCGGAGAGGAAATTGACATGATGAAAGTCGGCGATGGGTATCTTATCGGTCTGAGGAATTCCGACTATCAGATGCACTATCTGCTGTATCAACGGAAGAGCAACTCAATTGTAGAAATTGACACGCAGGGAAAACATATTCCTTGGGATGAAATTGACTACTATGTCGACAAGCAGGAACTTTCTTTTCCCTACTATATTCCAGACGATCAGACCAGAAAAGTCAAACAAGGAACGATCACCTATTCCCTTGCTGACCATTCCTATCAGGATACGGAAGCTGACAGTTTCTCTCTTGCCTATCCAGAAAACCTTTTTGAAATCCCAGACCCTGTTTTCACTCTAGAAAATCAAACTTACACCTTTGACTTTCTTGCCGATGTTATTGAAAAGCTGCCAGAACTCTATTTTAGCGATTTTGCAGGATGGTCCAATTCTGGTCACAATATTTGTATTTTACACCATAAGGACTATACTTTGATTCGACTAGAAGGACAACGGGATTACTATTATGTTTATCAAACATTGGGAAATATTTCTGCCATCACCCCTTTGGACATTCGAAATGCCTTCTGGGATGTGATTCGCTTTCAGCAGGATGAGGAATATCTGGTCTTTCCTTCCCCAAGCGGACAGGAGTATCCATACTCTTACTGGGACTCTGCTGATTTCCCATATACTACACTGATTTCGCTGACTATGCCGACTAGGTCTAAAAAACAGGAAAGCCCACTCTGGAGGGAAGACGAGAGGGTTGTCTACCAGGTCGGAAAATCCAGCTGCAGCTCGGAATGGAAAGCTATCGGCTTTTGGAATGATCCAGTTTCTTTTTCCATCCGCTTGACACAAGATAAAAATTTCACTTGCAACTGTGCCGAGCATGCTCCTCAAATTCTTGTAGAAATCAATCCGGATCGCACCGTTTCTGTCTGGTTTAAAAGAGGAAAACTTTCCGATGAGATTCAGCAAGAAATTCTTTCCTGCCAAATGGAAGGGATCGCGGATATTCGAATTCGTCAGGACGTAAGCAAAGAATATCGTGTAAAGAATTTATATGATGTCGCTACAGAAAGTGGAGATCAGATTGAGTTTACTTTGTGCGAAGGTTACCAGCTTTATGGGAATTTTTATTCAGAGGAAGATGCCCCTCGTTTTGAAGGAAAATTAGAGTTAATTACGCGCAAAGTTGGAAACTCTCGCGAAAAATACTATCAGATTTCCAACTACCAGTATCTTTACTCAAAGGAATAAAAAGGAGCTGAAGATATGAAAAAAGGAAGAAACATCGCAGTTGTTTTATTATTGACATTGATCCTAATTACTCTAGTAATCCTCTGTCTTCTGCTCGTAACAGATCGGTTGGGAGCATTGGGTCAAAGTGAAGAAGAGAAGCAAACAACGATGATAGAAGAGCTAGAGCAGAAAGATTTTACAACAGAGGATTCTACTCATTTCCCAAAAGAAACAATGGATGATCTCAATAATCCAGAAGATATACAAAATTCAGAACCAGCAGATATTCAAAAAGAAGGTTATGTAACGTCTTCTTTTTCATGGAAAAATCAATTTGGTAAAAATCTCACCCTTCAGGTGGATGTTCCTGATGACTGGATCGCAGAAAAACCCACAGATTCCCCCACCATCGATCAGTATTTTGATAACCAAAATGGCATAAAAATTGCCGGTAGCTTCGGAATTGTAGATGTTCTGACAGAAGGAGAAACTTTACAATCCCTGAATAATCCTGCAGGATTTTTAACTCATATTCTGGAATCCCAAGTTGTTCTGATAGATGGGAAAGAATTCCTACTGGAAAAGGTGAATTTGAGTGATTCACATCGACCGGAACTATTTGTCTATAATTACTGCTTCGAGCAAGATGGTATCGTGATTAATTTTTATTTCTACAATGATTCGGATGATCAGGCACGACTTCCGCTTTATGAAGCTATTTTGAGCTCGATTCAGGTGGATATTTCATAAAAGATCTCATCATGCAGAAATCATATACAGTGAAAAACATAATAAAACAGAAAGGAGAACTCAATATGAAATGGAGAACGGTTGTTATTTTATTTTTGGTAGTTAACATGATTTTGAACTTTGCAGGATGTGCACGGCAGGCAGAATCAGATACTCAAAACGAAACCAGTACTCAAGAAGAACAAAATCAGGAAACTCAGCAGACTATGGAAAGCGAATCGGAGTCAAATTCACCTGTTACAGAGGAAAACTCGGACTTTGATTCTTCTGTGCAGCAGGAAAAAAAACAAGAACCAAGTGTTAATGAAGACCACACAAATGAGGAAAAGTTTACCGAGGAAGAGCCCACTGAGGAGGAGCTGATTCCACTTTTTGAAAAAGCCATGAATGAAATCATCAGTTTGGCTACGAATCCCACAGATGATGTTCTTCGTGATATTTTTGATAAGGAGATCGAATGTGATTATATGAATCAGGTCATCATTGATGGGATTTCCTATCAATGGACTTCCCGGCAGTACAGTGAACTCGTGGACTATTACAGTCAGACCTTCACAGGAGAAGCCTTGGATTGGCTTTTGGATACAAGCTTTACGGATGTGGACGGTATCTTGTATGCCTTTGCAGGCGGTGGCGCTACCGGTTGGCAGAGCAAAGCAGTCTCGGTTGAGAAGTTGGATGGAAACACCTATAAAGGAACATATCTAGCTTACCATAGCACCCCAGAGGGTGAGGAAGAAAGCACAATTTTTTCCATAGAAAAAACCGATGCCGGATACAGAGTTTCCGACATCGCTTATCACCCTGACTTATTGGAGCGGAGAGGACACAGAACCAATTAAGTGATTTCTACTTCAATTTTAAACAGGGCACACTAAATATGAATAAGTGCTGGTTTCAGTATTTACAATTTAGAAATTTCTTTTTTAGTCCTGTTAAAGTTCTCCTATCTTCAAGTAGCTGAGGATCAACAGATCCACCAACTTCTACAAACTCTCACTGCTGCAGTTTGCTTGCTTTTTCGCTGCCCAGAAAACGTTGCCAGCAAAAGTTAGTGTTTTGTTGGTATTGTTGCCGTGAGCATCATTGTAAGTAGTCAGGCACACACCAGAAGAAACAAGTTTCATTTTCTGTACACCAGCATAAGTGATGGGCTATACCGTTCCTTCTCGATAGATATAATCGCCCTTGGGAAAATATAAAGTAAATTTCTCCTTTCGAGTAAAAAGAGCAACCGATTTCTCGATTGCTCTTTAGAATAACAATATCAAAGTGCTTTATTTTTCTTGTACGGTAAAGAGTTTATCAATTCTTGTACTTCGATAAAAAATCGGGATAAATGGAAGCCATCTGCTACTGCATGATGAATATTCATCGTTAAAGGCATAAGATATTTTCCTTGTTCCATTTCATACTTGCCCCAAGTAATAACGGGAGCAAGAAAAACACCCTCGTCAAATACATGAACATCAAAATGCTTGTACTTTATCCATGGAAAACAAGAAACATCAAAAAAATTGGAAGGCTGATTTTCTACAAAGGCACGTTTATATTTATTCTGTTCCTTATCAACCATAAAACGATTATGGAACTCAAATAAGTCATCAGAAAATACCGTGACAAGCTTTGTGAAATTTTCATCTTCTTTATGAAAGTCAGTATAAGACGGTGAAATAAAGTCCCATTTAATCAAATTTCCGTCTTTGTCCCAACTATACTTAAATTCATCATGTGCATTGACAACTTTTGATACAATCCATATCATAGAGGGATAAAACTTTAGACCACTACTTTTTGTAAATTCAATCAGTTTCGTTACATCAATATCGGCGGTTAAACTCATAACAATCCGCATGTTATCAATATAGTTTTTGAATAATTTCCCTCTGTTCCATTCGTCTAAATTAACTTTTGTATAATTCTGTTCCATGTTCATTCTCCTTGTATTTTTAGTCTACTGTTAATACAAGGCTCACTGGATAGCGTAACTCTCCATACAAGTTTATTCCATTAAGCCTTGTATGGAGATACTTCAATGCATAATTTCATAATGTCACCTCTCATGAAAAAAGCACTCATTTTATTTAGCATTTTCTTTCTATGCAATGATTATATCATATTCGATAAGGCAAGTACACACTAGTCTTTCTATGTTCCGACTACCTCTTCTCTTTTATCTTTTTGATACAGTTGCTTGTTACAAGAAACTGGTTCTTTGGGCTGGAGGTATTATTCCTCATCGAGTCCGATGATATAGAAGATCTTGTTTCTGAAACTTTTGTCTGCCCCGGATACGTTTTTTCTGTTTGATGGAAACATTCTTTCTTTTTCTGTTTTTCCTCGTCATCAGGCTGCTCTTTTTGGTTCCTGATCGTTTGGATTCTTTACCAAAACCAGCCTGGGCTAAAAATCTTCGAGCAGGGATTTTGCCCTATTGGCATAGGTTACAATGTCCGGCGGTAAAACCTCCATTTCATAACCTACACATACCGCCTTTTTCTGCTCGTGGATTCGCATTTTGTCAAGGTCAGACAGATTGAAGAGTAAACCTAAAAAGTTGGACAAAAGAACCAATGAAGTGGGGCTATTCACAGTTGCTTTCATCTTGAGCGTTGACTGGCTCGGCTGGGTTTGCTATTCGTTAGCCAACTCTATATCTTAAAATAGTTTTGAGTTTATCTGTCTTTGCTCTATTTGCATTATTTAGATAGATTTCTCTATGCCAATCTGATATACGGTGCAGTCCGTTTTCCTTTACGAATTTATCCATTAGGGCGAAAGAAACAGGTTCATTGTCATAAGAACCAATGTGTAAAATCTCAACACATTTTCCGTCATGTATCATGTCGAAAAAGATTTCCTCATAAAGAGGATTTGGCTTTTTGACTTTTACTCGTTCTAACGCAGCGCGTACCATTTCCGTTGTTATGAAATCTGGTTGCCGTATCATAATGGTATATTCCAGATTATCTTTTATGAGTTCGTTGGTAGTATCAAGCTGCATATTATCATCTTTTTTCATCCAGATACCTTCTAAAGGGTAAACTGTAAAATCATGAATTTCATTCGAGATGATATTTTTAAGTGCGGTGGCTTTATAGTCCATTTTAATTGCATACGCTAATGAATATAAAGCAGATACCCTATTTGAAAAATCCGTATCATTAGGGTTGCCACTGCCTTTAATCATAATAAAATTTTGTGCGGGTATATCTACTAAATCGGGAGAATCTTTTGCTCCATATAAAACCTTTTCGTGCTTTTTCCATTCATGCTTCATGTTAGCACCTCCTTATGCAATAGTGTAGCAAATATAACCTGACACCTAAAGTCATGTTATATATTTCTCTTGCATTTTTTGTAATCTTTTCTTTATTTGTTTCCGTATGCACTGTGGCTCTAATACCTCTACATATTCAGCAAATGATAGCAAATAGGAATACAAATTTTCATTGTCTGGCAAATTTACTTGAACATATAAATTTCCTTGTGTGTCCTCTGTTATGTTATCGGTAAATTCATCGTACACACGAAAAGCGATTCTTCTGTCAAATTTGAGTTTTACTGTTATAGTCTTTTCAATGTGGATTTGTTTTTCTATCTTTATCGGTGTAAAATCCTGCGTAAAGGTATCAGACAACATTTCAACTTGTCTTATCCTTGTTAATTTAAAAAAGCGATAGTCGTTTCTTAATAAGCAGAAGGCATATAAATACCAATCTTTACTCTTGAATACTAAGCAAATAGGTCGTGCATTTCGTTTGCTATTATTCCCCTTGCTGTTAAAGTAACAAAAAGAGATAACTTTCTTTTGGAAAATAGCATTTTTGATAAGATCAAATGTATTTTGTTGCGGCTTACCTTGTACCCAATCCGAAAAATCAACTTCAATCCATTTTGTATATTTCATCTGGAATAAACCGCTTAATTTTGTGAGTAATTCATCAGAAGTTTTGCCTGTAGTTGCCATTATTCCTTGCAGCGCCATTAGTATTTGTTCTCGCTCTTGCTCAGAAAGAAATGATTTCTCCAATGTATAATCACTGAGAATAGAAATTCCGCCGCCCTTTCCTTGTACAGCATAAATAGGAATCCCCGCACTACTTATAGCGTCAATATCTCTGTAAATAGTCCTAATTGACACTTCAAATTTTTGTGCAAGTTCGGGAGCTGTTGCTTTCCCGTTTTCCAAAAGATAATATACAATTCTGAACAATCTGCTTTCCTGCATTTTATCACCTCTTGCATATTATATCACATAAACTTGACAGTACAATGTCATGTTATAAAATTACGGAATAATAGGCTGCTATCTATCAAATCTGTATGTGATACTTTACCGCACATGAGCATTTTCACCCGGATAAAATCCGCACCATAGCCTTCGAGGAGATTGATGATTCCCCAAACACCAAGGCAAGCTCCCAGTGCAATAACCAGCACTTTCAATTTTTCGATTGCCTGTCCCAAAAATTCCATACAGACCGCTCTTTCCGCCGCACTCCGCGGCTCACTATGGGTTTATTTTCTTTCTATATATAAAAAACCGCTGTCCGAAAACATGAATTTTCAGACAACGGTTTGTTGTGGTTGGAGTTATTTTGTTTTGTCAAATACAGCTAATATTTTTTCGTTACCAATTTCGTTTATCTGCTTGTTCCAATATTACCTGAGCAGCTTTTTCAATAATCTCATCACTGGTGGCCAAATTGAAGCGAACCCATGTTTCTGAATTACCGTGAAACCACTCTCCATAGTCTAAGGCAATTTTGCATTCTTTTTCAAAAAATCCAGATATTTCACTCGAATCCAGATATGCGCCAAAATTTACCCACATCAAATATGTCCCTTCTAATGGAGCGATTTCCAGTTTTGGAAGTCTCTTTAACAATTGATCCCGCAGAAAGATGTAATTGCGATAAATAATTTCTTTTACTTGATCAATCCATTCTTTTCCTTCCAAATATGCAGCTTCTCCTGCCAGATATCCAAATGAATTTCCTTCAAAAATATGGATTTTTGTTGCCAAACTGTCCCAGTTTTTCCTTAATTTATCATCCGGAATAACCGCCACCGCTGTGGTCAAACCAGCTAAATTAAATGTTTTGCTGGCAGATGTTAGAATTACGGTATTTTCTTTTTGAATCAAGGTCATTGGGATATGTTTAAAATTTTCATAAACGAAATCATGGTGTATTTCATCTGAAACAATGATAACATTATGTTTTTGACAAATTTCTGAAAGCTTCTCCAATTCTTCTCGTTTCCATACACGACCGATCGGGTTATGCGGAGAACAGAAAAGCAACATTTTTACATTGTTTTCTGAAATTTTCTTTTCAATATCCGCATAATCCATCCGATATTCTTCTCCATTCCATACCAGATCACTTTCAACCAAAGTACGTCCTGTTTGATTTACTGCGTCAAAAAATGGATAATAAACTGGCGGCAGAACTAACACACTGTCTTTTTCCTTTGTCATACAAACAATACACCAGTAAAATGCCTGCACAACTCCTGTTGAATAGCGAATCCACTCCGGTTCTACTTCATATCCGTGGCATTCTTTCTCCCACTGAATAAAGGCTTTATAAAAGCGCGTTGATAACATATCATAACCATATGCACCGCATTCCATATACTTTTTAATCGCATTATGAACACATTCCGGACACCGGAAATCCATATCTGCTACCCACATGCTGAGCATATCACTGTTTCCATATTTTTCTTGCAAGCCATCCCATTTTACACAATCTGTTCCATAGCGATTTACAAATTGAACAATATTTTTCATAACAGATAACTCCCTTTCTAGCATTGTTTACTTTGCAATTGATCCAGAAAAACTTCCTGATACCTGCGATAACCTCCTGCCAAATTATATACTGTGTAACCTCTTCCCATCAAAATTCTTTGTGCAAGGTATCCTCTAAGGCCAATCTGACATGTTACATAAATTTCTTTTTTGATATCAATTTCATTTATTCTATCCCGCAGCTCATCCAGCGGAATGTTGATATATCCCGGCAACGAGCCTCTTTGATATTCCTCCTTTGTACGAACATCAATTTTCAAGGCGTCTTTCGGGATAAGATCCAAATCCTCCACATAGTAAGGAATCATGCTTTTATCGAGGATATTTTCTGCTACATAGCCGGACATATTAACCGGATCTTTCGCAGAAGAAAATGGTGGAGCATACGCAAGTTCCATTTTTTGTAAATCAAAAACTGTCATTCCAAACCGAATCGCATTCGCAAAACTGTCAATACGCTTGTCAACACCTTCATACCCTACAATTTGAGCACCTAGAATTTTTCCTGTATTGGGAGTAAAAATCAGTTTTATCAGCATCGTACTTCCTCCCGGATAGTAAGTTGCATGAGATGCTGAGTAGGTAAATGACTTTTTATAGTCTATTCCTCGTGATATCAGGGTTTCTTCCTTTAAACCAGTCACTGCAACGGTCATTTCAAACAATTTCATGATTGATGTACCAATACTTCCTTCATAGGAAACATTTTTTCCGCTGATAACATCGGCTACAATTCGTCCCTGTTTATTAGCCGGTCCCGCCAAAGGAATCATACATGGTTCTTTTGTGACAAAATTGGTTACTGAAACTGCGTCTCCAATTGCATATACATCCGGAATAGAGGTTTGCATATGATCAGAAACTAAGATTTCCCCCTTCTGTCCCAAAACAATTCCACTTTCTTTTAAAAAGCTGGTTTCCGGACGAACTCCTATTGATACTATTACAAAATCCGTATCGATTGTTTTACCATTATCTAATTTGATATAACCCTCCTCAATCTCTGTGCACTTCTTTCCAAGATAGAGGCTTATCCCTTGCTTTCTCATATAATTATGGACTTCACAGGCTACATCTGCGTCAATTGGTGCAATCAGATGATCTGCTGCTTCTATAACAGAAACCTGTATTCCTCTTTTTACCAGATTTTCTGCCACTTCTAACCCGATAAAGCCGCCTCCAATTACCGCACAGCTTTTTGGATGTTCTTTTTCAATATAGTCATATATCCGATAGGTATCCGGAATATTTCTCAAAGTAAATACTTTGTTCCTACTCTCCGTCCCAAAAGGATTGATTGGTGCACTTCCTGGTGATAAAACCAGTTTATCATAGCGTTCCTGGTAAATATCTCCACTAACTGTATCCCGTACCATGACCCATTTCATTTTGGTATTTACAGAAATTACTTCGCTATGAACCCGTACATTCACATGAAAACGCTTCTGAAAACTTTCCGGTGTCTGAAGCTGCAGAGCTTCTTTGTCTGTAATTACATTTCCTATATAATAGGGCAATCCACAATTTGCAAAAGAAATAAATTCTCCTTTTTCTAACAGGATAATTTCTGCCATTTCATTGTTTCTTCTCAGCCGGGCTGCTGTACTCGCACCACCCGCTACTCCACCAACAATAACCACTTTCATTCTATCTCGCTCTTCTTTCTTTCGGTACCGATCATATACATCCAGGGTACGTGTTACCGTTTCCAGACACCCTTCCTGCTCAGTCGCATATTTCTGATACAACTCTGTACAGGTCAATCCACCCATCTCTTTTTGAAAATAATTTACAAAGTCATGGCAGGTATCCACAAACTGGTCCGTTTTGTGCGCACACTCAAACACATGATATTTTCCCAGTGCTGCCAATGCTCCACAAAGTGCCCCACATATATCCCCACAAATTCCTCCACCAAAACCACTGATCAGTTTCATTTCGTCCTGTGTTAAATTCAAATTGTATTTCTTTCCCAGCATTTTTAACACAGTTTCTGCACAGTTCATTCTCTGACGGCTCAAACATGAAAGACACTCTTCTCTCTGCACCATTGTCACCTCCTGCCTACGATATACAACCAATTATTATACTTCTGGTTTCCAGTGATCCGGTAATGGAGATTTGTACGGAACCCCACCTGTTTTCTTCCTGAACTCTTGTTTTGCTTCAAGAATCAATTCTGGATCATTCATCAAACGTGCTGACATATTTCCAAGAACTTTCGCAGCATAAATCATACCCTGCATTCCGATGTTTGATCTGGAGAAGGAGGTACACTGCCATCCATGGCTGCTGCAGCTGTATCCTTGACAAACAGCTGTAAACTGGGCAGTAGGAACAATCCGGCTGACATCTCCTATATCAAGCGAACCTGAAATAGTACTCTTTGCTTTCATATCAGACATTGGCGCCAAATATTCACAGATATCACCTTGATGTGCATCTACTCCATAAGCTGATTCCAATGACTCACGAAAACGCTTTCCATTTTCTTCGGAGTACAAACCAACTAATCTGGCAAATTCATGTTCTTCTGCACTGAACTTCGGAACTGCTATTTTGTTCATCTCATCCCATAAAGCTTTGTTCAATGCCCTATTTGGCATATAATCGGAACATCCACCCAAAAACTCTATGTCATAGCTGGTTTCTGTCATTTCTGCGGCTCCGTTTGCACAGTGCACCAGACGCTGATAGACCTGCTCAACAACATCACTGTTATTTCCTCGAACAAAATACCATACCGAAGCCTTGTCCGGAACAATATTGGGAACCAGATCAGAGACAATTGTGGCATAATGAATCTTTACACCGGGCAGAACATGCTCTCTTAAATAGTTAGCAGAAATATTCATGAGTTCAACAGCATCCAAAGCGCTGCGTCCATTAAAAGGATCGGAAGCGGCATGTGCTGTTACACCTTTAAAGTGAAATTTTGCAGAACGCATCGCTGAAGTTGATGTTTCAAATACTGCATTTACTCCTTCAGGATGCCATCCCAAGGCAATGTCTAAGTCATTAAAAACTCCCTGTTTTGCCATATAAACTTTTCCTGTTAAAAGCTCTTCCGCAGGTGTTCCATACAAACGAATTGTTCCATGGATTTCTCCACGCTCTATGGCTTCCTTTACAGCAATTGCGGCTGCCAAGGATGCTGTTCCCAACAAATTGTGTCCGCATCCGTGGCCATTTGCTCCCGGAATTAATGGGTTCGGCTTTGTATCCAGTTTCTGAGATAAATTTGGAAGTGCGTCATATTCTGCCATAAGACCAATTACTGGTTTTTCCGACCCATACTCTGCCACAAATGCGGTTGGAGCCTCTCCAACACCCTCTTGAACACGAAAGCCAAATTCCTTTAAAACATGAACCATACGTGCAGACGACTGGACTTCCTTGTAGCCTGTTTCTGCATATTCCCAAATATCTGCTGCAACACCGACAAACATTTCCTGATGAGAGTCAATCCATTTCTCAATTCCTGTCATCTTGCATTCCTCCATTTTTACTTTCGTTCATTTTCCTACTGTTAATATTTTCATCCAAATCGGCAGGAATTTTGATATTGCGCTTTCTTTCCAAAACAAACGCCAGAATCACGCTGAAAATCAAATAAAGAAGTGAAAATGCTGCTGCCATTGCAGTCAGATCTGAAATCAAAAGAATTGCCTGCACAACCAGTAAGGTAAAGGCAAAAACAGCAAATACCGGTATCATTTTAGGAGATAGCTTGAATTTGGAGTTCTGATATGCCTGCGGATACTTTTTAATCAAAAATACTGCACTCAGTGGAGCCATTGCTTGGTATACACAACCCAATCCAGAACCAATGGTTGCAATCGTATTTAATGAAATATCTAAAACAATCGGAACAACTCCCACAACGTAAAATATTAAAATTAGGTAATGCGGTGTTCCAAATTTATGATTAACATTTGCTAGTCTTTTTGGAAACCATCCATCTTCACAGGCAATCATAACTGGTTTTGTGACCCAGGAAAAGGTTGCATTCAAGGTGGTCGCTGTTGCACCCAATGCACCGCCAATCAGGAAAACATAAAAGAACGGACGCGGCAAAATCTCAGCTGCAACCAAAGACAGCGGCTGATCGGCTACTTCTTCCCAAGGTAAAACCCCAGAGGCTACCAATGATATCAAAGCATACAGCACCCCAACAAACAGTGTGCTTCCAATCATGGCAATCGGCAAATCTTTTGCTGGATTTTTGGCTTCACCGCCAAGTTCGGCTATGGTAATTGCACCGCTGGTTGAAAATGTCAGCAATGCTGATGCTGTTAAAAATGCTCTGGGTCCATTTGGAAATAAGTTATCCGGATTAAAAACATAATTGTAATTGACTTCGACAAGACCAAACAATATAAAACTTCCCAAACCTGCAATCAGTGCGATTACTAATATTTTCTGAACAATTGCAGCATTTTTTGTTCCCAGAATATTTGTAACAAATATAATCGTCAATATAGAAAGGGCGACCAGCTTCAGATTGATTCCTGGGACAAGATCCTGAAAATAAGTTGCAAAGGTAATCGCATACATTGACACCGTAATCTGACAGAGAATATATACCATGAGTTCAAAAAATCCTGCTTTTGCTCCCAGCAATCTGCTTGGATAACGGTATGTTCCTCCAGTGGTCGGACATGCAGCAGCAACCTGAGCAGCAGGTAAGAGCGATGTACAGCTAATTACAGCAGCCAGCACAAATGCCAAGACTACGCCTGTTCCCGTCATTCCAATCGCAACTCCACATAAAGACATGACTCCTGCTCCGATAATCTGTCCAACTGCCATACTAAACAGATCTCCACGTCCCAATATTTTTTTCAGGCTTTTTTCTTGCCTCTCCATGTATAACCCTCCTTCCCAAAAATCTGACTCTCATTTTCAGAAAGCAAGGGCACAGGTAACTGTACCCTTACTTTTCAAAAACAGCATTTCCTATTATTTTAAAGAATGACATGCAAAATCTTTACAAGGATTAATCCTCCCACAGTACCGATAATAGATCCAAATGCTGCCATAATTGTAGCGATGGAAATATAGGCTTCCGATTTATTTGTATAAACAGCTGCAACAACAGGAGCAGAGGAATTGCCTCCAATTGCTGCAATAGAAGCACAGCCAAGTGTATACAGGTCTGTTCTGGTGAGTTTTGCATAGATAACCATAATCAGAACATGGATGAGTAGAATTGTTGCACTAGCGGCCAACAGCCAACCTGCACTCATGAAGTAGCTTAAATCAACACCAAGAGTACCGATTGCAACCTGTGTTAAACAAATTGCTGTAGCAAATGGTTTTATAAACGGATTTCGTCCCAGGTTCGTTTTTGCACCCAAAATCATTGCTGCAATGGTAATCAAAATATACATTACAACACCGGCTGGCCAAGATGGGATAAAAGAATTGATTACATTGCCAAGCCACAGACAAACAGATTCCAGTAAAACGCCAATACCAATTACCTTATAAACATCAGCAACATTTGCCTGACGTTTTTCACGGTCATTCAAATCAATTCTTGCTCCTGCCTCTTCCACTGGAACCAGATCTGCATTTGTGAAGCGGTTAAACTTATTCCACAGAAGTGGCAGACCACACATCAGGAAGATTAACCATGGAGAATAAACTACCTCTACCAGAATCAAAACGTTACTGAGCGCTTCATCAGCCAAACTTACTCCATCTGCAACAGCGAACATATTTTCTGGACCTCCGATAAAAGAAGCCACCAATGTACCGTAAGTTTCCGGGATATCAGGAATTCCCAGTTTTCCATGGAAAATAATCGCACTGACAACTGCTCCCAGAATAATACTTACCGCAGTAACCAAAAAACAGGTAATCATCTTTGGACCCAGTTTCAAGATTTTACGTGGATCACTTTGAACGATAACTGCATATACCAAAAGTGGTACACCATATGTTGTCATTGCCTTTTTCGTTGCAAGCACAGCAGAAGTATCACTCATATCAAATACCCCAACGTTTGTTGCTACAACAAAAAATACATACATAAATAAAAGTGGGGGAATGACTTTGAATAATTTGCTGTTTTCATATTTTGTGCTAAGCCACAGATAAATCGCCAGGCAAACAAAAACGAATGTAATAAAACCAAACCCTGTCGTAATCATTGATTCTCCTCCAATCTTACTAATCTTTTAAAAACATTCACACCATACACTAAACTTTTCTAGAACCTTCAGACTATCTATTCCGTATTACAAAAAATACATTCTGCTGCTCGACTAAATCGACTACAACAGCATCTTTTGTCCTTCTGACAGAATCTCCAAACTGATTTGTGCGCAAAGACAGATCTCCTTTTGGTGCTTCAAAGATGATGCCTCCCGTATTGCGGCAATCTTTCGGAACACAAATTCCATACTCCTTAAATAAGGTGTCTCTGTCATACACTATAATCTTTCGAATCGCTGTACCTTCCCCCCAATCTCCTAATCCACGGTCAAATTTGTCCAAATCCTCAATCATTTTTTCTACTCGATCTTCATCATCGTTGCAGAGGATAATCCCTTCCACTCTATCAATCCCATTATCATGGAGATAACGATGGTTGTCATAGAACAGTTCTCTTGTTTTATGACATACAGACTCAACTTCAATATTCGGTATCACATCATCCTTTAATGCAACACATTCAAATACAGCTGTTCCTTTCTTTTCACCGTGGTCCGCTTCTCGAGTTGCATGAACCAAATCAGTCGTTGTAAATCCTTGCGCAACTGCATTATCTCTTGTTACAACAATATCTGTGCTGGCAAATTCAAAGTAATTGATTCCATGTTCGGCTCCACCATATTTTTCAGGATCTCGATTGATTGCGAACTCAAGATAACAATTATCAAAAACAAATCGCATACATCGAGGTGGTTGACCATTTTCATCAAGCGGCATTTTTTTGCAGCCACCTTCCCCTGAAAATCCTAATTGGAACATCACATCAGCAGGATGAAAACGATTTGAAAACATCCCTACATGATCAATTTTCACGTTGATTTCCTTTTTCATAATCAAAACCCTCCAAGCACTTTTTGTTTAGATGCTTAATTATTAAGACACTTAATAATATATCATTACCCCAGTATTTCGTCAATATAATTAATAGAAATTTATCACATATCATAATTATTTTTATAATTATTGTTCAATATTTTGTTGCTTTTTCGACGATCTCTGGGTTCTTTGTGATTTTTTATATTTCTTCTCCTTTTTTAATTTCTCTTGCATTTTGTGATAGAATATCTTATTATACATAATAGACAGAGTATAGTTAACATACTGAAATGAGGTATTTCATGCACGACATTATAAGAGAACATCCATCTGACGATAATATTTCTCTTTTATTCGATAAATCTGAAATGTTATATCGATTTGTATTGATGTATTACAACTATTGTATCAAAACCCAGGATTATGGGTTTGGGAATGAAGTTACCATGGTAGAAGCTCATACCGTAACTATGATAAACGATCATCCCGGAATCACCATCTCTCAATTAGCTTCACACTATAACCGCACAACAAGTGCTATCAGTCAACTGGCAACTAAGCTTGAAAAAAAAGGGCTAATCACCCGAAAAATGATTAGTAATCTCAAAAACATTCATTTGTACACCACCCCGGAAGGGGATAATCTCAGCAAGCTCCATAAAATTTATGATTCCAATGAAGTAATCGAAACCTTGCATACCCTCTCTCTGCATTGTACTCCCCAAGAAGTAGATGCTTTTTTCAAAGTTCTGCAAGAATATATTGCCATGTTGAAAAATTAGTCAGTTTTTCGTTTTAGGGAAAATATTTTATAAAAGACCGTTTTTAGAAGTTATTTCTCTTCTAAAAACGGTCTTTTTATCTTTAGAATCTATTTCATAATCACAAGACTGGATAACATACATAACAAGGTATTTGTAACATTTTCAATCAAGCTATCAATGGAAATAGATCCAGTGTTACTAGGATTCATTCCATATCCTTTCCTCATAACGGATTATATTTCGTCGACTGGGAAAAGTCGATCAGGTTAAGCACCCTGATTTTATATCCACCTTCCACCAGCATTTTTCCACACTCTTCAATAACGGTGCCTTTCGGGTCGGTAACAATGAAGCTGGCATTCATCTGCATTAGATTTGGCTTAATATGAAATTGAGTTTTACCAGAACCGGAGCCTCCGATTACCAGTACTTTTTGTTGATATTATACTTTGGCAGTTTATTTCGTCCCACCATGATCCGCTCGGTCTGAGTGAGCAGAATGTTCTTGCTAAAATCAGGGTCGATATATGGTTTGATGTCCTCTGAGGTACCTCATCTTGCTGAGCCATACTGCACCCCTTTGCGGTATTTCTTGGCATCGTTTTTTACTTCGTCCTGCATACTGGGTTCCTCCTTAAAATCTATTCTAACATTCAAAAACCGTCAGCCCTGTTACCAGAGCTGACGGTTTTACTGTCTGCATATTCTATTTACCAATACACTGCATAGGAATCAAGCGGTTCATCTCCGTACTCGATAACCCACGCCGCCAGTTTTTTAGCGATGTCATCGAGCATCGCAAAGTCCAGATTGTCCGCGGTATCGCGGGTTGTATTTAATATAGAATTGGTTTCCGGATTGGTCAGGCAGGCGTCCTGAAAAAGTAGCACTGCACTCATCTTCTCTCCATAGAAGGCCTTCTCATCCGCACCCAAAGCCCGATTTGCGTACTGGAGCCCAAGTCCTCCGGCAAGGCTGTTGCGCAAAACTGCTTCCGAGTTTTCTCCATAAATGGTCAGTGGCTGCCCCTTCCAACCGATACATTTGAGGTTTACCATGCGAATCTGTGCATACTGATCTTCAATCAGTTTGGACAGCGCACCGGAGCCGTTCTCATCGTTATCCTCGGTGTTGAATGCGGCAAAGATCACATCACAGGGCAGTTCGTCCGACTGCACAAGCCAAGCTGCTGTTTGTATCATCGTTGCCACACCCGAAGCATTGTTGTACGCGCCGGGCATCAGGAGCGGTCCACACTGTCCCGGACCGTCAAAATTTGCTCCGAGCACGACTGCTTTGGTGCGGTCTTTGCCAGGAAGATAGCCCACTACATTCTCTGCGGTACCTTCTTCCTCGATGGCATCCGGCAGGCGCAGATGGATTTGATAGCCCGGCTGTTTTAGCTGCTCATAGACTTCCTCGCTGACCAGAATCCGGGTTGGATTGCCGGAAGGATTGGTGTAGGCCATTCCTGCGGACACCTCTCCTGTTGTCAGATTGAGTTTACGCGCAGTACCTTTGGACTCCACATTTGCATCCCAAATCGCTTTACCCTCATCGTAGACAGCCTGATCAGTGGTGAGTGAAACAGTTACATCCAGCTCCTCCGGCGATGCTCGGAATACCCAATCTTTTCCCAGTTCGAGTGCTGTCTGCGTTTGATCTGGCGCAACAATCCACGCTTCTCCGGGGAGGATGGAAGCAACGTTTGTCTGATAGCTCGGCTTCCAGCTTCCCAGTTCCGGCAGCTGCTGCAAGCCGATCCGCTCAAATTCTTTCGCGAGATAGTCCGCGGCGGCGCGATTGCCCTCGCTTCCACCGACGCGTCCCTGATATTTCGGGTCGGTCAGCTCCCGAACATAGGTTTCGGTCGTCCCCTCAACCGTTCCGCTGATCTCCTGCACCGGGTCGATTCCTTTTGTCCATGACAGGTCGTTTTTTTGCTGAGGTGGTTTTACTTCCTCAGGCGTGTTTTCCTGTATCTCAGCCGGCGTTTCCTGCTCAGTTTCCTTCTGAACCATTTCTTCCTGCTGACAAGCTGTCATCGAGAGCACGAGGGAAACTGCCAGCATCAGGCACCATATCTTTTTCATAAAGCACCTCCTGTTCGATTACCAAAAGATCGGATAGCGTTCCTGGGCGTCACTTCCGCGCTCGATAACCCACGCAGATAAATCCTTTGCTAACGCATCCATCTGTTTTGGATCAAGATTTTCTGCTGTATCGCGGGTGCTGTGGACACATTCCTTTTTATTCCAGTCCCCCTGTGAAATCGTGACTGCCGGAATCCCTCTTTCCTGAAAACTGAACTGATCTCCGGAATAAACTTCATTTTTAAAAGGGATGCCCATTCCTCCTGCCAGCTCATTTCTTAAATCGGTATTCTCCATTCCCCCGAACACAGCGGATGGTTCTCCTTTCCAGCCCACACAGTCGATATTGATCATCAGCATCTGTTCATATTGATCTGCAAGCACATTGGCAAATGACCTGGAACCGTTAAAACCAATTTCCTCTGCGTTGAAGGCCACTACAATAACGTCACAGGGCAGTCTATCCGCTTTGGAAAGCCATGCTGCCGTTTGGAGCAGGGTTGCCGCTCCCGAAGCATTATCATAAGCTCCGGGCATCACCGAACCACATTGGCCTACACCATCAAAGTGCGCCCCAAGCACCACTGCTTTTGTGCTGTCCTCTCCGGGGAAAAATCCAGCGATATTATCCGCTTCCCCCCGCTGAGCAGCAGCTGGTAATTTCAGGTGTAGCTTTGCTCCATCCTGCTTTAACTTTGCATAAACTTTCTCGGTAACTATGATACGGCTGGCATAGTCCTTTGGATTAAAATAGGCAATTCCCTTTTCAACATCACCGGAAATCACATGGATATATTGATGCGGATAAGCTGGTCCCATTGCATTCACATCCAAAAATGCCCTGCCTTCCTCACAATCGGAGAAATTTTCTGAGAGTGGCAGGGTCAAATCGACCGCCTTATAGGAAGCTCGAAACACCCAATCCTTCCCCAGAGTCAGCGGAGTTTGTGTACCGTCAGCGGACACGATCCATGCTTCTCCTGGCATAACCTCAAAAACAGGACTGTAAAAGCTCTGACGATAGCTTTCCAGATCCGGCAGCTGCTGCAATCCCAATCGAACAAACTGCTCCTCGATGTAGTCTGCGGCGGCGCGGTTTCCTGCACTGCCGACCACTCTGCCCTGATACTTCGGGGCGCTCAGCTCCAGCAAGAACTCCTCGCTGGAACTTTCCACCGTCCAGTCCGGCACGAAGGAAACCTTCGGCAGATCGGTCACCCAGGTAAGCGGAGTCTCCTCCGCCACTGGCTGATCGGATTGATTTTCCTCGTCCTCAGAAGGAACCGTTTCTTCTGAGGTTTCTTCTTTGGTTTGTTCCTCATTCTGCTGTGTTTCTTCGGGCTGCTGTGACTGCTGTTTTGGAGTCTGGGCTGCTGTACATCCGGACAGAAACAGCAAACTCAAGCAGAGTGCCAGTATTCTTTTCATGCTACTTTCCTTCCTCCAGCGCGCCGTCCTTCAAATGCAGAACCTCATCCGCTTTGTCCGCGATAGCAAGGTCGTGGGTCACAACAATGATGCAGTAGCCTTCCTCATGCGCCAACCTTTGTAACAGGGAGAAAACCAGCTCACTGTTCTCGGTGTCCAGATTACCGGTCGGCTCATCCGCAAGGATAATACGTGCATCCGAAACCAACGCTCTGGCAATCGCTACCCTCTGCTGCTCGCCGCCTGAGAGCATCGCAGGCAGTCTCTTATAATAGGAGCTGTTTAGTCCCACATCTTTGAGTTTCTCCCGGGCAGTCTTCTCTGCCTGACTTTGGCTTACGCCTCTCAACAGCATCGGATAGGTCACATTCTCCTCTACTGTCAATAGAGGAAACAGATTGTAACTCTGGCAGATGAGTGAGATAGCCCGTAAACGGTATTCATCGCGGTTACATTCTGCGGTACTCTTTCCGTCATAGAGGATACTTCCTTCGGTCGGCAGATCAAGTCCTGCCAGCAGCGACAGAAAGGTGGTCTTTCCACAGCCGCTTTTTCCCACGATGGCATAGAACTTTCCTTCCTCGAAATCGAAGTTGATGCCTTTGACAGCGTGTACCTTCTGATACTTGCTCTGATAGATGTAATGCACGTTTTGTGCCTGTAACATTCCCATATCCTCACTCCTTATCCCGCAGAATATCCATGACATTCACGCGTACCGTCAGCATTACAGCTACTGCCGCACCCAAGGTGTAACAGAGTAAAATCACAGCGCAGATAGCAAGCTGAAAACTGCTTTTCTCCATCAGTCCCACTGCCGCTGCACCCAGCATCACTCCGGCAAGGCAGAGCACAAACTGCTCGCACAAAGCTTTTATGGTAATCTGCGTACGGCTCTCACCCAGCATCCGCATGACGGCATATTCCGGCTTGCGGCCACGTGCTAACAGAAAGCTGATGAAAAAGCCGATGGCGGCAATCATCACAAAGAAAAACAGATACGAGCCTTCCAGCTGGGCAAGGTTGCTTTCAATCGGTCCGACCGTTTCCTTGAGGATGCGGTCATCGATGCGGACACGCGCATATTTGCTGTCACGAAGCCCCTTTTCTGTGATCATCGTTTTAATCTGTGTGAGTTGCAGGTTATCCCTGACTGTAAAATAGACTTCATTGAGTCCAAAAATCCATTCGGAATAATTGCCGTTCTGTTTTTGGACAGCATTTGCAGCAATGGTAAGGTCTTCCATCGTTTTAAGCGGCATAACAGCGGCAAATCCGGTGATCTTGCCCGGATAGGTGCCGACCACCTTCATACGGAAGATGCCCTCCATATAACTCTTGTTTACAAGCACCCGCGCAAGCATCGGAATGGTATCCCCCAGCGCATAGCCCCACCTTTCGGAAACAATGCAGATACGTTCATTCCCTTCCAGGCAGGTTTCATCGTAGCCGTCCAGCCAGCGGATGTCATCCTGAATACGCACCAGCTCATCCTCCGCAGAAAAGGTGTTGTACGCCTTCATGGCACCGCTGACAACACCACTCTCCTCCTCTGCCTGAGCGAGCAGATTCTGGAATGCAATGAGCTGCTCCTGTTCAGAAGCGCTTGTCCCTGCCTTTTCTTCCAGAATCTCTTTTGGAAAGGCGCGGATGCTGAAAGATCCGCTGGCATACAGATTGCTGAAATAGCCGCTCTCCTGTATCTCCTTCCAAAGGCTTCCTGAAACTGCCGGAACTTCCGGGCTTATTCCAGTACTGACGATGCTTCCGGTCACGGTAATTCCCTGATGCGTTTCCTCCAAACGCTTGCGGGTGTTTTCAATCAAGCTGGGATAAAACAGCATGAACACCGTCGCCACCATGGTGGCAACCACCACCAGCAGACAGGCAGCCTTGCGGCGCCATGCCATGTGCCAGAGATAAGAAAATCCTTTCACTCCAATCCCTCCCTGCTATTTATTCTTGGGAAGAAGTTCCCGCGGTTCTCGGTTGATATCCGGCACAGCAAATCCCAACAGAAACACCGGACAGAGCAGCAGCGCACCGCAGGCTTGCAGCGTTACCAGTGGATCTGCCGCAACGCGGATGTCGGACTCCTGTTCTGTCAGGGCAGAAAGATCGTTTTCCTGACTCATATCCATCTCGATCTCCTCGATGTTCTCCTGCATGATGCTATTGCCCACGATGTACGCCAGTCCATATCCGCTGATTCCTCCTGCTGCCGAACCCAGTATGGTCAGCACCATCGCACAGAGCAGGACTGCTGAAACCGCCTGTTTTTTCGTTCCGCCCAGCAGCCGGAAGATTCCCACCGTCTGCCGCTGGTTCTGCCAGAAGAAATATGCCACCAGAACACAGATGATGAGCAGAAGGATAGAAGAAAGCAGGAGCAGCAGCTTTGCGGTGTTGTTCATCGACAACAGACTGGATTTTACTGCACTGTAGCCCTGATCGTAAAAGGTAAATTTTGGTATGTACTCCCCTTTTCCTCCGGTCGTAACACCGTTTGCCTCCATATCCTGAACAAAGTCCTCCACCGAACCGTTTTTGATTTTTACGCTGAAGGTGGAACCATGAACCATAACATCCTTCTGCTCCCGTGGCTTGGCAATAGAATTGGTTGGAACAAAGATGGTAAAGGGCGAAAGTTCCAGCGTATCCGGTGCAAGTTCTGTATTTCCGGCACTGGGATAGCTTTCGTAAATGCCCACGATCTCATATTCTCCCTCGTCCACAAACGGAGTTTTCTCTGCATCATAGATCGCCTCATCCGGAACAAAGGGAGCGTTCGGGATATAATCGCTTTCAAACAGCTTCATATTCAGTTTGTCGCCAATCTTCCACTGCTGGTTTTGTGCTACCTCTTTGCTGATAAGGCAGACCTTCGCACCGGATTCATACTCCTCTTCCGTGATGAGCCTGCCCTCACAGAGCGCTGTATTTCCAAGGTGAAAGGTCGGAACAGAGGTGACATCATTGGTTGCAACTACATTGTGTGTATACTGCTGGACATGGATGTCCTGCCAGAGATCCTCGAAGTAGGCTTTCAGCTTCGGGTCATTCTGCACATCCTCCCAGCGCTGGATTGGGAATGGGGTGTCACCGACCTCATACTCCATCCCTTCCCTGCCTCCATCGTAAGTCAACTGGATATTCCGGTAATCCTGAAGCGGTACTACAAGATCAAAGGTTGTCTCGTACCCATCTGAGGTTGTGGTATATTCCAGCGTCCCATCCTCATTCCACAACCAGTAGCCATGGTATTCGATAATCGCTACATACTCCACACCGGGATAGAGGATCAGACAATCGGTGTCCTCAGTTTTGTTGAAGGCTTTGATGTCCTGTTCGCGCGCCTCCCACTCCTCTGGTTTAAATCCCAGATCGTAATAAAACATCTTCTCAGGGTACTCAAAGCAGCCGGCGGCTTCATCAAGAACATTCAGACCAAAGTGGTATTCTTTCGTATTATTGGGATCATCATGATACTTCAGCTCGAGTGGTTCCTTTGCCTGAATCTGAAAACGGATAATATTGTTGCTGCGCATAAACCACTGCGGAATGTCTGTACCATCACTATTCACTTGAGGGGCATAAAACATCGCCGGACATTCCTCGATATAGGCGCCGTACTGTGTCCGCAGATCATAGCTTCTCACCGCTTCACTGTCGATGATCTTGCTGATATCATATCCCCTGACACCCACCGACTGATAGCCGATATGCTCCTCGCTGTTGCGTTCCACCAGCTCTCCGTACCGGTCCACCTCTCCGTACAGCTCGGTCACTGCCAGTGTGGAAAAGGTGCTCTCGGAGGTTTGCAGGTTGCAGATGCTGTTCCGGTACAGGTTCATGCTTGTGACAAAAAAGGTCGCTGCAATCAGCAGAAGCCAGAAATAAACAACCGTCTTTTTGCTTCGCTTTAGTTGCTCAATAAATATCTTTCGGTGCATAATGCACCTCCTCTCCCGCAGAATATACTTGTTATCTACAACTTTACAAAACACCTTAGCGATGGTCAAGTAGCTTACAATATTTTCTACATAATGTTGTAGAAAATCATTTGATTTTATTCTAATCGCACATACAAAGTAATCTTATTCAGAATCTCCATATAATTAAAGCCACCCGTTAAACGGGTGGCTTTAGCAGATCCTTATAGAGCCTATCTCTTGTGGTTGCCCCTTTAAGAAGGCACTGAACTAATGTTTAAGCACATATTTTGCACTGCAAGCTCCTTATTCGGGACTATCTCACGCAATTTCTTTGAGAGCTTTTCGAACATGTTGCTTTTCTTTGGGTTCCAGCTAACGCAGGAACTTATTTCATTCACTAAAGTTTTTATTGTTCCCTATTGAACTGGAGTTTTTTCATGTCTATTCGGCACGTAAATGTCATTCCAGAACTAAAAAAATCCAGATTCAATTTTTTAAACCTTTTTGTTTTTCTTGTATTATACCATAAGAAAAGCCATGTTCCAGCAATTAACTAATTTTATATTTGGATTATCCTTGTGGTTCATATGCAATGATATCTCCACTTTCTTCTGCTTCTTTCGCGATTCTTGCTGCCTCTTCTTCCATTTTACGGAGTTCTTCTTCCGTATATTCTTTTCTTGGTCCATCATCTACTGGTTTAATATTTGTATCATTTACCACTTCCACTTTCTCAGATCCTTTTGACGTTATCTCTTCATCTATTGGCTCCTCTGCAACTGGCGCAGGGCTTTCCATTTCTGCCGGATTGACTTACACAGGCGAACGTTTCGAACATTATTTTGGAGATTTCATTCAAAAATATGGTTTTCACGATATGTACTCCGGCGGATTTTATCCCTTTGAAACGTTAGAAGAACATTGGGCATATTGGAGCCGATATATCTACATCAACCGCTATCTGGACGCACCAAAACCCGTTTACAATGACCTTTTGAAACTGGTACAGGATAAAGACTATTTTGTCCTGACCACCAATGTAGACCATTGTTTGCAAAAAGCCGGATTTCAAAAACAACAGCTCTTCTATACACAGGGCGACTATGGATTATGGCAGTGTTCCAAACCCTGTCACCAAAAGACCTATGACAATGAATTTGTTGTCAAAAAGATGTTCACTGAACAGAAAAACATGAAAATTCCCAGTGAATTGGTGCCCCACTGTCCTATCTGCGGTGCACCTATGTCCATGAATCTACGGGCAGATATGACCTTCGTAGAGGATGAGGGCTGGTATACAGCAGCCGCACAGTATGAGAACTTTCTTCACAAACATCAAGGACAACATATCCTGTATCTGGAATTGGGAGTTGGAAACAATACACCCGGTATTATCAAATACCCTTTTCGAAAAATGACCTATCAAAACCCTAAAACCGTTTACGCATGCATCAACTTATTAGATTCATATTGTCCAAAAGAGATTCAAGAGCAGACAATTTGTATTAGTAGAGATATCGGCATGGTTTTAAACGAGCTATCCCGATGAGTATACAAAAACAATAAGAGGTGGCAGTATACTGCCACCTCTTATTGTTCTCACAGAAATCATAAATCCCCATAGGGAAACCAGAAAGCCAAAATTTTCTCTATCTATGATACTGACTATTTCCCTGCCATCTTGATCACTACATTACCTGCATGGCCAACATCTGCAGCGGTACGAATCGCCTTTTCAAGTTCAGACAAAGAAAACTCATGGGTAATAATAGATTCCAAGTTCCACTTTCCACAGCTCATAATTTCCTGTACATCGCGTACATCCTCGGGCATATAGCCGCCGGACCCGATGATACTTTGTTGAGCATAGGTCATCTGCAACAGATTAATGGAACGAGGAGCATTGTTAACCGCAACAGAAACAAATCGACTTTCAATTTTACCAAGGTTCAGAAATTCTGTCAGAATAGTTTCCGCACCTGCGGCATCCAACCAACAGTCAATATCAGCTGTTTTCCCGCTCAATGATGCTGACGTTCCAAAGTATGATGCCGCATGAGCTTCAAAGCTTTCATTTGCTGTGTTACAGGTTTCAAATCCCAGTCCTGCCGCCAGTTTTAAGCGAAAATCTGAATGATCACACACCATTACTCTGTTCATCCCGAAATGCTTAAAAGCAACAGCAGCTGCAATCCCGATCGTTCCACAACCAAAAACTACTGCATTTTGACCTGAAACATATTGACTTTGTCCCAATGGAATCATCCCGCGCCTTGCTGCCCGGCAGCCAACTGTAAAAGGTTCGATCAAACTGGCAAGACGATCGGAAATACTTTCATCAACAGCATAAAGTGAGTGATTCCGCTTGGCCTGCGGAATCAGAATATATTCAGAAAAGCCACCAATCGTCCCTGCTCTCCTGGTATCATTTTTGGCATATCTGGGATAAGGGTAGACCCGTTCTCCCACTACAAACTCAGTAACATTCTTCCCTACTTTGACTACACGGGAAACCGTTTCATGTCCAAATTCTCCGCCCACAGTAATCTTGTGGCCTGTATTGGGACCATGGAGGAATACAGCCACATCGGTTCCGCAAATACTGGAGTAGATGTTTTGCACTAAAACATCGTCATCACCTATTTCAGGTAAATCGAGTTCCCGGATTTCAAGCGCTTCTTTTCCTAAATAAATTCCAGCCTTCATTTACTTTCCTCCTGTTTTCCGCGCCCACACATGACACATTGCTCCATAACAGCACTAATATGACTAATAGAATCTCTGCAGTCATTTTTCAACCATTCCGAAATGATTGCCATAAGGCCGTGTATATAAAATGCTACCATATATTGCTGATCCTCTTGTGCAATCTGAAAACGTTCCAGAATTGGGACAAAAACATGGCTCATCATCCGGTTATAGGTTTTGTCCAGTTCAAGCGATTTAGAATTTTTTAATGCTGTTCGGAACAAACGTTTGTTTCGCGCGATATATTCGAGATACGGAGTTAGATATTCCGGTGTAACCAGATATAATTCATCCAAAGGACATTCCTGTATCTTGGAAACGAACATCTCTGCACGCAGCTTCATATGTTCCAGAAATTGTTCGTTCATGTACTGTATGCTTTCTGTCATCAAATCTCCGATTGTCTCATAGTGCAGATAGAAGGTGGAACGATTAACACCTGCTGCTTCACAGATTTCCTTTACTGTGATATATTCCATATCCTTTTTTCCCAACAGTTCCAGAAAAGCCTGATCCATTCGAAAAGCAGTGTTAAAATATTTACTTTCGGATTTTTTCATTACGTTCCACCTTCTTTTCAATTTTTGACGATTGAACCATCATCATCACCACCATCACCATAACAATAAAGAATATGGGCTGCCAGTAATGGCGTTCATCATTTTACGGTACTCCTCTCCATTCGAAGAGAAACGTACGATCATTGCTGTCTGCAAGCAGAGAACAGACATCATAGCGGATACAAAATTCAAGACTTTGGCAGCAGACAGAATCGGGCTGTCCATTTTTCTGGACTTCACAAGATTTACTATGGACAGTGTCATCATATATAGTGTATACAATGCGGACAGATAAATCAAATACCCTGGATAATTGAAACTGGAATTGGTCTGTATCATAAGGAAAATCATTCCGCCCATTGGAACATTCAGTATAAAAAGCATGATTGCTGTCCGGCGATAACACCGAAGTTCATACGCTGTTCCTTTTTCTTCTCTGTGGCGGTACCCAAATATCAAGTATGCCCTCATGATGCAGAGCACCATATAGTAGACTGCCATGGAAAAGAACCAGACAGAGGCATACCAAGCTGCGGTCACAAAGCGGAAAAGCATATATAGAAAATTGATGCTCATTCCCTGATAAATGCTGATGCTGTTTCGAAACATCTGGTCATTTAAATATCGATTGCCAAATGTCGTAGATGATACTTTTCGGATCAGTCTGCTACGCTCCCATAAACTTGCCTTCAACTGAGTAAACCGCCCTGCCAATACTGGTAAGGCGGCAATCAGGATAACGAGAGAATATGCTGACATCAAAAAAATCGGATATGCAACAGCACTTTCTTCCCAGTGGGAAGCAAAGACGAAAATAAGTGCGACAAAAGAAGTCGTTGGGACAGTATAGATAGCCCACTTGGTCGGATGAAAAAATCTGTCCAAAAACATCTTTGCCTTCTTCATTTTTTATTCTCCACTTATTTCTTTGGCCAGTTCCATGATCTCGAAAGCGTATTTCTGTTTTCCTTTCGCCAGCATTTTCTTGTAGACGGGATAGTTGATGCCCATGCCTGCTAAGCCAATAAGCCCAATAATGACACCAAGTACGAATGAAACTGAGCTGCCGCTTCCGATCACTTTCATGGACAGGCACATACCAACTCCGGCTATCAGTGCGCAAAGAATACCAATGGTATAGGTAAATACTGTCGCCGGTAATTTTGCTTTGGTATCCAGTTTCCGAAGAGCAATGACTTTGGAGTCGTCCTTAGGTGCATATTCGTTTGCAAGGTGTTCTGCATAAATTTTGTCTGTGTTCATAGTTTTTACCTCCTTGATTTGATGCTTCTATCTTACCAAAATCAGAAGTATGATGGAACAACACAGACAGTACCTTGTGTTGAATTAAACCCTTGAATATACATACAAAACTTTCTCATGAATAGATTATATCACAAAAACAATTTCTTTTTTGCTTTTGACTAAGACCAGCTCAGACTGATTTCCTGACTTATTCACTGCCTAGATAGCAAACGTTCTTATCTCCCAAAACAGTTATGATAATATAAAGCGTCTAGGGTGATATCTTTCCCGATATTATAAAAAGAGGAGCTTTTTTAGCTCCTCTTTTTTTGACTTATTGCTTTTTATCAAGGCTGTTTCAAAGGATACTTGAAAGATAAAGGATAACAACCAACAATTTTAAATGGTACTACTCTAAACAGGAAGTTGCTCAATATAGTAGATATCTATATAATCACTTTTTCGATTCGGTGAACACATCTAAACTTCCAAATAAAATCTGACAGAATAACAACTCCTACTATGGGTCAAATCCTCTGCCTTATTCTTTTTCAAAAATCATTCTCAATTCTGTGTTCGGTGTGCCAAGCTGAATCGTTTCCTCCGTACCATCAAAGCGGAAACCGTATCTCTCATAGAATCGGATTGCCCTTTCGTTTCCTTTGAGCACCCAAAGTGCAATTCTCTTATACTCCTTGAGCTTTTCAAACGCTGCGTTCATCAGCTCATAGCCGACCTTTTTTCCGTAATAATCGGCGAGCACATAGATGCAGAACACCTCGCCGCAATCTGCAAGTGTATCATCATGGTATTTTCCATAGCCAACAAAGCCGATCACTTTTTCTCCATCCTTAGCAACCAAAAGGTTTTCCGGCCATTTGTGGGCGATTTCCTTACACTTTTCTTCGCTCATGCTGCTCAGATATTCGGCATCCATCAGCCCGGTATAAGCTTCCTGATAGGACTGATAGTGAACATGGCCTTTTCCGTCCATTTCACTTTCGGTCTGCATTGGTTTGATAATGTAATTACTCATAAAAATCGTCCCTCCTTACAGGTTGTTTATTTTAAGCTAATTAAGAATTACGAAAATGATGTCCCGCAGAATGCATGATATATCCAGCCGGAAAACAAAAGGTGTATTCTCTGAGTTTTAAGGTTTTTCTCTGGAGTAACACCCCCACAAACTGGAAATCCCTTATTTCTTTTTGAATTTTGACACAATCTTATTTACCCATATATCCATGATTATGTCGCCAATGGTTCCCAAAGCATCCACTATTAAATCAAACATAAGACAGCCTCTCAAATTTAGATTTGTCATCCACTTTGTTTAGATAAATTGTACCATAAATTTATCAACAGCTCAATCTATATTCGTAGAAATAAAGGAAAGTCCTAAATAAATGCTATCTTATTCTAATTATAAAACTATTTGCTGTAAGGTTTCCTTCCCTATTGACCAAACTTTTGCTCAAAGCAAATCAGGACCTATTCTTCCGTTTCATATACAATATCACCTGTAAAGTACATGGACAGTGACATCTGAATCGACTCTTCTTTATCAGGCAAACGCAGATAACCAATATATTCCACTTGGTTAAATCCATACATTTCATCTACAATCTCAAAGGAATACTCGTTATACTGATCAAGAAAATCTTCCAGCGACATTTTCTTTCCTCTGAAATCACCATATCTTCCCAAATCGCTTAACAGCAAAATACAGGCAGAATCCTGATCGACCTCTTCAATGGTAATACTACCATTCACCTGTGGATATGGTTCTTTCGCGCGGATATATCCATGCTCAAATCGCAGATAAACAGTATCATTTTCCAAGATAATCTGATTCACAATCATGTCATGTAAGCTATACGGTACGTCAACTTGTTGTTTAAATCTTGTTATCATCTTTTAGCAGCTCCTAATTTCTCGATAATCTTTTTTGTATGAATGATACCATAAATTTATCAACAATTCCATATTCCATTTACCAGTATAATAGATCGGATTTTAATGGAATCAGCTCTCAGCTACCTTCGATTGAGAAAGTAAATCTGTGGAAAATCATTTTGCTTTTAAATTTAACACTGATGTTCTCTTTCCTTTCACTCCCTTCACTCATAAAATATGACCCACATCCTTTTTTGCATCACAATAGTTTTGCATTTTCTTTTTTAGCTTTACAAATTATTCCCCAAGCCCCTGCTTTCCGTTTAAAAGTTTTCTAAAACACCAAGGCACCTCCCAATGCAATAACCAGCACTTTCAAGGTTTCAATTGCCTGTCCCAAAAATTCCATACGAACCTCTCTTTCTGCTATACTCTGCAACTTGCTATGGATTTATTTTCTTGCTATATATAAAAAAAAGAGATTGATATCATTATGTTTGTTCCTCGTAAAATAAATTGTATGATTTGTTATAAACATGATTACCATAAAAAATCCTCCAGCCTGAATGGTTGAAGGATTTTCTCATAATAAATTTAAAATTTGTAGCTAATACGATTGTTTGTATCTCATTTGGTTGTGCATTTATTTGGAGCCTTTTTTATTTTTTCAACAGTTCCAAATTTTCTGCCATTCTGAATAGTTCCTTCTTTCCAATATTGCCATAAATATTGATCGATATTCTACCTGTATTTAAGTAAATCGATTGTTTTCCTTTCTTCTCACTGTAAAAGCCATTTTTTCCATCAAATTCTATGTTAATGATTACAGAATCTTCTGTGTCTATACAAAAAGTCCTATTTTCTGAATTCAAACGTTGTGAAATACAAAAATATAAATCTTCTTTTTCAAAACGTATATAGTATGTCATATCATTTGATATTTCTTCCATGACCTCAAACCCAACCGGAATATATTTGGGAAAGTAAAAATATTCCATTGATTCTTCGTGATCCTCTGCAATAATCTGTTTGTATGTTTGAATTGAGGTATAGCGTTCCTCTCTCAAAAAGATTGTTTCATAAATGGAAAAGCCATTTGCTTCAGCCAAAAAGATCAGACTTCCTGATATCATCCCCACTATCAGCAGAATACTCGCTGTCCGCCACATTGTCCAACTTCTTAAAGAGTGTTTGATAGCATACAGCCGGTAAATTCGTTTGATTCTCCTCACAAATCGTTTGAATGGGACATAACCCTCCATCTTGTGTTCTTCAAAAAGCTTTTCTGATTTTTGAAGTTCTTCCTCTTCAATCTGTCGCAATGCCTCTGCAAGAAAAACATCAAACAGCTGTTCATTTAGTTTTTCTCTGTTCATCCGCTCTTGTCCTTTCTTCTGATAGATTCTCTTATCCTCCATTTCCCTGATGGACAGATTAATAAACCCAAAACTTAAAATTATGTAAAAATAATGTTATACTTTCCATTTGGTCTCGTTACTATTATAGTAAGTATAACTGCTTTTCCCACTGGTTTACTACACTTTACCTTTATTTTTAAACTTTTTGTTTCCGAAATCAAAAATAAATGCCGGATATCCAACCCGGCATGAAACACTTTCAAATCTAAGAAACAAAAAATGACAGTGGCTTATAAAAACCACTGTCATCCCTGTTTACCTTATATAAATAACTCACACTCTTTTCGGTCCGAACATACCTTTTTAAGTGCCAGGCCAGCCGCAGACAACATAACAGGATTTACCCGACGCGCCTTATGTGGGCATACCGAAACACATCTCATGCAGGAGATGCACGCCTTGTCATCGACTTTTTTGGGATTATCCTTGTCGATTGCCTGAACAGGACACTCTTTTGCGCATATGCCGCATTGTGTACATTCTCTGGTCGGTTTTGGAATCATGCCAACTCCTCCCGCATTTTTATAAGGACGGTTGCCTGGGATAGTAGGTTCTTCAGTGTCTCCAGCAGAAAGTTTTGTTTGAATCTGTTTTGCAAATTCATACAGTTGCTGAGCATCCTGTGCATCCGGTCTGCCGGCAGCAAACTGTCGTGCGATGGAATGCTCTGCAATTGCAGCAACGGCTGCTGTTACACAAAAACCTGCCTGTTTTGCAACATCCTGCAATTCCACCAATGTATCCTCATAGGCACGATTTCCATAGACACACACTAAAACTGCACGAGCTCCATGACCATCTATCATAGCCAGTCTTTCAGCAGCAACTTCCGGAACACGGCCTGCATAGGACGGAACCGAAATCACTGCAACATCCTCTTCTGTCAGCGCAATGCTGTGAAAATCTGCCTGACTGTTTGTCAGATCAACTAAAACACTCTCCCCTTCCAGTGCAGATGTCAAAAGTGATGAAACCTTTTTTGTTCCTCCTGTCGGGCTAAAGCAAATCTCATAAATTTTCATATGTAATTCCTCCTTAATCTCCTGACACATCTCATTGATCGCTTATTTTCTATATCTCATAATCTTGTCAACATTCATTTCCTGCTGTATCACCCATAATCTTTTTGCAGATTTTCTATTTTTATATCGATTTCTCTTGAAACTTTCCGGGAATCTCGATACAATAAATGATGTAACAATTTAATTTACATCGTTTACAGTTTTGCACCCAATAGATGTAATGTCAAGAGTTACATCTATTGAAAATATCATTCACTTTTTACTGAAAGGACATATTATGCAAATCAGTATGAAATACTCCATTGCAGTTCATTGCTTGATATTCATCCATGAAGTTAAGGGAACTGCAAAAGTGACCAGTAATCTCCTCGCTAAAAGTACCGGATGTAATCCTGTTATCATCCGCAACATTATCAGTTCTTTAAAAAAGGCAGGCATCATCACCGTTCCGCGGGGAACCGGCGGTGCAGAATTGTGCGCAGACCCTTCCCAGATCACACTATATCAGATCTATACTGCATTAGAACCAGATGGACTTGCTTCTCTGATTGGGATTCATCCCTGTCAGGACCGTCCATGCCCAGTAGCGCAGAACATCCGCAAGGTATTGCAAACTCCTTACAACAAAATTGAGGACTCGATTAAAGAAACAATGGAAAGCATCACTTTACAATCTATGATCGACGAGTTTGACCACATCTTAAATCCCTTAAATTAAAATACAGGACAATAATTTATACTGATGCAAAAGCGGCTGTCTGAAAACAAATTTTTCAGACAGCCGCTTTTTACGTTGCAGTGTTTATCTTTTTATTTTCGAACGAACAGGGATAAGATAGGGTAACATCTATGTTCTCCAATTTGCCAGCGGTAAAACGTGATTTTGCTCTTGAAACTTGCAAAGCAGCTCGTGCTCCCTGTTGACAGCATCCTCACAAATTTCATAGCTTAAAAACAGCTGTTCAGCATTAACAATCTGCCAAATAGCACGTCCACCCTTATGGTTGACTGCTTCATTCCATCCATACTTCACGTACTGTCGAATGCGCTGACACAGCCCTTTTTTACCGCTAGCCTTACCAATATAGAGAAGCTTTTTTTCTTTACTGCTCATATACTTATCACAAAGCACATCTATTGGATAAAGTGGTGCATGATGGTTTGCAACCTGATCGGTAAACTGTATCTCCATCCCATCTGGAAGCCATATAAAATAAATTCCAGGAACACTCGGGATATCAGAGCAAGATGTTTCGTAAAGTGTTTTTAGTGTCCATCTATTGCCATTATATTTCATAACATGAATCTTTAATTTGCCACAATTGTTTTAAACGACTTACCGTAAAATCCCACTTTTCCGTAACTGGTCTGCATACAGTATTTTGGTTTCCAAAGAATCCCATTTCTTTCACAGCGTTCTTGACAGGAAATGTTTGAATCCACTTAATCGGTACTACAAATTCTGCTAATTCCAAATCATCCTCATGATGGAAATAGGAGCCTTTCAAATCCATATCTTTCATATTAGTATAGACTCCGTCAATTTCCCAGCCAGCTTCACTGGCCTGCTGGGCATCGGCCTGAACAATCCCCACTCCAACATAACCAACATGAGGAATATTAACCCAAATACGGTCTCCCGCATGAAGCATTTTGAGTGTCTGGGTATACCATTTTCCTCCCCCTGCAGAAATAAATCCGTATTTGCAGGCATCACTCCATACTCTGGTGTCTTCTTCACCGAAAGAAACATAGTATTCCCTGTTCCATTTTGCACTATATTCTGGTTTTGTGTCCACCTCTACATTTTCTTCAAACCAGACACGGCTCATAATTCGTTCATTTCCATATCGGAAAATCTGGAAGAATAAAATATTGATATCAACATCATATGTCTGCCGCAAATAACGAATGATATGCTCCGTTCCATCATCCATCTTTGCCGCAACAATTACCATCTTAGGTACCATATCTATTTGCGACTCATCCAACTCGATACCAAATTTATTTCGGAATGCTTCGTTTAGATTCTTTGAAATGTTCGGATTTTTTTCTGTGTAATTTTGATATGCTCGTCCAATATCATCTTGTTCCATTTCCGACACATAGGAAGCATATTCAATCACCTGTGCTGTCACTTCTCTCGGTGTCAGATCTTTTTTTAGCTCAAGTACAATTAATTTATATCCTCGATCAATACACAAAAGGTCAAGGACTTTTCCATTTTTTGTAATAACCTGCCGCCCAATTACAAGCCAGTTTGGATCTAAGAGATCAATATTTTCACATAAAATATCCTCCAATTCCTTTTCACTGGTTAAGCTCGCTGTCTCCAGAATTCTTTTATTTTCCATAGAGTACAATAACTGTGATAATGCCATATTCCTCTCCCTCCCAATTTATGCCTGTTGTGAAAAATACCCTTCCGCCTTCAAAATTTCCAACACCCTTGCCTCTCGTTCGAGCATGTTCTGCTCCTTTGGACCATGGTCAACTGTTCGGTTTACCACGATAGCTTTGTCCGGTTCCACCCATTCAAGGGTAAAATGCTCGTCTGCTTCATAATCGTCAAGTTTCTGGCTCGTCTTGGCTTTCTGTACCTCACACAGATAATAGAAATTATCCTGCACAAAATAATCTGCATCCATGTGATCGCTCTTTTCAACCCGATGGACATAGCCAAACTCCTGAATCGATTCCGGAATAATAACAAGCCCAGCTTCTTCCTCAGTTTCGCGGATGAGTGCCTGAACCTTTGTTTCGTTCTCCTCAATGCCGCCGCCTGGGAATTTATAGTAGTCGTATTTCAGGCTATGTACCATCGCCACCCTGCCATTTTGGATGGTAATGCATCGAGCGGAATGACGAACAAACGCCCGTCCGTTTTTGTCATAATCGTTTGCATCCATATTAAATAATAAGCGCATCGTTTTCTCCTTACTTTTCGCAATTTTAATTTTATTGTATCACATTCCAAGGTAGAAGAAAATCTCCTCCTTACATTTTATCCTAACTAAAAAGAGCAAAGGGTACTCATGAAGCATACCCTTCGCTCTTTTTTCTCTTTATGAATTTGCTGGATTGCGCTCTTCCAAAAAGGCTTCAATTGCTTCGACTGTTTGTTTCTGCTGCTCTTCTGCGGAAATTTCAGCCGGAGGATCACCCTTTTGCAAACCATAATTTCCAAACTGCGCGTGATTTCCGCCTTCGATCTCCACAATATTTTCGGTGTAGTCGATGTGGTCTTCCACACTTTGGTTTAAAGAACCGTAGATGGTCAGGGTATCCTCATCAGGATAATCCCCGTAAATATAGGCTCCCATCAAGATTAATCCATCTACCTCATCGGGATGTTCTGCGGCAAATTTTGATGCCATAGCACCGCCCATCGAATGTCCGGCAAGATACCAATGTTCTATCTCCGGAAACTGTGTCATAACATCTTCTGCCGCATCCGAATCAAAAATTGCCATGTGAAACGGCATATCCACCAGAATGCAGGTAATGCCGGTCTGACAAATCTGGTCGAGCAGCGGCAGATAAGCTTCCGCTTCTACCTTGGCACCGGGATAAAAGATAATCGCTGTGTCGCTTTGATAGGATGGAGACAGGATGGTCAAATTATCTTGTGTTACGATACCATCGTTTTGTGCCAGCACTTCAAGAGCTACATCCTCGGCCCGATAGTAATCGGACACATACCAGAAAAAGACCCCGGTTAAGATTACCAGAAGCAACAGCACAGCAGCCAAAACCCTTATCAACTTTTTATGTACAGATTTTTGTTGCGTTTTCATGCTTACATCACCTTTGTTATGATATGCACGATCAGTGCCAGAGTAAACATCCCCATAAAGCCGGAAATCATCCAACCCAATGCTTTGGAGTAGCCTTTGGGTGTGATACATCCCATGGCATCCAGCTTTTTAATGGTAGGATGCAGCCGCCAGAAGTAGGTGGCAATCGACAGAATCATTGCTACCACCGCCCACATTCGCAAAGTTTCGGTACCAACAAGCAAAATCACTGCCAGCAGAAAAATAAAGATCAGCTTTACCCCCGCTACCCAGTTGACCAGATAGGAGGTAAACAATTTTTGTTCTTCACTTTCGCTGTGATGAAACGCATCAAACACCCCAACTCCATTCCCAATCTGACTGCCGGGCCAAAAATAAAGGATGGCAACGTTCATCGATTCCATGATGATAAAAATTAAAATTGCAATGGATAAAATGTCCAAATTTTTGTTCTCCTTTTCATTTACGATTGCAGTACATTAGAAATCAGCCGCATCATTTTCCTGCTACCATTTGGAACTATTGTTCGTCCTGCGGCAGGTAATTCTGGATGGTGTAACGGCGTCTGCCTTCGGTACCTTTGCCGTACTGGATGGCCTGCTTTGGACATTCGTTGATACAACGCAGGCACTGATAGCACCGGGTTCCCCAGCTTGGAAGGTTATTGACCATCGTAATGGTATGTGCTGGACAATTTTTTGCACACAGTCCGCACGCGTTGCAAAGACTTGTTGCATAAAACGATTTTGTGCTGCGGGCAAATCTGTTAAATCCAAAGTTAACAAGGCTCGATTTTAAACCAGCAAGAGAGCCTTCCTCCACACGATAAACCTTTTTGCGCTGTAAAATCTCACCGGAAATCTTCTGCAATTCTTTTCTGGCAGCATTGATTTTCGCATGAATCGTCGCTTCATCGTCGGTATCTGTGCCGACAATGTAGTTGTTTGGCATCACCAGACTGTAACTGCTGTCCAGCGGGTAGTGCTTGGAAAACTGCTTCATTGCCATGCCAGCTTCTTCTCCACAGGTACAAACTCCAAAAGAAAATGCACCGGTCTTCGGTAATTTCATGGCAAAGGCTTCCATCGGTTCGGGAGCTCCCCATGCATAGACGGGAAAGACAAATCCAATCTGTTTTTCCTTCTTAATATCCGGCATTTCAGTCAGCGCGGTGATATCACAGGTTTGATCTCCCAGAAGGTAAGCAAGTTGTTTTGCGACCCATCGAGAGTTTCCGGTTCCCGAAAAATAGAAAATCATCGTATAACCTCGTTTCTAAGGAATTTCATTCGCTGCATAATCTGACGACTTTATTATAGCATACCCTGGTAAAAAATTTCAGTGTTTGTTTTTCTTTTTCCATTGTTTTGCTGTTTTCATCTTGATTTTCCATTCTAAGGCTAAATCACAGAAGATTTTTCTGTTTTAAGAATATTTAAAAATTCGTTTTAGTAATTTCAAATATTTTTGCTACCCTTACATTAAGTTGTTAGAAAAACAAGATTTTATATGAGGTTTATCATGAAAAGCTTTTTTATTGGGGAAATGATACGGCAAAGAAGAATGGAACTTGGGTTAAAACAAAACGAACTTTGCCAAGGAATTTGTGAACCCACAACCATGTGCCGTATTGAATCTGGAAAGCAAACACCCAGTTTAAACCAGCTAAAAGTGTTGTTGCAGCGTTTGGGATTACCAGACGAACGTTACTATGCAATTGTTAGCAAAAATGAAATGTTGATTTCCGATCTTCAAACAGAAATCGTTTCCAGCAATGTGTTTCGGGACCCGCAAAGGGGTTTGCCGAAAATCGAAGAACTGGAAAAGATTGCCGATCCGGACGACCGACCGATTCGTCAATTTATTCTGCGTTCCAAAGTTTTGCTTGGAAAAATAGAAAACGGACAGATTGTCCCCTACACAAATGATGAAAAATTGGATATGCTCTTTGAAGCTATTCGGTTGACCTCACCAAACTTTGATATTGATGCAATTTGTGACGGTCTTTACAGCGTTGACGAAGTCAAGGTAATCAATCAGATTGCTCTTATTTATTCTCAATTAGAACAACGAGAAAAGGTAATTGATATCTACCGTCAATTACTAGCATACGTCGAAAATCATTTTCAAAATACCGGACAGTTTGGTAGTTTGTTTTCTCTGGTCGCATTCAACTATGCAAGAGAACTGGATCTGGTGGGGCGTTATACCGAAGCAATTGAAATTGCCGAGATTGGCTGGAAAGCTTGTGTACAACATAAACAATACCGCATGCTGCCTTCTATAATTGCTGCGATTGCAGAATGTTATCATTTTTTAAATCAGGATGAAAAAAGCAAAGCATATTACAGACAGGCTCTCTATCTTTTTAAAGCAATCGACAACAAGCGCAGTCTTAGAATAATTACTGATGAAGCTAAAAAATATTTTGGAGATGACTTTTCCTTTTAAATGCCTTTTCTTACCCCATTATCCGCAATGATAATAAAATAAACCGAAATAAAACCCGCATCGATTTTGCATCAGATGCGGGTTTTGTGTTTTATTGCAGCGGCATATTTAGGATCAGCTCAAACTGATTTTCCTTTTTTCCGGCATCAAAGATGCCACCATACCTCGTTACGATCTCACGCATTCCATTCAGACCAAATCCATGCAGCGCTTTATCTTTTTTGGTGGTGCTCAAATCCTCGTGCTCATCCCCTGCCAGAGGATTTTGAATCAGCAGCATGAACATTCCGTACTCAACCTTGCAGCGGAGGGTGATCTTTTTATTTTTTGCCCTTTTTGTTGCATCAATGGCATTGTCCAATGCATTGCCAAACAGCGCACACAGATCGGTGTCCGCAAAGGGCAGCTGTTCGGGAAGCGAAATTTTGATGTCTGCACCAATATCCAAACGTTCCATCTCCTCGCATTTGGACGTCAGCACCACATTGACAATCTCATTATCACAAAGCCGTCGGGAACGCCGCAAAACGGGAGAATCGGTAAGCTTTGCAAGATATTCCTGTGCTTTTTGGTTTTCTTTTTCTTCCAAAAGTCCCAGCACCGTGTTCAGATGATTGCGCAGATCGTGCCGCAAGGTGCGCACCTGTGTCTGCTCTTTCTGCAAACTTTGATAATACACTTCGCGCATCTCTGCAAGGGCGGCAGCCTGCGATTTTTGCTCATAATCTGCCAAAATCAGGATGCTGTGCAGCAACACTACGGAAGAAATCAGGGACAGCGGCAGGATGAACATTCCCTGAAATAAGGTCAGGTTTTCAATTAAGATAGATTCCGGCATCCAGTAGGCTGGCAGAATCAGAACCGATAACGTGACCAAAGGCAGCAGAGTTAATCCGGCACAAAGTTTCCACAATCGGTGTGGCAGGCAAACCGCTTGCTGTTTGAGCTGACGGTGCAGTGTCAGGTAAAAGATGCCAAAGATAACCGGCCGCACTATGCGCGACACCATATCGTGCAGATTAAAACGATCCAGCGGAATCAAATAGGTGTCGGACATCGCACAAACCGACATGATAAAACAGAAAAAGATTCCGCCTATCGTCAGCCTTCCCAACCAGTCCCCTTTGGTCGCAAAGAAAAAAGCAGCGATATAAAACGGAAAGGTCATCGCAAAGTTGTTGTCCCCAATCCAAATTACCATTCCGCTGGAAAGCGTCATAGCAGAAAAGAGCATCACCTTCGCCCAACAAACCGGCTTTACCTCCATAAAACGCAAACAGGTTCGATACAGAAAATATCCGCTCAGCAAAATTAACAGCATATATGGACCGAGAAAAAACAGAAAGGCATTCTGCATGAAAATCACCCCTCCAGTGTTGTTCTGGTCAGCGCAAGCAATGCGGATGCATGGTAGCTGCGGCTGATGGGCAGAGTGGTGTCACCCACCTGCACCTCGTTGCCGCACAGCTGCCGAATTGCAGCAGAACGCACCAGATACCGCTGATGGATGCGGACAAATCCTAATCCTTCCAGCTCCTGAGCCACCTCATCGAGCTTGCCATAAAAACTGTAAGTTCTATTTTGCGTAACACAGTTTACCTTGCGTCGATCTGATTCAAAGTACAAAATTTCCTTATGCGGGATACGAAACCAACTGTCACCATCCCGGCAGGAATACACCGCCTGCGCGTCCTGACAAAGTTTGACCAAAAAACGGGAAAGAATTTCTTCCAGCTGGTCGCGTTTAGCAGGCTTCATCAAGTACCCTAGCGCCCCCACACGATAGCCATCAAACACATAATCCGAAAATCCGGTGACAAACACGATTTGCAGTGCACTGTGTTTTTCCCGCAGTTGATTGGCTGTCTCCATATCGTTTACACTGCCCATTTCAATATCCAGAAACAGGAGATCGATTTCGTTGGTGTGCTTTTGATCCCATTGCAGGAGAGTTTCACCAGACGAAAATTCAAAGATAGTATGTTCGATATTTTTTCCTTCCAGGATGCTTTCCAAAAGCCATCTTAAGCTTTGCCGGTTGTCCTGGCTGTCATCACAAATTCCAATTGAGAGCACAAAAACTGCTCCTTTCTTTTGCTTGTTTTGCCATTTATTATATCATAGCAGCTTAGATTATCAAAACAAAACTTTACATCAAACGTGCTATTTATTACATGATGGTTTCAAGTTTTACATCATCGCTGCCAAAGATGACACCCCCATTTGCAACCAGAGTTATGCGGTGGTATCGTGGAATCAAAGAAAGGGGCGATACCATGTTATCTGTGCAGAATCTTCACAAGTCCTACAAGGTAGGCAACGAAAAATACGAGGTACTTAAAGGAGTCTCTCTGGAAGTACAAAAGGGGGAATTTGTTGGCGTTATGGGACCTTCCGGTTCCGGCAAATCCACCTTGCTCAACTGCATTTCCTGCTACATTCCATCCGATTCGGGAAAAATCGAATTGGGTGACACCAATCTTGCAACGCTCGACGAGGAGAGCATGGCTCATGTCCGAAACGAAAAACTCGGCTTTGTTTTTCAGGACTTTTTACTGCTGGACGGACTGACCATTCGGGACAACATTATGCTGCCCCGCATCATTGGTGGAAAAATATCCACCTCTATGGAAAAAAGTGCTGACCTGCTGTGTGACCTGTTCGGGATCTCGCACATCAAAAACAAATATCCTGCGGACGTATCCGGCGGCGAAAAACAGCGCACTGCCGTTGCCCGCGCTCTCATCAACAATCCGGAGCTGATTCTTGCCGACGAACCGACCGGCAATCTGGACTCCAAATCCGCACAGGCTGTTATTGATGCTTTCCTGCGGGCTAAAAACGAGCTTTCCGCTACCATCTTTATGGTGACCCACGATTCCTTTGCTGCCAGCTTCTGCGACAGAGTTGTCATCCTTAAAGATGGAAATGTTCGAAAAACACTGGTGCGTGGAAATCAGGAGCGCCGCATTTTCCAGGACGCTTTGCTGGATGCTATCCGCGAATTAAGCGAGGTGAAGGGAGAATGAAAGACATTCGTGCTGTATTTTCTGCTCTGCGCAAGAACGGCAAGGGACAGTACAAACTACTTTCCGGCTGCCTGTTCTTTGGAAGTCTGCTGATCACTGCGTTTTGCATGATGATGTACTCCCCGACCGTGCAGAACACCCTGCCACAGGGCGGTGACTCCCGCAAACAGGTCATGATGATTTTTATTCTGGCAGTCATCGGTTGCGCTGCTTTTTCGGTCTATGCGTCTGGGTTGTTTTTCCGCTACAAATCCAGAGAAACCGGCGTTTTTCTGGCTCTTGGACTCAGCCGCAAAACCCTAAGTCAGCAGCTGCGCCGTGAGGTCATCCAGCTTGCAGTGGCTTCCTGCGGAGCTGGCTTAATTCTGGGGACACCTCTGTGCTGGCTCATCTGGTCACTCTTCCGCTTATCACTGGTCGATACTCCGGAAATGGCGCTGATCTTCGACCTGCGCGCCTACCTGATTCCCCTTGCCTTCCTCTTGTTTGTTTTGATTATGCTGCTTGTGATGCAGAAACGCTTCCTCGCGCGGGTCAACGTGCTGGACATCATTCAGGAAAGTCATCGTGCAGAACCGGTTCGTGCAGTTCCCCGATGGTACGGCTGGGGCGGTATCCTGATGATTGCAATCGGCTGCCTGTTGGGATATTTTGTCCCAAGCTTTTGTGTACGGGTGCTGCACTGGTACGCACCAGCTATTTTCACCGCACCGTTTTATCTGCCAGCTCTGATCGGACTTTACTGGGTGCTGCTCTATACCGTTGTAGGTGGTTGGCATCGGGGTAAAAACCGATACACCCACCTGATCGAAAGCGGCATGATGCAGTTTCAGGGAAGACAGACCGTTCGCAATATGCTGGTTGTCACTGTATTGGTTGCGGGAGCTTACTTTGCATCCTTTTACACCCCAATGATGATCGTCCCCGGCCGCGCAGAAATCGAAAACCGACCTGTCAACTATCAGTTTTTCTACCGCGCCGATCAAGACATGATCACAAAGTCCGAGATTGAAGAGATGGCTTCGGATTTCGGAGCGAAGGTCATAGATTATGTAGAAATGCCGTCTGCCTCTCTGGCAATCGATGGTGAAGCCGAAGTAGAAACCGAAGGACCGCTGGGCACGACCTACACCAAAGAATACCGGGAAGTCTTTCTGGAGCACCGATTCTTCTCCGTGTCTTCCTGGAACGCTCTTACCGGTGACGACCTTGTGCTCGAGCCGGGAGAATGTGCCGCAACGCTTGATTATTATGGGGATATCTTAGACATTTCCCTTGTGACCAATCCGGTTACCATGCAGCAACTTTCTGTTACAACCCTTCCAGAACCTTTGCCGAGCGAGCTGTTTCAGGATATCTTTGTTCTCACTGACGAGGACTATGCCTCCATCACACAGGGACTTACTCCCGACTGGCAGGAAGTCCAGGTGCTCTTTAACGCAGAAAACGACAGCTATGCTTTTTCCAAAGCGCTGCTGCACAGCATCGTAGCGCACTCCGGACCAGAAACTGCCATCTTTGACGGATATGACCGAATCAGCCGGATGAATGCGCATAAGGCTGGCGAAGAATACTGGGGCGATCAGGTAGAAGAATTAAACCTTCCGGTCATCGACCTTAGCCAACCAGACACCAGCGATTTTCAGCTCAACTGGCTGTACATGCCAAAATTCCAGGCATTGGATGATGGAAATTTTCTCTCCAACTTCGCGGTGTTCCTGCTGCTGTTTGTGTTTGTTGCCATCCTCTGCTTTGGTGCAGTCGGCGTAATCCTCTATACCCGCAGTCAGACACTGATGCTCTCCAATGCATGGGTTTATGAAGATCTTCGCAAGTTAGGTGCATCCAATCGCTACCTGAAAAAGACAGTCCAAGGACAAATTAAGCGGGTATTCTTCTCCCCAATCCTAATTGGTACGGTACTGATGCTGGGATTCTATACTTTGATCCTGCTTGCAAACGGCGGCGATATGGTACTGGATCAAAATGAACGCATGTCATTAAGCGTTTGTCTGCTGGTTGTCGCTGCAATGTCTGCTGTCTTCTATGGATTTTATCGTTTTACTTTGAATAAATCGTGGCATACTCTGCACTTATCAGAGTGATGATAAAATCTAAAAGCAGTATGTGAGGAATCATATCATTATATTTTCCTTTCACTTTTATATTTTTAAAAACAGGCTGTGCTGTTTTGCACAGCCTGTTTTGTCACAAATTGCAGTATCATTTAAAAAAGCATACAGAAAACCGATCCTTTTTTACCAAATCAATTGTCTGCATCGGGATATATTTTTGCCATATGCTACTTGTGACCGTTTCTAAAATGTGCTATACTGGAGTGCAAACAAAATCGAGTGCAGAAAGGATACGTATTATGGCAAAACGAGTAGATTTACTACAAGGGAATATTATGACAACGCTGGTTCAGCTGGCGCTGCCTATCATGGGAACTGCCCTCATCCAGATGGCTTACAATCTGGTCGATATGGTATGGATTGGTAAATTGGGCTCCGGTGCCGTTGCTGCTGTTGGAACAGCGGGACTACTGATGTGGTTATCCAATGGATTCACCGTTCTTTCCAGAATGGGTGGTCAGGTACATACCGCACAAAAACTGGGAGCAGGAGAACCGGAGGAAGCTGGAAAATATGCTCAAAATGCAATTCAAATGGGGGCACTTCTTTCAATCGGATACAGCGCTGTCATGTTGATTGCCTGCCGTCCGCTGATTGGTTTTTTCCGGCTGAATGATCCAGCTGTAGTGGAATCTGCCGTTCAATATCTGAGTATCGTCAGTCTGGGTATTTTGGCAAGCTTTCTCAATCAAATGTTTACCGCCCTGATTACTACCACCGGAAACAGTCGTACTCCTTTTTATTTCATGACGATTGGTCTGGTCTTTAACATTGTGTTGGATCCTCTGCTGATTTTTGGTTTAGGTCCGATTCCTTCCATGAAGGCTGCCGGAGCTGCTTGGGCAACAACCATTGCACAATGGTTGGTTTCCATCTTATTCTTGCTGTATATTCGCAGAGATGACCACCTGTTCTGCTATGTTCGGTTGTTCGGAAAGATGGACAAAGAATGCTGCGTTTCTATCGTGAAACTGGGATTACCTTCTGCTCTTCAAAACTGTATTTTCCCTCTGATTTCAATGGTAATTGCGCGGCAGGTTGCAAGTTTTGGGGATGCTGCTGTAGCAGTACAAAAGGTAGGCTCACAGATTGAGTCCGTCTCCTGGATGATTTCTGATGGTTTTTCGGTTGCGATCAACAGCTTTGTTGCACAAAACTACGGTGCACACAACTTTAGTCGTGCCGGAAGGGGATATCGGGCTGCTATGATATCCATGACGGTTTGGGGAATTTTCTGTTCACTGCTTTTGATTCTGTGCGGCGGCTGGCTGTTCCAGCTGTTTATCACTGAACCGGACGTTGTTCCAATGGGAATCAGTTATCTGACCATCTTGGGATTCTCCCAGATGTTCATGTGCTGGGAAGGTGTCAACACAGGAGCATATTGTGGCTTTGGCAAAACCTTGCCGCCATCGATCGTAGGCATTGTATTCACTGCTGCAAGAATCCCGGCAGCTCTGATTCTTTCTTCTACCAGTTTAGGGCTGGATGGTATCTGGTGGAGCCTTTCCATCTCCAGTGTCTGCAAAGGTACCCTTTTGACTCTGCTGTTCTGGAGATTCCTCCGACACAAACTCAAAGAAGCACCAGACTCTCTCTCCCAGGCAACCATCTGATAAAGTTCTATCCGCGACAGCAAAACTATCCAGTGATGTTTTGCTGTCGCTTTATTTTTGCTGTATCCACACCAATAAAATATTTCTGGTTTTCAGATTCATGATGATATGGTACAATAAAACCACATCTAAAAATGGAGGGTAACAAAATGAAAATAGGCGTACTTGGCCTGGGTGCCAGAGGACAAAGCTTAATCAAAAATGCAATCCTGCCTGCACTGCAGGAATACAATATGGAAATTGCTGCAATATACGATCCTTATACAGATCGTGTCCAGCGAGCTTCCAAACTCATCTTCAAAAAGACAGGAAAACACCCGATAGAAGCAAAAGATCAGCATGAGGTTCTGCAAAATCCGGAAATTCAGGGCGTCATCATCGCATCCAGCTGGGAAGCTCATATCGAACTGGCTGTGGAAGCGATGAAAGCAGGCAAATATGTCGGTCTGGAAGTTGGCGGCGTTTATACCATTGAGGATTGCTGGAAACTGGTGGACACCTATGAGCAGACCAAAACTCCTGTCATGCTGTTGGAAAACTGCTGTTATGGCCGTCGGGAATTGATGGTTCTCAACATGGTTCGAACAGGATTGTTTGGCGAAATCGTCCACTGTTCGGGCGGATACATGCACGACCTGCGTGACGAGGTCTCCGGAGGCAAGGAATATCGCCATTACCGCCTGAGAAACTATCTCAATCGAAACTGCGAAAACTATCCGACTCACGAACTGGGTCCGATTGCAAAGCTGCTTGACATCAACAACGGCAACCGTATGGTTTCCCTGACCTCCACTGCATCCTGTGCCAAAGGTCTGCATGAGTATATCCTGCAAAAAAGAGGTCCGGAAAGCCCTCTGGCACAGGCTGAATTTTTGCAGGGAGATGTTGTCACAACCGTAATCAAGTGCGCCAAAGGTCAGACCATCACTCTTCAGCTTGACACCACACTACCGCGAAGCTACTCCCGCGGATTCACCGTTCGTGGAACAAAAGGAGCTTACTTTGAGGACAGCGACAGCATTTTTTTGGACAGTGAACACCACGATTTTGAGTTTAATGCAAAAGGACTGTGGGGAAATGCAGAACAGTACGAGGAAAAGTACACCCATCCTGTCTGGGAAAATTACCATCCAACTGGTGGTCATGATGGTATGGATTATCTGGTAATCAGTGCATTTTTAGAAGCCATGACATCCGGAAAACGTCCACCAATCGATGTTTATGATACCGCCGCCTACATGGCGATTACCGCTTTGTCCGAGGAATCCATCCTCAAAGGCAGTGCTCCGGTTATGATTCCTGATTTTACCCGCGGAAAATGGTACATGCGCGACGATATCGATTACAGTCTGAAATATAACCTTGACCGTGAAGGGGTTTTCCAGGGAATTTTGTACTAAAGTTTTATATCCCATTAAATCCCAGAAAGATTTCTTTCTCAGTATAAACTAGCAAAACGACAGCAAGCTTACTGCTTTGCTGTCGTTTTTGTTTTGCTGCTTGATATTTATTTTGTACTGGTAAGATGTCCTATCTTCTCACCTACCGGAATCACAATCCGTGTTTTAAATTGGGTGTCGTTAAATTCTGTTTCAAAGTCTCCACCATATTTTTTAACCGTTTCCTGAACATTGGATAATCCTATTCCCAAATGCTCTTTTTTATGAGAACGGATTTTTCCATTTTGAAAATCCGGCTTTTCTCCCATACTGTTTTCCAGCCGAATCACCAGCATCTTTTTATACTGATGGATAAACAGCTCTATCTTTCTTTCCTCTTCTTTCACCTGCTGACACGCCTCAATGGCGTTGTCCAGGATATTTCCCAGAATGATAACCCAGTCCAAATCGCTGATAAAATCAAATTCCAAATCCTGCACTTCTGCACGAAAAAGGATTTTGTTCTTCTCTGTCTGCTCCATCTTACTGTTTACCAAAGTGGTGATGATCTTGCTGTTTGTTTGAAATCGAAAGCTTGTTTTGTCAATGCTCTCTATCACCTGCTTTACATATTCCGATGCCTCACCATTTTCGCCTATGCTCAAACCTTCTATCGCCAGGATGTGGTTTTTCATGTCGTGCAGTATTTTTCGCGACCTTTCTTGCTGCTTTTGGAGACGCTGCAGATACAGATATTCCAACTCATCTTTTTGTCTGGACAAAGCCAGTTGCTGATGCAGCTGTTCCTCAACCTGAAGAATGTGGTACAGGTATATTCCAAGCAGGTCAAACACAAGAAAAAGAATCAGGATTACAAACAGAACCTCCTGACTGACCAGAGCGTTTTCTGATAAAAAGATACTGTAGATTATCAAACCAATCTCTATGAAAACGGTAAAGAAAAACACAGCATGAATGTTCCATCTGCCTTTTTCAAATTGATTGCGGTTGATATACCGGACAATCCATCGTATTGTCACCATCATTAATCCACTGCTGACCAATGGCAGACAAAGGGTGAACGCATCGCTATACTCTACCTGTTTTCTTCCCTTCCCAAAAATCAGTGATACAATCGGCAGCGAGAGTGCGTCCAAAATTACCAGATACAGGTAAAAAAAGGTGGTATAGACCAGCTTATTTTTATATGGTTTATAAAAGCAGGAAATGATCTGGATAGAAGTAAAGCCAAACAGGGTCATCCAGATAGGATTTCTGTTCAGGGAAATAATCAGGATATAACCCGATACAAAAATAGCCCACAACAGAAGAAAGACTTCCTTCCGATATTGATCCCTGCGTCCATATACCTGATCCATAAAATAACTGGATATTCCCGCGACAGTGAGCACCGGCAAGAATACAGAAATCAGTATTTTTAGAATGACAATCTTACTCATCCCCTTTTGTTAGATCATATAGTAAGTATTTTCCAGAAAATCATAATATTTTTTTCTTAAACTCGACACTTCTCTTTTGTGATAATGGTACCATATCTCCGTTATCAACAAAAATGTCATATCCTTTCAGACAATCAACATGGAAAAAATTAATCAAAAAGCTCTGATGTGGGCAGGCAAACATTGACCGGTCAATCTTTTGATAAACATCTTCTATCGTACCTTTAAACACATATTTGCCGTCTTTACAGATCATTCGTATCTTTCGTTCGTAAGTCTCAAAATAGTAGATATCTTCCACAGCAACATGTTTTATCCCTGTATCTGTCATCACACCAAACTGATGGTGGGGTGATTTCTTTTCCAGATACTCCAGCGCTTCTTCCAGAATCTTGTTGATACTTTCCTCATCAATCGGCTTTGTCAGATATCCAAAAGGATGCACAGAATATGCCGTTTGGGCATACTGTGCATAGTTTGTAAGATAAATAATCTGTCCCCAGTTTGACTTCTGCCGAAATGCTTTTGCTACTTCAATTCCGTTTTCTTCTGGCATCTCGACATCCAAAAACATGATATCAAAAAGCGGCATATCTTCCAAAAGCTTTTTCGCATCGGTATATTGCTGAATTGCTGCCGGTATTTTCTTTTGCTCAAGATATTTTTGAATTATCGGAAGTAACTGATGATTGATTGTTTGATCGTCATCACAGATTATAATGGACAGCATAAAAAGCTCCTCACATTAATAAAAATCGATTTTAGTAAAAATTGCTTTCTCATTATACCACAATTGATACGACTGTTGCCATGATATTTCTCTTTTCATCTAAACAATTTACTCTTATGGTAATAACCTCATCTATTTTTCTCCCAATATAAGCAAAAACAGCCAGAGCCTAAATGACGCTGGCTGTTTTTATGGTATTTTTATTCTGCGATATTTTGTGGATTTTGGTGTATTCTCATTTTAGGCTTCATGCTCCAGAATACCACATTCATCAAAATCACGATCAGCAAAACGACCGCCATCGCTACCCAAAATCCCATATCAATTCCCAAGAATTCTGTTGTTCCAAACAGATTCATCCAGATTTTTGCCCAGTTCATCAAAATCTCCTCCTTTTAAAGCAGCTCTCCATAGTGACGTACATACGCCTTTTTCAGGCTGGTTGCAAGCACCATATAAAGCAGGATACATGGAATCAGATATGCAAAATAAGAAACAGGAAGCGCTACGAATCCCAACATTGCCCCAAATGGTGTAAATGGAATGATGGTGAGTGCGGTAATACCGCTTAAGGTCAGCAGGGTCAGAGAAGCAGAAGCGCGGCTCTGAATAAATGGAAGTTTCGGTGTGCGGATCATATGGATAACAAGTGTCTGGCTCCACATCGACTCCACAAACCATCCTGCCTGAAACATTCCCATATATGCCTGCTGCATCTGAGCAAGCTGAGCTCCCTGATAGTGATTTGCCAAATCGTTATACAATACACCACCGGATACAAACAGCGGACAGAAAACAAAATACATGAAAATATAGGTAGTAAAATCAAAGATGGAACTGGTAGGACCAATCCAGATCATAAAGCTGCCGACACTGGATGCATCCCATTTGCGTGGTTTTGTGATAAATTCCTCGTCCACATTATCCCACGGAATAGCGGTACAAGACAGGTCGTAGATAAGATTGAGGAAAATCAGATGCACGCTCATCATCGGCAAAAACGGAAGCAGAGCAGATGCAGCCAAAACCGAAAACATATTTCCAAAGTTTGAAGATGCTGTCATCTTGATATACTTAATCATATTGGCATAGGTTTTGCGTCCCTCGATAATGCCCTGTTCCAGAACCATCAGATCCTTTTCCAGCAGGATAATATCAGCCGATTCCTTGGCAACATCCACCGCAGTATCTACCGAAATTCCGATATCAGCAGCTTTCATGGCAGCTGCATCATTGATGCCATCCCCCATAAATCCAACGGTATGACCATTTTCCCTCAGAACCGAAACCACACGTGCCTTCTGGTCCGGTGTGAGCTTTGCAAACACATCGGTGGATTCTGCTGCTTGTGCAAGCTGCGCGTCACTCATTTTCTCTATATCAGCACCCAGCAGCATATTGCGAACCTTCATTCCTACCTGTTTGCAGATGGTACGTGTTACCTTATCATTGTCACCGGTCAGAATTTTGGTGGTAACACCGTAATGTTTCAATGCTTTGATTGCATCTGCTGTGGACTCCTTTGGTGGATCAAGGAAAGCAAGATAACCGATCAATACCATCTCGCATTCATCCTTTACTCCAAAAGCGCCTACCGGAGAAGGATTGCTCTTCTGTGCAATGGCAAGGACGCGAAATCCCTTATCATTGAGTTCATCTACTGTACGCAGGATGCGGCGGCGCACCTCATCGGTCAGCGGCTGTACCCCTCCATCACATTCTGCAAAGGAGCAGATGGAAAGCATCTCCTCTACCGCACCTTTTGTCACCATCTGAGTTTTACCGTTTTTGTCCTGCACCACTGTGCTCAGACGGCGGCGGGTAAAATCAAATGGGATTTCGTCTACCTTTACATAGTTTTCGGACAGGTCGATTAACTTAGGGTCCTCTGCCTCTGCTTCCTCAGTCTTGTGGATAATTGCCAGATCCATCAGATTTTTGTATCCTGTCTGGAAGTAGCTGTTGAGGTACGCATGGCGCAGTACGCGGGTATCATCCTTTCCGTTTACATTCAGGTGATACTCCAAAACAACTCTATCCTGGGTAAGCGTTCCCGTTTTATCCGTACACAGAATATCCATCGCACCAAAATTCTGGATGGAGTTTAAATTTTTCACGATGGTCTGTTTCTTGCTCATCGAGACTGCACCCTTTGCAAGACAGGTCGTCACGATCATTGGAAGCATTTCAGGGGTCAGTCCAACTGCAATGGAGATACCAAACAGGAATGCGTCCAGCCAATCCCCTTTTGTGATGCCATTAATAAAGAATACCAGCGGAACCATTACCAGCATAAAGCGGATCAAAACCCAGGAAACTGCGTTGACTCCCTTGGTAAAGCTGGTTTCCACCGCTTCTCCCGCTACTGCAGATGCCATAGAGCCAAACAGCGTATTGTCTCCGACACAAACCACAACTGCGGATGCACTTCCCGAAACCACATTGCTGCCCATAAACGCAATGTTATTGTAATCGGTAACGCTTTCTTTTGCTGTACTGGCAAAAGGTACCTTTTCGACAGGCTCACTTTCTCCGGTAAGGCTTGCCTGGCTGACAAACAAATCCTTCGCTTCCAGAATTCGTACATCAGCCGGAATCATATCTCCTGCAGACAGATGTACAATATCCCCAACCACCAGGTCATCCATCGGAATTTCTGTTTTTTCCTGACCTTTGCGGGTAACGGTACAGGTAGTAGTAATCATCGCCAGCAACTTTTCGGCAGCGTTTCCACTTCTGGATTCCTGTACAAACCGAAGTGTTCCGGAAATGATAACCATAGTCAGAATAATCACTACGGTCAGGCAGTCAAAGTCTTCCGGCACGCTGCCAAACAGGGAAAAATATGGGAATACCATATCGGTCATTGTGGACACGATTGCCAGACAAAACAAAATAACCGTAAAAGGATTTACAAATGCTCCAGCCAAACGCTTCAGCAAAGGCTGTTTTTTCTCATGTGTCACCTTGTTGCTGCCGTATTTACTGCGGCTCTCGCTCACTGCCTGTTCATCCAATCCACACAGCGCAGCCTGATGTTCTTTCAAAACATCCTTGATGCTACTTTTTGCCGCATGTTCCATACGACGGTTTTGTTCTTCTCGAATCATTGCTTTTTCTGCTGCCTGACGTGCAGCAATTCGATTTTCTTTTCTGTTCATTGCTAAAACCTCCTGATGTTGTTATAGAGGCAGACAGCACGCAGAAAAAATGGCACGGAATCTCCGGCCCCATGCGCGCCTGTGCCTTGGTGGACTGCCATCAGAGTCCATGCCATTCACCTTCCTTTACTCAATCAGATAAAAATTTATGGATGATCATATCGGTGGCCCTTTGAGATATACCAAACATCCAGACCAGCAACGATAAACCAGGCAACCATTGCACACATAAACCAGTGATCGCGAAATCCTGACCACATTCCTTTGGTAAGAAACAGGATTCCATTTAACATAATTACCTCACCAATATTGCGGCAAAGCGGCAGAATATCGATTTTGTCCTTTTCCTTCTGCGGCATATTTTTCCATGCCTTAAGGTGGATGTGCCCTTTACCAAAGGCAAAAATAAGTCCCATCGCGATAAAAAGACATCCAAAGAAAATGCAGGTGTAGTTCATTGTCCTCATTCCTTTCTGTTTGTTAAATTGTTTCTGATATTTTTTAGCTTTAATAGCTGTATCATCAGCATCAGCGACATCACTGCAAAGAAAATCCAGATTGTCAGCGTTACCAGATACCAAAGCTCATACAGTACTTCCTGTTGCAAAAGCATGCAGCTTAAACTGCATATCAAAGTAAAGGCTGTGTATAAAAACAAAAAGAACATTATTTTATCGTTTTTTATCCTTTTCCTCATTCACAGCACCTCCCACGCCGCACTGCTTACTTCTGCAATTGACAGCATCCGTCCAACAATGCCCTCCAGAATATTATTTTTTGTTTTTCCAAAGGAGCAATATCCTGCAATAATTTCAACCTTGTTTCCCACAACATCGCAGCTTTCCAGGTGGTTGAGGTACAGCGTCTTGCAAGGATTACTGTTAATCAGCAGCAGACGAACGTCCCTCTCCGCTTCCTGCTGGCAAATAACCGAAATGCGGTATTGCTTTTCCATTTCGTCTCCATCCATGATGGGATTTAGCTTCCTTGCCAGCGGGCGTAGAATCAAATTAGAGGTGATAAGGATTGCAGCAGCAGAAATCGCCATCGCATACATTCCTGTACTGGAAAGAATTCCGATTGCTGCGGTGCACCAAAGAGTGGCGGCTGTATTCATCCCTCGTACAGAACCACTATCTTTGAAGATTACCCCGCTGCACAAAAATCCGACACCGGATATGATGCTGCTCCCGACACGAAACATCTGGTCCGACCCGTAAAGCATTGGAAACAGAGTAAAAAAACTGGTTCCCATACAAATCAAAACATTGATTCGGATTCCTGCCGGATGACCGGTAAGCTGTCGTTCCAAGCCGATTAAAAAGCCAAGCAATAAAGATAAAAAGATTCGGAACAGAAAGCTGGTGTATATCATGTAAGCCACCTCCCATCGACCTTTTATAGCATACAAAAATCGCAAGGAAATTCACATGGTCAAAACCTTGCGATTTCCTTGCGATTTGGTAAGGAGAGTTTTATTCTGTTTTATCGTTAAACTTATATCCGATTCCCCAGATGGTCAGGATATACTCCGGTGCATCCGGATTTGGTTCAATCTTCTTTCTGAGTTTTCGGATAAACGCCATGATGTTGCTGTCATCCAGAAGATAATCGCTTTCCCACACCGCCTGATAAATCTGTTCTTTGGTAAACACCTCTCCGCGGTTGCGCGCCAAAAAATACAGGATATCAAATTCTTTTGGTGTCAATGCAATCTCTTTTCCATCCCGTATTACCCGCCGCAGCCGCAGATCAATGGAAAGTGCTCCACAATGAATGACATCTCCCAGGAACGTTTTCGGGCTAATTTCCCCCATCTCTACCATTAGGGAACTTGCCGTTCCACTCATTAGCTCCGAAAGTCCTTCCTGTAATTCCTTTGCTGCCGGTGTATCGGGAGCCGAAAGGCGCAGTTTCTCCAAAAGCCACTCTGTAAGGCAGGAATCCAGACTGACAAAGCCAATATTCTTTTTCATCTAAGATTCCTCCTCTCAAAGCAGTTCATGGTATTTTTTAAGATATCTGCCTTTTGCTAATGTGACAAACAACAGATAAAGCAAAACGATCACAACCAAAAAGCCAAAATAACTCAGCGGCAAAGCGGTCAAACCAATTAATGTTCCCACCGGTGTAAAGGTCAGGATGGTGAAAAATAAAATTCCCAGCATCGTGACAACCATCACTGGACGAGAAGGTCTGCTTTGCAGCATGGGAACCTTCTGGGTACGCAGCAGATGCAAAATCAACACTTGTGTCCACATCGATTCCAAAAACCATCCAGTCTGAAATACTGCAATAAATCGCAGCTGTCCACCCTGGGCTAAGGCTGCAAAACTTCCCCCGCAGACCGATGGACAAAGGACAAAAAACAGGTAAGAAAATGTTATGATATCAAAAAATGAGCTGATCGGTCCAAAAAAGCGCATAAAACGTCCCAGCGTTCTGCCCGACCACTCCAACGGACGGGCACAGATTTCCTCATCCACATTATCCCATGGCAAAACAAGGCACAGCATATCGTAAAGCAGATTTAATAACAGCAGCTGCACCGAGGTCATTGGGAAAAATGGCAGAAACACACTGGCAACAACAATGGAAAAGATGTTTCCGAAGTTAGAAGATGCTGTAATTCTGATATATTTTGATACATTGGCAAAGGCTTTTCGTCCTTCTTTGATTCCTTCTTCCAGAACATTCAGGTCCTTTTTGAGCAGGATCACATCTGCTCCTTCCCGGACTGCCTCTGCTGCTGTATCCACAGAGATTCCTACATCCGACTCAACAACAGCAGGCAGATCGTTCATTCCGTCCCCCAAAAATCCTACTGTATGTCCATTTGATTGCAGAGTCTCTACAATCTGAGCCTTCTGTTTTGGTGAAAGTTCAGAAAATACAGTGGTGCGTTCAATTTTGATTGGAGCCTCATCATCGCTTAAATTTTCCAGCTGCGCACCGGTCAGAGTCTCCGCTGTATCGATGCCCAGTCTGCGGCAGATGGAGATTGCCACGCTTTCCTGATCTCCGGTCAGCACCCGTATTCCAACATGGAGTTTTTGAAGCTTGCTGATGGCTGCCGCAGCGGTCTGTTTTGGTGCATCAAAAAATGCCAGATATCCCAACAGGACAAAATTTTGTTCGTCTTTGGTGTCCAGATAATCCTGTCCCAGTTCCTTGTATGCTACCGCCAGCACCTTCATACCATCTTCTGTCATCTCATCCACAACGGCATGAACGCTGGCAAGCCCATCTTCTTCCATAACATTGCGGTTACCTTTATATTCAACGAACCCGCATCGGTGGCAGACTTCATCCACACTTCCTTTGATGATAAGCAAATTCTTTTCTTTTCCCTTAACCAGAACACTTGCAAACTTTCGTTCGTGGTTAAACGGCAGCTCATCGAGCTTTGGATGCAGCTTTTCAAGCTCCTGAAAGTGCCCAGCTTTCCCCGGCATTTCCTGATACCTGAGAATTGCTGCATCCAGATGATTGCTGACCCCTGTATGGTAAAGGCTATTTAGATAAGCTAAATCCAGGACAGCCTGGCTTTCATTTCCGAGAATATCCATGTAGTATTCCAGAATCAAGCTGTCTCCGGTCAGAGTACCGGTCTTATCCACACACAAAATATCCATGCTGCCAAATCCCTGCATGGCATTGATGTTTTTCACCACCGTCTGTTTGCTGCCCATAATGGCGCTTCCCTTTGCAAGGCAGGCGTTAATTACCATCGGAAGCATTTCCGGGGTCAATCCAACCGCAACGGAAAGTGCAAACAAAAATGCGGAAAACCAATCTCCCTGCGTAATACCACAGGCAATAAAAACAACCGGAATTAAAATTGTCATGAACCGGATGAGTACCCACGCAATGGAACCCGCACCCTGATCAAAACCATTTTTTTCGCTTGACTGTGTCCCAGAAAAGCCGCCATATACGGTATCCTTCCCCACTGCAAGCACAACGCCCTCTGCTGTACCACCAATAACCGCAGAACCCATAAAAGTGATATTGGTATATTCGCCATAGGAACGAGCTTTCTCCTGTGCAAGCACATCCGTGTTCTTTTCTAAGATTGCACTTTCTCCTGTGATCACCGACTGCGAAACAAACAGATCATCCGCTGCGGTCAGACGAATATCTGCCGGAACACGATCCCCTGCCAGAAGCCGCACCTGGTCGCCTACCACAAGTTCGGTTGAAGAAAGTCCAACCCACTTATTATTTCGGCGCACCAATATGTTGGAGGCAATCATTCCTGTCAGATGATCTGCAACAGATTTTGCCCGCAATTCCTGCATAAAGCGAACAACACCGCTAATGAGCAGCATCGATAAAATAATGATAACCGTTGTCATGTTACGACTAAAATTGGACGCAAGAAGAACATCGGTCACAAAGGAAATGCTTGCCAGTATCAACAGAATGATGGCAAACGGATTGACAAAAGCTCTGCGCAGTCGATAAAGCACCGTATCCGATGCCCTTCCCGACAGAATATTGCTTCCATATTGTGTACGGCTTTCTTCCACCTGTTTTTCTGTGTATCCCTGCTCGGAAATATGAAAATCCCGGTACAGCGTTGCGGTGTCTGTGTATGCATAGTCAAGCACTCGTCGATGTATTGTACCGTCTTTCATCATCTTCACCTCCATTTGATTTTTCTTATTATATCACAGAACCACCTGATTAACATAAGTTGAAATCTTGCTTTTTCCTTGTTTTCATTTAAGAATAGTAAAATCGATTGCACAAAAAAAGCAGGTGATTTTTCACCTGCGTCTTTGATACTCGCTGTATAACAAGGTAACAACCACTGCCGTCGTAAAACAAACCACCGCCACCAGCACATATCCACCAACATTTTCATGCAGTAAAATTGTGCCGTACATTCCATAGATTACCGGATAGGCAGGTCCACTGGTTTGATGTAAGATAAAAAGCAAAGAGAAGCATAGTGCCCCGCACAGTACCATCAGCCTATAAATACTTTTTCTTGTCCTGTGATACCGCACCCTTCTTTCTACTATCTCAACACGCCTTGTGGTGTCATGCATGACAAGATCTCCTTTCCGCCGAAATTGACCCGAAACAAGCTTTCACTCATATAGGTACAAAAACGCGGAAAAACTCTCACACAATATTTCAATTTTTCCAAAAAAAGTCCCCGTTCCGCTGTGGGCCGCGGAACGGGGACAGGCTTTATGCCAAAGATGGATTCTTTCAGAGACAAACTATGTAACAGTTTGCTTATTTAACCAGTTTCTTGAACTCGTCAGCTACAAACTGAACTTTTGGACCGATAATAACCTGTACACTGGTCTTACCTGGACGAACGATACCAGCAGCACCGGATGCTTTCAGTTTCTTTTCGTCTACCAGCAGACGGTCTTTAACTTCCAGACGCAGACGGGTGATGCAGTTGTCAACGCTTGTAACGTTAGCAGCGCCGCCAACGCCTTCCAGAATAGCTTTTGCCATTGCTGCGTAGTCGTTTGCGCTCAGTTCAATATTCATTTCAGCAGCAGTATCGTCATCTTCACGACCTGGAGTCTTCAGGTTGAGTTTAACGATCATGATGCGGAATACAACATAGTAGATTACAAAGAATACCAGACCGATTGGAATCAGCAGGATTGGGTTCATTGCGAATGGAGCCTTGAAGGACAGGAACCAGTCAACAAAACCAGCACTGAACTGGAAGCCAGCACGAATTGGCAGAGCAGCTACGATTGCAACGGAGATACCGGTCAGAACTGCATGAGCTACATACAGAGCTGGAGCCAGGAACATGAATGCGAATTCCAGAGGCTCGGTAACACCGGTGAAGAAGGAACAGAGTGCAGCGGACAGAAGAATACCGCCGGCAATCTTTTTCTTTTCTGGTTTAGCAGTGTGGTACATTGCCAGAGCAGCACCAGGCAGACCAAACATCATAACTGGGAAGAAACCAGCCTGATACATACCGGTCTGACCGAGAACGCCGCCTTCAACAGAACCCCAGAACTTACCAATATCAGAGATATTTGCAACGTCAAACCAGAATACGCTGTTGAGAGCGTGATGCAGACCAACTGGAATGAGCAGACGGTTGAGGAAACCGTAGATACCAGCGCCGATTGCGCCCATACCGAGGATGCCTTCACCAACGCTTACCAGGAAGGTGTAAACAACCGGCCATACGAAGTACAGCGGGATGCAGATGAGCAGAGTAACAACAACGGTCATGATCGGAACAAAACGACGGCCTGCAAAGAAGCCAAGGAAGTCCGGCATGTTGATCTTGTGGAACTTGTTGTAGCACCATGCAGCGATCAGACCGCAGAGGATACCGATAAACTGGTTGTTGATTTTGCCAAATGCAGGGTTAACAGTTGCATCAGCACCGATGATGAGCTGAACAACAGCGGTTCCCAACATGGTCTGTACAGTCAGCCAGGAGATGATAGCTGCCAGAGCAGAAGTACCTTCCTGGTCTTTGGACATACCGATTGCAACACCCAGAGCGAACAGAATTGCCATGTTATCGATCAGAATACCGCCAGCTTTGATCAGAAGCAGAGCCAGCATGCTGTTAGCACCCCAGCCAGCTGGGTCAATCCAGTAACCGATACCCATCAGGATACCACCGATTGGCAGACATGCTACCGGCAGCATCAAAGATTTACCTAATCTTTGTAAAAATCGCATCATAGAGAAAATTCCTCCTCATTTTTATTTGTCGCATACAGATTCTCTCTATCCATAGACAAACTGCCGCCCACAGCAGTCTGTCGGTCTCCAAAAGAAAGTGAAAACGCTTTTTCAAGCTGTTTTTTCCAAATAATATGCGGTCGTTTTTGTTAAAATGCCGCGGCAGACCTTTTTACAGGTTTGCTTTCAGAAATTCTTCCAGAGCAGCAGCAGCTTCTGCTTCCTGCGGACCGGAAACTTCGATGGTCAGAGTGTGACCCTGTTTTGCACCCAGCTGCATAACACCCATAATGCGTTTTGCATCAACAGTCTTGTCACCAGCAGTGATTTTGATATCGCATTCTTTCCATGCGCCAGCAGCTTTTGCAAGCTGACCTGCTGGACGAGCGTGCAGACCGATTGGGTCCTGAATTACATAAGAAATTGTTTTCATTTTACAATAACCTCGCTTTCGCAAACTTTCTTTCTCAACTGCAGCACCCTTGTTGGGGATACAGATAATTCATCATAGCCCATTTCCAGGAAGGTATCTGTCATAGTCAGATCCGCAGCAAGTTCGCCGCAGATACCGCACCAGATTCCTGCCTTGTGTGCGTTTTGTGCAATCATTCCGAGTAAGCGGATGAGTGCAGGATGATGTGGATCATCAAATCCATCCAGAGATGGGTTCTGACGGTCAACTGCCAGAGTATACTGGGTCAGGTCGTTGGTACCAACGCTGAAGAAATCTACTTCTTCTGCCAGCAGATCGCTGATAACAGCTGCTGCTGGGGTCTCGATCATGATTCCGTGCTCAACTTCACCAATTTCAATGCCTTCCTGCTTCATTTCTTCACGGATCTGCTCGCACATTTCTTTAAGCTTGCGAACTTCCCACACCGAAGCAATCATTGGGAACATTACACTGACCGGTCCGAGTGCACTTGCACGATAGATCGAACGCATCTGGGTACGGAATACTTCCGGACGGCGCAGACAGATTCTTGCACCGCGCAGACCCAGTGCCGGGTTTTCTTCTTTATCCAGTTCAAAGTAGTCAGCCTGTTTATCTGCGCCGATATCCAGTGTACGGATAACGACACGTCTTCCTTCCAGACCTTCTACTACCTTGCGGTAAGCGTTAAACAGTTCATCTTCGGTCGGGTAGGTGTCGCGTCCCAGATAAAGGAACTCGCTGCGCAGCAGACCAACGCCTTCTGCATCACCCTTGAGCACATGCTCAACATCAGCAGGGCTGCCGATATTGGCATACAGTTTAATCTTCTGGCCGTGTGGAGTAACGCTTTCCTTGCCGCGATAGTTTTCCAGCTGACGCTGATATTCGTCGGCAGTGCGTTTCTTTTCCTGCATCTTTGCCAGTGTCTCTTCATCAGGATCGATGTAGTAGCAGCCGTCAAAGCCATCTACAATCATCATCTTTCCATCGAGATCTTCCTCAAGATTGATCTGAGTTTTTACCAGAGATGGGATACCCATGATTCTTGCCAAAATTGCAGTATGGCTGTTCGAGGAACCCTGTCTTGTCACAAATGCAAGAATTTTGTCTTTTGGCATCTGTACGGTTTCGGATGGGGTGAGGTCTTCTGCAATCAGAATACCCGGTTCTTCCATCGAAAAACCCACTTTGCCGTTGCACAGGATGGTAACAACACGGGTGGAAATATCCTGTACATCGGTTGCGCGCGCCTGCATATAAGCGTCATCCATTGCGGAAAATGCTGCTGCAAAGGTATCGCCGGTTTCTTTAACTGCCTGAGCTGCGCTTGCACCATTCTGAATCATTGCTTCGATGCTTTCCAGATAATCCAGGTCATCGAGCATCATCATCTGTACATCCAGAATCATTGCCTGTTCTTCGCCCAGACGCTCTGCGGCATCCTGCATCAAGGTCTGGAGCTGCTCCAGAGCGGTCTGTTTTGCCGCTTCAAATTTCTGCTGCTCCACAGCGGGATCACCACAGGAAACAGGCAGGGTGGCAAGCTGTTTTTTATAAACATAAGCTTTGCCGATGGCAATTCCGGAAAAGACCGGACGTCCATTTCCAAAAATCATATTGTAATGCCTCCAAATTTCAGCGTCTTATTTTTTCAGGGTGAGAACAACATCGCCTACCGATACAGTTCCGGTATGTGGCTCAATTGCAGTAAACTGATCCGAGTTGCAGATTACGATTGGAGTGATGACATCATATCCTTCTGCTGCAATTGCCTCTCTGTCAAAGCTGATGAGCTTCTGGCCTTTTTTGACCTGATCGCCGTTTGCTGCGTGAACCTGATAGTATTTACCTTTGAGGTTTACGGTCTCCAGACCAACGTGGATAAGGATTTCGATGCCGTCGTTGCTTGTCATGCTGACTGCGTGACCGGTATCGAACATCATCTCGATTTTGCCGTCACATGGAGCAAACACTTCGTTTCCAGTTGGGCGGATCGCAAGACCTTTGCCCAAGATCTCATCGCTGAAAGTAGGATCGTTTACCTGAGAAATCGAAACTGCTTCACCTGCAAGCGGTGCTGCAAGTTCCATCTTTGGTTCTTCTTTTTTTCCAAACAGCTTATCCAAAAATCCCATAACTATTACAACCTTTCATTTCATAAAACTGTAACTGTACTTTAAATATATGATTAACCTCGGTTGACCCGATGTAAATTAACGGTCAGATAGGCGCGCTGTTCCGGTGTAAGCGGACGGCCGCTTGCCTTTTCCAATGGATGAACCAGAATACCTGCCAGCTGATATTCCCCGGGAAATGCCTGTGGAATCAGCACAGACAACGGACTTTCCTGCTCGAGCACCGGATCATCCGAAAACTGCTTTAATGCAAGGAATTTCAGATGAACGATAAACTCATCAAAATCGATCGAGCTGCGGTCCACATGGAAGGATGGATGTTCTTCCAATACTCTGAGCATCTCTGACAAAGTTTGTGTTACCTGCATGGTAATGCTCAGCGAATTTTCGTACTCTGCATTGAGAAGATGCAGTGCAATGGATGCAGCCTCATCTTCCGGGAGAGAAACGTGAAATCTGCGTTCAATCTCTGCCAACGCATAGGAACCGATTGCATATTCCTTTGGATAGAACAGACGAACTTCGGTGTGCAAAGCATTTGCAAAGCGCATTCCGTTTTTTTCCCGCTGAATGGCAAAGCAGATATGATCACTGAGCGTATAGTAAATTACTTCACTCAGCTTATGACCCAAAACGCTCTGTGCGTATTCAATCAACTCAGCACAAAATTCCACCTGATCGTGAGGAAGGCTGGCATAAAGCGTCTGCAAACGCTCCATGTTGTTCTGATCTGTAATGCGAAAAACCTTTTCTGCCTGTTCACGCTCCACGGTATGCCCTGACTTTAACCCAAAGCCAAGGCCTCGCCCCATAACAATGTATTCACAGCCATTTTCGTCCTGACAACTGACTACATTATTGTTGATTGTCTTAATCACACGGAAACTCACAGATCACGCCTCCTTTGACAACCATGCAGCAAATCTTTTTTGTGCCAAACAGCACAAAAAAGAGCTAGCTCTTTTATATAAACAAAAAAACCAGGTCTCACAAAAATCACCACAAATCAGCCGGCAAAAAATGACGACAAAATGTGATGTACTTTGTGAGCCCCGGTTTTGCCCGCTTATGCAGTAACAATCCAAGTTCATATTCAAATTATATAAAAAATAATTGCATCTGTCAATGGATTTTCGGCAAAACAAATAGTTTAGTGAAGTTCACAAAAACTTCGTTAATTCCTTGTTAATATTTACTTAAAAATTGGCATTTCAGACCGTATTTTCCTCGCGTACACGTCCCTTTTTTCCTGCCAGTTTCAGCGACATCTTCCTAAGTTAGAAAACATATTTCTATTTTCTTCTTAAAAAGCAAGATTGCTTTTTAAAGAAAATCATGCTATACTTTCCTCAAATTACGACAATCAGGCTTTATACTGGAAAGGATATTATCATGAAAAAACTGTTTGCAATTTCTATGATCTGTTTGCTTACCTGCCTGCTGGTTCTTCCTGTCTGCGCTGAGTCAACCACTGAATCCCCGGTAATTCCAACTCTGGGAAACGGTGACGGACTGCTGGTGGATGGTTTGGCTCTTTTTCTGGTAGCAATCATTCTGTTTGCGGTCATCGTTTTCTTTTACCGCGTTCTGGGACCGAAAGATAAAAAACCGGGTTCTCCGCTCAAAAAGAATCGAAAATAGTTTAGATAAACAAAAGGGAATGGATGCAGTCCATTCCCTTTTGTGATGTCATCGAATATTTTGTTGCAAAAAACTTCTGACAAAATTCTGATATTCCGTTTCTCCCATTTTATAAAAGAAGGAATAGATCAGTACCATATAATAACGCACCAAATCTTCTTGGAAAGCACCTTTTGAAGCATATCCCCGCAAAAACTCCCTGATTTCTTCCTCTGTCAGCAAGAACCGCTGACCTGGACGCACAATGAGTGCCCACGCAATATCAAACTCCCGATTTCCCATCCCGGACAGCTCAAAATCCAGGATAGCCGAAATATGCTTTTCTTTCCACAGAATATTGGCATAATGAAAATCCCCATGGCAAAAGCATCGGTTTTCCCGTTCCGGTTTGTGCTTTACAAGATAGTGGTAGACTTCTTCTAATCGCAGCTCACAAAAATGCTCTTCTGGTGGAATATGAAAGAACCTGCGGTCTTTTACATTTTTAAAATTCCCCTGTGTCTGGTGCAGTATTGCAAGAGTCTGGCCATATTCGAACAGATAATCCATCGACTTCTCGTCTTTATTTTGATTAAGCAGCATTGATAGTCTTTCTCCCTGCCGCGCAATCGTCACCACAAATTGTTCTCTATTCTGGTCATAGTCGATAATCTCAGGAGCAAGTTCCAAATTCAGCTTTAAGATGGTGTCAATTTCTCTTTTGATATCCGCACCCTGTTGCCTTGCAACCTTGATGTATACCTCTGTCTCCTGCTGCTGGTAGATTCCCTTTGCATGAAACACATCATTGCCGGCATGGGGATAACCCAAAATCTCTGTTAACTGAAAGTGATGGTATTCCAGTTCAAACGGGTCGATTGTTTCCCTCCACTTGGCTGGATGCATCTTGATTCCTCCTTTATTATGCAGCATCTTGCATGAAGTTATTCTGTATTCTTTCCCTTCCTTTTATCAGGAAAGCTGTTCTGTTTCTTGCATTCAATTTCCTGCTGTGATATAATCGTTGTCGAATTTTTAAAGTTCCCAAATTTACTAAAATCATTTTATCATAATGCTTCAACACAGAAAAGAGGAATCATTGTCAGATGGAACTATTTTCTTCTAAAGAAGGTTTGTGCTTTCAGCAGTTAATCACCTATCCTGAAATCAAAATCAATGCTGACTGCTTTTCCTTTATTACTGGAAAAAGCGGCTGCGGAAAGAGCACCTATCTACGAATGCTCAGCGCAACTCTATCAGCACCGGACGGTCAGATCTTTTATCGTTCAAAACCGCTCGAAGACTATCCTGTCTTGGATTACCGCAAAGAGGTTATGCTGGTTCCTCAGCAGGTCTTTCTTTTTGATGGAACCATACGGGAAAACTTTGACCTCTTTTACGATATGAGAGAGGAAAAACAGCCCTTAGACGAAGACGTACAGCGGTTTCTTTCCATCTGCTGTGCCGATTTTCCGTTGAGTGCTAACTGTGCTACTCTCTCCGGCGGAGAAAGGCAACGTGTCTTTCTTGCAATCTTTCTTTCTGCGATGCCAAAAGTTTTGCTGCTGGATGAACCGACCGCAGCATTGGACGAACAGACCTCCGAAACTTTGCTGCACAATCTAAAACAGTTTTGCTCGCAAAACAACATCAGCGTAGTCTGTGTCTGCCATAACGGTGAACTGGTCCGCCGGCTTGCTGACCAAGAAATCAGATTGGGGGAAGAACGATGAACGGAATTGTCCAGCTGCAATTATGGCAGTTTTCTTTGATTTACCTTTTACTATTGATCGTCATCTTTATCATGAAGCGGTGCAGCATCAACCGAACCAAACTTTTGATTATAGCCAGCATCAAGATGACCGTTCAGCTGATTCTTTCGGGACTAATCCTCACCTATATTTTTGAAAACCCACATCCGATTTTTGTTGTTGCCTACGTCTCTGTCATGGTGTGGTTTTCCATCCACCGGGTTTTATCCAACAACAAAGACCTGAACAAACGGTTTAAGGCGGTGATCGCGCTTTCGATTGCAAGTTCCGGGCTGTTTGTACTGCTGTTCTTTGTCTGTGTTGTTGTGGGAGAAAGCATCTTCAATCCACAGTATGTTATCCCAATTTCCGGTATGTTGATGGGCAACACCATGACCGGTGTCTCTCTGGGTATCAAGACCTTTCGGGAAAGCCTGGATGGTCAGCGTGCCAAAATCAATGCCCTGCTCTGTTTTGGCGCTGCACCTAAAAAAATCCTGATGCCGTTTGTGAAGCAGTCGCTGGAAACCGCCATGCTTCCAACCATCAATTCGATGATCGGGATGGGCGTTGTTTCCCTTCCGGGCATGATGACCGGTCAGATTCTGTCCGGTACTCTGCCGACTACTGCCATTCTGTATCAGATTGCAATTATGATTGCAATCTGCACCATGGTCACCAGCGCAAGTTTCGGAGCGCTGTACTTTGGCTACCGGACTTTATACGACTCCAAAAAACAGATTATCTAAAGCAAAAAAGCTTCCTGTTTTCAGGAAGCTTTTTTATGTTTTCTTTCTATTTTATTATCTTTAGAAACCGAGCTCTTCGCCTACCAGAACTACCTTAATTCTGTTTTTGTGGCGCTGCTGAGCACTGACAACATAGTTGCAGCAGATTCTGCCTTCGCTGTGACAGTTCATGCATTCACCGACTTTTGCACATGGGGTCTCACAGTGCAGACGAACTGCATTGATCGGCGCTGCCACCTTTTTCACTCTCTGTACCGCAGCATCAATGTCCGGAACAATTTTATTATATCCCGCTACCACGATGACACTGTCCGGTCCATAGACCAAAGCAGCTACGCGGTTGGAATTTCCGTCCACATTGTAAAGCTCACCATTTTCAGTGATAGCATTGGCACTGAGCAGATAAGTGTCTGCAAAAAAATGCCTTGCGCAGAATATCTTTGGATTCCTGTGGGGTAAGTCCCGGCTTTGCACGATCCAGAAAATCATAACGACCGCTGCGCAGCAGATCCATGATGCCGCACTCTGCCAGTGTGACCGAACCACCGCATGTAACAACCTGACCGGTCGGGATCAGACTTTCCACAATCTTCAGCGCGTCTTCTTTTGTCTTTGCATAAAACGGCTGCATGTTGTTTTTTTCCAGATTTGCCATTGTTTTGGCAATTCTTTTTTCAATAACAAAGCGTTTGTTCTCATCCATTTTCTGATTCCCCATTTCCTTTTTATTTGACTGCTTCTTTTACTGTCAGCGCTGGACGCTGTTCCAACGCAAGCTGTTTCTGCTGACGAATGGTAACATATCTCTTTTTGCGGAAGGTCAAAAACAGTACAATCACACTTGCCAAAATCGACAAAACCGAACCGGTAATCAAGGTTTCGATCAAAGAAATATCAACCATATAGAAGTGAAGCACAATGAAGGAAATGGCTGCTCCGAGGTCTGCAGCAACATGATAGGTTACCAGTTCCGGCAGACGGATTTGACTCCAAAAGCTTTTTGCAACCAATGCGATTCCGATTGCCGCAATTGCAAGCGAAAGGATTACCAGCAAAGCTGGAAGATGAATCTTTCCCAGAAACGCAAGCAGCATGGAAGAAACCACTCTGGTCACCGAACCGGCAAGCATCATATAGTACAGGATTTTTTTATACAAAGTTATCGCCACCTAAGTAAATTTCCCTCAGAAAAAGAAAATTTCTTCCTTTTTATCAGGTTTGAGGTGGTTTTATTATATCATATTTTTCCAGTAAAATCAAATTGACCTGGAAACGGCCTGTTTCTGCCTGCTTTTTGGCTTGCTTTTGGAAGCATTGCTTTGGCTGTTAATGACCTCTTCTTTTCTTCTGGAAAACATCATTCCGCTGACCACCGACCACAGCAGAGGAGCTATCATCAGCAGCACACCGATAAGCTTCATCTGCTCTGTATTCAAAGCAGTTGTCTCAAAAATCATCCTGCCCATCGGGTGCCATACTGCAAATCCCATCACCATCAGGGAGGTGCACACCGCAGCAATCAGTTTCCAGTTATTAAAAAATGGAATGCCAAACAAGGTCTTGTTCTCCGACTTACATTCAAACACATGAATCAGCTGGGTTAAGATCAAAGTAACCAGCGCGCCAGTTCGGGCAGTCTCCAAGCGAATTGCTTCAGGAATTGCAGGACTGGTCAGCAGCAGAGAAAAGGCTGCAATGGTCGTCAGTCCAATCAGCATTCCCCGGAACAAGATCACACTGAGCAGCCCTCCAGAAAAGATGGAATCGGTGCTCTTTCTTGGCTTCTGATTCATGACATCACTGTCCGGTGGGTCCAATCCCAGAGCGATCGCCGGCAAACCATCAGTCACCAGATTGATCAGCAAAATCTGAATCGGCAGGAGCGGAACAGGCATTCCCATCAGCATTGCAAGGAACATGGTGACTACCTCACCGATGTTGCAGGAAAGCAGATATCGGATAAACTTTCGGATATTCCGGTAGATCACTCTTCCTTCTTCAATAGCGGAAACCAGAGTTGCAAAATTATCGTCCATCAGGATGACTGCGCTTGCCTCCTTGGTGACATCGGTTCCATTTTTGCCCATCGAAACACCAATATTTGCCTCCTTGACCGCAGGCGCGTCATTGACTCCGTCTCCGGTCATTGCCACAATGTTTCCCTGCGATTTGAGCCCTTTGACAATGCGCAGCTTGTGTGCCGGTGTCACCCTTGCAAACACGCTGACTTTGGGCAGCTTCTGCAAAAAGCTTTCGTCGTCCATCCGTTCTATCTCTGCACCGGTCAATACTTCGCCGCCCGGACGCAGGATTTTTAGCTGCGATGCAATAGCACAGGCGGTCTCCCTGCTGTCTCCGGTAATCATCACCGGCCGAATCTGCGCTGTCCTGCATTTTTCCACCGCGTCAAAAGCTTCCTTTCTCGGCGGGTCGATCATTCCGCACAGACCGCAGAACACCAAATTTTGTTCAGAACAGTCAGATGTTGAGTTTGCCCTACGCCAGCATAGTGCCAGTACCCGCATAGCATCCTTTGCCATTGACTCGTTCTCACTTAAGATCTTTTGTTTCTGCATCGGACTCATGACCGATACCTCGCCATTCTTCTGGCAGAATGCGCACCGCTGCAATAAAATGTCCGGTGCACCTTTGGTAAACAGAAACATTTCCCCATTTTTGTTTTTCACCACAACCGACATCATCTTCCGCTGGGAGTCAAACGGTATTTCTTTGAGCACCGTAATACCGCTCGACGAAAATTCAACACCGCCTTTTGCCCCCAGTACCGCAAGAGCCGCTTCGGTCGGTTCCCCGTTTACTGCATAGCTTTTGGAAAACAGTCCCTTTCCCCTACGGTTTGCGCCACCTTCTATCCTTGCGTTATTGCATACAACCGCAATTTCAAGGCTGCTTTTTAAATCAGGGTTTTCCTCAATACGAATTTGTCTGCTGTTTTGCTCAATTTTCCCGCTTTCCAACCCGTTTCCAGTTACTGTAAACTGCTGCCCTGCACAGCAGAGCTTCTTGACGGTCATGCGGTTTTCGGTAAGAGTTCCAGTCTTATCCGAGCAGATCACGTTAGCGCATCCCAACGTCTCCACTGCGTGCAGCCGTCGAATGACTGCATTTTTCTTCACCATGCGGTTGACCGACAACGCCAGAGCGATGGTGACAATGGCGGGTAAACCCTCAGGAATTGCTGCAACTGCAAGGGAAATTCCGGTGATGAGCATATCCAGTACCGGCTCCCCGCGAAGGATTCCGACCCCCGCTACCACTGCACAGATCAGTAAACAGCCTGCCGCGATCATCTTGCCCAGCTGATCGAGCTTCTGCTGGAGCGGTGTCTGCTCCTCTTCGATGGAATCAAGCATTACCGCGATCTGTCCCATGCGGGTATCCTCACCGATGGCATGGACAATCGCCTTGCCATGTCCTCGGGTAACGATTGTCCCCATAAATGCACAGACCTGATCGGAAGTATCGTTGGTGCGGTAATCGGTATATGCCTTTTCCACCGGGACCGATTCTCCCGTCAGCAGCGATTCATCCACCATCAGCGCACTGTTCTCGACGATACGGCAGTCTGCCGGTACGCGATCCCCTGTTTTGAGCAGTACCAGATCCCCAATGGTCACTTCCCGCGCCGGAATCGTCTGCTCTTTTCCGTCACGGATGACACTGGCTGTGGGAGCTGCCAGCTCGTTTAATTTTTCAAGCGAACGCTCGGTGCGATATTCCTGAAAAAATCCCAGAAGCGCGTTTAACATTACAATTGCGATGATGGTGACTGCCTCCACCTTTTCCCCCATCATCAGAGAGATTCCGGTCGAGCACAGCAAAATCAGCGTCATCAGGTCCCGAAACTGGGACAGAAAGATTTTGATTGGATTTTTCTTCCGGCTGTTTTCCAGAAGATTGTCCCCATAGTCCACACGGTTTTGCTGGGCCTGTCTTTGTGTAAGCCCCGGATATTGTGTCATCTTGAAAACCCCATCCTTTCTTTTTTGCGGTTTCATGAAAGAAAGTTTTGCTGCTTTAACCAAGACAAAGCAAAACCTTCTTTACAGTTTAAAATTCCACTTTCGATTCTGACCTGTCCTAAGGATATGTTTTTGGGGCAAAAAAAATGACAGGCAGTCTTGCAAAACTGTCTGTCACAATCTTTTTTATTTTTCAATCAGGGCGGTAAGGATGCGGGAATAAACCTCAGCAGGGTCATTCTGAATATGTTCCTTTACCAGAATGCACTCCTCTTCGGTGGGTAAAAACACATTTAAGTTCAAAAGGTCTGAGCCGATATCCCGGATAGTTAATTGCAGGATGTAGCCGTCCGAAACAGGGTGATAGTTCACATCCACCTCGTCCATACACTTTTGCACCTCGGTGAGGTGACGTGCAGTTTCCAGAGTCTTTTCCCTTACCGTCAAAGGCAGGGTTTTCTGGAAGGTCTGGGCGGTGATGGAACCGACTTCGGTAATTACAAAAATTTCCTTTTCTCCGTCCGGTGTCATCTGCCGACGGATATGTTCGGTCTTTTCCAGTTCGCTCATCGACTCGGCAAACTCAAAATAGTTGACCAGTCCGGTTTCCTGAAAGATTTCGTTGAGCTCATCAAAAGACAATCCCGGCTGCTCCCCATCTGAAAGAGTTGCCCCGGGGGAATTTTTCTTCAAGCTGTCCAGCAAAAAGCAAATTAAAATCTTTACTTCAAAATCGTTGGTTAAGCCTCCCGGCTGGATTCCTCCCACAAAAGCGTTAAAGGCCATTCCTTTTCCACCTCATTGTCGTTGTTTTTTCTATTTTACAACATTTTTCTTCATTTTAAAAGAGACGTTTCTCAGTTTTTCTTAAAATTCTTCTTTTTCTCTTAAATTTTCGAGAGTTTTTCCAAAATGGACTGCATCTTTCTGGGAGAAACATAGCCGCCGGCGTTATTGATGATATCCCGAAGCGGAATTGCGTTTGCCATCGGAAGCATTGGGTGACGCATAATCATGGGCAGCTCCTTTTGCAGCATTGCTTTTGCCTGCGGGTTTTTCAGTACCTCTCCGACGGTGATATTATAATTCTTTAAATCCATATTATCTTCTCCTTTCTGTAATCGTAAAAAGGTTTCCTTATATCTTATGCACTTTGTAAAAATTTGTGTTTCTCCCCTATATAATGGCTGATTTTTCTAATATTCCATGATACAATGAAGAAAAAGTCAGGAGGGATTTTATGAAAACTGATCTGCTCTGCATCCCAGGAATCGGTAAAAAGATTCGTCAGGACCTGATTAACATTGGTATCGACTGTGTCGAAGCGCTGCGTAGTCAAGACCCTGAACAGCTATACCAAAAAGATTGCCAGTTCAAGGGATATACTGAAGACCGCTGTCAATTATATGTTTTTCGATGTGCTGTCTACTACGCTGATCACGCTACTCATGATCCCCAAAAATGCAAATGGTGGTATTGGAAGGATCATACCTACCTTCCAACACCACAGATTTTCGACCCAAAGGAGTAGTTGCTATGAGAAACGTGTTACACATGATAACCCCCCTCCTGCTTGCTTTGACGCTTGCTCTCTTCTGCTGCGGATGCAAAGAGGAGGATGTCCTTCATGCAGGACTCAACGCCGAAATACTGGAAGTCAACGTGGAGAATAAGACAATCCGGGTGCGTAATCTTGATAGAAGCGGTCAATTGCTCCTGGAAGAGTGTACCTTCGATTGCTCCGAAGCCGAAAAAGAAGACCTGATCATCTATGTAAAGTACGGAACCGGCGATGTTACCCAGCTTTCCCTTTCTGACTTGCAGCCGGGGGATGATGTGATTTTGTGGATTTATGACTCTGAGCTTTCCAAAGCAGAAAGTGGCAGCATTGCCAAACTCTATGAAATCCAACTTGGAACGCAGCGGTTTAGCTAATAGACCGCAATTTGTGCAAGGAATTAAACGCAAGGCATTGAGTTTGCACAAAAAGGGTGCTATAATTTTATCGTATATTTTTTATCATTAATTCTGCCATTGCGGTATTCCATAAAACAGGAGGAGCAAAACCACATGGAAACAAACGACAAAAAGACATTTTATATCACCACGCCAATTTATTATCCATCCGATAAACTGCACATCGGTCACACCTACTGCACCGTAGCAACCGACACCATGGCTCGCTACAAACGTCTGCAGGGCTACGATGTTCTGTTCCTGACCGGTACCGATGAACATGGTCAGAAGATCGAGGACAAGGCAAAAGAGGCTGGCGTTACTCCAAAACAGTTTGTAGATAACATCGTAGAAGGCGAACGCGGTGTACTGGATCTGTGGAAACTGATGAACATTTCCAATGATCGATTCATCCGCACCACCGACGATTACCATGAACATTCGGTACAGAAAATCTTCAAGAAGCTGTACGAAAAAGGCGACATCTATAAGGGCAAATATGTCGGCAAATACTGCAAACCATGCGAATCCTTCTGGACCGAGACCCAGCTGGTAGACGGCAAGTGCCCAGACTGCGGACGTCCTGTTGTTGATGCTGAGGAGGAAGCATACTTCTTCCGTCTTTCTAAATATGCAGACCGCATTCAGGATCTGCTGGAAAACACCGACTTCCTCGAGCCACGCAGCCGTGTCAACGAAATGGTAAACAACTTCATCAAACCAGGCCTTGAGGATCTGTGCGTTTCCCGTACCTCCTTCAGCTGGGGCGTTCCGGTTGACTTTGACCCGGGACATGTTGTTTATGTTTGGATTGACGCTCTTTCCAACTACATCAACGCTCTGGGCTACGAGAACGATAAATATCATGATTTCGAAAAATACTGGCCGGCTGACGTACACTTCGTTGGTAAAGAGATCGTTCGTTTCCATTCCATCATCTGGCCTGCTATCCTGATGGCACTGGATCTGCCTCTGCCAAAGAAGGTTTACGGTCATGGCTGGCTGCTTCTGGACGGCGGCAAGATGAGCAAATCCAAGGGCAACGTGGTTGACCCATACGTTCTGGCAGAACGTTACGGCGTAGACGCACTGCGTTACTTCCTGCTGCGTGAGTTCCCATTCGGCTCGGACGGCAACTTCTCCAACGAAGCACTCATTAACCGCATCAACATTGATCTTGCAAACGATCTGGGCAACCTGCTGTCCCGTTCTGTTTCGATGGTGGAAAAATACTTCGGCGGCACTCTGCCGGAAGAACGTGAAGCAGATCCGCTTGATGATGAGCTGATCTCCATGATTTCCTCCCTGCGCGAAAAATATGACGCACAGATGGAAAAATACGCATTCCAAAATGGTCTGGCTGAGGTATTCAAAGTAATCTCCCGCACCAACAAATATATCGACGAGACCGCTCCATGGGCTCTGGGCAAGGACGAAACCAAGAAAGCAAGACTGGCTACCGTTCTGTACAATCTGCTCGAATCCCTGCGTGTATCCGCTTCCTTGCTCTCCCCATTCATGCCGGAAAGCGCTGCTAAGATTGCAGAACAGATCGGTGCAACTGCTGAGGATGTTTCTTACGAAAACGCTGCTAAATTCGGTGTTCTGCCAAAGAACGTAACCGTACACAAGGGTGCAACCCTCTTCCCTCGTATCGATATGCAGAAAGAGCTGGAAGAACTGGCTGCTGCACAGGCTGCTGCTCATCCACAGCTTCCAAAATATGAAGGTGTTGCAGAACTTATCGACATCGAACACTTTGGCAAAGTTGACCTGCGTGTTGCTCAGATCAAAGAATGTGAGCCAATCAAACGTGCAAAGAAACTGCTGAAACTCCAGCTGGATGACGGCTTTGAAGGCGGCAGACAGGTTGTTTCCGGTATTGCTCCATGGTACAAACCAAAAGACCTGATCGGCAAGAAGGTCATTGTTGTCGCAAACCTCAAACCTGCAAAACTTTGCGGCGAGGAATCCTGCGGCATGATTCTTGCTGCTGACGTTGACGATAAGACCGTAAAGGTTCTCTTTGTAGACGACAGCATTCCAAACGGTTCTAAACTGCGCTAAGCAGTGATACAAAAAAGAGGAGCGATTGCTCCTCTTTTTTCGATTTGACGAATGGGGGGAATTTTTGTGATTTCATCTGCCCATGCACAAACTTATCTCAGACAAGCTGTTCAAAGCAATCCTGGTCCCTGGGAGCAGCACAGCCTTTCGGTTGCGGACAATGCAAAACGCATTGCCCAAAAGGCAGGATTAAATCCAGAAAACGCTTATGTAATGGGACTGCTCCACGACATCGGACGCGGTGCAGGGATCAGCGGCATCCGGCACATCTTCGACGGGTACGATCTGATGACATCGCTCGGAGAGCCTGAAATCGCCCGCATCTGCCTGACCCACTCTTTTCCAAGTAAGGATATTCGCACCTATGCCGGAAAAGTCGACTGCACACAAGCGCAGCTTACCTTTTTGCAGGATTTTTTAAACAGCCGTCCTTATGACGACTATGACCGGTTAATTCAGCTTTGTGACGCCATCTCCCTGCCAAACGGTGCCTGCATCCTCGAAAAAAGATTGGTGGATGTTGCGCTGCGCCATGGCGTGACCGAATCTTCCATCGATAAATGGAAGGCATTCATGCAGGTGAAAAAGCATTTTGACCAGCTTTGCGGATGCAGCATCTATTCCCTGCTTCCTAATGTACTGGAAAACTCATCGGTGGACTTGATATGATTTTCTTGTGACAGGAGGTTTTTTATGCAATTTCATTTTTCCCTTATGAGTCAATCGGATGCTGAAAAAATCGCGGATTGGCATTATGAAGGTATCTACTCCTTTTACGATATGGAAAATGATCCCGAAGACTTGCAAGAACTTCTTTCCCCAGAAAAACGTGGCGAAAATTACTGGAGTGTTTTTTCAAACGGAGTTCTGATTGGATTTGTCGCTCTTTTCCGCGATGATCTCTCTATGGAGATTGGTTTAGGGTTACGCCCTGATCTAACTGGCAAAGGACTTGGCAGCACATTCTTAGACGAGATTGAGCAGTTTATTCTGGATTATTTTCCTACTGTCTCTAAACTTCGTCTTTCCGTTGCTTCTTTCAATATTCGAGCTCAAAAAGTCTATCAACGTGCCGGATTTCTTCCTTGCAAACAAGAAATGATTGCAACCAATGGGGGAGAATATCCTTTTCTTATCATGGAAAAATACCTTTTTAATACATAAAAATATCACCTGAACTCTATGAAATGGAGGTACTCATGCTCAATATTTTCGACTCTCACGCACATTACGATGACCCGCGCTTTGATGAAGACCGCGATACCCTGCTTTCCTCGATGGCTTCCCATGGCGTGCGCGCCATCATGAATGTTGGCAACACTACCTATGCCAATCTTGCAGGCATCGAGCTTGCCAAAAAGTATCCATTTGTCTATTGCAGTATCGGTATCCATCCTGATCAGTCGGCAGAGATCGCTGCACAAAATTCCAGAGAATATCTGGATGTCATTGCACAACAGCTTTCCTATGAAAAGGCAATGGCTTTGGGTGAAATCGGACTGGACTACTATTATGACGATGATGCTCCGCGCGACATCCAGAAAAAGATCTTTGAAGAGCAGCTTGCCTTGGCAAAAGATCTGGATGTTCCTGTCATCATTCACAACCGTGACGCCCATCAGGACACCTTGGATTTGCTCAAAAAGTATCGTCCAAAGGGCATTATGCACTGTTTTTCCGGCTCGTCAGAGGTTGCAAAAGAGGTTCTCCGCCTTGGAATGTACATCGGATTTACCGGCGTTATCACCTTTAAAAATGCCCGTCGCGCTGTCGAAGCTGCTGCAGAAATCCCACTGGACCGGCTGCTGGTCGAGACAGACTGCCCATACATGGCACCGGAACCATTCCGCGGCAAACGCTGCGATTCCACCATGCTCACCCGCATGATTGAAAAGCTCGCAGAAATTAAGGGCGTAAACCCACAGCAGTTTGCAGATCAAACCTTCCAGAATGCCTGTGAGGTTTATCGCATTTCTTCCCTTATGAAATAATCGCTTTCTTTTTCACCCACAAAAACCGATCCGATTTCACAAGAATTGCTCTTTCTCCCCTTATTCCACTTGACAGTGGTAAAACATGGGACTATAATAGACTTACTGTTACAATTCTTTTATGGAAAGGATGTGCTTTTCATGCGCAGCACAATCAATCGTTTTCTGACTTTTCTTTCTGCTTTTGCAGTATCCTTTTTCGCTCTGACTCCAGTTGCATTCGCAGTAGAAAATCCAAATACCGGTGACAACAACATGGTTCCTGTTGTAATTGGTCTGCTGGCTGTCTCCGCAATCGTAATCGTTCTGCTGCTTGTAATTTCCGCAGCAAAGAAAAAGAAGCGCTAATCTGTTGTTTTCAAAAGCCGTCTGATGTTTTTCATCAGGCGGCTTTTTTTATTCTATTTTTCATTGATATTTCATATAGTAAAATATTTTTGCATCAATTTTATCATTGACAAAAAATTATCGAGTGCATTCTTGTCTGTTTTGAATAAAAGAATCTTTATTTTTTCTATAATTCTGCGATTTGATTTTATTGTCGCGATGTTTTATAATGTAGTTGAAATTAATTCTTGATTATTTTCATATTATGAAATTTAGAGGGATTCTTATGAATTTTCCAAACATCATCAACATTCAAAAATTTTCCGTTCACGACGGTGACGGAATCCGTACCACCATCTTCTTCAAAGGCTGTGCCTTAAACTGCTGGTGGTGCCACAATCCGGAAAGCCAGAACTTTGCTCCGGAACTGTTGTATAATGCAGAGCGCTGCACTTCCTGCGGCCGCTGCGCAGAAATTTGTCCGCAGCATGGTATCAAAGAGGTAAACGGACAATTTTTAGCAGATCGCACCAAATGTGATGCCTGCGGAACCTGCACTGAATACTGCTTAAACAATGCCCGTGAAATCTGTGGTCAAACCTATGCAATCCGTGACCTGATCAAAGAGATTCAAAAAGATCAGATGTTCTATGAGGAATCAGGCGGCGGCGTTACCCTTTCCGGCGGTGAGGTCATGCTCCAGTCTCCGGAATATATTGAAGAACTGACCCGTCAGCTTCACAAAAAAGGATTTAACATCGCAATTGATACCTGCGGATATGCTCCATGGGAAAATTATGAAAGAATCCTTCCTTATGTAGATACTTTCCTGTACGACATCAAGCTGATCGACCCAGAGCGCCACAAAAAATATATGGGACAGGACAATGTCCTGATTTTAGACAATCTCAAGAAGCTCAGCGCTGCTGGTGCTACCATTAACCTGAGACTTCCACTGATTGTTCCGGTCAACACAGATGATCAGGATATTCAGGATATCATTTCCTTCTTAAAGGAAAACAACATCCACATTTTAAAAACAAATCTGCTTCCATACCACAATACCGGCAATCACAAATATGAAAAGCTCGGTGAGGAGTATAAAGGCGTTACCTTCGAAAAACCTTCTCAGGAACGCTTGGAAGAGATCATGCAGCAATTTATTGACGCTGGTTTTACCAATATTAAAATCGGCGGTTAAGTATAGAACAAAAATTCACATTTTGATATCACAACCCAGCATTTTAAAGGAGAATGTATCATGGAAGAAAGAGGAATGAACGAACGAATCAAAAAGCTTCGTCGTCAGAGCGTAGACACTCCAGCAAGAATCTACATGGAACGTGCCGACCTGATGACCGATGCTTACAAAATGTATGAAGGCAGTGTTTCGGTTCCAGAAATGCGTGCACTTGCTTTCAAATATTTTATGGAACACAAACATCTGTGCATCAACGACGGTGAACTGATTGTCGGCGAAAAAGGCGACGGTCCACAGAAATCTCCTACCTTCCCGGAACTGTGCTGCCACACTCTGGAAGACATGCATGTCATGAACGACCGTGAGCTGATCAGCTTCAAAGTTACCGATGAAGACTTGAAATTACAGAAAGAAAAAATTATTCCATACTGGGAAAAACGCTCGATCCGTCACAAGATCATCAACGCAATGACACCAGAATGGCGCGACTGCTATGAATCCGGTATCTTCACCGAATTTATGGAACAGCGTGGTCCTGGTCATACCGTTGGTTCCCAGAAAATTTACACCAAAGGTTTCCTGGATTATCAGAAAGACATCCAGGACGCAATAGATAAACTGGACTTTTTAAATGATCCAGAAGCTCTGGACAAACAAAACGAACTCAAAGCAATGTCTATTGCCTGCGATGCCATCATGATTCTGGGCAAACGTTATGCTGCTATGGCTCGTGAAATGGCAGAAAAAGAAACAGACCCAGTCCGCAAAGAAGAGCTGCTGCAGATCGCTCACAACTGTGATGTCGTTCCTGCTCACAAACCAGAAACTTACTGGCAGGCAATCCAGATGTACTGGTTCGTTCATCTGGGTGTTACCACCGAACTCAACCCATGGGATGCTTACAGCCCAGGTCGTCTGGACCAGCACCTCTACCCATTCTATGAGCATGATGTTGAAGCTGGCATTCTTGATGATGAAAAAGCACTCGAACTGCTCGAATGTCTGTGGGTAAAATTCAACAATCAGCCAGCTCCACCAAAGGTTGGTATTACATTAAAAGAAAGCAGCACCTACACCGACTTTGCAAACATCAATACCGGCGGTATCACACCAGATGGTCATGATGGTGTCAACGATGTCAGCTACCTGATTCTGGACTGCATGGACGAGATGAAACTGCTCCAGCCAAGCTCCAACGTACAGATCAGCAAAAAGACCCCACAGCGTTTTCTCAAACGTGCATGCGAGATTTCCAGAAAAGGCTGGGGTCAGCCGGCATTCTACAATACCGATGCAATCATCCAGGAACTGCTCAATGCAGGCAAGTCGATTGAAGATGCTCGTCGCGGCGGTACCAGCGGATGTGTTGAGACCGGTGCATTCGGAAACGAAGCTTATATTCTGACCGGTTACTTCAACCTTCCAAAGATTCTGGAAATCACTCTGCACAACGGCTTTGATCCAGTCAGCAACAAACAGCTGGGCTTAAAACTTGGTAATGCAGAAGACTTCAAGTCTTACGATGAACTGTTTGAAGCTTACAAAAAACAGGTTCGTCATTTTGCAGATATTAAGATTCGCGGCAACAACGTAATCGAAAAAATCTACAAAGAATATATGCCAGCTCCATTCCTTTCGATCATTACAAACGATTGTATCAGCAAAGGTAAGGACTACAACGGCGGCGGCGCACGTTACAACACCAGCTACATTCAGGGTGTTGGTATCGGTACCATCACCGACTCTTTGGCTGCTATCAAATACAACGTATTTGAACAGCATCGCTTCACCATGCATGAACTGATGGAAGCTCTGGACCACAACTTCGAGGGCTATCCTGAAATCTACAACTTTGTTGCAAACAAGACACCAAAATACGGCAACGACGATGACTATGCAGACGAAATCATGGAATCGGTATTCGATTATTACTATCACACTGTTTCCGGTCGTCCAAACGTTCGCGGCGGTACTTATCGCATCAACATGCTGCCAACCACCTGCCACGTTTATTTCGGTGAAGTAATGCTTGCAAGCCCGAACGGACGTCTGGCTCACAAACCAGTTTCGGAAGGTATCTCCCCTGAAAAAGGCGCTGACGTTCACGGACCAACTGCAGTTATCAAATCCTGCTCCAAGATGGACCACCTGCGCACCGGCGGTACTCTGCTCAACCAGAAATTTACCCCAAGCGTTGTTGCAGGCGAAGAAGGTCTTGACAACATGGCAAATCTGGTTCGCTCCTACTTCAGCATGGACGGTCACCATATCCAGTTTAACGTTATCGACCGTCAGACCCTGATCGATGCACAGAACAATCCGGAAGAATACAAAGACCTGATCGTTCGTGTTGCCGGTTACAGCGACCACTTCCGCAACCTCAGCCGCGCATTGCAGGATGAGATCATCGCAAGAACCGAACAGTCTTTTAATTAGCATGTCTTTTGGGGGGCGGCTTCCTCCTTTATAAAACGCCCTGCCCCCCTTTTTTTAAAACAATATAACTTTATCAATATATACTTTGGAAAGGATGTCAACACCATGAGCAACGCAAACTTCGCAATTCCAAAAGCATACAATGAGCCTGTAAAAGCTTATCTGCCAGGCAGCCCGGAGCGTGAAGCGCTGAAAAAAGAACTGGATCGTCAGGCTTCCATTCAGGTTGAAATTCCGATCATCATCGGCGGCAAAGAGTACCACACCGGCAACAAAGGCAAATGTGTTATGCCTCATGACTTCAACCACGTTCTGGCTGAATACAACATTGCTGGTGAAGAAGAACTGAAACTGGCTGCTGATGCTGCAATGGCTGCAAAAGAAGAATGGGCTAACATGCCTTGGGAACACAGAGCTTCCATCTTTCTGAAAGCTGCTGACCTGCTGACTGGTCCATGGCGTGCAAAGATGAATGCCGCTACCATGCTTGGTCAGAGCAAAACCGCTTTCCAGGCTGAGATTGACTCTGCTTGCGAGCTTGCAGACTTCCTGCGCTTCAATGTTGCATTTGCTGAACAGATCTACAAACAGCAGCCAGAAAACTCCCATGGTGTATGGAACCGTACCGAGTACCGTCCTCTGGATGGCTTTGTAATGGCTATTTCTCCATTCAACTTTACCTCTATCGGCGGCAACCTCTGCACCGCTCCAGCAATCATGGGCAACACCGTTATCTGGAAACCAGCTCAGACTGCTGCTCTTTCCAACTACTACTTCATGCAGCTGATGAAAGAAGCTGGACTGCCAGACGGCGTTATCAACTTTGTTCCATGCCGTGGTTCTGATGTCAGCAAATATCTGCTGTCTGATCCTCGTATGGCAGGTTTCCACTTCACCGGTTCCACAGCTGTATTCAGCGGTGTATGGTCTCTGGTTGGTGAAAACATCGCAAAATATCATTCCTATCCTCGTCTGGTCGGCGAAACTGGCGGTAAAGACTTCATCTTTGCTCATCCAACTGCACAGGTTGAACCTCTGGTTGCTGCAATGGTTCGCGGCGCATTCGAATTCCAGGGTCAGAAATGTTCTGCTGCTTCCCGTGCTTACATCCCTGCAAGCATCTGGCCACAGGTAAAAGAAGGTCTGCTCAACGAAACTACAAAACTGAAGATGGGTGATCCAAGAGACTTCACAAACTTTATGTGTGCTGTTATCGACAAAGCTTCCTTCACCAAGATCTCTGAATACATCGACTATGCAAACGCTTCTGAAGATGCTGAGGTTCTCTGTGGCGGTTACGACGGTTCCAAAGGTTACTTTGTAAAACCAACCGTAATTCTTGCTAAGAAACCTGACTTCAAGACCATGGTAGAAGAAATCTTTGGCCCAGTTCTGACCGTATATGTTTATGAAGATGAGAAACTGGAAGAAACCCTGAAAATCTGCGATACTGCTTCTCCATACGGTCTGACCGGTGCAATCTTTGCTCAGGACAGAAACGCAATCGTTATGATGGAAAAAGCACTTTCCAACACAGCTGGTAACTTCTATATCAACGACAAGCCAACCGGCGCTGTTGTTGGCCAGCAGCCATTCGGTGGTGCACGTGCTTCCGGTACAAACGATAAAGCTGGCAGCATGCTCAACCTCTATCGTTGGATCAGCCCAAGAACTATCAAGGAATCTTTCGTTCCATCCACCGATATCGCATATCCATTCATGTGCGAAGAATAAACAAGATAGCTTCCTTCTTCAAAATAATATCAAAAAAGGAATCGGCTCTGATAACAGGGCCGATTCCTTTTTTCGTTTTATTGCTTTGTTTTAAAAACGTCCTGAACTTCCACTATAGCTGCCTCCGGACGAGCTGGAAAAGCTTCCGCCACTGCCGCCGCTGTTGTTCTTCTGAATGGTTCGGGAGGTTGTGAAGGTACGTACAAAACGATCTCTCTTTGTATGTAGCTGTACCCGGCCATCCTTTAGATAAGCGGTCGCAGAAATCTGGCTGTTTGATACTTTAGGATGGGCAACGATCATACAGCCGACCACCAGTGCCGCAATCAGCACACCAGCGCCAAGAGAAACCATCACAATCGTTCCTACCGGTTTTACGCCATAGTTTACGATGGTTTGGTAAGAATCGTCCAGAAAGGCTCTCACGCCGTCTGCATAACGTCCATCTCTTAAGTAATCTGTAACGTCGTCAACCATATCGTCTGTTTTGCTGACCGGGAAGTAATCCACATAGCTCTGTGTCGTTGCAACAGCAATCTCCCGGTAGTCCATATCGATTGCCAGCATGATTGCCGGAAGGGTATCGTTATAACCTGCCTTTTCATATTCATCGGCAATATATCGGCGAATCTCTTTTCCGTTGGTACCAAATGTTGTCTTGACAAAAACAACAAATCCGGTTTCCTTCGCAATTTTTTCTCCATACGCTATCAGCTCTGCCTCTTCGCTGTCGGTCAGGATTCCTGCATCGTCATAAAGTTCCATCGTTCCATGGTCACTCAATGGCAAGCGCTCTTGATCTGCACAAGCGGGAATACAGCACACAACTATCAACAGAACGCTGACACAAAAGAGGCTCACGCGTCGAATTAAAGCTCCCTTTAACATAACAGCAACCCTCCAATCGTACCCAGAATGGTGACTGCCGCAGCAATGATTCCTGCCAGAGCCGCCGCTCTTCCGATGCTCAGCGGCAGATTACCGACCATCTTTCCGGTTTGCCCGTTCATCGCAAACAGATAGTCCTTTCCTCGATATTTGGTGTACAAAAGCCAAACCGGCAGCATGACATAGTTACAATTGGAGCTGACAATCTGCGCATCCACATTGGAGACTTTGAGAGTCGTATACGCTGTGCAGGTATCCCGCAGCTTATCTTCTGCACTTTTCCGGATTCGTTCCCGCACTCTGTCTGCACACGCTTCCTTTGGTACATCATATCTCTGTGCAAAATAACCGGACAAAAATGCCATGTTGAATTTTTTGAGGTCTTCATAGGAAAACGGTTCCAGTGCATCCATCATACCATCTTCCATCTTTTGAGAAGCATCGGCAGGCAGGTTCTGATAGGTCAAAGCTGCCTCTCGTTCCACTTCATAGAGATCCGTCTTGGTGTATTCGGTATTTCCGGTTCTCCATACCCGAATCTTTTCCCCGACCGCCTGCATCCTTGCATCCACATAACAGTCATGCAGCCAGAACGGGACATAAACACCGGTTATCTTTTCGATGTGGGTTTTCTCGGTAAAATCCTTTGGCAGCAGAGGTTTGCGTTTGCAGAGGTCAAACAGTGCCTGCTTTGCCTTCTCCTTATCCAGCTTAAACGGAATCAGTGCTTTGGGCTGAAATTCTCCTTCCAGCTTTTTGGGCAGTACAGATGGATTGCCGCAGAAGGTACAGAATGTCGCAACCGTTTCCTCATCCGTGATAAGCTCTGCACCGCAGTTTGGACAGAAATAACACTTCTTTTCAGCGCGGTACTGTTCTTCTTCCTCCTCCTGCTCCTCTTTCTGTTTTTGTTCCTGCTTCCGATTGTACTCTTCCAGGTCGCTTTCCTCAAAAGAGCTTAAGCAAAACTTACAGTCCCATTTTTGTGTCTCACTGTGAAACTCCAAGGGTGCCCCGCAATTAGGGCATTGATAGCTAACCGCTTCCAAAAATAGCCCCCCTATTCCCTGCCTTTTCCTATCCTAATTTTGTTCCGCATTCCGGGCAGAACTTCATTACACTTTCAGATTTAAAGCCGCAGTTTGGACAAACACTGCCTGTCGGTTTTGGTTTTCCGCATTCACTGCAGAACTTGCCGCTGTTCTTTGCCCCGCATGAGCAGACCCATTCTCCTAAAACAGGCTTTGGCTTTCCGCATTCACTGCAGAATTTACCGCTGTTTTTTGTTCCGCACACACAGGTCCACTCTCCAACTGGGCTTTCTGCTGGATTCTGTGCTTTTGCAGCCTGCTGGGATGCAAACTGAGCCTGATTGGAAGCGCTTGCTGCCGACATAAATCCGCCGCCCTGCTGCATTCCCAGATTCATTCCAAAAAATCCTGCTGCTGAACCTGCAGAATTGGAGCCTGCCGCTTCAAGGCCGCGTGCAACCGAACCCTGGACATATCCTTCCCGAATCAGCGGATCGGAAAGCATTGCGCCCTGATTGCGCATATCGATCAGTTTCTTGGACTGCTCATCATAGGTAATGCTGTTGATACCAACTGACTCGATCTGCATTCCACGCTTTTCGTTCCAAGATTCATCCAGAACTTCTCCCATATAGTTTGCAAGTTCCATCGCTTTAGAGGTCACGTGAGAAATGCGGATTCCGTCCATCGACATTTTGTTGACTGCAGTTTGGAATGCGGTCAGAAATTCCGCAATGTACAGCTTCTGAATATCCACAATCGAAACATGATCCATATTTTTCGGAATCGCTTCCGCATAGAATTTAATTGGGTCAGTAATTCGGATGGAGAAATAACCGTTGGTGCGCAGATACAGTTCTGCGTTATAGAAATTATCGAAGTAGTTGATTGGATTTGGCGTACCAAAGGCAATATCCTTGATCTCCTGAAGATTAATAAAATATACCTTCTGGGAGCTGGATGGAACTCCTCCAAAACGCAGGCGGTTAAAGGTCTCCTCAATCGCTTCCGAAAATCCTCCATTAAACATAGAAGGAGCATTTTTGTTATCTACTTTATAGTAGCCAGGTTCCGAGGTATAATCGACAATCTTGCCGCCATCGGTCAAGATCATAAACTGATTGACTCCCACCTCAATCAGGGAACCGTCACTGACAAAATCGGCTGAACCTTCTTTGTTCTCGTTTCGTTTATCCCGTCCGCGTACCTTGACACCGGCTGACATCACGGTCTGACTGTCCATGTTTCCTGCTTTGATATACTCCAGCCACTGATCGGCAAAGCTTCCTCCAATCGAATTGATTGCAGCTTTGATGATTCCCATATTTTTCATCCTTTCTAATATCAAATTTATCTTATTAAAAATGTACAAAAATTTCTTAATATGAACGTTTTTATTATATCATAGCCCCTTTTATTCTGCAATTATGCTTTTCCTGCTTTTGCCTTTTATTCTCAAATTATGCAAAAATATTCTTTTTTATTTAACAATGCGACCATTGTAATTTTCAAAATTATCCGTTACAATTTATGTTAAGGTTGTAGAATTCTATGTTTTTTTATTTTATTATACAAAAGAAAGGATTGGGAGAATGATACGACTTTTCGGGCCGTTAAAAAAAGATCCCGATCTAAGACGGATCGAACAGCTATATGAAGAATACCGCCTTCCTCTGTGGCGTTATGCCTACAAGATTCTCCATGATGAGCACATGGCTGATGACGTGGTACAAACGGTATTTACCAAGGCCATTGAAAAAAGTCAATTAATTTTTTTGGACTGTAACAAAACAAAGGCTTATTTCGTCATTATGGTGAGGAACCTCTCATACAGTATCTATCGCCAGCAAAAAAATCATCCTCACACCGATTTTTATGAACTGGAGGAAATGCTTCCCGATATAAATGAAAGTCCGGAAGAGCTGATGATTCGGCAGTACGAGTATGAAGAAGTTCACCAGATGCTTTCCTCCCTGCACGAATCCTATCGGGACGTGCTGACCATGAAATTTCTTTACCGTATGTCGGACGAAGAAATCGCATCGGTCATGGGAATCAAGCCTGCCAGTGTCCGGGTAGTATGCCATCGGGCACTCAAATCATTAAAGAAATCTTACCAGACCAGAGAGGAGGGGGAAAATTCATGATGTCTTCCAAAGAAAATTTCGACGACCTGAAAGCTTCTTTTGATGACGATCTCGAACAATTAAACCAGGAATTTGATCAGTTACTTCTCAAAAAACTCTCTCTGGAACATGCGCTGGAGCAGGACCGGCTGTTTGATGAGCTTGCTCAGGAAGATGAGCAGATCGACAAACTTGCCGCAAACCGTCCTGATCTGGATGCAGCAATTAGAGACCAGCTGGAACGCTGTCAGAAAAAGCGTCTGCAAAAACATACATTGCAGTCTCTCAAGAAGATTTCACGCCGGGCTGCGGCTTTTCTGGTTGTATTCCTTGCTGGATTCACCGTTTTGTTTTTTACCGTAGATGCTGTTAAGCTCAACGTTGTGGAGTTTATCGTCCGTTCTCACGAGATGTTCACCCAATTCCGGATGGAAGATATGTTCGGAAATATGCCGGAGGACATTCCGGAGCTGACCGAATCCTCCTTCCGGCGTCCCTCCTACATTCCGGAACGCTTTTCGGAAGTTTCCTTTCACTTTATTCCGGGACACGGTTATATCGGCTATGAGTGTCAGGATACACCGTACATTCTCTCCTATTCCTGCATGGAGTTAAGCACCTCCATTTCTCTGGACACCGAGGACTGTATGCGCGAATCGGTATCCGTCAATGGTTACAGCGCTTATCTGTACACCAAATACCGAGGTGATCTTAAGGGAAACACTTCCCTGATCTGGCACGATGAAAACTATATCTATCTCATCAGCGGACCGGTCAATCAACATGAAATATTAAAGATTGCAGAAAGTTTATACTAATCAAAAAGCAAAAAATCTGTTACACTGAGCTGTCTTCTGCCATTCTTTGATAAGATAATATTTTAAAGAAAAGAGGTATCGAATATGTCTACTATTTTGCTGATTGCTTTGTTTGTTTCTCTTTGTCTGATGCAGTGGTTTTTCTCCAAAAACCGAATCAGTCTGCTCTCTTTCCTGCCAACTGAATTTTACCTGTTGATTGCAGGCATTGCTGCAATCCGCACGATTTTGGACGGTACCTTTTCGGCAGAAGCCGGCATCATGCTTCTTCTTGCTTTGTCAGTTCTCCTGATTGTAAGCTTTCTCTCTTACTTTCTGTCCCACAGACACCTCCGTGTAGAGAGAAGCTCTTCCTGTCAGGAAAATCCTGCTTCTTAAAACTGCAATGCCAACAACAAAATTACAGAAAAAAGGCACAGGAAAACCTGTGCCTTTTTGATTAACATGATTGTGAGGATTCTTCTTTCTCCTCGATCGGATGCTCCATCGGCGGGAAGCGAAGTTTATACAGACAGAACGCAAACAGCAGAGAGCTGATGATCCAAGTAATCGGATACGCCCAATAGATGACATAAATGCTTGGAATAATCTTTACGGTAACCGTAATATAGAAAATTCGGAAGACGCACCATACCGCCAGCATAATTCCCATCGGGATAATCGGACGGCCAATGCCTCGCATAATGCCGGCACAGCAATGAGAAAATGCAAGCAGACAATAAAACAGCGAGATGGTATGAATCTGGTTTACACCAAATGCCACTACTTCCGGTTTGTCATTAAATGCGGAAATCAGGGTTGGTGCAAGCAGATACATCGTAATTCCGATACACTCTGCAAGCAGTGGGCTGCAAATCAAACCAAACTTAATGCCTGATTTTACACGGTCATAGCGTCCCGCACCGATATTCTGGCTGACAAAGGTGGACAGCGCCAGCGCAAAACAGGTAACCGGCAGAAAGGCAAATCCCTCAATCTTGGAGTAAGAACCGCATCCCGCCATTGCAGAAGCGCCAAATGCATTGATGTTTGCCTGTACGATAACGTTTGCAAGTGAAATAACCGAGTTCTGTACACCGGATGGAATACCAAGTGTAACGATCTGTTTGAGCATCGGGAGATCGAAATGTACCTTCTTCCAGTACACACGATAACTTGCCTGAACGCGCATCAGCTTACCAAAGGCTAAAGCTGCACTCAGAATCTGACTGATAATGGTTGCCAGCGCTGCACTTGCAACGCCCCATCCCAGAACTGCAATAAACAAAAGGTCAAGTACAACGTTGGTAATCGACGCTGTAATCAGGTACTTCATCGGGCTTCGGCTATCTCCCACCGACTGCAGAATACTTGCACCCATGTTGTACAGAATAACTGCAAGCGAACCTAGGAAATATACACGGAAGTAAGCGGTCGAGCTTGCAAGAACGGATTCCGGTGTTCCCATCTAAATCAGAATCTGTGGCGTCAGTACAACACCTACCACTGTCAGCACAACACCGGATACCACACCGAGTGCCACTGTTGTATGAACCGCTCTTTGGATGTTCTCATCGTCCTGTGCCCCAAAAAATCGGGCAATCAGTACGCCTGCACCCATTGATACACCATTGATAAAGCCGATCATCAGCATGATCAGGCTTCCCGAAGAACCAACTGCTGCCAGTGCTTCTTCCCCGATAAAATTTCCCACAATCAGGGAGTCAACTGCATTGTAAAGTTGCTGGAACAGATTGCTGAAGAAAATGGGGACTGCAAACAGCAGCATCTTTTTGACGATGCTTCCTGTCGTCAACAGATTTTGGTCTTGACTCATAACCATACACCACCATTAATTAAATTTTTGCACTCCTCCAATTATAGCACATCTGCATCCTGATTAAAAGAATTTTGCAATATAACCCTGTACAAAAATATACAGTACAATCAGCGGCAGCAGATAGGTTACATAACCTCTCGCCCATTTTGGGAACTTGATACCGTTTCCGGTATCTGCTTCCCTGATAAAATTATCCCAGCCCCAACCATAACGATTGACGCAGAACAGCAGATAAACCAGTGAACCCAGCGGCAGGATGTTGTTGCTGACAATAAAGTCCTCCAGGTCCAGAATGGTACTTCCATCTCCCAGCGGCTGAACAAAGCTGAGCAGATTATAGCCAAAAACAGCTGGCAGAGACAATACAATAATCAATACAATGTTTACAAGGGTTGCTTTTTTTCTGCTCCATCCCCACAAATCTTTTGAGAAAGAAAGGATATTCTCAAATACCGCAATAATTGTAGTCAGGGCTGCAAAGGTCATAAAGATAAAGAACAGAGAACCCCAGACACGTCCGCCAGCCATGTGGTTAAACACGTTTGGAAGCGTTACAAAAATCAGTCCAGGCCCCTCTCCCGGGTTAATTCCAAATGCAGAACATGCCGGGAAAATAATCAATCCTGCCATAAACGCTACCATTGTATCCAGTACCGCTACGTTGATGGATTCGCCCATCAAGGAGCGATCTTTTCCAATATAGCTTCCGAAAATCGCCAGTGCACCAATACCCAGACTCAGGGTAAAGAATGCCTGCCCCATTGCTGCAAAGACTACCTCACCAAATCCGGATTCCATCATCTTTCCAAAATCAGGTTTGAGGTAAAATGCAAGTCCTTCTGCTGCTCCGTCCAGCAAACAGGAACGAACTGCCAGTACTGCCATAATCAGAAGCAGACAGGTCATCATGAACTTATTGACACGCTCCACGCCCTTTTGCAGCCCCATGGAGCAGACGCCAAAGCTAAACACAACAACAAGGATCATCCAAAAGATCATTGGACCTGGCTGAGAAAGCATTCCATTGAAGGCATCGCTGACTCCCTGAGCATCCAGACCTTCAAACTCTCCGCGAACCATCTTGACAAAGTAAGAAAGCATCCATCCGCCAATGGTGGTGTAAAACATCATCAGAAGATAGTTTCCCAACATTCCCACATAACCGTTGATATGCCAGTAACTTCCCTTTGGCTCCAGAATCTTAAAGGAGCTGGCACAGCTTTTCTGGCTGGCACGTCCAACTGCAAATTCCATTGCCATAATCGGAAGGCCCATGATAACCAGGAAAAACAAATAAACAAGTACAAAAGCTGCTCCGCCATATTTTCCGGTAATATAAGGGAATCTCCACACATTTCCCAAGCCAATTGCACAGCCTGCGGAAATCAACAGAAATCCCAGGCGGGATGAAAATTTTTCTCTTTCCATTCAAAAAACTCCTCTCTCAAAGCACATTTTGCAAATTATCAGTTTAAAACTTTATTGTATAAAAGCAACTGACGCAAAAATTTCGGGATAATGCCGCACATTATCCCGATTGCTTTTTTTACAAGTAAAACCATACAACTTTTTTATGTTTTTGTCAAGAGAATCTGCTAGAAACTATCCTTTTGTAACAAAATTCTTTCGACTTTCCGCAGGTCTTCCAGTGAATCGATATCCATCATCTCAGCTGCACAGCAAGCTTCCGAAAGGACAAGGGCGTCTGGGTGCGCCCGAAGTACTGTCGAGCCAGTCTGTCCCTGTGTGATTTCCAATAATTCTTTATAGGACGATTTTGGAAAGATGACCGGATTTCCCTTCTTTCCCTGAAAGCTCAGAGCAACAAAACGCTCTTCCCCTTTTTGGAGATATTGCTGGTAGAGGGCAATCTGTTTTTGCAGGGAGCTTTTTTGTTTCAGCGGTTGATCTGCTGCGACAAACATGCAGCCATCACTGTCTGGGGAAAGATTGCGCACACCACAGCGTATCGTCGCATCCTGTCCCCCTTCGGGGTCATCGGTATAAATTCCAAAAAAAGGTGCCGGATACTCCGCTACAAGATCCATAATCTCTTTATATTTGGTGACGACCAGAATTTCCGAAAAGAGCTCTGCCGGCAAAGCGTCGAGGGTATAGCGAATCAGTTCCTTTCCTTTTAGCTTCGCCATCAGTTTATTGGAGCCAAAGCGCTCTCCTTTTCCACATGCCATGACAATCGCACTTAAAAACATCTTGCATTTCTCCTAAAATTTCGCGATTCTATCTTCCTTCTGCGCTTCCCAATAAAACAGTACTTCTACACAGATGCTGCCACAATCTGCATCCACTGGAGTCTGCAGCAGTTCACCGCGCAGAGGATAGCCCATTGTTCCTCTTTCCTGATCTGGGCGAACCAGAAAATCAACCGTTTTCCCTGAGCAGTTAATCGGCTGGGAAAGATAATGCTCATCAAAAAACTCCAGTTGCCGATTATCTTCACTTTCATATTCAATCAGAGGAAGGTATTTTCCCTTCGGGCATATCCTTTCCATCTGCCTTTCGTTTTGCTCTTTTAATTCTTCCAGCATCTCTTGTGAGAAACATTCCAGTAGTTCAGGATCAGAAAACTGCTCTTCCTCTCCTTCCCATGGATCATACAAATATACCCGATCAATCCAGATGGGATAATCTTCCTGAGGCAGAACATATTTTTTAGGCTTTACGTCTTCTGACTGACCTGTAATGTTCAGTGTCATCTTCTTTTTTACCGGAATTCTTTTGCTATATTGCCCTAATGTTATACTTACCTTTTCCCAAGAAGTGATTGCTCCCACCAGTTCTTTCCAATCTGCATCCAGTGTTATCTCACACAATCCCAATAGATCAAACACCCAGTCAGTCATGGTTTGCGGTTCCCAGCCTTGTTGGAGGCACTCACGCAGGAAGAAAACATCTTCTGCTTCCAGTATTCCAATTCTACTTTCTGTAATATCATATATATTATCTGCAATTTGTACTTGTTTGATAAAATAATTTCCCGGGTTATTCTGGTAACGCTCTTCTTCCAGACGTCGTGCTATTTGGGTTAATTGCTGGCGTTTGGTTGTCACACTGCGTGTTCTTGTCGGGAAGGCGTCCGATTCGTTTTTCTCAAATGGCTCTAACAGGAGCAGTTTTACGCTACCATCTTCTTCTTTGGCAAGACCAATCAGCTGCATTTCCAGCTCCGCTTCATCCTGTGTCCCGCGGTTAAGCGGAAAATATTCTGCATACTTTCTCCCGCAGCTTAAGAGTTTCCCGATCGATAAATCCATCATTTCCATCTTCTTTTTCCCCTTTTATCAAAAGTCATGGAGCTGATTTCATTCTATCATTTCCGATTTTACTTTGCAAGAATCACTTCTTGAGCTTCTCAGAGGTTTTGCAAATATCAAAAAAAGGACTTCGAATACTCGAAGTCCTTTTTAAAAGTCTTACATAACAATGATGAAGCGCAGGATAAACAAAACACACAGGATGTACATAATTGGATGTACTTCTTTTGCTTTACCTTTGAAAAGTTTTGTGATGGTAAAGAAGATAAATCCTGCTGCGATACCGTCTGCGATGCTGTAAGCAAATGGCATGCAGGCAATGGTCAAAAATGCTGGAAGCGCTGTATCAAAATCGTTCCAGTTAATATTCTTAACACTTGCCATCATCAGAACACCAACGATAATCAGAACCGGAGCGGTTGCTGCAGTTGGAACCAGACCAAGGAATGGGGATGCAATGATTGCCAGCAGGAACAAAACTGCTGTTGTGCAGGAGGTTAAACCAGTACGTCCACCTTCGGAAACACCGGATGCAGACTCAACAAAGGTTGTAACGGTGGAAGTACCCATTACTGCACCACATGCGGTTGCGATTGCGTCTGCAAGCAGAGCGCCGCTGGCTCTTGGAAGATTACCTTCTTTGTCCAGCATATTTGCACGGGTTGCGGTACCAATCAGTGTGCCGATGGTATCGAACATATCAACCAGAACCAGCGCAATCAGTACCGAAACCACAGAAAGCAGCGCCGTTCCTACACCCTCACTGAAGTTAAACAGCTCACCAAAACCATGGGTAAACTGCATAAAAGTTGGAGCCAGGGATGGGATGGAGATGCCTGCACTTGGAGCGCTGACACCAACATCAATTCCAAATACAAACTGCAGAACACAGCCTACTGCAGAGGTAACCAGGATACCGATGAACAGAGCACCTTTTACATTGCGAACATACAAAACAGCCAGAACAATCAGTCCAAAAATTGCAAGCAAAGTGGAAGCACTTGCAAAGTTAAATGCTGGAACCGGAGAAGCATCTGCTACGATTGTTCCATCAAAGTTCTGATATTTACCTGGGTCAATGGTAAATTTCAGCATGTTTGCGTTTTTCAATCCGATAAATGCGATAAAGAAACCAATACCAACGCTGATTGCGCTTTTCAGTTCCATTGGGATTGCACGAACAATCGCTTCACGCACACCGGTTACTGTAATAATGATAAATAAACAGCCGGAAATAAAGACTGCTGCCAAAGCTGCCTGCCAGCTGTAGCCCATTGAACCACAGATGGTAAAGGCAAAGAAAGCATTCAAGCCCATACCTGGTGCCAGTGCAAACGGATAGTTTGCTAAGAATGCCATCAGGAAGGTACCAATTGCAGAAGCAATACAGGTTGCCAGCATAACAGCTCCTGCATCCATTCCTGCTGCGGACAGAATTTGCGGGTTGACAAAGATAATGTAAGCCATGGTAAAGAACGAAGTAATACCTGCGGTAATCTCGGTTTTTACATTGGTTCCATTCTCTTTGAGGTGGAAAAGTTTCTCAAACACGTTTGATTCTTCCTCTCTTTTTTATTTTGCGGCTATCGCTTCCAAACTATAGCCACACCCTTTCTCTCTTGCTCCCAAAATATCATTTTGGGAAACATGTCTTTATTGTAAATTATTTTTTAACATTTGACAAGCGCTTTTTTCTTCTTAAAAATTCTTCACACTCCTTCTTTTCCTCTTTTACAAAGGATTTTTACTCTAATCTACACATTTTTTTATTTTGTTTCTACAACTTTTTCTCCCGAAAACACCCTTGTCTTTATGAAAAAACTACCGATTTTAAAAAGAAAATATTTTTCTCTGATTTTATTTTTTAATGTCTTCAAAACCACACTCTTGACAAATATTATTTTTTTCCGTATAATCATGTTCAGATTGTTAGTATTCTAATTATTAATATTCTAACTATAAGAAAGAGGTTTGTTTTGGAGAAATCTTTTCATTATTTATTGATGGCAAATCAGGCTGTGCTTCATAAAAAGCTGTTATCTAACCTGAAAAACACCTGTTTGACCTTAGGTCAGCCCAAAATTTTGGACTATCTGAAAGATCACGATGGCGCAAGCCAAAAAGAGATTGCTGCTGCCTGCTATATTGAAGCGGCATCCCTGACCTCCATTTTAAATCGGATGGAGGAAAAGGGAATGATTGAACGCAGAATGTTAAACGGAAATCGGCGCAGCTTCTATATCTTTATGACTCCATTTGGAAAAGAGCTGCAGGAAGAAGTTGCCAATAGCTTTACCATGTTGGAGGAAGAAGCGTTCCGAAATATTCCGGAAGAAAAGAAAGAAGAACTGATTGATCTTCTTCTTACCATCCACAACAACCTGATAACGGAAAGGAAGGCAAACGATATTGATTAAACTAAAGCGTTATCTTGTGTTTTTACTGGGACTCTTTATCAGTTCTTTCGGTGTCAGCTTTATTACCAGGTCTAATCTCGGCACTTCGCCCATCTCCTCTGTGCCTTATGTGCTCAGTTTAAATTTTTCTTGGTCCCTGGGAGAATTCACTATCGCATTCAGCGCTCTTTTGATTCTGCTTCAAATTCTGATTCTGCGAAAAAACTTTCGTTTAGAACATCTGCTCCAGATTCCAATTTCCATTGCCTTTGGTTACTTTATTGATCTTACCATGATCTTGCTTTCCTCGCTGAATCCCTCGTCCTACCTTATCAAGCTGGTCTGCCTGATCTTTGGATGTGTGATTTTGGGATTTGGCGTTTATCTGGAAGTTCTGGCCGATGTTGCCATGCTTCCCGGCGAGTCTTTCGTTCGTGCAGTGACCAGTACATGGAACACCGATTTTGGTATGACAAAAGTTGCATTTGACGTTACCATCACGGTCAGCGCTGTTGTTCTTTCCTTCCTTTTTGCGCATCAGCTGGAAGGAATTCGAGAGGGTTCTCTGATTGCCGCTCTGCTGGTCGGTTTTATTGCACGGCAGTTTGGTTCCAGATTAGCTTTTCTGCCCTCCCTTTTATTTGAAAAGTCTGCCATTTCATCTGAAAATGCAGCAAATTAATTTCTTTGACATCTTGATTTCTTCTATCATTTTTACATCCTTTTTTCATTTGACACAAAAGAGCTGTATGAAATCCCATACAGCTCTTTTGTGTTTTACTTATGCCTGATATACAATTTTTCCATCTACCATGGTATAGAGAACCTTTGCATCGGTATCCAGTCCCAGCTTGCCTTTCATGATCACAATATCTGCGTCTTTACCAACTTCCAGACTTCCCAGACGATCATCCAGATTCAGCTGACGAGCTGGATTGATGGTAACCATACGAACTGCACGTTCCTGGCTAACACCTTCACGAACCGCTTCCCCGATGTGATGATACAACGATTCCTCACTTAAAATTGGGGAGTCGGTAATCATAGCAACGTTGACACCGCGGTCATCCAGCATTTTAACTGCCTCTACATCCACTTTTCTGCGCTCACCTGGAGAACGATAGGTTGCAATTGGTCCATAGCAGATATCGCATCCACTTTCCACAATCTCATCCAGATAATCTGTCGCACCCCATGCATGTTCCAGCGAGAATTTTACGCCGTAAGCTTTTGCTACTTCGATTGCAGTAATCATATCATACTGGGTGCAGTGGATTTTACATGGAATCTCTCCCTTGAGTGCTGGAATGATTGCTTCCATGTTTGCATCGTAATCCTGTTCTTCCCCACGGTTTTGTTTATCCAGATATTCTTTTGCTTTTCGGAAGGTTTCCCAAAGAACGTTTGCAACACCCATGCGGGTCATTGGCAGACGTTTCATATCTCCGTAGGTATTCTTTGGATTTCCGCCCAGTGCAATTTTTACGGCTGCTGGTGCTTTAATTGTCATCTCAAAAATATTGTCACCATATGTTTTTGCGACAATAGCCTGTCCGCAGAAAACGTTTCCGCTGCCCGGTGTGAAGAGCATTGTTGTGATACCATGCTCATAAGCAACCTTCAGCTCTCTTGCTTTTGGGTTGATGCTGTAACGTGCATCCATTGCAGCTGTGACCGGATCGGTCATCTCATTGGCATCATCCACCGAGGAATCATGGTTAAAATCAAACAATCCGATATGAGTATGAGCATCAATCAGTCCCGGAAGAACATAGTTTCCATTTGCATCGATTACCTGTGCATCTTCACAGACAATCTCTGGTGCAACCTGAGCAATCTTTCCGTTTTCAACCAAAACATCTCCATGGAAAATATTGTTTTCTCCATCGGTCATTGTATACAGGGTACCACCCTTGATCAGGATCTTGTCCATTAGAAAATCACCTCGCCATTTACCATGCTGTGTTTTACTTTTGCTGCATAACTTGTTACAGGATTTGCGGTGTATACAGATAAATCTGCATCCTTTCCAGCTTCCAGTGTTCCCACACGATCCTGAATACCGAGCATATGAGCTGGGTGTTCGGTCATCATGCGAACTACTTCTTCTGCCGGTACACCTGCACGATAAGCTTCAATTGCAGACCAGATAAATACTTCGCGTCCTTCCGAATATCCTCCATTGGAGTTGGTAAACGCGATTCGATTTCCGTTTTCAACCAGCTCACAAAGTTTGGAAAGGTCCATACCATTTTTTGCAATCTGAGAACAGTTATTGACATTTCCCAAAACCAGACCTACTTTTTGTTCCTTAATCTGCTTTAAGGAATCTGCAAAGCAAAATCCATCTACAAGGTTAACTTCTACCTTTTCCTTTTCCATCAGGTGAAGTAAACCGTCAATTTCTGTCTTGCTGGAAGCTGCTACAAACAGCGGCATGCTGGCATTATCAAATACATCGCAGATTACTTTCTGCGCCTCGGTGCGTTTTTCTTCCTTTTCTGCTCTTGCTTTGCGCAGGCTTTCTGCAAACAGGAAGAAAATTCCCATCTTTGTCTTTGGAAGCTGATCGCGGGAACCATAAGTTTCTTTTACACTGCTGGTTACGCTGCACTTTAATCCGGCATGTTCTTTGACCAGACGCTCTTTCATCTTCTGAGGAGCTGTCTTGCAGACAGCGATCTGACCACCCATAATATTGTTATTAGTTGGAGAAAGTCCCACTGTTGTGATACCGCTCTTATAAAATTCCTGGCGGTTTACTTCATCTGGGTCCATGCTGTAACGAAGATTCATCTCTGGGGTAATTGGATTGGTTGCTTCATTGTTGTCCAGATAGCGTCCTGGAATTCCCATTGCACCAATGCTGGAAACCGGATCGATAAATCCCGGAAAAACTTCGCATCCGGATGCATCAATAACCTCTGCGCCTTCCGCACTGAGATTCTTTCCTACTTCTTTGATCACTTTGCCTTCCACAAGAACATCGCTTTGCTGCAACACAGTACCGTTTCCAATATGTACTGTCGCGTTTTTGATCAGATACATTCTGACTCCCTCCTGACGATTACCTTTGATTTTAAAACAGGCACCCCATACAGGGTGCCTGTGAGCATACTTATTCTGCGTCTACGATAGATACCTGAGACCAGTCAATGCTGCCGTTTGTAGTGATTGGATAGTTTTCAACACATTTTGCAACATAGTATGGGCTGCTGCTCAAAGTTTCTGGGGAGATAACTGCATTTTTAACCAGCAGTTCTTCTGCCTGAAGATAAACTTCTGCTTTTTCTTTCTCGTCTACGATGTTCTTTGCCTGATCGCACAGTTCTTTGAACTTGTCAGCATCTTCGCCAACCCAACCGGTCTTATCAGAATTGAAGTAACCATTTGTTGGGTCAAACAGAGTCAGAACAGCACTTGGTTCATTGTAGTATGGACCCCAACCGCCGCAAGCGATATCGTAGTCACCAGCATCGATCTTATCCCACATGATGTTCCATTCCATCATATCGATCTGTACATTGATGCCGAGGGTTGTTTCCCAAGCCTGTTTGAACCATTCTGCCAATTTCTTAGAGAACTCACTAGTACCACGGCTTGCATAACGGATTGTAATCTGAGATGGATCTGGATCTTTGCCGAGTTCTTTCAGGCCTTCAATCAGCAGAGCTTTTGGATCTGGATTTTCCTCCTGAAGCTGTTTTACAAAGTAGTTCTTATCGCCAACCAGTTCATGATATGGTGTATCACCAACCATCATGGTGTCTGGCATGGTGGAGTAGATAGCCAGCGCATTGCCATCGTACAGGTCATTTACCATTGCTTCACGATCATAAGCGATAGAAAGAGCCTGACGGATCTTTGTGTTGGAAAGATATTCGTTGTTCAGGTTGAACATCAAGAATTCTGGAGCATTTCCTGGTACAGTTTCGCCGGTAGAAAGTCCGGACTCTTCGATGAGCTTCATCCAGTTTGGATCGCTGGTACCAGCTAAATAGATTTCACCATTGATGAATGCCTGAACAGCTGTTGCATTTTCCTGAATGATTCTGTTGTTGATCTTGTCCAGTTTTACATTTTCTGCGTTCCAGTAGTTTGGATTCTTAACCAGAACCATTTCTGTATTCTGGTTCCAGCTTTCTACCTGGAAAGGACCGCTGCAGATGATCTTATCAGCAGAAGAACCGTAAGCATCGCCCCACTCTTCATATTTATCCTGTCTAACTGGGTATACGCTGCTTACCAATTCCAGGAAATAAGATGCTGGATGGGTCAGTTGGATTTCCAGTGTCTTGTCGTCAATTGCTTTTACTGCAATATCGTCTGGTGTTTTTCCGTTGCTGTACAGTGCTTCACCAAAGTTTACGATAACACCATCAAACAGCCAGCCGTTTGTAGAAGCTGCTGCAGGATCTGCCATCAGTTTCAAGGTGTACTCAAAGTCATTTGCTGTCAGCGCTACACCATCGCTCCATTTTGCATTTTCACGGATATGGAAAGTATAGGTCATACCATCTTCACTGACATCCCAGTTTTCAGCCACACCCGGAACAGTTTCGGTTGTGTTGCCTTCTACTGCATTATTTCTTACCAGAGGATCGCAGATCATGTTGTGAGCTGCGTTATCAGGTGCAGTTGTGTTAGTGATTGGATTCAGACCAACAACTACACTGTTGGAGCTCATGTAGAACACCTGTTCTGCTCCACTGTCTGCGCTGGTTGTTCCTTCACTGCTTCCACCTTCACTTGTGGTTGTTTCTCCGCCGCCGCAACCTGTCAATGAACCTAATGTCATCACTGCTGCTAACAGGAGGGCCATCCATTTTGTTTTCTTCATTACGTTTACCTCCTTAAGGTATATCATCAGCTGTATGAAATATCAGCTTTAAAGACCTAATGCATTCACTTCTTTTACGCGGTGACATGCTACAAAATGTCCCGGTAAAACTTCTGTCAGTTCCGGTGTTGTCTGCTTGCAAGCTTCGGTTGCATATTTGCAACGGGCAGCAAAACGGCATCCTGGTTTTGGATTGATTGGGCTTGGGATTTCACCTTCGATCGGAATTCTCTTCTTCTCTTTTTCTGCCTTCGGGTCCGGAATTGGAATTGCGGACATCAGCGCTTTGGTATATGGATGCAGTGGTTTGGAATAAAGCTCATCACTGTCTGCATATTCCACCATGCTTCCCAGATACATAACACCTACACGGTCAGAAATATGTTTTACCATCGAAAGGTCGTGTGCGATAAACAGATAGGTCAGACCCAGCTCTTTCTGAAGCTTGATCAGCAGGTTTACTACCTGTGCCTGAATGGATACGTCCAATGCCGAGATTGGTTCGTCACATACAATGAATTCCGGTTCAATTGCCAGTGCACGCGCAATACCGATACGCTGTCTTTGTCCACCGGAGAACTCATGTGGAAAACGAAGTGCGTGTTCCTTGTTCAGACCTACCATTTCCAACAGCTGATGGATTCTCTGGCGACGCTCCTCACCTTTGTACAATCCATGGATATCAATACCTTCTCCGATGATATCTTCAACGGTCATACGAGGGTTAAGCGAAGAATATGGGTCCTGGAAAATAATCTGGGCACGTTTGGTAAATTCTTTCTTTTCTTTTTTATGTAAGCTGTGGATGTCTACGCCATCAAAGATAACCTGACCGCCGGTCGCTTCATAAAGACCCATAACTGTTTTTCCGCAGGTTGTTTTTCCGCATCCGGATTCTCCTACCAGACCTAAAGTTTCTCCCTTATAGATCTTGAAGTTTACACCGTCAACTGCTTTCAAAACAGCTTTTTTTCCTACATTGAAATATTTTTTCAAGTCCTTTACTTCAATCAGTACTTCCTTTTCAGCCACGTCTTCCTACCCCCTTTTGAAAATCTCTTCCGGCAGTCCGCTTACGTCTGCCTTTGGATGATGCAGCCAGCAGGAACACTGCTGAGAATCGCTGAACTGGGTAATGTCTGGATATTTCTGGCGGCAAATTTTCATACCATACTCGCAGCGTGGTGCAAAAGAGCAGCCAACCGGTGGATTGATCAGGTCCGGTGGGGTACCTCTCAGGGAATACAGTGTTTCCTTGTTGTTGGTATGAATCTTTGGCACCGAGCTGAGCAATGCTCTGGTGTATGGATGGGTTGGATGATAGAAAATCTCATCCACTGTTCCGCGTTCAATAATCTTTCCTGCGTACATAACCTGAATTCGGTCCGCTACACTTGCAACGACACCCAGGTCGTGGGTAACCAGGATAACGGCCATGTTCAGTTCTTTCTGCAGTTCTCCGATCAGATCCATGATCTGTGCCTGAATTGTTACGTCCAGTGCGGTTGTTGGTTCGTCCGCAATCAGGATTTCCGGTTTGCAGGCTAAAGCTACTGCAATCATTGCTCTCTGGCGCATACCACCAGAAAACTCAAATGGATACTGTTTCATACGCTGAGCTGCATTTGGAATTTTTACCAGCTCCAGCATCTCAAGAGCCTGTTTTTCTGCTTCCTTTTTGCTGATCTTCTGGTGAATCAGAATACTTTCCATAATCTGATTTCCGATTTTCATGGTTGGGTTCAGCGATGTCATCGGGTCCTGGAAGATCATCGAAATTTTGCTTCCGCGGATATGGGTCATCTGCTTTTCTGTATAATCAAGAAGATTTTCACCATGGAACAGAATTGCGGAATCTCCATCTTTTTTGATCTGTGTCTGAGGTGTTGGAAGCAAACCCATAATCGCTTTGGATGTTACTGTTTTTCCACAACCGGATTCTCCAACGATCGCAAGAGTTTCACCCTGATTCAGGTGGAAATCTACTCCTCGAACCGCATGGGAAGTACCCGCATAGGTATGGAAGGAAACATTTAAATCTTTAACCTCTAATATTTTTTCGCTCATGATTTTCTTCCTCCTGTTGTTTCATCCTACTGTCTCAATTTCGGGTCAAGCGCGTCCGAAAGTCCATCGCCGATCAGATGGAACGATAAGATTGTAATAACAATCAGCAGACAAGGGAAGAACAACTGATATGGATAGAACATCAGCTGCTGCTGACCTGCACTGGCCAGTGCGCCCCAGCTTGTTTCCGGTGGTCTGATACCAAGACCGATATAGCTTAAGAAAGATTCACTGAAGATAAATCCTGGAACGGACATGGTAACATCTACCATGATAATACCCAGTGTGTTTGGAAGAAGGTGCTTGATGATAATTCTGCCAGTGTCTGCACCCAAAGCTTTTGCTGCCTGTACATAGTCCTGTTCTTTAATCTGAAGAATCTGACCACGTACCATACGGGTCGTTCCTACCCAAGCAGTCAACGACATCGCAAATACCAGAGAGAACATGCTTCTTCCCATTACCATGGAAAGGATTACAACGATAATCAGATATGGAAGGTTTCCGATCAATTCGCAAAGTCTCATGATAAGGTCATCGACAATGCCGCCTTTTAAACCTGCCAGAGCACCCAGCAGAGAACCGATTACAAACATTACCAAAGTACAGCACAGACCAATATAGATAGAAACTCGTCCACCAACGCATACACGGGTAAACAGGTCACGACCCATATCGTCGGTACCAAACCAGTATTCACTGTTCGGAGGTGTATTTTTAATCGAAGCATCAATAAACTGATAATCTTTTCCAGAAAGAGTTGGTCCTATAAAGAGCAGACAGATTACTGCAATCAGAAGGATCAAACCTAAAATTGCCATTTTGTTGGAACGGAATCTTCTCCAAACATCTGCCCAGTATGTAAGGGATTGTTTACCAATATCTTCACCCGAAAGTCCTTCGGTGCCGATTCGTTCAAACATGTCGTCAGTCAACGGAGCTTCCTGTACCATTGTTTTCTGTTGATTTTCACTCATCCTGATCACCTCACCTATTTTCTGCCTTTTGCTACTCGAATTCTTGGATCTACAAAACCATATAAAATGTCAACAATAATCAACGAAGCCACAAAGAGCATTGCAAAGAAGATTGTCAGACCAATTACCATGGTATAGTCGTTATCCGAAACGGATTTCATATAATAGAAACCAAGGCCTGGGATAGAGAACATTTTTTCAATAACGAAGGAACCAGCAAAAATACCTGCTACTGCTGGACCGATCATGGTAATAATCGGAATCAAAGAGTTTCTGAAAATATGTTTTCTTACTACTCTGCCCTTGCTGCATCCCTTAGCCTTTGCTGTGATGACATAATCTTCACTGAGAACAGAAAGGGTGCTGTTTCTCATATACTTGGTGTAAGATGCGATACCACCAAGTGCGTAAGCTGTAACTGGAAGAACATAATGTTTCAATTCGCCCCAGCCAAATACCGGAACCAATTTCCACTTAAATGCTAGGAAGTATTGCAATAGCGCCGCGAAGACGAAACTTGGAATACAGATAGCCAATACAACCAGAACTCGTATGGTGTTATCAATTGGCTTTCCTCGGTTTAAAGCTGAGATCATTCCAAGGCAAATACCGATGGTAATCTGGAACACTAATGCGATTAAACCAATTTTTGCGGAAATCAAAGTGTTTTCTTTAATAACATCATTTGCGGATTTTCCGGTATAGATGATCGATTCACCAAAATCACCTGTTGTAATCAAGCGCTTCATGTAAATCAGATATCTTTCAAAAACCGGTTTATCCAATCCGTATTTTGCACTGATGATCTCCTGTGCCTGTTCTGGCATCTGTCCAACTTTTGCTGCGATTGGGTCTCCCGGAGCCCCCGCAACCAGGAAAAATGTTGCTGTTGCAATTAAAAATAACGTTATAATAGCATACACAAGCCTTTTTCCAATAAATCTAAGCATTTTTCTTCCTCCTTTTACTTCTAATAATCATTGCTGTAAGCAAAAATTATTCCTTTCCCCTTTGTTGTTCCTTCTGAGACAATGTTTCCGGAACCACCATGTAGTGCTTATGAATCTCTTGACTGATTTGATCTACACTCGCACTGTTTTTAAACAAATCCAAAATCACTTTATGATTTGCCGCAACAAAATCATATGGCATTAAATTTTCAGTGTTCATGGTATAGTAAGTAGATGTATTCGCTCCCTGTAACTGTCTCCAGATTTTTAAAAGCTTTTCACATTCTGCTTCTTCCACAATTGCGGAATGGAATGCCTCATCCGCCTGAGTCAGTTCGTACAGCGTTTTGTTTTCTCCCGCCATCCGGATATCCTCTAACGCTTCCTCCATTTTACGCAGACCATTTTCACTGATTTTTCCTGCATATATCTGAACTGCCAGAGATTCCAGCGTAGAACGGATCAAGTAGGATTCCTGCATATCTCTTAAGGATAATGTTTTTACAACACATCCTTTATGCGGCTGGTAAGAAATCAATCCCTCTTCTTCCAGCTGCCGCAGCGCTTCCCTGATTGGACCACGGCTGACCTGATATTCTTTTGCAACTTCTTCTTCGACAATCCGATCACCAGGTGCAATCTCGGATCTTAATATTTTTGATCGAAGGATATCTGCCAGCTGTTCTCTTAGTGTTTTTCTAATAAACTGTTGTTTTTCACTTGGCACAAATTTTTCTCCTTCCAATTTCACTGTAGCCTCATTGACCACATTATACTCTGTTAACAATTTAATTGTCAATTGTTAACAATCATCAATGATAAAAAATCTCGTTTTTTGTTAAATAATTGTGTCGATTTTATGCATAATTCACCATCAAATTATTTTTTCACTAAAATTTATTTTATTTGCACAAAAAATCAATTTTTATCCCCTAAATTCCATCACCTTTATTCTTAATTTTAAATAAAAAAAATCTGCATATTTTTATTTATAAATCAAAAATAGTTCATATCTTAGGATTTTAAAGCAACTCTGTTTTTCATTTTCCACACCATGTTTTTATTGTAAAAGTAAAAATACGATACTTTTTTACTTTCTGACGCACAAAAAAGGCAGATACCCACTTAACATGGTATCTGCCTTTTTTATATTATTATCTATTCTGTTGTTATCTTTCTTCTCCAACACAGATCTCACAGGTTGACTGCATGATCGAATCTTCCCATACAATCTCTCCGATAGAATCCGCTACAATCTTTCCGGATTTTGGATTTTTAACTGAAAGAATGTTTCCTTTAACCTTAGCATCCACTTCGGAATATTCAAAAGAGAGATCGGTTTCTTCCATGGTACAATCAATCAAACGAAGGTTTTTGCAGTAGCAAAGCGGCTGTGTTCCAATAATTTTACAGTGAATCAAGGTCAATCCTTCGGAATACCATCCCAGATACTCCCCTTTGATTACGCTGTTTTCTACGGTAACATTTTTACTATGCCAAAATGCATCTTTGGTGTCCAGCTCAGAATGATCAATCTTCATGTTTTCAATATACTGGAACGAATATTTTCCCTTCATCTTCAGATGATCGATCTGAACATCTTTACATTCCAACAGGAAATATTCCGACTCAACCTGGCTGTTTTTGATCTCAAGATCCCGGCATTTCCAACCAAACTCCGGAGAATGGATGGTGCAGCCATCCAGCTTCATTCTGTCGCACTCTCTTAAGCATTTGATTCCACCCAAGATACTGTTCTGAATTGTTCCATCACTTGCATACCAGATTGCCGCACGAGTCAATTCATCCATGGAAGAATCTTCCATCAAAAACTTTTTGGAATGCCACAAAGGATAACGCAGAGAAAAACGACAATTTTTCAAAGCCACGTCACGGGATTCTTTTAATGCGGATTCCCCGTCTGCTGGTCCCGCAAAAATGCAATCTACAACCTGTGTGTCTTTTAAATTATAGAGCGCACGCTCCTGATCAAAAGTTTGACCTATAATTTTTTCATTCATGATTCATTGCACTCCTTCTGTATAAAATACTTTATTCCCTTTTGAGGAAAATTTCTTATTCTGCGATTTATTATAAAACCTGGAGTGAACTCAAAGTCAATACCTTTCGCGCATTTTTGCGGTAAAAATAAAAACTTCCGGCAAAATTACCGGAAGTTTTTATTTCAAATTAAGATCTTCTCTTATTTGCTACTCTCACAAACAGGAAGGCAATTACTGCTCCAAAAAGAATTACTACTGCAATGGATGCAATCACTACAACTGCCTTGGAATTTTCCTGAGACTGATTTTCAGAATCAGATTGTGCATCCTGCTCCAATGTTTCAGACTCATCTGTTGCGGAAATTTCCTCATTTTCTGTTGTTTCCTGTGCTGCTTCCTGTGCTTCCAGTTCCTCCTCTGTCATCATTGGCGGAACAGTTACAACTACATTGCCAGAAAGATCCAATGCAGTGCTCTGGGACTGCTCAGAAGTTTGTACAGACATTTCTTCAGTTTTGGCTGCCGCTGTCCACAAATCCTTTGATGTCACAATATATTTTGCCGCATTTTCAATTGGGAATACAACCGTTCCATCCTGGTTTACTACAGCTTCTGCTGTCTTCTGTAAGGTTGCTGCCAACTCATCATAGTATGCAAGATAGAGTGTCTGTCCTGCATAATCTGCACCAACTGTGATTGTTAAGGATGCTGGACATGGCATCTGTCCCTGATACTGAACTGCAAACTGAAGCAGGTCACTGCCTTCTGCCGCTGCAGTGAGGTTATGCTGGGAAAGCATTTCCAGCGAGAAATCATAAAATTTCTGTTTATCCGGTACACTGCCGCCATTTGCGCCGTCAAAGGTCCACTGATAGTTTCCGTACTGAAGAGTAACACTGATTTTCTGCTCAATTACATTGCGCAGAATGTCTGCATCCAACTGCTGTCCCTGCTCAATTGTAATTGCCAGTGTCTTTTTGCCGGATACAGTCTTTACCTGACTGGAAATATCCTTCCATGCCAGTGTCTTCTGGGTGCCCTCTGTTGTCTGATTTTTATCGGTTTCCTGCTTTCCTGTGGTGTTTGTCTGGGAAACGGTAATCTGCTGGCTTCCAGAAGGTCTGCTGGTGTTCTGGGACTGATTTGTGTCGGAAGGTTTATTATTTCCGGAGTTGCTTCCAGAGTTGTTTCCAGAAGAGTTATCCGATCCGCTGCCGTTATTCGAACCATCCGGTGTCAGCTTTGTATCGAGCATAACATCCTGATAAACGGTCGATTTTTGATTCTGATTCACTGTTTTCATGTAACCGCTGGTTGCAAAAGAACTGCTGTTCAATTCGCGGTCGGTCACGATGGTCGCCACCTGAACATTGGAACTGTTGGAAAGCGGACGCAGCTTGGAAACATAAAAGATAATCTGTGTTTTACCGTTGCTGTCTGTCTGGACCGCTTTCTGAACATTTCCGCTGTCACCGTCTGCCCAGTTGACAGTGACGTCTTTGTCACTGTCAACTGTCAGATCAAACTGCACACCGTAAGTTTCAGATGATACATTTTGAAGGGTCACTTCATACTCATTTTCAGCACCGTTGGAACGGACCTGAATATTGGGCACACTTGCCGCCGAGGAGGCCAATGCTCCAAATCCTGCCATCATAACAGCAGTAAAACCGGCAACTAAAAATTTTCTCAAGTTCATGGATTAATTTATTCCCCCTGCAATGTAATTTGTGGCATCGATTCATCACTTGGAGAAGAGATCCAGCGGGTATCGCTTACTTTACGCTTACTCTGCGCATCATTCGGGTCATCGGTACGGTACAGTACTGCCTTGATTCTGGATGGCAGAATGCTGTGTGCGCATCCTTCGCCCTGGAACTCTTCTTCTGCCTGGATGTTTGGAACAAAGATCCAGATGCCGTTATTGATTTCTGCTAATGCGCCTTCTTCCGGAACCTCTGCAAAAAGGTAAACTTCTCCGTTGATTGGGCGTTCTTCTGTCTGTGTGCTTCCCTGTGCCATATCACCAACCAGGTACTCACCGAGAATCTGAATGGTGTTGTATACCGGGTCACCGCGGTAGGTTCCTGCAACAATCAGGGTTCCTGCCGGAATCACTTCGCTGGAATCTTCACCATACTGGTAATCATGTGCCAGTCGTCCAATTGCTCCATCCATGAAGGCAATGCTGTCTCCCGGATAGCCAACAAAGTCAAAGTTTACTTCGGTCACATTCTTCGGCAATCCCAGGATTCGGATTGCTTTGGTATCTTCGCAGATTGTAATTCTTCCATCATCTGCACCGCTGTTAAACAGCTGGAGCAGGTTTTCCGCTTTAGTAAGATCGGTCTGTTTTAAGTCGATGGTCAGAACTGTGGTAAAGTCCACACCATTCTTGCTTACCTGTACCACAATCTGATTGGAAGGAACAGTTTCCGGCTTGTCTTCTTCCGGAATATTTTCTTCAGGAAGGTTCTCTTCTGGAAGATTCTCTTCTGGATGGGTTTCATCCGGAAGGGTTTCGTCTGGGAGTGTCTCTTCCGTTTCATCTTCCGCAGGAAGTTTCTCATCTTCAGATGGTTCTTCCTCAGACTGATTGCCTTCTGTTACAGATCCATTTTCATTTCCATTGTTGTCTTCTGGAAGCTGAGGCTGCTCTTCTGTCAGTCCAGCATCTTCGCTGTCCTCTGTCCATTCATCTGTGGAAGTTTCCAGTGTGGTATCAGCCTCTTCTCCTGCAAACAAGTCAGCAAAGAAGGATACTGCGTTCTCTACACTATCCACATTACTATCTACATTCTCTGCTTTCTCTTCATTGGATTCGCCGGAAGGATCTTTTTCTGTCTCTTCATCGGCTGGAATATCCTGTTCTGGCTGCTGGGGATCCTCAATCACCGGATCAGATTCACCGATTACCAGTTCCGGCATATCCTTAAAGAGGATACCTGCAACGGTCTGCGGCTGAGTAAAGTTAATCAGCATTGTTCCGTCTTCCTGACGCTGTGCGTTCCAGAGATCGCGGCTGATAACGTTGTTATGGCTGATCAGTACCTCTTCTTTTGTGCTTTCTGCCGCAACGTTGCCCAGAAGGTCAATTGCTTTTACCTGATAGGTAAAGGTCTTGTTGTTTGCCGAACCGATGGTATCAGTGAATGTGAGATCGGAACCTTCGGTAACAAATGCGTATGGTTTATCGTTCTTTAAAATCTCGTAGCCCTGCACGCTTCCAGAAAGGGATGGTGTAATATTGATAACAACTTCCTTTTCATTAACAGATGCCTGCATGGATACGCTTCCGGACGCGCTGCCGCTGCCGTTCATTCTCTGGCGGCGGGACTCGTCGGAGAGGTAGTGAATCTTTCTGCTTTCTGTGCTGTGTCCGCGCATTGCAGAAATCGCTGCATCGGAAAGCTGAACGCCCCACTGGGTGAAGAATTCGGTCAGGTCGTAACCTGCAACTTCGCTTGCAACCACCGCAAATCGCTCATCTCCGCTGAATCCGGAGCCTACGCCGCTTCGATATGCCTTGTTCACTAAATTATAGAAGTTATCATCTGCATCGTCATATGCAAGGTGCAGCTGCCAGTACATTCCAAGCTGAACAAAGACATTGTTTGCAAGGCCTTTTGCACCCGAAGAGGTCTTGTCAAAAATATTTGGATAAAGATCCGACAATTCCAGACGGGAAGCTTTTGCATTCTGTCCTGCATCAAAGGTCTGTGCGAACAGAGAATAAATATTGTTGGTAATTTCAGCATGGCCTAAAGTATCCATGTTATGGCCGATCTCGTGTGCAATTCCCCATCCAAACAGGGATTCTTCACCAAAACCTGCGGAACCTGCCGGGATACCCTGAACCAGTGGTGCGGTCGAGCCGTATTCAACACCGATATGTTCCCCTGCTGCATACATGAAAGCACCGCTGAACATTCTCTGATAACGGATATTGTTCCTGGAAGCCTCGGTTGTGATGTCATCCACACCATGTGTGCGGTACATCAGTTCCATCAGCTGGTTCCATGCCAGAGTGTTCTGATACAGTCTTTCTACTTTCGCTTCGGTGGAAGATGCCCCGCCGCTGATTCCAGACTGTACCTGATCTGCCGGCAGAGAAAGAAGAACATATGGCAGAGAAATTTCGGTCGCGTTGCGGATATTGGTCTGGAGATTGTTAGAACCTAATGCAGCAACGTATGTATTGAGTTCTTCCACATAATTTGTGATTTTCTCTTTGCGCTGCTGTTCGGACATGCTTTCCCAATCCGACAATTCCAGCATTGGGATCTTGGTTACATTGCCTCTGATTTGCAGCTTGATGCGGTCAGCGTTGCTTCCGGAATACTGCAAATACAGCGAGCCGCCTTTTTCTGCGCTCAGGCTGGTCATGGTTGGCATGGTAATAACATTTCGTCCATTCTGCAGAGCAATCGGAGTTCCTTTCCAGGAATTGGACTCTGCATAGAACTGAGTTGGTACCAATGTAACACTTTCGCCTTCTGGAATCTCTGCGTAAACCACAATTTTCTTTCCAGAATTTGCAACTGCTCCAATTGGCTGGAGGGTATTGAGCACTCGAACATCTCCAGTTGTATCGCGGGACTGGATTCCATCCATCACGATGCCCAGTGCAGAAGTGTTATTCTGCAGCAGCTGTTCTGCCAGATTCAGCTCATCTTTCAGGATATCACTGTCAATATAGAAATCCTGTGTTGCATTGAGCTGTTCCCTTAATTGGTTGATTGTCTGTTCATCTACGCCTTCTGCAAGTTCCGTTTTGCTTTCATTTGCAAACAGAGCATCGATCTGATCTTCAACTCCATTGTACTCATAGAACGCAATTTCAGACAAAGAAATATTGGTTGGAGAACCATCCCACTGGTTTACCTCTACCGAGATCTTTTTGATATGATCATTTCTTTCAAATGGGAGGATCGCATATTTGGTTTCAGACGGATTATTTTTTACATACGGACCACTGCCAACATTTCCTTTGTCGCTGGTCAGATAGGTTTTATTTCCATCTTTGTCCCATGCTGTGATCGTGTAACGATTCAAGCTTCGTGCGTACTGTCCATCCACACGTGGAACGTAGATCAGGTAGTTCATGCTCTGTTCTTCATCAAACTCAAAGATGAACTCTTTGCTTTCCCACCATCTGCGTGCAGTCCAGTGAGTAGCATAATCATTGTCTGCTACAAACTTGATATTAAATCCATTTGGATACTGGGTCTTATCCACATTATCAGGGAATGCCATCTGAATGGATGTGATCTTATCATTGGAGATTCTGCCCAGTTCTGGCAGTTCTGGTCCCTTTACCTCGATCTTTTCCGGTGTTCCGGAAGCGACCAGAGAACGTGGACCTTCACCAATATTATTGACTGCCGTTACATATACATCGTAGCTGACATCATTTTCCAGTCCGCCCAAAGCATAGCTTGTTGCGGTGATCTCTGCATCTACTTTAGTGTAGGCAGTATCTGGATCGCTGCTCTTTTTATAATACACACGATAGCTCAGGGCATCGTCTGTTTTTCCCCAGGAAATGCTCAATGCCTGATCCTGCGGAGCAACTTTCAGATAATCCGGTGCGCTTGGTACTTTATTTGGCTGTGGAGTTGCTGTCACTTCACTGGACAGCTTTCCGGTCCAACCATCTTCGGTATAAGCTGCAACCGCAAAGTAGTATTTGGTCAGATTTTCCAACCCTTCGATGGTAGCTTCCGGTACCGAAACTTTAAGCTCTCTGGTGTAATTGCCGGAAGAGGTTCCGTATTTTACCAGATAACCATCTACGTTATTCACTGCTTTCCAGCTCAGCTCAACCTGTTCTGCTCCTGCAGTTGCTTTGAGGTTTGTTGGAATCGAGTTGGTGATTTCTACATTATCCGGAACGATATCTTTTAAGAACTGGATATTTTCTACTACGGTATATCCGGTATCGCCTTCTACCTTTTCTACTTTGATGGTTACTTTTTTCACCGCAACACGTTTGCCCAGATTGATTACAACCGAGCTGCTGGTCTTATCACGGCTGATTGCATGTACCCCTTCCGGAGCAGATGCGTCAAAAGAAACTGTTTCTGTTTTCTCCTGTCCATTCTCTTCATAGGTTACTTCTACTTCACCTGTCTGTACCGCTCCATTTCCCGGAGGCGACTGAATGGTGATCTGTTCCATCTCAACCGGTTCTGTAAAGGAAATTGGAAGAACGATCTCTCCACTGGAGGAAGCTTCCAGCTTAACACTCTCGCCATTTTCTTCAAACAGATCGGACAGATTTCCTTCTACATTGATTCCCTGGCTTTCCAGCTCATTTTGGGTTTCCTGCTGGTCAACGATTGTTCCAACAATTGCTGTTGTTTCAAACAGAACCGCCTGCCCTTTTTCACCCTGATTGTGATGGATGATTGCCAGGTCTTCAATATCAACCTGATTATCCTTGGTGATATCTGCATCAAAACTGTTCTGACCCAGCTGAGCTGTTACCTGATTTAAGTCCTGTTCGTTTATTTTTCCATCGTTGGTTACATCACCCAGCGAGAATCCACCTTCCCAGGAGCCAATCAGAATCTTTCTGGAATAATCCTTTAACAAAATTTCCTGTGATTCATAATCGGTATAGCCCTCTGCCGAAAGAGCAACGGTGTAATTTTTATTATTTGGAAGGCCTTTGAATTCAACCTCGTAATAACCCACTGTATTTTCTGCTGTTAAATCTACATCATGTTCATTACGCAAGCTGACCAGAACGGTTACTTCTTTTCCATCAACAAAAATCGTTTCTGTTGATGGTTTTTTGGATAAGGAAATTTCTGCACAAACCTGCTGTCCTTCCTTTAGTTGCAGCTTGAAATTTCTTTGCTCCACATTGTCCAAAAGTTCTGGATAGTCTAAACGGATGGCCGCAGTCAAGTTTCCCACAGCTTGTGTTGCAGCCTTAGAAGATGTTTCTGCAAATACTGAAAGATTGGTCGCAGAAACTAACATTGCCGCTAACAATACTGCAGCAATTACTCTTCTCATCAAAGCCCCTCCTTTATGTAGTAAAAAAGTATATTTTTGCCTCACCTAGAATATCATAAATATTCCTAAATTTCCAGCATTTTTCGGTAATTTTTTTATCTTTGTATATATGACCAAAACTATTTCCCAGTCGTGATTCTCTTTTGTAAAGTCACAAATTATTTTATCTATTTGTTACTTTTGCTCTCCCTTTCTTTTTGATCTAACCGTTTTTTACCTCTGTCTTAAAAAATACAACAAAAAATACCGCCTGAAGCAATCAGGCGGTATTGGAACTACATATCAAAATATTTTATATTAATACAACAAACAGTGCCGGTAAAAAGAAAAGTAATCCTGAAACGACATTCGCAAAGAAGTTTGCATAGAGCTTCTCACGATCTGTCAGCTGTTCCTGTTCGGAAAGCTCCTCATCCACATAATCGATCATCTCTCGTTTTCTTTTCAAAAGACGTTTTTTCTTCTTTTCTTCTTTTCTCATCAAGCTGTTTGCAAATGGATTTCTCAAGCCATCCAATCTCAGATAGTTAATCCATGCAAGTGTCAGCCAGAATGCACCCACAACAAAAAAGGCATCCGGTACAATCGCGTAATAATGGCTGGAATTAACGGTTCGATCCCACAACAGAGCTGCAATAAGGCCGATCAGCAAACGAACAATCACCTTCTGCAAAGTAGGACGCAGCATATAAGGCTTTAAAACATCCTTTATATCCTTCATTCTCTTTTCAGACATCCTTTCTTTCAAGATATTTTCAGAACGAAATAAAGGGAGTTTTCATTCCAGCATAAAATGACAAAAGCAGTTGCCCGAAAAAATCCGGGCAACTGAAATGTCAATCATTTATTTGCTTGTTGCACTGTTATGTGCTTCTTCGCTGGCTTTGATCTCTTCTGTAGTAAAACCATTTGCGTTAGTTTTCCAGTTCTTCATCTTTTCGTTCTGGCTACCAAACATTGCATTCATTTTACTATATGGATCAACTTTTGTCAAACACCAGGTCGGGTTATAGTAGAATGGGATTACCAGTGCATGATCCAGCATATATGCCTCTGCAACTGCGTATGCCTGATAACGTGCATCCAGGTCATCGGTAATTGCATCTGCTTCTTCTACCAGTCTTGTAAACTCTTTGTAGGTATCAAGCAGATCTTTGGTTGCTTCTGTTTCTTCTACATCATTGATCTTAGACTGGCTAGTAGAATAGTATGCGTTATCATATCCGTAAGTTTCCTGACCAAGGTAGTTCTGTGGGTCACCGTAGTCAGCGCCCCAACCGTTAGTGGAAATGGAGTGGAGTTTTGGAGTGTAAACTTCTGTTGTAGCACTGGAGATATAAGTCTTGATGTTTACTACGATAAAGTCATCACCCAAGCTGCTGGATACGGTCTGTTTGAATACATTAGCGCTGTCCAGAGAAACCTGGTTAGCAGATGCAATGTAGTAATCCAGACCAACTGGGAAGGTTACACCCAGAGCTGTCAGTTCTTCGATTGCAGCCTGTTTGTATTCTTCTGCTTTTTCTGCATCCAGACGGATCATAGTCTCGCCATTATTTTCTGGCAGGCCCATTTCCTGTCTTACCAGTTCTGTATAATCAGTACCATCGGATGTATAGATCAGACCCTTCATAGTATAGAAGTTATTTTCGCAGTTCATTGGGTTAACTGCGTTAACTCTCTTATAGTAATCTGTCAGGTCCAAACCGTAGTAGATTGCTTTTCTGAAGTTTTCATTTGCAATAGCGGTATTCCAGTTGGTATCCGGAGTTCCGTCTTCTTTGTTCTTGCTGTAGTTAAAGTGAATCTGGTAGGAATATTTATCTACCGGTTTTTCTACCAGATAATCATAAAATTCGTTATTTGCATTGCCGCTGATGGTCTTCAGGTTACTTTCTGTCAGGTCAACGTAGTCAACCTCGCCTGTCTGATAAAGCTGGAATGCAACGTCGTTGGACTCTACCATTTTAATGGTAACAGTGTTGAACAGTCTGCACTCTGTATCCCAGTAAGTAGGATTCTTGGTAAATACTTTTTCGTTGCCCTGTACATAGGAAGTCATGGTGTAGCAACCGTTATACCACATTGTCGCGTTGTTCATTTCCTGAACACCTTTGACACCCAGCTCATCAACCATTGCCTGGGACATTGGATACAAACAAGCATAGGTTGCAACTGTATCAAAATATGGTTTTGGAGTGGTGCAATGATAAACAACGGTGTAATCATCCGGTGTTTCGATTCCAACCATTTCGCGGAACTTGGAGCCTTCACCAGCAGTCAGCGCCTGAGCTTCTTCTGCTGACAAAGTTTTGGTATATTCATAATACTCTTCTGCACCCTGAATCATTTCCAGAGGCATCGAAGTATTTGCAGAATCGTTTTTATGGAAGTTCAGTACCCATTCGAGGGAGGTTGCAAAGTCCTGAGAAACACAATCTGCTTTTTCCTGTGCGTTTACATCGACCCATTTTACGCCTTCACGGAGTTTGAATGTCCAGGTCAGACCGCCATCTTCTGTTCCCCATTCTTCTGCCAGTGCCGGAGACAGTTCACCATAGGTATCTACTTCCAACAGTGGCTCTGTCAGGTTACACAGATTTTCAAAGTCAGACGCCAGCTGGCTATGTAAGATGTTGAATGTCTCCAATTCTCTTGTTGCAACTTTTGGAATTACCAAATCGGTAATTTCATCAGCAGAGGATTGAGCATCCTGTTCGCTTTCTGTCTGTTCGTTTTGTGCTGTTGTGCTTTCGCCATCTGTTTTTTCTCCTGAAGTTTCTCCAATGGAGCTGTTACAGCCACTCAAAACGACAGAGCTTGCTAAAAGCAAAGCAAACAACTTGGAAACTGTCTTTTTCATATTTTTCCTCCTTTACTCAACTGCCTTACACAGTTCATTCACATTGTTTTACCAATATTTTCTATGTTAAAAACTCAAAAATATGAGTTTAACATCACAACAAAATCACAATAAATTATTGTTAGGATACCACAGGATTTATAATTTGTAAATAATATATATTTAATTTCTTTATATTTATTAAAATATGTACAAAAATTATAATTTTAACACTTTACTATACTGCATTATTCCTTAAAATTTTGTTATTCTTCATGACTTTCTCATTATATTCTGTTTTAAAAAACAATGTGATTTATTTTGGAAAATCAGCTACATTTTATTCTAATTTTAGAATAAATATTCTGTTGCTCTGATTGTTTTTTAAAGATAAATCAAATAAAAGCAAATACTTTCACTTCTTTATTATATTTATTAAAAACTTTATTTATTTCTTCCTAATCGGCAAAATGTTTACTTTACATTTAAAACGACATAAAAAAAGTCCCCACATTACAATGTGGGGACTTTTAAGTAACACAATATAGGTTGCAGCAAATAAATTATGCTTCAATCTCTTTTCTGTACTGCTCCAGTTCACGTTTATTTCCGTAAACGAAGTGACCTTCTGTGATTTCTTCCCAGATTGGCTGATCAACAGAGTAATCATGTACAGATGGATCATATACCAACAGTTTCTTTTTCTTTTCAATTTCTGGGTCCGGAATCGGTACTGCAGAAAGCAGAGCTTTTGTATATGGGTGCAGAGGATGCAGGAACAGTTCCTCAGCCTCAGCCAGCTCTACGATTCTACCTTTATGAATTACAGCGATACGGTCAGAAATAAAGCGAACTACAGACAGGTCATGAGCGATGAAGAGATAGGTCAGACCTCTGTCTCTCTTCAGACGGTTAAGCAGGTTCAGTACCTGTGCACGAATCGAAACGTCCAGCGCAGAAATTGGCTCGTCAGCAACGATGAACTCAGGTTCCATAACCAGCGCACGAGCAATACCGATACGCTGTCTCTGACCACCGGAGAACTCATGTGGGAAACGAGAAGCGAACTCTGGAAGCAGACCTACTTCACGCAGAACCTTCTGTACTTTGTCTTCACGGTCTTTTTCATCTTTGTAGAGATGATGGTTGATCAGACCTTCAGATACGATGTAATCTACCTTAGCTCTTTCGTTCAGGGAAGCCATTGGGTCCTGGAAAATCATCTGGCATTTACGGATAACTTCTTTATCCAGCTCTTTAGAGATCTTGCCGTTGATTTTCTGACCTTTAAAGTAGATTTCACCAGCGGAGGTTGGGTTAATTCTAAGAATTGCACGACCGATAGTTGTTTTACCAGAACCGGACTCACCTACCAGAGAGAAGGTCTCACCTTTGTAGATGTCGAAATTTACATGGTCTACTGCAACGAATTTCTTTTTACCGGTACCGAAACTGATCTGCAAATCTTTCAGTTCGATTAATTTTTCTCTTTCTGCCATTTTCATTAGCTCCTCTCTCTCATTTTCTCACGCAAACGACGGATGGAGTGTGGCTGCTCAATCTTAGGAGCACGAGGATCCAGATACCATGTTTTTGCTTTATGAGTTTCAGAAACGCTGAAGAATGGCGGCTCTTTTACGAAATCAATTGCCAATGCCTGTTTGTTACGTGGAGCAAACGCATCGCCTTTGATAACGTTAAAGAGGTTCGGTGGAGTACCTTCGATGGAAGGAAGTTCTTCACCTTTAATACCCAGCTGTGGCAGTGCGGACAGCAGTGCCCAGGTGTATGGATGCCATGCATCATAGAAGATTTCATTAACCAAACCGTATTCAACGATCTGACCAGCGTACATAACAGCAACACGGTCAGCAACGTTTGCAACAACGCCCAAGTCATGGGTGATGTAAATAACGGTCATGTGCAATTCTTTCTGCAGGCTGTGAACCAGATCCAGAATCTGAGCCTGAATGGTTACGTCCAGAGCGGTAGTTGGCTCGTCACAGATCAGGATCTGTGGACGACAAGCAACAGCGATAGCAATAACAACACGCTGTCTCATACCACCGGAGAACTCATGTGGATACTGATTGTAACGGCGTTCTGGGTTAGGAATACCTACTTTGCGAAGCATTTCGATTGCTTCTTTTTTTGCTTCCTCACCTTTCAGGCCCTGATGCAGCTCGATACTTTCCTGAATCTGTTTACCAACAACTTTCAGTGGGTTCAGAGATGTCATTGGGTCCTGCATAACCATGGCAATTTTTTTACCACGGATTGTCATCCATTCTTTTTCTGTTTTATATTTGGAGATATCTACTCCATCGTACATGATGGAACCGCCGATGATGCTACCATTGGCATCCAGCATACCGATAAAAGATTTTGTAAATACAGATTTACCGGAACCAGATTCTCCTACGATTGCTAATGTTTCGCCTTCGTACAAATCCAGAGAGCATTTTCTGATTGCTGTTAATTTACGACCACGCAAACTGAACTGGATTTCCACATCTCTAGCAGATAAAATAGGTTCTTTTGTTGCCATTTGTGCTTCCTCCTGTTCCTTGGTTTATACGTGATTTCGTGGGTCAGCTGCGTCAGAGAATGCATTACCGATCAGATAGAAGGTAATGGTGATGATGGACACGATAACTGCTGGGAATACCAGAAGGTATGGATAATCCAGGAAGTAGCTACGTGCGTTTCTAAGCAGAATACCCAGAGAAGGTGTATTGATATCCAAACCAAGACCGAGGTAAGACAGAGTAGACTCCATACCGATAGTACCTGGAATAGACAGAGCAAGACGAAGAATGATAACGCTGATCAGCTGTGGCAGAACGTTTTTAATCAGAATACGTCCAATTGGAGTACCCAGTGTTCTGGATGCAAGGTTAAACTCACGGTCACGATACATCATAACAAGGTTACGAACGTTACGTGCCATAACCATCCATCCGAAGCAGATCAGGGAAATGCTCATGATGGTGAAGCTCTGACCAATCAGAAGAGCAATCAGAGTCATGTAAAGAATCATTGGTACGTTGTTGATCAGGTTGTAAAGCTCTGTGAAGAAGCGGTCGAGCTGACGAACATAACCCCACAGACAACCGATTGTGATACCCAGTGCACATTCACCAATTGCTACGATCAGAGCAAGTTTGATGGATGTCTGGGAAGCGTACCATACCTGACACCAATAGTCACGACCGATGTTATCGGTACCAAACCAATATTCGGAGTTAGGGCTGATAAATGCTTTTGTACTGTCAGTTACAAGGTTTGCATAGTCGTATTTACCGATTGCAAGAGCAATAAACGAGAAAATAACCAATGCAAAGAAAATAATACTTAAAACTACTGCAGATTTTCTTTTCAAGAAATTTTGGAAAACGGACTTCCAGTAAGAATAATCAGAATAACCGATCATTTCAGCGGCCTCAGGAGAGTATTCAACGAAATGGAAGAGTTCATCTTCATTTTCCAGTTTCTGATCCAATACTTTGTTCTGATCTTCCACTATCTTGTTCCTCCTTTGCCTACAAGTGTGATACGTGGGTCGATAATCATCATGAGTACATCACCAAGGAATACACCCAAAATACCCAGTGTTGCGTACAAAATAACCAGTGTCTGTACAACGTTTACGTCGTAACGGTTGATCGAGTCTGTCAGCAGAGGACCCATACCTGGTACAGAGAAGAATCTTTCAACAAGCAGGGAACCACCGATGGTAGACAGAATCGACTGTGGCAGGTACTGTGCAATCGGAACGAATGCGTTTCTCAGTACGTGTCTTGTCATGATCTTTTTGGTTTCCAGACCTTTTACACGAGCCAGTTTGATGTAGTCTTTGTTCAGCTCGTCGATCATGTAACGTCTGGTCCACAGTGCGTACCATGCAATGGATGTCATGGACAGACATACCAGAGGCAGGATACTGGAAGGACCAGGATTTCGTGTAGAGTACATGGATGGCAGTCCCAATACACGGGAACCGAATACCAGTACCAGAGAGTAGGATACCAGTGCAGGTACCGAGTTTACAAAGATGGTGTAGATGGTACCAAGATGGTCAGGAATTCTGTTTTTGTAACGGGTCTGAAGGATACCAATCAGAACACCGATTACCAGAGAGATACCAATCGAGATGATACCTAATTTCATGGAAATCTGGAACTTACTACCAATAACTTTAGTTACTGGGTAGCCGTTCTGAATTCTTCGGGATTCACCAAAGTCCAGTCTTACCAGGTCACCATAGAAGCGAACCAGCTGCTCTGGAATTGGATCGAGAAGGCCTGCTGCCAATAACTGTTCCTGTTTCTGTTCTTCGGTGAACTTCATCAACTGCTCTTCTGTGAAGTAATAGTCAGTTGGGAGCATTCTGAGCAGCAAGAATACAATTGTTACAATTATTAAGACTGTTACAAGAGACTGCAGCAGTCTTTTTACAGTATACTTAATCATAGGCTATTTCCTTATCATCCGCAGAATCTTTCACTGTCGGAGTTTTGCATCTTGTTGTGTTGTTTTCGTTCTTCTTTTTGTTCTTTACGAACTTGAAATCCAGAATCAGCTCACATTGTCTGATTTATGGATTCTGGGTTTTACTATTCCAATCCTTCCTTGCCTTACCCTTCCTACGGCAATTCATTCTGGTTTGGTTTTTGTAAAACCTCGTTTCTGATTTTTCCAAAGTGAAAAAACATTGTGCCATCATCAACATTCCATAGTGATCAGAATGTAAGCTGTGCACCTCAGCCTTTTGCCTGGCAACCAGAAACACATTTTTGCCTTTTATGTAACTGTTTGGCATCCTTTCAGAATATCGGTTTTGCAAATTCCCCTGCAGCTTCCTGTATATCCATAATGGAATACCCAATTACATTTCTCCTGATTCTGTACTGAAAAACTGATCAGATTTTCTTTACGATATTCCCCTTAAAAGCGGAACAAGCTGACCCCATACCATGAAGTATGCAAGCGGTCAGTCTGCAAAGTATCTCGATCCCCTTCTTCAGTTTAAACCAGCTCACTCTTTTTGCCTTTGCTCTGTACACGTTCTGTGATACAGCGTCGGTCTTTATCACCGTCGTCGTATCTCCAGTTCCCACAGCCGCCCAAGGCAAGAGTGGCTGTCAGCGCCAGAGCAAATCAGCCATTTACTGTTTTTGTCGATAATACTTCCTCCTTCGCCTGTTGGAAACTCATCAGAAACAAGCTCCCATACACAATCCGCCGCTCAAATTTATACAACGCTGTATCTCGGCAGATTTCTTTTGAGCATCATAACCATACCTTAAATGGTATAACCCATCGGCATCTACTGATCTCAAAATTGATTGTATTTAGGATAACAGATATGGTTCACTTTGTCAATATTATATACTATTCTATATTTTTTAAAAACTTTTATATGCAAACAAAACAAAAAATATTTAACTTTATTATCCTAACGAGTTATACACTGTATAATTTGCACGTTTAAATATACATTTTATGTACGTTTATTACAGTTTTTGGGTCGTTCAAAGCTTATTTATAAAAAATTCAGTAGTTTGTCAATATATTCTTATTTTCAAAATTTATCTCATATCAAGAAATTTCGACTTTTTGTCGATTCTATAAAGCTATTTTTATGCAGATTATCTTGACTTTTCCACATTTTCTTTGCTTCTCTTTCAATATTTTTATCATATTATACATTTTATCTTTTATTATTTTGTTTATTTTCACATTTTATTTCTTTTCAAAACACAAGAGAAATTTCTTGAAAGCCCAAATTTTATATAAAAACTCATAGTATTTCTAATAAAAAATTCTGTTCTTTCCGCTCCATTGTAAAAAACATACAAATACAACTAAATTTAAGAAAAAAGCCCCGATCAAACCTCGGGGCTTTTTTCTATTCCATTACGCTAAAAAGATATTCTGTCTTTTCTTTATACAGTTCTCCCGCTTTTAAAACAACACTCGGGAACTGTGGACATGCCATCGCATTTGGAAAATGCTGTGTTTCCAGACAAAAACCGTCCCGATCCTGATAGTTTGCCCCATCTTTCCCCCTGATGTTTGAGCTGCTTAAAAAGTTTCCGGTATAAAACTGTACTCCTGGCTGTGTGGTATAACATTCCATACAGATACCACTTTCTTTGCTGTATGCTCTTGCAGCAAGCCCGTCTTTCCGATTTTCCAAAATATAGTTATGGTCATAACCGGAACCGTTTTTGAGATGGATATTATCCTCCCCTATCTTCTCTCCAATGGTTCTGTCCTCCCGGAAGTCCATTGCTTTTCCCTCTTCCGAGTCAAGAGCGACCACTCTTCCGGTCGGCAGGCAGTCACTGTCATTTTCGGTGAAGCTATCTGCCCAGATATGCAGATATTGTCCATTCACACTTCCGCTGTCATGACCATTGAGATTAAAGTAAGTATGGTTTGTCAGATTAACCACAGTATCGCGGTCTGCAAGCGCCTTGTAACGGATGACAAGACGTCCTTTGTTGGTGAAGGTATATTTTACTGATACCATTAAATTGCCCGGATAGCCCTCCTCACCGTCTGTGCTGAGGCGAGAAAAAACCACACTGTCGTCATCTACAACTTTTCCATACCAGACGCGGCGATGAAAACCGGTTGGACCCCCATGCAGATGATTTGGTCCATTATTAACCTCAAGGGAATATTCTTCTCCGTTTAAAACAAATCGACCCTTGCCGATTCGATTTGCATGTCTTCCTGGAACTCCTCCCAGACATGCTGTCTGTTCCTCATAATCAGCAGCACAGCTGCATCCCAGTGCAATATCACGAAGATTCCTTTCTCTGTCTCTGATATTGATTGCAACAACGGATGCACCATATTCTGTTACACTGACAGACTCTCCTTTTTCATTGATGATGGTATATAAAAACACCTCTGTTCCATCTGAAAGTTTTCCAAAACTTTGTTTTTTTACTGCCAAAACCTTTCTCCTCCTATTGTTTTTCTTTCATTATAATACACCTGTTTTTCTCTGGCAACCACTATCTGAAATTTCGATCCTTTTTCGCCTGTGTTAACAGCGTTTCCTCGATATATTTCCAGAAATCTGTTCCCAAAAGCCGCAGGCATATTGTATAGAGGAAAAAGAACACACTGATGACAAACACAACCCTTAGCCCGGGGAATATCGGCAAGTCTTCCATCATCTTGAGTAGCAGTCGGGCAAATGCGCCCGAAACTGCCGATGCAAAAAGAGGCCGCCCTATCCAGTTGCTGATTCGGAAGCTTATCTGTGTGTATTTTTTAACCCAGATTGCTGTCATGCTACATCCAATCAGAGACGAAAGCAGTTCTCCACATAAAAATCCCCAGATTCCCAAGGAGAAAGCTCCTCCCAAAATTAAAGTGCAGCAAAGTCCCGCCAAGCTGGCAAGCACAGTCAGCACTGAACATCGTTTTTGCAGCCCTGTACTTTCCAGCACACATTCCAAAACAGCATAGTAAAATCCCGTCAAGGTAATCAGGCTTAACATTGGGATATGATTTCCAACCATTGGATTATGATAAAGAACCTCCCCCAACTGGGAACCGGTAAGGATCAGAATTACCATGGACGGAATTCCAATCAATCCCACTACATGAAGGGCTTTCCCTGTCTTTCGGCGGATCATCGCCTGATCCTCCAGAACCTTTCCTGCGGAAAATCGGGGACTCAATACTGTAATCAACGGAGACAAAAAAGCCGAAGGCAGCATCAGCATCGGCATGGTCATTCCAGACAAAACACCAAACTCGGTCATAGCTGCATCATATCCGCTTCCTGCCCGCATCAGGATTCGGGGAATCAAAATCATATTGGCAGAGGAAATCAGTCTCCCAAGCAGCGTGGACAGCGATACTGGAACTGCTACTGAAGCAATATCCCTTAAAACCTGTGGCAGACAAACCCCATCCCTGCCTGTCATTTTTTTGCGTCGAAAACGATACAGTGTCGTCAGGAAGGTTGCACTGACGATTTCACTGAAAATCATGCCACAAACAATCAATGCAGCAGCCTGACCATCTGTAAGCGGTGTACTGCTTTTTGCAGCAAACACCGAAAACAAACAGAATGCGCCAACAATCCTGCAAAGCATTTCCAGTGTTTCCGATACTGTGGGTGGAAAGGTCTGCCCTGTCCCATAAAAGAAAGCTTTGTGAACATTTTCAAATCCGGTCAGAAAAAGGCAGGGAACAATCAATAAAAGTGCTGCTGAGGTTTCTGGATTTCCCAGTACCTTCTGGGCAAAAAAATCTCTGCAAAACGCAAAAGGAACTGCAAGCAGGCAAAACAGCCCCAGAAACAGAAAGAGAGCTGTTCGAATCAATCGAATGATGGACCTGCCCTCTCCCAAAGCCTGATAGGAAGAAGCTATTCTCGAGACCGAAAGTGCTACTCCAGTCAGGGTGCAGGATAACACTACATTATAAGCGGACATTACCAGACCATAGACAGCGATTGCCTGTGCTCCCGCAAGCCGTCCCAGCAGAATGCGGTATCCAAATCCCAACAGCTGCAAAATGACCGAAGAAGAGCTCAACAGCAGGCAATGATAAAAAATACTGTTTTGATTGAGTTTCAACATCATCCCCCCTGTCAAGAGGATATGCTGTATCCAAGCTGCAAATTACCAATTTGTCATACTGCCGTTATTTTTCTCTTGACCTGGAGTGGGCTCTAGATTGTATAATAATTTTATGAAAGGAGGTCATCGCCATGACGATTGCTCAGGTAAGTCAAAAATATGGTCTTTCTCAGGACACTCTGCGCTATTATGAAAGAATCGGTTTGATTCCGCCTGTTCCAAGAAATAAGAGCGGTATCCGTGACTACGATGAAGTGTCCTGCGGATGGATCGAACTGATGAAATGTATGCGTTCTTCCGGTGTACAGGTGGAGGCATTGATTGAATATGTCGCTTTGTATCAGCAGGGAGATGCCACCATTGATGCGAGAAAGGCACTGCTGATCGATCAGCGGGATCAGCTTGCCGAACGAATCGAACAGATGCAGCAGTCCCTGACGCGATTAAACGAAAAAATCAGCCGCTACGAACAGGGATTGATGAGCGCCGAACATCGCTTAAAACAACTGGAAGAAAAACGTCAGGAAACCCTGTAAATTTCCGTAAAAAAAGCTCCATCTTAATGATGGAGCTTTTCTAATTATCCGATTCTTCGGAATATTTTCTTTCTCAGTACCTCACGGTAGGCGGTGATGATGCGGGAGAGTGCAACATCATAAATCCAGAATACGACATTCCCCAGAGCAAGCAGCAGCAATACACTGTACTTTCCAAACGGACCCACTTCCTCCAAAATATCCTGTATGCCAAACAGATAGATGATGACCATGTAGTTTGCAACCATTGCAACGTTAAACACACTAAACTTCAGCAGATATTCCACCATGTGCACTCGGATTTTTTCCAGCTTTCCTTTCAGTATCGGATAATAGCCGAAGAATCCAACAAACAACATCGCCGCTTCCTTATCCGGACAGATGAACAAAGACAGAAATCCTACCGCAGCATAGACCATCCAGGCTGTTGAGTAGCCGTTTTCGATTACCACTACAATCAGCACCATCCCCGCAAGTGCCGGCATGGTATAGGTTGCAATCGGGATGATGGTCAAAATCATCAGCAGCAGACACAGCGCAGAGGCAATTCCTCCCATCGCTACCTGCGTACTTTTCTTAATCAAAAAATCACTTCCCAAAATTTATGGTACAGCAGTTATAAAGCTGCCGAAATTAACAACAGCTGATTAAATCGCCGCCCATACATTCACAGCAGCAGTCAGCACAGATTAGACCGGAGCACATGTCGCATCCGCTGCATCCGCTGTACTGTACATTGCGGTAATCGCCATATCCATTTCCAGCTGGACGTCCTGTATTTCTCTGCCACATCAATTGGTTGAGTGCATTTTTATATTCCGGGTTTGCCGGATTCATCTGGTTTGCGCGAACATAATAGCTGTAAGCCTGGTCAAGCCATCCACGTACATAAAATACCCTGCCGCGCAGATAGTACCATTCTGCATCTCTGCGATTGGAAGGAATACCTTCCAGAAGCTCTTCGGCATCACTGATACGGTTTGCATTTAACAGCTGACGGATATCTGCAAACTGAGAATAGCCGCCCTGACTGCCGCTGTATGAGTTCTGGCTGCCATAGCCATAACTCTGGTGGGAATATCCCTGATTGGAGCTATAGCTCTGCTGCTGTTTTCTCTGGCGCTGAATCTGGTCGTATGCTTCGTTGATTTCTTTCATCTTTTCCTGCGCCAAATCCGCCAAAGGATTGTTCGCGTAATTATCCGGATGATATTTTCTTGCAAGTTCTCGATATGCGTTTTTGATCTGTTCGTCACTGGCATTCGGTGAAACACCGAGAACCTGATATGGATCTGTCATGATTAATTGCCCTCTTCCTGCTCATTTTCTCAAATTATCAAAACCTGTAGCTTCAAACTAAGTTTGTCCCAGGCGTTTTTTCATTATGTTGTCCACTGTCTGCAAAAGTCCAAGATCCAGTATATTTTCCAAAATGGTATCCAGCGAGTGGATTCCCAGAAGATCATAGGTCTTTCTCATCTCTGCAACAGTCAGATAAAGGGTTCCCTTTGCCTGCTCATACTGCTGCTCTTTTTGGACCTGTTCCTGACCGTTCTGCTGCTGTGCAAATGGATTATATCTTCCCTTCTGCACATCCTCATCCCAGTCGTCCAGCGCATCAATTAAATAAACCCATCGTCCCATCAGATAGCCCAGACGCTCCAGCACTCTTTTTTCCATTGGATCTTCGGAAAGAGAGGAAAAAACCTCCTCCATCAAACAGGCGGTTGGTTGGGAAGCCAGGTCCACCTGTGCACAGTGCTGTTCTTCCAGCTTCTGCTGCTCCAGCATCTGCTGCCGCAATTTTTCGGCAAGCTGCGGACGGAAAGCTGCTGCTTTTTTATAATCCCTTTTTGCAAACGGAAAAATCAGCCGCACTGCTAAACGCTTTGCAAAACCTTCATCGTGCAGGTCATCTTCCAACTTGTGGTAGCAAAGCATCATTGCCACATCGCAGCAAAGTTCCAAACTTTCGTTGCAGGTGCAGCAGCTGCGTTTTTTGAAGGGATGGACAATACAGTGTTCCCGGCAAAAGTGAATCCGTTTTCCATGCAATGCCATATCCAGCATTGCCAGAAATACAAAGTCATAATTTAAGGTCATCCTAGCAAAAAAGCCATATCGTTTGGCAAGCTGTTTGCAAAGCCCGCAATAGATCCCTTGATAGGCTTCCCATTCCTTGACCTTTAATTCTGCTTTGACCGGTTTTATATAGCCAAACACACTGTTTTCCCCTTCGCTGACTGGTTTCTCTACCCTATTTTACAATACTGTGGATGTTATTTCTTGAACAGGCAGTAAATTTTTCCCCCTTTTTCTCCTGCTTTTCTATTTTTTTAATATCTATTGTGAAAAAGACAAAAAACTGCTATACTATCAACTGTTGCCGATGAATAAGATAAGGTATCTTCTGATCTGGGTTTCATCGGTGGTGCTCGTATGTTTGAGAAGGAGGAATTGTTTTGTTAAACCTGTTAATGATTGCCGTCGGTTTATCGATGGATGCTTCTGCTGTATCGATGAGCAACGGCATGTGTGTGTCTGCACGTTCCAACAAAAGCCGCTTTTTGGGCAGTGCTCTGGTGTGGTCGATTATGTTTGGTGTCTTCCAGGGATTGATGCCGCTGATTGGCTACTTCCTTGGAAAAGCTTTTTCCGGATTCATCTCCTCGATCGATCATTGGGTCGCTTTTGTTCTGCTCGCTTTCATCGGCGGCAAAATGGTCTGGGAAGCTATTCATCCAGAAGAGGAAGAATGTGAGGTTTCCCTGCCGTTCCAGGCCATTGTAACACAGGCAATCGCAACCAGCATTGATGCTCTGGCTGTCGGCGTCAGCTTCGCACTGCTGCAGATCGAGATTTTCTCTGCAAGCGGCATCATCGCCCTCACCACCTTCCTTTGCTCTATTGTAGCTTCTTTCCTTGGAAAGGTCTTTGGTTCCCTGTTAAAAAGCAAGGCAGAAGTCTTCGGTGGTGTTATCCTGATTCTAATCGGTCTTAAAATTTTACTGGAACACACCATCCTTGCATAAATTGAATAATAAATTACACAAAAAGCCATCGATTTTCACAATTGATGGCTTTTTCTCTTTTTGTTTTTCATTGTGCATTGAGTCGGCACCATGAATCTGTTATAATTAAGACAATCTGTCAAAATGCAGGAAAGAAATCTGCAACTTTCATAAAACAATCAGGAGGGATTACCAAATGAAATTATCTGTGGGAGAAATCGTCCTTTCTCTGGACGAATCGACACTTCGATATCAGGTCGAGGCAGCAGGCATTGAATGGAAATGGAGCGATCATTTCTGCCCTGCCATCCTCACCGAAAAAGGAGAAATTCCTTTCACCCAATGGAAAGAAATCCGTCATACTGAATTTAGCTGCGGCGTTGGAAAGGGAATTCATTCGACCTACCGAAACTATCTTGGCAAAGCAGACTCCTACTCTTTTGACACCATTGTTTGGGTAGAAGAAGTCAACAAAACCGTTCACTTTGAATGGATTCCAATCTGCGAAAAGGATCTTTCCATCCAGCAGGTAAGATGGCCAGGTTATATGGAGTTTGAAGAAGGCAGCAAGGAAAATTACACCCTTCTCAACCAGGGACAGGGTCTGTTGATTCCAAACAACTGGGCTGTTGCTCTGGAAAAACTTTCGTTTAACGGACAGTTCCTCACCTCCGGCGGATATATGCCGTGGTTCGGTCAGGTAAAACATGGCGCAGGCTACATTGCGATTGCTTCCACACCATGGAACGGCGGTGTCTACGCAGAACATCCTGCTGGTGGACCTTACACCCATGTTGGAACCTGGTGGGAACCAAGTCTTGGCAAGATGGATTACCGCAGATGTCTTGAGTACACCTTCCTGAATAACTGTGACTACAACGACCTGTGTAAGGTTTACCGCAACTATGTCAAAGAGCACGGTCTCTTTACTTCTCTGGAAGAAAAAGCTGCAAGGGTTCCTTCGGTCAATGATCTGATCGGCTGTTCCTTTGTTCACTGCGGAATCAAAACCAATGTAAATCCAAAGTCTGATTTCTATGATCCGGAAAATCCGGAAAAGAATAACTTTATCACCACCTTTGCTGCGAGAGAAAAAGAGGTGGAAAATCTCTATCAGCTTGGTGTCAGAAAGATGTACCTGCATCTGGACGGTTGGGCTGAACCAGGATATGACAACCATCATCCTGACTATCTGCCGGCTTGTATCGAAGCAGGCGGCTGGGAAGGAATGAAATCTCTGGTTGACACCATGCATCGTCTGGGATTCATGTTCGGTATCCACGACCAGTACCGCGACTATTATCTGGATGCTCCAACCTTTGACCCAGCTTATGCGACCATGCTGCCGGATGGCACCTATCCACAGCATGCAAGATGGGCAGGCGGTCCTCAGACCTATCTGTGCGGCACACAGGCTCCTTACTATGTCAGAAGGAACTTCACCGAGATTCTCTCCCACGGTATCAAGCTGGATGGCACCTATCTGGATGTTTTCACCTGCAATGAAGGCGACGAGTGTGCAAATCCTCTGCACCGCATGACTCGAAAGGAATGTTATGAATTCCGTAAGAGCTGCTTTGACTGGCTGCTTTCTAAAGGCATCCTCTCAAGCTCTGAGGAAGTTTCTGACTGGAGTATGCAGAGTTTGGTATTCTGTCACTATGCACCTTATCACTTTATGCTTCAGGCTCCAGGCACTCCAAAGGATGGTATTCCAGTTCCGCTGTTTAATCTGGTATATCATGATTGTGTCATCGAGCCTTGGATGATGGATAAACTCAGCGATACCGAAGATCTGATGCTGTATGCTCTGCTCAACGGCGGTGCTCCATATCTCATCCGTGACGGCGCTTATGCAAACACAGATGGTTCCTTCAGCGAAGGTGCTGCACTGGAAATGAAGGAAAACATCCGCCGCTGCGAAGTAGTTGCCGGCCTGCATGAAAAGGTAGCAAAATGTGAAATGGTAAAACATGAGCTTCTTGACGATACCGGCATGAAGCAGAGAACTACCTTCAGCGACGGAACCACTGTTACCGTTAACTTTGCTGCAAATCATTACGAAATCTGTTAGTTTCCGCTATCAAAAAAGGACAGTACGCTGACGTACTGTCCTTTTTCTTTTTCGACATTAAATTACACATCAAAAAATCCGCTGGTTATAAAACCAGCGGATTTTGACTGTAAATACAGATTAGAGACCCATTTCTGCTCTAACTTCTTTGAAACATTTAACGATGAAGTCAATGTCTTCTTTAGTATGGCTAGCGCAAACCTGTGTACGGATTCTTGCTTTGCCCTTTGGAACTACTGGATAAGAGAATGCAACAACGTAAACGCCTTTTGCTCTCATACGTTCAGCAAATTCAGCTGCTGTAACTTCGTCGTAGAGCATTACTGGTACGCATGGGTGTGTGCCAGGGATGATGTCGAAGCCTTCTTTAACCAGGAGGTCACGGTAGTAAGTTGTGGTTTCTTCCAGATGGTCACGCAGAGCGGTGCTTTCTTCGAGCATGTTGAACATCTCGATGCTAGCGCCTGCGATTGCTGGAGCCAGGGAGTTGGAGAACAGGTATGGACGGCTTCTCTGTCTGAGGAGGTCAATGATCTCTTTACGTCCGGATGTGTAACCGCCGGAAGCGCCACCGAGAGCTTTACCCAGAGTACCGGTGATGATATCAACACGGCCTTCAACACCGCAGTGTTCAGCAGTACCACGACCATGTTTACCTACGAAACCAACTGCATGGCTATCGTCAACCATAACCAGAGCGTTGTATTTATCTGCCAGGTCGCAAACACCTTTCAGGTTGCAGATGATACCGTCCATGGAGAATACACCGTCAGTAGCAATCAGTTTGATTCTTGCGCCTGCCTCGTCAGCCTCTTTCAGTTTAGCTTCGAGGTCTTCCATGTTGTTGTTTTTGTATCTGAATCTCTTAGCTTTGCAGAGACGTACACCATCGATGATGGAAGCATGGTTGAGTTCGTCACTGATAACAGCGTCGTCAGCTGTCAGGATTGTTTCGAACAGACCGCCGTTTGCATCGAAGCAGGAGGAGTACAGAATGGTGTCATCTGTGCCCAGGAAGTCGGAGATCTTCTTTTCGAGCTGTTTATGAATATCCTGTGTACCGCAGATGAAACGCACGGAAGCAACACCATAACCTCTTTCATCGTATGTTCTCTTAGCAGCGTCAATCAGTCTCTGGTTGTCGCCAAGGCCAAGGTAGTTGTTAGCACACATGTTGATAACGGTTCTGCCGTCTTCCAGCTGTACTTTTGCGCTCTGTGGAGATACGAGAGGGAGCTCACCTTTGAAAAGGCCAGCTGCTTTGATATCTTCGACTTCTTTAGTGTAAATGCTCAGAATGTCATTTTTACGTGCCATTTCTAAATCAATCCTTTCTTGGTTGTTTATTTATTCAATTAGCAATCCTGGGACTGTGGTTCCAGTTTGTCGAGATCTTCCCAGTTGAGGATTACTTTACCGGACTGACCGGAGATCATAGCGTCAAAGCCCTTCTTGTAGTCTTTGATGTTCATTCTGTGGGTGATGATAGCAGAAATATCAAGGCCTGCTTCGAGCATAGTGGTCATCTTGTACCAGGTATCCCAAACTTTACGTCCATAGATACCACGGATGTTCAGACCGTTCCAGATGATGGTTTCCCAGTTAACACCATTGCCTGGTTTCTGGAGTCCCAGCAGAGCGATGTTACCGCCATGTTTCATGTTAGCGATCATATCGTTAAGAGCTGCGCCTGCACCAGACATTTCCAGACCAACGTCGAAGCCTTCCTTCATGCCGAGTTCTGCCATAACATCTGGGAGTTTTTCTTTGGTCAGGTTAACAGTTCTGGTTGCACCCAGTTTCTTAGCCAGTTCCAGACGGTATTCGTTGAGGTCAGTGATTACAACGTGTCTTGCACCTGCAAATTTAGCGATAGCTGCTGCCATGATACCGATTGGGCCTGCACCGGTGATCAGAACGTCTTCACCGAGCATGTCATAGGACAGTGCAGTGTGGGTAGCATTGCCGAATGGATCAAAAATAGCATACATTTCTTCTGGAATGTTTGGTTTGGTTGGCCATACATTGCTAGCTGGAATAACGAGGTATTCTGCAAAGCAGCCGTTGCGGTTTACGCCAACGCCTTTTGCGTCTTTACAGTTTTCTTTGTGGCCTTCCAGACAGTTACGGCATTTTCCGCAGGTGATGTGGCCTTCGCCGGAAACAATGTCGCCAACTTTGAAGCCCTGTACGCCAGGACCAACTTCTACGATTTCACCAACGTATTCGTGACCAGCGGTCTGACCAACAGCGATGGTGTGCTGAGCCCATTCATTCCACTGATAAATATGTACGTCTGTACCGCAGATAGCAGTTTTATGAATTTTGATCTTAACGTCGTTTGTACCAACTTCTGGAATTTCTACTCTCTTGAGGGCAAGACCAGGAGCTGCACTTTCTTTTACAAGAGCCCACATTTTGTTGTCGTTCATTGTAATCTCTCCCTTTCTATTTTTTCTCTGATTCCGCTAAATGGTTCTCGGAAAGAGAATAAGTGTCTTTATCTCAAATACAGCATATTTATGTTGTATTCATATCAAGTACATGATAGCACCATCCCAAACCGTTTTCAAGCAAATTTTGAAAAGATTTTCGGTTTTGTAAGATTACACTATTTTGTGTAAGAATTATTATTCAATCCCACAAAAGCAATCTCTGTATAAACCAGCTTGCCGCTGATTCGCTCTGATTTCATCAGGCTTACCCGTTCTATCTGCATGGTACAGTGGTCCTGTCCTGCAAAAAAAGCTCGGAGATCAAAATCTGGTTCCAGAATCACTTCCCGTCCAAGAGTCAGATGCGCCGCAAAAGGACGTTCCTGCAAAACAAAACCTTTTTTGCGCAAAAGAGCCTGAACCTGTGCTGCAAGTTGTTCAAGCGATCTGTTTTTTTCCACGCCTGCCCAGACAATATCACCGCCGTCACGTTTAAATCGTCCGCCGCCAGCAATCGTCATTTCAAACGCCGGAGCAGAAATCTGTGACAGCGCCTGCTTTGCTCCCGAAACATTTGTTGTTTCACCAATAAAAGCAAGAGTCAAATGCAGATTTTCTCTGTGGGAAAACCTGCCTGATACAGCATGTGTTTTCAGTTCGTGGGTTGTCTTGCTTAAACGGTCAAGGACCGGTTCGCTCAGCTTCAGAGCAACAAACAATCTCATTGGTATCACGCCTTTTTTCCCTTTATTTTCTTAATTTCAGTATAAACCTTTCCTGATTTTGGGGCAAGTAGGGTGCTGGTTTTTTATGGAAAATTACTATATAAATTCATATTTTATTTACAGGTGGTTGACAAAGAATTTCCCTCATGATACCCTGAATGAGCAGATTCTATTATCTGCATATCACTTCACAATTTAACCTTTCAGGGTGCAGAGAATCAAGGTATGTTATGCCAATCTCTCTGAGAATAGGGAAGTCGGGATAAGCCCGCGCAGTCTCCACTGCTGTACCGGAGGAGAAACCGGAAGGATGTCACTGTCCGTAAACGGATGGGAAGATATCCGGTTTTGATGATACCGAAGCCAGAAGACCTGCCCTGCAAGGCAATTGCTCCATCTATGGACGATAGTTGGCGCAACGAATTGGGAATCCGGCGGATTCCTGTGTTTTGTGCGCCTTTTGGAACAGTCCAAAAGGTTTTTCTTTTTTCACAGGAAATTTTGTCGGGCAATTTAAATTTGTGAACCGAATGCTTCCCGGTTTTCGGTTCTGCACCAAAATGGTGCGGAAAGGAATGGTTTACCATGAAAAAAAATGACAAACGCTTATTCGCCCTCAGCATTGCTGCTGCGATGCTCTTCGTCATGCCGACCGGAGCCAGCGCTATGCACATTATGGAAGGTTATCTTCCGATGGGACACGCTATCGCCTGGGGTGCTCTGTGCCTGCCGTTTCTGGCAATGGGATTTATCTCGATCAAAAAAACGGTATCCCAGCACCGTAAAGCACTCCTGATTCTTGCAATGGCAGGGGCTTATGCATTTGTTTTATCTGCATTAAAGATTCCAAGTGTTACCGGCTCCAGTTCCCATCCAACCGGAACCGGACTGGGCGCTATCCTCTTTGGACCTGCTGCAATGAGCATCATCGGTATCATCGTTTTGCTGTTTCAGGCACTTCTGCTTGCGCACGGCGGATTGACTACTCTCGGTGCCAACACCTTCTCTATGGCAATTGCTGGTCCATTTTTAAGCTACGGAGTTTATCGTCTGTGCCGCAAATGCGGAGTAAATAAATCCGTCTCTGTTTTTCTTGCTACCTGCCTGGGTGATCTGTTTACCTATTGTGTAACCAGTGTTCAGCTCGGACTTGCCCATCCTTCCGCAGAAGGCGGCGTCATGGCTTCCATCACCACCTTTATGGGAATCTTTGCGGTGACCCAGATTCCTCTTGCTATTGTAGAGGGGTTACTGTCGGTTGTTGTCATTCTGGCGCTGGAATCCTACGCTTCCGGTGAACTCTCTGAACTTGCATACTCCAACTACTAATTTCTGTCAGGAAGGTGAAAAATCATGACAAAGTCCGTTAAGGCTACCATTGCCGTTTTACTGTTATTGTGCGTTATCATCGCTGCATTTCCTCTTTTGAGCATTAAGGATTCTGAATTTGGCGGTGCAGACGGGGCTGCGGAAGAAGCAATCCTCGCCATTGATCCAGATTATCAGCCATGGGCAGAAAGTATTCTGGAACCACCTGGTGGTGAAACCGAAAGCCTGCTGTTCTGTTTGCAGGCAGCGCTTGGCTCCGGTGTCCTCTGTTTTGGATTCGGCTATCTGGTTGCACGCAAAAAATATAAAAAAGACTAAACAATTCGGGCGAAGGCAGTTTTTGCCTTCGCCCCTTTTCAGAAAGGTATACTTATGATACTTCTGGACAAACTTGCCTATTCTTCTCCGATCCGACAAAAAAGTCCTGCACTGAAAACACTGTTTGCCGCAGGCTCCCTTACCATCTGTGTTTCGTTCCGGCAGAGTCTGGTCTGTCTGCTCATTCTTTGCTGTATGGCAGCCTGTACACTACGCTTTGCTAACCTCTCTGCAAAGCGATATCTTCGTTTTCTCACTGGACCTTTTCTTTTTCTGACGCTCAGCTCTGTGGCAATCCTGTTCTTCTTTTCCTCTTCCCCGCAAGATCTGATTTCCATTCCCTGCTTTTCTGGTTACCTCGGAATCAGCCATACGTCCTTCTCCCACTGGTACCAACTGATGATTGTTGCTTTTTCCAGCATATCCTGTCTGTATTTTCTCATCCTGACCACTCCTATCACCGACCTGCTCACTGTTTTGAGAAAACTGCACTGTCCATGGCTGCTGCTTGAACTGATGCTGCTCATCTATCGCGCTATCTTTATTCTGCTCGATCTTGCCGATGCAATCCAGATCTCCCAAAATTGCAGACTGGGCAATCACAGCTTCCGTTCCAAGCTTTCCGGAATGGGACAGATGCTCTCGGTACTGTTGGTACGTTCCTTAAAAAAATCTTCTCTTCTTTATGATGCAATGGAAAGTCGATTATATGATGGAGAAATTCGCGTTCTGGAAGAACATCATCCCGCCAAAAAACAAGAGTGGATTTTCTGTTTTATCTGGCTGATCGTATGCGCTGTTCTTTCTCTATTCTAAATAAGGAGGTCTTTCGTTGAAAGAAATTTTGATGCAGGTACAGGATCTTTCCTACCGTTATGAAGATCAGACCCTTGCACTGGATAAAATTAACCTCAACATCTATCGCCACCAAAGGCTTGCTATTATGGGCAGCAACGGCTCCGGAAAGTCTACTCTGTTTTTGAATCTGAACGGAGTCTATAAACCGACTTCCGGTCAAATTTTATATGAAGGTAAGCCGCTCGACTACTCGCGGAAAGGCTTACTTTCCCTGAGAAAAAAGGTTGGAATTGTCTTTCAGGAACCGGATAACCAGCTCTTTTGTGCAAGTGTTCTCGGCGAAATTTCCTTTGGACCATTTAATCTGGGGCTGGACGAAACCACCGTCCGCAATCGTGTCACACAAATCTGTGACACCCTCTCCATTACCCCTTTTCTGGACAAACCCACTCACTTTTTGAGCGGTGGACAGAAAAAGAGGGTCTCCATCGCGGATATTCTAGTAATGGAGCCGGAACTTCTGATTCTGGACGAACCTTTTTCTGCACTTGATCCAAAACATGCCCACATGATCGATGATATCCTCAAACAGCTCACTGATTCCGGCATCACTGTCATCATCGCAACCCATCATGCAGATCAGGCTTATCGCTGGGCAGATCGAATCGTTGTTTTAAATCATTCCCATGTCCTGGCTGATGGAACTCCTCAGGAAATATTTTCAAACAAAGAACTTTTGGCCGCTGCAAATCTGGAACAGCCAACCTTAATGAAAGTATCGGATACTCTAAAAAGAAAAGGTATTTTGTCTGAATGTGATTTTCCAAAAACAGCAGAGGAGCTGGAAATGCTGTTAAAATAAGATTCTTTTTCCCCTACCTCTTGTATTTTCTTAAAATTCTTCTTATAATAAGAAAAAAGTAATATTACGATTCTTTTCAAAAATCTGCTAGGAGGTATCTTATGAAAGGTCTTTCCATTACTGGTTTAATTCTTGGCATTGTTGGCACTGCTGCCGGCATCACCGGCGTTATTCTCAGTGCAATCGGTCTTGCAAAATGTAAGTCTCAGGAATTCTAGAACTCCTTTCAAACGTCTTTTCTTTTGAAATAGAAAGAAAAGACGTTTTTTGATTGTGAAACACTCTCTTCGCAAAATTTACGGTTTCACGCGCAAAACAGACCCGAATTTTGGCAGGCTCAGTTTGGGCGTTTTTCTTGAAAATATCTCTGGCTTCCTGTATAATTGATAGCTGGATTATGATTCCGGTAAGGAATTAATTTTGAAAGTGAGGCGTGGAAGTATGCAAAAAATTGGATTTGATAACGAAAAATATCTTCACACACAGTCGGAGCACATACGCCAGCGAATTTCCCAGTTTGGCGGGAAACTTTATCTGGAGTTTGGCGGAAAGCTTTATGACGATTACCACGCTTCCCGTGTTCTTCCAGGCTTTCAGCCGGACAGCAAGCTTCGCATGCTGCTTCAATTAAAAGAACAGGTAGAGGTTGTTATCGTCATCAATGCCGATGACATCGAAAAGAATAAAGTCCGCGGCGACCTTGGCATCACATACGATGTAGATGTTCTTCGCCTGATCGACGTATTCCGTGGATTTGGTTTGTATGTTGGCAGTGTTGTTATGACCCGTTTCCAGGGACAGGCTGTCGCACTTGCTTTTCAGGAGCGTTTGGAATCTCTTGGCGTGAAAGTATACCGTCACTATCCAATCGAGGGTTATCCATCCAACATTGCAAAAATTGTCAGCGATGAAGGCTACGGCAAAAACGAATACATCGAAACAACCCGTGAGCTGGTTGTTGTAACTGCTCCTGGTCCAGGCAGCGGTAAAATGGCAACCTGTCTGTCCCAGCTTTATCATGATCACAAGCGTGGTATCAAAGCAGGATATGCAAAATTTGAGACCTTCCCGGTATGGAACCTCCCGCTCAATCATCCGGTTAACCTCGCTTACGAGGCTGCTACTGCTGATTTAAATGATGTCAACATGATTGACCCGTTCCATCTGGAAGCTTACGGCACCACCACCGTTAACTATAACCGCGATGTGGAAATCTTCCCGGTACTCAAGGCAATGTTTGACAAGATTGTCGGCGAATGTCCTTACAAGTCTCCAACTGACATGGGTGTAAACATGGCAGGAAACTGTATCTTTGATGATGAAGCTGTCAGCGAAGCTTCCCGTCAGGAAATCGTTCGCCGCTACTATACCGCTCTGTGCGCTCAGCGTCAGGGAACCGCTACCGAAGAGATTGTCTACAAGCTCGAACTTCTGATGAAAAAAGCTGGTGTCACCATCCATGACCGCAAGGTTGTTTCTCCAGCTCTCCAGAAAGCTGCACTCACCGGTTCTCCGGCAGCTGCAATGGAGCTTCCGGACGGTACCATCGTAACTGGCAAAACATCCGATCTGCTGGGTGCTTCTTCTGCACTTTTGTTAAATGCACTGAAAGTTCTGGGCGGTATCAGTGATGACATCCATCTGATCTCTCCAGTTATTATCGAACCAATTCAGCATCTGAAAGTGGATCACCTTGGCAACCGCAACCCAAGACTGCACACTGATGAAGTTCTGATTGCCCTTTCCATCTGTGCTGCAACCAATCCGACTGCGGAACTTGCCATGGAACAGTTAAACAAGCTGCGTGGCTGTGAAGTTCATTCTTCGGTAATTCTTTCTCAGGTGGACGAAAAGGTATTCCGCCGTCTGGGTGTCAATATCACCTGTGAGCCAAAATATGAAAACAAACAATAGTCTTATGCATAAAAAGACAGCCGATGAAAAATCATCGGCTGTCTTTTTTATTTTTTCTGTTCTTTCATTCGAAACTGGACATTGACTGCAATCTCATCTTCTGATGGATAGGAAGCGCTGATTTTTCCATGATGCTGATCAACGATACTTTTTGCAATTGCAAGTCCCAGCCCATAGCCGCCTTTTTCCCGATTTCGTGCCTTGTCTGCCCGATAAAACCGCTCAAACATCCGTTCCAGCTCCTGTTCGGACATCTTTTCTGAAACGGTATTTTTAACACTTAACAGAAAACGTTCCTTTTCCCCTTCCCGTTCCAGGCGAACAAAGATCTTTCCTTTTGGAGCACAATATTTGCAGGCATTATCCAATAGGATCCGCACCAGTTCCCGAAGCTTTCCTTCATCGCCCAGAAGATTCATATTTTCGGCAATGTCACTGTCCAGACTTAAGCCCTGCTCAAAGGCTACCGACTCAAATGGAAGCACTGAGCTCCAGACAACATCGCTGAAGTTCACCTCACTGTATACCAGAGAGACTGCTGCATCGCTCTTTGCCAAAAACAGCATGTCATCCACCAGTTTTTTCATGTTGACAGCTTCTTCCTGTGTATTCTGAATCCATCGTTTTTGCTGCTCAATACTGTCCTGTGGGTGAGACAGCAAAATACCAGTATTGGCAAGGATGACTGTCAACGGCGTTTTCAGCTCATGGGAAGCATCTGCCACAAACTGTTTTTGCTGTGCCCACGCTTTTTCCACCGGACGTACAACCCACGCGGAAAGGAAAAAACTGATTACAAACAACGCAACCAGTGCACAGCTTCCAACCAGCAGAGAAGAAAACAGGAAGGATTTCATCGAAGTATACTCCTGTGTCCGGTCCACAAAGGCAATCCATCTTTGCCCCTGATGTTCCTTTTCCATATACCGCAATCCTAAACCGGGAAGAGTTCCGCTTTTCTCTCCGCTTTCTTCAATTTTTTGCGTCGCTGCATTCACCGCCTGGGTAACTGTCTCTTCACTGACATTCAGATTATCGCTCTGGTAGGAAACCAGTTTTCCATCACTGTCCACCACTGCACAAAAGGAAAGCGAAAGAGGAAAATCCCTCCACTCCCGTTTTTGTTCAAAATCCAATTTAGGGACTGGTCTCTTCCCTCCGTCATCAAAATATCGTTCCATGACCTTCATGCTGTCCATCACAAGCTTTTGGTAGTTGCTGACACACATTGCCGCAAAAACAACCAGAAGCACTGTTCCAACCAACAGCATATTGATCAGGATAAATTTTTTCCGCAAACGTTTGGTCATTTATGAATTTTCCTCCAGATGATATCCCACTTTGCGCACCGTTGCTATCCCTGCATGAGAGCCCAGGTAGAAAAACTTTTTGCGCAAAAAGGAGATATAAGCCTCTACATTATTATCTTCTGCGTTGGAATCGCTTCCCCACACCTTGACGATCAGTTCTTCCTTGGAAACAATTCCTTTTGGATTTGCAAGCAGAATCTTTAGCACTTCAAATTCTTTAAAACCCAGGCTGACCGATTTTGTGCCGCAGTGCAGGGTGCGGGAGGAAAGTTTTAAGGTAAGATCAGCCCAAGTGATGTCTTCCAGCTGAACATCTCCCTGTCTGCGGGAAAGTGCTCGGATACGCGCCAGAAGCTCCTCCGGCGAAAAAGGTTTTGTCATATAGTCATCCGCACCGCAGTCAAGTCCCGTCACCTTATCGTTAATCTCATCTCGTGCTGTCAGCATCAGAACCGGCGAAGAAATTTTTGCCTTGCGCAGTTCGTAGACGACAGTAAAACCATCTTTTTTCGGGAGCATTACATCCAGCACGATTACATCATACTGTCCGCTCAGAGCATAATCCAATCCATCTTCCCCATCATAGACAATATCTACACTGTATTTTTGTTCTTCCATAATCTGTCCCAGCGCCTGTGCCAGTCGTTTTTCATCTTCTACAATCAGTACCTTCATCGAATCCTCCTTACTATTTTTTATATCATTTCATTTTCTATCATTACCGTCGGATATCTTTTTTCCAGACAATACCCCAACTTTTGAGCAAGATGAGCTGAAGTTTCGTTATCTGCATCCCAATCCGGGTATTTTCCCTCTTCGAGCGCTTTTGCAATCAGTGCAGCACTGACAAGGGTAGCGTACCCTTGTCCTTCTTCCTCTGGCGCGGTTTGCACCTGTATCGCAAGCCCTTTCCGGGAAATCAGATAAGAAGATGCTCCACTGACTGCACGTCCTTCTTTGGTTAAAAGAAAACCCAATCCATGCTGCTGGTAATCTCGGTAGTTGCTAAACTGCGAGCAGAAGTCCTTCATCCATTCCTGCTTCTTACATTCCTCAAACCATTTTTCATCAATTGCTTCCAGGCAGTACCCTTGCGGGAAAGACTTTGTCCATTGTGTAAGCTGTGTTAAATTGCCCTGAAAGGACATCTTGTAACGAAAATAGCGTTTTGTTTTAGGGAAAATTTCCTGTGCAAGCTGAAGATATTCTTCCTCTGCCATTAAAATGGAAGTTTTCCGCTTAGAAAGCAACTCGGTTAAAAACGTCCTGTTTTTCTCTCCAAACAAAAACACAAAATCTCCCAGAATAATTGCCGCACTTTTCGGACAATCGAGACGATCCACCACAAATTCTGCCTGATTGAGCGGACTATCAAAACAGCAGTCTAACATGCTCCACTCTTTTGTATCAGCAGGAATATTCAACATCTTCCGATATACTTCATACTGTGCTCGGCTCAAAACAATCATCTTTGTTGCTCCTCCAGATTCGTTTCTGTTTTTATGATATCACAAGCAAAGATTGTTTTTCTATCCTTTTTCGATATTTTACCGTGTAAAGCTTAAAATAATCTGAAAGCATTTTTTCAGACTATTTTAAGGCTTTGGTTGTATTCTTGTGCCAGAGCAAAACAGCAAACGTATGGAGGCGTTTTATGATACAGACTATTTTTAAACGATATGAAAAAAAATATCTGCTCTCGCCGATGCAATATTCTTTTTTGAAAAAGCATCTGGATCAGATTCTGCAGGTAGATACATACGGGCTGCATACCATTTGCAGTATTTATTTTGATACAGATGACTATTCCCTCATTCGATCCTCTCTGGAAAAACCGGTCTACAAAGAAAAACTGAGACTTCGCAGTTACGGTATTCCTAAGGATACACAGGACACGGTTTTTCTGGAGTTAAAGAAAAAATACAAAGGTGTGGTTTATAAAAGACGCTGCTCGATGGAGCTTTGTGAGTGTCAAAGATATCTTTACAATCAGCTTCGTCCTGCTAATGATGGTCAGATCCTGCATGAGATCGACTGGTTTCAGCATCACTGGCACACCATCCCAAAGGTTTTTCTAGCCTATGACCGCATTGCGATGTTTTCTCCAGACAATCCGGATCTCCGCATCACCTTTGATCAAAACATCCGCTGGCGAAATACACAGCTTACTTTGTCAGACGGCGATTGGGGCTATCCGCTCCTGAGCGGTGACCAAAAGGACTGTATCCTGATGGAAATCAAAATTCCAAATGCAATGCCGCTCTGGCTTTCTTCTCTCCTGGACGAAGCGGGAATTTATCCTACCTCTTTTTCCAAATATGGTTTTTGCTATCAAAACTATATCTTTCCTAAGATCCATCAAACTCACTCTCTCGGAGGCAAAATCTATGCTTAACACACTTTTTGCAAGCGTTATCACTACCACAGTTAACTGGCAGGCAATTCTGCTCTGTACCCTTTCTTCCCTGATTCTAGGAATCGCCGCTACAGGCATCTACTGTTATAAAAACATGTACACCAAAAGCTTTGTCGTTACTTTGGCTTTGCTTCCTGCGATGGTTCAAATTGTCATCATGCTGGTCAATGGAAATCTTGGTGCTGGTGTCGCCGTTATGGGCGCATTCAGCTTGGTTCGTTTCCGTTCGGTTCCCGGCAGTGCACGGGAAATCGGCAGCCTGTTTTTTGCCATGGCCCTTGGACTTGCAACCGGCATGGGATATATTGGTTATGCTGTTTTGTTCCTGATTATCGTAGGAATTGCTAACCTTGTTTTGTACAGTACCAAATTTGCATCTCCCCGCTATGTTGACCGGGAGCTGAAAATTACCATCCCGGAATCTTTGGATTATGATGGACTTTTTGATGATCTGTTTCAAAAATATACCGCTCAGCATGAACTGCTCCGCGTCAGAACCACCAATATGGGCAGCCTGTATGAGTTATGCTATCTGGTTCGTCTCAATGACCGACAGATCAGCAAAGCGTTTCTGGATGACATCCGCTGCCGAAATGGTAACTTAAACATCGTCTGCGGCAAGATTTCAACAGTACGGGATGAGCTTTAAAAGGAGGTTTTCCCTTTGAATATACACAAACTTAAACATCGTCTTTGTCTGCTCGTCCTGTGTATTGCACTGCTTGCCAGCGGCTGTACACAAACTTCGGAGGAAACAACTTCTTCCTCCGAGGTCAGCGAGCCTGTACAGAGCGTTTCTGATAGCAACAATCCCAACCAGCTTCATGAATATTCTGACTATGAACTGGATGCAAGCTATGATGAAAATAGCTGTGCCGTCATTACCCTTTCCGGTTCGGGAGCTTCCTCCAACGGAACCGGCGTTTCGGTTTCCGGAAGTGTTGTCACCATCACCAAGGAAGGAAGCTATCTGATCAGCGGTACGTTAGATGATGGCCAGATTGTTGTCGATGCCGACAAAACAGATTCTGTTCAGCTGATTCTGGACGGTGCATCCATCTCCTGCTCCAACAGCAGCGCTATTCTGGTTCGTCAGGCTGATAAAGTAAAAGTTACTCTCGCCTCTGGAAGCCAGAACAGTCTGTCCGATGCCGAAACCTATCTTTCCGGCGATGAAGACAATCCGGATGCTGCCTTGTTCAGCAAGGATGATCTGATTATCAATGGAGATGGTCAGCTTAACATTACTGGAAACTATAAACATGGCATTGCAGGAAACGATGACCTTGTCATCACGGGAGGTACCTTCCAGATTACATCCAAAAGCCATGCTCTGCGCGGAAAAGATTCTGTTGTCATTTCGTCTGGCAACTTTACATTGACTTCGGAAAAGGACGGTATCCAGGCAAGCAACACAGAAGACAGTACAAAAGGCTGGGTACAGATTGATGGCGGTGATTTTCTCATCGTCTCGGATGGTGATGGTATCCAGGCTGAAACCGATCTTGTCATCAACGATGGCAACTTTACTATCACAAGTGGAGGCGGATCAGAAAATGGTCCGGAACACACCAGCAATATGATGGGCGGCAGAGGAATGGGAGGCGCAATGTCCCGACCAGACATGTCTCAAACCGATATGACCAGGCCGGATGATGGCTCTGCCCCGCCGGAAGCTCCTTCCAACGAGAATGGTACTCCACCGGAAATCCCTTCTGATGCAGATTCTGCGCCGGCAGAATTAACCATTGGAGAAAGCACCGACACTTCTCAATTCCCGGCTTTTGACCCCGATGACTTCGATGATGCTTCTACCGATGATACGGAAAACACCGTCAGCACAAAAGGTATCAAAGCATCCAACAGTATAACGATAAACGGCGGCAACTTTACCATTGATTCTGCCGACGATTCGCTTCACTCTAACTATGAAATCAACATCAACGAAGGTTCCTTCCAGATCCAGACCGGAGATGATGGAATGCACGCTGACGCATATCTGAACATTTCGGGCGGCACCATCAACATCACCGAAAGTTATGAAGGTCTGGAAGCTGTTATCATTGATATTTCAGGCGGCACCATTCAGCTTGTTGCCAGCGATGACGGTGTCAATGCTGCCGGAGGAAATGATTTTGAGATGACAGAGGATGGTTTGGTGCTGAAGTCGACTGATGAAACAACTGTTTCAGATCCTTCTCAGCAGACTGCACCGGATACATCAGCCCCTCAGGAAAACACAACTTCTGAAAACACCTCACAAAATACACAGGAAAAAACCTTTAACCGAGGTGGGGGTATGATGGCAGAAGAAAATACCCAACTGACTATCAGCGGCGGAAGCCTCACTGTAAATGCAGATGGAGATGGTCTGGACAGTAACGGCAATATCACCATCAGCGGAGGAAACGTTATTGTATTTGGTCCAACTTCAGGAGCAGACAGTGCTCTGGATTATGATGGCGATGCCTCAATCAGCGCAGGTACACTGGCAGCCCTTGGTGGTGTCGGAATGGCACAATCCATCGACTCTTCCTCTGATCAGGCAGTCTTAATGGTAACATGGGATCAAACCCAATCAGCCGGCACCCGCCTTACACTATGTGACCAGAACGGCCAGATCATATTCTCTCTGCTGCCGGATAAAGATTATCAGACTGCTGTTATCAGCACTGATTCCATGACTGCATCACAGACCCTTACCCTATATACCGGCGGCACAACCAACTCAGAAAGCCAGTTGATTACAATGGGAGAACTTTCTGACGGCACAAAACTGTGCGACGTCACCTTACAGGAAGGTTTGACCAGCATCTCGCAGGATGGCAGTGAACGAACCCAATCCTTTGGCGGAGGCGGTTTTAAAGGCGGTGACGGCGGAAGAAAAGACTTTGCCGCAAATCCTCCATCTCAAAATAATGAAGAAGCTCCAACTCAGGAAAATACAACAGAATCTGAGGCTCAGGCTTCTTCCCAAAACAGTTAACTTATTATGATATCTCCTTGTGGGCACAATCAATCGTTTTATACTTCTCCTCGCTCTCCTTTTCTCCAGCTTATTGTGCCCGCGTTATCCTTTCTTTTTAAAAAGTAAAAGCTCCCTTTTGGGAGCTTTTACTTTTTTATCCTATTTGAGGTTCATTTAACTTTACCATGTGGATGTGGTCTTCCCACACACCGTTGATTTTCAGATACTTTCTTGCCAGCCCTTCTTCAAAAAATCCGCATTTTTTCAGAACACCCAGCGATGCCTGATTGTGCGGCATAACATTTGCTTCGATTCGATGGAGTCCCAGCTCCTCAAAGGCAATCCGCACACACTCGTTGACCGCCTCGGTCATCAGACCCTGACGCAGATAGTCCTTGTCCAGACTGTATCCCAGAAAGCAGGACTCAAAGCATCCCCACACTACATTATTAAGTGCAATCTTTCCGATAATCTTTTCCGGCTGTGAAGCGGGTGCCAGATAAAAGCGAAAGCCAACCGCTTTGCAGATATTTTCTTCTTCCTGAATCAAAAGTTCTCTTTGTGTCTCTTCTGTAAAGAAGCTTTCGTCCCGCTCCGGTTCAAAGGCACGCAGAAACTCCCGATTTCGAAGATAATATTCCGCAATCCCTTTTGCAAAGGATGTTTCTGCCGGCAAAAGCAGGAGTCTTTGCGTACGATAAAATTTTTTCATCGTTAGACCTCCCTTTTTTTCTGCTTTTTGCGGTATTCTGATGCCTGTGGTGTTTCCAAATAAACATCATACTGTTCGTACAGCCACTGTTCAATTGCCGCCATACTTTCCTGTGTCATCGGAAACAATCTGGAAGCAATCAGGTCACTGTGTTCCAGATTCCATTCTCCATACCAGATCTGAACCCGGATTTCTTTCTCCTCTTTCTGGGGAGTCATTTTATAATTCATTCCATTCCGGCTTCCGGTCAACTTGTTTCCGCTGTCAAAATAGGTGATAGTCGGAATATAAAAGTCCTTTACCGAATAATCCATCTTATCTGCCTCCAAACAGCCTTGCCAGAGGGCTTACTGCCTTTCCAAGATTGTCAACCGCTTCGTTGAGTGCATTGATGTCGATTTTTTCCAAAACCTCCACCGCTTTTTTCAGTTCTTCCACACTTTCCTGCATCGCAGTCTGACCCTCCTTGGTCAGGTCATTGACATTATTCATGAGCTCTTCTGGATTTCCCTCATTAATCTGTGCAATCACCTGCTGCGCCTGATCGACTGTCTCCTGCACCTGCGGCATCCATTCTTCGGTCTGAGCGGTAATTTTCTTCGCTTCGGAAAGTACCGATGCGCTTTTGGGAACAATGACAATCGCTGCGATAACTGCTACTGCCAGAACACCAGCTGCACATCCTGCTGTTATCTTCATCAGTTTTTCCATCAGCTGATTGTGTTCTTCCTGACATTTGGTAAATCGGATAAATTCTTTTGCTTCGTTGTTTTCCTGCTCAACTGCTTCTTCCATATCTTTGATTTCAGCCAGTTTTCCCATCGCTGCCTTCCTTTCTGTCACAAACATAATATTCCTTTTCTTTCTTAGTATACTATATCAGTCTGTGTTAGAATATAGACCATCGGTAAATTTTTCTAAAAATTTCTATTATAGCTTATATTACTATTGCATAAGCAGCTTATGCTGCTTATGCTGCCTTTTCTGTTTTTTCCTTCGGAACAATCAGATTGAGCACAATTGCGCTGACTGCCACGATGCTGACTTCGGATTTGCCAAAAATATCGGTCATCCACTGTGGGAAACCAGCAAATACGCCCGCTGTTTGTGGGATACCGATTGCCAGTGCAATCGAAAGTCCTGCGATAAAGACGCTTCGTGGGCTCAATCCTTCTCTGGAAAGCATACGGACACCGGTCATGGCAATGCTTGCAAAAACAGTGATGGTTGCACCGCCCAGTACCGGCTGTGGAATGGTTGTCAAGATCAGTGCGAATTTCGGCATCAGTGCTGCCAGAGCCACGATACCTGCTGCAAGGGAGAAGACGGTTCGGTTGATTACTTTGGTTGTGGTAACGATACCGACGTTCTGTCCTGCGGTCGCAACTGGAGAACCTCCCAGAAAACCGCCGATCATGCTGGCAATGTTATTTGCGATAACACCGCCGGAAATTTCTTGAAAGCTTGCGTTGCGGTCAAATGCACCGTTTGCACTGGCTTCCAGCTGTCCCATATCCTGCACTGCATTGACAACAAATACAATCCCCAATGCGATCATCGCACTTGGCTGGAAGTCCAGACCAAAATGCAGAACCTGTGGGAGCTGGAACCATGCAGCTTCCCCGATCCCATCAAAATGAATCAGTCCCATTGCAAGTGCGGACAGGTAACCAACAATCATGCCAATCAGGGTGGAGGATGCTTTGATCATTCCCTTTCCAAACTGTCCGCAGATAATAACTGTAATCAGGGTAATCATAGCAAGCAGCCAGTTCTGCATGCTTCCATAATCTGCCGCTGTCTTAACACCGCCTGCCATATAATTGACTGCCGTATCATACAGCGAAATACCGATGGTAACAACAACGCTTCCTGTGACAATCGGTGGAAACAGTTTGCGGATATACTTAAAGAAAATACCGACAATAATGCCCATCGCTGCGCCGAATACCTGAGCACCCAGCATTGCAGCAATACCATACTGTCCAACAATTGAGCTTAAAGTCGGCAGAAATGCAAATCCACTGCCGATCATGACCGGCAGTCCGCTTCCAACCAGGCCTTTTAGCGGATAGTGCTGCAAAAAGATTGCGATTGCAGCACCCAAAAGTGATGCCTGAATCATAACAATCTGTTCACTGCCAGAGATTTCTCCCGCACCTGCGACCAGCATCGGCATCGAGATACAGCCAACTACCATCGCAACTACGTGCTGAAGTGCCATCGGAACTGCCTGTCCAAGAGACACCTTTCCCTTCGGGCTGTAAAGTCCCTCTTTGTTGTTTTCCTTTTTCATACTTTCGTTCATATTTTCTCTCTTTCTCTATATCTTTTATTCTTTTTCAAAATCGTCCAGATCAAAGCAGACAGCATCTGTTCGGGAACGAATCGCACCAATCAGCGCTGTATCCTTTTTCCGTAACACTGCCGCTACCCTTTTCTGATCAAATAAACGAAGCAGCGCTCTGCAATAAGCAGGACTTGCGTTTTCCAAAAATCCTACCTCGTCAATTACCGCCCAACACCCGGAAGCGGATTTTGCGTGTTCTATTGCCTGCACACCAAAATGATCCAGCACCTCTGCTTTTACCTTTGGTCCCCTTCCGGGAACAAAACCTTCTGCAATAGCCTGCTGCTGTCCATCAGAACGGTCTTCCAGGATAATCTGACTTGGCGTTCCGTCCTCGTTCCTCATGGCAAAAGAACGTATCCCTGCCTTTTCTCCTCCGGAAAGTATACCTTCTTTCAGCAACCGTTCCAAAAGGGTTGTTTTGCCGCTTCCTCTGCTTCCAGTAATCAGGATATGGGCACTTCCCCGTCTAATCTCGTTACAGATCTCCTGCCATACCTCTTTTCTGCTCTGTGCCATCTACCAGTTGCTCCAATCACAGCCTTTGGAAAGCATCTGGGCAATCTTTTCCAAAGCGTTCTGTTCCAACTCGCTGTAACGGTCAAACTCGTAGCTGTCCAAGTCGATAACTCCAATCACTTCGTCATTTAAGAAAATTGGAACAACGATCTCGGAGTTGGAACCTCCATCACAGGCGATATGTCCCGGGAACTCATGAACATTCGGCACAAGCTGTGTTTTTTTCTGAGAAACAGCAGTTCCACAAACACCGCTTCCTACTTTGATTCGGCGGCAGGCAGGTTTTCCACAGAACGGACCAAGCACCAGCTCGCCGTTTTTCATCCGGTAAAATCCAGCCCAGCTGACATCTTTCCAGATTTCAAAAATCGCTGCTGCTGTATTTGCCATATTGGTAACGCAGTCTGTTTCTTCCGCAATCAGAGCACGCACCCGCATTACTGCCCACTGGCAGGCTTCTTCCCTGGTTTGAATGTTCGGCATTTTTACTTCCATATCCATAACCTCACTTTTCGGTTGTTTTCTTTGCTTTTATCATAATCGAAAAAAGGGGGTATTGTCAAACAAAAAAGGCCCGGAGTGCTGCTCCGAGCCTTTTTATCATATTACTTGCACAGTTTGCAAACTTCGTCTACGATGTTTGCTGCGCGCAGACCAAACTCGGTGATAAGATCGCCGCCAGGACCGGAGTGACCGAATTCATCATGTACACCCATCTTAACCACCTTGCAGTTTAAGCCGTTTTCACAAACTGCTGCACAAACAGCGTCGCCCAAACCACCGATAACCGAATGTTCTTCTACGGTGATGATCTTTCCGGTTTCTGCTGCTGCCTTGCAGATCAGCTCTTCATCCAGTGGTTTGATGGTGTGGATGTTGATGATGCGGGCATCAATGCCTTTTTCTTCCAGCAATTTGCCAGCTTCGATTGCTTCTGCTACCATCAGGCCGGTTGCCACAACGGTGACATCTTTACCTTCACGCAGAACAATACCTTTGCCCAGCTCAAAATGATAGTTTTCCGGATCATTGAATACTGGAACTGCCATTCTGCCAAAACGCAGATAAACCGGACCAACATATTCAACTGCTGCGCGGACTGCTGCTCTTGCTTCTACGTCGTCAGCAGGGTTGATCACTACCATACCTGGAATACTTCTCATCAGCGCGATATCTTCGCAGCACTGATGGGTAGCACCGTCTTCACCAACCGAGATACCTGCATGAGTAGCACCGATCTTTACGTTCAGGTGTGGATAACCGATCGAGTTTCTTACCTGCTCAAAAGCTCTTCCTGCTGCAAACATTGCAAAAGAACTTGCAAATGGAATCATGCCTGCTGCTGCAAGACCTGCTGCAACACCCATCATATTTCCTTCTGCGATACCACAGTCAATAAAGCGTTCCGGGCATACCTTTTTAAAGTTTGCTGTTTTGGTTGCTCCTGCAAGGTCTGCGTCGAGCACTACCAGATTTGGATATTCCGATGCAAGCTCAGCCAGTGTAGCTCCATAGCTTTCGCGAGTTGCAACCTTTTTGATCTCTGCCATTATTTTGATCCCTTTCCTTTCCCGATTACTTTGTAAGACCAGCAAGCTGTTCCTGAAGCTCGTTCATTGCAACTTCGTACTGCTCATCGTTTGGAGCAGTTCCATGCCAGGATGCTTTGTTTTCCATAAAGGAAACGCCCTTGCCTTTTACAGTTTTTGCAATGATTGCGGTTGGTTTACCCTTTACGGTACGTGCTTCGTTGTAAGCGGACTCGATCTGATCAAAATCATGTCCATCAATATTGATAACGTGGAAACCGAATGCCTTGAATTTTTCATCAATCGGGTATGGGGACATAACGTCCTCGATGCTGCCATCGATCTGCAGACCGTTATTGTCTACGAGGATGCACAGGTTGTCCAGATTATAATGAGAAGCAAACATAGCAGCTTCCCAAACCTGACCTTCCTGAATCTCGCCATCGCCCAAAACGGCATAGACACGATAGTCTGCACCGGTCAGTTTTGCTGCCTTTGCCATACCGCATGCAGCCGAAATGCCCTGTCCCAGAGAACCGGAGGACATATCTACACCCGGAATTTTCTTCATATCAGGATGTCCCTGCAAGCGGGAGCCGATTTTACGCAGAGTCTTTAACTCTTCCACTGGGAAAAAGCCCTTGTGTGCCAAAGTTGCATACAGTGCCGGTGCAATGTGACCTTTGGAAAGGACAAAACGATCGCGATCTGGTTTTGCCGGATTTTGAGGGTCAATATTCATCTCTGCAAAGTAGAGATAGGTCAGGATATCTGCTGCGGAAAGAGAACCACCCGGATGTCCGGATTTTGCATTGTGGGTTCCCTCAATGATACCCATGCGGACTTTGCATGCTGTGATCGACAGCTCTTTTTTGAGGTTGCTGTTCATGTTGTGGAATCATTCCTTTCAGTTGCTTTGTATTCTCATACAATCTTAAAGAGTGTATTTTTGTTCCAAACGATAAATAAAATCGGCTACAGCTCCATTTTCGCACGAATCGACAATAAAATCAACCTCTTTTTGAAGATTTTCGTCTCCATTTTGAGGGGTCGCCGAAAAATCTGCCAGAAGAAGCATGGATTCGTCATTCTCTCTATCTCCAATGGCTGCTGTTTTCGCAAGGTTCAGGGAATTTTGAATCATCTTCATTCCCTTGCCTTTATCTACGCCATCTGCAACCAGTTCCAGATAAAAGGCATCGCTCTGCACCGGATAAAATCCCTCGGGATTTTGTTCCTCGATATATTTTCTTACGGTCGGGATCTGTTCCGGCGGAACGATCAAAACAACCTTGTGCCACTGCTGCGGACCTTCCTGCTCCGAATAGGTTTTGCAGCAGTCCTCTCTCTGGTACATATCGCGGCGCTGTGCCACTCCTTCGATGGATTCATCACCCCAGCGAATTACCCAGTAATTATCCGGCTCTACCAACATAGCTCCAATCTGGGAAAAACGCTCCAGCAAAGAAAAAACAAATTCTTTTACATGAAGCGGAAGCTGTGCCTCAAACAAAACTTCCCCTGTTATCGGGGAATAGATGTATCCTCCGTTAATGGTGATAATCGGTGCATTCACCTGAATCTGCGGCAGAATCTCTCCCAAGGCACACTTAGGTCTGCCGGTACACAGAGTAAAGGTTCCGCCCAGCTGCTGAAAGCGCGCAATAGCATCGAGATTTTTCTGTGGCACTTTGCTCAGCTCGGTCAGTGTACCATCAATATCAGAGACCAGAAGAAGGTCATGAAAGACAGAATTATTCATCGGAATCGTCCTCCTCTTTTGGTTTTAGTGTCTTTAAAAATCCGGTAAAATATTCCGGAAGCGGCGATTCAAAATAAAGGTGCTCTCCGGTGATCGGATGGTCAAATCCCAGTGCTCTGGCATGCAAGCACTGTCCATTCAATCGTTTAATGGCTTTCTTTGGCCCATATACCTCATCTCCTGCAACCGGATACCCCAGATAGGACAGATGAACGCGAATCTGATGGGTACGCCCTGTTTCCAATTTGCAGCGCAGATGGGTAAATCCATCATAACGGCGGATGACCTGATAGTGTGTAACCGCCTCTTTTGCCCCGATCAGGCTTCCATCCGGCTGTCGGCAATCGTTTCGTACTGCCATCTTCTTGCGTTCCTTGGCACTTCTGCCGATTGGAAGATCGATAGTTCCCTCTTCCTCTTTAACATTTCCGTAAACGACCGTTTCATAAAAACGATCGACAGCATGTGCCTGGATCTGCTGGCTTAATCCCTGATAAGTTTCATCGTCCTTTGCGCAGACCAAAAGTCCGCTGGTATCCTTATCGATACGATGCACGATTCCCTGCCGTTCTATTCCGTTGCAGGTCGCAAGCTTTCCATCACAGTGATAGAGAAGAGCATTAACCAATGTATCCTCTTCGTTTCCTGCTCCCGGATGGACCACCATATCTTTGGGCTTATTGACCACCAAAAGATGTTCGTCCTCATATACAATATCCAGTGGAATATTGCTTGGCTTTGGCTCACAGACAGGATACAGCACTGCTTCCCAGTCAATCTCTCCATCTGCGTCCTCAGCTGATTCGGGCAGGATGACAAAAACGCTCATTCCGGATTTGAGCTTATCATTTTTACCTGCCTGTTTCTCTCCGATTTTCACAAAGCCCTGCGCAATCCATTTCTGCGCCTGGCTCCGGCTCATCCCCGGAATAGATTCCTGCAAAAACTTATCGATTCGCTCTCCGTTTTTCTGCTCTTCTACCGGCAGACAAAGAGGGCTACTCATATTTTTTGACCTCCTGACGAATCTCGAAACGATGATGCTCTTTTCGCTCAATAAACAGAATATAGATTAGCAGCAGCCCTGTTCCGCAGCAAACGCAGATATCCGCTACGTTAAAGACAGGAAAGTTAATCAAACGAAAATCAAACAGGTCCACAACATAACCGCCCGTGCGGAAAACACGATCAATCAGGTTGCCAAGACCACCTGCCAGAATCAGGCTCCAGCTGGATACCAGCCATGGGGAACGGATCTTCTGCATCAAAAGCAAAATCAAAATCAAAACCAGCAAAATCGAGGTACCCAATACAAGCAGGATTCTTTGATTTTGCAATGTGCTGAATGCTGCACCAAAGTTCTGCACATAGGTCAGGTGGAAAACGCCTGGAATCAGTGCGATGGTATCGACCTGACTGAGCGAACTTTCTGCCCAGAATTTTACAAATTGATCGGCTGCAACAAGCAGCGCTGCAATTCCCAACCAGATATAGTTTAACATAGGATTCCTCCCTTCATTCCTGTTCAAACATCCTCTGCTACAACACAAAAAGCGGTGCAGGAAGATCTGTTTCCTGCACCGCAGTATCAATCTTAGCCTATAATAGCTGCACAACGTGCACAGAGGGTTGGATGTTTTTCATCTTTGCCAACTGTATCGCTGTAAGCCCAGCAGCGTTCACATTTTTCGCCGTGTGCTTTGGAAACGGTTACCTGAAGACCTTCTACCTCTCCGGTAGCAGCAGCAACTTCACCTTTTTCCAGAACAACCTGGCTTACGATGAATACTGGCTCCAGAACTGCCTCATTTGCTTTGAGGAAGTCATACAGTTCGCCGTCAGCTTTCAGTGTCAGCATTGCTTCCAGAGATTTACCGATTACTTTCTGGTTTCTTGCATTCTCCAGTGCTTTGTTGACATCATCGCGGATATTGCGGATTCGCTCCCATTTTGCCATGAATTCAGCAGTTTCATCACCTTTGCTGCCTTTTGGCATTTCGTTGAATACGCAAGCTTCCGGATTGTGATCTTTGGATTTTGGCAGGTTAGCCCAGATCTCTTCGCAGGTGAATGCAAGGATTGGAGCAAATACCAGGGTCATATCGCGCAGGATGCGGTAGATAGCGGTCTGAGCTGCACGTCTGGATACAGAGTCTGGTTTTTCAACATACAGTCTGTCCTTGATGATGTCCAGATAGAAGTTGGACAGGTCGATGGTGCAGAAGTTGCGGATTGCATAATAAACCAGATGGAACTCAAACTCATCATAAGCTTCGTTGCATTCTTTTGCAACCTCATCCATTCTTGCCAGAGCCCATCGATCCAGTTCTTCCAGCTGATCGTCCGAAACAGAATCGGTATCCGGGTTAAAGTCATAAAGGTTACCCAGAATATAACGTGCGGTGTTGCGGATCTTTCTGTAAACTTCAGAAAGCTGTTTTAAGATATCGTTGGAAACGCGGATATCTGCATGGTAGTCAGAAGAAGCAACCCACAGACGCAGGATGTCTGCACCGAATTTTTCGGTGATTTCTTCTGGCGCAATACCGTTGCCCAGAGATTTGTGCATGGTCTTGCCCTGTGCGTCAACAACCCAGCCATGGGTGCAGACTGCCTTGTATGGAGCAACACCTTTCCATGCAACAGAGGTCAGCAGCGAGGACTGGAACCAGCCTCTGTACTGGTCAGCACCTTCCAGATAAAGGTCAGCTGGCCATCTGAGATTATCTCTGCCCATTAAAACTGCTGCGTGAGAAGAACCAGAATCGAACCATACGTCCATGATATCGGTTTCTTTTCTGAATTTTTCACAGCCGCACTTCTTACATTTTGTACCTGCTGGCAGGATTTCATTTGCTTCATGGGTCCACCATGCATCGGAGCCTTCCTTGCGGAACAGGTCAGATACTGCTTTGATGGAAGCGTCGTCAATGTGGAACTCACCACATTCTTCGCAGTAGAAGATCGGGATTGGAACACCCCACAATCTCTGACGGGAGATACACCAGTCGGAGCGGTCGGTTACCATGTTCTTGATACGGCCTTCACCCCAGGAAGGAATCCATTTGATGCCTTCGATTGCTTTTACTGCATCTGCTTTAAAGTCATCAACCGAGCAGAACCACTGTTCTGTTGCACGGTAGATGATTGGGTGTTTACATCTCCAGCAGTGTGGATACTGATGGACAATCTTCTGAACCGCAAACATGTTTCCGGTTTCTTCCAGTTTCTTTGCGATTGCTTTATTTGCATCATCGGTCTTGAGTCCTGCAAATTCGCCGGCTTCCTTGGTCAGGCGGCCTTCGTTGTCAACAGGAACGACGATGGAAATTTCAGGATAATGGTTAACGCAAACTTCAAAGTCTTCTACACCGTGTCCAGGAGCGGTATGAACACACCCTGTACCGGAATCCAGTGTAACATGGTCGCCGACAATAACCAGAGAATCACGGTCAAGGAATGGATGCTGGCAAACGATGTACTCCAGATCTTTACCAGTTACCGAACCGATCAGTTCATAATCACTGATGGATGCAGCTTCCATTGCAGCAGGAGCAAGCTCTTTTGCCATGATGTAGTATTCGCCGTTTGCTTTTACTGCGCAGTATTCATAGTCAGGACCAAGGCAGATTGCCATGTTGCCCGGCAGAGTCCAGGTGGTTGTGGTCCAGATTACAAAGAAGGTCTTTGCAGGATCAACGCCCAGAGCAGCCAGTTTGCCTTTGTCATCTTTTACTGCAAATTTTACATAGATGGAGAAGCAAGGATCTTCTTCGTACTCAATTTCAGCTTCTGCCAGTGCAGTGTTACAGTCAGGGCACCAGTAAACTGGTTTAAGGCCCTTGTAAACATAGCCTTTCTGAGCCATGTTTCCGAAGATTTCGATCTGTTTTGCCTCAAATTCTGGTTTGAGGGTCATGTATGGGTTGTCCCATTCACCCAGAATACCCAGACGTTTAAACTGTGTTCTCTGAGTATCCAGATAGTGCAGTGCAAATTCTTTACAGATCTTTCTCAGTTCAACAGGGCTGATATCGCTGGTAACGCCAGCTTTCTTTCTTGCCTTCAGCTCAATTGGCAGACCGTGGGTATCCCATCCTGGAACGTATGGAGCCTGATATCCACTCATATTTTTCTGGCGGATGATAAAGTCCTTGAGCACCTTGTTGAGTGCGGTTCCAAGATGAATATCGCCATTTGCATACGGAGGGCCATCATGCAGAATATACTGCGGTTTACCCTCGTTGTTTTTGATCATTTTATCGTACAGTTTCTTTTCTTCCCATTCTTCCACCCATGCAGGTTCACGCTGTGGCAGCGCACCTCTCATGTTAAACTCCGTTACCGGCAGATTCAGGGTATTGTTATAATCCTGAGCCATGAACATTCTCTCCTCTTATTTTTTATAAAACCCAGTAAAATCTGGAAATCTTATCGATGTTTCTTTCTGGAAAACAGTCCGCTGCCATTTTTAGCTGTGCTGTCACGCTCCACATCAAATCCTTCACCGAATTTGAGCGGACCGAATTTGGATTCCGATGCGGAAGATGATGCTCCGCCAAATGGAGAATATCCCTGCGAAGGCTGTGTCCGCTGCGGATGCTGTGCTGCTGGAGCAGGTGCATTTCTTGCTCCCACTGCTGCAAAGGAGGTTGTCTCCTCCATGTTATCCAGCGCTGATGTAAAATCAATCATGCTCTCTTCTGTTCCAAATCCGTTTTCCTGAGGTACTGCTTCAGATTTTTCCAGCTGAGCTGCCGGTTCTGTGTTCTCCAGTTCCTCGGTCATTGGCTCCTGACGGGAGGTTTCCGGACGGCTCTGTTCCTGCTGCGGATTTTCTTTTGGTTCCTCATCATCATATTCCGGAAGTGCACTGATCATTTCCAGATGCTGTCTGTACAGGGTCAGCAATCTGTTTTTAAACTTGGTAACTTCCTTCTGCATCTTAATCAGAGCCATCTGTTCCTTTTCGATGCTCTTCTGTGCATTTTCCAAAATTCGGTCTGCCTTATCCTTTGCTTCCCGAACAATATAATCTGCTTTTGCCTTGGATTCACGGATTACGCTGTCGCCCAGCTTCTGTGCACCAATCAAAGCACTGCGCAGACTGTCTTCGTCCTCGCGATACTGCTCGACCTTATCCGCCAGAACCTCAATCTTTTGTTCCAGTTCTTCCTTTTCAGCCAGAAGTTTTGCATATTCTGCCGCTACCTGCTGCAAAAATATCTCTACTTCATCCTGCTTGTAGCCGCCCATCTGTTTGTCAAAACGTCTGGAGGCAATTGTCTCCGGAGTCAACATACAAGATACCTCCCTTTTGCCGGTTTTATCGTATCGAGGGTTTTCCTCTGTATTTTTCTAAACATATTTCCCGATGGTCAGGTGAATCCTTCCCTTCTTGCTTAAAGAACCGACCTGTGTTAAAACAAATCGCCCATAGCCACGAATAGAAAGAATATCTCCTTCTTTTACTTCCCGGGAGATTTTTGTCTCTTCAAAAAAGTTCAGGTTAACAAGCCCGCTTTCAATCAGGCTCGCACTTTTTTCACGGCTTGCATTGATTGCCAGCGAAACTATACAGTCCAACCGAAAAGAGCTTACCGTTCCGCTTTGATATTCCAGACGGTACGCTTTCGGCAAAGAACCGGTATATCCCTGTTCTTTTTTAATGCCAGCCTTTCCCACCCTTTCCAGCTCAGATAAAATAATCTGCTGGGCTGTCTGGGTGCAAAAGATCACCGCAAAATCTTCTGCGGTTAAAATTTCTCCAATCAGCTCCCGCTTGATATTCAGTCCCATCAAAGAACCTAAAATATCCCGATGGGTCAGTGCATCCTGTTGACGATAAAAAAGCGCAACTGTACTGATTGGAAACTGTTCTTTCCAGATGGAAACATCCATCCCCAAATCAAGAGAAAGATAGTCAGGAAACAACCCCAGCATTCGTCTTCCAACTGCTTTTGTGACAGAAGGTTCTTCCTCCTGATCAAATCCTGTCCAGAAGAAAAACTGATTTTGAGGAAAAGAGATCTCCCTCAAAACTCTTTTTGCCAAAGCTTGTTCCCGTTCATCAAAAAAACGGCTAAAGCACGGCAGGTTGTCTCGCTGCACCTGCCGTGCCATATCCTCAATTCGTGCGCAAAAAAGCCTGTCAGCTTCCATGCGCGGTGTTTGTCCGGCGCGGTTCATTTATTAAAAGATTACGCCGTTATTTTCCAGCTCATCGAGCAGGTCGCCCATAATGTCAACATTATATGGGGTAATGATGTATGTATTGTTTGCTACACGCTTCATCTGTCCGTTGTTGGCATATGCCACTCCGCAAAGAAAATCGATCAGTCGTCTGGAAACATCCTTGCTGGTCTGCTCCAGATTCAGAACAACTGTCTTTTTGGCGTTGAGGTGATCTGCGATAGACGCCGCATCTTCATAGCGTTCTGGTTTTACCAGTACAACCGCCAGCTGGGTTGTTGCATGGATGTTAACAACCTTGTTGTGTTTGCGGTCAGAAGAAAGAGATGGGCTTGGCATCTGCTCCTCTTCTTCCTGTTCCACATTTCCTGCCTGCATGTCGTCATCATACTCGCTGTCATAATCGTTTTCCGGAATTCCGATCAGATTTCTCAATGTGTCCCTCAGTGCCATAATCTTACTTAACTCCTTTTATAATTCCTTTGTCCAAACATTGCTGTGCCAATACGAACAATATTCGAACCGTATCTTACTGCTGTTGGATAATCAGCAGACATACCCATAGACAAAATTTCCATATTGATATTATCATATTTTTTTTGCTTTATGTCAATAAAGAGTTGGCTCATTCGGGAAAAATATTGCGAAACTTCCTCTTTATTTTCGCATACCGGTGGAATTGTCATCATTCCGCGGACACGAACGTGTTCTAATTTAGCAATTTCTTCCAATAAATGCTCAACTTCCTCGGGGAAAATGCCTGTCTTGTTTTCTTCTCTACCGATATTGACCTCGATGAGTACATCCATCACCTTATCGATTGCAGCACAATGCTTGTCAATCTCTTTTGCAAGTTTGATGCTGTCTACCGATTCGATCATGCAAACCTTATCCACAATCTGTTTTACCTTGTTGGTCTGAAGGTGTCCGATAAAATGGATCGAAACGCCTTCTTTGTGATAGCTGTCATATTTGGAACAGAGTTCCTGTGCTTTGTTTTCACCAAGGAGCGTAATTCCCTGTTCGATTGCTGCATTAACCAATACCGGGTCAACCGTTTTGGTCACAGCCATCACCTGTACATCATCCGGATTGCGTCCGGCTGACACAGCTGCCTGCCGAACCTCTTCCATAATGTGCTGTACATTCTGCTTTACTTCCCGTTCTGAAAGAACATTTTCTGAAAGAACATTTTCATTAAGAGCTTGCATTGCTTGATTCCACTCCTTTTACGGTATCTTCATCCAAAAGTACGCCATCTTTCATCTCGATGCCGCCGCTTTCCGTTATTACCATGTCCAGGCGATTGAGCGTATGCTGATCGTCCGTTCCTGCCCTTGGTTCACACAGGATGTAGTTGCCGTTATCTTTGATAATCTCAATTGGTTTAAAACGAATTGTTGTTTTATCCAGAACATAAACCCCTGGTATATTCTGTTCATGATAAAGTGCCTTCGAGCTGATGCGCAATCCGGAATAGGTGGTGAAAATAATATCTACACTCTGCTTGCGTACATTGAGCAGCTGATCGGTAATATCTTTACACTCAAAGATAATGACGGAATTTTTTCTTTCCTCATCCGGTATAATGTTCACCACTTTTGCCGCGACTGTTTGTCCGTTTGCAAACTTAAAGTCAATCTTTACATTATCATCAATCTCAAATTTTTGTGCCTGCGAATTTTCCAGATCAACTCCCAGATACCACACATGGGTCTTGACAATTTTTCCTACGGTATTTCCTGTAGCCTGCGGCTGCTGATTGACAATCTGCTGATAACCTGCATAATCAATGTCTTCCAGCGCTTCAGAGGTCAGGATTGATTCGTATCCATCCACCTCTTTGCAGAAATATCCTGCTGCCGGCGCGTCAATTGAAACACCTTTTTCCTTCTGTTTTGCCTTTTGCAGATATGCAATTTCTGAGTTTAACTGGGTAATTCTCTCGGCAAAGGTATCCTCTTCACCCAATGCGATCTTCTTTCGGTTGAGCAGACTGACAAACTCTTCCTTTTGTTCGGCAATTCCTTCCACTACACCATCTGCTGCAAAGTCAACAATCTTTCCGGCCTGATCATTGATCTGGCTGGAAAGATTTGTAACCGCAGAATAACGGGTCGCTTTTACCGTTTGCGCCTTGCTCAAAGATTCCAGCTCCTGCTGAAGCTGCTCGATCTGATTATTGACCATGGAAACGGTTTTGTCCTGATAGACTGCCGCTACCTGCTGATTTTTTGCTACCTCTTCCCCGTCCGCATAGTTATACACGGTCACACCGCTTGTCGTCTGCGGGATGATTTCTTCACTGCGAAAAACCGTAGCTTCGGCACGAACGAAATCATAAATGGTGTCGTCCAGCACCTGCTCTGTTCTCAGCTTGATGTTTGCAAATCCCCACAGCTGACTTCCGATATAAACCAGAAGAAAAACGGCAAAGCCAACCGCAAAATATTGTCCGCTTTTCTTGCTTTTTCTTCGATAACCTGCCATTTGCGTCCTCCCGTGTCCGCAGTTGTGCTATTCCTGGGTTTCTTCCTTATCGTCCTGTGCTTCCTGCACTTCCGGTCCGTCCATCAGTTTGACCGGTCTGACCGGTGTGATGGTAGAAACAGCATTCTTGTAGACAAGGTTCTGCCGTCCCTCATTTTCAATAATGATGGTAAAGCTGTCAAACCCCTTAACCGTTCCGCGAAGCTGGAATCCATTGATGAGGTAAACGGTTACCATCGTTTTGTCTTTGCGAATCTGGTTTAAAAAGATATCCTGTAAATTAAGCATAATTTGACCTCCCTTGTCATTATAGTCCGTTTCCTGTTTATATTTTGTCGTGTTGTGGCATACTGCGCCAAAAATACCACTTATTTTCCGGATGTCAATCCTAACATCTGCTCTGCCAGCTGTGCCATCTGTTGGTACATCTCTTCCCGATCAGAATAATCCTCCGCAAAGAACCAATGATAGCGCTCATCCCGTCGAAACCAGGTCAGCTGACGCTTTGCATAGCGTCTGGACTCCTGGCGGATATGTTCACATGCCTGCTCAAGCGTCTCTTCTCCGGCAAGATATGCTCCCATTTCCTTGTATCCAATCGCCTGAAAACTGGTTTTTCCATAGCCGTTTTCCAAAAGCCACCTTGCTTCCTGTTCGATACCGTCCTCCACCATTTTTGTCACACGCAGATTGATGCGATCATACAGCTTTTGACGGTCATGAAAACTCAGTGCCATCATACACAGCTGATAGGGGGATGGTTTTGTTCTGGAAAGCTCCTGATGCTTGGAAATCGGAATACCGGTGGTGTGATAAACTTCCAGCGCTCTTGCGACCCTTCCGACATTGTTTGGGTGAATCTTTTCTGCCGCCTGCGGGTCAACCTGGTTTAATCTGTCCCACAGTGCCTGCGGACCATTTTCTTTGGCAAACTGCTGGTATTCCTCCCGCAGCTTTGTATCGCTGTCTGATTGAGAAAACTCGATGTTATCGATCAGGGAGCTGATATATAATCCGGTACCGCCGACCAAAATCGGCAGCTTTCCACACCCTGTTATTTCCTCTATCTTCTGTTTTGCAAGCTGTACATAATCTGCAACGGAAAAGGTCTCGGAAGGTTCGAGGAAATCAATCAGATGATGCGGAATTCCTTCCATCTCTTCCGGAATCGGTTTTGCAGTTCCCACGGTCAGGTATTTGTAAATCTGCATTGAGTCTGCAGAAATAACCTCGCCATCTAACAGCTGAGCAAGCCTCACACCTGCCGCTGTTTTTCCCGAAGCGGTCGGACCTGCAACCACGACCAGCGGTATTTTCTGTTCCATCATGAATCCTTTTGCTCCTCTTTTCTGTCTTTTATCCTAAACGTCCAAACATTCGCTCAATTTCCCGCTTGGAGATTGCTTTTGCGACCGGACGTCCATGCGGACAGTAGCGTGCATCTTCATCCGTTTGAAGCATCTTTACGATCTCCCACAATTCTGGCATAGTGTTTTTATCGTTTGCCCGAACGGCACTCTTGCAGGCAACCGAATGAAGCAGCTCATCCAAGGTCTGAGGTGTCAGATCTTTTTTGTTTTTGGCAAGATTGTGAGCGGTCTGTTCGATGATTTCCTGAAGCTGGCTTCCCAGCATCATGACCGGCACCTCACGAACCATCAGATCTCCGTCGCCAAAATCTTCTACTAAAAATCCTGCCTGTGAGAACAACTCGATATTCTGCGCTGCCGCCTGATAATCTTCCCGGCTTAAATGAACCATCACCGGTTCGAGCAGAATCTGGCGATCCTCCACAAACTTTTGTTCTTTGAGTCGGTTAAAAATCAGTCTTTCATGTGCTGCGTGCTTATCGACCAGAATCATCTGTTCTCCATCTTCCAGCACAAGATAGGTTCCAAGCACCTCCCCAACCAGACGAAGTTTGCTTTGCTCTGATTGAGGCTCTGCTCTGACCGGCTCCGGTTTGGGATCAGCTTTTATTTCCTGACAGGATTCCTGTTTTTCTGTTTGTTTTTTTATATTCTGGAAAGTTTGTTCCGGTTTAGGGGAAACTACGTTTTTTTCTTCTTTTTGCGTCGAATCGTGCAGCTTTATTTCACAGTTTTTCACATTTTCGTTTGTTTTAAATTCAAACATTTTATGTGATGGCGTGTCTTTTTTAGACAGAACTTGTTCTTTCGGAAAATGCGGTTCTTCCACCAGATAGAGAGGATTTTCCTTTTCCCATCGAACTGTCTGCGGATCATGATCCTTAAAGGTGAGTGGCACATCCTTGATCTGCTTTTCTGCTTTCGGTACAGCAGGCATCTTCTGTTTCGGCTCAGGCTGCTGTGTCATGCGGCGATATTCCTGCGCGCTCATCCGCGTTGGAATATTCTCTTTCTGTGCCTTCCATACTGCCTGCTCCAGTCCAGTCTGTTCCACCTGCGGCTGACGCTGCAAGTCAAAGACGGTCATCTGTTTTTTGGCAGCAAACGCCGGTTTTGCAAGCGGTGTTCTGTCATCTTTGGCAAGCGTATTCTTTACTCCATAATACACGGCATCAAAAACCGGACGTTCGTTTGTAAAGCGGACCTCAATCTTTGCCGGATGAACATTAATATCGGTTTCTGTATAGGGAATAGATAGATTTAAAACACATGCCGGAAATTTTCCTACCATGATGGAATGCTTGTACGCTTCCTCCAGAGCCGCTCTTGCCGTCATGCTTTTGACATAACGTCCATTGACAAAAAAAGTCTGCATCGTTCTGTTGGAGCGGCTGGCGGACGGAAGGGTGATATAACCGGTTACATGAATCGAGTCCTGTGCATAATCCACCTCCACCAGATCTTTGGTAAAATCCTTTCCAAAGACAGCATGGATGGCAGAAAGCAATCTTCCGTCTCCCGGTGTATGCAAGCGGGTCTGTCCCTCGCGAATCAGCTGAAATGAGATTTCCGGATGGGAAAGGGCGATCCTTTCGACAACCGCCGCTACAGAGTTTCCTTCCTGTACATCCTTCTTTAAGAATTTCATGCGGGCAGGAGTGTTATAAAACAAATCCATGACCTTGATGGTGGTGCCTGCCGGACATCCAGCCGGTGTCATCTCGCCCGGCTGACCTCCTTCGCCGCGATAGCAGGTTCCCTCATCGGTTCCCTGCTTTCTGGTCAGCACTTCCACGCGGGATACAGCATGGATGGAAGCCATTGCTTCCCCACGGAAGCCCAGCGTTGCAATTCGGCTCAAATCCTCCTGCGTACGCACCTTGCTGGTCGCGTGGCGCAGAAACATCATTGGCACATCATCCGGCTCAATCCCGCTGCCGTTGTCGCTGACACGGATCAGCGTAACACCGCCATGCCGGATCTCCACTGTAATTTTGGAAGCTCCTGCATCAATCGAGTTTTCTACCAGCTCCTTCACCACCGATGACGGCCGTTCGACCACTTCACCGGCTGCAATCAGCTGCGAAACTTCTTTATCCAAAAGCTTGATTACGCCCATCTTTGTCAGCTCCTTTCCGACTGTAAATTTGATATCAGCCTTTATTGATTTCCCTGCACTCGGTGCGGCCCATCAGATAATCCAGTGAAACATTAAAGAAATCTGCAATATCCACCATGGTGATAGCATGGGGATACAGTTTTCCTTCCTCATAATCCTGAATCATTTTGGGCAGACATCCCAGTTGGGACGCCAGTTCTTCTCTGGTATAACCCTTTTCGTTGCGCAGCTCATACATTCTGTCTGCAAAAAATACCATACGCAAAACCCCTTTTCCTTAGGCTAGATCCTTGCCTTAAGTTCCGACAGCAAGACCAGTGCCTGTACCGGCGTGATCTTTTCGATGTCGATTTCCTTAAGCCTGCGCACAAGCTCGGAGTCGTCCTGCTGTACCAGAACCATCGGTTCGGGCTGTTTTTGTTTTTTCGCTTTGACCGAAGGCATATTCCCCGATTCCAGCTGTTTTAAGATCTGCTGGGCACGCTGGATAATCTCCTCCGGAATTCCTGCCAGTCGGGAAACATCGATGCCGTAGCTGTCATCAGTTCCCCCGCGGACAATCCGCCGCAGGAAATAGATCTCATCACCGTTTTTCTTGACAGCGATGTTGTAGTTTTTGATGTTGAAAAAGGACTGTTCCAACTCGGTCAGTTCGTGGTAATGGGTTGCGAACAGTGTCTTGGCACCCAGTTTTTTGCGGTTTGCAATATGCTCGATGACCGCCCTTGCGATGCTCATTCCATCAAAGGTGGAAGTTCCTCTTCCAATTTCGTCCAGAATCAAAAGACTGTTTTCGGTAGCGCTCTTTAAAATCTGTGCCACCTCACTCATTTCAACCATGAAGGTCGATTGTCCAGACGCAAGGTCGTCCGAAGCACCTACCCTAGTATAGATTCCGTCCACTACCCCGATCTGTGCTGCCCTTGCCGGCACATAGGAACCGATCTGTGCCATCAGTACAATCAGAGCTGCCTGACGCATATAGGTCGATTTACCTGCCATATTCGGGCCTGTAATGACCGCGATCTGATTTTCCGCTTTGTCCAGCAGCAGGTCGTTTGCCACAAACAGGGTATCCTTTAACATCCGCTCCACGACCGGATGGCGTCCATCCTGAATATGGATTCTGCCAGACAGGTCAACGTCCGGACGGCAGTAATTATTTTCAAAGGCAACCTGTGCAAAGCTTGCGTACAGGTCCAGCCATGCAATCGCGTTAGCTGTCGACTGTACCCGGAAGCTCTGCTCTGCCACCTGTGAGCGCACCTCGTCAAACAGTTGCGCCTCCAGCACAAGGATTTTATCCCTCGCCCCCAGTATGGTCTGTTCCAGCTCCTTTAATTCCTGGGTGATATACCGCTCGCTTCCTGTCAGTGTCTGTTTGCGGATATACTCTGCCGGAACCTGAGACAAAAACGACTTGGTGACCTCAATATAATAACCGAACACATTGTTAAATCCAATTTTCAGGTTCTTGATGCCGGTCTTTTCCCGTTCCTTTGCTTCAACCGATGCCAGAACCCCCTTGGTGTTGTGTACAATCTCCCGCAGCGAATCCAGCTCTTTGCTGTATCCCTTACGGATTACACCACCGTCCTTTAAGAGTGCCGGCGGGTCATCGTCGATTGCACAGGAGATTAAACCACAGATATCTTCCAGCGGGTCCATGTTGGCAATCAGCTGTCTTAAATAAACCGATTTGACCTCTCCGACCGCCTCTTTAAGCTGCGGAAGGTTCTGAACGGTAAATTGCAGGGAGCGCATCTCTCGCGGGCTTGCCGACCCGTATACGATGCGGGTAATCAGTCTCTCCAGATCAAAGATATCCTGTAAGATACCGCGGATTTGATCCAGACGGATGTTATCGCTCAAAAGTTCTCCAACCGCATTTAGGCGTTTGTTGATGGCTGTCGGGTTAAGCAGTGGTTTTTCAATCACCGAATGGATCAGACGCTTACCCATCGGCGTTTTGGTTTTATCCAGCACCCATAAAAGGGTTCCTTTTTTCTCCCCGCTGCGCAGTGTTCTGGTTAATTCCAGATTGCGTCTTGCGGTCAGATCCAAGGTCATATATTGGTCATCGCTGTACAATTCCAGATGCTGCAAGCTTTCCAGACCATGTTTCTGTGTCTGGGTAAGATATTCGATCATCGCACCCAGCGCATAAATGATAACATTTTGTCCTTCCCGGCTCATCTGGCGGATATCACAATCCGGAAATTGTGCCGCAACGGTTCGATAGCAGACATCCCAGGTAAAAAAGCTATCCGGAAGAATTTCCGGTCTGATATGTAAGCGATCATTTAAGAAATTTTGAATCAGCGCACATTCCCCAGCTGATTCGTTTAAGAGAACTTCTGCCGGAGAAAATCGTCCCAGCTCGTTGAGCACTCTCTTTTTCCAGTCGGACTCAATCTGTGACGCATAGACCTCTCCGGTCGATACATCCGAAAAGACAACGGCAAAATGATCTTTGCCCGGTTCCCGATAGACAAAACAAAGGTAGTTGTTTGCTCCTGCATCCAGCATATTGGTTTCCAGCACCGTTCCTGGAGTAACCACACGGATGATCTCTCGTTTGACCAGACCCTTTGCAGTCGCAGGGTCCTCCACCTGTTCACAAATTGCCACTTTATAACCCTTTTTTACCAGCTTTGCAATATAGCTCTCACTGCTGTGATATGGAATTCCGCACATCGGTGCGCGTTCTTCCAAGCCGCACTCCTTGCCGGTCAGGGTCAGTTCCAGTTCACGGGAAGCAATCAGCGCATCATCAAAAAACAACTCATAAAAGTCACCGAGACGGAAAAATAAAAGCTGATCCAGATATTTTTCCTTGACACTCCAATATTGGCGCATCATCGGTGAAAGTTTTGTGGTGTCAACCGGTTTGCTCGAAATCTTTCTTTCCATTGTCCCTTTCCTTTCCACACGGTACCATTTTTGTGTTTCAGGCTGTTCTGCACAGGGAAACGGGTTTCCCTCTGCACAGCAGCCTGTTTCAAGTTGGATAGAAGGTCAGCCAGCACCCGTTTTCCGGTCTGCTGGCTGACAAAATAATCAATTATTAGTGACAGCCTCCACAGCTTGCGCAGTTGCCGCCGCAGCCTACCTGCATCTCGATGGTGTCTGGGTCTTCACCGTTAACAGAACCATAGAGGATGGTGCTGATAAAGTTCATCATATCGTCTACTTCATGTTTTGCAGCGTTAAACTCTGCCATGTTCTCGTTTGCCATAACTTCGGCATATACTTCTTTGAGTTCTTTGTCCAGAGTGTTGAGCTTATCGGTGTCTTTGTTCTCCTGTGCCATCTCGGTGGTCAGCTCAGAACGTTTCATGTTGAATTTTACGATCAGATCCTGCAGAGCCTGATCTTCATCGTTTGCTTTTTTTGCAGCATCGATTCTTTTATATCTCTCGTCCTGCTGAATTGCTTTTCCAAGTTCTCTTGCCATTGCAATGATATCCATGTTTTTTTCCTCCAAAACATTATTTATATTGTAAACGCGGGATTCCGCATTTGCATTCTGAAAATTTATGCAAGTTCTCCCTCATATTCCGAGCGCAGACCGCGGGTAACTTTTACCTTGACAAAGCTGCCTGCCCGAACATCTTTTGCAGGGAATTTGATGATCATTCCATTCTCGCACCGACCAACCATCCAGCCTTCTCTATCCTGTGCCGGATGTTCTGTCAGTACCGAAAGAACTTTGCCTTCCATTGCGCGGTTATCTTCCTCGCTGATCTTATGCTGTGCAGCAATCAGTTCATTTAACCATTTGGTCTTTTCCTTGTATGGAACTGGGTCCGGCATCTGTGCTGCTCTGGTTCCCGGTCTTGGCGAGAAAATAAAGGTGAACATGCACTGATAACGAACTTCCTGACAAAGAGACAGAGTCTGCAAAAAGTCCTCATAGGTCTCTCCCGGGAAACCAACAATGATGTCGGTGGTAAAGGTAACATCCGGCATCTTTTCCTTTGCGTAGCGAATCAGGGAAAGATAGTGCTCTCTGGTATAGCGGCGGTTCATCTGTCCCAGCACGCGGTCTGAACCGCTCTGCACCGGAAGATGAATGTTGTGGCAGATCTTTTTGCTTTGCGCAATCAGGTCGATCAGTTCTCTGGTACAGTCTTTCGGGTGAGAGGTCATAAAACGGATGCGGAAATCTCCCTCAAGCTGTTCGATCTGATGCAGCAGCTGTGCAAAGTTAATCGGATGCTCCAGACCTTTACCGTAGGAGTTTACATTCTGACCCAGAAGGAGAATTTCCTTGTAGCCCATGGCAATGATTTCTTTTGCCTCACGGATAATCTCTTCCGGCTCACGGCTTACCTCTCTGCCGCGAACATAAGGAACGATGCAGTAGGAACAGAAGTTGTCACAACCATACATGATCTGAAGGGAAGCCTGAACGCCCTGTCCACGCTGAATCGGGAGGTGTTCGGCAATGCGGTTTTCTCTTCCTTCTCCCTCATAGCAGTTAACAACCCTGCGTTCTCCCCGCAGAATGCGGTTAAGAAGCTCCGGCATGGTGTGCAGAACATGGGTTCCGAAAATCAGTTCCACAAAAGGATAGCTCTTTCTGATCTGACGCACCACTTCATCCTGCTGCATCATACAGCCACACAAGCCAATCAGAATAGAAGGATTTGCCTGCTTTAAGCGCTTTAACTCACCTACCATACTGAACAGTCTGATCTCCGCGTTTTCCCGGATTGCACAGGTGTTGTACAGGATGATATCTGCCTGTTTCTCATCTTCTGCCTGCTCACAGCCCATGTTGATGAGCATGCCCATAATTTTTTCACTGTCAGCGACGTTTCCCTGACAGCCAAACGTTTTTACAAATGCACGAGGAGTATGTCCCATACGATGCAGCAAAAGTTCCCTGTTTTCACACAAAAACTGCCACTGATGCATCATTTCTTCCTTTGAAACAACTATGCTTGTTCTGCTCTTTTGCTGTGTATCCATATTGAGCACCAAAAATCCCCCGTCCCAGAAAATTATTATCAATTTATTATACATTTTTCCGCCGTTTTCGTCAATGGCAGATCTGTTTTCCTCTTTTCCCCGATGGTTCTTTTTTCTGCCTTTTTCTTCCCGTTTTTTCTTTGTTTTTCCACCCTGTCCCGTGACGCTGTTTGAGAAAAGTTTATGCTTTTTTCATTTTTTTTGCTCAAAATGATTGCAAAGCATCTGCCGCAATGATATGATTAAGAAAATCATGGATATTCAAAAAATTTTTAAGAATATGCCATCATACAAAAAAGCACCTGTTTTGTGCACACAGAGGAGTATTTGGGATGAAATATTATATTGGTATTGACCTTGGCGGAACCAACATTGTAGCCGGTGTGGTAGACGAGAACTTTTCTCTGATTGCAACTGCCAGCAACAAAACAAATGCCGGACGTCCGGCAGACCAGATCGTGGAAACCATGGCTCAGACTGCAGCACAGGCTGCAGAAAAAGCAGGAATCTCGATGGAACAGATTGAATCGGTGGGAATTGGTTCTCCTGGTATCGTTGACAGCCAGAAAAGAGAAGTCATCTTTGCAAGCAATTTGGACTTTTACAACGCTCCAATCGGACAGCTTCTGGAAGATCGTCTGCATCGTCCGGTTTTCCTCGCAAACGATGCTGACGCTGCTGCTTACGGCGAATTTATGGCTGGTGCTGGAAAAACAGAAAACGGTCAGCACATCTCCAACATGGTAGCAATCACACTGGGTACCGGTGTAGGCTCCGGTATCATTATTAACTCTAAGATTTACAATGGTTATGGCTTTGCTGGCGGAGAATTTGGTCACACCGTTATCTGCTTAAATGGCAGACCTTGCTCCTGCGGAAGAAAAGGATGTATCGAAACCTACTGTTCCGCTACCGGACTGATCACCACCACCAAAGAACATATGCAGCATAACCCTGACTCCCTGATGTGGAAACTGTGCGACGGCGACCTTGACAAAGTGGATGGACGTACCTGCTTTGATGCAGCAGAACAGGGTGACAAAGCTGGTCAGGCTGCTGTGGAAGAATACACCAATGCACTTGGAGAAGCAATTGTCAATGCAATCAATACTCTCCAGCCAGAAATCATCTGTCTGGGCGGTGGTGTCTCCAAACAGGGCGAAAATCTGCTCCGACCAATCCGCAGTTATATGGATCGCTTCTGCTTTGACCGCTTTGCTGCACACCGCACACAGGTGCGCATCGCTGAGCTTGGCAATGATGCCGGCATCATCGGCGCAGCTTTGATCGGTCTGCAGGCTGAATAGCAACATTTGGGGAGGATAAATTCCTCCCCTTTTTGTTTAAAGGAGAATTTGGATGAGACCAACCCTTGTTGACTGGATCCTTGATTTTTTCTGGCCATCCCGATGTATCTTTTGTGGAAAGATTATTCCCCCACAAAAGCTGTACTGTCCGGAGTGTATAAAGCAGCTTTCCCCTGTCACTTCGCTCCCTCCTCTGTTTTATCTGGACATCGTTCTTTCCTTTACCAGATATTCTTACACAAGCTCCTCTGCCATCTACCGGCTTAAATTTAAAAATCAGCCAAAATTGGCCGCAACGCTTGCGCAGATGATGGCAGAACGATTTTGTTCCCAACTTTCTAAGCTTTCGATCGACCTGATCTGTGCTGTTCCGATGTCCCCTCAGAAGCAGCGTCAGCGCGGTTACAATCAGGCCCAACTGCTCGCTCAGCAGGTTGCAAAGCAGACGAATATTCCCTATGCTCCGCTTCTGGAAAAGATAAAAACCACGCCGGAACAACACACCCTCGGTGCGGAACAGAGAAAACATAATCTGAAGGACGCTTACCGGGTTGTTTCTCCGCAGCAGGTTTTGGGAAAACGGATTTTGATTATTGATGATGTCATCACGACCGGTTCAACCATGAACGAATGTGCGCACACCCTGCGTGATGCTGGTGCAGAATGGGTGGGTGCTCTCTCCTTTGCCCATACAACAATGATTCCAAACTAATTTAAAAAATCCCGAAGCAAATTGCTTCGGGATTTTTGTTTATCTTGCCTGAAAACTTTCGCAATTTGTCTGGCTACGGCTTTCAGCGCCATTTCCGCCAATACTGATGTGATCTGCGTTACAGTTTCCCATGGAGTTAAATACACAGTTTTCTGCTGTACATTTTACCTGTGCATTTAAATTTGCATTGGTGAAATGAGTGGAATTGGAAACTTCGCCTGGTCCTTTTTTCTGGAAGCTCTGGCACTCTGTTTCACCACAATGGCAGGCACCTTTTCCCTGCACCTTAATCGATGGCTGGCAGCAGCAGTTGTTCTGATTGCTTGCACAATTGGTTACATGACAGGTCAGTCTTGTTAACATGGTTTCATCCTTCTTTCTCTAACGATTCTTTGCTGAAAATTCCGGTAAATGTTGGAAAAGCTTTTTGATCTTTCTGGCTTTTCTGTCTATATTCTTCCCCTAAAAAGCAAAAACTATTCTCCCATACATGAAAACATCCTGATTTTATTTTGATTTTTGTCTTGGAATTTATAAAATCTCTCGGCAAGTCCTTCTATTTTTCCCGAAAATATGTTAAGATATGATGTAATAAGATTTTATCTTGATTTCAAAATGAAAATTGCTTAGGAGGTTTCTCTCTTGAAAAAGATAATTTCCATTCTGATGGGACTTGTCGTTGCCTGTCAGTTAGCTGTCCCTGTTTTTGCACAAACCGGAACAACACAATCCTCATCTGAAACGACACAAGCACAGCAGACCGAAAGCACTTCGGACACGACACAAACAGAGGGAACCACAGACGGTACCACCTCTACAACGGAAACGGATGCTAACAAAACAGCTGAAAATACTGCTACTGCGCTTCCTGCTATCAACTCCGATTCTTACATCGTCATGAACGCAGAAACCGGTCAGGTTTTGATTTCCAAAAACCCTGACAAAAAGCAGTACCCTGCCAGCATCACAAAAATCTTGACCACCGCAATCGCATTAAACTATGTCGATCCGGAGTCCGATTATACCGTCACCACCGAAGACGTATTCCCTACCTATCCAAACGAGTACAAATTCAGTGATGGAACCTACGTTGCGATTACACAGGACGAGGTTGTAAAGGTTCGTGACCTGCTGTACGGCACCATGATTCAATCTGCAAACGATACCGCAAATGCTTTGGCTGACTGTGCTGCAAAACTTGCTAATCGTTCGGTCACTCTGGAAGATGGTTCTACCAGCTACACCGGCGGTTTTGTTGAGATGATGAACGAAAAGGCAAAGGAACTGGGCTGTGTCAATTCCAATTTTGTCAATCCACATGGATTGTACAACGAAAACCAGTACACCACCGCCTACGACATGGCACTCATCACCCGCTACGCTCTGACCACACCGGATTTCCTGCAGTATTTCAGCCAGACTGAATATACCATGGAACCAACCAATAAGCAGCCTCAGCCAAGAAACTGGGGTCGTGTTAAAGAAGGCATGATGGAACCTTCCAACGAGAACTACTATGAAGGAACCATTGGTGTAAAACTGGGATACTTAACCGAATCCAACCACACTGGTGTTTCGGTAGTAGAACGAGACGGCGTTCGTCTGATCTGTGTTGCACTCAACTGTACCGGCAGCAACGCTTATGCCGTTCAGAAAGATATGATCAACCTGTTTGATTACTGCTACAACAATTTCACCCCAGTTACCTACACTGCTGCGGAACTTGCTCATGAAAACTACAAAACCCCTGTTTATGACAAGCGTGGCGAAGACTCTACCCTGATTGGTACTGCTACTTACTCTACTGACTCTGATTTTACTGTTCTGATTCACAAGAACTATACCAAAGATGATATTGTCATGACCTCAGATATTCCTGGACGATACTACCAGGATGAGGACATGCCATCCACCCTTACCTTCTCCATGAATCCTACCACGGCTGCGGATGCATCCCAGTACATGGTACCCAACATGGCGGCGTTAAAGCTTCAGGTCAAGGTGGTCACCTTCAGCGAGATAGAAGCACAAAAACAGGCTGCAAGGAAAGAGCTGTTTAACAAGATTTTTAACGTTATCAAAATCATTTTGATTATCTTCTTGGTTCTTGTTGTACTGCTGCTTATTTTGCGCATCCACAACAAACGCAAATACAAAAAGCGTATCGCACGCAAAAAAGCCGCACAGGCTCGCCGCAGACAACTTCCGCCTAATTCTCCGCAGAGAACCTCTTCTCAGAGAAGTTCTTCCTCGCAGAATCGTACTTCTAAACCAACCAGAAAAAGATAGGTAAAACAAAAATGCTGTCCATAATGGACAGCATTTTTTATTGCTCTGATTATTTTAAGAAGCCTTCCACAATCTTTGCTTCTGCTTCTTCCGAGGTAAGTCCCAATGTCATCAGCTTGATCAGCTGTTCTCCAGCGATCTTTCCGATTGCTGCTTCGTGAATAAGAGCCGCATCAATGTCGTTTGCAGTCAGTTCTGGGATTGCACTGACAACGCCCTTGTCCATGATAATGGCATCACACTCAGAATGTCCGGTGCAGCGGGTGTTGCCGTTGATAACCGAACGGAACATCTGCTTGGAAGTTCCTCTTGCAACCGAACGGGAAATCAGATCCACACCGGAATCTTCTCCGTCCAGATCCACAGCAAAGTTTGTCTCTGCATACTGCTCACCATGGGTCATGATTTTTTCTTTGATGACCAGCTTTGCATTTGCCTGCAAAACAGCTTTGGAGTCACGCTTTGTGGAATCAACACCTTTGATCTGAACAGTGTCCATCTCCATATAGCTGTTTTCTGCCATTTCAATATAGGTCTGTGGATTGATGATTCGTTTTCCGGTTCCTTCTCCAATTCCAACATGTTTTTCTTCATAACGGACTTTTGCGTTCTTGGAGATAAAGAAACGATGGATTCCATTGTGCTGGGAGTCCTCTTCGCCATCGGTATGAACGCCGCAGCCTGCAACGATCACAACATCAGAATTTTCACCAACATAAAAATCATTGTATACCAAATCATCCACATTGCTCTTGGTTACACATGCTGGAATGTATATTTTTTCCTTGGTGTTTGGCTTGATGATAATATCAATACCTGGCTGCCCAACCTTTGGAATAATGTCTACATTTTCGGTTGACTGTCTTCCTGCACAGCCCCCATCTTCACGAATATTAAATGCGCCTTTGATCTCTCCGGAAATATCCGAAATCATGCTTAACAGCTTTTTGGTAATATCATTCATCGAAAAATCCCTCCTTACTGCACAACGCGTCTGCCTTTACCGCCAACACAGTACTGGCAGTCTTCTCTGAGCAATTCTGGAAGGACCTCTTCCTTTTTGCCTCTTGCCATGACTTTACCATCTGCAATCACGATAATCTCGTCAGCAATATCCAGAATTCTTTCCTGATGCGAAATAATCAGCATAGAACCATTGATCTCCTTGCGCAGATTTTTAAACACATCGATCAGGTTGTTAAAGCTCCAAAGGTCGATTCCTGCTTCCGGCTCATCAAAGATGGTCAGTTTGGTTTTTCTTGCCATAACAGTTGCGATTTCAATTCGTTTGATCTCACCACCGGAAAGGCTTGCATTGACCTCACGGTCGATATAATCTCTTGCGCACAGTCCAACTTCCTTCAGATATCCGCACGCTTCGCAGTCGCTGATCTCACGTCCGGAAGCCAAGTTGATCAGGTCACGAACTGTAATTCCCTTAAAACGAACCGGCTGCTGAAAAGCAAAGCTGATTCCGCGGGTCGCTCTTTGTGTGATGTCCAGATCTGTAACATCTTCTCCATCCAGAAGAATCTGTCCCTGATTTGGTTTTAAAATTCCTGCGATCATCTTTGCCATTGTGGATTTACCGCCGCCGTTTGGACCGGTGACAACAACCAGCTTTCCGGTCTCAATGGTAAGGCTGACATCTCGCAGAATTTCTTTTTGTCCATTGCCTGTAAATTCATCCTCTACACTCAGAGAAATATTTTTTAATTCGAGCATGTTTTCACTCCATATCTATCAGAAAAAAAATGATACTTTTTAACAAATCAAAAATACTCCATTTTGGTCTACTTGTCAAGTTTTTGCGCGATTTTTAGTGAAAATAAAAGAAAGCTAACACCCTTTTCCAGATATTATTACCACCAAATTGGATTCTCTTGCAAAAGAAAAGAAGCAGAAAAAATATTTCTGCTTCTTTTTATCTTTTCTATTACATTGATCAGTGAAGCTTTGCCCGCTGGATTACTTTGTTCATTCCATTAAGGACAATATAAAGAAGAACAATCTCAAACGGCAGAGCCATCAAATTTTTAATAACACGCGGTCCCAGTGCGCCAAGGAATGGCATTCCATACAGCCAGGAAACCCATACTGTATTGAGCAGACAGTTGAGCAGAAGGCTGACAGTTGCTTTGGAAGCAATGGCACGAGGGATGGTACATTTTTCTCTGTAAAAAAATACACCATACACAACACCACCCAGCATTGCTGTCAGGGTAAAACCGAAAAAGTATGCACCGTCTGGCTTTAACAGATATTTAATCAAATCTCCTGCTCCGGCTGCAAGCGCTGCTGTAAACGGGCCATACAGCATTCCCAGCAAAGCGGTAATCAGATAGCCCAATCCGATCTTAATGGTCTCTGTGACGCGGACAGAAGCGGTAAACGAGATTACCACGCTCATGGCAAGCAGCATGGCAACACCGGTCAGAGTCCGTACCTGCTTGAGCTCCTGTGCGGACTGTCGGAATTTTTCTGGCAGAGAAAGGGAGTTCTCTGCCTGTTTGGGTACAAGGTTCATTTTGCATACCTCCTGAAATAAAGTTGTGACGGCTGTACAAACTTGGAGGAATGCTCCTTGTATGTAACAGCGGGATGCGGCAAACAGACCGCAAACCCCGCTGTATGGAGTTTTTCGTCCCGGCAACAACTCCCCGTTTGCCGAACACTTAACGCCTGTATGCCTACTCTGCTTATGTCGAGTTCATTATATCACAGTTTCTTTTTATTTCAACTTTTCCCTCTTTCTCTGCTTTATCACTTTGCACAACAGTTTTTTTCTTTCCATCACCTTATCCCTATTTTTCTCAAAAAAACATCGGCATTATTTCTAAATAGTTTCGTATCTTTTCATCAAAACAAGAAAAATATTCTCCAAAATACTCAATATTTATCGATATCTTTTTTCAATTCCCAAAGAAAAGAAAATTTACTTTTCTCCCATTTTCCCCCAAACAAATTTATGCTATAATAAAAATAAGCTTTGGTGATAAAAGATACAAAGCCATGAAGGAGGAATTTAAAATGGAGAAATCGAAAGTTTATTTCACTTCTATGAAGGTCAATGCCGGCACAAACCTTCTGAAAAAATTAAATCATCTGATCAAAGAAGCAGGCATTGCCAACATTGATTTTGAAAACAAATATACTGCAATCAAGATTCACTTTGGTGAACCTGGAAACCTTGCATATCTTCGTCCAAACTATGCAAAAGTTGTTGTTGATCTGGTAAAAGAACTGGGTGGACGTCCATTCCTCACCGACTGCAACACCCTGTATGTCGGCAGAAGAAAAAATGCACTCGATCATCTGGACACCGCTTATGAAAATGGATACAATCCTTTTGCAACTGGATGCCATGTTATCATTGCAGATGGTCTGAAAGGTACTGACGAAACACTCGTTCCGATCAACTGCGAATATGTTAAAGAGGCAAAAATCGGCCGTGCTGTCATGGATGCAGATGTTATCATCTCTTTAAACCATTTTAAAGGACATGAATCCACCGGTTTTGGCGGTGCTTTCAAAAACCTTGGTATGGGATGCGGTTCCCGTGCTGGCAAAATGGAAATGCACAGCAGCGGTAAACCAAATGTAAATCAGGCTTTGTGTGTCTCCTGTGGAGAATGTCGCAAGAACTGTGCGCATGACGCAATCAGCTTTATTGATTATACTGGAGAAAATAAACCAGGCAGCCGTGCAGAGCGCAAAAATGCAAAGAAACGTGCATTTATTGACCACAACAAATGCGTTGGCTGCGGCCGCTGCATTGGTGCATGCCCAGAAGATGCTGTAAAAGCTGGAACCAGCGAAGCAAATGATATTCTCAACTGCAAGATCGCTGAATACACCTATGCAATCATCAAAGATAAACCGAATTTCCACATCAGTTTGGTAATCGATGTTTCCCCATACTGCGACTGCCATGCTGAAAATGATATTCCGATCGTACCAGATATCGGTATGTTCGCTTCCTTCGACCCTGTTGCTTTGGATCAGGCTTGCGCAGATGCAGTAAACCGTCAGCCAGTGATCAGCGGCAGCGTCCTTGCAGAAAAAGAACATTGTCATCATGACCACTTCACTGACACCCATCCGGACACCAACTGGGAAACCTGTCTGGAGCATGCTGTTAAGCTTGGCATGGGTAATCGTGAATACGATCTGATCGAAGTAGAATAATTTCGCTTCTAAAAAAGGACGTCCACAGCAATGGACGTCCTTTTTTTATTCATCTTTATGAGTATTTATAACTACAGCGTTCTAAATATTTATAAGCACTTCATGTATATTTAATCTAAGCAATTATCATCAGGATAAAAAAACAGGACCTTTTAAAAGGTCCTGTTTTTCTGTATTTTACAATCGATAATCAGTGATTATTCCTGAACCATTGCAGCAACCTGTTCTGCTACACCTTTTTCTTCAGAGGTGTAACCGTCTGCGTTGCTTCCCCAGTTCTTCATCTTGTCACCAACACTACCGAACATTGGCTGCATCTTGGTGTCGTTATCAACACGGCTGAGGCACCAACCGATCTGGTAGTAACATGGCAGTACGATTGCATGCTGGAGCATATATGCTTCTGCTTTTGCATATGCTGCATAACGTGCATCCAGATCATCAGTGATAGCATTTGCTTCATTTACCAGAGTGGTAAATTCTTTGTAGGTGTCAATCAGAGCTTTTGTTGCTTCTGTTTCTTCTACTTCGTTGATGTAGTTATATTCCTGAGAATAGTAAGCGTTGTCTTCGCCGTAAGTCATCTGACCGAGGTAGTTCTGTGGGTCACCGTAGTCAGCACCCCAACCATTGATCATGAAGGAATGGAGATGTGGTACGGAAACTTCGTTACGGCTGCTCTGGATGTATGTCTTGATGTTGAGTTTTACATAGTCATCGCCGAGGCAGTCAGAGAATACCTGAGCAAGTACGTTTGCGCTGTCCAGAGCGGTCTGGCTGGAAGCGGAAATATAGAAGTCAGCTTCAACTGGGAAGGTAACGCCCTGAGCGGTCAGCTCTTCAATTGCCTGCTGTTTGTACTGTTCTGCTTTTTCAGCATCCAGTCTGATTGGGGTAGTACCGTTTTCATCAGTCATGCCCATTTCTTTTCTTACCAGATCGGTGTAGTCTGTACCATCAGAAGTATAAACCAGACCTTTCATGGTGTAGAAGTTGTTTTCACAGCTCATTGGGTTGATTGCATTTACACGTTTCCAGTAGTTTGTGAAATCAATTCCATAGTACCAGGACAGACGGAATGCTTCGTTTGCGATAGCAGTGTTCCAGTTTGTATCTGGTGTACCATCTTCTTTGTTCTTGTTGTAGTTGAACTGCACCTGGTAGGAGAAGTGGGATGGAACGTCTGGAACCAGATAATCATGGAATTCATTGTTAGCATCTTTTGCAATGGTGTTAACCTGAGCTTCACCAAGCTGAACGTAGTCAACGTCGCCGGTCTGATAGAGCTGGAATGCAACGTCGTTGGACTCTACCATCTTAACAGTAACGGTATCGAACAGTTTTGCTTCGGTATCCCAGTACATTGGGTTTTTGGTGAAGATCTTTTCGTTACCCTGGATGTAGGAAGTCATGGTGTAGCAACCATTGTACCACATGGTTTCATTGTTCATGGAACGAACAGCATCAGCGCCGCCCAGTTCATCTACCATGCCCTGAGCCATTGGGTACAGAGCAACGTAAGAAGCCAGAGAATCAAAGTATGGTTTTTCAGTGATGCAGTGGTAGATTACAGTGTAATCATCTGGAGTTTCCAGACCAACCATTTCACGGAATTTAGAACCTTCGCCTGCTGTCAGAGCTTTTGCTTCTTCTTCAGACAGGGTCTTGGTGTATTCGTAATATTCTTTTGCGCCTTTGATCATTTCGATTGGCATTGCAGTGTTAGAAGAGTCATTTTTGTAGAAGTTCAGAACCCATTCCAGACCAGTTGCAAAGTCCTGAGCAACACAATCAGCTTTTTCCTGACCATTTACGTCAACCCATTTTACACCTTCACGGAGTTTGAAGGTCCAGGTCAGACCGCCGTCTTCTGTACCCCATTCTTCTGCGATACATGGAACGAGCTCACCTTTTGGGTTAGATTCCAGCAGACCATCAACCAAGCTGGTCAGATTTTCGCCATCTTCTGCTCTCTGTGTGTAGAGGATGTTAAAAGTTTCCAATTCTCTGGAAGCCAGTCTTGGAATAACTAAGTCTTTAATTTCGTTTTCGCTGCTTGCGCTGGTGCTTTCTTCGCTTCCGGATGCACCTGTTGTTTCTTCGGAGTTACCGGAGTTACCAGAACCGCCACATCCGCTCAGTACGAGAGATGCTGCCATAGCCAAAGCCAGCAGTTTGGATACTGTCTTCTTCATAATTTGCCTCCTTAGACAATTGTGTAAAGCGCTTAAAGTAAAATTGCTTGTCCACACTTTACTTGTTCAAAATAATATCCCAGCACAGGATCTGACGTTCCGTCACCTGTGTCGAGTCAACGTGATACAATATAGCACATCATTTTTTTTATGTCAATAAAATTATGTTTGTTAAAAAATAGATTTGTGCCTTTTGTATATTTTTGTTATAAATTATTGTTAACATCAAATTGAAAATTTTTTAACAAATATAGATCTATTGTCTTAATCGTGTAAAATGAAAAATTTCATGCTCTTTTATCATATTTGTGCGAAATCATGCTATGAAAATCATTAGAATTGTTGATATAAAAAAATCAGGATCTTTGAAAGATCCTGATTTTTTATTAATAATTATTATTCCTGAACCATTGCAGCAACCTGTTCTGCTACACCTTTTTCTTCAGAGGTGTAACCATCTGCGTTGCTTGCCCAGTTTTTCATCTTGTCGTTAACAGAACCATACATAGCATTCATCTTTGTATCGTTGTCAACTTTGCTCAGGCTCCAACCGATCTGGTAGTTACATGGAATTACAATTGCATGCTGGAGCATATATGCTTCTGCTTTTGCATATGCTGCATAACGTGCATCCAGATCCTCAGTGATAGCGTTTGCTTCATCTACCATCTTGGTGAATTCTTTGTAAGTATCGAGCAGAGCTTTTGTTGCTTCTGTTTCTTCTACTTCGTTGATGTAAGAATACTGATCAGAATAGTAAGCATTGTCTTCGCCGTAAGTCATCTGACCGAGGTAGTTCTGTGGGTCAGCGTAGTCAGCACCCCAACCGTTGTTGGTGATAGAATGCAGGTGTGGGATAATTACTTCGTTACGAACACTCTGAATGTATGTCTTGATGTTGAGTTTTACATAGTCATCGCCGAGGCAGTCAGAGAACATCTGTGCAACAACGTTTGCGCTGTCCAGAGCAGTCTGGCTGGATGCCTGGATGTAGTAGTCAACTTCAACTGGGAAGGTAACGCCCTGAGCAGTCAGCTCTTCAATTGCCTGCTGTTTGTACTGTTCTGCTTTTTCAGCATCCAGTCTGATTGGGGTAGTACCGTTTTCATCAGTCATGCCCATTTCTTTTCTTACCAGATCGGTGTAGTCTGTACCATCAGAGGTATAAACCAGACCTTTCATGGTGTAGAAGTTGTTTTCACAGCTCATTGGGTCGATTGCGTTTACACGTTTCCAGTAGTTTGTGAAGTCCAGACCATAGTACCAGGACAGACGGAATGCTTCGTTTGCAACTGCAGTATTCCAGTTTGTATCTGGTGTGCCATCTTCTTTCATCTTGTTGTAGTTGAAGATGTACTGATAAGAGTATTTAGATGGAACATCTGGAACCAGATAATCATGGAATTTGTTGTTAGGGTCTTTTGCAATTGTATTCAGCTGAGCTTCACCAAGCTGTACATAGTCAACGTCGCCAGTTTCATACAGCTGGTATGCAACGTCGTTGGACTCTACCATCTTAACAGTAACGGTATCGAACAGTTTTGCTTCAGTATCCCAGTACATTGGGTTTTTGGTGAAGATCTTTTCGTTACCCTGAATGTAAGAGGTCATGGTGTAGCAACCATTGTACCACATATTTTCGTTGTTCATGGAACGAACAGCGTCAGGACCGCCCAGCTCATCTACCATTGCCTGAGACATTGGGTACAGACAAACATAGGAAGCCAGAGAATCGAAGTATGGTTTTTCGGTGATGCAGTGGTAGATTACAGTGTAATCATCTGGAGTTTCCAGACCAACCATTTCACGGAATTTAGAACCTTCGCCTGCTGTCAGAGCTTTTGCTTCTTCTTCAGACAGGGTCTTGGTGTATTCATAATATTCGGATGCGCCTTTGATCATTTCGATTGGCATGGTTGTATTGGAAGAGTCATTTTTGTAGAAGTTCAGAACCCACTCCAGACCAGTTGCGAAGTCCTGTGCATTACAATCTGCTTTTTCCTGACCGTTCATGTCAACCCATTTTACACCTTCACGGAGTTTGAAGGTCCAGGTCAGACCGCCGTCTTCTGTACCCCATTCTTCTGCGATACATGGAACGAGCTCACCTTTTGTGTCAGATTCCAGCAGACCATCAACCAGGTTTGTCAGGTTTTCAGTGTCTTCCAGTCTCTGGCTGTAGAGGATGTTAAAAGTTTCCAATTCTCTGGAAGCAACTCTTGGAATGATTAAATCTTTAACTTCATTCTCGCTGCTTGCGCTGGTTGCATCACCGTTCTCGCTTGTGCCGTTGGAACTACCAGATCCACCGCATCCACTCAGTACAAGAGATGCTGCCATAGCCAAAGCCAGCAGTTTGGATACTGTCTTCTTCATAATTTGCCTCCTTAAGCAATCGTGTAAAGTGTTCAAAAGCAGTTATCTTGTCCACTTTACTTGTTTAAAATAATATATCGGCACAGAATTTGGTCATTTTGTTACCTGCACCGAGTCAACGTGATACAATATAGCATATCATTTTTCCATTGTCAACATTCTAGCTTTTTCGCATCTGCCTTTTACATTTTATTTGTACGTATTGTATATTTTATTTTGCAAAACTTGTTCAATGCTTAAAATAGGTTACCTTTTTAACAATCTTTCTCACTCTTGATACAAAAATATAATATTTCTTTGTTTGTTTTAGCAATTTCAATTGCTAAAGTGGGCTTTTAAATTTTCATTTTCCTGCATAAAATACTTTCTGTATAATCAAAAAAGGGACGTATAAAACGTCCCTTTTTTTGATTATTTTTAATTGTTTCTACTTGTTATACTCCTCAACGATTGCATTCATTTCTTCGGTTGTATAACCATTAGAATTGGTTTCCCAATTCTTCATCTTTTCGTTCTGAGCACCAAACATTGCGTTCATCTTGCTGTAAACGTTAATCTTTGTCAGACACCATGGAACATTGTAGTAAGCAGGAATTACGAGACCATGCTGGATCATGTAAGCTTCTGCTTTTGCATATGCTGCATAACGTGCATCCAGATCATCATAAATCTTGTTTGCTTCTTCTACCATCTTGGTAAATTCTTTATAGGTATCCAACAGATCTTTTGTTGCTTCTGTTTCTTCTACATCCTTAACATAGTTGTAGTCCTGTACATAGAATGCATTGTCATATCCGTACATTTCCTGACCGAGGTAGTTCTGTGGGTCACCATAGTCAGCGCCCCAACCACGGATTGTGATGGAGTGGAGTTTTGGATCGAATACTTCAGTACGTTCACTGGAAACATATGTTTTAATATTCAGTTTAACGTAGTCATCGCCCAGGCTGTTGGATAATGCCTGACCAAATACAGTTGCACTGTCCAGAGCGGTCTGGTTGCTTGCTGCAATGTAGTAATCAACTTCAACTGGGAAGGTTACGCCCAGAGCAGTCAGTTCCTCAATTGCCTGCTGTTTGTACTGTTCTGCCTTTTCAGCATCCAGTCTAACCTGTTTTTCACCATTCAGTTCTGGCAGACCCAGTTCCTGATGAACCAGTTCGGTATAATCGGTACCATCAGAAGTGTAAACAAGACCCTTCATGGTGAAGTAGTTGTTTTCACAGCTCATTGGATTGATGGTGTTAAATCTCTTGTAGTATTCACTGAGATCCAGACCATAGTACCAAGACAGACGGAATGCTTCGTTAGCAATTGCGGTGTTCCAGTTGGTATCTACAGAACCATCTTCTTTTCTCTTATCAAAGTTAAAGTGGATCTGGTAGGAATACTTGTCGGCAGGTCTTTCAACCAGCTGATCGTAATATGGATTATTTTCATCACCGCTGATAGTCTTCAGGTTACTTTCTGTCAGGTCTACATAATCCAATTCACCAGACTGATACAGCTGGAATGCTACGTCGTTGGATTCTACCATCTTAACGGTAACGGTATCAAACAACTGTGCATCTTCATCCCAGTAAGTTGGGTTCTTGGTGAAGATCTTTTCATTGTTCTGAACATATGTAGTCATGGTATAGCAGCCATTGTACCACATATTTTCGTTGTTCATTCCTCTAACACCATCTACACCCAGTTCATCAACCATTGCCTGAGACATTGGATACAGACATGCATAGGTTGCAACAGTATCAAAGTATGGTTTTGGTTCGATACAATGATAAATCAGGGTATAATCGTCAGGAATTTCTACACCAACCATTTCCATGAATTTGGAGCCTTCGCCTGCTGTTAATGCATAAGCTTCTTCTTTGGATAATGTCTTGGTATATTCGTAGTATTCGGATGCGCCTTCAATCATTTCGATTGGCATGGAAGTGTTTGCAGAGTCGTTTTTATGGAAGTTCAGTACCCATTCCAGACCGGTTGCAAAATCCCAAGCAGTAACATTTGCTTTCTCTTCGCCGTTAACATCTACCCATTTCGAGTTGTCACGAAGATTAAATGTCCATGTTTTACCGCCGTCTTCTGTTCCCCATTCTTCTGCAATACATGGAGCAAGTTCACCATGTGGATCCAGTTCCAGCAATGGGTCTACCAGGTTACAAAGATTTTCAAAGTCAGAAGCCATCTGGCTGTAAAGAACGTTAAAGGTCTGCAGCTCTCTGGTTGACAGTCTTGGAATAACCAGATCTTTAATTTCGTTTGCAGAACTTTCTTCTCCCGTTTCTGTCTCTGTACCTGTTTCCGACTCAGCTTTTTCTGAGTTTGTATCTGTCGCGTTGTTGCTTGTTCCCACATCAGCGCTTCCACAACCGCTCAGTACCAGCGATCCCATTAACGCTAAAGCTAACAACCTAGATACCATCTTTTTCATAGAGTTTTCCTCCTCTTGCCCCTGATTTTTAAACGACAACTATCTTTGTGGGGCGTACAATTTGCCGTTGGTATAAGGTTACCATATGTGCTTTCATTCGTCAATAATTATTCCTGATTTTTATAAATATTGTTAAATATTTATGTAATATATGTGCATAAATTGCAAAAAGAAAGAGAAGCATCTAAATGCTTCTCTTTCCTTAAAATGTAAAATTATGCAGCGTGGTAAGCTTCTGCGATTGCTTCCATCTCTTCTGTTGTGTAGCCTTCAGAATTGGTTTCCCAGTTCTTCATCTTACCGTTTACACAACCATACATTGCATTAATCTTGCTGTATGGATTAACCTTGGTCAGACACCAGCCAACATCGTAATAGTGTGGGAAGCACAGTGCATGCTGAATCATATAAGCTTCTGCTTTTGCAAATGCTTTATAACGTGCATCCAGATCATCGTTGATAGCGCTTGCTTCGTCAACCAATCTGGTGAATTCTTTATAGGTATCCAGCAGGTTCTTGGTTGCTTCAGTTTCTACTACATCATCGATGTAAGAATACTGTCTGGAGTAGAACGCATTATCGTTGCCCATTACTTCCTGAGACATGTAGTTCTGTGGGTCACCGTAGTCAGCACCCCAACCATTAACTACCATGGAATGTTTCTTAGCATTGTAAACTTCCTGAGTGGAGCTCTGTACATAGGTCAGAATGTTCAGTTTAACAAAGTCATCGCCCAGACAATCAGAGAAGGTCTGTTTCAGAACGTTTGCGCTATCCAGCATATTCTGGTTGCTGCCCTGGATATAGTAGTCAATTTCAACAGGGAAAGTAACGCCCAGAGCGGTCAGTTCTTCCATTGCCTGCTGTTTATACTGTTCTGCTTTTTCTTTATCCAGTCTTACTGGAGTTTCGCCGTTGTTCTCTGGCAGACCAAGTTCCTGACGAACCAGTTCTGTATAGTCAGTACCATCGGAGGTATAGCAGAGACCTTTCATGGTGTAAGCATTGTTTTCACAGCTCATTGGATTGATAGCATTGGTTCTCTTCCACTGTGGTCTCAGATCCAAACCATAGTACCAGGACAGACGGAATGCTTCATTTGCTACAGCCAGGTTCCAGTTGGTGTCTGGTGTGCCATCTTCATTCATCTTGTCAAAGTTGAAATGAATCTGCCAAGAATATTTAGTTGGCATCTTTTCTACCATATAGTTGTAGAATGGGTCATTTTCATTATTACGGATTGTGCTGATATTGCTTTCGCTCAAAGCTACTTCATCAATTTCACCATTCTGGTACAGCTGGAATGCTACGTCGTTAGATTCTACCATCTTTGTGGTAACGGTATCAAACAGTTTGCACTCAGTATCCCAATAGGTTGGGTTCTTAGTAAATACTTTTTCGTTGTTCTGAACGTATGTAGTCATGGTGTATGGACCATTATACCACATTGTAGTGTTGTCCATTGCACGAACACCATCAGCGCCGCCCAGTTCATCAACCATTGCCTGAGACATTGGGAACAGACAAGCATAGGTTGCTACCGAGTCAAAGTATGGTTTTGGATCGGTACAATGATAGATTACAGTGTAATCATCTGGAATTTCCATACCAACCATTTCAAGGAATTTGGAGCCTTCCCCTGCGGTAAGAGCTTTTCCTTCTTCTTCGGTCAAAGTCTTGGTATATTCATAATACTCAGATGCACCTTCGATCATTTCGATTGGCATCGAGGTATTAACGGAGTTATTTTTATGGAAGTTGAGTACCCATTCCAGACCGGTTGCAAAATCCTGAGCAGTACAGTCTGCTTTTTCCTGAGCATTCATGTCAACCCATTTTACGCCTTCACGGAGCTTAAAGGTCCAGGTCAGACCACCGTCTTCTGTGCCCCATTCTTTTGCAATTCCAGGAACCAGTTTACCATGAGCATCTGCTTCAAGAAGACCGTCTACCGCATTACAAAGGACATCAAATTCCTTCTGGCTCTGGCTGCCCAAAATATTAAAGGTCTCCATTTCGTTTACGCCCAGCTGAGAAATTACGAGGTCTTTGATTTCATTTTCGGACGAAGCAGTTTCTGTGGATTCTGCCTGTTCCTGTCCTGTAGTCTCTCCTTCACCGTTTGGCTCATTGCTTGTTTCATTTGTTGTACCGGTCGATCCACAACCACTCAACACGAGCATGCTCGCTAAAAGCAATGCCAAACCTCTTGATATCGTCTTCTTCATAAATTAAGCCTCCCTCTACGGTGCTTTTTTGTTGGTACGATCAGATTGTACCATAGTCCAGGGTCTCATCCTTGCTACTAAAAAACAAATGCTGCATCTTCATGAGGCCCTTTCTCAATGCAGCAATTATGTTTTTTTTATATTAACACACTTTTTTCACATTGTCAACATTATTTACTATATTTATGATATCACATTAAAAAATTATATGTAATATATACAATATTCCATAAAAACTATAAGAATGACATAAAAAAACAGGATCAATGAATGATCCTGTTTTTTTATGTTAAGCGTTTGCTTCTGTATATGCTTTAACCTGTTCTGCTACACCTTTACTTTCGGAAGTATAGCCGTCCATATTGGTTTCCCAATTCTTCATCTTGTCATCCTGAATACCGAACATTGCACGCATCTTGCTGTCATTATCAACTTTGCTCAGTGCCCAGCCAATACCATAGTTACATGGCAGAACCAGAACATGATCCAGCAGATATGCTTCTGCTTTTGCGTATGCTTTGTAACGTTCATCCAGGTTATCGGTGATCTTATCTGCTTCTTCTACCATCTTGGTGTATTCTTTGTAGGTATCCAGCAGAGCTTTGTTTTCTGGAGTTTCCTCTGTTACTTCATTGATATAGGAGTAATGTGCAGAATAATAAGCATTTTCTGGTCCATACATTTCCTGACCGAGGTAGTTCTGTGGGTCACCATAGTCAGCGCCCCAACCGTTCAGTACGAAGGAATGCAGATGTGGATTTACAACTTCCTGGTTTACACTCTTAATGTAGGTCTTGATGTTGAGTTTAACAAAATCATCGCCCAAACCATCGGAAATGCACTGTGCCAGTACGTTTGCGCTGTCCAAAGCTGTCTGGCTGGATGCCATGATATAGTAATCAGCTTCAACCGGGAAGGTAACACCCAGAGCAGTCAGTTCTTCCATTGCCTGTTTCTTATACTCTTCTGCTTTTGCAGCATCTACTCGAACAGGTGTTTCGCCGTTAGATTCTGCAAGGCCAAGTTCCTGTCTTACCAGTTCGGTATATTCTGTACCGTCAGAGGTATAAACCAGACCCTTCATGGTGTAGAAGTTGTTTTCGCAAACCATTGGGTTGATCGCATTGGATCTCTTGAAGTAATCGCTCAGATCCAGTCCGTAATACCAAGCTTTACGGAATGCTTCGTTTGCGATAGCGGTGTTCCAGTTGGTATCTGTTTCTCCATCTTCTGTCTTCTTATTGTAGTTGAAATGGAACTGATAAGAATATTTAGATGGGATATCTGGAACCAGGTAATTATAGAATTTGTGGTTAGGATCTTTTGCAATGGTAGTTACCTGTGCTTCACCCAGCTGAACGTAATCAAGTTCTCCACTTTCATACAGCTGATATGCAACGTCGTTGGATTCTACCATCTTTACAGTAACAGTATCAAAGCGTTCACACTCTGTATCCCAGTACATTGGGTTTTTGGTGAATACCTTTTCATTACCCTGCAGGTAAGAAGTCATGGTGTAAGCACCGTTGTACCACATGTTTTCATTGTTCATGGATTTAACACCATCAGGACCGCCCAGTTCATCAACCATTGCCTGAGACAGTGGGTACAATGCAACATATGCTGCCAGAGAATCAAAATATGGTTTTTCAGCAAGGCAGTGATAAACAACAGTATAATCATCCGGTGTTTCCAGACCAACCATTTCACGGAATTTGGAACCTTCACCTGCTGTCAGAGCTTTTGCTTCTTCTGCGCTCAAAGTCTTGGTGTAATCATAGTATTCCTGTGCACCTTCGATCATTTCAACCGGCATAGAAATGTTGGAAGAGTCGTTCTTGTGGAAGTTAAGTACCCATTCCAGACCAGTTGCAAAGTCCTGAGCAGTACAATCTGCTTTTTCCTGAGCATTTACATCAACCCATTTTACACCTTCGCGAAGTTTGAAAGTCCAGGTCAAACCGTTATCCTCTGTGCCCCATTCTTCTGCGATACATGGAACTAACTGACCTTTCTGGTCAACTTCCAGCAAACCATCCACAAGGCTGGTCAAGTTTTCGTTGTCTTCCTGTCTCTGTGCGTACAGAACGTTGAAAGTTTCCAGCTCACGGCTTGCCTGTCTTGGAATTACCAGATCTTTGATCTCATTTTTAGCACTTTCTTGGTCACCACTTTCGCCTTCTGTGCTAGAACCACCATTTGATGTTCCACCACATCCGCTCAATACCAACATTGCTGCAAGGGCTAATGCCATTGCTCTTGTTACTGTCTTTCTCATCGTTAATAATAGCCTCCTTACGGCTTTTTGTTATACTCTCACCTTTTTGAAGGCTGCATGTCGGGCCCTTTTGTGCAGCTTTTCTGTTCGTTACGATATTAACACACATGTTTTGACAAGTCAATATTCCCACATCAAAGTTTATGAAATGATATCACAAAGCATCATTATTTTTGTACAATCTGGTCTTTAGCGTGATAAACAAAAAAACAGGACCATAAATGGTCCTGTTTTCTATGTTTTGTACAATTATTTAGCGGAATATGCAGCAATCTGATCAGCTACACCCTTGTCTTCGGAGGTATAACCGTTGACATTAGTCTCCCAGTTTTTCATCTTGTTATTCTGGATACCGAACATTGCGTTCATCTTACTGTCATTGTCAACCTTACCAAGTGCCCAACCAATGCCATAGTTACATGGCAGAACCAGAACATGATCCAGCATATAAGCTTCTGCTTTTGCGTATGCTGCATAACGTGCATCCAGATCATCTGTGATTTCGTTTGCTTCTTCTACCATCTTGGTGTATTCCTTGTAAGTATTGATCAGCTGTTGATTTGCTTCTGTTTCTGCTGTTACTTCATTGATGAAGGAATAGTTTGCAGAATAATCTGCGTTGTCATAACCATACAGTTCCTGACCAAGGAAGTTCTGTGGGTCACCATAGTCAGCACCCCAACCGTTGAGAACGAAGGACTGGAGATGTGGATTCAAAACTTCCTGACGCAGGCTCTTGATATAGGTCTTGATGTTGAGTTTAACAAAGTCGTCGCCCAAACCATCGGAGAAGCACTGTTTCAGAACGGTTGCGCTATCCAGAGCGGTCTGGTTGGAAGCGATAATGTAATAATCTACTTCCACTGGGAAGGTTACGCCCAGAGCAGACAGTTCTTCCATTGCCTGTTTTTTGTATTCCGCTGTTTTTTCAGCATCAATACGAACCGGTGTTTCACCATTCTCTTCTGCAAGACCCAGTTCTTTTCTTACCAGTTCAACATAATCAGTACCATCAGAGGTATAGCACAGACCTTTCATGGTGTAGAAGTTGTTTTCACAAACCATTGGGTCAATTGCATTGGTACGTTTAAAGTAATTGGTCAAATCCAATCCATGATACCAAGTCTTACGGAATGCTTCATTTGCAATTGCGTTGTTCCAGTTGGTATCTGGAGTTCCATCTTCTTTGTTCTTGTTGTAGTTAAAGTGGAACTGATAAGAATGTTTGGATGGAACATCCGGAATCATATACTGATAAAGTGGATCATCCGGATTGTTTGCAATTGTATTGATTCGTGCTTCACCCAGAGCAACATAGTCTACCTCTCCGCTTTCATACAGCTGGAAGCTGATATCACCGGATTCAACCATCTTGTAGGTAACAGTATCAAACAATTTTGCTTCAGTATCCCAGTAAAGAGGATTCTTGGTGAAGATCTTTTCGTTGCCCTGCAGATAGGATGTCATGGTATAGCATCCATTGTACCACATGGTCTCATTGTTGATTGCTTTATAGTTTTCAACGCCCATCTCATCAATCAATGCCTGTGGTGCTGGATACAAACAGTTATAGGTTCCCAGAGAATCGAAATATGGCTTTGGTGCCAGGCAATGGTAAACAACGGTATAATCATCCGGTGTTTCAAATCCAACCATTTCACGGAATTTGGAACCTTCTCCCGCATTCAGTGCATACGCTTCTTCTGCGGACAGGGTCTTGGTATATTCATAATACTCTTTTGCACCTTTAATCATTTCCAGTGGCATCGAAGTATTGGTGGAATCATTTTTATGGAAGTTGAGTACCCATTCCAGACCGGTTGCAAAGTCCTGTGCATTACAATCTGCCTTTTCCTGACCGTTTACATCGACCCATTTTACACCTTCGCGAAGTTTAAAGGTCCAGGTCAGACCGCCATCTTCAGTACCCCACTCTTTTGCAATTGCAGGAACCAGTTTACCTTTTGTATCAACCTCCAACAGACCATCAACCAGGTTTGTCAGGTTTTCACTATCCTCTTGTCTCTGTGCATACAGGATGTTGAAGGTTTCCAGTTCACGGCTAACTGCCATCGGAATTACCAGATCTTTGATCTCATTTTCCGAAGATGCTTCTTCCTTCTGCTCTGTTCCGCCAGCTTCTCCGGAAGTAGTATTCTCTTCTCCGGTTTCCTGAGAGCCGCCACAGCCAGTCAGTGTCAACATACTTGCCAGAAGCAATGCCATTACTCTTGATACTGTCTTTTTCATTTTTATCCCCCTCTGCAAATTTTATACTGTTATAATTTTAACACAGTATTATTTGCTTTAAATAAAAATATCGCTGCATTTTTCATATCATTATATTTTTTGCAGCATATTTTGTCCTCTATGATATTATCATACATTTTTCGTAAAGTCAACAATATTTATAAAAATTATTGTTTTATATTAAAAAAAATGTATATTTTGTGTAAAGCGCAACAAAAAAACAGAGCTGTTTTACAGCTCTGTTTTTTTGTTTTATTTATTTACCTAGAGATTCTGTATATGCCTTAACGACGTCTGCAACACCTTTATCTTCCGAGGTATAGCCGCTTGCCTTAGTATTCCAGTTCTTCATCTTATCATTTACAGAACCGAACATAGCCATAATCTTGCTGTCATTGTCAACTTTAGTCAGAGACCAACCAACCTGATAGTTATATGGGATTACCAGTGCATGGTCGATCATATAAGCTTCAGCTTTTGCGTATGCTGCATAACGTGCATCCAGATCATCTGTAATCTTGTCTGCTTCTTCTACCATCTTGGTGTATTCTTTGTAGGTGTCCAATAACGCTTTTGTAGCTGGAGTTTCTTCTACTTCATTGATGTAAGAATACTGAGAAGAGTAGAGTGCATTTGGATAGTTATAGAGTTCCTGACCGAGGTAGTTCTGTGGATCACCGTAGTCTGCGCCCCAACCATTCAATGCAAACGAATGCAGATGTGGTACATAAACTTCCTGTGTACCGCTCTTAATATAAGTCTTGATGTTCATCTTAACATAATCTTCACCAAGGCTATCTTTGAAGCACTGTGCCAGTACGTTTGCAGAGTCCAAAGCTGTCTGGCTGGATGCCATAATGTAATGGTCAACTTCTACTGGGAAGGTTACGCCCAGAGCAGTCAGTTCTTCAATTGCCTGTTTCTTATATTCTTCTGCTTTTGCTGCATCCAGTCTTGCTGGAGTCTCCCCGTTTTCTTCTGGCAGACCAAGTTCTTTTCTTACCAGTTCAACATAATCAGTGCCATCAGAAGTGTAGCACAGACCCTTCATGGTGTAGAAGTTGTTTTCACAGCTCATTGGATCGATAGTATTGGATCTCTTCCAGTAGTTAGTCAGATCCAAACCATAGTACCAGGACTTACGGAATGCTTCATTTGCTACTGCAGTATTCCAGTTAGTATCTAATGTGCCGTCTTCATTCTTCTTGTTGAAATTGATATGGAACTGATAAGAGAATTTGGATGGAGTTGCTGGAACCAGATAGTCATAGAATTCATGATCTGGATTGGATACGATTGTGCTAAGCTGAGCTTCTGTCAGACCAGTGGAATCAACCTCACCTGTCTGATACAGCTGGAATGCAACTTCTGTAGATTCAACCATTTTATATGTAACGGTATCAAACAGTTTGCATTCGGTATCCCAATACATTGGATTTTTGGTATAAATTTTTTCGTTACCTTGCAGGTAAGATGTCATGGTATAACATCCGTTGTACCACATATTTTCGTTATTCATTGCCTTAAATTCATCTGGTCCACCCAGTTCATCAATCAAGGCTTGTGGAGCTGGATACAAAGAAACATATGCACCCAAAGAATCGAAGTATGGTTTCTGTGTAATGCAATGGTAAACAACAGTATAATCATCCGGTGTTTCAAATCCAACCATTTCACGGAACTTAGAGCCTTCACCTGCTGTCAGAGCATAAGCTTCTTCTTTAGACAGGCTCTTTGTATATTCATAGTATTCCTGAGCGCCTTTGATCATTTCCATTGGCATAGAAGTATTGTTGGAGTCGTTTTTATGGAAGTTCAGTACCCATTCCAGACCGGTTGCAAAATCCTGTGCATTACAGTCTGCCTTTTCCTGACCATTTACATCGACCCATTTTACACCTTCACGGAGTTTGAATGTCCAAGTCAAACCGCCATCTTCGGTACCCCATTCTTCTGCAATTGCAGGAACCAGTTTACCTTCATGGTCAGCTTCCAGCAGTCCATCTACCAAGTTAGTCAGGTTTTCAAAATCCTCAGCTCTCTGGCTGTACAACCAGTTAAATGTTTCGAGCTCACGGCTTGCAAGGATTGGCAAAACCAGATCTTTAATTTCTTCGTCGGAACCTGCTTCTGCAGTAGCTTCGCCTTCTGTAGAAGTAGTATTGCCTTCTGTGCTTGTTCCTTCTTCGGTGCTGGTAGATCCGCCAGTACCGCCACAACCACTCAAAACAAGAGAAGCTGTCATTGCGATAGCAAGCAGTCTGGATAATGTCTTTTTCATATTCTTCCTCCTTTACAACCTGTAAACGGTTGAACTATAGGCTCCATAATAAAAACTCATCGCTATAACATTGTACTATATTTTTCGGAGCCTTTGTACAATGTTAACGACTGGTTCAAATATAACACATTATTTTCAGGCTGTCAATAATATATACTATTTTTATTAACAAACTATTCTTTTTTGTGTGAAACATGTTATAAATCACCAAAAAAAAAGCAGGAGATACAATCTCCTGCTTTTCTTTTTATTGAAGTTTCTTACTTCTCTGCTTCATATGCTGCTTTAATGGCTTCCATTTCTTCGGTTGTATAACCGTCTGCGTTGGTTTCCCAGTTCTTCATCTTGTCGTTCTGGCAGCCATATACAGCGTACATCTTGCTGTATGGATTGATCTTGGTAAGAACCCAACCAGTTCCATAGTACTGTGGAACTACCAGTGCGTGCTGAATCATGTATGCTTCTGCTTCTGCAAATGCTTCATAACGTGCATCGGTATCATCAACGATAGCATCTGCTTCTTCGATCAATCTTGTGAATTCTTTGTAAGTATCCAGCAGAACTTTGGTGTTTTCATTTTCTTCCACAGAATTGATGTTGGTATATTTTGCGGAATAGTAAGCGTTGTCATATCCATATGCTTCCTGAATCAGGTAGTTCTGTGGATCGCCGTAGTCAGCGCCCCAGCCTGCGCCAGCAGAAATGGAATGGAGTTTTGGAGTATAAACTTCGTTTGTGCTGCTCTGGATGTATGTCTTAATGTTCAGTTTAACATAATCATCACCCAAGCTATTGGAGAAGCACTGTGCCAATACGTTTGCAGAGTCAAGAGCAACCTGGTTGCTTGCGGATACATAGTAGTCAACTTCTACTGGGAAGGTAACGCCAGCAGCGGTCAGCTCTTCAATTGCCTGCTGTTTGTACTGTGCTGCTTTGTCTGCATCCAGTCTTACAATGGACTCACCATTTGCATCCGGCAGACCCAGTTTATCTCTAACCAGTTCTGTGTAGTCTGTACCATCGCTGGTATAGCAGAGACCCTTCATGCTGTAAAATTCATTTTCACAGTTTAATGGATCAATTGGGTCAGTTCTCTTGTAATGATCTTTCAGATCCAGACCGTAGTACCAGGACAGACGGAATGCTTCATTTGCAGCTGCGGTATTCCAGTTAGTATCTGGTGTGCCGTCTTCTTTGCGTTTATCATAGTTGAAACGAATCTGGTAAGAATAGATATCCGATGGTTTGGAAACCAGCTGATCATGGAATTCATTATCTTCGTTTCCATTGATGGTAGCCAGGTTGCTTTCGGTCAAGTCGATGTAATCTGCTTCACCGGTCTGATACAGCTGATAACCTACATCGTTGGACTCGATCATCTTAATTGTAACGGTATCAAAGAGTTTGCAGTCTTTGTCCCAGTAAGCTGGGTTCTTGGTAAATACTTTTTCGTTGCCCTGAACATAAGAGGTCATCAGGTAGCAGCCGTTGTACCACATGGTCTCATTGTTCATAGCTTTTACACCATCAGGACCGCCCAGCTCATCGATCATTGCCTGAGATCTTGGATACATACCAGCCCAGGTTGCCAGAGAGTCAAAGTATGGTTTGTTGCCTGTACAGGTATAAACAATTGTGTTTGCGTCTGGTGTCTTAATTCCAACCATTTCCTGGAATTTAGAACCTTCGCTTGCATCCAGTGCATAAGCCTCTTCTTTGGTCAGGCTCTTGGTGTATTCATAATATTCTTTTGCACCAGCAATCAGCTCGATTGGCTGTGCAGTATGTGCTGCATCGTTTTTGTAGTAGTTGAGTACCCACTCCATACCGGTTGCAAAGTCGTAAGATGTAACGTCTGCTTTTTCATTTGCATTGACGTCAACCCATTTTACGCCTTCACGAATGTGGAATGTCCAGTTCAGACCATCATCTTCTGTGCCCCACTCATCTGCAATACATGGAACCAGTTTACCATGTGTATCAACTTCCAGCAGTGGATCCTGCATGTTGGTCAGGTTTTCCAGATCAAAAAAGTTCTGGCTGTACAGAATATCGAATGTCTGCATTTCTCTGGTAGCCAATCTTGGAATTACCAGATCTTTGATTTCATTCTCATTTTCTTCTGCCTGGCTTTCTGTTCCAGCACTGTTTTCATCTGTCTGATTGTCTGCTGTTTCGCTGCTGCCGCTACCGCCGCAACCACTCAACACCAGAGATGCTGTCAATGCCAAAGCCAGCAATTTGGATATTGTTTTCTTCATAATTGCTCCTCCTTCGGACTTGGTGTCTTTTTTAAGTCACCTAAAAACGATTCCATAAAATGTATCGCTTTTACTTTACTTTTTTATAATAGCAACCTTAGCCCCTGTTGTCAATAATATCTAATTATTTTCATTATTTTCTTCGTTTTTTATGTTTAATATCTTGCATATTGCTAATTTTTTTAGATAATATATAGATTTTCAATCATTTTTTTAAGCATTATGGTGCTATTATTTCATTCACTTTGAGTAGTGAGTACTTTTGTTTTTTGCTATATTAAAAGTGAGAGGAAATTCCTCTCACTTTTAATATATAATAGTTACTTTATTTTATGCTTCACGGTTATCATGTTTTTCCTTGATTTCCTGCATTTCTTCACTGGTATAACCATTTGCATTGGTTTCCCAGTTCTTCATCTTGGAATTCTGGATACCGTACATTGCTTTCATCTTGCTGTATGGATTAATCTTGGAAAGAGTCCAGCCGATGTTATAGTAGTTTGGCATAGTCAGAACATGGTCGATCAGATAAGCCTCTGCTTTTGCAAATGCTTCATAACGTGCATCCAGATCATCACAGATCTTGTTTGCTTCTTCAACCATTGCAGTGTACTCTTTATATTCATCCAGCAGCACTTTGGTTGCTTCTGTTTCTTCTACATCATTGATGTTAGAAAGAGTTCTGGTATAGTAAGCATAATCGTTTCCATAGGTTTCCTGACCCAGATAGTTCTGTGGGTCACCGTAGTCAGCACCCCAACCGGAGATGTTGATTGACTGGAGTTTTGGCTCATAAACTTCTTTGGAAGCACTGGAGATATAGGTCTTAATATTGAGTGTTACATAGTCTTCTCCCAAGCTGTCAGCCAGTGCCTGTTTGAGTACGTTTGCGCTGTCCAGAGCTGCTTGGTTGCTTGCTGCGATATAATAATCAACACCAACTGGGAAGGTAACACCCAGAGCTGTCAGTTCTTCAATTGCCTGCTGTTTGTACTGTTCTGCCTTTTCTGCATCCAGACGTACCATTGTTTCGCCATTGCTTTCCGGCAAACCAAGTTCCTGTCTTACCAGGTCGGTATAATCTGTACCATCCGAGGTATAAAGCAGACCTGGCATGCTGTAGAACAGGTTTTCACAGCTCATTGGATTTACTGCGTTGGTTCTGCTGTAATATGGAGTTAAATCCAGACCATAGTACCAGGATTTACGGAATGCTTCATTGGAAATTGCGGTGTTCCAGTTGGTATCAACAGAACCATCTTCGTTTCGTTTGTCATAGTTGAAGTGGAACTGATAGGAACGGAAATCCAATGGCCATTCGATCATCTGATCGTGATATGGATTGCTTTCATCACCGCTGATGGTCTTAACGTTACTTTCTGTCAGAGTTACTTCATCCAGTTCTCCGGACTGATACAGCTGATATGCCACATCGTTGGATTCTACCATTTTAATGGTAACTGTTTCAAAGCGGCTGCATTCTGTATCCCAGTAATGTGGATTCTTGGTAAATACCTTTTCATTACCCTGAATATAGGATGTCATGGTATAGCATCCGTTGTACCACATATTTTCGTTATTCATCGATTTGATACCGTCTACACCCAGTTCATCGATCAAGCCCTGAGAGATTGGATAGAGACAGGTGTATGCACCAACGGTATAGAAATATGGTTTTGCTTCGGTGCAATGATATACCAGTGTATTGCCGTCCACTACTTCGATTCCAACCATTTCTGCAAACTTGGAACCTTCTCCGGCATTCAGTGCATATGCTTCTTCCTGAGACAGGCCTTTGGTATATTCATAGTATTCTGCTGCACCCTCGATCATTTCCATTGGCATCGAAGTATTTGCAGAATCGTTCTTATGGAAGTTCAGAATCCACTCAAGTCCGGTCAGGAAATCCTGTGCAGTACAATCTGCCTTTTCTTCTCCATTTACATCAACCCATTTTACGCCATCACGAATCTTGAAGGTCCAGGTAAGGCCGCCATCTTCGGTGCCCCACTCCTCTGCCAGTGCAGGAACCAGTTCGCCATAGCTGTTTGCTTCCAGCAGACCATCCCAGAGATTGGTCAGATACTGTGTATCAGCCGATGTTTCAGAATTGAGAAGGTTAAAGGTTGCAAGTTCAGAGCTGGCAACTTTTGAGATAACCAAATCTGTAATTGCCTCTGCGCTTTCTTCTTTTTCCTCTGCCTGCGCTTCTTCATTTCCGGAAGCTTCTGTTTTACCAGAAGTATCTTCTTCCTTGTCAGATGAACCTGATGTTCCTCCACAGCCGCTTAAAACGAGGGAAGCTGTCAGTGCAAGTGCAAGCAACTTCGAGAATGATTTCTTCATGATGTTCCTCCTTACTGAATGTCCTCTATAAATTATAGTAAAATCCAAACACTGCGTTCGGTTTACTATCATTTCTTAATAATATGCATGAAAAATCCACATAATGTATAATATTTACTTTATTTTGCTTTATCATAGCAAAATCATCAGTCGATGTCAAGAATGCCGTTTTAATTTTTCTAATATTTATAAAATTTACTGTTCTAAAGCAGCAAACTGCTAAATATTGTTTTTTCGCTAACAATATATTCAGAAAATCTCGCAATAAAATCCACTTTTTATTGCGCTTTGCACTTTTTCATTTTATCTTATCAAAGTAAAACATAATTTACCAATTTCTTCCATAAATTTTGTATTTACTTTATTTTAAAAAAAGCTGCCGTAACATTACGGCAGCTTTTTTCTTTGTTAAAACTTGAATTGATTCAGTCCCAATTCCGCTACAAACTCGCGGTCCACAACCCCATCAATCAGGGTAATGACCATTTCGCAGGTTACACTGATCATCGCTCTTTTCAGGTGGCCTCCTACAACGGACCCATCCTTTCCAGCAGCGCTCATATGTAAATGGGAGTAGTACTCCCCGTTCATGGTATTGATCGTTCCGGTCAAAGATACGATCTCATGATCTCCTGTAAAATGATTTGGCAGATACTGCATCTTCTGGGTATCGAACAATCCCACCTCAAAGTCGTTGGTTGCTCCCAGAGCACTGACCTGAGCAAGTTTGATATTTTCCTTCAATGCAACTTGTTTTACCTGCTCCACGATTTCTTCGCCCTTGTCCATCCGGACAACAACCGTATTTCCAAATCGTTTGTACTCCATACCGATTCCTCCATTTTATGTTTCAAGCAATCCCCAGTCCTCTAACTGTAACTTGACCTGTTGTTTTAGATGCTGCGCATTTTCCTCATATGCCGGACAAAGGAAAAGATTCCATTCCATCTTTTTCTCTGCATTCTCATAAAGATGCACGCTTGCTGCAATCCGATCCTCTGGGTCAACTGCGAAATAAACCATCTCCGTTTTTCCGTTTAGTCCCAGCATTTGATCTTTCTGTTGATCGAGCCACCCAAAATAATCCTGTTCTATCCTGTCCCAGTCGATCTGCGGAAGGTCATCATCTTTTGCGAAACTATCACGGTAGGTAAGAATAGCGGCCTGCATTCCCTCTGTCGGAAGTACCAGCTGTATCCAGTCCATTATCGGCGCCTCCGGTTCTGTGCCCGTCTTACGCCTGCAGTGTTTACAACCGAGCCCGGAACTGCCTTATCCAGAAAAACGATGCCATCCAAATGGTCCAGTTCATGGCAAAAGCATTTTGCAAGGTCACCTTCTCCAGTCAAGGTAACTGGATTTCCATTCTCGTCCAACGCTTTTACTGTCACGCGGTTTGGACGGCGAGTTTGTGCCCAGCGATCCGGAAAACTCAGACAACCCTCTTCACAGAGCTGCTCCCCTTCCTGATCAATAATCTCAGGATTTACCAGCTTCAGTACACCGTTGCTTAATTCTCCCATGTCAATTACAACCAGGCGCTTTAAAATACCGACCTGTGGTGCTGCAATTGCAGCGCCGTTTGAGGTTGCATGCAGGGTATCCAGCATATCATTGAGGATTTGGCGGATCTTATTGTCCACTACTTCCACTTTTTTACAATGTTTTTTCAAAATTGGATCATCGTTGATCCGGATTGCTCTCAATGCCATGGTTTTCCTCCCTGTTTTGACCTACTCTCCAAATTCCTCATTTAAGCCATCTTCGATTTCCTGCATGGCTGCCAGTGTTCTGGATAACAGTTCATCCAGCTCCCAGCCCAGCATATCTGCACCCTGCTGAATGGTTTCGCGGGAGCAACCAGCAGCAAAGCGTTTATCCTTAAACTTTTTCTTTAAAGATTTTAACTCCATATCTTTGGTGCTTTTGGAAGGACGCATCAACGCTGCTGCACCAATCAGACCAGTAAGCTCATCGGTTGCAAACAATACCTTTTCCATCTGATGTTCCGGGCAGATGTCGCAGCACATTCCATAACCATGGCTGGCTGTTGCATGAATCACTTCATCTTCCAGACCTGCCTGTTTCATCAGTTCCTGACTCTTGATGCAGTGTTCTTCTGGATAAAGCTCAAAGTCCAGATCATGCAGAAGTCCCACAATACCCCAGAAATCTTCCTCTTCTCCATAGCCCAGTTCCCTTGCAAAGTAACGCATGGTGCCCTCTACGGTACGCGCATGTCTTAAATGGAATGGGTCCTTGTTATACTGTTTGAGCAGTTCATAAGCCTGCTGTTGTGTCATTGCTGTATGCATATCAGTTTCCTCCTTAAAGCAAATCCTGTTGGATTTTTTTCTATTATAGACCTTATCTTTTTTGGATGCAAGACAAAGAAGCAGCCGCTTTTCTACAAAGCTGCTGCTTCTTTGCTTTCCCACAAAATAGATTCTTATTTATACGACCGCCTGATGTGTTCTGTCACTGCTTACCAGTTTCCCACCTCTGACAAGCTCAATCAACGCGGTTGGTTTGAGCTTTTTGCCCACTGCTCGCAGGGCACTCTGTGCCAGAATTACAGTCGGGTCGATCATATCGTTATTCATCATGCCTAATCTCTCAAACAAAATCGGGAGCTCGGTACAACCCATAATAATTTTTTCTGCTCCCTGTTCCCACATTTCATCCAGGATTCCCTGTACTGGCAGGTTTTCGATTCCTGGCTTTCCTGCTTTGATGTAATCGTAAATCAATGACATCAGCAGTTTCTGATTTTTCTCAGATGGATACACCGTCTGGATCTCTTCATTTCTCAGAGCTTTTTCAAAAATACCGCTTTCTCTTGTTCCGTCAGTTGCCAGAACGCCTACTTTGGAAGTATTAATCCATTTCAAAAAAGCGGCTGTCTCATTGATCATGTTCAAGAACGGTGTTTCCAGATAAGGGATCATATCATCATAAAAATAATGTGCTGTGTTGCAGGACATTATCAGTACCTGTGCTCCCATTGCCTCCAGTCGTTTCGCGCTCTTGACTAGCTCTGGAACCGGGCTTTTTCCACCATGCAGAATTGCTGTGGTTCTATCTGGAATGTTTGTATTGCAGTCAACACAGATTCTGACATGTTCCTGGTCTGTGTCGGCATCGGTATATTCAATGATCTTCTGCATCAAATCGCAGGTTGCCAGTGGACCCATTCCACCGATAATTCCAATAACCGGATTCATTCTTCGTTGTCGCCCCCTTGTTTTAGCTTGACTTAAGTATAAATCCATTTTATAATAAAATCAAATATTTATATATTTATAAAAATCATAAATATTTATTTATGGAGTGTGAGCAGATGTTTCGTAATATGGAATATGTCTATGAGGTCTATAAGGAAAAAAGCTTTACCAAGGCTGCCAAAAATCTTTATGTCACCCAACCCTGTTTAAGTGCCTTGGTCAAAAAAACGGAGCAGAAACTGGGATTCCCTATTTTTAACCGCAACGCATCCCCTTTGCAGCTGACCGAATGTGGTGCAGAATATATCCGCTACATTGAAAAAATTATGACGCTGGAAAATGAGTTTGAAAACTATCTCAACGACGTGCGTGGATTAAAGACAGGACACCTCTCCATCGGCTCCAACAATGCCTTCTCTGCTCTGGTTCTTCCGCAGATTATCAGTGAATTTAACCGCCTCTATCCCGGTGTGGATGTAAAACTCAGCGAAGGAAACATCGCCTATCTGGAAGAAAAATTGTTTAAAGGAGATCTGGATCTTGTGCTGGACAACCATCCTATGGATGAAAGCATTTATCAGCGCGAGCTGTTCTGCTCAGAGCAGCTTTTGCTGGCTGTCCCTGTATCCGATCCTGTCTGCATCCAAAACCGTTCCTGTGCGCTCACACACACCGATATCCTAAGCAAAAAGCATATTGACCCTCTTACTCCATGCATCTCCATGGAAACGTTTCAGGATCACACCTTCATTGCCCTGCGCCACGGCAACGATACCCGTATCCAGCTGGATTCTCTCTGTGAGCAGGCAGGCTTTACCCCCAAAATTCAGCTGGAGGTTGACCAGCTCACCACCGCCTATAACATTGTCTGCAACAATATCGGCATTACGCTGGTCAGTGATACTCTGGTAACCCGAACCCCACCTGTATCCAATCTGGTATACTATAAAATCAATTCTGACCACACCAAGCGTTTTGCTTATTTTTATTATAAAAATTCTTCTTATGTCACTCTTGCCATGCGGGAATTCATAAAACTTGGAATTGATAATATCCAGCGATAAAACGATAAAAAAAGGACAGTACCAAACAGGTACTGTCCTTTTGATTTTAGTATTGTTATTTGTCCGAACGATCCTCGTAGTGAGTATGCAGCAGTTCATGAGCCAGATGGCTGTTTGGCTCTTTGAGGAATTCGCTGTACAGGGTCTGGATATCCGGATTCTTATGGGACTGACGCAGATTCATGTTCTTATCTACTTTGTACAGTCCATCCATACGATGCTCGCGGATTGCAGCTGTTGTTCTGAATGGCTGACCGCCGCCGCCTACGCAGCCGCCTGGACAGCACATAACTTCAATAAACTGATAGTCTGCTTCTCCTGCACGAATCTTATCCATCAGAACTCTTGCATTCTTCAGACCGTTTGTAATAGCAACCTTAACTGGTGTTCCATCCAGATCCAAAGTTGCTTCCTTGATGCCTTCATGACCTCTGCATGCAGTAAAGTCGAGGCTCTGTGGTTCTTTTCCGGTAACAACCTCGTATACGGTACGGATTGCAGCCTCCATTACACCGCCGGAAGTACCGAAGATTGCACCAGCACCGGAACCAAGTCCCAGCGGATGGTCAAATTCTTCCTCTGGCAGGAAGTTAAAGTCCAGTCCAGCCATACGGATCATCTTTGCAAGCTCACGGGTGGTCAGAACAACATCGACATCCTGATAGCCGGAAGAATTCATTTCCGGACGCTGACATTCATATTTCTTTGCGATACAAGGCATAATCGAAACAACAAACATCTTGTCACGTGGAATGCCCATCTTATCAGCATAGTAAGTTTTTGCGATTGCACCGAACATCTGCTGTGGGGATTTACAGGAAGAAACATGTGGAAGCAGATCAGGATAGGTCTTTTCCACAAAGTTGATCCAACCTGGGCTACAAGAGGTAATCATTGGCAGAGTACCGCCATTCTTCATACGGTCAAGCAGCTCGTAACCTTCCTCCATAATGGTCAGGTCAGCAGAGAAATCGGTATCGAATACTTTGTCAAAGCCCAGTCTGCGCAGAGCAGCAACCATCTTACCGGTTGCAATTGCGCCGCGCTCCATGCCAAATTCTTCACCGATTGCTACACGGACAGCCGGAGCGGTCTGAACAACAACAAATTTATCTTTATTGTCGATTGCATCCCAAACACGTTTGGTATCATCTTTTTCATACAGTGCACCAACTGGACATACTGCAACACACTGTCCGCAGTATACGCAAGGAGATTCGCTCAGTGGCTTCTCAAATGCGGTTGTGATCTTGAAGTCGGTGGAACGTCCGCTGTAACCGATTGCATTGGTTGTCTGAATTGCCTGACAAGCCTCTACACAACGACCGCAGCGAACACATTTTGTCATATCGCGAACCAGAGCTGGATTGCTCAGTTCTTTTGGAACCGGTTTCCAAACTGGATCAAAGATATTGCCGCGGATATTATATTCTGCTGCCAGAGTCTGAAGTTCACATTTGCCGTTTCTTTCACAATGCAGACAATCCTGTGGATGGTTTGCAAGCAGCAGCTCCAGAACGGTCTGACGAGCTTTTCTTACCTTTGGAGAATTGGTGGTGATGTCGCCTGCCTCATCAACCAGGTTATTGCAGGCAGTTTTCAGTCTTCTGCTGTGGCTGTCTTCTACCAGACATACACGACAGAATGCGCGGACTCCCAGGTCAGGATGGTGGCACAGGGATGGAATTTTAATACCGACTTTTCTTGCGGCTTCCATAATTGTGGTACCGGATGGCACGGTTACCGGAATACCGTCAATGTTAATTGTAACCATCTTATTTGGATCAATATGCATACTGGTCACCATACTTTCTGCTATTTAAACAAACCGGACAAATGCCGTTGATGTGTGCCTGGAATTCTTCACGTCTGTGTTTCAGACAGGAGTCAAGTGCGGTGGAAGCCGACTGACCCAGACCGCAGGAAGATGCGGTAGCCATAGTAAAGGACAGGCGTTCCAGACGCTCAAAATCTTTTTCTGTTGCAAGTCCTGTTGCAAATTTATGCAGGATCATGTACATCTGACGGTTACCTTCACGGCATGGAACACATTTACCACAGCTTTCATGGATAAAGAATTCCGATACTTTCTTCAGGTAATCAATGATGCATACAGTATCGTCCAGTACAACTACTGCACCGGAACCGATGCTCAGTCCCTGTTTTTTCAGGGAAGTGTGGTCATAACGGGTATCCAGCTGTTCTGGGAAACCGATTGGGCCAGACTGACCACCCAGATGATAGCATTTAAGCTCTTTACCATCCGGAATACCGCCGCCAAACTCAGGGTCAAAAATAATATCACGCAGAGTAACACCGCCAATCGGCACTTCGAAAGTACCTCTGCGATTTACGTTACCGGACAGACAGATCAACTTGGTACCGCCGGAATCTTCTACGCCCAGTTCCTGGAATGCTTTGCCGCCCATATTAATAATTTGAGGTACGCTTGCAAAGGATTCTACGTTGTTTACCAGAGTTGGCTGAGAATAGAGACCAACCTCTGCCAGATGCGGTGGTTTTACACGAGGACGACCGGTTTTTGCTTCAATGGAGTTGAGCAAACCGGAGTTTTCACCACAGATATAAGCACCAGCACCCGAAACAATATGTACGCGGAAGCTGAAGTAGGAACCCATGATGTTGTCGCCCAGATAGTTTGCTTTTACTGCATTGTCAATTGCAGCCTGGAACAGTTTCTGGATCTCACGGTACTCACCGCGGATATAAATATAACCATCATGCGAGTTAAAAACATAACCCGCAATTGCCATACCTTCGATGATGCTAAGCGGATCTTTTTCCAGCAAAACCTTATCTTTAAAGGTTCCCGGTTCACCTTCGTCGGCATTGCAGACAATGTATTTTGGATCTCCTTCAATTTCATAAAGCTGTTTCCACTTTTTGCCTGCCGGATAGGAAGCGCCGCCGCGTCCCAAAAGTTTTGCATCAATGATTTCATTGATGATCTCCATTGGAGCCATGCTCATTGCTTTTTTCAGAGCCGAAAAACCGCCGTTTGCGATATAGTCCGCCACAGAGTCAGGACGGATTTTGCCGCAGCGGGCTGTCAAAAGCTGTATTGTCTTAGACATATATGACATCCTTTCCTCAGCCCTTACTTACTGGGCGTTTTCTCTCAATTCTTTGAGGATTTTTCTGATGCGGTCCTCATTCAGGTTTCCATATACTTTATCGCCGATTTTGATAACCGGACCAATATTACATGCACCAACACACGGCATATACTGGAGGCTGAACATGCCGTCTGGGGTGGTTTCGCCAAAATTGATGCCCAGTTCTTTGCGCAGGAATTTTGCCATTACATGAGATTTTGAAATATAGCAAGGAGCATTGTTGCAAACCTCAATGATATATCTGCCTCTTGGCTTGGTTTCCAGCATTGCATAGAATGTCAGAATATCATAAAGCTGTACCAGCGGAATATCCAGCTTTTCTGCTACAACTTTAGCACTTGCTTCATTGATGTAGTTACGTCTGCACTCTCTCTGAATTTCAATCAGAATGGAAAGAAGATGTTCTTTATCTCCGCCACATTCTTCGATGATTTCCAGAACTCGTTCTCTGCTCAGAGTTTCTGTTGCCATCTAAAAATTCCTCCCCCAAACTTTCGTTTCCGGCCAGTTTTATGTGTATCTCTCTTTGTATCTTTGACACATCTGACCGACAGGTCGTTGTTCTTCAAAACAATATTTGATATTCATAGGATAAAGCTGTGACTTTAATCATCATAGACTTCATCTATTATAAAAATTATATTGTTTCTCTTTCGTACAGTCAAGTGTTACTTTCTTAACGAATTATCATTTTTTCGTCTTCTTATCTGTGTATAACAAAATTCTTTCCATTTAGTTTAATTAAAATTCCACATATTGATTTATTTTTATATATTTTATCCACATTTTCTTCTGTTTCAATGGTAGTTTCTACAATGCTTTTGTTTCAGAGACAAATTGAAATAATTTTATATGTGTAATATATTATAGATTTTTCGTGTGATTTTCCAATAAAAACTACAAAAAATCTCTGAAAGCTTCAAAAAGTCATTTAGCTTTCAAGTACAGTCAGAAAATGCTTTCCTATCCCTTATGTATATTTTTAAAAAAAGAAAAAGATCTCCTGCACTTTAAAATCAGTCTTTGCAGAAAATCTTTTTCCTTACTCTTTTTCTAATCTTCTTTTTTCATTGGGTTTGGTGTGTTCACCATCAGGATTTTAGTAATTTTTGATGTCTGGTTTTTCCAGTTATGACGGGTCTTGGAACTAAACTGAATGCTGTCTCCTGGATAGAGTGTATAATGTTTGCCTTCCAGCTCTAAAGCAAGGATTCCTTCCAGAACGTAGATAAATTCTTCTCCTTCATGCTTGTACGGTTCTGGTTCGCTTTCCGGCTCTTCTCCGAATGGAAGCAGATAAAACAATCTCGGGAAGAGGTTGTATCCCTCTACATTCTTGCTCAGCGTATACTGAATAATTTCTGGTCCAATCTGAGTCATAGGCATATCATAGCCATGTGTTACCGGATCACTTCCTGCTTTTGTATCGCTTTCAAAAAAGTCAGCCAGTTCCACACCTAAAACTCTTGCAACATTTGCCAGTGAATCAATTGCAATTGTGGTCATGCCTCGTTCCAGCTGGGAGAGGAAACCAATAGAGAGTCCGGTCTGCTCCGAAAGCATTTTGAGGGTATATTTTTTGTCTTTACGATATTTTTTAATTTTGGTGCCGATGTCGATATTTTTGTTCATTTTCTTCCCTCCAGTTATTCTATTTCCTTTTTAACTATAATCGTTTTTTGTGAAAAAGCAATATTTTTTTTGATATATTGAAAACTCAAAGAATAAATCATTTGTTTTTCTGATTTTTTATCTTGTTTTTTGGTTAAATTAACTATTTATTTTTCACTTAGTTCTTGAAAGATGAACGACATGCTGTTTCCAACCCTTTCTTTCATTTTCACATGTATGAATATACAGAAAAAAGGTACTGTTTCCAGTACCTTTTTTTATCAATCAATTAAAGTATGCGCCCATTTTTTACTTTTAAACCGAAGGGATGCAAAAACAAGTTTTACCCACTCTTCAAAGAAGACCATTGCAACCACCAGATGCAGCGGGAGCTTCAAAACCAGAACTCCCAAGAAAGCCAGTGGAACACCGATAATCCATACACCCATCAAATCGAGCATCATGCAGAAACGAGTATCGCCGCCCGAACGGAGGATACCACAGAATAAAACATAGGTAAACATCTTTGGCAGCATATAAATTGCATAAACGGTAATGGTGTTTGCGAGCACGCTGTTGGTTGCAGCATCAAAGTCATACAGGCTGATAACCGCACCCTCTGACAGGAAGAGCGATACCGACATCACAAGGTTAACGATAAAGGTCATTTTGAGGAAAACCACTGCATAGGAATATGCCTTTTCTTCTTCGCGGCGGCCAAGCTCATTTCCGATCATAACAGCGCTTGCATTACCGATACCGAAGAATACCGACTGGAACAGGTCATTGATGGTAGAAGCTACCTGAACAACTGCCAAAGCAGAAGCTCCCAGCATACCGTAGGCGATATAATACACCGAGTTTCCGATACTCCATCCGCCTTCCGAAATAATAACAGGGAGGGATGTTTTCAGTACACGACGGAACATTTCTTTATCGAAACTGAACAGTTCCTTCGGTTTTCCAGCAAGCGGATGTTCCGAATTGGAATAAACAAAGGTTACCATCAGAGCAAATTCAATAACACGGGCAATCAATGTTGCCAGTGCAGCACCCCGAACTCCCAGTTTCGGCATACCAAACTTTCCAAAGATCAAAACATAGTTGAGGCCCAGATTGATAAACAAAGCCAACATATTGATAATAGTAGGTACTTTCAACTGATGGATTGCACGAGAGTTAAAATTAATTGCAAACGACATGGAGGTGAAGAAATAGGAAATCGCTACAATTTTCAGATACTGACCTCCAAGTTCGATTACTCGGGCATCTCTTGTAAACAAAGACAGAATCTGTGGTGCAAAAAAGAGTGCCAGCGCTGTAAAGAAAAGTGACATTCCTGTTCCCAGCAAAATATCGATACCAAATGTGCGGCGAATATTCTTGATATCCCGCACGCCCCAGTATTGAGAAACATAGACTGCTGCACCGCTGTAAATTCCAAAACACAGCGTGGAAAAAATAAAATACAGTCTGTTCGCTGTTCCAACCGCTGCAAGTTCATCGACACCCAGTTTACCGATCATGATTGTATCTGCCATATTCAATCCAATGCTGATCAGGTTTTGGATGACAATCGGGATTGCAATCATCAATACTGTCCTGTAAAAATTTCTGTCACAATGTTTGTTCTGCATTTTCTCTTCCTTCCTTTCTTTTTTATTCTATCGCATAAAAGAGGAATTCGGAGGTTTCAGTTAGTAAACTATCCTCCTTTGGATCGCATGGCAAAGTATTATCAAACCTTGCAAAAAGAAAATTCCTCTGTATCTGCTAAATTAAATTTTAAAAAACTGTAAACACAACTGTTTGATTATATCAGATTCTCTTTTTCATTTCAAGTTATGCTATAATACAAAAAGGAAATTGTTTTTTATTTTTAAAGTAAAATCCCTTTTTCACGCTGTTCTACCAGAAGGAGGCATCTTATGGAAAATACACCAACTCTTTTTACCAACCGTTTGATCTTACGTCAGTTTGTTCGAGAAGATCTTCCGGCTTTATTTTCCATTTTAAGTGATCCGGAAGTCAACACCTTTCTTCCCTGGTTTACACATCAATCCATGGAGGAAACTCTTTCTTTCCTACAAACAAATTTTCTGGAAACCTATTCTCGCCCTCTTGGATATCGCTACGCGATCTGCCTGAAAGAGGATCATATTCCAATTGGTTATATCAATATCAGCCCCAACGAAAGTCATGATCTTGGATATGGAATTCATCGAAACTTCTGGCATCAGGGAATTGCCACGGAAGCAGGAAAATGTCTCCTTGATCATATACAAAAAGTAAAAACAATACCATTTATTACAGCAACACATGATAAAAAGAACCCAAATAGCGGAAAAGTGATGAAGAAATTAGGAATGTACTATTGTTATTCCTATCAGGAACAATGGCAGCCTAAAAATATTCCTGTCATTTTCCGCATGTACCAAATGAATCTGGATGGTAATGTTCATAAAATTTACTCTCAGTATTGGGATCAATATCCTGTCCATTTTGTCGAAACAAACCTATAAAAAGAGAGGCCTTCTGTGTGATACAGAAGGCCTCTCTTTTTTATTTCCCAGGAAATTAGCTGTTTAACTTGCTGCTCATCTCTTCTTCCTGGAATTGTTTGGAATAAAGGTCGTGATAGTAACCGCCCTTTCTCAAAAGCTCCTCATGTTTACCCTGCTCCACAATCTTTCCGTCCTTAACAACCAGAATCAAATCTGCTTGTCGGATGGTGGACAGACGGTGTGCAATCAGGAAAGAGGTTCTTCCTTCCAGCAGGTGCATAGTTGCGTTCTGAATCAACTGTTCCGTTTGAGTATCAATCGAGCTGGTAGCTTCGTCCAGCACAAAAATTGCCGGATCTGCCAACACGGCTCTTGCAAAGGAAATCAGCTGCTTTTCACCGGTGGAAAGCTTATCACCGCCCTCACCTACATCACTGTCATAGCCATTTTCCAGGTGTTCCACTACTGTGTCTGCGGAAACTGCCTTAGCAGCCTGCTTTACTTCCTCATCGGTAGCATCCAGACGTCCATAGCGGATATTGTCCATAACCGTTCCGGAGAACAGATGTGGATTTTGCAGAACATATCCCAGTCGGCTATGCAGCCAAAGCTGGCTTCTTTCTCGATAATCTTTTCCATCAATCAGGATTCTTCCGCCAGTCGGCTCAAAGAATCGGCAGGCAAGATTGACCAGTGTGGATTTTCCTGCACCAGTTTCTCCAACAATTGCCACATTTGTTCCAGCTGGAATTTTCAGGCTAAAGTGACTAAGCACCTCTTCCTCTCCATCCGGATACCGGAAAGAAACATCGTCAAATTCGATATCTCCCTTAATTGGTTCCCAGTTTTCTGTTTTAGGATGGAAGCTGTCACCATACTTTTCGATAACTTCCGGTGTATCCACAATGTTCGGTTTCTGATCCAACAATCCCATAACACGTTCAATGTTTGGCTGAACTGCAATGATATTTGCCAAAACACGCGCCATCTGCTGAATTGGCTCAAAGATCGATACCGCGTAGGTTGTGAAGGCGGACAAGGTACCAATCAGAATGCCATGTTCCAGCACCAGATTTCCTCCTCGTGCCAAAACAATTGCTGTTGCAGCGGAGCTTGCCAGCATAACAAGCGGAATATACAGAGCATTAAGTCCTGCTGCACGAACGGATGCATTGCGCATTTCTTCGGTCAACTCAGAAAATTCATGCGTATTTTTGTCCTCAATAACCAATGTCTTCGAGGTTTTAGCACCCATGATTCCCTCATTGAAAGCTCCGGTAATGCGGGAGTTGATCGAACGAACCTTTCGGTTCCAGAACAAAATTCGCTTCTGGAAGTAGGTAGTTAGCACTGCAATGACCGGAACGATCACCATAACCATCAAGGCAAGGCGCAGATCCAGCATTGCCATCGACAAAAATGCAAAAGATACATAGGACAGTGCCCACAAAATATCGATCAGATCCCATGCTGTGATTGCTGCGATCTTGTTGGTATCACTCATAACACGAGCCAGAATATATCCAACCGGCGTTGTGTTATAGTAAGAAAATGAGAGGGTTTGGAGATGGACAAAGCAGGCTCTTTTGAGATCTCGGCCCATCCTCATCTCTGTTTTCATTGCACTTAAGGTATAAAACACAAAGCTTAATACCTGAAGTATAATAACTGCAAGGTATGCAGCGATGAATACCGGCAATCCGTCCAGAGTTCCCTTCTCGATAAAGTTATCTACCGCATAGCGCTGAAATAACGGAAGCGATACATCTACAATTGAAATTAAAATATTGGTAATGACAATCAGGAGCAGCAGTTTTTTGTATGGTTTTGCAAATGGAAACAAACGCTTCCAGATAGAAAACTGAAAGGATTTGTTGCTCTGCACCTCATCATCACGATTTGGATTACCCATAGGATCACCTGCTTTCTGTTGGGTGTTCCGAGTCTGCCTGTTTCAAAAGCTCTCGGTCTGCGTTATTCATCTGTATCTGATAGATATCCTGATAGATTCCTTTTCTGGAAATCAGCTCTTCATGAGTACCGATGTCGGCTACCTTTCCATTATCCAAAACCAGAATCTGATCGGCCTGCATCAGGGTTGTGATACGGTGAGAAATCAGAATCGTCGTAGCATTTCCCATCTTTTCTTTCAGTTGTTTACGGATTTTTGCATCTGTTTCCGCATCAACTGCTGAAAGGGAATCGTCAAAGATCATAACTGGCGCGTTCTGAGTCAGCATTCTTGCAATCGCAACGCGCTGTTTCTGTCCACCAGATAAGGTAACACCGCGCTCACCTACAATTGTATTATAACCATTGGTGAAATTCTGGATTGCCTCATCCACACAAGCAGAACGGGCTGCCGAGCGAACATATTCGAGCATCGCATCGCGATCCTTTTCTTCGCAGGTAATACCAATGTTCTCCTGAATGGTGCGAGAAAATAGGAACGGCTCCTGCAAAACAATTCCGACATTTTTTCTTAAGTAAGAACGCTTGATCTTTGCGATATCCACTCCGCCAATCGTGATTCTGCCGCTTCCATGACAGCCATCCTGACCTTCATCCAGATCATACAGGCGGTTGAGCAGATGCATCAGGGTCGTTTTTCCGCTTCCGGTTCCACCAAGGATTGCAAAAGTTGTGCCAGCCTTGATGGTAAAGGAGATATCATCCAAAACTGGTTTCTGATTTTCATACCCAAAGGTTACATGCTCAAAGCAAATATCTCCATGCATGTCAGGAGTTAATGCTCTTGGTGGGTCCTTTTCCGGTTCTGATTCCAAAATATAGCTGACACGTCCAATCGATACGCCGGTTTTGCTCATTTCAGAAAGAATTTTACCCAGTGAGCGCACTGGCCAGGTCAGCGTTGCATTGTAGGAAACAAACGCTAAAAATTCACCCAACGTGATCTCTCCATGCACTGCACTGACAGTACCGAAACAAATTACAGTCAGCACCTGCAAAGCCATAATCAGGTCGCCGGTACTCCAGTAAGCGGTCATCATATGTCCCAGACGAATCCAGAGTTCCGAAAAAGCGCTGTTCTTTTCATCAAAGCGCTCAATCTCAAAATTTTCTCGTCCAAAAGCGCGAACGACGCGGACACCGGTCAGATTTTCCTGAACGACGGAGGATAAAACACCTTCTGCAACGTCAGCATCCATAAATCTTTTGGAGATTTTGGAACTGAAGAAGAAAGAATAAAATACAATAATCGGAACAAACACTACTGCGACCATCGAGATCTTTACGTTCATCGAAAACATCAGTGCCATCGTCATGACAATCAAAAAGCAGATACGGAATACTTCCACCATCTGTGCACTGATAAAGTTTCGGATAACCTCAACGTCCGAAGTACAACGCTGAATAATCTCACCAGTCTGATGGGCTGTGTGCCAGGAAAACGGAAGTTTCTGGATATGGCCAAATAACTCATCACGCAGCGCCTTGATCGAATTTTCCGAAGCCTTTGCGGTATTTAAGCGCGCAAAAAAGCTAAAAATTCCCGACAAAATTGCTGTAATCAACACTGCAGCTGCAGCTAATAAAAGCATTTTTGCAGGATCGTCGGCTGCCATCTGTCCGACACCCAAATTTTCCAGCCATGCCGGAAGTTCCCCCGAACCAATAATCGAGTCAACAGTCAAGCGGATAATCTGCGGGGTCAGTGAGTTAAACGCCGTATTGAGCACCGAGCACAATAATCCCAATCCAAACAACCACAAATTGCTCCGAACAAATCGGAACACAACAGAAAATGCGCTTTGTTTCTGGTCCTTTTGCAAATAAATCACTCTCCTGTCCTTTTTTCAAGATTACTCTCCTAAAACAGCTTATTTCTCTCCCCCTCTGTCAAGCTGTCTTTTCTTAAAAAAGATTCCCTCATCCCGATTAGAATCTTTTCTTTCGGATCAACAAAAATTTTTTCCATGATCCGAAAACAAAAAAAGCATCCCCGTTTACGCAGGGATGCTTTTCAAGCAGATTGTAAGGACACAACTGTCCAGCACAAGACCTCAGTCCTGTTTTTTAAAAAATTAACAAACACCTGTTTTGGAAGGCTCAAACATTCCCCGCATATTCACTTTTCCGCAATCGGTAAGATTCATCTTCTTGGTCATGTCATCAGCCTCCTTTTCCATGTGTCTTTATTTTACAGTTTCGAAACCGTTACCAGTATACTCCATTCTATCTGCTCTTGTCAAGCAATTTCTTATCAAAAATAACAAAATTTTATTCCTGAGTGAAAATTAATCTGACAATTCTTGCAGATTTACGGCTCTTGAACAAAAATACTCTCTGCTTTTGGTTCTCCGTCTTCTTTCATCTCAATGCGATACAATCCCAACGGAACCTGCTGCTGCAAGGCAAACTGAAGATAAGCCTGCTCATCCACACCCTCAAAGCGGATTGCCAGTCCACAGCTGGTGGAAATAGCGCGCGGGGTCGGCATGATGTGAATTTCAAACTGTTCTCTTGCCTTCTTTTCGGTCTGCATCGTATCTGTGGTATTATAAAAGGACATTGCGTAATAAACTTTGGATTCCATTTTCTTTCTCTCCTGACAAAATTTTTCGCTGTTATTCATTCTGTCATATCGCGCCTTTTTTCGTCAAGAGCTGTGCTATCAAAATGCCATTGTTTTTTATAATGATATTCCGGAAAGTAATTGAAAAAATCTATCCATAAAAAATTTACAGCTTCCAGATATCCTGACAATATCCTTTTATTGTGCGGTCTGAAGAAAAATACCCCGCTTGTGCAATGTTATAAAGCATCTTTCTGCTCCATGCCATGCGGTCTTCAAAATCAAGGAACATCTGTTCTTTAACCTGGATATACTCTTTCAGATCAAGCAATGTCATGAACCAGTCCTTGTTTATGATTTCCTTATAAAGTCTGCACAACGGCAGAGGATCGCCCCGTTTTATCATCTCTTTGCTGATGATAAAATCGACCAATCTTTCAATAATCGGGTCCTGCTCATAAATTCTTCTGGAACTGTATCCTTTTGTCTCATACAGCTTCATAACCTCATCGCTGGATTTTCCAAAAATATAGCAATTTTCTTTTTCAACCAGCTGAGCAATTTCTACATTGGCACCATCCATAGTACCCAGTGTAACTGCTCCATTGAGCATCAGCTTCATGTTGCCGGTACCACTTGCTTCTTTGGATGCAAGCGAGATCTGCTCGGAGACATCACAGGCTGGAATCAACTTTTCTGCCCAGCTGACGTTGTAATTTTCCACCATCACAATTTTCAAATAAGGTGCAACCTGAGGATCTTCTGCAAACAGCTGCTGCAAACATAAAATCAGGTGGATGATATCCTTTGCAATGGTGTATGCTGGAGCTGCCTTGGCTCCAAATAAAAGGGTAATTGGACGTTTTGGAAGTTTTCCAGATTTGATTTCAAAATACTTCCAGATTGCATACAGAGCATTCATCTGCTGGCGTTTGTACTCGTGCAGGCGTTTGATCTGAATGTCATAAATCGAATTTGGATTGATTTCGATTCCCATTCTGCTGCTGATTTCTTCTGCCAGAATCTGCTTCCTCTGCTGTTTGATGGAGAGAAGCTCTTTGAGAACCGTTTCATCCTCTACAAAATCCAGCAGCTTTTGCAGTTGCTGTGCATCCTTTTTCCAGCCCTCCCCAATCAGCGAGGTAATATACGCTGACAGCTGTGGATTGCACAGCATTAACCAGCGTCGGAAGGTGATTCCGTTTGTTTCATTATGAAAACGTTCCGGATACAGTTCATAAAAAGCGTTGAGCTCGCTGGATTTTAAAATATCAGTGTGCAGTTTTGCCACACCATTGATAGAAAAGCCATAGTGGATATCAATATGCGCCATATGTACCTGTTCCCAGCTGTCGATGATAGCGGTTTTAGGATCGTGAGAAAGTGCTTTTGCGCGCTTGTCCAAATGTTCAATGATAGGCACCAACTGAGGAACTGCCTTTTCCAAAAAGGACAGCGGCCATGTTTCCAGCGCTTCTGCCAAGATAGTATGATTGGTATAGGCACAAGTTCTGGAAACCAGACGGATTGCCTGATCCAAACCGATTCCTTCCTCCATCAGCAGACGAATCAGTTCTGGAATAATCATGGTCGGGTGCGTGTCGTTGATTTGAATGACGACATATTGGTCAAGCTGCTCCAATGGACATCCGCGTTCTTTGGTTTCTTTCAAAATCATCTGCGCTGCTGCACTGACCATAAAATACTGCTGATAGATCCGCAGCATTCTGCCTGCTTCATCGCTGTCATCCGGATACAAAAACAAGGTCAGGTTGTGGCGGATATCCTCCTTGTCAAACTCGATTCCATTTTTGACAAGACCTTCGTCTACCTCTTCCAGATCAAACAGCTTGAGCTTTGTTGTCTGCGCTTCTTCTCCCGGCATAGCATAGCCCACAACATCCAGTTCATACATTCTGGCATGAACGGTTGTGTCCTTGAGATGAACCGGAAATACTAGATCAGTCCGATGCAGAAATTCAGCATTTTCTGTCAGCCATCGGTCAGGATATTCCTTCTGGCTATTCTGTTCAAAGCGCTGACGAAACAGTCCAAAGTGATACAGCAATCCTACCCCTTCTCCAGAAATTCCAAGGGTCGCAATAGAATCTAAAAAGCATGCTGCCAGTCTGCCCAATCCACCGTTTCCAAGTGAAGGTTCTGCTTCCTGTTCTTCCAGCTCTGCCAGTGATCTGCCGTATTTTTCCAGTACACTTTGAACCTGTTCATACAATCCCAAATTGAGAAGATTGTTGGAAAGAAGTCTTCCCATCAAAAATTCTGCCGAAACATAGTACAGCTTTTTTCCCTGTTTTTCTGCCTTTTTCGACACATTTTGTTCCATCTTCCCGACTACTTCTCTTATATACCATACCAGAGCCTGATAAAGCTGTTCATTGGTAGCCTGCAAAATATCGCACGAAAAATGAGCCTTCAAAAACTGACCAAGCTTTTCTTCCATACTCCTTGCCTCCATCTCTATTCTCTCATTTCTATTTCTTGACTTTTGCCTTAACTTTTTTGTTGTAAACTGGGCTTCGCCAGCTTGCCTGATTGAGTTTCAATATTTCCCGGGCAAGCTTTTTGTCAGCATCCGAAGACTGCATCCTCCACTCCCAGTTTCCACCGATGGTGGAAGGCGTATTCATTCTTGCAGAAGAATCCAGCCCCAGAAAATCCTGCATCGGAGCAATGGCAAGCTCACAGGGAGAAACCCACGCTGCATGAATCATTGCCCAGGAAAAGTTCTTTTTCCCGGATGTTCCAAGGTAAGTCTTTGCCATAGAAAGCTCTTCCTTCGGTGCAGTTTTCATCCAACCAAGGCTGGTGTCGTTATCATGAGTTCCGGTATAAATAACCGAGTGCTTCGGACAGTTGTGCGGCAGATATTCGCTCTCTTCCTTTGGAGAAAATGCAAATTGAAGCACCTTCATTCCAGGGAATCCAAACTGATCCCGCAACTGGCAGACATCCTCAGTGATGACACCCAGGTCCTCTGCAATCAGCGCAACCTTTGGAAGCTGCTTGCGGATTGCCAAAAACAGCTTTTCTCCAGGACCTTTTTCCCACACACCGTGTTCTGCGGTCGAAGCTTTTGCATCAATGGCATAATACCCCGCAAATCCGCGGAAATGGTCGATGCGGATCAGATCGAACAGTTTACTCATCTCACCGATTCGTTTGATCCACCAATTATACTCATCCTGTTCCATCACATCCCAGCGATAAAGCGGATTTCCCCAAAGCTGTCCTGTTTTGGAAAAATAGTCCGGCGGACATCCTGCCACTCTGATTGGATAACCTTTTTCATCATACTCAAACAGCTTGAGATTTACCCAGGTGTCGCAGCTATCTGGCGCAACGTAAATTGGAATGTCACCAATCAAGCGCACACCCTTACAGTTGCAGTATTTCTTGAATTTCATCCACTGACTGTAAAACAGATACTGGACAAAAACAGGATATTCCATCTCCTGCCTTAATGTTTCTTTCCAGTTATCCAGCGTTTTGGCATCTCGAAAACGAATTTTCTCTTCCCATTCCATCCACGGCTTTTGATCCATCTTTTCCTTTAAGCTGAGATAGAGCGCATAATCAGAAAGCCAGTCATACTGTTCCTGAAAAAAGAGTTCTACCTGCTTCCAGTATTCGGTCTTTTTTCTTGCACGCAAAAAAGCCTGATGCAGCAGCTCTTGTTTGGCGGCTGATACCTTATCAAAGCAAACTTTGCTCTTTCCTTTTTTGCTGTTATCGCCCCAGTCCTTTTTGTCACATTCCTTTTGGCTGAGCAATCCCTCTTCAATCAATTCTTCCAGATCGATCAAGTTTGGATTCCCTGCAAATACCGAATCAGACTGATAGGGTGAATTCCCATAACCGGTCGGCCCGATTGGAAGCACCTGCCACCAGCTAAGTCCTGCCTGATGACAAAAATCCGCAAACGTTCTGGCTTCATGCCCCAAAGTACCAATCCCATATTTTCCCGGCAGGCTGCTGATATGCAGCAAAACGCCGCTGCTGCGTTTCATAAAATTCCCCCTTTTCGCTCTTTTTTGCGATTTTCTTATAGAAAATTGTACCGCAATTCCTTCGGTTTGTATAGTACGATTTGTTTTTGCTCCCTTTTCTTCCCGCAGTTTTATCTGTTTTGACTAACAAAGTTTTTGTTTTGTCGTCTTTTTGCCAATTTTAAATTGTTTTTAAAAATTATGCAGGAAAAATTTTCTTTTTTTACACTTAAAAAACAGAAAGGTCATTTTAAAAATGCTTTATTTTCATTCTGTCAGAAAGGAGTATCCTTATGAAGAAATATTCCCTTATACGTGCTGTCTTTGCCCTTGTTACTGTTTCCGCAATCACGTTAAGCTTTGCAGCCTGTGGGGCTTCCAGCGGCGGTTCTGCCGCACAAACAAATTCTTCTGCTGCATACGATGCTGCCTATGAAGAAGAAATCGGCGTGGAAGCACCAACTGAAGAAGCAATGATCTCGGAAAACAAGGTTAACCCAGACACTGCTGGCACTGCTCTTTCGGAAGGTATTTCTCAGACCACTATGCCGGACAATCTGAATCTGAAACTGATCTGGCGTGCCAATGTATCGATGGAAACGCTGGAATTTGATCAGTCAGTCCAGCAGGTCACCGATCTGGTCAATGAGCTGGGCGGTTTTATCGAGAGTTCTTCCAGTTCCGGCGGTTCAGATGCACAAGGCAATTACATCAATAAATACGCAAGCCTTACCATCCGCATTCCGTCCGATAAACTGAATGGTTTCATTGGAAGTCTGAACGACTGCGGCACTATTACACACCAGAACCTGTCCAGTGAAAATATCTCTTTGGAATATGCTGACACAGAGGCCCGCAAAGAGGCTTTGGAAGCAGAATATGACCGCCTGATCGAACTAATGGCGGAAGCTGAAAATGTGGATGCGGTCATCGCTATTGAGGCACGTCTTTCAGAAGTACGACTGCAACTGGACTCTCTCTCTTCTCAGCTGAGGACTTATGATAATCTGGTGGACTACTCCACCATCTATCTGGACATTCAGGAAGTCCGCAATATCAGCGGAGCAGGAGCTACTACCATCTCGGAACGTATCAAGAACGGTTTCTCCAACACTTTATACGGTATCAAAGTATTCTTTGAAGATCTTCTTGTCTTCCTGGTAGTTAACATTCCTGTCTTTGTCATCCTTGCTGTTGTCATCATCATTGTGCTGTTGATCCTGAAAAAAATCCGGATTCGTAAGAGTCTTAAAAAGGACAAAAAGATGGATCAGCTTCCCGAAAACACCGAAGAACAAAATAAAAATAACGATTCTGAAGAGACCAAATAGCCCTGAAAAATGAATTTATTCTGACAACGAGCCGGAATATTCCGGCTCGTTGTCATGTCTTTGTTATCTTATTTTTATTGCAATATGATGTTAAACATGATACACTTTTAAAGTAATTTTACTCCGATTTTCCTGAAAGGAAGTGCTTATTTTGCTTACTTTGATTTCTGACATTATTGCCAGCAACCTTTTTCTTTTTCGAGTCCTGGCTTCTGTTTTAATTTTTCTTGCCTTTTGGATCTTTAAGTCCAGCGTTACAAAGGGGATTGTAAAAGTTCTGGAAAAACTGTTAAACAGAAAGTGCCAGATTGCAGACCATTCTACCCTTACTTTTGTTCTGACACCATTAAAAAGCCTGCTTGCTGTCAGTGGTCTTTATTTTGCATTGATTAACCTTCATCTGCCTGCAGGATTCAATCAATTCCTCCTCAAAGCATACCGCATCAGCTTTATTATTGTAATCACCTGGATTCTGCTGAGACTTTGTGATTGTGCATCCGGTTCTTTTTTCCAGTTCAGCAGCAAGCTGGACGAGCATCTGGACGTTAACCTGAACAAGACCCTGATGACCTTCTTAAAGAAGATTGTCAAAGTTCTGATCTTTACTGTTTCTGGTATTGCAATCCTCAGCGAAACTGGAACAAACGTTACAACCATCATCACCGGTATCGGACTTGGAGGTTTAACCTTCGCACTTGCTGCACAGGATACCGCACAAAACCTGTTTGGCGGCATGGTAATTTTATTCGACAGACCTTTTGCAGTTGATGATTGGATTTCCACCCCGGATATCGAAGGTGTTGTGGAAGATATCACCTTCCGTTCCACCCGCATCCGTACCTTCCCGAACGCATTGGTCATCGTTCCAAACTCCAGTCTGGTTTCTTCTCCAATTACAAACTGGTCCCGTATGAACAAGCGCCGTGCCTCTTTTTCGATTGGACTGACCTATGATACCCCGAAAGAAAAAATGGAAACCTGTGTTTCCCGCATCACTGAGATGGTAAACCAGAATCCGGAAATTATTCCAGAGGATACGGTTATCCGCTTTAACAGCTTTAAAGACAGCAGCTTGGAGATCTCTCTGGTATTCTTCACCCGTCCAACCTCTTTCTCTGATTTCCAGCGAATCAAGGAAACGGTCAACTACGGCATCATGCAGATTGTTGAAGAGGAAGGTTTAAGCTTTGCTTTCCCAACACAGACCCTGTATGTAAACAATCTTTCCAAGTAAAATACAAACAAAAAAAGGATGGCTTTTCGCCATCCTTTTTCTTATACCTAATTTTCTTTCTTTGGTTCCTGCTGTTTTGGCTGCTGCACTTTTCTGTCCTCATGATGATTTTTCTTTGCACGAAGGCGCTGAATCTGCGGCAGAATTTTTGCAAATCCGGTATACAGAAGCGGGTTATAGACCTGATCGAACTCTCCGATAAACTCGGTAGCACCCTCTCTGCGGCAAAAACCTTCCTTAAATTTATACAGACCGTTTGTCTTATCCAGAATAAACACGCCGCCAAAATCGTAGATTTCAGAGCCGTTCTCGATGCCCCATTTGATCATCTCTGCCTGCATTGCATAGTTTGGCATCAGATTGCGCTTATTGTTGGAGCTTGCACCGTAGATATACCAGGTCTTGTTTCCGTAATGGATACAGATTGCACCAGACAAAGCCTCTCCTTCATGCTCTGCAATATAGATACGCAGCAGATCGCTGTTTTCATAGGCATGAAGCATCCGTTTAAAATATTCGTACGGACGGTGTCCAATATGGTCACGCACTGCAGTGATCTCATAAAGTTCAAAAAACTTCTTGAGATCCTCCTCGCTTCTGGACCAGTGAACGGTAACACCCTTTCTTGCAGAAAGTCGGATATTATAACGGGTTTTCTCGCTGAAATGCGGCATCAATTCCTCAAAGGTCGGTTCATCCAGCTTTAAGATCATATTATAGCGCGGCTGAATCAGATCGAATTTATCGCATCCATCATTGCGGACGCGCAAACCCATCTGACGATACTCTTCTTCCAGCTCCGGAAGTCTTGGCAGTTCCGGGTCAAATCGAAGCAGGAAAGCATGGTATTTTTTTGCGAGCGGTTTTGCTTCTTCCAGCAGACGCTTTACCATTTCTTTGTCGTGGAAGTCGCAGATTGGAGCACGAGGTGCATACATCAAAGAAAAGTTTCCAAGCACCCTGCGGATAATCAGCGACATTGCCGCTACGATTTTTCCATTCTCCTCCAGATAGACCTGTTCTCCTGTCCATCCTTCCTTTACCTTTTCCCAGGCAAGGTCCTGTGTCGCATTCGCATAAGGAGAGGTACGGACAAAGTTTTGATATTCCTCGACCTTTTTAAGGTCGCTGTGATTTAAAATCGGCATTCTGTTGTCACCCCTGTTCTATCATACCGAAAGCAAACGTTTTGCGATTGCAAGGTCAGATTCATAATATACATATTCTCCCCTGACCTTCTGATATACCTCTTCCCCTTTTGCTGCCAGAACAATCACATCGCCCGGCTGCGCAGTCAAAATTGCTTTTTCTACTGCCTGTGCACGGTCTTCGATGATTTCGTATGGTTTATTGTACGGTTTCACAAAGGAAGCGATTTCTTCACAGATTTCCCGAACATCCTCAAATTGCGGATCTTCTGCGGTCAAATAGAGGTAGTCCGCATTTTCACCGGAAAGTGTTCCAATATCTCTGCGGCGCAGATATGCTTTTCCTCCCGGACAGCCTACCACCACAACGATCCTTCTTCCTGGATAATCTGCTTTCAGTGACTCATACAGTTTTTTGAAGCTGAGATAGTTGTGTGCGTAGTCTACCAGAACGGTGATGCCATCCTTTTCAAACAGGTTCATTCTTCCCTGAACCTCATTCTTGAGCAAACCTTCTCGAATGGAGTCATCGTCCACTCCCATCGCTTTTGCAGAGATGATCGCAGCCAAAGCGTTTTCCACATTGAATCTTCCCGCCATGCGGATACGCCAAGTGTCCTGCTGCATTCCGTGGCTGGTGGTAAAGGTAAATCCGACATCCTCTTTTTGAATATCGCGCAGAATCCAGCAATCCTCATCGTCCAGATCTGCACCGTCCAGTCTGCCAAAGGTGATGACTCTTTTTGCGTGTGCACGTGCACGCTCCAGTACACGCTGAGCATGATCCATATCACGATTGATTACCGCTGTTTTGCAGTGCTCCATAAACTGGAGTTTGCAGGAGAAGTAATCTTCAAAATCCGTGTGTTCCAGCGGACCGATGTGGTCTTCTCCGATATTGAGGAACATTCCCAGATCATATTCCACACCGTAAACACGGTTGAGCTTATATGCCTGAGAAGAAACCTCCATGGTCAGGAAGGAGATACCGCTGTCTCTGGTCTGTGCAAAGTAGCGCTGAAGATCCGGGGACTCTGGGGTGGTCAGATGCGCTTCATGGTGCTCGATTCCGGTATCCACTTCAACGGTAGAAAGAACCGCACTCTTTGGAGCACCGCACAGTTGAGGATTTTTTGCGCAGAATGTATCCAAGATATTTTTCATAAAATAGGTGGTAGTTGTCTTTCCCTTAGTTCCGGTCAGACCAATTAATCGGAAAGACTTATATGCTTCCCTGTAAAAAGCGATTGCCACCAGACTCATTGCTTTGCGAATATCGCTGGTCAGGATATAAGGAACTGTCTTGGTAAAGCATTTTTCTGCAAGATATGCCCCTGCTCCTTTTTTCACTGCATCCAGCAAATACTCCTCTTTGAAAGCAGCTCCCTTGCAGATAAAGAAGGTGTTCTCCTTTACATCGGAGGAGCTGTATGAGAGATAATCAAATGGATGGTCGAGCATTTCGTCCGGACAGGAAACTTCTGTCAAAATCCCGTCCTGTTTGAGAAGCTCCACGACCTGTTTTATTGTAATGGAATCGTTCATTTTCAAATGTCCTTTCCTCTAAAATCGTCTGCATATCTTTATTATTATAACATTTCCCTTCGGCAAAACAAGCCTAACCGGATGAAATTTGTTCTTCTTTTGTAAATTCTTTCCAACAAACCCTTTTTACAAAACTATAAGGAGGATATTCATGAACAACTATTATCCCTTTGTCAATGAACCGCTGCCCTATCCCTACGACTCTCTGGAACCGTACATCGACTGTAAAACCATGACTTTGCACCATCAAAAACATCTGCAAACTTATATCGACAAGCTCAATGCTCTGCTGAAAGAAAATCCTTCCTTGCAAAAATTAAGTCTTCCGCAGCTGCTTGTAAATCTTCCGCTTCTTCCGTCTTCCATCCAAGTTCCACTTCAAAATAATGCAGGCGGCGTTTATAACCATCGCTTTTTCTTTTACAGTATGCATCAGCCTAATTCGTCGCCTGTTCCGGAAGACGTGATGGAAAAAATCGAGCAGAATTTCGGCAGTTTGGAATCTTTTTATGAGCAATTTAAGCAGTCTGCCTTATCGGTCTTTGGTTCCGGATATACATGGCTTGTTGCTGAAAACGGAAACTTAAAAATCCTTACAACTGCAAACCAAAACACCCCTGATCTGTCAAAGCAATATCCTATCTTAAATCTGGATGTCTGGGAACATGCGTACTATCTTAAATATTATAACCTTCGTGCTGATTATATCGACAACTGGTTTTCACTTATCGACTGGAAGCGTGTCCAAACCCGCCTTCTTTCAAGCAGCCAAACCGGCAAACTACTTTTACATTAACTGCACCAAAAAAGCGAAGACAGCTTTGTCTTCGCTTTTTGATTAACCGTAGATTCCTTCCAGAAATGCTTTTGTCTCTTCCTCTTTTGGCTGAGAAAAGATCTGTTGTGCCGGTGCAAACTCAATTAGTTTTCCACCAAACAAAAATGCAACATGGTCGGAAATTCGCCGTGCCTGCGCAATATTATGGGTCACAATCACAATAGTGTATTTTTCTTTCAGCTGTGTGAGCATCTTCTCAATGACGCTGGAAGATTTGACATCCAGCGCAGAACACGGCTCGTCCAGCAAGAGAATCTCCGGCTCAACTGTTAAGGCACGGGCTATGCACAAACGCTGCTGCTGCCCACCAGATAGCTTGTGTGCACTTTTATCCAGTTCCTGCGCCACCTCATCGTATAACCCTGCCATCCGAAGTTTTTCCTTCACCTGACGATCCAGTTCCTTTTTATCCTTTATGCCATAATATCGCAGAGCATAGGTCATATTTTTATAGATGGAAAATGGAAATGGGGACGGAGTTTGAAACACCAGCCCTACCCGGCGACGCACTTCTTCCGGTTCCATTTTGATAATGTCCTGACCTTTGAGCAGAATCTTTCCGGAAACTGCTGCTCCGCTTTCCTCTTTCAGCAATCCATTCATGCAGCGAAGCAGGGTTGATTTTCCGCATCCGGATGGTCCGATGATAGCCGTAATGCTGTGGGGAAAAATCTCCATCGAAATATCTTCCAGCGCAGGTTTTCCATCGTAACTTGCTCCCACGCGGTCTAATGTCATGATACTTTCCATTTTTTCTGGCTCCTCCTTGCATATATGGTTGCCAACAGATTGCTCAGTAAGATTAAAGCCATCATCACAAATGCTGTTCCATAAGCTGTGTCCATGGATGTCGTTCCCTGTGCCAGCAGCAGATACAGATGCATCGGTAGTGCCATTGCGGGCTCCATCAAGCTCTTCGGCACACTTGCGTACGCAACTGCTCCTGTAAAGATCATTGGTGCCGTTGCGCCCATCGCATAACATCCGCCCAGAATGATTCCGGACACCAACTCGCCCTTGCATGCCGGCAAGATGATGTTCCAGACTGTATACCATCTGGAACATCCCAGTGCATAAGAAGACTGCACCATCTGGGGCGGAAGTTCGTGAAAGGTCTTTTCTGCCCGAACCTCGATAAAGGGAAGAATCATGATCGCCAGAGCTACACCGGAAGACAAGATACATCTTCCCCATGCAAGATCCCGCACCAGAAAACTATAGGCAAACAATCCCAAAACAATGGATGGGATTCCGGAAATGCACTGAACCACCATTCGGATCAATCCTTTTATGCGGCGGTTTTTACAGTAGAACACCATATACAGAGCGGTTGCAATTGCCGGAATACTGCCAAGCACAATGGCAGTTGCTGTAAAACAAATGCTTCCCACAATCGCCGGCCAGATTCCGCCTTCTTCCCCCAACACTGCTCCACTGGGAGCCTGTGTCAAAAATTCCCAGCTGATAGTATCTGCTCCCCGGTAAAACACATATCCAAACAAAAATAAAATAATGGCTGTCACCAATCCCATACTGAGATAAGCCCAGTATTTGGTGAGCCTTGCCTGCCAATGCATCCTGTTCCCCCCTATCCAATCAATTTTTCCCGAAGTATGGTAATAATCAGATTTATTGCAAACAGCAGAATCATCAGAACCATTCCCGCTGCATACAGTGCGTGGTAATGTGTACTTCCCACAACTGCTGTTCCCATTTCAAGTGCAATGACCGAAGCGATGCTCTCACTTTTTCCCAAAAGATGTGGGAAAAGGTTTGCATTTCCTATCACCATCATGACCGCCATCGTCTCACCCATGGCACGTCCAATCGCCAAAATCATGGACATCATGATATTCTTCCAGGAAGCAGGCAGTACAATGGTCGCAATTGCGTACCATCTGGAAATTCCCATTGCCTCTGCGCAGGGAAGGTATTCCTCCTTTACCTTGAGCATAGTTTCACTGCAGGAGGACACCAGAAACGGCAGCAGCATAATTGCCAGTAAAATTCCTGCTGCCAGAACACAGGAACCGGTCGGGATTCCTGCCCGGATAAAATATTTTACCAAAATTACCAGTCCGATAAATCCATAGATGACAGATGGAATGCCCGCAAGCAAATCCACAAAGGGATACAAAATCCCGCGCATTCTCTCCGAAGCCACACAGGAAAGAAAGATTGCAGCACCGATTCCCACCATAATAGCCATTGCCAAAGCAAGAAAGGAAACGTACAACGTTGCCATGATGAAATTAAAAATCCAAACGATACTTCTCCTGTATAAGCAATCGGCATCCAGCGCTGTCCAAACAGGAAGTCGGTCACGCTGACCTCCTGAAAGGTCGGAAGTGCTTCTTTCACGATAAAATAAATGACAAATGCAAGCACCAGAACCGTCATTGCTGTCAATCCATAAACCAGCAGAGAAAAGATCCTGTTTTTCCACCTTCGCATCCTTACATCCCTTTCCTTTTTATCATACAACAAAATGCTGCTGCCACATTGGGCAGCAGCATCAAGCTTTTTATTTTTTAATTTATGCAGCTGGTGTAAATGCCGGAATATAACCGTTTGCCTCTACAACATCATAGCCGACCTGGGAGAATACATAATCTATGAATTTCTGTTCGGAATCGGAAATGGTGTCGCCAGTTACAAACATAACCGGACGCTGAATGGTGTAAGTTCCGCTAATGATATTTTCGGTGGTAGCTTCTACACCGTCGACCTTCATTGCAGTCAGAACCTGTCCTGCTTCATTTGCTTTGTTGTAAGCGCCAAATCCTGCATAACCGATTGCCCATGGATCATTAGCAATGTTGGTAGCAAGCTCGGTCATGGATGCGGACTGGGTTGCGGAAGCAGTTACTTCGCTGTCTCCCATAACCGATTTCTGGAATACTTCGTATGCGCCGCCGGAAAGGTCACGGATATAAACATTGATGGTTTCTGCTGGCAGAGAAGCGTCTACCTGATCCCAGGTTGTCAGCTCACCTGCAAAGATTTTGCGGATGGTCTCGGTGGACATATCATCAGTAATCTGGCAGATTGGATTCTGGGAGCTAACCGATACAGTCAGAGCATCTCTTGCAACGATAAATTCCTGATAATTTTCTCCCAGCTCTTCGATTTCGCTGTCCTTCATATCGCGGGCAACCATACCGAAGTCTGCTGTCTTATCGATTGCTGCACTGACACCTACTCCGGAACCGCCTGGTGCAACATAAATGGAGATGTTTTCTTCTGGGAAAGAGGAATCTACTTTATCCCAGGTTACATATTCTTCTGTAAAGGAAGATGCAAGCGACGAAATGATTGGATAAAGCGAAGTGGATCCGCAGAACATAACCGATGCCTGGAATTCATCCTCTTCTGCCGGAGCTTCCTCTGCTTCTGCTGTGGTTTCTTCCGGTGCTTCTGTTGCTTCTTCTGTCGTGTTCTGTTCATTTGATGCTTCCTGATTGGTGGTAGAACCACAACCTGTCATCATCGACAAAACCATTGCTGCCGATAAAAGCATTGCCAGTACTTTTTTCATGATATGCCTCCAAAGATACTTCTTTTTTTATTCTTCCATTCGAAGAATTTAACATATATTTCATGCAGTCTTAACATAGCACCATTTATTCGGAGAGTCAAATTTAATTTTTAAATATTCTATGGTAATATGATAGATTTTCTCTATCTGTTTATTGGTTTTTCTTACAAAATTCTTTCTTTTTTGTTGTGAATCTGTCAAATATATAAAGTGCCCTCCATTTAAAAATGGAGGGCTTTCTTTACATCTGAAATATTAATCCAATCGCTGCTGCAATTCCGATATAGGCAATCGGATGCATTTTAAACTTTCTCATGAAAGCAAACAAAGCTACTGCAAGTACAATCGCTGGAAGGTTGATGGTCGCCAGAAAACTTCCAATCTGGGAAAATCCACTCCATTCCCCCTTGAAAAATGCCAGCTGAGCCACACTGAGGCTTGCTGCAAGAATCAATCCAGTAGATGCCGGACGAAGTGCCTTAAATACTGCCGCTACAATCGGAGAGTTCTTAAACTGCTCCATACATTTTGCAACCAGAACAATAATTACAATGGAAGGAAATGCCAATGCTAATGTAGCACAAATCGCACCAGGTATCCCACTGGTCAAAAAGCCAACATAGGTGGACATATTAATTCCAATCGCTCCAGGAGTTGATTCCGAGATCGCAACCAGATTCAATATATCCTGATTGGTAAACCATCCTGTTTTTTCCGCCATTTCATACAAAAAAGGCAAAGTTGCCAGTCCGCCACCTACTGCAAACAGACCGGTCTTACAAAATTCATACATCAAACGAAGTAAAATCATGCTCTCTTGCTCCCCATAACATAATAAATCAGATATCCTGCAATGCCGGCTGCAATAACCAGAAGAATGGTTGAAATATTGGTGAAGGCTGCCAGGCCAACCACTACAAGAAAAATAATAACACTGCTTTTATCCACAATGGATTTTTTGCCAAGTTTCAGCACTGCATCCAGAATCAGGGCACATACACAGATTCGGATTCCTGCAAAGGCATGATTTACAACCGGAAGGGAAGCATAATTAGTCATAAACGCTGCGATCAATACGATAATTAAAATAGAAGGGCTTAAAAATCCCAGTGTCGCTGTAATTGCACCCGGCAGTTTTTTGTATTTATAGCCGATAAAAGTCGAGGTGTTTAATGCAATGATACCAGGAGTACACTGACCAATTGCATAATAATCCATCAGTTCTTCTTCGGATGCCCAGTGATACTGCTCCACTATAACGCGCTGAAGAAGGGACAACATTGCATATCCCCCTCCAAAGGTGCAGATCCCGATGCTGAAGAACACCCGGTACAGTTTCCAAAGTTCTTTCATGATAATTTTCTCCTTTTTCTCCTTGCTGTTTGTTTGGTCTTTTTTTCTCTTTCTGCTATAATATAAAGTAATATATCTCAGAAAGAAGGACTGCTTGTGAAACTCTCTCAGCTGGAATACTTTCAGACCATCTGCAAACACTGTAATTTAACCAGGGCAGCGGAAGAATTGCATGTTTCTCAGCCCAGCCTGACACATGTCATTCATGATCTGGAACAGGAATTTGGACTCACCCTGTTTCTGCGTCAAAACAAAGGTCTGGTTCTAACCGAAGAGGGACGTCAGTTTCTGGATGAAACCAACCGTCTGCTGGAACAAACCAATTACTTTGTCAGCCGAATGAAAATCCTTGGTCAATCCAATCAGGTGGTCCATTTTGGACTTCCTCCTGCCAGTGCAACGCTGTTTTTTCCGCCGATCATCCATCAGCTGCACCGGCAATATCCGCAGATCAAGGTCAACATCGTGGAAAGTGGAAGTATCATGAACCACCAGAAAATTCTGGATGGAAAACTCGATATTGCCATGATTTCTTCTGATTCCCCGGTTTCTTCTGCCTTTGGGTCCTACCTGCTTGCCACTTCCAGAATCTGCCTCTATCTGTCCAAAAAGCATCCTCTTGCATCATCAAGATCTCTTTCTTTAAAAGAAATCTGTCAAATCCCACTGGCACTGCTGACAGAAGACTCTTTCCTGACAACCAATACCCTGAAAACCTGCGCTCAGCACAAACTGGTCCCCAACATTATCCTGAATACCAATCAGATTGCGATTATTCAGCAATTTGTGGAAAGCAATACTGCTGGCACATTACTGTTTCATAAAACCATTCCGGACAGCGACCTGTATACTGCCATTGAGATTCCTGAATTTACCAAAGTATATGTTTATCTCATCTGGAATCAGTATAACACGCTTCGCACCGCGGTAAAGGATTTTATCAAGGCAGCCAAATCCGTTTATCCATGCCCTGTTGTCGATTCCTATTATACCGATGAACAGAAAGAAAATCTAATACTTTAAAGTTATTCTGTCATAAATTATAGTTATCACAGATTCGAACTTCTTTCTGAAAAAAGGCAGCACCTAGAACCTGTCCATAAAAATCTTCTATTTCTATGCTAAAATGATGTTTTCACAATGCTATAAACACCATAAAAAAACTTAGGCTGTGATACGGTATCCACCATATCGCAGCCTGTTTTTTCAAATATTTTATTGGTAGTTTCCTTTAACTCATTTTTCGTATCGGTGCATAATTCTATTGATACCACGTTTCGATCAACGTATCTTTATACTTTGTCCCATCCCACCGAACGACGAACATACCACAAGCTGACACAGTCCTCTTTTCCCAAATTTTGCATGGTATGAAAATTATGCGGCTTAATGCGGATGGAATCTCCCTGTTTCAAAACATACTTTGTTCCATCCACTTCAATGTTCAGTTCTCCCTGAAGCACCATTCCAAGTTCCTGATATGGATGCATACCTTCAGCCACCTTCTGTGTTTTACCCGGCTTCATAGTAGCAATCTGATATTCACCATTATCGTCCCCAAAATCAATAAAACGAATGGTCATATGGTACTCCGGATACTCTCTGACCACTCCTTCTTCTTTGCGAATTACAACCCGCTCATCTGCATCTTCTGTAATAATATCCCGCAAAGAAATATTCAGCGCCGAACAGATGGTGGAAAGATTTCGCAGCGTCGGGCTGGTCTGATTACGTTCGATATTGCTCAGATATCCCACTGACAAATCTGTATATTTTGCAAGTTCTGTAATGGTAAGTGATTTTTTCTTTCGAATATCCTTGATCCGATTTCCCACACGATCAATGTCATCAATTTTCATCGCAAGACACCCTTTCCTGATTCCTTTATCGCTATTATAAAATAATTTTGGGGGCTTGACAAGGGAAAAAGAAATCGGAGAGGTTATATGAGCCTCTCCGATTTCTTCGGGAATATATAAAATGCTTGGCGAAGTTATCTTAAGAATTTATCTCGCAGGTAATCAATATAATACTGAATATTGACATCTTCTCCGGTTGCCTTGATCAGTGTCTGACGTGCCGAATAGGTCTGTCCGTACTGATGTACATGCTCTTTGAGCCACTGATTAATCACGCTGATATCTCCCTGTGCCAACTTTTCATAGGCATTCGGGCAATCTTCCAGCATCTTGTGGCGCATCTGTGCTGCATAAATTTCACCCAAGGTATATCCCTGGAAATAGCCGATATAACCGGAAGCCCAGTGAACATCCTGTAAAACGCCTTCCGAATATGTTTTGGGTTCTACTCCAAGGTATTCTTTATATTTTGCATTCCATGCCTGATCCATGGTATCTACACTGATCTTACCTTCAAAATAATCCCGTTCCAATTCATAACGCAGAATGATATGCAGGTCAACGGTCAGCTCATCTGCGTTCAAACGATTGGTTCCCGGAATTGGTTTATTCAGCGCACACAGCAGGTCATCCAGTTTTACATCGCGATATTTTGGAATTTTCTCCTGCAGCTTCGGATAAAATGCTGTCCAGAATTCTTTGGTGCGGCCCACCATATTTTCATAGAACTTAGACTGGGACTCATGCATTGCCCCGTCGATTCCGCCCCAAAGCCCAGCTGCTGCTACCTCATCGCTGCCATTATAGTTGTACAAACCATGTCCGGTTTCGTGTGCAGCAGCAAGCAGGCTGCGGAACAGCTCATAATAATTTGTGGATGGACGGGAATCCCGTGGTCCATTGCAGGTACAAACCGGATGGTGTACCTCATACATAACGCCCTTATTCCAGTCAAATCCCAGCAGATCCTGAACTTCCCGTACAAGTTCCATCATGGTCTGTTTATCTGCATCGTTCTTTAAAACAGAAGTGTCAATTTTCGCCCTGCTTTCTTCTGTCTTTGCCAAAATATCCCGAATTGCTTCTTTGAGCTTTTCAAAGATAGCGTCAATTTCTTCCAAAGTAAAGTCCTTATCAAATCGGTTGACCAAAACCTGGTAAACCGGTTTTGTTGGATCAATCGCCTGCGCAATCTCTCTTTGGACATCAAACGCTTCCTTCAATACTGGCTTAAAAGACTCATAATCGTTTGCATGGACGCAGCGTTCCCATTCCAGCTGTCCTTCCGAACATGCTTTGTTGAGTCTTGCCTGAAGCTGTGCTGGAATCTGAACTGCTTCTTTATATTTTGCTGTCAGATAGTTTACCATACCGCGTTCAATGTCGTTCTGATACTTACTGTCATCAACTGTCTCAAAGTAAGCCACCAACTGTGCAACATGGTCATTGACCAGCTGATCGTGGCGAATCTCTGCAAGGTAAGCATTTACATCCGCCTCATAGGAAAATCCATCTTTCGGGCAAACATGCCATTTATCGCAGTAAATAATATTGTCAATCGACTCCAGATAGCGCATCTTAACAACGACATCTCTTACCTGATCGATTGCCTGTGTATAATTCATGTTGTTCTTCCTTTCTTAAATTACAGAATAATCAACTCGTCTGTAATATTGGTAAGGCGTTCAAATCCGCTTTCTGTAATCAGGTAATCATCCTCGATTCTGACACCGCCAACACCTGGAACATAGATTCCCGGCTCGATGGTATGAATTACACCTGGCTGGAGCTGATAATCATTGGCTGCGGAAATGAACGGAGCCTCATGGATATCCAGACCAAAGCTATGTCCCGGACCATGTAGAATCTTATATCCTCTTTCTTCCACATACTGATTGATTACTTTATGCAGCTGGCTCATGGCAAGGCCTGGTGCCAACACTTTTTCTGCTTCTCGTTTGCTGTCCCGGACAATGCGGTAAATATTGAGCAGTTCCTGATTTTTGATCTCTCCTACTGCTACAGTACGGGTGATATCGGAACAGTAATCCTGATAACGGGTTCCAAAATCAATGGTGACCAGATCGCCTTGCTGAATTTTGCGCATAGATGGGGTAGCATGGCAGTTTGCCCCATTGTCTGGTCCAGAAGCAACAATGGTTTCAAAGCAGAAACCGGAGCCTCCACGGCTGCGGAACTGGTATTCCAGCTCATTTGCAATATCGATTTCGGTAACACCTGGTTTAATCACATCAAGCAGAGCATAAAAGGATCGCTCCGAAATACGGCAGGCTTTGCGAATCGTTGCGATTTCTTCCGGTGTCTTGATCCGGCGAAGATTTTCTACATAAGGAGCGGCCTGTACAAAATGTGTTCCTGTACATTCTTTGGTCAGTGCCTGATAATCTGCAAAGGAGATATCCTCTCCATAAATTCCGCATTCTTTGATTCCGCACTGTTTTACCAGTTCTCCGGTACGAGCAAAGTAGCTCGAACCGCGTGTAAATGCGCTTACTTCCAGACCTTCTGTTTCCTGTTCTGCCTGATTGGTAAAGCGTCCATCTGTGATAAAATAATCTTTATCTGCTGTTAAGAGCAATACAGCAACTCCATATTCACCAGTAAATCCGGTCAGATATTTGATATCCGAACCTATGCTGATAATCAGTGCTTCTACTTTATCCTGCTGCATGGCAGATTTTAACAACTGCATTCTCTGATTCATTATTAATTCGTCCTTTCCAAACCAGAGCATCCGCTCCAAGCAAAATGGAGCGGATGTTCTTTTTTCGATTATTCTGCTTCCTTGTTATCGGCAAGGCCCATTCCTTTTTCAAGTTTCTTCGCAAATACCATAACCAACAAACCAACGAGACAGGTGATACCGCCGATCAGCAGGAAGTAGGTAGCTTCCGAACCTTCATGATAGAAGTTAACTGCCAGAGTGCTCAGTGCAGCACCGGTAGACTGGCTCATGCTCCATACTGTCATCATCTGGGTTGTAAATGCTTTTGGTGCAACCAGAGAAGCCGAAGAATAACCAACCGCATTGGTGATTGCTTCACCAAAAATAATCAGAACATAGAACATAACAAGCCACATTGGACTTACCTTAACATCTGCTGCATACAGAACGAATGGGATAATCATAAACAGTGGACCACAGCCCCAGAAGATGGTACCGATACCGATTTTGGTCGGAGCGGATGGCTGTTTTTTGCCAAGTTTTGTCCAGAGTGCTGTCACGATAATACCAAAGATAATAGCCAGAACTGCTGGAAGAGTCTGGAAAGCAGCAGGTGTGATTTCAAATCCGAACAGATTTCTGTTTACTCTCTGCTCTGTGTAGATTGCAAGGATAGATGTGGACTGTGTCCAAACCAGCATTGCAAAACAGTTACAGATATACATTGGAATCAGGTACAGAACGTGTTTAGATTCTTCTTTTTCTGTTTTAGGGCTCTTGATAATGTAAACCAGATAGATTACTGGAATGAAAATTGCTGCGGTGCTCATGAAGTTTGCAAATACATTGATGGTCAGGATACCAGTTGTAAACAGAACTGCCATAACAACTACTGCTGCAACCACGATAATTGCAAATTTCATCATAAAGGATTTCTTTTTCTCTGGAGAAAGCGGGTCATCTGGTTCCTGTCCGATTGGACCAAAGAATTTTTTCTCGGTTGCATAGTAGCTGACAACACCAAGAATTGCAAATACTGCGCACATTGCAAATGCAACATTGTAACCAGTCATCAATGCTACTGTACCGGAGATAGCAGGAGCTGCTGCACCGATATTGGAAATAACGTAAGAGATTGCAAACGCACCATCGCGGCGTTTATCCTCTTTTTCATACATTTTTCCGGTCAATGCTTCCAGGCTTCGTCCAGAAAGCATGGTACCCAGACAAAGAAGTGCCTGGCTTGCTACATATCCATACACGCCCAAAAATGGAATAGCAAGACACAGATAAGCAACTGCCTGTACACTTCTTGCTAATCCCAGCGCTTTTCTTGGACCAAGTACGCGGTCAGCAACATAGCTTCCGATAATTCCGGTCAGGATGGATACTGCAGAGTACAAAGATACCAGCTGTGCTGCGTTCTCCTGTGTAAATCCCAGTCCTTTCGGTGCTGCCGCATACAGATAATAAACCAGGATTGCACTCATGCCATAGTTTGCAAACGAGTTGCAAAGCTGCATGAAACTTAAAGTTCCAATTGCCTTTGGATGACCAAAAAAGCTTTTCTGGCTGCGCAGTTGTGTAACCTGACTTGTACTTGCCTGTACAGGATTTGCCATAATAATTCCCCCAATTTTGCTCTACAAATTTATTTGATAAAATCCCAGTCAAATTTGTCCGGGCCCAAATCATACGTTTGCATAGATGCACGAAGATTTCCGTTAATATCATAATGATCGGTATTATGATCCCACGGAGCAGGAAGCAGACGATATGGATAGATGTCCTTCATCAACTCATATCCCTGCGGATCATACTCTTCCAGCTCTCTGCGGGTGTTGACCGGTCCGCGAATACCATCCCAGCGTCCATCCACACCTTCCTGCATCACATTGAACCAGATGGTTCCCAGTGTTGCAAAATATTCCTCATGGTTGCTGATTACGTAGGTGTCATGCCAAAGTCCGGCATCCTTTGCATGCTGATAACACTCTTTGACACGATTGCTGAGCGTTTTGTCTTCCAGCCCATCCATTCCAACTAAATGGATAGCATGACCAAACTCATGTACCAGAATCATCTCGTGAGGATAACTGGTCGCATATCTTCCGCTTCTCAGACGAATTACATTTGCTTCTGAAATGGATGAAAGCGGGTTTGTCATCTCACCGCCAAATCCTTCGATATGACGTGTTGCTAAAAGATAACCCATTCGGTGTCCCGGCACATCAAAAGCGTTTTCCTTGAGACCATATACCGCTACAGAAGCCTGTCTCCGTACCAATTCCTGTGCAACCTGCGGAAGTTTTTCCAGCATCATATCAACAATAACAGCCGCTTTTTCTACGCTGCTTCTCTGTACTGTTTTTCCTGCCTTAACAACAATGCCGCAATTGGTGCAGATTTGTGTGGTGTAGTACGGTTCATACACAACTTCGTATACCCTCGTATAATCAGCAGGATGATCTTCCAGATCCTCCACCTCTCCGGTTACCTGTACTGTCAGCTTTGATGCGCAGCTGACATCCACCGGTTCGGAAAGTGACAAAGTTGTGCGCATGCTTTCTTTCTGGTAAAGGGTTCCATAGCTCCACTCCATATTGCTGGTCCAGTGAAACAATTCCCGCTTTTCTCCGGCATATTTTACCAGAAAATTCTTTTCACAATCAGCGCGTCGCACCTGCGTATTCCAATACAGTTCGATTCGCCGATCGTCAATTAAAACAGCTTTTTGAATATATGGCGTATTATTCTCCATACCAATTTCTCCTTTCCTGTTTATTTTTAAGATGAGGTTTCATCCAATTTTATTTTCATAATTATAATAAAATTTTCACCATCATAATATCACCCGTTCTTTTCACTGTCAACACATTTTTCTTTTAAGAATTTTTTTCGTTAGTTTTTAAATACAAACATATTTTTTATTGGATATTTTGCACATTAAATAAATAATTCTTAATATTGCAGATGATTGTAAAAATATATTCATTTATGAGTCTGGGGCTTTCTAAGTCGATAGGTTTAGTTTTTCCTCTAGTTTCAATTCCGTCTTTTTCTAAAATTCAGGGCAGAAAAAAAATAACAAATGCCCGGAATTTTTCCGGGCATTTGTTATTTTAAAAGATGTTATCTATTTATTTTATTGTCTCTTTTCCCATTCCAAAAACAAGCAATACCGGCAGCACATAAATGCAGGATGCTGCAAAGAAAATCCCGCTTTCTCCCGCCAACATCTGGGAGAGGGACACCGACAACGGCTGTTTGACGGTACTGTCGAGAAATACGATTGCCTGGTCGATAATGTTCCAGTATTCGGCCACTGTCAGTACTAACACCACCATGATCCCTGGGCGCAGATTTGGCAGAATCACTTGCCGGAAAATCTGCCACTCGCTGGCACCGCAGTCCTGCGCCGCTTCGATCCACGCTTTATCAAATCCTTTCATCTGCAAACGCAGTAAAAAGACACACAGCGGATGAAAAATAGCCGGCAGGATGATCGCCCAGTAGCTGTTGAGCAGTCCCAGCAGGTCGGCTGTGATATAATTTGGCACCAGTGTCACCTGCATCGGCATCAACAAAATCACCAGATAGACGGCAAAAACAGCCTCCTTATACTTCCAGTGCGAACGCTCAAAGGCATAGGCCGCCAGCACCGATACCACCAGCTGTCCGAGCAGAATCGGCACAATCAGCAGCACCGAGTTCCAAAACAGCCGTAGCTGCTCCGGACTTTTCAGCAAAAACTCTTTGTACTGTGCAAGGGTCGGCTCTGTTGGCAGCAGGGTCATCTGCACAAAATGCAGCCCATCCCGCGCAAGGCTGTCGGCATTACCGGGCAGCACTTGGCTGGAATATCGGTTGACCACCTCCTGTGGCGATAAAAAGGAGTTACTCACAGTAAACAACAGCGGGAAAAGTGCCACCGCAGCCGCCGCCCAAAGTACGAGTTTTCCTGCTAACGTGCTTGTCTTTTTCCCTGTGGAGAGCACCTTGGTCGGAGAAAGCTCCACACTAGTAAAGCGATCGCTCAGCCGTTTCTGCATCAAATAGGTAAGCAAAATCACCACCGCCATCAGCACAAAGAGAATGTGCGATGCCGCCGAAAGTTTTTGCAGATTCAGGCTGGAAAACTGGTTGTTCATGTAGTGCTGCAACAGATAGAGGTGCGGGTTTGGATAGGCTCCAAACAGGATATACAGCTCCCGAAACACCTTGAAGGACTGAATCACCGCGATCAGTCCGGAAAGAAAGAGGGTCGGGGCAAGATAGGGCAGCGTCACCTTGTAAAAACAGACCCGCGGCGTTGCACCCTCTCCGGCGGCAATCTCGTAGTATTCCCATGGGATGCGGCTGTATCCGATGAGCATGATGGCGGTGATGAGTCCGGTATTCTTCCACAAAAACAGAATCACCGGAATCACGATGGCAACTGCCGAAGTTTTCCAATTCACAAGCGGCAGTCCCAGCAGATACAGCATCTTGTTAATCAAACCTCCGGCACTGAAAATCGCATTCCAGAAAAAGGCGGTTACTCCCGACGGCAGCACCAGCGGCACCAGTAACGCAAACAACAATGTACGATTACCGCGATGCAGTAAAAGCGCAAGCCCCAGCGAAAACAGCAGAATCAATGGAATGGAAAGCCCAAGATAGACAGCAGTATTCCCTGCCGCCTGCAAAAACATCGGATTTTTAAGCGTTTCTACAACATTTTGAAGCCCCACAAATTGTCGGCTTCCCATGTTGTCCATCATGCCATAGTAGAGCGACAGCACAAAGGGAAGCAGATAAAACACCAGTACTCCTCCCAAAGAAGGGAGTAAAAACAGTTTCCATAACCGTTTTTCGTTCACCTTTCTCCCTCCTTTCAGGACAACCGTACTACCATCCCGTCAGACAGCGGCTCGGTGCTGCTGACCACCACTGGAAGTCCTCCAAGGTCATCATAAATCAGGGTGCTCTGCCCCTCTTCACTTACATTTGCTAGTAGGATCTCCCGACAGACGTACTCTTTTCCCCAAGCGCCTTGCTCTTCCTCCACCACAAACAGGTGACGATACCCCTGCTCCTGTACTGCCTGATTTGGCACACGATAGCAACCATCTTCTACTGTTTCGGGTAGAGCAAGGCTCACCAGCGGCAGACAATTGCGGCTGGTGATGCAGGAATAGACGGTCGCTGCCCCCATCAGAACAAAAAACAACGCAAGAATTGCTCCATACCATTTTACCTTGCTCATACTTCATCACTCGTTTAAAAAGATGCTCATCTTGGTTTGAATCGACTTTGCCGTCTCCTCGGCGGTGGCAAGGTCGTACTGATAATAGTTGTTCAGCTCTTCCTGTAAAAGTCCAAAGATCTCTGTCTCGGAGCAGGCAAAATTACGCTGCAGGTTCCACGCATGAATCTGCTCCACCGCCTGCTCAGTCAGCTGCTGTGGGTCACCCTGCTTCCAGTTGGTGACATCGGTCATGATGCTTCGGTAGTAGTTGCATTCCAAGGTAAAGGAATGATAGAAATTCTGAATATTGATCGGCACCCAGGCATGAAACTGACCGGTATAGTCCATCACTGCCTCGTGCTCCAGAGTTTCGGGCGGCTGCTTTTCGGAGATACAATATTTTAGAAATTCCCAGGCAAGCTCCTTGTTTTCGCAGCTGCGGACAATGCCGTAGTCAGCCTGCAGGGTGGAAAAACCAAATTGCCCGTCGTGGCTGCGCATTGGTACCGGCGGCAGGATGTTTGGATAGTCGATCAGCATATTGTAAGTATCTATCGAGGTGATATCATAGTTGCAGAACAGATAGTCCTCCTGCATAAAGTCATCCACTCCAGCAGCAATACGGGTCATATCCCAGTCCGCCATGTTCTCCAATTTGGGGATTTCATTCTTGGTTCTCTTTAAATAGCTGATAAATTCCGGGCTGTCAAAGTTTGCTGTTCCTGCCTCAATGTCATAGTAAGCAGGAAATTCATATTTGAAAAACCATTCGCTGATGATGCCGGGCATGATGGAAAAATCCTTTCCTGCCTTGTCGCTTACCTGACGGTACAGATCAAGCATCTTCTCATAATCCAGCGCATCGGGTGCATCCAGTCCCGCCTCTTCAAACAGCGGGCGGCTAAGATAGGTCATATCGTACAGAAAATAAAATGGCAGCGAGTACAGCCCGCCGTCGTACTCCTTTGCCTTAAAAATATTGGTATAGTAGTCTTCGCTGTGAAAATCGCTGTCCATCTCCATAAAGTCATAGAGGTTGCACAGCAGGCCACTTTTGACATAGCGGCTGACTGACATCTGCGCCAGATCGACGATATCAGCTGACTGCCCGCTCATCATCTCCACTGAGGTGCGCTGGAGATAGTCCTCCCAGCTCTCCCCGACCGAACCGCTCTGCTGGGCAACCGAGACGTCAATCTGTACTTCGGGATGCAGCTGCTCAAACTCTTCGGCGCGTTCCCTGATCTCCTCATCGTAATAGGTGCTGACCCGCAGCGTCCCGCTCCAAGGCTTTTCCTGTGGAGAAGGTGCCGCATCCTGCCCGCTTGTCTGCTCGGGTGTTTGTTCAGATGCAGCCTGATTGGTCAGCTGCTCATAGAGTTCTGTATCGTTTGACTGACAGCCGCTCAACAGACACAAAGCAACAATACAAAATGCCTGACAAAGACATAAAAATCGTTTCACAAGATCTCTCCTTCTTTTACAAATTACATACTATCTAATGGTAGTGTAACATGTTGCTTCTATTTTTTCAACTTCAGGCATTTTATTCACGCACCGTGTCCTTTACTGCGATTTTCTTTTTTGTATCTTTACATAATCCCTGCCTACTATAAAGAAAGAGCACATGGTGATTCCATCATCACCATGTGCTCTCTTTTTTTAAAGGACAAGTGCATTAACTGCTTCTATCAAATCGACCACATCGGAACGCGGTACTAAGGAAACAGACTGTCCGTCAACCATAGCAAGACATTGCTCTCCATCATAACGATACAATTGGATTTGTACTTGAGGATGAACCTCATTGTCAAGATGAACGGTTACAGAAATTTCTTCCTTCTGAGAAGGTGTTTCATCAGTAAAGCTTGATGCATCCATATTTTCCAAAGCAGACTGCAGGTCATCGATAGCGATTTCTTCTTCTCCATAGTAGAAGGTCTTTTCATCGCCAGTTCCCTTTGAGGTAATGGTATAAACCGAACCATCCAAAGAAATATCCATAGAAGTAATATCATCAAAAGATGCAGTCAAAACTTCAGGATGTCTCAGATCATTGTAGCTGGCAGCCATCAAAGATTCATAACTACTGGAGCTGATCTGATAGATAATCTTGGAATCTCCGATTCGTGCGTATGCAGTAACCTCTTCTTCACTTTCTTCCGTATCCGTTTCTTCAGAAGCGTTCTCTGCTTTTTCACGTTCTTCAGGGTCACGGCTGATACTGATGGTAAAGGTTTCACTCGTTACTTCGGAATCATCTTCCGCATCTGGTGTATACTGCACCGTTACTGTCAACTCCGGATTATCCAGTCCGTAAGTAGCCAAATCTTCTTCCCCAGTATTATATGTCATATAATCGCTGAGGGTCAGATATGTGATGCTGCTCAGATAGCTGTTTACCTTCGAGGTATCCAGAGGAAGCAAGTTTTCTCCATCTTCCTTAAAATAAACGTCATCTTCGCAGTATGTGTAAGGGCTATCCTCGGTATATTCCTTATAAACCACGTGATAACTGTCGCTTCCTTTGAAATCAATGCTTTCTACATTATCAAAAGAAGGAGTGTCATCGTGGAGGATCATATCGCTGAGAGTTGCATCAAAATAGTCCATCGGATCGCTTGTTGCCAAATATACATTACCATCACCGATAGAAACATAACGCTGAGAATCCATAGAACTATAGTCTCCCAGTTTAATATTGTATGTTTCCTCACCAGCAACCATTTCGATTGTACAAACTGGATCATCTAATCCATATTGGCTGTAATCCGTTACTTCTTCGATGATAAATGCAGCACTGAACTGTTCAAATTGTTCGATGAGTTCATTTATTTTTTCTTCGTTTACAGGGAAAGCTGTATCATCATCGTAAATCCAACCATCCTCTTTGTGGAATGCCAACGATTCTGATTCATTCTCCCAGGAGATAGATTCAACCGAGTCCACATCCACTTCCAAAACGACCTCACCGCTATTCCGGATATTTTCCTGTTTTTCTTCGTGTTTCACTACAAAAAAGGTGACAACACAAATAACTGCCAAAATTCCAAGCAGTATATAGATCCGTTTAGCTCGCTTCATTTTGTTCTCTCCTTCTCTTCAAAATTACAACTACGCCAATGCCAAGATAAGCAAGTGGGAATACCCCAATCATCAGTGTCTTGAGCAGCGAAGCAGTAGAATCTGTAATAGAAAGGTAGTTATAGTTCAAAGACTTGCTTCGGATTGCCATAGCTTCATTCTCGCCGATGAGAGAAGAAAGCGCATTCATTGCGAGGTCAGAGTTTGAACCGGAGGACAATGCATTATACATGTCGTCCAAAAATGCAGCGGATGAGAACCAGACAATTTGGCCTTCGTTAGTGCAGTCAACGGTCAGAGCAACGGTAAATGGGCCGTCGATATCTCCATCCTCTTTCTCGTATGTGGTAAGCTCGTAACCTGCTGTCTTGCTAAATGACTGGTCTGTTGTAGTGAGCAGAGGGGTCACAGAGCCACTTTCATCATTGATAATCATGCCCTGAGAAATTGGCATGTTTGGATAGTAGTTTTCCTCAATGAGCGAGTCGGTAATTTCGTTGCTCGACATCTCTGGCAAAAGAATATGTGGCTGCATGGTATAGTTATCACGATTGCCTTCAACCACGATACCTTCACAGGTTTCCACACCATAATTTTCCAGAAGTCCATACAAGTTTTCCAGGGTACCATCTTGTGTTGGACCAGCCATTACAAGCAATTTACCGCCATCCTCTGCATACTGATAAAGCATATCAACTTCTTCTTCCGACAGATCCGACGAAGGTTCATAAATTAAAATAACATCGGCCTCTTCCGGAATTGCATCAACATTCAGCAGAGAGAGTGTGTTGGTCTCAATATTTTCCTTTTCAATCTGCTCTTTAAAGTTTTCAGGCAGATCCTTTTCACCATGTCCTTCCAATACATACAGCTGTGGCAGGTCTTCTGTTGTAACATAGTCAATAGCAGAAGTAATCGCGCCCTCACCATCAAAAGATGTGCTGTACGAATAGGAGTACATATTGGCTTCCTGTACATATATATCATCATAACCGATAAAACGGCTGCGTTCACCACACTCCACAACAAGGCTGTTGTTCTGAACCGTTTCATCGGTATACTGCTCTGCAAAAGTAGGATATACATCCGGATTCTTTTTCACTACCGTGATGTGATCCGATAAACTGTCATATTTGCCAAGCAAGGTTTCGATAACATCATCTTCCTCACCGGATTGTACAATCCAGTAAATTGTGACGTCTTCCTCAAGTGCATTTACCACAACCTTGGTATTGCTGGTAATGGAATACAGTTTCGTTGCACTGATATCGAATTTTGTTAAACTGGAAGGAAGTGCGGAAACCAGAACATTAAGCACAATTAAAATAGCCAGCACAACAGCTGTGATAGACAGTGCATAGGCTCCTCCTTGGAAGGCTGTGCGATTTCTGTTTGTCTGTTCCGTACTGGGAAGGAGTTTCCACTTTTTCATTAGTTATACCTCCTTTTTTCCAGAGATTGTACAGATAAAAACAGGAAAAATACAATCACAGATACATAGTAAAAGATTGCGGTCAGATCAAATACACCGCTGACAAATGTGTTAAAGCGATCAAACAGAGAAAGCTGACGCATGATGTTTGGTAAAAGCCCTTCAAAGGCTGTTGGATTAAGAAAATATGTCGCTGTAATCACTGCAAGCAAAATCAGCGAAATGCCAGAAGCAAGCTGCTCATTGCGTGTTAAATAACGTATGATTACTCCAAGAAGCAGAGCCAAGACAGACAACGCAATGGCGCTGCCAAAAGCTGTCGAAGAAACATATTCCGACAGGCTGACACTATAATAGTTAAACAGAATCACTGCAATGCCAATACCAGCAGCAAGTCCCTGGTTATCTGTCAGAGAAGAAATAAACACTCCCAGTGCAACTAAAGCTGCACCCATGATAAAAATGGCCACCAGCGATCCATAGGAGGTTGGCAGATACACATCACCAAACTGAGCAAAGATCAGCGGATAGATGGAAATAATTGCAAGTGGAATCAGATAAATAACCAGAAGTGCCAGATATTTTCCCAAAATCACTTTTACGGTAGAAATTGGGAGAGAATAAAGGAGCTGGTCGGTCTTCTGTTTGCGTTCCTCTGCAATGACTCTCATGGTCAGGATCGGAACAATTACCACGAATATAATCGTACCAAAGCTAAGTACATATTCAAAATTACTTACTGCTGCCTGCAGATTATAAAGCATCGCACCAATACCTACGATCGCAAGCAGGAAGGCACCAAACACATAGGCAGTAAATGAGTGAAAATAATTTCTCAGCTCATGTTTTAAAACGGCAATCATGACTGTTCCCCTCCTTCTGTTGCTTTTGCCGGATCTTCTGTTTCAGTCAATTCAAGGAAGATATCCTCCAAGCTTGCTCGTTTCAAGGTTAATTCAAGCAATGCCTGATTTCGCTTAGCAAAGGCAAAAAATATCTCTTTTGATACAGCGTGGATATCCTTTGCGTCTGTCTTAATATGAGCAGACAGGATATTTTCTGTCGTTTCTACCGTTAACTCAGTAATGTGTTCAACAGTGGAGAGTGCTTCCCGGACATCGCTTTCCGGTGCATCCGTCTTAAAGGAAATCTCATTTGCAGAAAGGAGCTGACTTTCCAACTTATCCGGCTGGTCAAAAGCCACCAGCTTTCCATGAGCAATGATCAATATCTTCTCACAGATAGCCTGAACCTCAGAAAGAATATGGGAACTCAAAATTACCGTATGGTCCTGCCCCAGCTGTTTGATCAAATCTCGGATTTCAATAATTTGGATTGGGTCCAAACCTACGGTAGGTTCGTCCAGGATAATAACTTTTGGATTGCCAAGAAGTGCCTGCGCAATACCAACACGCTGTTTATAGCCTTTGGATAATGCAGAAATCCGTTTTCCCTTTACATTCTGGATTTTGACCTGTTCAATTACTTTATCAACCTGCTGCTTTAACTCTGCACCCTTCAGCCCTTTTGCTTCACCAACAAATCGCAAATACTCTAAAGGTGTTTCGTTCATATACAGCGGTGGCTGCTCTGGAAGATATCCGATCAGTCGCTTAGCATGATCTGGATCTTCAAAAATATCAAATCCACCAATCTGCACATGTCCGGAAGTGGCAGATAAGCAACCCGTCATAATATTCATTGTGGTAGTTTTTCCAGCTCCATTCGGCCCCAGAAAACCATATACATGGCCTTCATCAATTTCAAAAGATAAATCATTGACCGCCAGAAAGTCGCCGTAGTACTTTGTTAAGTGCTCGACCTTTATCATGGAGGAACCTCCTTTTCATTTATGAGTTTCATAGCATGAACATTATCTGCGTTTTGAAGTATAACGCTTTCACCTAAATTGGCACTAAAGAAACTGGAGGAACCTCATTAAAAAAGCCCGTCGCAAAAATGAACATTTTGCAACGAGCTCTTTTATCCAGACTTTCCGTATGGAATTTTTATATTCTATTTTAACTCTGCACGAAATCCAATCATATCATTTTTCTTATACACCGAAATATTTCCCTTATGGCTGTTTACGATGGATTGTGCAATCGACAAACCGATTCCAAAACTTCCCGAAAATGTTCTGGCTTTATCTGCACGATAAAAACGATCAAACAATCGATTCAGTTCCAAGTGATCCACATCTTTGTATGTGTTTTCTACTGTAAGAACAGGATATCTTCTGCAAGTCAAAGAAAGTTGAATCTTCCCATCTGGATCACAGTATTTAATGGCATTATCCAAGAGAATCGCTGTCAGGCGACGAATCAAAGATTCATCTCCATGGTATTGAATAGATGGGCTTATTGAACTGGTAAGGGTATAATGGTGCTCCTCTGCCAATTCTTGAAATTCTGATACCGTATCCGCTACAGCATTGCTCAAATCAAAATCCCCTTGTATCAGGGAATCTGTACTCTCATCCATTCGGGATAAGGTCACCAGTTGATTAATCAATAACCCCATACGTTCTCCTTCACTTCGAATATCATCCAGCCACTCACTTTTACCAAGCTCAGATTCAACAATATCCAAATTGGAAAGAATTAACGTAAGTGGTGTCTTTAGTTCGTGATTAGCATCTGTAATGAACTGCCGCTGTTTCTCATAGCTTTCAGCGACCGGCCGCACCGCCCACTTTGACACCACAATGGTGAGGATTACAATCAAAGCTGCACTGCCAAATAAAACAAACAGCGCAGTAAAAAGAAGCCGGTTTGCCATATTTTTATATATGATACCATTAACAAAGACAACCGTAGTACCGTTTTCGGTATCTGTCACCTTATAGCGATAGTCAGATATCCAACCGCGTTCTGTATCTTTTTTCAGAACCTTCTCTATGCAGCCTTCCACATCCTGTTCTGTAATCGTAGAAACAGCATCCATATTGATATCAACAATTTCCTGTTGATCATCCAGCCAAACAGAAAAAAATCGGGTACTGAATCGTGTTTCTTCTGCCATAATATCTGAATACAACAGCTGAATAGGAAGATGGTGCTTTGACGGGTTAAACCTTGGAAAGATACCATCATTGGATGAGATGGTATCAGTAAGCAGATCGAGAGATCTGTTCGTCTGCATCCTTGTAAAGATGAGCAAGAAAAAGAAAATTCCAGAAAATACCACCAGAATAGAAACAATGCTGATTGAGATAAATTTTTTTCGAAGACTACCGATCATTTTTAACCTCCAACACATAGCCGGCGTTTCGAATAAAACGTATTTCCATCGGAGCATTGATTGCACTGATCTTTTTTCGCAGATTGGAGATGTGGACCCAGATCACACTGATATCCACACTGGTGTCCCAGCCCCAAAGGTGTGTAATAAAACGCTCTGATGAAATAATAACTCCGGGTTGCTGCATTAACATTTCTAAAATTTGAAATTCTTTTCCACTGAGAGACTGAAGCTCATTGCCAAAGCCCAACTGATAGGTAGATCGATTTAAGGTAACTGACCCCACTGTCAGCAGGTCAGGTAAATAGGTATCCTTTCTGCGCAGCATAGCACGTATGCGGGCAAGCAGCTCTACCGTAGAAAAGGGTTTGGGAAGATAGTCGTCTGCACCTGCATCAAGTCCTTCCACACGGTCAGATACCTCGGTGCGAGCGGTCAAAAACAGTGCCGATGTGGTAATATTACTTGCACGGAGAGATTGCAAAACCTTTAGTCCATCCATTCCAGGCATCATAATATCCAATATCAAACCATCGTATTCTCCGGTCAATCCATAGCTTAATGCATCATCGCCGTTATTTACACCATCCACACTGAATTTATTGGTTTCAAGAATATGAATCAGAGATTTCAATAGCTTAGGATCATCTTCTGCAATAAGCAACTTCAAAATATACACCCCCAAAATCTGTTATAAGAATATCATATCACGGGTAACTAAATACAGCCTAAAAAGAAAGATCAAACAAGCTTCATTCTTTTTCCTTAACTACATTATAAGAAATCATATCCTTTTTATCAACATTCGTCTGTTTTCTTCCCTAAAAGTTTTTGAACACCTCTATTTTGCTTTAGTGCTGCTTTAGGATGATCTGTTAATTTAATTCATACACAAAATCCTACGTTTCCAATCGACATATGCAAATGGAAAGCATTAATGTGATTTGTTCTCACAAGGAAAGGAAGATAACGATGTCCACAAATATAGAACAAGCAGCAAAAAGAAACAGAAAATCCATGATGGAATTATATTGTGCAAACAAAAATTCCGTTTATCTATTCTGTAAACTGTTGTTAGGGGATGACCAAAAAGCCGCTGAGGCAACAACCTCCGTATTTTATGAAAATTGGCATGAAGTTGCACTTCATACCAATTGGACGGAGATTTCGTTTCACCACAGCCTCATGGTGATAGCAGCCAAATTCTGCTGGAAAGAGATATTTGAAGATATAAAGCAAGATTTTGATGCCTATAAATCCACCTCAAGCAGGTACAAAAAGGTTCAAAGCAAAATTTTTTGCGGTTCCATAGAGGATGGTATGGAGTTGCTTCAGCGTGCCTTTTCACAAATGAAACCAATTGAACGCTATGTATATCTTTCGATTGAATTTGGCAGTCTAAGCACAAAAGAATTAGCACATATCATCAATCATAGTGACCCAGAAATTAAAGCAATATACAACAGTAGCATATCTGCTCTGTCATCTTACCTTCCAACTGACGTTGGCGTGAGACTTTCCTACCCAGAGGTAAAATCATTACTGCAAAAAGCAAACAAGATACAAAATATCCCGCAAGATGTAGAACGCGCATGTGTAGAACAGATTAAGGCAATATCCAGACTCCATCTTCCACCACTTCATACTTTACTTTTTGCTGTATCCATGATTGTTTGCAGTTTTGTTTTGATTGCCTGTTTGATTTGCCTAGGAATTGAATAAAAACATTTACATACTTTTATAAATTCTTTTATAAATAACGGATTATGAACTAACGAAAAAGGACAGGTATCTGATATGGTATCCTGTCCTTTTATCATATTCTAAATCATTTGTTCAGTAAAATGATCTTCCTGTAACCGTTCCTTTTGACATGAAACCATACAATAAAACCGAAACGTCATTTTTCATCACTTTCACAAAGTATCCACCAAATTATTTTTTAATCCATAGCGGAATCTAACGCGATTATATTTTGTGAAAACTTACAATTTATTGTATCTTTTTACTTCATTTTTACCAACAACCGCTTTTGTACTTTACTTTAGCAATATAAAATAAGCTCTGTTGAAAACAAGTAAGTTTAGGAGGGTTTGATTGGTAAAGCAGATTTTCTTTGATTTGGGTTTAACACTTGTGCATAACGACATGCCTCGCCGGTATCAGACTGCATTAAAAGAAATCGGGTATGATATTTCGCTTTCCCAGGCAGAAAGAGCATATCATCTGGCGAACAAATATTTTATGAGATTTCGTCAGGGAGCACTCAGCCAGAAAAGTGATAGCGTCATTTCTGATTTCCACCGATGTGTTTGTCAGTATCTGGATACAGAATCTGCATGGAAGGATTTTTCAAATCAACTCAAAAAGATGGAAAGACCTGTATGGAGATGCTTTGACTTTACACTGAACATGCTGGATGAGTTAAACGACATGGGAATCAAAACAGGACTGATTTCCAACTGGGATCTGTCATGCAGAGAGGTTCTGGAAAAAAATAAAATCCTGTCCAGATTAAACTGTGTCGTTGTTTCCGAAGAAGTCGGTGCAGAAAAGCCGGATAAAAAAATTTTTGAAGAGGCACTGAAGTTAACAGGTGCAAATCCAGACGAATGTTTTTATGTGGGAGACAACTACTATGACGATTATATCGGTTCACAAAAGGTTTCGATGCCCTGTGCCATCATCAACTATCAAGGCAAGCTGGGGATTGAAGAAGTGGACTGTCCAATCGTGATAGAACAGGCCTGTGAAGTGGTCGATTTAATGAAAAAACATTTGATAAGCAAGTAGGAAAAGTAAAGGAGAACTTATGAAAAGATTAGTTTGTTTTATGTTGGCAGCTGTATTGTCCTGCTCTGTATTTTTAACAGGATGTTCGTCAGGAAAAACAGAAGATTCTCAGGGTGCTCAGGCTGATACTGAAACCAAAACAGAGACTGAGCTTCCAAATATTGTACGTACCAGTATCAGCTCTGAACCGGACAGTCTGGATCCATGGCAGTCCGCAGCAACCGATACCGAAGCCATTTTCCACAATGTATTTGAAGGACTCTTCGTTTACAATGAAAAAGGTGAACTGGAACCAGGTCTTGCAGAAAGCTATGATGTTTCCGAAGATGGTTTGACCTATACATTCCATCTCAGAGACAACGTAACATTCCATAACGGAAAAGCAATGACCAGTGCAGATGTTCTGTACACCTACGAAAATCTGGCAGGTATGAACGGTGAAAAAGCAGCATCCAGCAAATTTGGTACTGTTGAAAGCATCAACGCAGTAGATGATTATACTTTTGAGATTAAACTTTCTGAACCTTCGGCATCCTTCCTCGCAAGCAACATCGTAGCAGTTCTTCCGGAAGGTTATACCGAACAGAGCCAGCACCCAATCGGAACCGGCCCTTATAAGTTCAAGGAATATATCCCTGGTCAGAAAGTCGTTCTGGAACTCAACGAAGACTACTATGAAGAGAGCAGAAAAGGAAGCATCCAGACTGTTGAAGTTTACATCATGACTGATGCAAGCAGCGTTGTAACCGCACTTCGTTCCGGACAGCTCGATTTTGCTTCCGTATCGGTCGATAACGCAAATGCACTGGCAGAAGATTTTGATATTTATAACTCCGCACAGAACATGGTACAGATTTTTGCTCTGAACAATTCGATTGAACCACTCAATGATGTAAGGGTTCGTCAGGCAATCAATTACGCAATCAATAAAGATGCTGTCATCGAAGGTGTATTTGATGGATATGCTACCAAGCTGTATTCTAACTTCAGCCCAGTTATGGCAGTTTACTACAACGATCAGCTGGAAGATACCTACCCAACCGATGTAGAAAAAGCAAAAGAGCTTTTGAAGGAAGCTGGATATGAAAATGGTTTTGATCTTACCATTACTGTTCCAGCAAACTATGCAAGCCATGTTGACACCGCACTGATTTTTGCAGATCAGCTGGCACAGGTTGGTATCAATGTTCAGGTAGAAACCATCGAATGGGCAACCTGGCTGGAAGATGTATACAGCAACGCACAGTATGAATCCACCATCATCGGTCTGACCGGTAAACTTGACCCTGACTCTGTTCTGGGACGCTTTGAAACAACATACAGCAAAAACTTCTTTAAATTTTCGAATGCCCGTTATGACGAACTGATTCAGGCTGCAAGAGTAGAACTGGATGAGACAAAACGTGCCGACATGTACAAAGAATGTCAGCAGATTCTGACAGAGGAAGCAGCAGCAGTATTTGTATGTGACCCTAACCTGACTGTTGCCTGCCGCAAAGATTTGAAAGGTTATACCTTCTATCCAGTAGGATTCATCGATTTCTCTAAACTTTCCTATGAAGCTCAATAAATAGTCAAATAACAAAAGGAGGACAAGCTATGGTATCGGTGTTATATCATAGCTTGTTTTTCTGAGAAAGGAACCCATGAAATATTATTTAAAAAAGATACTTGGTTTTATTTTTACCATATTGTTGGTATCCATTATTACCTTTGTTGTGTTCCAGATTTTACCGGGAGATCCGGCACAGATTATTTTAGGAGTGGACGCAGATCCGGCACAGCTTGAAAATCTTCGAGCAACCATGAATCTGGACAAGGGATATGTCGAGCGTTATTTTATCTGGCTGATAAACGCACTGCATGGTGATCTGGGTGTCTCTTACCGCTACAGCAGAGAAGTTTCCGACCTGATTGCAGAAAGCTTTTTTGTAACAAGTTCCCTTGCAGTTTTCTCCATTGCACTGACCGTTTTGATTGGCCTGCCTCTTGGAATTTTTATTGCCAAAAACAGCAAAAAGAAAATTACTACTGGAATTTCCATGTTGTCTCAGTTGGGAATCTCCGTTCCAAGTTTTTGTATGGGTATTGTGCTGATCAGTATTTTCTCTGTTAACCTTGGATGGTTTGATTCCATTGGATATGTTCCGGCAAGTGAAAGCATTACCGGATGGTTTAAGACGATGTTTTTGCCGTCTTTATCCATTGCATTTGGTTCTTCCGCAGTATTGGCACGATATATCCGGGTCAGCATCGCAAACCAGCAGAAGCAGGACTATGTCCGGACTGCAAAAAGCAAGGGGCTGTCAGAAAAAATTATCATGAATAAACACATCCTGAGAAATTCGCTGATTCCAGTCATCACCATTCTTGGTATGCTGGTAGCGGATATTCTGGGAGGCAGTATCATCATCGAAAACGTATTCTCTCTCCCAGGCATCGGAAAACTGATTTCCACCTCAATTACAACAAGGGATCTTCCGCTGATTCAGGGACTGACCGTTTATCTGGCAGGAATCGTTGTAATATGCAACTTTGGTGTTGATATTTTGTATTCGATTATAGACCCGAGAATTAAAACAAAAAGATAACTAGGCAGGAGAAACACTTTGAAAAAGAACAGATTAAAAAAACATTTTTCCAATCGAAATTTTACACTGGGATTTATCATGGTCAGCATTTTGTTCCTTCTGATGGTAGTTGGATTTTTCTATCTGCCTGCTGATCCGAACAAAATTGATGTCTTAAAAGAACTACTTCCACCTTCCCGTGAAAATCTATTGGGAACAGATCAGCTGGGCAGAGATATTTTGTCCCGAGTTATGGTAGGTTCGAGAATTTCTTTCTTTATCGGTTTTTGCGTCGTACTCTGCGGCGGATTGCTGGGATGTACTCTTGGCGGTGCTGCAGGTTACTATGGCGGAAAAATTGACAGTATTATTACCAAGATCATTGACACACAGATGGCCTTTCCGGGCGTGCTGCTGGCATTGATGTTGATTGCAGTATTTGGAAACAGTGTTCAGAACCTGATTTTGGCACTGAGTGTTATGTCCGTGCCACGTTTTGCCAGAATGTCCCGAAGCGGCTTTTTAAAGTACCGCAACAGCGAATTTGTAAAGGCAGCAAAGGTAAAAGGTGCATCCGATCTGAGAATTATGATTCTTCACATCTTTCCAAATCTTCTTCAGGAGCTGTCGGTTACTGCAACATTGAGTTTTTCCGGAGCGATCATGTCGGAAGCTGGACTTAGTTACTTAAGCCTTGGTATCCAGCCGCCAACACCAAGTTTTGGAAAGATGCTCAGCGAAGCACAGAATACAATTTTGACAGCAGGCTGGTATGTTGTAATCCCGGCAGCACTCATTACCATGCTGGTTTTGGGATTTAACCTGATCAGCGACGGATTAAATGAAATTTACAGGCACTAGAGGTAGATTGCTTTGAATAATACAAATAAGAATGTACTGAAAATCGACAATCTGTCGATCTGTTTTGATATCAACGGAAAAAAATGCCATGCAATCCGCGATTTAAACCTGACCGTTAACGCTGGAGAGCTGGTTGCACTGGTAGGAGAAAGTGGATGCGGAAAAACGCTCTGTGCGTCTTTTTCGATGGGTCTGGGACCTCAAACTGCTTCTCTGGAACAGGGAAAAATTCTGGTCAACGGTCAGGACATGACACAGGCAGATGATACTGCCTGGAACACGATCCGCGGAAAAGATGTTTCGATGATCTTTCAGGAGCCGATGACCAGTTTAAACCCACTGATGAAGGTTGGAAGACAGATTGCAGAAAACGCCACTAACCGTGGAGTATCCAAAGCACAGGCAAAGGAAAAAGCGTTGGAAATGATTCGTCTTGCAGGTTTGCCGGATGCACACAGAATTTATGAGTGCTATCCACACCAGCTTTCCGGTGGACAGAGACAGCGAATCATGATCTGTCTGGCGCTGATCAACCAACCAAAACTCCTGATTGCGGATGAACCGACCACTGCACTGGACGTGACCATTCAGGCTCAGGTTTTGGAGATTATCCGGGAAATGTGTACCAAAACAGGTACCGCTGTTTTGATTATCACACATGACCTGGGCGTCGTCAGCCATCTTTGTGACAGAACCTATGTTATGTATGCAGGTTCTATCGTGGAAAGCGGACCAACTGCACAGATCATTCAAAATCCAAAACATCCCTATACCAGAGGATTGCTGGCTTGTCTGCCGGACATCAGCAAAAAAGGACAGCGACTGGAAAATATCAAGCACAGTGTCCCTCCTTTGGAAAAACGTCCGGAAATCGGCTGTATTTATGCAAACCGATGCGACGAATGTATGGACTGCTGCAAACAGATCACGCCAAAGCGGATTGTATTTGGACAGCGTGAGATTGCCTGTCACAAATATACCTTAGATAACCTGGAGGAATAAGGTTTGAATAACGTTTTACTGCAAACAAAAAACTTATCAAAGATATACACAGATGACAGAAAATCCATTGTAAAAGCTGTCAATGATATTACACTGCAAATTTATCAGGGCGAGACCTTTGGACTGGTTGGAGAAAGCGGATGCGGAAAATCCACCTTTGGACAGATGCTGGTAAATTTGCTGGAACCAACCAAAGGAGAAATCCTGTTTGAAGGCGAAGATATTTTTAAAAGCAGGAGAGCTAGAAAAGAAATCCCACAAAAAATCCAGATGATCTTTCAGGACCCATACTCTTCTCTGAACCCGAAAAGAAAAATTGGATGGCTTTTGGAAGAATCTTTAGATATCCATCGTAAAAATCTGAGCAAAGAACAAAGAATCAAAATTGTAGATGAGATGCTCAAACTGGTAGGACTGGATGAAAGCTATAAAGATCGATATCCTTCCCAGTTATCTGGCGGACAAAGGCAGCGTGTTTCCATTGCAATTGCACTGATTCTAAACCCAAAATTTGTGGTCTGTGATGAGGCTGTATCTGCTCTGGATGTTTCGGTTCAGGCACAGATCTTAAACCTGCTTCATGATTTACAGGAGAAATTTAATCTTACCTATCTTTTTATTTCGCATAACCTCAATGTGGTTTCCTATATGTCTGACCGAATTGGTGTCATGTATCTTGGCTCTATTGTAGAACTTGGGGATGCTGTCACCTTATCTAAAAATCCTATCCACCCTTACACCAAAATGCTCTTTTCCTCGTCCATGAATGTGGGAGAAGCTGACAGCGGAAAAGTTCAGATTACCGGTGAGCTGCCAAGCCCTTCCAATCCACCAAGCGGCTGCACCTTCCATACACGCTGCGCTTACTGTACCGAGCTGTGCTCATCTGCCCGACCAGAATTGCAGGAGCTGCCTGACGGAAGGCAAATTGCATGCCATTATGCGCAAAAATTTTATCAGGAATCGATGGAGAAAAAACAATGAAAATAGGCATTATATCTGATATTCACGTGGATATTAACCAGGACTATGATGTCCTGAAAACACTGGATCGTGTTGCAAAAGAGGAACATTGTGAATTGGTTCTGATTGCCGGAGACATCCACAACAACGCATATCAAAGCATCGAATCGATTGCAGCATTAAACAGCTTTGGAAATATTTCATATCGATATGTTCCGGGCAATCACGATCTTTGGAATGATCATATTGATCTAAAATCAACCGATGAAATTTATACTCTCTTTTTACATGATCCAAATTGTCTATGTGAAAAACCGATGGAACTTGGGGACTGGGTAATTATCGGTGATGTTGGATGGTACGATTATTCTTTTGGCAATCAGGAAAAATATACCTTTGCTGATTTTGAAAAGATGCAGATGGATGGCCGTACCTGGCAGGACAAAATCAAAAACTGCTGGACCTCAGATAATCACGGAAGAACCGAAAAATCCCTGAAAATACTAGAAGAAACCTTTTCCCGTTATCCGGACAAGAAAAAAATCGTAGTAACCCATATGCTGCCGATTTCTGAATTTTGTGTGCCAGAAAAAAGGCTGGATGAACAAAAGCCTGACTGGAGTTACTTTAACGCATTTTTAGGAAGCAGACAGTACGAAACCCTTTATCAGAGATATGATGTCAAATATGCAATCTGTGGTCATGTCCATTACCGGAAAAATGTCCTGAAAAATAATACACAGTATTTGTGCCGGTGCTTAAATTACTGTACCGAGTGGCAGGGAGAAAAAGAAATTGAATTTCAAATCCGAAAAGCCCTCGATTATGTTGAGATCTAACGGGAGATTGCCATGAAAGTTTTTATGATTTCAGATACCCATTTTGGAGATGAACGCATTTTAAGATATGAAAACCGCCCCTTTTCTTCGGTAGAAGAAATGAACAAGGCAATCATTGAGAACTGGAACCAGGTGGTGGGAGAAGAAGATACGGTATTTCACCTAGGAGATGTTTCTTCTTATGATCCAGAACGAAACAAGGACATTCTCTCGTCACTGCATGGAAAAAAGATTCTAATAATGGGCAATCATGACCAGAACTATACCACCAGACAATGGGAAGAAATGGGATTTGACCAAGCAATTAACTATCCGATCCTGTTTCGTGAGTTTTTTATTCTATCCCATACACCGATGTATATCTGCACTAATATGCCCTATGCAAATTTTTATGGGCACGTCCACGCAAATCCCAGTTACCGGGATGTTAGCAGGCAAAGTGCCTGTGTTTGTGTAGAACGTATCCATTATACCCCGATAGAAATAGAGGAACTAATTCATAAAATGAGACAAAACCAAATAGGTGATAAATAGAAAAAGACTCTGCGGTGTAAAAATTCCAGCAGAGTCTTTTTGTTTGTATTTTACCTGTTTTATTTGGGGTATATATCGTGCACTTACATTATTTCTTTTTCAAGAGAGGTTTTTAGAAACTGCAAAAATTGCTTTTCCCGTTGTGTTAACTCATATTGCTTCGGTTTAATATATTTTATCTCTGCCAGAATGTCATTATCTTTAATTGGCAGGCAGCAGCATCCGCTATATCTCTTTTGCTGCCGTGACATTTCCAAAGTAACAGACACATATCTTCCTGTACGCAAAATATCGCTGTAACTTCCTCGATCTGAAACATAGACAATCTCATGCTGGCTGGATAATCCTAATATATTCACAAATTCATCTGGGTGGGTATCTTTATAATATACAAACGGATACTGTTTTAATTCTTCAATCGTCACAAACTTCTTTTTGGAAAGAGGATTTCCTTTATAAACAATTGCTCTTACCGGAACATTTTCCAAGAGTATCTCAGTTTCCAAATTGTATTGATCATAATAATCTTGTTTTAATAATTTTGAGTTTTTAGGATTGATGCTAATTCCAATTCTGGACTTTCTCTGCACAATTCGCTCAATCATTCGATTAAAGGTATCTTCACAAAATTCATCATGGATGGCCTCATTTTTGTACATCGATTGAAAATCCAAAAAGCTTTGTAAAACCATCGAAGAATATACCGTGGCAATTGAAAGATTACTCTGCACCTCCATCTGTGGTTTTATATTATAAATATTATCGATCTGTTTTTTTATCTGTCCTGCATATTCTAAAAAGAGTTCTCCCTCTTTGGTAATTTTAATTCCTGACGATGTTCTGACAAAAATGGCAAAACCAACGTCCTGCTCCACTTTTGAAATTACCTTGCTCAAATATGGCTGTGAGATAAACAAATTCTGCGCTGCCTGACTGATTGACTTACACTGTGCTATTTCCAGCAGATATTGCAGATGTAATAAATTCATCATTTTTCTCCCTCCATTCTTAACTTAAGTATAATATAACAATATACTTTTTGCCATAACCATTTGGATATACACTTCCTTTTTTTGGCATAACCGGAAGCATGTGTGTATGTTACAATATTTTCAACAAATAGCACGAAATATTGTGCACAATTTGTCTGGATGATTTGTTTTGTGTCCTTGTGGGGCAGTACAAAATATCAGGAGGGTAAAATATGAATTTTGATATTCACGAAGAAATTAAGCTTGTTGAAAAAGAAATTGTAAATTGGAGACATGAACTCCATAAGATTCCAGAAATTGGTTATGAACTTCAGAAAACCGTTTCCTATATCACAAAGCAGCTAGATGAAATGGTAATACCTTATACAACCATGTGTGATGGATCTGGTATTGTTGCCTTAATTAACCCGGGATGTGAAAAAGTTCTTGCACTTCGTGCAGACATAGATGCTCTCCCAATCACCGAAAAAACCGGTTTTGAATATGCGTCAACCCACCCGGGAAAAATGCACGCCTGTGGCCACGATTTCCATACTGCTTCTCTGTTGGGAACAGCAAAAATCCTGAAAAAACACGAATCGGAATTAAAAGGTACTGTTAAACTGATTTTCCAATGTAACGAAGAGGGCGCTGGCGGCACCTGCGGTGCAAAGCGAATGATCGAAGAAGGTGTCCTCGAAAATCCAAAAGTAGACAGTATTCTTGGTATGCACGTTGCAAGCATTGACAAGCTGCCGGGCGGTTCTGTTTTCTATAAAGTCGGACCTGCCATGGCATCCAATGATAAATTCTATATCAAATTAATCGGTCAGGGTGCTCACGGTTCAACACCTCACGAGGCAATCGATCCTATTTCCATGGCATGCCATGTTGTACAGGATTTACATACTCTGCGTGCAATGGAAATTGATACCCTTTCCCCAGCAGTCATTACAGTTGGCACTTTACGAGCTGGAGACGGTGCATTCAATGTCATTCCGGGATATGCGGAAATTATTGGAACGGTAAGAACTTTCGACAACACACTGCGTCCATATATTAAAGAACGAATCGAAAATATTGTAAAAGCTGCTGCCGCAGCTCATAATGGTCATTATGAATTCCAATATGACTTTGTATGTTCCGCTCTCTGTCCAAGCAATACAGAAACACAAAATCTTGTTGCCGCTGCACAGAAATGCCTTGGACCACAATCTGTTATCTGTTTCCCAGCTCCGATTATGGGTTCAGAAGACTTTGCAGAATATCTTCAGGAAATCCCTGGTACCTTCTTCTATTTAAATGCTCCTGCCAAGATTGATGGTATTTGTTATCCAGCCCACTCCTCCAAGTTCGCATTGGGAGAAGAATTTTTTGGTATTGCCGCTAAAGTATTCGTTCAATATGTTTTCGATTATTTTGAAAACACACCAAGTAAATAAAAGGAGCATCCTGTATGAAAAACACATCTAAAGTATATTATGGCTGGTACATGGTTGCTTTCAGTTTCTTGGTACAAGCCTTAGCCTACGCCAGCCTAGTATCCTGTCAGGGAATTTTTATCAAACCTGTAACAGAAGATCTCGGTGTTGCACGAAGTGATTTCTCCGCTGTCATGACCTTTTCCGCTGTCGGATTAATTCTTGGTTCCCTGTTTATGGGAAAATTGTTCCGTAAATACCCTTTTAAAAATATTATCGGAACCTGCTGTGTCATTGTATGCAGCTGCCTTGCCGGCTTTGGGTTTTCCTCTCAAATGTGGCAATTTTATATTCTCGGTTCTATCATGGGAGTCGCCTTTGCTGGATTAACCACCATTCCTGTTTCGATTCTGATCAACAACTGGTTTGGTGTTAAGAAAAAGGGACTTGCTATGAGTATCGCATTTGTTGGCAGCAGCATTGGCGGCATGGTTTTAACCTTTGTTCTTAATAGCATCATAGAACATTTTGGATGGAGAATTGCATATTGGTTTAATGCTGCTCTCATTTTCTTTGTGATTATGCCTCTGATTCTGTTTCTTGTGGTTAGTAAGCCCTCTGAAAAAGGACTTTCCAGAATTGGCGAGGGTGAGGTTCTGCAATCTGATCGTGGGCTCACCATTGCACAGGCTCAAAAAACAGTTTCCTTCTGGCTCATCTTTTTCTCCTTCTTCCTGATTTCCATGATGAATTCCGGTATCTTAAACCATCAGATTCCTTATCTTTCTGATATTGGATTCTCTTCTGCACTCAGTGCCAGCATCGGAGCTCTGTCCATTGGTCTGGCAAGTATTGGTAAGTTAATTCTTGGTCTTCTTTGCGATAAGCTGGGAATCAAAAAGGGTTCTCTGGTCGGAAATGCCCTGTTCTTCTTTGCAATGATTGCACTTTTGTTCACCAACAACTTCCATTTTTTAGCTTATCTTTACGTTTTGACATTCTGTATAGGCGGATCTGTTCCAACCATCTGTCCTCCACTGTTTGTTGCCAATGTATTTGGTGAAAAGGACTATGGTTCTCTCGTTGGTTTTCTAAACGTTGCTGCTGGACTTGGCGGTGCAATCGGTTCCTTACTTTGCGGAAAACTTTATGATCTTACAGGAAATTACAGCCTTTGCTGGTCTTCTTTTATCATCATCGCTATGATTGCTATGATAATGCAGTGGATCAGTCTCCGCAAAAAAACTTCTTGGAATGAATAGTTAATCTAAGTTTATAAACACAAAATCCTCTGCTTCTAAAACAAGCAGAGGATTTTGTATCTTCATCAAACGATTTCTATTTTACCCTGTTATAAACTGAGCTTATTGAAAAAAACTTGGCCATTTAAAACTAATAAAAAAGTTTACTATCTGCAATTTCCAGATAGTAAACTTTTTTGCCTATGTATGGTAACTGTAACGATATATTTTTTCCTTCTGTGTTTTATGCGTGCAGAGATTCTTTTCCCAGCGTTTGAATGTGGTTCATTGGTCCGTACAGAGACAGCAGTCTGTTGTACTCTTCCACATCGTAGAACAGACAGTTTCCTGCTCCAAAGGACTTAGCTGTTTCAATCATAAAACGAGCAGCTGTTTCCACATCTTCAAAATGTGTTGCACCAGAAGCACATCCTGCCACGATCGACTGAGTCGTAATGGCAACCCCCACAACAGGTGCTTTTGTTGCTGTGGATGGCTGAAGGATACTGTTAAGATGGAACACACCATTTCCATAAGGAGTAATGTCCTGGGTAGTTAATGCAAAAACACCTGGAAGTTCTCCGGTAACGGTTTCCAAAACAGATAAGAGGTCTTCACTTACTCGCAGGATATAGCCTTCTTTAACTGTTGGAGAAATTGCAATTCCTTTTTTATTATAGATACGATTTCCTTTTGTTGTATCCACACAGAGGATTGCATCCAGTTCTTCAACCACTTCTTCCCTGTTCATCTCCACCATGCTGACTGGAGAGTTCATGAACGGAACCGGTTTATGCGGCAAAGTTGGAGCATCCGGACAAACATGGGTGGAAAGAAAAACATCTCCTTCCAGTAAGTCTCCTTTCTTTGCCATGGATAACAATTCTGCTGCTGCGCTGAGAGCTGCCAATGCTCCGTCTCCATCCGAAACAAAGCCTGTCACTTCCGGTCTAGCACCAATTCCTCCCAATCTTCCTAGCAAACCGATGGTCGGAGCTGTTCCGCCTTTGGATTTTCCATTTTTTCCCGGAACACGAACCCGTACCATATCTGTGTGGCCTTTTGCACCATGCACCGGATAGGTCTCCACATCTGCCTGAGGATTTACCTGAAGAAGATATTCCTTTACTTTTTCTCCAGATGCTTTCGGGTCATCCAGAATCTCATATAGTTCCATCAAATGTTTCAGTATCACCTGTCATCCCTCCATATTGTGATTTATTCACACAGAACATCCAAACCGCTCATTGCAAGCAGCTGAACCGCTGTTGTCAGTGCACGCTTTCCTTCTTCACCGCCTGCCGCAACAGCAAACTCTTTGGTATGGGTTGCAACCCCTTCCTTTAATCCTATATATGCCTGGATTGCTGGGATTTCATGGGTAACATTTCCAACGTCGGTGGAACCGATTCCCTGGCTGAGGTCACGTTCGATATATGGTTCACCGATGAATTCCATATTATTTCTAAAGTAGGAAACAAGCTTTTTATCATTGCGGACATCTTTGGTAATTTCGTCCTTCTGATTGATTTCTACTGTTGTGCCGGTACACATTGCTGCTCCCTTAGCACAGTTTTCAATCATCTTGATAACTTCTTCCAGATAACTGAATTCCAGTGCACGGATATTAAACAGACATACTGCTCGGTCGGTAATGGTGTTGTGTGCAGTTCCGCCTTCTGTGATGATACCATGTACTCTGGTATAATCTTTAAAATGCAGGCGCATTGCATCAACTGCATTAAACATCTGAATCACACCGCTGAGCGCGTTTGCCCCTCTCCATGGAAATGCTGCCGAATGTGCTGGTTTTCCATGGAAAACATATTCAATATTGACACTTGCAAAAGAAATGTCATCCGGAATGGTGGCATCGGTCGGGTGCATAATCATTGCTGCGTCCAGACCTTTGAATACGCCTTCTCTCAGCATCAAAATCTTGCCGCCAACACGTTCCTCTGCCGGTGTACCGATTACCTTCAATACACCACCCAGATCATGTTTCTGCATGATTTCCTTGAGAACTACACCTGCACCGGCAGAGCTGGTACCGATAATGTTGTGACCGCATCCGTGACCAATCTCCGGCAATGCATCATATTCTGCCATGAAAGCAATGTTCTTTCCTGGCTTTCCTGTATCGTATACTGCTTCAAACGAGGTGGAAATTCCGCCTACACCGCGTGTAACCGCAAAGCCGTTATTTTCCAGAAGTTCACACAGTGCCTGCTGTCCTTTTACTTCTGTGAAAGCAAGTTCTGGATTTGCAAAAATGTATGCCGAAACTTTTTCAAATTCCTGTTTGTGCGCAGCAGCTGCTGCCTGAATTTCCTGTTTCATTTGATTTTTTTCTGCACTCATTGTTCATTCTCCTTTTCTTTTTATTACTTTATTCAAGTTAGATTGTACCATTTAAGCTCATAACTACCTGTGAAATCAAAGCAGAACCCCAGTAAGTGGATGCCATAACCAGGAAGGAAATCAATACGATTTTCCAACTGAGCTTTTTGAGGACTCCAAGCTGTTCTCCTACAGAAATTCCTGCAAAAGCAAGCAGTGGAAGTCCGACCAAGCTGAAGTTAAATTTTCCTACTGTACCAACAATAAAATCACTCAGCGGAGAAACCGGGAGAGTAAGAACAAAAGAAATCAATGTTGCCCAAGCAAAACCTGGAAGATTTGGATGTTTTACAAAGTTCTTTGCTGTAATAGCAAGGACAACCATTGCAAAGCTAACCAGAGATGCTTTCAGCAGCTCCATCGGTGCTGTGCCCAGAGAAAACATCTGAACAACACAGATAATCATATAGATAAAGATCACGATCTTAATTTGTTCCAAAATCTGAGAAGTTGCTTCTTTCATGATTCTATATTTCCTTTCTATCAATCACTTATGCTTTCTTTCCAAAGACTTTTGCTCTCAGTCCCTCGATTGGACGATGCAGCTTTTTGTACATCAGATTTGCTAACGGTAATGCTAAAAACAGCTCCATATAAACACCGGTTACAGATGTTAAAAGTCCGCTGGTTGCAGAATAAGCAAGAATCTGTTCTTCATATGCTGGTGCTGCATTAACCAGTGCTGCTGTTGCTGCCTGCATCATGGAAGCACTTCCCATACCGGATGCCATCGCTAATGCATAAGGATGAAAACCGATCATCAAGCTGATTGGTGCAAGGAACGAATAGAACAAAGTACCAAAAATACTTCCGCTGATATAAGTTCCCAATGTACCGATACCTTCATCCGAGTTGAGTCCATATTTATCTCCGGTAATACCCAAAGCGGTATCTCGGCACAGGGAGAAGGTTGCACCAACAGAGCTTCTTCCCAATCCCATAAAAATTGCAAGTGGCAGTGCAATCAACATGGTTCCCATATTACCAAATTCCTGCAAAACAAGTGCAAGACCTGCTTCAAATACAACGCCGATCTGTGGACCAGCACTGATACCAAACATAATTCCCAATGGATACAACACCATCGAAAGTAAAAACGGAGAACGTTCAATTTCTGGTTTTGAAATGACCTTCTGCAATGCAGGAATCACCTTTCCCAACAAATGAGGAGAAAGCAGGATACCGATAATAATCGCCCAGATCATTGTCATAATTCGAACATCGATGCCCATAACCTGAAATTCCAGTGGTCCAATTGCCTCTGCGATTAAACAGATGATCAAAGCCGCTATCATACAGTTAACCGTTCCTGTCCTCACCTTGCTTGTCTTTTCTTCCATAATAATTCCTCCTCTTGTTTGTGTTTTGGATTGTGTCGTCATGATATCACAGAAAAGTGATTCTGTCTAATAGATAGAAAAAATGAAATTAATAACTTTAAAGCTATTAATTTTTCTTCTCTCATTGTGATATTTTCTGATTATAGGAAATATCTTTGACGACAAGGTGATTATTTTTACCTCAAAACGAAGATTCAGCGAAAATTCAATCTATTATCAATAAACTTTTCTGTTCTCTTTTGGATAAAATGGAAGCTAATATTTGACATAAAAAAATAAGCAAGGCAGCAAACAAATTTTGCCACCTTGCTTATTTTTATTTTTACCGATATTTTTCAAAATATTTTTGTGCAAAACTGATAAAGTCACGAACACCTTGATTCCGGTAATGGTTTTCCGGCCACTGCAATTCGATAAATCGCTCACACTTTATATTTTGAATATGCAGCAACTTCACACCTTCTATGGATACTGTTCGCATTCCAATAAAACCAACTCCCAGTCCGCCCTGTATGAGAGAAAGAACCATATCCGGAGAATCACATTCAAATGAAATATTTCTACGCAGCCCGGCCTCCCTGCAAAAGGCATCTGTCAATTTGCGAAAATTATTGTCCGGACGGCGATCAATAAAATTCTCATTCTGGACCATACTGAGATCAATGCTGTCATAACGGCTGAGTGGATGATTTACTGACACTCCTAACGCAATTTCTTCAGAAAATAAAGTAACACTGTTCGGAAGGATGTCCTCTCTTCTGGATGAAGTGATCAGCAGATCCAGCTCCTCTTCTTTATCCCAGATGCTGTGTGTCTCGTTTTGTTCAAGCCGAAAGGTTACATTAGGATGCAATGCTGCAAAATCCCGGATTAACTGTGTGGACATTGCTGCCATAGCCGCTACCTGTATCTTAATTTCATAGATACCTTCTTTTTCCAGATCCTGGAGTTCCTGAACCGAATAATCCAACAGTTTTAATACCTTGCTGATGTTCTTTTGAAACGCTTTTCCATAATCATTCAGCTGTATCCGGCGCCCTACCCGGTCAAATAACGGAACTCCCAGTTCATCCTCCAGATGACGGATGCTTTTGCTCAAGACAGGTTGGGTAATATTCAGTTTTTGTGCTGCCGAAGTCATATGACCTGTTTTTGCAACCATTAAGAAATATCGTAATTGTAACAGTTCCATTTTTTCTTTCCCAAATCCATAAAACAATGTATTTTGCTTCATTTTAACATATATTTATTTTTCTAGCAAATCATCTGTTTTCTTTTTTAGTAAGTTAAATAATCGTTTCTTAACTAGGCTAGATATATGATTTATCTTAAGAAACATCTAAAGCAAATTTTTTTAACTTTCATCCAATCCATGGCATCAAATCCTAGCCAAAAGATATTGATCAATGATCCTATTTCTCTTGCGTTCTTTGAAGTATAAGGCTTTATATTGACAATTTTAGTTAAATATATTATGTTATAATAAAATTATTTTACACTTTAAAGGAAGGAAGCATATGAACAGACAGCTTACCGTTACTTCCGCCGCAGAATATAACCGTGTCTTGTATGGACATATGTCCCCTGCCATGGCCGTTGCCTACCTTCAGGACAACCAGCTGCCTGTCCGTACTTTCAGCGATGTCCTTCATCAAATGTATACAGGAGATGATTTGCAGACACGGCTGACAGATTTTTTTCTGTCGGATATGCCTGATGTCAATCCCCAGTCGACGGCAAGAAAAATTAAAAACTGGCTCAGTGATAAAAACCTGCCCACTAATCGGGAAGATATCTTTCGAATTGGATATGCACTGGGATTTGGTGAAGCACAGCTGGATTATCTGCTGAGTATCTACACCGATTATGGAATCCAATATCGGGATGGGCATGATGTCGTATACGCCTGGTTCTTGCGTAATGGATATGCGTATCAAGATGCGCGTGAATTCTTTGATCACCTTCCGCCTGCCCCCGGTCTCAATCAGATGGATGGTGTCTCTGAATCCCACCTGACCAAAGAAATTCAAAATAACTTTTTGTCTGTCAGCTCAAAAGAAGAATTGCGCAGCTGCTACCTCAACAATCTGAATAAGTTTGGCTGTCAGCATCTGCGGGCATATTATTATTTTGATAAATTCCTTTCGATTCTGATTCATCCTGTTCCAGAATGGATTGATACTCCGGAACCATATTATTCACTGGAAACAGTGATGCAGACCTATCTCTCCCTGTGTATGCCGTCCGGCAAAAATCGACAAAACTATTCGCTGGTACAACGACTGATTAAACAGAACTGGCCCAACACCACTGCGATAAAAAATATCCGCAGTCACAAGGTGGATGTCCCCAGAAAACTACTGTTGCTTCTTTATGTAATTACCGAAGACCTTTCCGTTGTTTCTGATCGATTTTCACAGGAAGAATTTGAAGATATGACGATTCAGGAACGAGTTGAGCAGCACTGGTGGACACTGAACGCCATGCTTGCTGATTGCGGAATGGCACTGCTTGATCCACGAAATGTAACCGACTGGCTAATTTTGTATGCAATCGGCGCCGCTGGTGAGGAAGAACCTATGAGTGACCGGCTGGAACAGGTCATCTCTCTGATGTATCACGATATATAATAAAACTGAAATAAAAAAATAAAACCGCCTGTGGATTTGATTCCACAAGCGGTTTTATTTTTTTGAGCTATAAGCATTTACTAAGAAGTTTTCTGTGCATTTCCATCAATCCGCTCCGAATTGATTGGATGTTCAGGATTAGTGTGTAGAACTCCTTTGTTATAAATCATGCTCTCGCCGGTAAGATCATTCGGCAGACAAATCTCAGCATTGCCATTATTATAGATAACGCTGTCCTGCTGGCTAAACTGGATTTCATTCCAGCCGCTAATGAAGAAAAAGCCATCGTTGGTAATCGTCGTATCACGCAGCAATATATTGCAAAGTTCGCTCTGCATCACTGCTTCTTTCGCAATATAAACAGTGCTGTTCTCCAGGCAGAGATCTCTTCCGTATTCTGTAAAAATACCACCCTGCCCAATATTCACAGTACAGTTTCTCAGCATCAGGTTGTTGCCGCCGGAAAAACGTGCATTTTCAAGATCCATTACGACACCAGAAAGTACCGTCATGCTGCTTCCTGTCGGCATAACCATGGCTGATTGCCCTTCAATATTCAGATGGCTGTTATCCATCGAGAAAAACTCACCACTGCAATCGGATTCTGGTATAATCAGGGACTGATTTCTCAGCTGGATATCGCTTCCTGCTGCCAAGAGACGGCTATTACCACTGCCCTGAATCATACTGCTATCCAGGTCGAGCAATCCACCTTCTGGCACTGTGAGGGTGCTGTCATTCAATTGCATAACTGCACCGTCCAGCAGAGAGATGTTGTCTGCAGTAAGGCTACCACCGTCAGCAAGGATTACCTTGTTTCCAACTGCAACCAATCCACCATCTGTGACCGTCAGATTTCCTGTGATATACAGATTTTTGCTGACCTTACATTCACCAGTGTAGGTTAAATCATCTGCTATGATGATTGCTTCAACACTTCCGTCATTCAAAAGGCTTTCCAACTGCTCAGGCGTTTTTGCCACAGATGCACTGGCAGCAATCTCATCCATCTGCTGCTTATCCGATATGAAATAGACTGGTGGAGCATCGCTGCATAATAACTCCACTGTTCCGCCCGTTGAAACATATCCGCTGCTGGTCGGTTCATCCAGGAAACCTGGTGAACCCCAAAGCTGCGCTCCTGATTCGGCCCGAATGGTTCCAAAATCATTTTTTACCAGGTATCCATTCCAGAGTTTACTTCCAGATTCAGCCAACAAACTTCCTTTATTGTACAACAAACCGTTGTTCCTCATCTCTGAATTTTCGGTGATGGTCAGTGTTCCAAAATTATTCAGCTGCGAACCGGTATTCAGATTGAGAGAATCCTGTTTTCCTGTTAACGAAATAGCTCCATAATTGGAAAGACTTGCATTCAGGAGGAAAAAGTTTTCGGCTTCCAGGGTACCGGTCGGAGTATTGAGCAGATGGTTGTTTTCCCAAAGTCGAGAGCAATCCTGATGCAGCATATACCCTTCATTCAGGATAATTGAATGGCTATTTTCACTCAGCCAAACACTGCTGTTTCCTACATCGTTATCCGTTCCACCCTCAAACCTTCCAAAGTTTAAAAATGAAGCGCCGCTGTCTGTCCATACTCCTGCTGCACAGGTTCCATAATTGACCAAAACCGCTGTATCAGCATACAAAGCTAAGTTGAATGGCTCATTTTGTTTGGTGGAAGCAGCTGAAACAGTGACTCCTTCACAGATATAAATTGGATAAGCAAAGCTAAACTCTTTTACCAAAGTAATGTCCTTAGTGATCTTGATTCCTTGCGGGATCTCCTCATTCATACAGCTATACAACTCCGATATATTGGTGACCTCTCGGGCTTTGTCCATCTCTTCTTTAAATACCAACGGATAACCGCCGTTGTTTTTGATAGCTATCTGATCAGCACTGTCAAGATTCATACTGCTTTCCATCCAGAAAGATCCACCCTCACAACTGATATGTCCATCCAGTCCATCCGGAAAATGGATTCTCGACTGCTCTCCCTTCATGCGCAGGTCACAGTCATCCATTATCACATTACCTTTTACTTCTAAAAAACCTTCACCATCGATGCACAGTGCATCCACATCCAGCTCAGCACCTGCTTGAATCTGCATCGGTTTTGTCAGAGTAAAAAGGCTTCCATCGGACAGATATCCTATCTGTCCGGATACCCCTTTAGGAAGTATCAGCGACTTGACGGATGAATCTTCCATCAGTTTCTGCAGTCCTTCCAAAGTCATGTCTTCGGCAGTCAATAAATAGGCATCTTCCCAGATAAAGTCGGTCGATTGAGCAGAGGTTGTTTCTTCCTGATTCTGAACCAATGAATTGACTGTAGGCTGAACATTGTTGTCTTTATTCTCGGATAAATCATTCATTCCGGAAACAAACTGCACTGTTAATATCAGCACCAGAACGGCTGCTCCCACACCTATCGGCAATATATGGTGCTGTATAAAAGAAAGACTTTTCTGCAGAATCCCTGTCAGATGAGAAGATGGTTCTGATTCTTGTTTTTGGTCTGAACCTGAGCTTATCTCTGAGTCTGGTTTTGAATCCTGGTCCGAACTTGTCTCTATATCTGGTGCTGGATTTGGTTTTTGATTTATTTCAGACGGCTGATACAATGCTCCTTTTAGCTCTTCCATCGTCTGATATCGATTTTTAGGCGAAAGATTCAACCCATGAATAATTGCTGCTTCCCGCTGCGGTGAAATATCAATTCCCAACTTACTTGGCAGTATCAGGGATTTTTCCGAACCGATACGATTGAGAGCTTGAGGCGGCTTCTGCCCGACCAGACAAAAATAAATCGTAGCACACAGAGCATAAACATCTGTCCACGGTCCCTGCCCTCCTGATGTTTGGTACTGTTCAATCGGTGCATAACCGTGCTTGAGGGTAATGGTCAGCGTCTCATTTCCGCGCTCGATATCTCTCGCACATCCAAAATCAATCAACCTTACCTCGCCATCTTCCAGCATCAGGTTATCAGGAGAAATATCCCGATGAATCAATCCTAATCGGTGCAGATTTGCCAAGGCATTAAACAATGGCTCAATTAAGGTAAACAGCTCTTCCGGTGGTATCCGTCCCCCGCGCTGTGCTACCAATTCGGTAAAGGTCGTGCCTTCAATATACTCCATAACAATATAGGCGGTATTATTCGTTTCAAAAAAGTCCCGTACGCCAACAATCACCTGCTGTTTCTCCATTTTTGCCATCGTTCTGGCTTCTTCCAGAAATCTGGCTTTTCCGCGTGCAAAGCCAGTACGTGCAGGTGTAACACTAAAACTGACCAGTTGTTCGGAAACAGCGGTATTTCGACTGACCTTGTCCACCGGATAGTATTCTTTGATTGCCACCTTTAGTTCCAGGCGCAGGTCACAGCCAATATAGGTGATTCCAAAACCACCTTCTCCCAGTACCCGTCCAACCAGATACCGATCCATCAGCAGAGTTCCTGGACGTAGATGGTGGGGCTGCGGAACATAGTTTCCTGCAGTCAAGCCACAGCGTGGACATATTTTTCCGTCCTGTATCGGTGTCATGCAATACGGACAATATTGCACATTAGACTTCACGTTTGCAACCTCCTTATCATCGAAAGCCCCTGTCATCCCAGCGGCTTCCCTGATGCGTGCATCGATACACTTTCTTAGATAAGTTTAGCTAAAGCGACTAATCCGACCAAAACTGACAGTGCGGCCGCTATACACAGCCCGATAATCAGCCAGTGCAGTATCGGAAGCTTTTTCAAATTCGGCTGAATCGGCGGCGGATCAGGTGCAGGAACAGGCTCTGGTACAGGCATCTCCGTATCTGACCAGACAGTCAGTGCCTCTGCCCGCTCCAACCACTGCTGCACCTTTTGAGGGCGCATTTCGGGGTTAAGCTGTAATCCCCACATCAACAGTGCTTCCCAATCCGGACTAAGCGGAATATCCAATATATGTGGCCAAACAAGCGGGTCTGGCTTATCATCGTACAGGGCAAACTGCCGCTCCGGTGCTGCTGCCGGTACAATTCCGGTTATACAGTAATAAATTGTTGCACACAAAGCATACAGATCGGTATAATCTCCCTGACCATATGAACCATACTGTTCAGCAGGCGCAAATCCCGGTTTTAGCTGAACTGTCATAGAACGGCCGTCTTCCATTGCACGGGCACAGCCAAAGTCCATCAGCTTTAGAGTTCCATCCGGCATCCACATAATATTATCTGGTGCAATATCCCGATGCAGTACCCCACGTTCATGAATCGCACAAATATCCCGAATTAATGGGGTTAGCCGCGGTCTGAGAATATGGACAGGTATTTTTCCCCCACGCTCGACCATCTGTCGAAGTGTTGTACCGTCCAAATATTCCATCACCATATAAGCCGTTCCATTGGCTGGAAAAAAGTCAAGGATCCGCACCACCGATGGAATATCGTCCAATGCCCGCAACATAGCCGCTTCATTTAAAAAGCTCTTTTTTCCGCTTTGGTACACTTCCTGATATTGGCTTAAGGGAAGAATCGTTCCATCTGACATTCGACAAGGCTGACAACGGTTTGGAAAATATTCCTTTATCGCTACTTTTCGCTTGGAAGCAATCTCTTGTCCACGATAGGTGATGCCAAAACCGCCTTTACCCAGTACTTTTTCCAGGACAAAGCTGTGGCGAGGACCGCTGACAATCGTTCCCGCCGCAAGGCAAGCTTCCATGACAGTAGGTTGGATTTTATCCATTATTAGTGTCCCTGCCTTTCAGTGATGACAAAACTCTCCTGAGTTGAACCAAGATAGAATCCATCTCCTACCTTAACCTCAATCGACTGATTGGACTGCAGACGAGTTCCTGGCAGAATATAAGTACCATGTTTAGAGCCCAAATCTTGTAAAAATATCTTACCATGCTTATACCATACTGCGCAATGTTTTCCACTGACACCCGGTGTCTCTGGGAATATGACATTGCAAAGCTCGCTGTTGCGTCCCAAAATCATCGGTGTATTTTTTCGAATCATAAATCGCTGCCCTGCAAGCGCACCGGAAGTGCACTGTACACGATAACCAGAATCATCTGGATTAGAAGCAGCAGGGGTCTGCTGTTTGACCGGTTGTTGTACAACCGGCTGCTGTACCGCATCCGGCTGGTGCTGCTTTTTATTTTTTAATACGATAATAACGATTGCCACTGCGACCAGAATCACACAAACACCTACCACCCCAACAACTGGCATGGAGATATCCGTACCTTCCGCACCCGACATGGTATAAGGGATACTGTTTTGATTTAAAAGCAGGATTGCTTCCGAAATACTGCATGCATAATAGTTTTTTTCCTGTGTATCGCTATTAGAAACCGTCCAGGAGTTTACCCCTAATACTTCACCTTTTTCATTGACCATCGGGCCACCGGAATTACCGTGCTGAATAACGGCATCTGTCTGTATTCTCCGAACTCCAGAACCGGATGAGGTCAAAAGTCGGCTGATTGTGCCGCCGGTAACGGTCATGTCATTCAATCCGCTCTGGCTTGTTGCATCTATCAGTGCATTGTCTGACAGCCCAGGAAATCCAATACAATAAATGGAGGAGCCAACCATATCATCACTTGGTTCTGTCAAAACCAATGGTACTCGCTGGTCAACCGGCGTATTCAAACGCAGGACAGCAATATCTGCAGTCTCATTAAAGGCAACAACGTTTGCCTGTACAAAATCGTCACGTTCAAAGTAGACATCCACATATGCTTTTACTGTTATTTCATTTTTTCCATCAGTCAGGGTAGCCCACTCACCGGAACCAGCAGACAAATAAGTCTCGACAACATGGTAATTGGTAATCATATATTCCGGATTTTTGTTCATCTCTCCAACAAAAAATCCGCTTCCTGAGCCTCCTGCGACCAGAGTACCATTTTCATCCCGCACAGTGCAGAAGATCTGTGCAACACCATTTTTTGCATCCTGTGCATTACCTGCTGTTTTTTGTCCGCATCCAACGAGCAAAAGACAAAACATCATACATAAAGCGACAATTATCTTCATCCATTTTCTTTTCATATCGATCATTTGCTCCTCTCCGGTACGGTAAGCCAGATAGCTGCCGCCGTATTATTATCATTATTTTCCGGTGCTCTTTGCCGCAGTATACTGCGCATTTTTTCCACCCAATCCTCGGGTGAAGATGCTTTTGCAAGAGATACCGTCATTTCCTGCTCATAAACATACTCCCAAAATCCATCACTGCAAAGCAAAAAAGCATATTTTCCCGGTATCAGATCAACGCTCCCGGTGTCCACATTCAGACCTCCATCCTGCCCTAGTGCCCGGAAAAGCTGGCTCCTATCCTTATGGAATCGGATTTCATCCTGAGTAATTTCTCCCATCAGTACTGCCACCTGTGAAGCACTGTGGTCGCGTGTTTGATAAACTAGCTCACCATTATAAAATTGATACAAACGTGAGTCTCCAGCATATGCCCAGTCGGCATGACCTGACCCAACTGACAATGCAACAATCGTCGAACGCATTCTGCATACTGGTGTTTGGGATGAAAGAATCCGGCGATGTGCCTGTAAAATCAGATCATACAAAACAGCCGGTGAGGAAATTCCTTTCCATCCATTCTCAAGTGTTTCTACCGCAATTTCCGAGGCTATCTCTCCGCCGCCGTGTCCGCCCAATCCATCCGCAAGTACGGCAAGAAATTGATTTTCCCCCGTTTGTCTGATACAGACGGCATCTTCATTGTGCGATCGACCGCCAATATCGGTATAACTGTAAGCATTCATCACGATTTACATCTCCTTTCCCGTTGATATTTGGTAGAAACAACCTATGTTTCACAAGACAAAATGACTGCCGTATAATTGTCCTGATCTGGATAAGCTTTGTTTAAGATAGCCTGTTCCAGTTCTGCCGGTGCAGCTTCCACTCCTTTATCCAATGCTGCACAGATTTCTGATTCCTCCAGCGCGTTATATACACCATCCGACATGATAATCAGCTGGTCTCCCGGAAGTAGTGTCAGTGGGGTTGATGGCATGTCGATCTGATCGATAGTACCCATTCCCATAAAACTGATCAGCCCATCTCTTCGTTTGTCAGTATAAACTTCCTGTAACGGTATTTCCCCATTGATTGCCTGTAAAGCAAGCTTTTGTTTCAGGTCATGTTCCCGGTTAAGCTGAATCAGTTGTCCACCACGATAAAGACAGATTCTGCTGTCTCCGATACTTACCCACGAAAAGTGTCCATCCCGTATCATTCCCATTGCCATGGTTGAACCGCTACTGCGATATCGGTCTGGTCCCAAAAAGAGGTTTACCTCTCGAACACTCCATTGAGCCAGGGTAAGCAACACCTGCTCCAGTGTTCCCTGTCCCTGTGAATAGCTAAAGCCATCCAGGACGGTTTCTACAATAGTGGTGCTGATTTTGTCCCCATCTGAAAGTCCACCCATACCGTCAGCAACTACGGCTAACAGTCCGCTTCCTTCCAGCAGTTCTGGATCAGAAACACCAAAGCTATCCTGCTGATAGTTTCTCGCACCCTGACCATGCAGCTTACCGACCCGTATCTGCCGGATTACGTTCAATGTCTGCCCGGCATTTTTCTGGTTTATCTGTTTTTTTCTTCGGATAAGCAAAAACACCAACAAACATAACACCAGAAAGCATACGATTGCTACCGGCAACCATTTCAGTTCCAACGATCCACTCCCAGCACTATCGGAAGTTTCCACCGCGAGAAAGATATTCATCCAATCCATGATTTAACTCTCACTCCAGTCAAATTGCTCACCCGACAATGCAACAAATATCAAATTGGTGCTTCCAACCGTAATCCGGTCATACGTTTTTAATTCTGCCTCCCGAATAACTGGTTTTCCATTGAGCAACAACGGATTTTTTCCCAGCTCATGTGCAATGTAAAATCCTCGTGTTTGAGGAACATAGGTAACGCTGCAATCCCGTTCAGCTGAAATTGTTGCATCACCATGGATGCAGATATCCCCGCTAGTTCTTCCAACATAGTTGTATCCTACCCGAATTCGATAGTCCGTTCCACGGCACGGACCATCCAGTGCCACCAACCACCCTACAACCGGTGAAGATGTTCCTGCCGGTGTTGAAGGATCGACTGATTGAGTTTCCTGCATCCGTCCTGAATAGCGCACTTCGGGAACAGCGGTCGGCGTAAACTGGCTATAACTTTCCGGCATATAATGTTGATTTTGATATCCGCTATCCGGCGGTGCAGTCTGAGCAAATGAACCCATGTTCTGTTGTCCTGGATCAACGGTTGCACTCATCGAATCTGGTGCAAATGGATCAAGAGTAGGCGCAAACCCACCGTTGCTGCAGATAGGACAGCTCTCAAATCGACTTGGATCATATGGATGTCCGTTCGGACAAATTTTGATTTTCTTTTGTATTTCCGCCATAAATTGTTTCCTCCTTAATATTTTGTTGCATTACATATAAACAATCTGACACATATTTCCTGGTGAACCCAGATAAAACTTACTTCCAACGTTTAACCGCTCCGGATAATCGGGCGGCAAGCGTTTGCCATTTTCCAACCACGTCCCATATCGGGAATTCAAATCGATCAAAAATGGTACCCCTCCTTCCATACGGATACAGCAATGCTGACTGCTGATACCCGGAACTCCATCTCCAAATCGAATGGCACAGTCTGCCGCACGTCCCATCACAATTCCTTTGCTTCCAATTCGATAGATCTGTCCTCGCAGTGTTCCTGATAGACATTTGACTGCCAGCATCCCCCTTTCAGAAATTACCGATTGTACACCGCATGCTTTCTGTTGAACAGGATTTGCACCATAGCGATTACTTCCTGGCTGGCTATCCTGGCATAGCCAAATAACCATCACAACCCAGCCAAAAATTGGAACTAATCCGACCAAGATCCATGCTCCGCTTTTGCCCACATCGTGCAGCCGCCGCACTGTCACTGCCAAACTAGGAATCAACATTGCTATCAGAAAGAGCTGCAACAATATCCATCCAAAAGTAAGTACCGACAACAGGGAAAAGGCAAATACGACACAATAATAAAACAGCATGAAATACCAGTATTCTTTTCTCCGGCTTCGTCCATTAAACTGTGCATAGTTACGAAGTACCTGCTCCACCCAATTAAACCATTCCATTTTAACACCTCCCGCAAAATAATTTTTCTGCTGTGCCTTTATCATATCATCTCGATTCGATTGATTCGTCCAACTGTTTTCCACGTCTAAAAACAGGAAAAAGACTTTGCTTAATCCTATTTGAGGAACCAAAGTTCCTTTCTTTCAAAAAACTAATCAACACCCGTATTTATTTTTATCATCATGGCTATAGCAAAAAACAGGAGTGGCACAGTTGATACTGCGCCACTCCTATTAAAACTTAATATTCTTTTTCGGTTTAGTTCATATAATCTGGGAACGTTTAAATGAATTCTTTTTATTTCATCATAATAAATAAGTCTCTAAAAATACTACTCCATGGATTTGGTTTGTCAAAAATAGACCATCGATAAGATGAGATATTTGCTGCTTATAACAAAATAAACTCCAGAAAGTGAAAAAACTTTCCCAGAAACCACGATACTAATCGAAGCTATTATCGCAGCTGCAATTGTACTTTGCAAAATATCCCTTTCTTTTCCTATTCCTTGAAGATAAACCATATAAATCTGATAGCCTACCTTAGTCAATGCCACTACAAAAAGCCACAGAATCAGATTTTCCGCACTCAATATTACCGAATTATCCGAAACAATTCAGTTAAAAATATGCTTTTGTCCAATATAACAGAACAAACTGATACCTATGATAATAATCACAGTGAATTTATATCCAATACTAAGATATTTTTCGCTTGTTTTACATGACCAGCAGCTCTGCTTTGCAGTGCATATGTTTGTGTTGCCATCGCGTACGCATATATCGGCAATTCCATAACGCTTCCAATTGTGATCAGCAAATTATGAACAGCCATATGATGTGTCCCCATCCTTGCCACTACTCCAGAAATAATAAAAACAAATAAAGAGTTTTCTAAAAATTCTTGTCCGAATAATGGCAGATAAATCTTTATAAGCTTCTGTACTATTTTTCTTTTTTCTTTACACGTGATAGCCACTCTGGTTTTCTGTTTATTTATGTAATATGGAATTTGATAAACAAGTAATCCTGCAAATAATCCAATCACACTGCCCCAGACGGCACCTGCAGTTCCCAACTGCGGCATTCCACAAAATCCATATACAAGTGAAGCATCAAAAAACAGGTTGACCGTGGTGGATATTGCTGTACTGAAAAAAGAAATTTTCGTATTGAATTGATTTCTGTAATATGCAGAATACTGAAAAATCAACATATTCTGTAATACAGTAAAAGACGCAGGATAAAAATAGCTTAACAGTTCCGTCAATGTTTCGCCTTCAAGTGCATAAACCTTACGAAAAAATAAGCTGCCACCTCCAAGACTGATCAGGAAAAAAATACTGCCTATCGTAAAAGCAAGCTTTTTACTGATACTAAATGTCGTCTCGAAAGCTGAAGATTCTCCTTTGCCCTGCAATTCTGCTGCAATAATATTAAATGCTGCCGATAAGATTCCAAGTGCACCTGTTATCTCATAAATTGGTGATGCTGCAATTCCAACAACTGCAAATCCTTGGACGGAATAATGTCCTACAATAGCTTTATCAAGAATTTCAAACATGCTCACCAAGAGATAGTTTAATAAAACTGGATATGCCATTGCGTTGATATTTTTTAACTCTGTTTTATATTTCATTTTAAATTCTCTCTTTCAAAATATTTTTCGAAAGGGAGAGTTCTATATCAGCCTACTCTCCCAGTAGGCCGACACCATACACATAAAACATTCTTTGTCACTTCGCTTCCATTCGGTAGATTAGAAGAAGTATATCACACCCGCTTCTTGTTGTCTACTTATCTTATAAAAGTTGGGGATTTCGCTATAAATCTCATGATTTCATTTACCTGTCTTTTTACTGTAAAATCATATCGCTTGTTTTATATAAGTTCTTAAAGATCCCTTCCAAATTTCTTTAGATATATTTACTAATATTTTATACAAAAGATAATGGAAAACAGATATTTTTAGAATAATCAATAATTTCTTTCTACATGCTATTGACTTTTCGTAGAAGTTGTACTATTGTTTGGTTATAGAAAATAATTTTAAAAAATAATTTGCTATAAGATAAAATATTGGATCAGCACAAAACTATTAATTCATGAAATTATTTTCATAAATCCGCAAAATAATTTATAAATTCCATATGTTTCCTTTGGAAATATATGGAAAAAGGGGGATTTTGTGAAACACTAATCAATTAATCAGTTTTCTGGGATATTTGCGCCTTTTTTACTGTAGCAAAACTTTTTCTACATTCAACAAAGGATGACAAGTATTTGCTTCAGTTCTGAATACAGCTAAAAACTACTACGGCAAAACAAGGAGGAGAGACTATGAATCTGAAAGAGCAAATTGAAGAATATCTTCAAAAAAACAAATTTGAGATTGTTTCAAGAACTTGCGACCTCGTAAAAATACCCAGCATAAATGTGGAGGACCACTCGGGTAAACCCTATGGTATTGAGTGTGCCAAAGCAATTGATTTTTGTGATCAGCTGTGTAAAGAAAAACACCTGGTTACAAAAAATTATGATTATCGCTGCTTGGAGGTCATGTGTCGTGAAAATCAGACTGGAAAACGTCTGATAATCGCAACCCATGCTGATGTAGTTCCTACGGTTGATGATAACATCTACGATCCCTTTGCAGGTAAAGTATATGGAGACTATATTGTGGGAAGAGGTGTCGTTGATGACAAGGGACCTCTGATTGCTTCTCTCTATGCTTTGGCTTTCTTCAAAGAATATGGTATTCCATTAAAAAACGATATCCGGTTGGTATTCGGCAGTAATGAGGAATGCGGCATGGATGATCTTCAATACTATCTTGAAAGAGCAGGCCAGCCTGATTGGGGATTAGCTGTGGATGACGATTTTCCTACCGTAAATGGCGAAAAAGGGCTGGTTCATTTCAGTATTTCTGCACCAAAGGCTGAGCATGTAGAGTCTGTAAACTCCTATGGCTCCAAACAGCGGTTAGTACATGACTATTGTGAGTCCACTATCAACGGCGAAAACATGGTGATAGGAAGAACTGAAAAAGTAACAAATCCTGTTCTGCATCGATTTACCGGTGAAGAACGGTTATTTAAAAATGATCAGGATGAAAAATATATCAGAGAAATTCTGGCTGATATTGATGGACATTGCCTCGGTATCAATCATTCTGATGAGATGAGCGGAAAAACATCTGTCAAGGTATTTAAGGCAGAAAGTGATGCTCAAAACATCACCCTTACCTTCGATATCAGAACACCTGTAACCTTAAATATCGATGATGTTGTCGAGAAACTGATTGCCTATGGAAAGAAAACTGGCTTGGAGGTGAAGATTGTAAAAGTAAGCAAAGGATACTACCAAAAGCCTGAAAATGAAATAGTTTCTATGCTTACAGAGCTCTACAATAAAGAGTTTAATGCAAATGAAAAGCCATATGTTATGGGTGCATGCACTTATGCCCGTCTTTTTGATAATGGCTGCGGATTTGGCGGCGGCAATCCGCATGAAGTGAAGCCATTCCCAAAAGGCCATGGAGCTGCACACGGTGCTGACGAAGCTCACAATATATATGTGCTTTTCGATGCCATAAAAATGCTTATTTTAGGCATTAAGGCCATTGACGACAAATGGTCTTGATAAATAAATTTCAGGAGGGTAAGCGTATGTCAAACACGGTAACAACTCTGGATAAAAAAGCCATCAGAAAAGAAATTCTTGTGCTTATCGTTCCAATTATTCTGGAAGGTATTTTCGGATACCTTGCTGGAATTGTGTCGTCCGCATTGGTTGGACGTCTTTCGGCACTTGCAATTTCGTCACAGGGAGTTGTATTTAGAATCACGGATCTTCTCGCTGTTTTCTGGGGAAGTATCCGCATTGGTGCTATGGTTTACTTTGTTAAGCTTTACGGCGAAGGCAAATACAGAGAAATCATACAGGCATTCAAAAATATCTGTACAGTAACTTTGGGAATTGGCTTTATTTGTATGGCAGTTCTGGTATTCTTCCCAATGCCGATTCTTTCCTTCTTTACAAAAGATGCTGAGATTCTGGCATCTGCACGTACCTACATGAATATCGTTATGGTTGGTTTACCATTCTTTATTATGATGAAGATGAATGCCTCTTTGTTCTATTCTGTAGGAGATACCAAAACTCCAATGTACATACAGATTGCTGTAAACATTGTAAACATTGTTTTAGGTTACCTCTTCATCTTTGTTCTGAATTGGGATTTAATTGGTGCAGGCTGGGCAACTGTAAGCTCCCAGATTGTTGGCGGTGTCTCTGGCCTTTACATGCTCTCCCGCAAACCTGTTTTCAAGAAAATCGGTATTACTTCCTGGAAAATTGAGAACACGGAACCAATCAAAGTTACATTTAAAAAAGCCATTCCAATTGCTCTCGAATCTGGATTCTGGCAGATGTCTGCAATTGTTATGACAAAAGTTATCCTTGTATTCGGTACAGATGCATATGCTGGTTATTCCCTCGCTTCCAGCGCTGAAACTTTGACAGAACTTCCTGTTATCGGTTTTACCGTTGCAGCTACAACATTAGCTGGTAAAGCACTGGGCGAAAAGAATGGTCCTCTGTTCCGTGAGTATTACAGACAGCAGATGTGGATGAACTCCATTATCAGTGGTATCGGTTCTGCAGTTATGATTTTCCTCCCAGGTGTGTTTATGTCCATCGTTACAGATAATCCTGCCCTGAAAGAAATTGGTACTGTATACCTGATTATCATGGGCCTTATCCTTATTCCACAGAATGTACAGCGCACACAAAAAGGCATGCTTTACGGCCTTGGCAACACAAAGGTTCCAATGTACATTTCTGGTTTTGGTATCTGGATTATCCGTATTCCATTAGCATCTCTCGCTGCATGGGTATTCCATTGGCCACTGGTTACAATTTGGATCATTATTGCAGCTGACCAGGTAATTCGTTATCTTCTTATGCATTTCTATATTAAGCATATCAACGCTTTGTACTGTGTAGAAGAGCAGGAGAAAAAAGAACTCGAAGCATCCAAAGCATAATAATAACATCCCGGTAAAACGTTGTGGTAAATTAATTGCCACAACGTTTTACTGTATCAAGTAATTTTTAAATGTGAGGAAGCAATATGAAAGAATTATCACAAAATGAAACAATAGGAAAATATATACATGATTTACGGATAAAAAATAAAATGACCTTAAAACAGTTGAGTGAAAAGGTAAATCTTTCCCCAGGATTTTTATCTCAATTGGAAAGAGGCTACACAACATTCAGCCTGAACACTCTTTCTGCTTTAGCTGATGTTTTTTCTACCGATCTAAGTTGCTTTTTTACTCAAGAAACCTCATCCGACAGTGAACAGTGTGTTGCCAGAAACTATAAAAGAGCAAATTTGAGAATATCAAAAGGGTTTCAGCAATACACTCTGTTTTCCCAAATGCACAGCAACAAAATGAATCCCGAAATCTACGAGATCTATCCTGTAAATGAATATTCCGAAACAGTAGTGTTTTGTCATAAGGAAGAAGAATTTATGTTTCTTCTCAACGGGAGCTTGGAAATCACTTTAGGAGATGATGTATTTATCCTAAATCCTCACGACAGTGTCTATGTTCCACCAAACACTCCGCATAGCTGGAAAAATATTACAGACAATATGGTTATTCTTCTCGGCGTCAGTGTTAACCCGTAGTTATTGTTTTCCATATGCTGATCACAACCATGGGGCAGAAATGAGTTCAACTGATGGTATTTCAATATATACGATGCATAGCATACTACAAAACAGGAATAAATGGCGTAAAATATCTGATTTCTCAAATCAAAATTCCATCTGACAGGCTCTCTGCTATAATCTTTTCCTGGATTTTTTGGCTGATCTACTTTTAAGTTTATTTTTACTTTCATTACTTTCTATTTGTACAAAAAATATGTAGAATAAACATTCTTTTTAACTGTCATGCTTTCCATCAGATACTCCTCTTCAAAAACAGTTATTTTATATACCGTATACTTCCATAAAGAACAAAGGCTCCACCCAGAAATTTCTCAGGGGAGCTTTTGTTGTATATATCGTTTTCCGTGATAATGAATGGTGGAGGCAATTCATAACTGATCATTACCATGGAGTCATAAAATACTTGAACTGGAGATTTATCATGAATATGCTGTGCTATAAAAAACAGGAAATGCTTTCTTTTAAGCATTTCCTGTTTTTGGACATAATTAATTTCTTTGTTTTACAGTAGAGCGTTCAATTAAAACTGGCTGAATCATCTTGATGATTGGCTGTTCTATCTCCTCTGCTTCCTTGGATTGAAGTGACTGAATGATTGCGAGCGTTTCATCTACCAGCTCTCCATAAGGCTGGCGAATGGTTGTCATATCATACGACTCCCACTGCACCATCGGAATATCATCATATCCAATAATAGAAATATCCTCCGGCACCCTCAGATGAAATTCTTTACGTGCTGCATCCATTACACCCAAAGCGATTGTATCGCTGGTGCAAAAAACTGCGGTTGGACACTTCTCAGACTGATAAATCCTACGAAATGCCTCATATCCGGATTCATAGGTATACTCTGCCTTTTCAATCTGCATCTGATAAATTCCATGACGACGCAGTCCTGCCGAGAAACCAATCTGTTTTTCTGTCTCTTCGCCAGTATCCTGTGTATAACGAATATAGGCAATATCCGTGTGACCGCTGTTGCAAAGACATTCTGCAGCCAGATTGCCTCCTTCAATCGCATTGATATACGCTGTATGAAATTGTGCATCCGGAATAAAACGATTAAACAAAATAACTGGTATATCGCTTTCAACACCCAGATCCTGTACCTCTTTTGCCATGGCAGGCGCTGTAATGATGATCGCTTCAACCTGAAATTGAATAACCTTTAGGATAATATTATCAATATTATCCCTCTTAGAAACCTTGAACATCAGGCTTTGTTTCCCCATAGCCTGAATACTGCTAATCAAGCGGTCCATAATGTTGTGATAAAACGGCCCCATGCCTTCTCCAACAACAACTCCAATAATATTCGTTTTTCCGCTGATCATTCCTCTGGCAACAAAATTTGGGCGATATCCCAATTCTTCTGCCGCTTTGAGCACTTTCTCCCGAGCCTGCGCAGTCACGCCCTTTCCATCCGTTGTGGCAAATACACGGGAAACCGTTGACTGTGAAACTCCTGCCAGCTTGGCAACATCTCTGGAAGTAGCTGACTTGTTGTATTGAAATTTCTTTGAAGCCATTTTTTCACCAACCGAATTATAAATACTGGATCGCTGCGAGTACAACATACTGCATAATGAAAAAGCTCAGGACAATAATCTCCTGCTTACCGATGGTGAATGGAAGAACTTCCTTGCCTTCCTTCTGATCCACGCCCTCGGCAATCAGCTTTTTGCGCATACCTGCTGCTGTGTACTGCTCAATTTCTTCAGTCTTCTGCTTACTTTTCAGCACAAGACTCAAAAGATAGCCAGCGATTATGGTAATTATACCACCAATTAAAGGGTTCCACAACCAGCTGGTGTGGAAAATTTTGGCAATCCCATAACCACAAACCAAGCCCAGAACAAAGCCTCCTGCAACGCCGTCATCATGCGCTTTTGTGGTAAACATTGCCAAAATAAATGCACCTGCTGCTGGTCCTGCAAAGTAGGAAATATAGTTTCCAACAGTATCCAGAATCGATTTTGCACTTCCGTTAAATCCAACAAAGATAACAACCGTAATAATCACACCAATTACCAGTGTAATATTCTTGGATACCTTTAAAGAACTTTCTTTTCTGTCTTTTGCAAAGTAATACTCATAAATATCTTTGGTAAATACCGCAGACATACTGTTGAGCAGCGAGTCTACACTGGACATAGCTGCTGCAAAGATACCAGCGATGATCAAACCAATAATTCCAATCGGAAGCTCCTCCAGAATAAAGGTAATCATGATTTCGTTGGAAGTAGCAAATTCTTTTCCTCCGTAGAAAATAAACAGAAGCACGCCGACAAACAGCATGAAGTAATACACCAGATTCATGATGAAAGCGCTGACAACGAAGGAATTTTTGGTCTGTTTGAGGGATTTTGCTGTCAGGATACGCTGTACCTGTGCCTGGTCAAAGCAGAAGTAACGTACCCACATAAAAGTACCACCCAAAAGCGTTGCCCAGAAGGTGTTTGTCAAAGTAACATCTGTGCTGAAATCCAAGGTATTGAGCTTTCCTGTTGCTTTTGCCTCTGCCAGTGTTTCAAAAAATCCCAGCTCTGTTCCATTGATAGCGGTAAATACGACCAGAATTACTCCGCCAATAACAACCAGCATCTGGATGGTATCCGTCCAGATAACGGCCTTGATTCCGCCCATCAAAGTGTAAACAACCGAGATGATAACAACGATCGGTACCAGAATATACATCGGCCATCCGGTAATGGTATTGACAATCAGTACCGGAATATAAACCATCGAGCTTACCTGAATGAGAGAATTGACAAAAAACTGCAAAATTGCAAGCATTCTGGTCTTTGGTCCCATTCTCAGCTCCATATACTGATAAACTGAAGTCACCTTTAAATTATAAATAACCGGTGTGGTGATCCACAATGCAAAGAAAATTGCAAGTGGAACTGTAATGTTGACCATAACCGGATACATTCCATCGGTATAAGCCCAACCTGGGCCTCCAATAAAACCGTTCGCACTGATCATGGTTGCCGCTACCGACAGCGCAATTGGAATCCATGGCATCGAACGTTTTGCCAGAAAATAATCTTCCTGGCTTTCGTTATCTTTTCCGGAAAAATAACCGATCACCAGCATCAAAGCCAGATAACCGACAATGACAGCTACGTCAATAACAGACATGATAACCCTCCTTATTCTCTGATAGACCAAAAGACTATAGTCTCTTGGAAGGCCATAGTCTTTTGGCTAAGCTTTTGCGGGGAAATGTATGGGTTTACTTGGAAGTAGTGATTTTCTCTTTTTTGTTTTTATTGAGTGTTTCCGGCAGGAAGAACCAAACCACAGTACCTGCAACAAATACGCCGATTGCAATATAGAAGATTGCGGTCATACCCATTGCGCCGCTTGCAACACCTGCGATGGCAGGAACTGCAAAGGTAGAGATGATTCGTCCTCCGTTAAAGGACATACCGGAAGAAAGTGCACGGTATTTTTCTGGGAACAGTTCGGTATAGTATGCACCCCAAGGTCCGGAATATCCAACCATAAAGCCCAACAAAGCAGAAACCATATAGAATGCTACAACATCGTTTCCACCCAATTGAGTATAGATAAATACTGCAACTGCGCTCAGTGCCATACCGATAGCAGGAACTTTTCGTCCAAATTTATCCGAAATCAGACCCCAGATGATATATCCAACCAGCTGGCCAGTACCCTGCATGCTGTAAATTGCACCTGCAGTAGCTGCTGTCATACCGATTCCTGTTACAAGATAAGTAGTTGCATTGTTGGAAAATGCAGAGTAAGCGGTGAAGTTTGCACCGGAAAGAAGAATTGTGCCCAAACCAATCCAGAGATATTTTCCCTTGTACATGCTCAGGTAGCTGATCTTTTCTCCACTCTCTTTTCCTTTTGCATACTGTTCTTTTGCAATTGCGCTGTCATCCGGAACAAAGATAAAGGTCATAACTGCACCAATAATTGGTGGGATGATTGCTGTGTACATCAACAGTTTCCAGTTTGCATCACCCAATGCGCCGTAGAGTTTTCCTCCAAAAATCATAGCGAGGGAATACAATGCTGTCAAGGTTGCCGCCAGTTTACCACGATATTTTGTCGGGAACATATCTGCTACCAGAGGCATTGCTGTTCCGAACACACCGCCTAAAACAACACCGCAGGTAAATCTTGCTGCTTTCCACAGAAGCACGCTAGTTGGTGCAAGCATTGGGAAAAATGTGGTCAATGCGATCAAAAGAGCAACCAGAATCAGTGTTTTCTTTTTACCGATTCGTGCCGCAATACTTCCGAAAATAAAGGTTCCCGGAATGGTACCAAAGGACATGACTGCAAAGATTTCCTCTGTCTGCTGAAGGGTAAATCCGAAGCCGCCTTCTGCTGGACTATAGATCATTGTAGGTTTTACAAAGGTACCTACCATGAAGTTAAAACAATAAAAGAAGTAAATCAATGCAATCGAGAAAAATGCGATCCATCTTTTTGCGCTGGAATAGTCTTTTCCCAACACAATATCATTTGTCTGCATTTCTTTGCTCATATATTTTCCTCCCACTCACAGATACTGGTTATTCTTCCTCGATTCCCATGTACATCTGTCTGAGTACATCCAAACCATCAAAGGTAACCCATTCTTCTTTGATCTTGCCATTGATCACGGTAAGGTGATTGATACCCATGATTTCAACTGGTTTACCGGAAGGCTGACCGAAGAAACCGATTCCTTCGTTAACGCCTCTGAGTCTCCATCTCATTGCAACATCATATCCATTTTCTCCAACACGTTTGTTGCAGGTTACTCTTTCTACTTCAAAACTGCCGTTTGGAACCGAAGCCAGCAGGCTGACGATCATACCCTGAATTTCGTCATAACCGTTGAGGTCCTTATCACAGATAAAGTGAACAACCGCATTGTCGTGGTAGTATTTCTTCACTTCATTGATGTATTTATAGCTGTAAACATGGCTTGCCATTTCCAGAATCATTTCGCCGACACTGTTGTCTTTTGCCTGATACAGTTCTGGCATATACTGGCCTTCCATAGACTCACACAGTCCGTAGGAAGTCTGCAGTTTTGGTGTCTTTGCTGCAGCAGCTTTTGCCATCTTCTTTGCCAGTTCATGCGGATCAATTCCCAACTGAGTAACAATCCACAGATTATCTCTTACCAGCCATTCTTCATGAATACGATTGTTGGTTGTTGCACAATCAACAGTGGTACGGAAGTTGATCTTTTTGCCGGTAGCTGGACCAAAGTTGCTGTCACCAAGATTGGTTGCGGTGGACAGGATGCGGTGAGAAGAGAGGAAACCTTCTGCACCGTAATCGGACCAGATAACGTTTTGACCAATCAGTCGACGGTCTGGAAAAGCATGCAGAGTCTGAAGGGTATTGGAAATAACATCTTTGATACCAACCAGATTGCTGGAACCACAGTGCATGGTGATGTTGTTGTGATAAGTATCATAGATGACACCAATGCCTTTCTCTTCCCAGATTTCATGAGTAATGCGCATGATGTAATCTACAAAGTCGCGGTATTTTGGATCAAAACCTGGCATTTTCTGTTCCCGTTTGGTCTGTACTGAAAAATCATTATAATCGTATACACCAACTGGAGTTACCTCGTCTGAATTTCCATAAAATACTTTAACCGATTTTTCAGCTTTTGTCTGTGTTGGTTTCTTTTCTTCTACTGTATTTTTAACCTCTGCTGCGGTTGTTTTTGCTTCTGCCATCTTAAATTCTCCTTTGTTTAAAGAGTACGTATTCAAAAACTAGTCTGCTTTATTCAGGATTGTTTCAGTTCTTGCCAGAATGTCCAGTCCCTGCTGTTTGAGCCAGTATGGAAGATCGATGAGAACCCAGTTTTCCGAGAGCTTATCGCCTTTTCTGTAATAAACATCAACAACCTGCATATCTGCCGGAACTTCGCCGCCAGGCATTCCCAGGAAACCACCGATTGGGGTATTTGTCAGGTTTGGCCAACCAAAGAAGCAAGCAAAATTACCTTCTGCAAATCTGCATACATGTCCATTAAAGGTTTTACCTTTCAGATTATTTCTGAATGGGAGCTGGTGCTGTTCCTGATATCTTGGAATAGTGTAGGAAGCACCGATACCGCCAGGACCATACCAGATCATGTCTTCTGCCCAAGCTTTTTCCAGAACTTCCGGTGGGCATCCCATCGAACCACTCTTGTTCAGTTCATCCAAGTCAGCAACCATTTTATTGACCAGTTCCAGTGTCTTTACGCCTTCTTTTGGATCTGCATCTTCAAACAACAGACCATTGTGGTCACGTGGACCTGGATATACAAAGAAGTTACCGGTCTGTGGAGGCATTGGATTTGCTCCTGCTTCCTGCATAAATCCAATCAGGTCAACAAACAGTCCTGTTTTGGTAATTTTACCGTTCTCTACACAGCTAAACTCTGCATAACGCAGGTGCTGCATTTTTCTGGTACGTCGAATTCCCAGAAAATCCTTATCGAACAGGCCCATAAATTGGCCCATGCTCATAACCCACTGTTCACCGTCAATCTCGTTGTCACCTGCAATAAAGATGTCCATTCTTCTCTGCATGTGAGAAAGCGATTCTTTCAAAGGTTTCCAGAAAGTTTCTGCCGCTGCTGCAATACCTTTCTGTTCGCGGAATGGATAAACACCTCTCCAAAGGTAATCTTCGGACATATATTTTTTCAGGACATCCTGTGCACCCTCTGCAGAAGCTTTTTCCATAGCGTCAAAATATTCTCTGACTAATTTTTTTGCCTCTTGGTATTTTGCCATGTTCATTTCCTCCCGATTTGTTTTTGAATACGTATTCTTATTAACTGACATCATAATATCACAGGAAATTCCCGTTGTAAATTCATTTTTTATACAATATATTTTAAAATTTATTATATAATATTCCTGAATAAACTGTTTTTTAATACATTATGACTTATTTAATTTATAAATAACGCACATTTTTATGAATACGAATTCCTTTTTTTTATAATAACTATCGTTGTCTGTATCCATGACTTTCTTGTTAATTTAAGTTTTGAATTGCTTGTCCTCTTGTTTCAACACTCTTCAAAAGTATTTCATGTATATATACAATACCTTTTGTTATTCTGTTGTATGATATTAAAACGTGTGGTTTATCTCTGTCCGATTTTTTGAATAATTTATTTTTATGGCTTTTATATTATGTTGGAAATAGACTATAAATCAATTATCAAAAAAGGGAAGCTGATAATCAGCTTCCCTTTTTCATCAAATTGTTATTATATGTTCTATCATAACTAATAAAACTTATTTTGTCACTTGACCAACAAATTTCTGTACTCTTGGGTTTGCACTATTGAAAACCGTATCCGCTGTACCCTGATCCAGAATAATTCCAGAATCCATGAACAAAATTCGATCCGAGACTTGTTTGGCAAAGTTCATTTCATGAGTAACAATTAACATTGTCATTGTATGGCTATTTGCCAAGTCCTGTATAACTTTCAGCACCTCACCAACCAATTCTGGATCCAACGAGGATGTTGGTTAATCAAACAACATAACCTCTGGCTTAACTGCCATCGCCCGAGCAATTCCCACTCTTTGCTGCTGTCCACCAGACATATGTGCTGGATAAGAGTCTTTCTTATCTAATAAACCAACTCTCTCCAATAATTTTTCTGCCTCACTCTGTGCTTTTTCTTTTGGGATTTTCTGAACCTGTACCAATGGCTCCATTACATTTTGTAAAGCCGTCATATTTTTAAATAAATTATAGTTTTGAAAAACCATCGCAGTTTTCTTTCTCAATTCATATACTACTTTATGGTTTTTTTCTTTGGCATCAACAGTCACATCTCCAATTGTAATTTTACCTTCTGTCATTTTCTCCAGGCAATTAATGCATCTCAATAATGTTGATTTACCTGTTCCAGATGGTCCGATAATGGAAATAACTTCACCCTTATCCACTTTCAAATCTACCTGTTTTAAAACAGAAAGTTCGCCAAAATTTTTTTAAGCCCTTCTATCGTTAAAATTGATTGTTTTTGCATTAGTGACCTGCTTCCTGAACATATGCCTTATTCATCTTCTTTTCTAACTTAAACCGTCCCCATTCAACCAAAGCAAGAATAATCCAATAGATAATGATTAAGACAACATATCCTTCCAAATAGCGAAATGTTAAATTGACCTGAAGAAATAATATTGTTAAAATAAAAACAAGACCTTCTTTCTAGAAAGGAGGTCTTGTTTTTAAGGAAAAAGTATGGAATTTTATCAAAATATGGATTAGAACAAAATATGCATAAATATCGCTGTTACCGGAATTGCAATCAAGGTTCTTTCTACAAAGCAGATAATCAGTTCTTTCAAAGAAATCGGCATTTTGGTAGAAAGCATAACAACGATTGTTTCCGAGAAGAAAATGATCTGTACCATAGCAACAGTAACTACCATGTAGCGTGCACCAGCTGCCAGCATCTCTACCTTGTCCGCAATCATCATAACAGGCAGGAACATCTCTGCAATGCCAACCGGGAAAGATGGCGCGATCTCTGCCGCATTTGGAACTTGCAGCAGCATCAGGAGCGGTTCGAATACTTTGCCGATCCAGTTAAATACCGGTGTATAGTTTGCTACGATCATGGCAACAGTACCGACAGCTGCCAGCAGGGAAATAACCTTTGGAAGAACAAAATATCCGTCTTTCAGGCTGCTTTTAATCTCTGTGAACAGATTTGGAGCAGTGTATGCTTTTTTGACTGCTCTCTCAACACCCTTTTTCAAAGCACCTTCATCAGAGTGACGTTCTCTCTGAATATCTTCTTCTGTTTGTTTTCTTCCATCAATAAAAACAGATTCTTTGGTGGACAGAGGTGGTATTCTTGCCATAAAAAAGCTTACAATCAGAGTAATGAGCAATGCAAGAAAATAAACCAGCAGAAAATGCTCTGCCAATCCGGCTGTTTCAATCGCCATGTAAGCAAATCCAACACTGACAGCACTGAAACCGGTTACAATAATACAAGCTTCTTTTTTAGTATATACGCCGCTGCGGTATAGTTTGCTTGTGATCAATACACCAACAGAGGATGAGCTGACAAAGGAGGCAATTGCATTGACTGCACTGCGTCCCGGAACCTTGAATACAGGGCGCATCAATGGTTCCATCAGACTTCCAATCAGGTCTACAATACCATAGTTTAAAAGGAAAGGCATAAAGAAGGCACTGACAGGAATGATCCATGCAACGTCAATCGCAACCGGGAAGACAGTTCCGCCGGTATGAGTACCAACCAGCCATTCCGGACCACTGAACGTTGCAAAGGTTTGATCTAAAACATAAACAACAGCAAATGCAGAACCAAGCAGATAGAAAATTGCATGGACAACGGAATCATCTTCATAATATTTGTAGAGTTTTGACTCTTTGTTTTTGCAGATAAACTTGCTGTAAATACTCAAAGGTCCATTTACAATAATAATGCTGCAGATCATCCAGATACCAACAAGACCCAATACGCTTTTGATTGTTTTATAAATTGTTCCAAAAACAATATCTGTGTTTCCGTTGATGGTGACTGGAACAAAGAAGACAATAATGGCAATAATCGTAAAGATAATACTCTTGATTGTTCCGGCCTTTTTCTGCTGTGGATTTAACTTCAATGCGTCCAACACATTGTTGTCATTATAATTAATCTGTTCCCCACTGATATTTACTTTATTATCTGACATAATCCACCCTCCTTATGTAATAAACAGGACCGGTCGAACACCAACCGGTCCCGAAACTTTTACTTGTTATTCTTCTTTTTCAAAGCGAGAATAGAAAGATATTCAAATACAATGTTTGCTGCCATATATGCAGTGATTTCGCCACTATCGTAAGCTGGAAGTACTTCAACAATATCAAAACCAACATAGTTGAGATCTTTGATTCTTCTTACCATATCCAATGTTTCAAAGGAAGTGAAACCGCCAACCTCTGGTGTACCGGTACCTGGAGCGTATGCAGGATCTACAAAGTCGATATCGAAGGTCAGGAAGCAAGGTTTGTCCCCAACTCTTTCCAGAACTGCTTGGATCAGAGCATCTGTTCCCATTTCACGTACTTTGTGAGCTGGGATAAGCTTCATACCAAGTTCAGCAGCCATCTTGTGCTCATTTGGATCGTACAGGGAGCCTCTCATACCAATCTGGATGGAGTGGGATGGATCGATCAGGTTTTCTTCGATTGCACGTCGGAACGGTGTACCATGGTTATATTTTTCACCGAATACGGTATCGCACAGGTCAGAGTGAGAATCGAAATGTACCAGGGCTACAGGACCATATTTTTTAGCAACTGCACGAAGCTCTGCCAGAGTAATCGAATGGTCGCCGCCCAGAACGATCGGAACTGCATTCTTTTCCAAAATCTGACTTACACCTTCTTCGATTGCTGCATAGGATGGATGGATATAGCCTGGGGTTACATTGAAGTCACCAATATCGCCACCTTTGAGGCTTTCCATGATATTTACCTGAAGAAGAACGTTGTTTGGTTTCATCATTGCAGAAATGTTTCTGATTGCATTTGGACCAAAACGAGAACCGGAACGGAAAGAGCTTGCTGTATCGAATGGAGCACCGGCAATAACGAAATCCAGTCCTTCAGCGGAATCAACTTTGCTCATTCTCATAAATGTTCCCATATTGCAGAATCTTGGGGAGGACAGTGCGCTTGCAGGTTGTTTAACTTCAGACATATTCATTCTCCTTTTTCTTACTCATCTTTTGTTTTTACAGACAATCAATATATATCTTATATATAAAATATGCTTTATATTGATTGCTTTTTTTATTTCTTTTAACAACTAGATTCTATCATGATTTGTCATATTGTTGTTATAGTAAATCTTGATTCGTTATATAAGAAATGATATAATCAAAAACAAGTAAAAAAGAAGGTGTTTTTTGTCACTATTGTGAATTCTTTTTATAATATTGATCTTTTCTAGATAAAAATGTACAGAAAGGAATGTTTTGACAGAATGGATATAAAAATGATGGAATATGTCGTAGAAATCGAAAGATGTGGCTCTATCAACAAAGCTGCCAAAAATCTATATCTTTCTCAGCCCAATTTGAGCAACGCATTAAAAAATCTGGAATCAGAATTAGGTTATACCCTCTTTGTCAGAAAAAATTCTGGAATTCAGCTGACAAATGCTGGCCGCATCTTCTTATCTTCTGCCAAAATCATTGTGTCTGAAATGCAAAAGATCCACCAGATTCCACGCATGTTTACAGAGCACAAAAACATTTCCCTCTCCTGCACGTATTACTCAGTATTTATGCATGAATTTTTGCGTTTCAAAAAAGAAATTTCTCAAGAGGATATCGAAGATAATTTTAAAGAAACCGGTTTAATACAGACCATTCAGGATATTATTGAAAGACATTACCGCATCTGTTTATTTTACTGTTTTGAATGTAACGAAAGCAAATATCAGAAGATCGCAAAAAAATACAACTTAAATATGCAATGTATTGCATCCGATATTCCTTTGCAGGTCATGGTTCCTCAAACCCATCCCATTTCCAGAAAAAAATCCATTGATGTGGTTGACCTTCCGCGATATAATCTTGTCAATTATCAAAATTTTGATTTTTCGGACTGGCTGCAAATCTTAGGATTAGAAAATGATCACCGGGTTTTATATGTTTTTGACCGCGGCGGTCTGTTTGATGCTGTTCGTGAAAGCGGATATTTTTCGGTCATTATTAAAAGTCATCCAGACTATTCCGCACAAAATGGCTGTGTATTTCTTCCGTTGGTAGGGCTAAAAGAACAACTCAAAGTCTTTCTTCTCCAAGAAAATTCCTATCAAATGAATGATCGGGAACATCGATTTGTTCAGCAGATCATTCATTGCATGAAAGATATTTCAGCCAATAAATCTCCTAAAACTTGATTTATTTGCGCTGGTTTATCCATACATCTCATATTACATTCATTTCTTTTTGGCCTTTTCTGTCTATCATGCTATTTTTCTCTTTTTCTGATAAACAAACTTTTCCCCGTCTGCCCCGTCACTTTGGTAGAAAGAAATATTTTTTGCCTATTATATTGTGGAAATAGATCATCGTTATCATGTGGTACCATTTATTTATTTTACGGAAATAGATAAACTTACTTTTCCCTTTATTTATGCCTTTTTTCAATATCATTTTTGTCAATTTATTGATTTCCGCTCTGTTGGTGGAGACCTCAAAATATACAATAAGGGGGAGCCTGTATATAAGGCTCCCCCTTCACATTAGCTGTATTAAATCAATTTATAACTATATATATAAACAATATCTTTCATTGATATTTAAGGCGGAATATTAATGTTGCAAAAAATTGGTACTGTATCTCAAGTTAAAAAAATCAAAGAACAACTGCATCCGGATTTGTATCAAGCTGTTGTACATGACCTCCATTTGTTGGATTCTGCTTCGTGATTATTTCACTCATGGTGGATACAGTATGTCATTGATTCTGAATCTGATCTGAAAGAACTGAAAAGTACTATCGATTTTGAAACTCATCTTCCTGAAGAAGTATTGCTATTTTCTTCTTGTTATCATATTTTTCATTAGATACTCCTCTTCAAAAACAGTTATTTTATATACCGTATACTTCCATAAAGAACAAAGGCTCCACCCAGAAATTTCTCAGGTGAGCCTTTTGTGTATACATCATTTTCCGTGATCATGAATGGTGGATGCAATCCATAACTGCTCATTATCACGAAAGCATATAATATGGTAAGACTGAAGGATAACTTCAACAATAGTGTCAATCTTGTATTCTGCCAGCATAAGCCTTAATCCACCCGTAAGCGAGCGGTTGTTGAACTTTCACTGACGATTCCTTCTTTCTGAAAAAGAGCTTTCTTGTTCGTTGTATCACAGTTCCATTCAAAAATAAAGCATCGCAAATCATTTTCAAAAAAGCTTACTTTTCATTATACAGTCCAAACAGTTTCAGGAATTTCTGCCAGAAGGTCAGCTTTGGCTGTGCTGCCGGTTCTTCTTCCGGAGCATCCGGCTCTTGGATTGGTTCCGTCTGGATAACAAACTGAACTGCCTTGACATTGGTGTTTTCGTCCGATACAAATGAACCGATATCACTAGGATCTCCGGTGATATCACTGACCAGATTATCGATCTGCTCATCGATTTCGCTATTCATTCCACTGGTTCTGTCGCGCATCTCTCCGGTGCCGTCTTTCAGTTCCCCTGCACCATCATAAAAATCGGACATTCCCTGTGCCATATCGACTGTTCCGTTATACAGGGTATTGGTTCCATCTTTGAGCTTTCCGCTTCCTCCGACCAGCTGTTTTGCTCCATCCACTAGCTGACCGTATCCGTCCAGAATTTTTTCCACACCGCCTGTATAACTGTTAATTCCCTGATCCAAAACTTCATACTGCTCAACAAGCATATCGATTCCTTCGGAAAGCTTCGACAGCCCCAGCAGCATTTCCTTGAGTTGCGTTCCAAGACCTTCAATCACAGAATTAAATTGTTGATAGTTTGTCTGTAGCTTTTCTGCCCCACTCATCAGTTCTCCGACACCCGGAACTGCAGCACTCAGAAAAGTCTCTGTTCCTTTTGCCAATGCAAGATTTCCGTTAAACAGTTCCTTTACCGTTTCTAATTCTTGAATCAAACCTCTGAGTAAAGAAACCTGTGCCTGAATTTCCTCCTGTGAGATTGCTGAACTGCCGGAAGAATAATAATCATCCGTTGAGCTTTCTGCCCCTGTCATTTGTGCAGGCTCTTCCGTCTGCAACTCATCGAAAGTTCCTGCATCCTCATCGTTTTGGGAAGTATTCGAAAAATCCTCCTGACTATTTTTTTCCTGAGACGTCATATCCTGGGAAGCATCTGTGCTTTCTCCTTCAGAAGGCTGTTGTGTTTCTTCTTCAGTATGCTCATCCGAGACATCCGGTAAGGGCATTGTTTCGGCCGGAACATCCTGCGCTACAGGAGGTTGAACCTCCTGTTCCAAAGGAACCGGGATTTGGGACAGCATATTGATAACATTATTGAGTGCATCGATGATACCATCAATAAGCTCGACTGCTGAACCATTTCCTTGCTGCAATTTTTTCAGTCCATCTTCTCCCAGTCCTGCTTTGTACTGATCGATTCCGCTCTTCAATGTAGAGATTCCTCCAACTAGCTCACCGATCCCATCATTGATCTCATTGGATGCTTTTACCAGTTCATCGATTTGATCACTGGATGCAGAGATGGATTTTAAGGCCTCTTGGATGGTTTTCAGTGCCTCCTTTACCTTTGCCGAACCCTCTGTAAGGTCATCCGAGTTGGAATCCAGTTCAATCAGACCATCCTGTACCTTTAAGATACCGTCATAAAGCTCCTGAACACCTCCGTCCAGATCACTCATCCCATCACGCAGATCTAATGCTCCGCTTTCCAGATCACTGCTTCCGTTCTTTAAGTCGGACGCACCGTCTTTCAGCTCCAAGCTGCCATCATCCAGTTTCACGATTCCATCAACCAACTCATCAACCTTGGACATCAGCTCTTCGTCGTCCACTTCAATGTTTAAGGAAAGAGGGACTCCGTTGACTGCTATTGCTGGCATCTCAAAATCCTTTACATCCGCTGTAATAGTAAGATCTGCTTCTTTCCCCGGAAGGATGGTATAAGTCAGTTGCTTTTTGCTTCCGACATTTGCTACGGTTGCATCTTCGGTCACGATATTCTCACATTGATTGGTGTCCAGTGTAACCGATGCTTGAAGAGCATAATTTTCAAAAAATGCGCCGCTGCAATTCGGATTTTTACGGATCGACATTGTGATTTTTAATGCACCGCTCTTTCCTGCAATCTCCTCTGCCGGATATTCCTTTCCATCCAGATAGTAGTGGAGCGAAAGATCCCAAGGCATCACATTTTTGGAAAGCTTTCCCTCATAGTAAAGCTTTCCCGCCTTTGCATCCACGGTGACCTTATCTCCCGAGTATTCGATCTTGTCGGTCGTGGTCATATTCCTCAGGCTTTCATAGCGTCCGTAATCTACGATCTGACCGTCTTTATCCAAATCAAAAATATTTACGACGTTGATTTCCTTTACAGAACCATCTGTATTCAAGTTGACATACACTACTTCTTCTTTTGGAGTGTTCGGTACTGCCTCGGCAGCAAGCGGCGAAATGGTCATGGAAGCAGAAAGAATCACTGCCATGACACATGCAACTATACGATTCCATTTTTTCTTTGTATCGATGTAACTCATCGTTTCTATGCCTCCTGTTCTTTTGATTCATTTTGTTTTCTTGTGTGCTTTATTTTATGTTTCGGCGGCTGAACGATCAGTCGGTCAAACAGATATAACAAGCCTGGAAGAACGAACAAAACGATTGCTAATGAGAAGATGGTTCCGCGTCCAATAAAAAGTCCCAGCTGCGCAAGAAGCTGATTGGTGGAAATATATCCCATCAGCAAACCAACTACGGTCAGTACACTGCCGGAAGTCAAAATTGAAACGGTTACGTCGGAAATTGTTTGGACAACTGCCTGTTTTTTATCAAAACTCTGCCTGTTTTCCTTATAGCGGTCGGTCATCAAAATTGCATAATCGACGGTCGCTCCAAGCTGGATGGAACTAATAATCAGGTACGCAATATAGAAGATCGTCGTATCCATAAAATATGGTACCGAGAGATTCAGCCAGATTGCAGTTTCGATGCTCAAAACCAGGATCACCGGCAAGGATATCGAATGCAGTGATACCAGCAGTACCAGGAACACTGCACCGATTGCAAGCATGTTTACTTTCAGCATATCATCCATTACCGTGTTCATCAGGTCATAGGTGCTGACCCCTTCGCCTGCCAGATAATATTCATTCGGGTAGTATTCTGAAGCGATATCCCGGATCTTCTGAATCAGATCAAAAGTTTCCTGACCTTCATAGTCAGCATTGACCGAGATTACCATTCTGCTGTAATCCTCCGAGATTAACTGCGAGATTGTTTTTTCATCCAAATATTCCATCGGAACTTCAGCTCCTGCCAGATCCACATAGGAAATAATGTCGCTTACCTGCGGCAGTGTATGCAGCTCATTGGAAAGCTCCTTCTCTGTCGCGGTATCTCCAGCAGGTACCATCAAAACATAGGTATCGCTCTTGCCGAATACCGACTCAATCGCTGCCGTATCGTCTCCTAATCGGGTTCCTTCTCCAAATATGTGGGAAGAACCAAAATAATAGTTGTTTGCGTTGGACGCAAGATAGGATGGGATAAAGATTACCAGAAAGATGCACACCATCGGGATGGAGATCTTTCTGACAAACTCGCCAAATCTACGGAAGGACGGGAGCAGCTGTTTATGCTTGCTCTTATCCAGCAACTTATAAACCGACAGGATAAATGCTGGCATAAATACAAACACAACAATCAGGCTGATTGCAACGCCTTTTGCAAGTGCAAGTCCAAGGTCCGGTCCGATCTTAAAACGCATCAATACCAAAGCTAAAAATCCAATTACTGTTGTCAGACCACTGGACAAAATCGAGGATGTCGATTTGCACAAAGCATCGATCATTGCCGATTGTGGATCGCTGTTTTCCAGTCGGCATTCTTCGAATCGATGGATCAGAAATACCGAATAATCCAAAGAAACCGCAAGCTGCAAAACGCTTCCAGCAGCATTTGTTACAAAGGATATTTCACCAAACATCAGGTTCGTACCGTCATTGATGATGATTGCTACTCCAAGTCCAATCAAAATCACCAGCGGTTCCAGCCAATAATTGGTGGTCACAAGCAAAACGAGCAAAACGAACAAAACAGCAATGACCGTGATTGTCTGTATTTCAGATACGGTGTTGGTCGTTGCATCCGCTGTTGCTACCGCACTTCCTGCAATTGCATTGTCTCCACCAACCAAATCCTTGATCTCTGCTACTGCTTCGATTCTCTTGTCTTCTTCTATGGTAACAGTAAACAACGCGGTATTATCTTTATAATATGTTTCCACCACTTTTTCGTCCAAGTTATCAAACGGAGTGGTAATGTCTACTGAATCATCCAGCCAGGTGACAGCGCTCACACCATCGATTGCTTCCAGTTTTTCTTTATAATCGAGTGCCTGTGGAATGGTGACATTAGAAACCATGACTCGAGCGTTTGGGATTCCTCCCTCAAATTCCTGTTCCAAAACATTGATTGCTACCGTTGAGGGACTGTCGTCTGGAAGATAGTCATTGATGTCGTAATCTACCGATACCATGTTCTTCATAAAAAAACTGATAATCGATAGTATTAAGAAAAAGCAAATTACTGTTTTTCGCTTCCTGACTACTATGCTGTAAAACTTTCGCATCTTTTCTCTTCCCCTCTCTTGCATTCATCTTACAGTAAACAATATTATAGATAAAAACAAGATGGAGAAAATAGTCAAAATTCCAGATTTGTCTGAATTTTAGACAAATCTGGAATTTTGACTGACAACGTTTTTTCTATGGCCCATAATTTATAAAACTATCTTTTGTATTTATGAATAATACATGAAATCCTCGTTAAATTATATTCAATTGTCACAACAACTATAAACAAACTCCTTTGGCTTGGCAATATGATTACTTGCTATCCTTGAAAGGATCTGCATACTCCTTCTTGCTCAAAGTATCTCCAATTTGATCTTGCTTTTCCTACTCTTAATTTTTTATAGATTATTTTCCGATGGTACTTTGGTGTAAATACAAAATAATATTCGTACAAATAACTTGTGTAGGCTGTATGTTTTCTTCATTTTTCACTTGCTTACCCCCCCTTACTCTTTCGTAATATGGTTCGAAAAAAATTGAGGCGCAGGCAACCAACTGGTTGCCTGCGCCTTCTCGACAGATAAGGGTATTTGATTATGTAATAGTTTAAACGCCGGTGGAACAAAGAGGATAATCCATTATGTTTATTCTCCGGTCAAACAGCGTTACATCAATGTGGTTTGTTCGGTAAAGGCAATTCCAGAACAAATACGGTACTATAAGGTGGTTCCTCTTTCAAATACAGCCGGCCACCATGAAGGCGAGCCAGTTCCTGGGCAATAGACAGGCCAAGGCCGGAATGATCTTTGCCGCCCCGGGCTGCATCCGCCCGATAAAAGCGATCGAATACACGACCCCACAACTCCCTTGGAATACCGGGACCATTATCTTTGACCAGAATGAAAATGCTGTGTCGGGAAGTCCGGGCTGATAGGGTAATTTGACCGCCGGATTGTGTGTAGGTACAGGCGTTATCCACTAGAATGGTCAATAGCTGCTCCAGCCGCTGCGCATCTCCCCGAACCGACGGCAAGCTGCTATCAGGCAGATCCAGCAGAAATTGCTGTGCCTTTTTCGCTGCCAGAAATCCCCCATTCTCTGCTACTGTGGACAAAATGCTATCTAAATCGATTGTCTGGGATTCCAAAGACCAAGTACCTGTATCGCTGTGTGCCAGTACCAGCAGGTCACTCACCAGCCGTCCCATGCGCGCACATTCCCGGCAGATAGTTTGGCGAAGAGTTTCATCCTGCTCTGGTGACATTCCCAGTACGGAGGCACTGGCTGATAGAACGGCCAGCGGAGATTTTAGTTCATGGGATGCCGCAGCCACAAATTCTGTCTGCCGCTGTATACTCTCCGAAATAGGTCGGGCGGCCCGGCCGGACAGCCACCAGGACAAGGCAAGCAATACGATAATACCACCGACCAGCAACCCGACACAGGTCATACGCATCTGGAAGATTTGCCCCTGCTCCTGCTGCAAATCCTTTATCATGGTAGCAGTCTGCCAGCCGCTGCTGGAGGATAGAACCGCGGCTTGTACCAGATAGCGGTCGCCATGATCACCGCTCAATGGAAAACTGACACGAACCGTTTCCGCTGGGAGCATAGGGCGAACCGTCAACTCCAAACCTTGTGCATAAGCCTGTTTTTGAGCACGTTCCAGTAATGTACTGCGCGATGTTTCCGTAGGCCAGATCCCTTGAAACTTTAGTGGTTTACCGCCGTCGCTCAGAAAGATCAATGCTTGATTGGAACGCTCCTGCTGTGCCAACCATTGGTTGCTGATGATGCTTTCTGTCTCTAGATGGGTCAGCAGGCTGTCCATGCTACTGTCCAGATGATGCCAGGTGGCCTGTCCCAACTGTTTTTCGGCCAGAGAAATCAATAAAATGGACAGCACCACCATAACCAACGTAACCACTGTAAAAATTGCCAACATCAATTGTTGCCGTAGACGGAGCAGTCCAGCGGCGGCTGTCGCATTATGAAAGGATTTCACGGTGATACCTCCAATCGGTAGCCCACGCCCCGAACAGTAATAATTTTTACACAGGAGTTCACGGCTGCCAGACGGCGGCGCAAAAAATAAATGTAGTTATCCAGATTGCCGTCCTCCACAGGTGCATAGGCGCCCCAAATGCGGGATAATAACATTTCACGGGACAGCGTCTGGCCTGCAAAGCGAAAAAACAACTCAAAAAACGCCAATTCTTTTTTGGAAAGCGTACAGATACCGCTGGGACCGTACAGGGTTAGGCTGTTTCGATCCAACTGCAAATCGCCGCAGGAAAGCAAGTTGCTGCCATCTTCTAACGCACCTGGCCGCCGGGCAATAGCCCGAATCCGTGCCAGAAGCTCATCTGTTGCAAAAGGTTTCGTCAGATAATCGTCGGCTCCGGCATCCAAGCCCTGCACCCGATCCTGTATGCCGTCCAAAGCCGTCAGCATCAGCACAGGGGTGGTGATGCTGACGTAACTGTGCCACAATGGATAATCCGTCCGTTTGGGGCAGAAGCCGGTCAAGTATGATCAGATCATAAGCGTTTTGCAGACCATATTGCAGACCATCCTCGCCGGTGTATACAAATTCTGTATCATACCCTGCAGCCTGAAAGCAGATGGACAGGGCAACGCAAAGCTCTTTATCATCTTCTACCATTAAAATTCGCATGGATGTCCTCCTTTGAATGCATTTTTTACCATTATACCACAGTTTTCTCTAAGTTTTCTCTAATTCTATTTTAGAATGATACTTAGATGATTTTTAGAGCTATGAGCATTATAATAGAGATCAGTAAAATTGGAAAGGAGAAATTCAAACGATGATACAATGGAAGCAATCAATTGCGATACTATTGGCAGGTTGTCTGTCCCTGTCTTTGGTAGCTTGTAGTGGCAATGGCAATCAAGCACTCCCTGAAGGAGGAGATGACACCAGCACCGTTGGTCGTTATATCGAAACACCGATAGAGGCCGATTGGGGAAGTGATGATCGGATTTTAGGTATGCAGACCAACGAAAGCGGCACCGTGAGTTTTTACACTGTATCCAAGTCCGGTGATCCTGTGGAAGTAACACGTCATGAGATTGGCGCGAACGATGCGGTTACCAGCCAACCAATGGATTGGGGGCAAGCATTGCCTGATAATAACACTATGGTGAGTGCCATAGCAGAGTTGTTTGATGGAACAGTGATCTTGTTGACCCAGGAGGACACTGGCACCAACCTATACCGCACGGCACTTGGGCAAACAGAATGTCAGCCTATTTCCATTACCGACTGGCCCACACCTTCCTATTCAGTAGAGGGTACCTATGGACCCAGTACCATATTTCCGGCAGGTAATGGCTTCGTGGCAGTGTTCAACGACCAGCCCGAGCATGGGTTGGAGTATAGAACTGCCGATGGTGTGCAGACGTCGACCATTTCCAATAGTATGCTTTACCTGGGTAACAATGATGTGATTGCCAACAATCAGCAGGTACTAGTCCGTGACATTGCCAACAAGCTGCTACTGCGCTACGATATTGCCACTGGCAATAAGCTGGGAGAGAGTGCCTGCAACTTTGTAGATATCAATACTGCTATGCTATTGACAGAGGATGCCCAGTATTTGGTCGATGCTACCGGACTCTATCGTCAAACGCTAGATGGAGATAAATGGGAGCAAATTTTCAATGGAGAGGGTTCTTCATTGAGTGCGCCGGCAAACGTAATTACGGGTATGGCACTAGACGGTGGAGATGGCTATTACATAGCACTGTCCACCTCCATGGGTCCTCGTGTAATTCATTATATTTGGTCTAATGAGACCCCTTCACTACCAGATACAGAACTGACGGTTTTCTCTCTAAAAGATTATCCCATTCTTCGTCAGGCCATCAGCGAGTATCAGACTCAGAACCCCAATGTGAAAGTGACGCTACAGATTCCGTCCGTTGAGGGAGCTACCACCGAAGATGTTATCCGTGCTTTGAACACGGAGATCCTCAATGGCAGCGGTCCCGATATTTTAGTGCTGGATGATCTGCCCGCCCAGTCTTATGCGGAGAAAGGCGTTTTGCTGGATTTGAATTCGGTAGATGGGCTGCTGGAAGGTGTGCTACCCAATTTAACGACAGCTCAAACTCATGGCGACAGTATCTATCAGATTCCGGCTCAGTTTACCATACCGGTAATCGTCAGTAAAACGGGAACTACCCAGCCCGACAGTATGTCAACCTTGTTGCAGCAGATCCAGGCCAACAACGGCGATGTTCCATATCTGGTAATTCCCCCCAACCTCGATGCGGCAGAGAGTTTCCTTATGGATTGGTATTTACCCTGTGCACCCGAAGTATATTCAAACAACACTTTGGACGTGGCGCAATTGGAGACTGTGCTGGGACAGATTCAATCCATGCATAGTCAGTTGCAGTCGGATGCCGCGAAATTTGGCGTGACACAGGAAGGTATCTGGGTTGAGACAGACAGCATGGTGGAAAGTATTGACGATGGCATTTATCAGGTGGGGCAAGGCAGTGCGACGGCTCATGTAACTACTTTAACGGGTAGAACCAGTCTAGAAGCTTTGAGTTTTCAGCAGGATGGTCAGTGTCAAATTGACTCCCTTTACGGAAGAGGCCGTTTCTTACCCCAATGTAGTGTGGGTATCACAGCAAACAGTCAGCATCAAGAGGAGGCAGAAGATTTCCTCAGTGTTTTGCTGAGTCAATCGGTTCAATCGGCTTATGTAGGCATTGGATTTTCTGTTCGCGAAGAAGCTCTGAAAGAAGTGACCCTAAAAACATTCAGCGACGAAAACGGTAAACTCCAACCCTTAGGCGAACAGTTTTTGAATTTGTGTCAAACGCTCCACTCAGCCATTCCCCGGGATGCCGTGGTGGAAGAAGCGATCAGAGAGCAAGCATCCACCGTGCTTAATGGCGGTAGTGCCACAGATGCGGCCAATACCATAGCCGATGCAGTTAAAATTTATTTGGCGGAATAACCGAAAACTCTATCAGCAGCTAGAAGACGTTTTCCCAATTTGGAAAAACCTTTCTTAAGAATAGGAGCGTATTTCATAAAGCATAAAATCCCAGTTTGGTCTTTGGCTGCACAGCTGCGCCGGAGCCGTCAAGTCGTTGCCGGTTAGGTTACGGCCAAACAATAGTTTTCCAGCCGCTGGCATCTGTCCTCTGCCAGCGGCTTTCCGTTTTTTTGCCATGACATATCATCTGCTTCATCAAATATTCTCCGTTTTTAGTGATTTTAGTTTCAGTCAGATAAATATCTTGACCTACATTTACGCTGTCTACAATTGCCTATTCACGTGGATATTCGCTAACGATATTTTCATCAAAAAAGCAAAAGTCCACTTATCCGGCGTAGCAGTTAACACAATGATAAATGAATCAAAATATGAGCATACCTGACTCCACACATTGTAAATAGAACTACGGCATTTATCTACAATAATGCCGTCAAAAAATTCAGGCGGGTATTTTCATTGTACATCACTTCCTTTGGCGCTTTGCTGTCAGCTGTGACATATTCCGCAAAAGATGTTTCTTCTACAGATTCGTCTAACTCTTCTCCTTTGAGGATAGAATACATTCGCTAAATTGTGCTGATGCAAATTTGAACATCAGAAGGAATATAGGAAAATTTCAACCGACGCACTCCATAAAGCTGAGAAAAAGGACAGGGATCATCTTGGTGTATTTACGTTCTGCCTGCTCTCCAAGGCTTTTTGTGTCCACCAAAAACAAAACACAGTTCATCTTGCCGTATTTAAGTAATCGGTAGGGTTCCGTAATTGCCGTAAAGTTTTTTCCCGCACCAATTGCCATTTGTATAAGAGCTTTTGTTCGATTGTTTGCAAACAAATTGTCAAGATTACGAATCGTATTAATTTGATATTTTCTGAATCCTGTTTCATCAAATGTCAGAAAATACTTCATATTATTTAAGTATAATCTCAGTATCCTTGTATTTATCCATAATGATGATCATGTCTTTTCCAGCTGTTTATCCTGATAAAATATACACACCTTTCCCATTCCTCATCTTCTCTGTATAACATACTGGTTCAGAACAAAGCATTTCTTTTTCGATTTTCATAGCTGATTCCTACTGAAAAAATAAAGCCTGATAGCATCTATTGATACTATCAGGCTTATTTTTATAATATATATTTATTTTTGCAGGAAGATCGTTGCTTCTACCGAATCGGCAGATTGGTATTCTCTGGATTATGCAGAACCTCTTCCAGTTCTTCTCTACTTACAAAGATACGATTTCCTATCATCTTTGCATCCAGATACCTTTTCACAAATATCCGTAATTTTTTTCTGCTGATGGGCAGGTATTCCTTCTGAATATCTGTAATACTAAGATACTGGCATTTCTGTGTTTCTTCCATCTTTCTCTTCCTCCTTTTCTTCCACACTTTTCCCTTCAAACAGTCGAAAACTTGTCACTTCTTTTCCATACTGCTTTAATCTAGGGCTTTTGGATAATTCCCTTCCCAAACGGACTCTTTCCCCTTGTGTCAGTTCATCTGTCATAAAATAATTCTGATACACTTTGGGATTCTTTCCTGGAATAATACGATCTGCTATCTCCAGTATTTCGTCTTCGTACTCACGAAGATCAATATCTTTGTGGCTAGCATCGGATAATCTGAACATTCTGCGCATGTTCCCAACCTTCCTTTTAAAGTTATTATTGATTTGTTCGTTATTTTTCAGGGCAAACGAAGCAAAATTGGGACAGTTGAGATCACATCAGAAAATGTTGATTCCGTAGGGGTAATATTTTGTTCGTTGGATTTTGATACAAAGAAACACAAAAGAAAAAGAGAGATGCAATCATCTCTCTTTTTCCAGATATTAAAATTTTGTCAGATTAAGTTCTTCTTCCATTTTGTTTAAGATTAACTTAAGCTCACATGACTTCATAGCATCCAAATAGTCCTGTTTTGCTTTGTCAAATTCTTCTTTAGACATTCCTTTTTCACCTGTTTGAACCAACTTTTGCATGCTTTCTATTATTTTGCATACACCTTTCCAAATATCTTCTGAAAATAAAAATTTGCTTTCAGCCAGATTATCAGTAACCTGTACATATTTAGCTGCAAAAAGCTTGTACTGGTACATCTTTGGTTCTTCAGAGATATTACAAAAAGATTGATAAAAAAACACTTCTATATCCCCAGGTTCTTTTGATATAGAAACTAAAGCTGAAAAAAAATCAAATGACATCAATGTTCTATACACTCTATATCTTTTTTTCAAATAAGTCGACCTTAATTTGTCGTTCTGCTATCTGTTTTGGAACCTGTATTGCAGACCAAACAGCCAAAAAGGAAGCGATTGCGCTCACCCATGAAGCAGTTGCCGAAATAGCATTCCAGCTGTTTTCTAAATCAGGTGCATAGGTAATCCGAAACCCCATTTGGTACATCAAAAGCAGAAAAACTAGACCTAAACAAAGAACTACAACAAAACAAAGAAAACCCTTACTTTTTAGTTTTTGTAGCAATAGCATTTCCTCCTTACTTCTTTGTCGTAGTTTTCTTCTTTTTTGCGGCTTCCTGCTGTTCCAGCTCCTGAACTTTTTGCTGATACATTTTCATCAGCTCGGCAACACAGGCTGATTCACTGCTGTATGCAGGATGATCCTTTGTGAAACCATATGCCTGCATAACTGCTTTGTCATTATCCTGATGAGCCTTGCGCAACTCCGGCGGCATGACAACCTCATCATAGAGATCGGCAAGGCTGCTGTCAGGATAAAGCGCACGGGCATCTAATATAGCTTGTGCAGTCTGCTCGATTTTAGCTTTCTGTTCATCCGTTGGGGTTGGCCATGGGAAATTGTTGTAGACAATATTTATTGAATATCTATAATCGCTTTTTAGTCTTCCAGCTATAGCACGCATCCATGCCATGTGAACATTGGAGGTTAAAATTCCAAAGTGATACAAAGTAGCATTAGGAACAAAGGAAGCTGCATTACTAGCAACAACATCTTTCGGCAGATACCCAATAGGAACATAGCGCCGATTTTCGGATGAAGTTGCTGGTATTATTAGATAGTTACTTTCTGGTTGTTTAATCTCCATAAATCTTGTTGGCTGATTCGCATATTCCCTAGTTGCTGCTTTTGTACTTGCTAATCGAAATTTTCTAACCGCCTCTACTCGTTGCATAACCATTGGTATAGATCGTAGTTCTTTAGGTGATACATCAAGCAGCCACAAACACCATCTAGCATGTCCATTGATAAAATCTTCCGATCCCATAAACGGTCTAAAATACTTTTCAGCGGTAGGTTCCTTTTTTATAAACTCTTGTTTTTCCTCTGAAGTAAAAATAAGATTTCCACCCTCAACAGGTTTTCCACCACTTCGCATAGCAGATACAGGGTAAATTGGCTTACTTCTACTCTCTACAAATACCGTTGGAGCATCAATCAGATATGCATTGAGATTATCCACCAGTTGCATCCTGTCAGAAGTATAGAGTTTTTTCGGATTGTTGTTGGCTGTTTGGCTAAATCCCACGATCACACAATGTACATGAGCTTTCAGGCTTGCTTCACTGTCCCAGATAAATGTCCTGTGAGCAAAATCAATATGCACATGAAAACGGTCATATAAAGGCTTCCATACCCCTGCTACCTGCTCTCCCTGCGTAATGCTGTTTGTCGAAACGAATGCAGTGCGTATATTGGTTCCCTGCATAAGCTGCGCTGCCTTGAAGTACCAACCGGACACATAGTCAATTTTTCCGGCTGTTTTATAGGGCTTTCCCTTTTCATCAACGTAAATAGCAAGGATATCCTCTTTTTGTTCTTTCGTCTGTAAAGAGTAACCAACAAAAGGTGGGTTGCCCATGATATAACATAACTTTTCCTTTGGAATAACTGTCTCCCAGTCAATTCGAAGAGAATTCGCTTCAATAATATTTGCATAGGATTTCAGTGGTAAAAAATCAAGATTCATGTGAACGATACTTTCCGTTTCTTCCATCATCTGTGCCTCTGCAATCCAAAGTGCTGTCTTGGCAACTGTTACCGCAAAATCATTGATTTCAATTCCGTAGAACTGACCGATAGAAACCTCGATTGGATTAATCGCCGTACCCAATAGAATCTGACCTTCGACTTGACCTTTTTCCATAGCAATAAGAACCGAAATCACCTGGTTTTCCAGTCGACGCAATGACAGGTAGGTTTCGGTCAAAAAGTTTCCTGAACCGCAAGCAGGGTCCAAGAAAGTCAGAGTTGCCAGTTTTTTTTGAAACTCTTTCAACTTTTGTTTACGAGTTTTTTCTACGGCAATCTCGCAAATTTCTTCAAACTCTTTTTTCAAGTCATCGAGAAACAGCGGATCAATAACTTTGTGTATATTCTCAATAGAGGTATAGTGCATACCACCGTTGCGACGAGTTTCTGGATTCAAAGTGCTTTCAAAAACTGCACCAAAGATAGTTGGACTGATATCCTTCCAGTTAAATTCCTCACTTGCTTTGTTCAACAAAAGATCTTTGATTTCATCAGTCAGCATTGGAATCTCAATATTCTCATCTGCAAATAATCCACCATTCACATATGGAAATGCTGCCAATGCATCATCTAAATAAGGATCTCTGTCTTCTTCCTTTTGATCGAGGACTCGGAATAAATCAATTAAAGCTCTTCTTAAATCTCTCGCCTCGAAACGTTTGAGATAGTCATGAAACATCGCATGATGTCCAAAAATACCTGCATCCTCTGCATACAGGCAAAATACCAGACGAACACACAGCATATTCAGACTTTTCAGGCTCTCTTCATTTTCCGGATGTTTGTATTGCTTTAAAATAGCATCGTACATCACACCAACAATTTCACCGGCCTGCATGGAAACCTGCATTTCCTTCTTGATATGCTCGCTGTCTTTATCCACTAAAAACTGCAAACAAGATAAGTCGTCTGGCAAATCTTTTAGCAAAATCTCTTCCGGTTCTGAATTTGGATTCTCCATATCATAGACAAAGAACTTTTCAAAATTGCAAGTTACAACCCAACGAGGATGCTGAGATAAAGGCAATTCTGTAATATAACGCTTTGCCTGCTGAAAAGGTGTCAATAATGTACCATCTGACTGCTTAATAGGTTTTTTCAAATCCTTACCTAAACCCTTTTGTTCAATCAGAACCTTTGTAGATGGGATTACTCCATCTATAAAGCTGGTATGATCAAGATGTACCTGCTCTTCAAATGTAATGAATTGCTCTGGATGTTCTACACCATAAACATCACGAAGCAGAGAAAGCCAGAACGGCTGACTTTCTCCCTTTTCATATCCTTTATCTTTCCAATACTCTGCAAATTTTTGAGCTGCCTGTTTTTGCTGTGCTGTTGTCATCTTCGATTCTCCTTCACTGAAAATCTCGTGATATTATTATACTTCTTTTTCTAAAGTAGGACAAGCTACCGGAGAACAGAGCATTTTATTTACTTCCTGCATTCTATCTAAGATTTTCTGTTTATCGAGATATTGTGTTTTTTCCACGAAAGAATCTTTTATAACATTCAAACTGTTTACAAACATTTGCGATAAGCTCAAGTATATATAAATTTCCAATCTCAAATTAAAATCTATATTCGTTTCATAATCTGCATCCAATGTAATACTTACATTTTCGAGCTGATTTTTCATGAGGTACACTTCTGCTATCATATCCAGTAAAAGCAATAATTGTATACTATGTTCTCTCATTTTCTGTTGTTTTTCTGTGTCATGTAAAGTATGTAAAACAACATGTCGATTAAACCATTCTCTCTCACTTAGCTTTTCTGCATCTCCAAACTTCTCAAACAAATCTTTTAATCTGTCAACGATGTATTTGATATAGAAACCTGCTATATACTCTTTTTCTTTTGCTTGTTGTGGATAGAATTTCTCTGACCTCAAGTAACTATCTACCTTTTGATAATAGGTACCCATTGTGTTTAGAGCTAATCTTTTTTCTTGCTTACTCCATTCTCTAAAGACTGATTCTACCATTGGAAGTAAAGTAATATAAGCTCCTGTATAGTTTCCCATACACACATCGTGCATAGCATACTCCAAAACAGGAATAAATGGTGTAAAAATATCTGCTTTCTTGAATCGATACTCCATTTGATATGCTCTCTGCCATGGATGTATAATCATTCCTCGGATTTCTTGTACTAATCTGTCTTTATTTTTATTTTGATCTGTTCCTGTTTGTCTAAAAATATCATATAATTCGGATACCTTGCTTCCTGTTATCGCTGGATAAGGAGGAATGCACAATAAACTTTCTTTTAAAACATTGTTCAGAACTTTGATTTTCTCTTTTGTTGTCATGTTTTTCATTAGATACTCCTCCTCAGAAACAGTTATTTTATATACCATATACTTTCACAATGAACAAAAGCTCCACTCAGAAAAAATTCTGAGCAGAGCCTTTTTGTTATATATCACTTTCCGTGATAATGAATGGTGGAGGCGAGGGGAATTGAACCCTGTCTTATTACATTAATTAAAATCAATTGAATTAAAAATATCGCTTAACTATGCGAATTTAATAAAATGGTTTGATTTTAAAATCAATAGTTTGCGAATATAATCAAACCAAAACAAGGTCAAAAACAAGGTCAAAAATCCGCCCTCAATCAAGAGAGCGGCTTGTCTTATCTTGGATTGGAATACAGAGCAAT